>Ga0310690_10000233_pt1 | contig 131279 bp, 106 predicted proteins | sample AusTroGonzalo_MG_2_FD_207661 | JGI IMG/M metagenome (GOLD analysis project Ga0310690, IMG submission 207661) | Bovine rumen microbial communities from tropical cattle in Woodstock, Queensland, Australia - Gonzalo_04 (v2) (version 2) | ecosystem: Host-associated > Mammals > Digestive system >...
ATTAACAATATCAATATTATTCATAAAAGCCCTCCAAGCAAACAATAAAGATTAATATGAAAAGTTTAGACGATACTATTATATCACGAAATTTCCAAAAGGTCAATCATTTTTTCATCATATATTACAAAAAAGTCCTCACAGCCGAAGCTATGAGGACTCATTGTTTTTAATCAGATAAACACATTAACGTGAATATCACGCCAGCTTAGTATCCTACGCTTAGTTGACTTCGCATAAAGGTATTCTTTAGCGTTGTCCAGATTCAGCGTAAAATAGCCAATCTGAGTATATTTCCGAATTACTTCTTTTCGCTTATTGCAGCCTGAGCAGCAATCAGTGAAAAATGAAGTGCCGATGGTGATTCTCTGATAAATTTTTCCTACACTTTTCCTACAGTTAGACACATTTTTCTGCAAAGGCGTTACACGGCAAATCCGCTCAGATCCTCGAAAGATAGACGCAAAATAGTATTCTGGTAAAACAGCCGAAACTGCGGAATATCCGTCAGCATAGGCTTGTGGTTCCGAAGACCGTGGAGCATATAAAATCAACGTTATAACATGATGACCTCCCATTGGGAGGTCATTCGTTTTATATTAAGCTTTACCAAGCAGCCAGTCAACTGCATTTACGACATCGATGCCTTCGTAGTCCCCGAGAGTAAAACGGTCAAGTGTGAGTATCGTTTTGGAGTAGTTGTCGGAGAGATTCTTCAGCGGCGTTAGGGTGAAAAAATACGGAATGTCCCTTTACTTTTCAGGCTGGATGTGCTATAATATTAACAATAACAGCTATAAAAACAGAGGTGAAAACTGTGGATAAACTTGAATTGAGGATCGTTTCAGCAGAAAAGCTGCAAGAGCCGTGGGTGTTTGACTATTATAATCCTGACGAAATCCCAAACATACGGCTCGTTAGAATATTCATCAACGGGCAGGACTTGAAGGAGATCGTCACAGCTATTGAAAAGCCATACATGATCGAAAGTGGTTGGTCACCGGATGATGCCGATTACGGTCACAACACAGTCGAACATATGCGATTTCAATTCAGACAACTATCAGATGAAACATCATACAGCTCAAAATATGGCATCGAGCTTTTTTGCTGCCCCGATTGCGGTATTGGTGGTTGTTGGTCGGTAATGTGCCATTTCCGTGCGGATAATGATGTTATTTATATGGAGCGTTTTTACCATAATCACCGCGAATGGAAATATGACCTATCTTATTGCTTTACAAAAGAAAACTTTGAAGCAGAGATACAAAAGCTGGATTAGGCGGGCAAAAGCTCCACCTATCACAGATTCAGCGCATTTCTCATCATACGATAAACAGATGATAACAAACATCAAAATATATAACAGGAGAATTATTATGAGGAAGAATATTATTGCAATTGCACTTTTAAGCGCCCTTTGTTTTACGTCATGCGGAAAAGCCGGTTCAAGTGCCGACAAGAGCAGTACCGCTGCATCTGTAACTACGATAGTTACTGCCGAAGACACAACAGGAACTACTCAGTCTGAAACAGAAGCAACAACAAAGGATACTGCAAAAGCCACCGACTATTCGCCTGCCGACCTCGTGGGAGAATGGACAGAGAATGATTCATTCAGGAACATCCTCACTGTCAATGCTGACGGCACCTTCTCGCTTAAATATGAAGGCGGCGGAACACGCTTCGGCACTGTTAAGGTAGACTCAGAGGAGCATCCCGACGGCTCCTTCACATACTGGTATTCATTCTATGATAGTGAAAATAAGCTCTGGGCAGGATTTGTTTGTCCCGAAAAGCCTTTCAATGAGATATACTCAGAAGATGAGGGAGGTATGAAATTTGTCCGCAACGACAGCGGAAAGCCTCTGGCTCCCACAGTTCCGGAAGCAAAGGATCTCCGGGACGCTCTTGCCTTTGCTGACCGGCTTATGTGCGGCAGCGGTATAGAAACCGATATTAATACAGAATACAAAGCTGATGACGGAACGGTTTACCATAAATCAGTGGATAATATCTACAATACAACAACAGCGGTCCGCAATCACCTGTACAGATACATGACAGAGCAGTTCATCAGCAGCCAGTATAATTACATTCTAGGTTCAGAATCTCCTAAGTGCATAGATGTGAATGGCGAGCTTTATATAGAATACCGTCCCATTGGCGGCAGATATTCTTTTGCCGACGAGGATCCTGTTATTGTTGAATCTGCAAACGGTTACTCCATAAATATCAAAAACAACAGTTATGGTGCTGAAGAAACAGTAGTGCTCGATGTTGTCAAAGACAACGGAAGCTGGAAAATAAACGAAGTCCGCGATCAGGGAGGTATAAGTATGCTTGATTACATAACTATCAACGAACACAGCAGCATCCGAATTGACGAGGGAAAGATAATTTACTGCGATCCGTACAACATCAAGGATGCTGCCAACGATGCCGATATTATCCTTCTCACACACGACCACTATGACCACTACTCTCCCGAAGATATACGCAAGGTAATGAAGTCCGATACTGTCGTCGTCTGTCCGACATCAGTGACCGTGCCGCAGAGATATGGTCTGACAATGAAGCAGGTCTCCACAGACGAAAAATTTGAAGTCCTTGGTGTCAGCTTCGAAACTGTTCCGGCATACAATATAGGAAAGCCCTACCACCCTCAGTCCAACGGCTGGGTGGGATATATCATCGATAGTCCCGAGCACGGACGCATTTACATCGCAGGCGATACGGACATAACTCCCGAAAACAAGCAGATCAAGTGCGACATTGCTCTCATTCCAGTGGGAGGAACATACACCACCGATGCGGAGCAGGCAGCTGAACTTGCAAACACTATCCGCCCGAAATACGCTATACCGATCCACTACGGAACAGTCGCAGGCTCTCCCGAGGACGGTGAGAAATTCCGTGAGGCTGTTGACAGCAGTATTGAAGTAGTTATAAAGCTTTGAGCCTGCTCATTACGCCGAGACTTCCGGCGGCTATGACAAGACCATTGACGTATACCTGAAAGAAGTTCTGAACACAGCAATATAACGGATTTGCCGCTCCTACGGGAGCGGATTTGTTTATTGTGTGCAGCAAACGCTAAATACTCCACTATCTATGGAATCACAGGCTGCAAATCATCCGAAAATCTTGACAAATTAACAAAAATGCTATATAATGTGTATATCTTGTTATAGGGACAAGGGGTGGAGGGTATGAAAGCAGCGATATATGTTAAATATGTATGTTAAGCGTACAGGGCATAGCTATGCCCTGTACGCTTTTATATAATCACAATAAAGGAGGAAAAAAATGAACAAGGTAATGAAGAAAGCTGTTGCCATAGCGGTGGCGGCGGCGCTTACCACGGGGGCAATACCGCCGCGGTTCGGAGGAGTGCTTATGAGCAAGCCTTCAACGGTGGTATACGCGGCAAACGCATATACATTTAATCAAAGCACGGGACTGCTTACTCTGAAAGGAGAAATTAAGGAGGGAACACTTGCAGACGTTCCAAAGGATAAAGTCAAAAAAGTAATAGCAGAAGAAGGAACCATAATATCTTATAGTTATTACCTGTTTGAAGAGTATTCAAATTGTACAGAAATGGATCTTTCCAAGGCAGTCTTTAACGGATATAATATGAGTTCAATGTTTTCTAAATGTTCATCACTGGAAAAGCTGAATGTTTCAGGCTGGGATACCAGCAAAGTTACAGATATGGGGTATATGTTTTTTAGATGCTATGCTCTGAAAGAACTGGATCTTAGCAGCTTTAGCACTGCTTCACTTAAACTGCCAGACGCTAACTCTAGTTTTGCTTCTGATTATGCTCAAATGTTTTATGGATGCGATTCACTGACAAAGCTGACACTTGGCAGCAATTTCAAAGATATTCCTTCTGAAGCGCTGCTTCCTAACGGCGAATATGGCTGGTCAATATCAACTGATACGTCAAAGATCGTCAGCGGCACAGACAAATACGCTGTTATCGAAAACAGCGGAAAAAACACCTATCTGAAAGATTATGCCCTTATGCCAACAACTGACTGCTATACATACAACAGCACAACGGGACTTCTGACGCTGAAAAAGTCAGTTGACAGAGACACTATCAAGAACCTTGCGCAAAAGGAGTCAGTAAAGAAAATAACTGCGGTGAGCGGCACCATATTTAACGGCGATGTCGGCAGTATGTTTAACGGATACAAAAACTGCACGGATATCGACCTCTCAAACGTTGATACAAGCAGAGCAACATATTTGAACCATATGTTCGCCAACTGCAGTGCTGTGAAAAATATCAATATGACAGGCTGGGATACAAAGAACGTCAAATCCATGTATATGATGTTCTATGGCTGCCAAAATCTTGAAAATATTGACGTCAGCGGCTTTAATACTGAAAATGTCACGAGTATGGGCTATATGTTCGCTTATGACTACGCTCTGAAATCCCTTGATCTCAGCAAGTTCAATACTGCAAATGTTACGTCCATGCAGTATATGTTTACTTACAACTACAAACTGACTGAACTTGATCTCAGCAAGTTCAACACTGCTAAGGTCACAACTATGGAGTCTATGTTCGATCACTGTACAGGACTGAAAAGCCTGAAGATCAACAAGTTCGATACGTCAAAGTGCAAGAATTTCAAGGCAATGCTCTCCAACTGTTCAGCTCTGCCTGAGCTTGTTCTTCTGAACTTTAACACAAGCAGTGCGGAGACCATGGACGACTTCTTCAAGGACTGCAATTCACTGGCAAACCTTGCACTGGGCGATAAGTTCGGCGATGTTACCGAAGGAATGAAGCTCCCTCAGGGCGACGGCTGGGTTGACTCCAATAATACGAAAAAGGTCATCAGCGGCAATGGCAGCTATGCTGTTATTTCAAACCCGAATATGGGCTTGTATTTCAAACTGACCAAGATCGCCGCAGTAAATTATGATCTGACAGGCCTCGGCTTCCCTGCACCCGGTACAAAGGTGAAGGATTCACTTGCCGCTCTTAAACCAGTCAGCGATATGTATACCATAGATAAGGAAAAAACAGGCTGGGTAGATGCAACCACTGGCAAAATGCTTAAAGGCGATGATATTTTCCAGTTCGGCGGAGCATATTTCCTGGCAGTACGACTTGTGCCCAAGAATTATTACTTCTTCGCCGAGCCGACTGAGCTCTCTCTGGTTCAGTCCAAGCTCTACGCAAGCGACGGAACAACGGAATTCTGTGACGGCTACAGATACTCAGGCATTGTCAACGAGGACGGCTCTCTTGAATTCGCCGCTGAGCTTTCCAACTACCGCGGCACAAATTTTGTGGGCTATGAATACCCTGACGGCAGAAAAGCATGCGCTTTCCCGCTGCTCGGCGTGAAAATCAATCCGCTGGATGCTCATACTATCCATGCCAAAACAATGTATAACGGAACATATCAGGAGCCGACAGGTGCGCCTGATTACTATTACAGCATAGACAAGGAAAACTGGTACAGCTTTGCTGAGCTCAATGGAATAGGCATTCAGAAGCTGAAATCAGATACCGAGTATACGGTCTATGTCAAGACAAAGGATATGACAGAGGCTTTCTATTCCACTAAGGTAAAAACTCCTGCAAGTGAAGAAGCAGAGCCGATATACAAGGTGGATATCACTGATGTAGTTGCTCCAAACGCGCTGGAGCTCCCCGCAAAAACAGCGAAGATCTCAGGGGACGGTGCGCTGCTCTGCGTTGACTCAGGCATTGCCGACTACGGCACAGCAGGTATCAGCTGGACAGATGATGAGTCGGGCAAGGCTATGCCTGCGGATACAAAGTTCCTTGCAGGTAAAAAATACACAGTCAGCGTGCTTATATCTGCCAAGGAAGGATACGCATTCCCCGAGCTCACAGACATCACAGCTACCGTAAACGGCAAGGAAGCTGCTGTAAAGTCTGCTGCGGACGGTAAGTATATCCAGATCTCATATCAGTTCACAGCAACAGGTACGAACAAGGTAACTGTTAAATTTGATCCAAGCGGCGGCATAGGAACAATGGCAGATGAATCTGTTACGGCATTTACAGAGTACGCTCTGCCTGAGTGCGGATTTACTGCTCCTGCAACAAAGGTGTTTGCAGGCTGGAAGATCGGCGAAAAGGTTTATGCTGTGGGAGATACTGTGACTTTCGATGGAGACGCAACAGTGGAAGCAGTCTGGGAGACTATAAAGTATACCATAACCTTCGCAGCAAATGGCGGAAAGGGCGAAATGGCTCCTGTAAAGGCAGAGATCAATTCTGAGACGGTTCTGCCTGGATGCAAATATACCTTTAATAACAAGCGTTTCACAGGATGGTTCATTAACGGCGAAATGAAGCACGCAGGTGAGAAAGTTACAGTCACAAATAACATGACTTTATATGCAATGTGGGATTTCAACAATGTCACTGTCAAGCTGGACGCAAACGGCGCAGAGGGCGGTATGCCTGATACAATTATGCTTTCCGGATCGGTGTTCACGTTCCCGACCTGCACATTTACTGCTCCCGAAGGCAAAGAGTTCGGAGGCTGGCAGATAGGAGAAAAGACCTATAAAGTCGGAGATACCCTCATAGTTAATGCGAATACAGTTGTAAAGGCATTGTGGTCCGAGCAGGCTGCGAAAACTGTTCTGGTGGGCGACGTCAACAGCGACGGCATAGTTGACAGCGTTGATGCAATGCTCCTTGCACACTATGCTGCTGCATGGACAGATGTTGTCATAGACATCAAGGCTGCTGACCTCAACGGAGACAGTGCAGTAGATAACGCCGATGCGTTGCTGCTTGCAAGGTATGTGGCAGGCTGGGAAGGCTTTGACTCATACATCGTGACCAAGACGGTTTGAGAGGTGGAAAAATGAAACGAATTTTTACCTCGCTGCTTACCGCAGTTCTGCTGCTCTTTATGGTCGTTCCTGCGAGCGCATTTGCGGCGGCAGGTCTTGTCCTCTCCGCCGATACGCTCTCCATGGAGCTGAAAGCCGGACAGACCTTTGAAGTGCCGATCCACGCTGATGTGAACAGCGGATATATTGTGGGAGCTGTCGATGTTACATGGAACAGCAGTGCGCTCATGCTGAAGTCGGTCAAGTATTCAGAAGAGCTCGCACCTAAGAATAATGCCGCTGATGTAACCAACAGCGGAAGCTACCGGCTGAACTTCGGCAGTTATCTCGTGAAGGAAAACTATACGGGTACAGGCGTATTTTTCACTCTTGAATTCGAGATAACGGCAGCTGCAGCCGCCGGAACGTATCCCATCAAGCTGACAAATGCAGGTATCTATGATAAGGACATAAAGGCTGTCAGCGCAGAAATGCGTTCTGGCTCTGTAACTCTTACAAATGGCGGAGAGTTGAAGCTCGCCGCTGGTAATGCTGAGGCGATCATCGGTACAGACAAGGAGATCGAGATACCTGTAAGTGCGACTGCAAATCCGGGCTATGCAACAGGTTTGGTAGATGTCCGCTGGGATACCTCACAGCTGAAGCTGAAAGACGTTAAGTACAATGAAACTCTTGCACCGAAGAACAATGCTGCTGATGTAACGAACAGCGGCAGTTACCGCGCTAACTTCGGAAGCTACATTGCAACAGATAATTTCAAGGAGACAGGTGTATTCTTCACTCTTGTGTTTGAGATAACTGATACTGCGACTGAGGGAAGCACTACCGTACAGCTTTGCAGTCCGGAGGCTTTAAGCAAGGACGCTGTGAAGCTGGCTGTAACAGTCAGCAGCGGTACAGTTAAGCTTGCCAAGAAAGCAGAAACAACAACGACTACCACTACCACTGCTACATCAATTACAACGAGCACATCAGCCACAACAAGTGCTCCCGTTACTACAACTACATCAGCCACAACAAGCGCACTTGTGACTTCGAGCACATCTGCCACAACAAGCGCTCCTGTAACTACGAGCACATCTGCGGCAACAAGTGCTCCTGTGACTACAAGCACATCCGCCACAACAAGCACTCCTGTGACTTCGAGCACATCTGCCACAACAAGCACTCCTGTGGCTACAAGCACATCTGCAACGACAAGCGCACCTGTGACTACGAGCACATCCGCAGCAACAAGTGCACCTGTGACTACAAGCTCATCCGCTGTAACAAGCGCTCCCGTAACTTCGAGCACATCCGCAACAACAAGCGCTCCTGTGACTTCGAGCACATCTGCCACAACAAGTGCTCCCGTGACTACAAGCACATCTGCTACGACAAGCGCTCCTGTGACTACGAGCACATCTGCCACAACAAGCACTCCTGTGACTACAAGCACATCTGCCACAACAAGTGCTCCTGTGACTTCGAGCACATCTGCAACGACAAGCGCTCCTGTAACTACAAGCACATCCGCGGCAACAAGTGCTCCCGTAACTACAAGCACATCTGCCACAACAAGTGCTATTGCAACGAGTAGCAGCTCGACTACATCAGTAACCGGCACGACACTCCCTCCCGTGACGAATAGCGGCTCGACTACTTCCGCTACCGGCACGACAAGTCCTCCCGTTACTGATACCGGCTCTACTACATCCGGAACACAGACTACTTCCGCAGTTCAGACTGGAGAATCAGGAACAAGTACGACTTCCACTTCTGCTACGACCGTAACTGGTACCAGCGAGCCTGAACTCAAGCCCTGGATGATAGGTGACCTCGATAAGGATGGCAAGGCCATCGCAACAGACGCAGCATTGCTGCTCAAGCTCTACGCTGAGCTTTCCTCCGGCAGCCGCGACGCTACCACCGAGGAGATATACATCTGCGACGTCAACCGCAACGGCAAGATCGAAGCAGGCGATGCAGCGTTCATCCTCAAATACTACGCCGAAGCCTCCGGCGGCTACGACAAGACCATTGATGTATACCTGAAAGAAGTTCTGAACATACTATAATATTCCTGACAAACAGAGCAGAAAAAATCGGGACAAGATCAGCATGATATGATATACTGAAATCACAGCGGAAGGGAGTAACTGTCATGAAGGGCTGGATTGAGGGCTTTCAAGAGTCCATTGATTTCATTGAGAAAAACCTGCCGGAGGAGCTGAATATCGAGGATATTGCAAGGACGGCAGGTCTGTCTCCGTTCTATTACCAGCGTATATTCGGAGCTCTTTGCGGTATGACCGTGGGAGAATACATCCGCGCCCGCCGTATGACTGCGGCAGCTCAGGAATTAGCTGGTTCTGATAATAAGGTCATCGACATTGCTGTGAAGTACGGCTATGATTCACCTGACAGCTTTGCGAAAGCTTTTCAGCGCTTTCACGGGATCACTCCGACTCAGGCAAGAGAGTCTGGTGTGAACCTGCGTTCATTCGCTCCGCTGCATATTAAAATATCATTGGAGGGCGGAAATATGTTGGATTACAAAATTGTGGAAAAGGCATCGTTTACTATCGTGGGAATTAAAAGAAGATTCAATACTGACACGAGCTATCAGGAAGTACCGAAGTTCTGGTACGAGTGGGCTAAGGACATGAAGGGACTGAAAGGTATGTTCGGATTCTGTCTTGATGTCTGCGGAAAGGATTTCGACTACTGGATAGCCGATCTTTATGAACCGTGGAAAGATATTCCAGAGGAGTGTGCGACTTACACGATACCTGCAAGCCTGTGGGCGGAGTTCGTCTGCAAGGGCCCGCTTCCGGAGGCTTTGCAGAATGTGAACACGCAGATATGGACGGAATGGCTCCCATCGCTGAAAGGCTACGAGCTTGCCGGAAATTACTCTGCCGAGGTGTATATGCCGCCGGCAAATGATCCTGCCGATACAGTCAGCTATATCTGTATTCCCTTGAAAAAGCTGTGAGAGGTGTACTATGAATCAAAGCAGCAAAATATGCATAGCTATGAAAAAAACACTTGCACTATTGCTTCCTGTGCCATTGTTGGTATCAGCTATGTCCTGTGCGGGGAAAAACAAAACATCAGAAGAATCTGAAACTGAAACAACAACGGCAGTTACGTCATCAGCCGTGACTACAACAAATACCGAAGTGAAGTCCAACTCCCCTAAGTATCAGCAGTATTCGTCCTTGACGCCGGAGGAGATCGTCGGAACGCTCACCATAGAGCAGAAAGCCGCTCAGATGGTCCAGCCTGCAATATATAACGTGACAGATGACGACATGAAAGCAAACGACTACGGAAGTATCCTCTCCACGATAGGCTGTATAGATGCCGATAACTGGTGTCAGACAGTTGACGGATTTCAGCAGGCGGCAATAGCTTCAGAAGCCGGTATCCCCTACATCTACGGTCAGGACGATGTCCACGGCGTAAATTACTGCCTTAATGCTGTGTATTTTCCGCATAACATCGGTCAGGGAGCTGCAAACGATGAAGAACTTGCTTATCAGGTAGGTCTTATCACGGCAGACGAGGCGAAGCTCTGCCATATGATGTGGAACTTTTCTCCGTGTGTGGCACAGTCTGTTGATCCCCGTTGGGGCAGAACTTATGAGTCCTATGGCTCTGATCTTGAAACGATAAAGAAACTCAGTACCGCGTATACCAAGGGACTCATTGACGGAGGACTTGTTGCTTGTACAAAGCACTATTTCGGTGACGGAAACGTTGTGTTCGGAACTGGTGAGCAGGGCGAGACAAAAATGCTCATCGACCGCGGTGATGCTCAGCTCACAGACGCTGAGATAGGTGAGCTCCTGAAAGTATATAAGGCTCAGATAGACGCCGGAGTCCAGACAATAATGATAAGTCATTCGTCCCTCAACGGCGTAAAGATGCACGAGAATAAAGAGTACATAATGAAGCTCAAGGACGAAATGGGCTTCAAGGGCTTTATCGTGAGCGACTGGGGCTCTATCCAGAACATTCCCGGTTCTTCTTATAAGGAACAGGTCATCAAGAGCGTCAACGCAGGCATTGATATGCTTATGGAGACCGATAAATTTGAAGAAGCAAAGCAGATTATCGTTGAGGCTGCCGGTAGCGGTGATATAAGCGAAGACCGCATCAATGACGCTGTAACAAGAATTATCAAGGTCAAGAAAGAGGCAGGTCTGTTTGAGGATCCTCTCCTTGTAAAGCTTGAGACCAAACAGAAGGAGACCGGTTCGCTGGAATACCGAAAGGTAGCTGAAAAGCTGGTGGAGGAGAGCCTTGTTCTTCTCAAGAACGATAACGGCGTGCTTCCTTTTAAAGAAGGAGCAAAGGTCTATATAGCCGGTCCTGCGGCAGATAACTGTCAGGCACAGTGCGGCGGCTGGACTCTGGACTGGAACGGCTCAAAAATGAAGAACATCCCGGGAGTTACCACAATTAAGGAAGCCTTTGAGCAATACGCCAGGGAATACGGTATCGAGGTCATCACAGATGCCTCCGGAGCAGGTGAAGCCGATGTGGTGCTCCTCTGCGTGGGCGAAAAGGCTTATGCTGAATGGAACGGCGATACCGAGGACATGAAGCTCTGCGGCAAGCTGGGGCTCGATAAGAACCGAGCAGCTATCGACGAGGCGAAAGCCCTCAATAAGCCTACTGTTGCCTGTATCGTTGCCGGCAGACAGGTGATACTGGATGAAGCGGATTATTCCGGCTGGGACAGCGTTGTTATGTGCTACCTGCCGGGCTCGGAGGGCAAGGGTATTTCTGACGTTCTCTGCGGCTGTGCTGACTTTAAGGGAAATCTGCCTGCACCGTGGTATGGCAGTACAGATCAGATAGGAACAGACAAGTGCTTCCTTGAACGCGGCTACGGACTGAGCTACGGCGAGGGCTTCAAGCCTAAGTCTGAGCCTCAGACGCTTCTTGATGTTTCCTCTGAAGAAGCTCAGGACGATCCAGCGGCAGAGGGCACGAATTATACGCGAGGATTGTTCAAGGACGGCGTATACGTAAACGATTACGGCAAGCTAAAAATAAACATTCCCGGGGATATGAAATATTTTTCACCAAGTATTGACGAAAAGGAAGCCTATCTGGCGGAGATAACCGACGAAGAAGATTACAGACGCGAAAAGTCAGAAATATGTGATGCGTATTTTGGCAATCAGAAGGAAGGCTTATTCGTTTACTTTGTAAATACAAATATAGTTTTCCCGGATACTGACAGCGTTACCGAGGAATATACGCTCGACTATCTGAGAGAGTGGATAAACGGGACCGCCAATCCGGAATGGAAGGAAAGAACAAAGGTCAAGCTGGGAGAAGAAGAGTATACCAGGGACATTGCGGCTTACGCCAATAACGCTTTTGAATGCTTCTATGTGAAAAAGCTCGATGACGATCTGATAAGCTTTATATTCGTAACGACCGGTATTCCGGAAAGAACTCCCGAATACTACGAAAAGCTGTTTAACTGAGAAAAATATAGTAGTCATAATGGAATGGCAGCCTGAGGGTAAAAAAGAAGCACCGCTCATTGCGGTGCAATTAATAACAATTATATCTTCTCATTGGATATTGTCATTTAGTTTTTCCTCATTGTGAATAACATCATCCCATATCAGATCCCAGTATTCATTTATGTCGTAGCTTCCATCTGGGTGACGGATCTCATGCAGCATGGATAAATGCGTTGAAATGTTCTTTAAATCTCCTGTATAAAGGAGATCATCACATATCTGATAGATCGTAAAGTTTTTTTCGAAGTTTGAAGGTGATTTGATCATAAAGTATCTGTATCCGTTTTCATCACGGTATATGTCCCCGCTTAGCGTTAATTGACTGCGCTTGCCATTATCATTCACATAAAGGATAAGATCATTTGAGCCCGGCGTATCTGGTGTTTTAGGTTTATCAGGGAACTCACTCCACTCCATTGAATTCAGAACCTTAGATAATTTCTTTACCTCATCATCAGAAAGTACATGAACGCTCGGATATAGCGCTGTACCTCCGAAACATACATAAGCGTTGCTGATATCACCGAATGGTGAAGTTATCTCAGTTGGTTCACCCATAGAATCTGCGATTCTGTCAAGCATCTTTGTTTTGATCTCAGTTGCATCGGTGGCAACCGTCGTGGTAATTGCGGTAGTTGTTTCAGCCGTTACTTCCATAGATGTTGTAGTAATATGAGTTGCTTCCGTTGTTGCATCAGTCAACAATGTTGATGTGCTCTGACTTGTTGCTGGTTCAATTTTTTCATCCGAGCTGCTCTTCCCGCTACAACTAGCCAAAACAGCAAGGCATAGTAGTGAAATTGTGCATTGTATAATTCTATTCTTGATCATAAATTCGTTCTCCATTGTTTAATCTTCGTCTTAATATATCATATATTCGTGTAGAAATCAATAGATTTTCAAAATGTTTTCGCGGATATTAAAACCAATATTTTTGAAAAAGAAAGCACCTCCCCGTGAGCGAAATGCTCCCCTTTTGTTAGACAATAACGTTTATACTCTTCAGCAAACGATAGTGATAGGGGGCTCAGTATGGCACAGGAACATGATTGGCAGTAGAAACGCGCCTTTTCAACCACTTGTTTACCACTTATTTGTACTAAAAACTGTTAAAAGCCGCTTGAAGTCACTATAATTCAAATCGCAGAAACACGCTAAACACAGCCATTTTCTCATCTAAATAAAAACTACAGAAAGGCTTGTGCTTAATTCGAATCCCCTATGTTCCACCAGCGAAAAAAGCCTATGTTTAGCCAAAAACATAGGCATTGATTTTTTATTATTCTGCTTCAAACGACAGAAATGGCAATATTTCCATTACGGATATCAGGAACTGCATATTGTAACGGCAAATGCTGAAGCAATCACATAGCAAAAAATAAGGCTCTCTGTTACGGAGAGCCTCATTTCATTAGTCCTCATTATCCTTACGCTTTCCAAGTTTGAGTTTATCCTCAAGGGCGTTTGACGCAATCTCGTCTGCGGACTGAATACCTCAAAGAAGTCCTGAAAATAGCGATATAACAGATTTGCCGCTCCCACGGGAGCGGCTTTGTTTTTATGTGTGATTGAAATGTTCCTTTTTTGTGTGTATTGTTCGATGCCAATACCGAAAGAAAAAGCACATAAAGTGCAATAAAATTAACATTATCTTCTGGACTTTCTTCCAATTTTGTGCTATAATCTGAATGTAAGCATACATTAGTATTTTTGAAATAATTATTAGATTATTGATTCTTAATTAAAGGGGGATTACAATGAAACGAAAAAGAATTGTTTCAATGCTGATGGCGGCAACGATGTGTCTTACTTTTGTGCCGCTGACTTCGACTATGAAACCAACAGCAGCGCTGACGGCTGACGCAGTCGGAACGACCAATCAGGGGTTAAAATATGAGATAACAGAGGGAGAAATATGCATCACGGGTCATACGGATGAACTTCCTTCTGAGGTTGTGATACCAGCTGAGATCGAAGGCGTGCCTGTGACAAGCATCGGCTTTCTGGCGTTTTCTGAATGTAAGAATTTGACCAGCATATCGCTTCCGGACAGCGTAACAAGTATCAGCGCGGGAGCGTTTGAGAACTGCACTGAACTGATAAGCATCACCATTCCGGACGGTATAACAAACATCGAATATCATACGTTTATGAACTGCCAACACCTGACCGGTATAACGATACCAGACAGCGTAACAAGAATCGGCGATGGTGCGTTTATGGGCTGCACCGATCTGACCAGCATAACACTTACAGACAGAGTGAAAAGTATTGGCTGGGGAGCGTTTGAGTGCTGCTACGGACTGACCAGCATTTTGATTCCGGACAGTGTAACAAGTATCGGCGGCGGTGCTTTTATGGAATGCGACCGTCTGACACAAATCACGATACCAGACGGTTTGACAGACATCGGCTGGCATGCTTTTTATGACACACCGTGGCTGGATGTGCAGCGGGCAAAAGATCCTCTTGTTGTTGTAAATAGCATTCTCATTGACGGACTAAAATGCTTTGGAGATGTTACGATTCCGGACGGCGTGACAAGCATATGCGATGGTGCGTTTTCCAAATGTGAGAATCTGACCGGTATCACGATTCCTGATAGTGTAACATTCATCGGCAAAGATGCATTTTCTGAATGCGAGAATCTGACAAACATTATAATTCCGGAAAGCGTGACAAGCATTGAACCGCTGACATTTAACAACTGTAAAAATCTGACCGACGTTACGATTCCAGAAAGCGTGACAAGCATCGGCGGTAATGCATTTAATGGCACACCGTGGCTGTCAGCAAAGCAGGAGGAAAATCCGCTTGTTGTTGTAAATAGCATTCTCATTGACGGACGGATCTGTTCCGGAAATGTCACGATACCGGAAGGTGTGACAAGTATTGCCGGGGGAGCGTTTGAAGGTGCCGATCTGACCAGCATCATAATTCCGGACAGCGTGACAAGCATCCCCTATGAGGCATTTGCTCTCTGTGATAATCTGACAAGTATAACGATACCAGACAGCGTAACAAGTATAGGTGATGGTGCGTTTGCCCAATGTAAGAATTTGACCAGCATCACGATTCCGGAAAGCGTAACAAGCATTGGCAATGATGTGTTTATAGGCTGTGATGATCGGACTATCAAGGGAAATTCAGGTTCATATGCTGAGACTTATGCAAAAGAGAACGTCATTCCTTTTAAGTCTGCTGAAGAAACTTCTGCAACAAACACTACCACCACAGAGATAGTTACTGATACCTCTCACGAGATCTTTGAGTTTGAAGAGGTACTTTCCTACCCCACCAAGACTGAGTACATCTACGGTCAGGAACTCGACTTTTCCGGCTTGGAATTCACCGGCGTCTCTAAAAGAGGAAATACTCATACTTACAGTGCAGAATATGTGAACGGCTATTTTATCGAAAAAACTGTTTCCGACAAAAACGGAAAGAGCTACGGTTTTGAAGAATTTGATACTCTTCCTGCGGGAGAGTACAACGTATGGATAACCGGAAGTGCCGGCGGAGACTCATCCTACGTCTTTTGCAAGAATGTGTATATCAACTACAAGGTGACTATCAGGCAGAGCGAGGAAAATCCTTCAAATTCCTCTAAATATGTATTCGATAAGGTGATTTCTTACCCCAAAAAGACCGTCTATGCAATTGCCACAGAGGACCTCGACCTTACCGGTCTGAAATTCATCGGCAAGGATGAGACAGGCAGCGGTGAGGACATAGAATACGGTGCCGAGGACTGCCTTTCCAGCATAACAAAATTTGAGGTAAAAGACGAGGAAGGTTCCGGAGTTGAAAATGCGTCCGAGGATCTCGGCATAATCCGTATGTTAGGAGCAGGCAAGTGTACTGTCAGAATCACCGGAAAGGCAGGCTCTCTTAATGGTACACGCAACTGTCATGATGTTGACATAACCTTTGAGATCACTATTATTGCGAATGGCACAGCCTCCTATACAGACGGTTGTACTTACGGTGACGCTAACTGTGACGGAGAAGTGAATATGGCGGATGCTGTTCTGATAATGCAGTGTGTGTTAAATCCTGACAAATACCAACTCTCGGAATTGGGCGTGATGAATGCAGATGTATACGTTCCCGGTTCAGGTATTACCAATGCGGATGCTCTTACGATACAGCGCTTTAAGCTTGGATTTATAGACCATATTATAGTGTACCCCGAAACCGAAGAGACTGCCATAAAAGATTATACGGATTCTCCATCAAAAGCAACATATGAGTTTGAAAACTCCACCAGCAATTGTTTTTATTATTAAACTCTTCCTGATGACGTATCGACAACATATTTGAAAAACGCACAGCAACCTTGCTGTGCGTATCTTTTTTATCTGTTCAGCATCTATAAGAAACAAATTGTTATGCAGATAAGACTGACTGCGCTAACAATCGGTCTCATCATATACTCTTTTATTACACTATTTGCCGTTTACACAGAATTTGGGATTGACTCCCACGCAGAAAACTGACTTTACCTGCAAGCTATACGAATCGCATCATTATCAGTATGTCACCTCAATGCTGTCAGAGTTTTTGAAAGCAGAATATCCCGAGCAATAATTCAGATTAGTTTTTGCTTATCAGCCATATAAACATAATGCCTCTGAGTGCTTTGTAACGCTCAGAGGCATTACTCTATAAGAACAGAATCAATGAAACGAAAAAAGCCATAAGGAAGAACAGCTTCCCTATGGCTTTTAAATTATACGGAATTAGTTTTTCTTGAAGAGCTGTCTCAGCACCAGACCGGCACCTGCGGCAGTAAGACCGAACATAATAATGAAAGTGTAAGCGCTGGTGGTCTTCCAGTAGATGTGGGTGGTGAGAAAAACGCTGAGCAGGATTATGGTGACGCCTATCGCGAGGACTATCCAGCCGAAGATCTTTCTTTCCATAAGGAAGAGCATACCGATACCGACGATAGCCGGGAAGAGTATCATTCCGTTGGAGAGGTGGAAGCCTCCGATGTGGTAAGAGTATAGTCCCCAGTTGCTGGTGACGTTGATATTCTGGAGTATCATGTAAAGTCCGCCGGCGAGCATCACGAGACCGATGAAAAACTGCAATAGGTCGTTGTTATCGCTGGAACTTCCTCCGGAATAGTGCTGTTTGGAGCTTGTGGAGTTCTTTTCACTGAGCTCCTGATAGATCTTTTCGAGCTCCTTATCGCCTGTTGATTTTGCCATAGAAATAACCCCCTTATCATATTATCCTCTGGAGCCTGAGCTCCGAGATATATTATAGCGTAAAAATCCCCGGATGTCAATAGTTTAGCAGAGAGTGTACGGCAAGGGCTGTCCGGATTTCAAAGTTGTATTGTTCAGTTTCTGAAAGTTGTCTGTCAGGAAATGGGAGGGGGCGTCAGGGCAGACCTGCTGAGCACCTGTAAAACGCAGCTGAAAATCCATATTTTTTATTAATGTAATGTTACATTATTGTATATAATAACTTGTTTACAAAAAATTAACACAAAAAATTATGAAAAAACTATGAAAATTATACTTTTGTGCATTTTTGTTTACAATCGTATATTGAAATATATATATCAATGCAATATAATAATAACAGCAGCGGAGATATTGGTGCTCAGTATCAAGTACCCTCCCCTCTCATGTGCTTGATACTGAGTATCAATTCCGTTGCGACCATAGAAATAGTTTTTGTCAATTCATAAAACTAGCCCCTTTCATTTGTAATTTTTTCATGTTTTCTATTCTCAATAACTTTTTTAACTTAGTCTCAACCGATCCACAGTGCTAAACGGTGAAAGCCGTTTGGATCGGAGCACCTTCCCTTCTTGGGAAGGAATTTTTTGCTCTGTGAAATTTGCGTGAAAAGTTATATAATTCGCTTGACAAATTCTATAAGTCACGTTATACTATACTCAAAGAAGGTGATCTCATTGAAAAGAAGTGTGTACAGCCTTGTCCTCATGGATGATATCATCCGCGCTGTGGACAGAGAGGCTTGCAAACGCGGCACCAGCCGCTCCAACCTCATAAACCAGATACTCGCCGAGCACCTCTCCTGCTGCACTCCGGAAATGCGTATGCGTGAGATATTCGGTTCGCTCTCGGACGTTATCAGCGGCAGCTTCCGCATACAGCAGCAGCGCTCCGCATCACTGATGACTCTCCGCACTGCGCTGGAGTACAAATACCGCCCCACTATAAATTATAAGGTAGAGCTGGAACGCGCTCCGGACGTTTACCTCGGGACTCTCCGTGTGAGCATCCGCACACAGAGTGGTCCGCTTATCGCTCTTTTCAACGATTTCTTCGCCTACCGCTCCAGGCTGGAGACCGCTCTCCTCAGGGCTATGGGCTGCACAGCAGAGGTATTCTCCCCCGGTTCGGGCAGCTTCTCCCGCCGACTCATTAATTCCGGTGCCTCCGAGGAACACACCGGTGAGGCTATAAGCCGCTATCTCAACAATCTCAACCAGTCCATTCAGGCGTATTTCACAGGTCCGGAGGTCTTTCACGAGCTCTCCCCCGAGCTTGAAGCCGAATTCGCAGGACTTACCCACGAGCTCCTTTTGTAGCACCACCGCCTCATCACGTACTCACATTATATAAAGGAGGATAATTTATGAATAGTGAAAAATACACTCAGAAAACCGCCGATGCTATCGTAAAAGCCCAGAATATCGCGGTAATGAATTCCAACCAGCTTGTTGAGCCCATACACCTCATGGCTGGTCTGATAAAGCAGGAGAACGGTCTTATCCCGCAGCTCCTGAAAAAAATGAAGGTGGACACTGACCTCTTTGAGTCCGAGACCGACAAGAAAATAGGTGCTCTGCCCAAGGTCACCGGCAGCGGCAGAAGCAGCAATGTAGGCATTTCCGCCAGCACCGAGCGTACTCTCATGACCGCAGAGAAGCTCGCCTCTGACATGAAGGACGAGTTCATCTCCGTGGAGCACATTTTCCTCGCCCTCATTGCCTGCAAGGACAGGGACACTGAGGCTCTGCTCAGTTCCTTCCGCATAACTCAGGACACCTTCCTCAGTGCTCTTATGACCGTTCGTGGTAACACCCGCGTAACCAGCGAAAATCCCGAGGACACCTACGATGTTCTTGCCAAGTACGGTCAGGAGCTCGTAGGACTCGCTCAGCGCAACAAGCTCGATCCCGTCATCGGACGTGACAGCGAGATACGCAACGTTATCCGCATACTCTCCCGTAAGGCCAAGAACAATCCTGTCCTCATCGGCGAACCCGGCGTGGGCAAGACTGCCATTGCGGAGGGACTCGCCCTTCGTATCGTTGCCGGAGACGTCCCAGAGAGTCTTCGAGACCGCAAGATATTTTCCCTGGATATGGGAGCTCTCGTCGCCGGAGCTAAATATCGCGGCGAATTCGAGGAGCGTCTCAAAGCCGTGCTGAACGAGATAAAGAACAGTAACGGTCAGATAATCCTGTTCATTGACGAGCTCCACACTATCGTGGGCGCCGGCAAGACCGACGGTGCTATGGACGCAGGAAACCTCCTGAAGCCTATGCTTGCCCGCGGCGAACTCCACTGCATAGGCGCCACAACTCTCAACGAGTACCGCCAGTACATCGAAAAGGATCCTGCCCTCGAAAGACGTTTCCAGCCCGTAATGGTGGACGAGCCTACCGTGGAGGATACTATTTCTATATTAAGAGGACTCAAGGAGCGCTATGAGGTGTTCCACGGCGTAAAGATACAGGATAACGCTCTCATTTCCGCAGCAGTACTCTCCAACAGGTACATCACTGACCGTTTCCTCCCTGACAAGGCTATCGACCTCATCGACGAAGCCTGCGCCACCATACGCACCGAAATGGACTCTATGCCCACCGAAATGGACGAGATCTCCCGTAAAATAGTACAGCTTGAGATCGAGGAGGCTGCCCTTAAAAAGGAGAGCGACAGCATCTCCAAGGAGCACCTCACCGAGATACAGCAGGAGCTCTCAGAGCTCCGGGACAAGCTCAACGCCATGAAAGCCAAGTGGGAAAACGAAAAGACCGACATCTCCGCTGTAAGAAAGCTCCGCGAGGAGATAGAGCATCTGGGCGGCGAAATAGACAAGGCTGAGCGTGAATACGACCTCAACAAGGCTGCCGAGCTGAAATACGGCAGACTGCCTTCCCTCCAGAAGCAGCTTGCAGAGCTGGAACAGAAGGCTGAACAGGACATCGGCGGCGAAAGGCTCCTCCGCGACAAGGTAACTGAGGAGGAGATTGCCAAGATAGTCTGCCGCTGGACCGGCATACCCGTTGCGAAGCTCATGGAGGGCGAAAAGGAGAAGCTCCTCGGCCTTGAGGACATCCTCCACAAGAGAGTCATCGGTCAGGAGGAAGCCGTCACCCGTGTCAGCGAGGCTATACTCCGCTCCCGTGCAGGTATTCAGGACCCCGACCGTCCTATCGGCTCGTTCCTCTTCCTCGGACCTACCGGCGTGGGCAAGACCGAGCTGGCTAAAGCTCTTTCAGAGGCTCTCTTCGACGACGAAAAGAATATCATCCGTATCGACATGAGCGAATATATGGAGAAATACAGCGTCAGCAGACTCATAGGAGCGCCTCCCGGATACGTTGGCTACGATGAGGGTGGTCAGCTCACAGAGGCAGTCCGCAGAAAGCCCTACTCAGTAGTGCTCTTCGACGAGGTGGAAAAGGCTCACCCCGATGTGTTCAACATACTCCTGCAAGTCCTCGATGACGGTCGAATCACCGACTCTCAGGGACGCACTGTGGATTTCAAGAATACTATCATAATTCTCACCTCTAACCTCGGCTCACCCTATATCCTCGACGGCATAGACACCGATGGCAATATCACCGACGACGCAAGAAAGAACGTTGAAGCCCTCCTGAAACAGCAGTTCCGCCCCGAGTTCCTCAACCGTCTCGACGAGATAATCTTCTATAAGCCCCTCACCAAGGATAATATAATGAAGATAGTCGACCTCATGCTCGCCGACCTGGATAAGCGTCTCTCCGAAAAACATATACGCATAAATGTATCGGAAGCTGCCAAGAATCATATCGTGGAGTGCGGCTACGATCCCAACTTCGGAGCCCGTCCGCTGAGAAGATTCATCCAGAGCACCGTGGAAACTCTTGCTGCTAAGAAGATTCTTCGCAGTGACCTATCGGCCGGAGATGTCATAGAAATAGACCTCGAAAACGGCGTTCTTACCGCAGATTAACGATAGCCGGACTATCGAAAAAAATCCTCACTATACCGGAAAAATAGCGCAAAACATAGCATTTATGTATAAAAATCACGCTTTATAGCCCTGTTTATATGTCGTTTTGTCATTTTTTCGCTATATACTTGACAAATCAAGGCAAAGGGTATATAATTCAATTGTAAAATCTTATATATGGAGGATACCACTATGACAAAGACTGAACTCATCAGCACAGTTGCTGAAAAGACCGACTTCACCAAGAAGAATGCAGAGTCTGCTGTAAACGCAGTTATCGCTGCTATCACTGATTCTCTCTCAAAGGGTGAGAAGGTTTCTATCGTTGGCTTCGGTACATTCGAGGTTCGCGACAGAAAGGAAAAGAAGGTCAAGAATCCCCAGACAGGTAAAATGATGACTGCTCCCGCTTCTAAGGCTCCTGCTTTCAAGGCTGGTCAGGCTCTTAAGAACGCAGTCAACAAGAAGTAATTTTAAAGGAGGTTACTATCATGGCTGAGAAGACCGCTAAAACTGCTGAAGTAAAAACAGAGGCTGTTGCCGCTGCCGCTCCTGCTGCCGCTGAGAAGAAGGCTCCCGCTAAGAAGGCTGCTGCTCCCAAGAAGACAGCTGCTAAGAAGGCTGCTGCTCCCAAGGCTGCTAAGAAGCCCGCAGAGAAGAAGGCTGCTGCTAAGAAGGCTGCTGCTCCCGCTGAGAACGTTTTCGTTCAGTACCTCGGCGCTGAGTACACTTCCGCAGACCTTATCGCTAAGGCTAAGGCTGCTTCCGGTGTGAAGTCCCCCAAGAGCGTTAACGTTTACGTTAAGCCCGAAGAGAACATGGTTTACTACGTTGTTGATAACAACGCAGGCAGCTTCCCCCTCGTTTGATCGAGAAACTGTTCCATACCGCCGCTGAAATATGCGGCGGTATTTTTTTCAGCCGAAGGCTGCGCTGGCTTCCACGTTGTCGCTTGCAAACTCGCTCACTTTGTACAAATGACATAGTCTGCTATCACCCACGGAAAAAATATGCAGGAACACAATAATTCCGCATTCCGAATTATAACCGTGTCAATTTTCACCTTGCTTTCATTGTATTCATCCGGAATATATGTTATACTATTCTTACAATCATTCGTGATGAACGGAGGTCATTCATGCTAAAGCTCAGATCAAAAATGTTCGACGAGTCGTCAAAGTCACATACATCGCCAAATATAGTCGCTATCATCCTCTCATTTCTGGCCGTATTCCTCGTTATCTATGTCGCCGAGGCGATAGTGCCGGCGATAGTCTCCGCCAAGCCCATGAACGAGGCTCTCAAGGAACAGGGCTATCTCGACAGCGACAAAAAGCTCACCTTCCGCATATCTATGGACATCGCCGCTAAGGTCGCTGCCAAGCCCTCGGTGATGATACCCACCCTCCTGAGCACCGGCTTCGGCACCCTCATAAGCATATTCTACTGCCGCTTCTTTGAAATGCGCCATGTCAGGTCGATGGGCGCAAGAAAGCAGCGCTTCTTCCGGAGCTACTTCACGGGCATGGCTCTGGGTATACTCATGATGACGGCGATAACCCTCCTCACAGTTATTTTCGGAGCAAACTCGCTGAAGTCCGCCTCCGATGTGAATTATCTGCTGATTCTGGCTTATCTGGGCGGATTTCTGGTTCAGGGCATGAGCGAGGAGTTCATCTTCCGCGGCTACCTCATGACGACCATCGGCGGTCACCACAGTCCCTATATTGCAATCGGTATTAGCGCCGTTGCATTCGGACTCGCTCACTCCGCGAACCCCGGCATCTCGGTTCTCGCCATGTTCAACCTCATACTTTTCGGCGTTTTCGCGGCGGTATACATGATATACTCCGGCAATATCTGGGGAGTCTGCGGCATACACTCCCTCTGGAACTTCATGCAGGGCAATTTCTACGGCATAAGCGTCAGCGGTAACAGCCAGACCGAGTCGGTGCTTCTCACTGAGGCAAAATCCTCCAGCACCGTGCTCACCGGCGGAAAGTTCGGCATAGAGGGCAGCATCTTCACCACACTGGTGCTTCTGACAGGTACGGCGACTGTGCTGACATTGCAGTACCGCAAGGAAAAAGCAGAGGCTGTTGACGACTCAGCTATTGACAAATCCTGAATAATATGCCATAATATTTAGTGATATGTTTATCGTTTTTCAGTCCTGTGGACTGAGCAAAATTTTCTATGAGAGGGAGGAAATTTCTCAATGTTCAAAAAACTTACAAGCTGTGCTCTTGCAGCGGCAGTCCTTGCTTCCGGAATCAACTTCTCAGCTCCGGCTGAACAGTCTCCGGTAAACGCCGCTTCTGAGTTCAACTACGCCGACGCTCTGGATAAATCGCTTTTCTTCTATGAGGCTCAGCAGGCTGGTCCGCTCCCGGACTGGAACAGAGTTGAGTGGAAGACCGATTCCACTATGTCCGATGAAGTCCTCGGCGGCTGGTACGATGCCGGCGACCACGTTAAATTCAACCTGCCTATGGCTTACTCAGCTTCCATGCTGGCATGGGGTATGTACCAGTACCCGGACGGACTGAAAAAAGCCGGTCTTACCGATCAGTACGCCAAGAACGTGGAATTCGTAATGGACTACCTCGCTGACTGCGACAAGGGTGACGAGATCGTTTATCAGGTGGGCATAGGCAAGCATGACCATACCTGGTGGGGACCTGTCGGTCTTCTCGAATACGGTATGGAGGATAACGGTCACTCCGTAGAGGAAGCCCGTGCGATTCTCAAATCCTCCAAGGGCTGCTCCGCTGTTTTCGGTGAAATGGCTGCCGCTCTCGCTGCCGGATATGCCGCTCTCGACGGCAAGGTGGACGACTCCAAACGCGAGGGCTACCTCAAGCACGCCAAGAATATCTACAAGATAGCTAAAACCTCCCCCAGCGACGACGTTTACAATAAGAGCGACGCTCAGGGCTTCTATCAGTCCAGCCACTTCTACGACGAGCTCTTCTATGCCGCTAACTGGCTCTATATCGCTACCGGCGATGATGCTTACCTTGCAGATGCCAAGGACTTCATGCCCAAGCTCGGCAAAATGCTCGGCGAGGGCGATACGATCGCCTACGGCTGGAGTCACTGCTGGGACGACAATACTCAGGGCGGTATGCTCCTCTACGCTATAAATACCAACGACTCCAGTGCTATCGCTCACGTCAAGAAGCACTGCGACCGCTGGGTGAACGGTGATGAGGCTACCATAATCAAAGGCGGTCTCCGCTGGCTCAGTAACTGGGGCTGCCTAAGATACGCCAATACAGCAGCTTTCGTTGCTACCGTTGCCAGCGATACTATCCTCAAGTCAGAGGCTTCCAAGTACACTGAATTCGCTGAGGCTCAGGTGAACTACGCTCTCGGCGACAATCCCCTCGACCAGAGCTACGTTGTAGGTTTCGGTGACAAGTACCCCCAGAACCCCCACCACCGTACCGCTCACAGCTCGTGGAAGAACGACCTCAAGGTGCCCAGCAATACAAGACATATCCTCTACGGCGCTCTCGTGGGAGGCCCCGCTCAGGACGGCTCCTATAAGGACGACCGCGAGGACTTCATATGCAACGAGGTGGCTACCGACTACAATGCCGGCTTCACCGCTATGCTCTGCAAAATGGTGGATAAGTACGGCGGTACTACCGATCCCTCATTCCCCGAAAAGGAAGTTCACGATGGTCCCGAATTCTACGTTGAGGTGCTCTCAAAGGGCGGCGATTCCAGCGGTCAGACTATCAGCTTCAAGGTAACTAACCACTCCGCTTGGCCCGCAAGAGTTCAGGACAATATCTCCTTCCGCTACTACATGGACCTCAGCGAGGTAACAAAGCTCGGCAAGAACCCTGAGGATCTCGTTATCCGCTGCGACCGCGACCAGTCCAAGATGTACGAGGGCTGCAAGACCGCTGAGATCTCCAAGCCAAAGCAGTACAGCGGCGACATCTACTACATAGAGGTCAATCTCCCCGACGGACGTGTTGTTCTTCCTATCTCAGAGGGACAGCAGCAGTGCGAGATACTCCTCGCAATCGTTATGCCCGATTACGGCTCCGGCTGGGACTCCTCCAATGACTTCTCCGCTAAGGACCTCGGCAAGGCTGCCGGTGGCGATGAAGCTTCCGGAATCATCACTCCCTACGTTCCCGTTTACGTGAACGGCAAGCTCTACTACGGCGAAGAGCCCGACGGCACTAAGGCTGACGGTCTCGGTGGCACCGGCGACATTGTCGTTACAAGAGTAACTACTCCCACTGTTACTACCACAAGCACTACCTCAAAGATCACCACCACTGTTTCCACTTCCGCAGATATAGCTTCTCCTCCGCCTACAACCACCTCCAAGGAAGCTACCACCACTACTACAACTACTACCACTGTCAGTTCTGTGGATAGCACTACCACTACTGATACCGGCGGCAATTCTGTTACTACGACGGAAGCGCCGAAAATAGAGCCTACCACCGCAGACATAAGCCGCGACATCACTAAGGGCGACGCTAACTGCGACAACGAGGTGAATATGGCGGACGCTGTTATCATCATGCAGTCTATCGCTAACCCCGACAAGTACAAGCTCACCGCTCAGGGCGCAAAGAACGCTGACGTTGAAGGCAACGGCGACGGTATCACCAACAAGGACGCTCTCAAGATACAGCGCTTCAAACTCAATCTTATAAGCAGTCTGTAAAATCCAAATCCGCAGAGATAATCTCTGCGGATTTTTTAATTAAGCAGCCAAAGGCAGCCCCTACAATTTATTGTTATGCTTGCTATTTGGAAAAATGTGTGGTATAATGTTAGTGTAATATTATAATGGGGGTAAATAATGATAACAGTCAGCAATGTCAGCGTGCAGTTCGGCGGAACTACGCTGTTCAAAAACGTCAACCTCAAGTTCACCAACGGCAACTGCTACGGTGTCATCGGTGCTAACGGCGCCGGCAAGTCCACCTTTCTCCGCGTTCTCTGCGGCGAGCTCGAACCCGCTTCCGGTGAGGTCGTTATGCCCAAGGAGGAACGCCTCAGCGTTCTCAAACAGGACCACTTCGCCTACGACGAGTATACTGTCCTCGACACAGTCATAATGGGCAACGCACGCCTCTACCAGATAATGCAGGAAAAGGACGCTCTCTACGCCAAGGAGGACTTCTCTGAGGAGGACGGCGTTAAAGCCTCTGAACTGGAAGCAGAATTTGCTGAGCTCAACGGCTGGGAGGCTGAATCCGATGCCTCTAAGCTCATTCAGGGACTCGGTCTGCCGGAGGAGATAATGTATCAGCAGATGGCAGGTCTCTCAGGCAACGAAAAGGTAAAGGTGCTCCTGGCACAGGCTCTCTTCGGCAACCCGGACATCATCCTTCTGGACGAGCCTACCAACCACCTTGACATCGACGCCGTAAAGTGGCTGGAGGAATTCCTCTCCGAATACTTCGGTACAGTAATTGTCGTTTCCCACGACCGCCACTTCCTGAACAATGTCTGCACCCATATCGTTGACATAGACTACAACAAGATAAAAATGTACGTTGGAAACTACGAGTTCTGGTACGAATCCAGCGCTCTCATCCAGCGTATGATAAAACAGCAGAACAAGAAAAACGAGGAGAAGATAAAGGAGCTCAAGGAGTTCATCGCACGATTCTCCGCCAACAAGTCAAAGTCCAATCAGGCTACCTCACGCCGCAAGCTCATCGAGAAGCTCACCGTTGAGGAGCTCCCCGCCTCCAGCAGAAGATACCCGTTCATCGGCTTCGATATGGACCGCGAACTGGGCAAGGACGTTCTTCAGGTGGACGGCATAAGCAAGACCGTTGACGGCGTTAAGCTCCTGAACAATGTCAGCTTCACCCTTGGACGCACCGACAAAGTCGCTTTCATCGGCGAGAGCGAACAGGCTATCACCATGCTCTTCCGCATACTCATGGAGGAGGAACAGCCCGATGAGGGCAGCTTCAAATGGGGCGTTTCCGTGACCACCTCCTATATGCCCGTGGACAACGGCGAATACTTCAACGGCTGCGAGCTCTCTATCCTCGACTGGATAAGACAGTATTCCGTTAAGGACGAGACTGAGACCTATCTCCGCGGCTTCCTCGGACGTATGCTCTTCTCCGGCGACGATGTTTACAAGCCGGTAAATGTGCTCTCCGGCGGCGAAAAGGTGAGATGTATGTTCTCGCGCATGATGCTTTTCGGCTCAAATGTGCTGCTTCTGGACCGTCCCACCAATCACCTCGACCTTGAAAGCATCACCGCTGTGAACAACAGCCTCATAAACTTCAAGGGAGTAGTGCTGCTGTCGTCTCACGACCACGAGATACTCCAGACCACTGCCAACCGTATCATCGAGATAACTCCCGACGGCTGCATTGACCGTCAGGGCACCTACGAGGAATACATGGAGTTCAGAAAGCAGCTTGACCTTTAAATCTAATTCGGAATTAGGGATTATATGTCGCCTTGCGGCGATGGGCTGTCGGGGACGCCAGCCCCTACATTCTTTTCCGTGAGCGATAGCAGACTTCGCAGTTTGTTCAGAGTGAACGAGCTTGCGAGAGACATCGTTAAGCTGCGTACCAAATCTTTGATTTGGCATTCGCAGCTATATGCAAAGCTGGAACGCGCAGCCTTTGGCTGCAATAATATAAAAGGGGGTTTTTTTATGCCATTCATAAACGTAAAAACAAACGTATCCGTTACCGAGGACAGAGCTGAAACTATTAAGACTCAGTTCGGAAAAGCTATCACCGCTATCCCCGGAAAGTCCGAATCATGGCTCATGGTGGGTATAGAGCCCAATTCCATGCTCTGGTTCAGAGGCACCTCTGAGGAGGCTGCTATGGTGGAAGTGAGCCTCTTCGGCGGAGCTTCCCATAACGCTTATTCAGTCCTCACAAGCTATATCACCAAGATAGTCTCAGAGCAGCTGGGCATACCTGCCGACCGTATCTACGTGAAATACTCCGAGACCGCTAACTGGGGCTGGAACGGCTCCAACTTCTGAGGTGAGAGCTATGAAAAATAAAGTCATTGGGTTACTTACAGCCGCCGCTCTCTGCGTTACGGCTGCTTCTGCATACCCGCAGGCTCAGGTCAGTGTTCATGCCGATGAGTGGTACTTCGCCGGAGAGACCTGCGAGCCACTCCACGATACCTCCCGGGACGTTCAGACCGAGGGCGTCGGCAACCCGCTGAATTTCGGAGAGAGAAATACTCCCGCGGACGCCTCTGCCGAAGAGATACGTGCTATCAACCACAAAATGTCCGTGCAGGAGGTCAAGTACGCCCTCTACAAGGAAATAGACGAGCACTGGGACCTTATCTCCACACGTATCGGTCAGACCGAGCGCGAAAAGGTCTACGCGCTGTTCCTCGGTCTGGGTTCAAGAGAATCCACTCTCGGTGAAAACAAGATCGGCGCCGATCACGAAACTGCCTACGAGGACGGCTGGGGCGTAAACTCCGCCCACGCCTACGGAACCCTCCAGACCGCTGTCACCGCCTTCAAGGACTGCGATCCCACCTTCATGCCCGAGGACAACGTCCCGGAAATGTTCCAGTATTCCTTCACCCCGCAGAATTTCTACGATGCTATAATCTCCAACCATATGGGTATCAGAAAGATACTCCACTTCGCCCAGATATGCATCGACGATGAAAAAATGACCGGCTATCAGGTCATCCGCAACTCACTCAAGGGCTTCAACACCGGCTGGTGCTACATGGCTGAGGACGACGGCGCCTACAAGACCTACGCCGACGAGATATGCTCCATGGCGCAGTTCTACTACTACGAGGGACACCTCTACGATAATGTGTTCACTTGGACCTCCGCCGGCGGTGATATGGAAAAATACCGCACTCCCGACCGCTGGGAGAGCTGGTGGGGCAACGGCGAGCCCAGTATGGCTCCCATAACTACTACCACCACTACCGTTACCACCTCGTCTGCCGTAACAACTACCTCAGCGACTACGACTGCCTCTGAGACTACCACCTCAGCAGCTACCACCACCTCCGATGTGACCAGCGTGACCTCCACCACTACATCTGCTGCCACATCTTCGGTCACTACCGCTCCCGGTACGACGGCTCCCAAGATAACTACTACCCGTGTCGATAACATCACCGAGTATTCCTGCGAGCTCTCCTACAAGGATTCCTACTACACCAGCACCGATACGGAGTTCGATACCGCAGCCGTTGAAAAGCTTATCGTGAATTACAAGCGCATACAGCGTTCATATTCCATGTCATCAGGCTCGACCGATTACGTCCTCTCAGAAGGCTCTATCGACATCACCGACAAGGTAAACTTCGGCAAAAAAACTCCCCAGAGCGTCTATACCCCCGGCAGCGGTCCGCAGTACAAGATAGAGCTGTACGCTGCTGATGATATTTCAACTCCCGAGGGCGATACCGTTATCTATGAGGGAAATCACATCTACAATGACCATGATTATCTCACCATTACCGTGAATATTGGTATCATCGGCGACGCTAACTGCGACGAAGATGTGAACATGGCGGACGCCGTTCTGATAATGCAGTCCATTGCTAACCCCGACAAGTACAAGCTCTCAGCTCAGGGCGAAAAGAACGCTGACGTCGAAGGAAGCAGCGACGGTGTTACCAACAAGGACGCTCTGAAAATACAGAAATTCAAGCTCAATCTTATCGACAAGCTGTAAAACTTAAAGCCATGGAGAAGTTATTCTCTGTGGCTTTTTTAATTCGGAATTATAACACCGTACAGGCAGGCGGATATTGACAAATCCCGATAGTTATTGTATAATATTAGTGTATGTTTTGATCGTTTGTGTACATCTGCGATGTACCCGGAAAATTACTATGATTGAGAGGGAAAAGATCATGTCAAAACTCTTCAGAAAGCTGATAGCCGGCTCGGCTGCAGTTCTTACGCTGCTCCCGGCTGCCATTACAGCTCCCGGTGTCACACGCTTCGGCAGAAATGCTGCCGCTGCTCCCGATGACCGCCACGACGACTGGCTCCACGTAAACGAAAACGCTGAGATAGTCGATATGGACGGAAACCCCGTATGGCTCACCGGCGTCAACTGGTTCGGCTATAACGCCGGACGTCAGGTATTCGACGGCGTTTGGTCCAAGAATATGCACAGTATGCTCAACCAGATTGCCGACCACGGCTTCAACCTCCTCCGCGTTCCCATGTCCACACAGATTCTCCTCCAGTGGAAGAACAAAGGTCCGGACTCCGGCGGCGGCGTTGGCGAGGTCACCATGATGGTAAACCCCTACGAGAACCCCGAGCTCACCGTTGGCGGAGGCGTTGACGGCGCAGGTCAGTACGAGCTGAAGTACAGCTTCGACATCTGGAACATGGCTGTGGACTGGTGCAGAGAAAACGGCATCAAGATAATGATCGACATCCACAGCGCTACCACCGCCGCTATGGGACATCAGAAGCCCCTCTGGTACGACGATAACTTCTCCGAGGACGACTGGCTCGAAGCCCTTGAGTGGTTCTGCGACTACTACAAGGACGATGATACTATCATCGCTATTGACCTCAAAAACGAGCCCCACGGCAAGCCCGAAGAAGGCTCCTTTGCCAAGTGGGACGACTCCAAGGACTCCAACAACTGGAAGTACGCCGCCGAAAAGGGCGCTATGGCGTGTCTCAAGCATAACCCCAACCTCCTTATCATGATAGAGGGTACCGAGTGCTACCCCGATTTTGAAAAGGGCGCTGACTGGACTACCCCCTGCGTTGACTACGCTCACTACGACGAGCCTTCACTGGTATTCGGCGCATGGTGGGGCGGAAACCTCCGCGGCGTCAAGGATCACCCCGTAGACATCGGCGAATACAACAAGCAGATAGTTTACTCCCCCCACGATTACGGTCCGCTGGTATGGAAGCAGAAGTGGTTCTATATGGACGACGCCTCCAAGACCTTCGACCGTGAATCCCTCCTCGACGACTACTGGCGCGATACATGGGCTTACCTCGTTGAGGATAAGATGTATCCCCTCCTCATGGGCGAGTGGGGCGGCTTCATCGACAAGGAGCACGATCCCACCGGCGAGAACAAGCACTGGATGCAGGAGCTCCGCGACTACATGATAGATAAGCACATTCACCATACATTCTGGTGCTTCAACGAGAACTCCGGCGATACCGGCGGACTCGTTTACGACGACTTCGGCAAGTGGGACGAGGAAAAATACGAGTTCGTAAAGCCCTCTCTCTGGCAGACCGAGGACGGCAAGTTCATCTCCCTCGACCATAAGACTCCCGTGGGCGAGAACGGTATCAGCCTTTCAGAGTATTACTCCGGCGAGAGAGTCGAGCACACCACAAGAGCTCCCCTGACAACTACCACCAACGGCGGTCCCATCACCACTACTACAACTACCGGCAGCGCCACTACCACAACAAGCACAGTCACCGGCTCGACTACCACCTCATCTGTGGCAGAAACAGCCGTTTCCGTCAGTACCGTGACAACTACTGAGCCTGTAACAGGGACTGAGATATATACTCACCCGACCTACACCTTCGATCAGGTAGTATCCTACCCCAGCAAAACTGAGTATAAATCCGGCGAGAAGCTCGACTTCAGCGGCATAAAGCTCACCGGCAAGGATAAAGACGACGCAAACCATACCAAAAACTACACCGCTGATGACGTCAAAGAAGCAACAGTCAAAAGTTCAGGATTAAAGATCACTATAACCGATAAATCCGGCAAGAATTACACTAAGAACGATTTCACATCCCTCCCCGCCGGCGAGTACACTATTAGCGTCACCGGCAATATCGGCGACTACTATATGTACAACCTCTGCTACGATGTGGACTTTTCCTACAAGATAACCGTGACCGGCTCTGCAACCGGCACAAGCGGTACCAACAGCGGCACCAAGGGCGACGCTAACTGCGACGACGAGGTCAATATGGCGGACGCTGTTATCATCATGCAGTCCATTGCCAACCCCGACAAGTATAAGCTCACCGCTCAGGGCGAAAAAAACGCTGACGTTGAAGGCAACGGCGACGGTATCACCAACAAGGATGCTCTCAAGATACAGCGCTTCAAGCTCAATCTTATAAGCAGTCTGTAAAGCAAAAGCCATAGAGAATAATTTCTCTATGGCTTTTTTGATTTTTCAATGACCATCTGGTAACCTGTGGACGCCCAAAGGGCGCCCATACACATACATCAGATCTTTCGGCGGAAGTTGGTGGGCGTTACCCCTACTATCTTCTTGAACTGCCGCATAAAATGCTCCTCGTTCTCGTAGCCGCACATCGCCGCTACCTGCGACACAGTACAGCTGGTCTCAGAGAGTATCTCCTTCGCCTTCTCTATCTTGCCGGTGATGACGTCCGATATGCACGACACCCCGAAGAAATCACGGTATATATGCTGGAAATACGACCGGGACATATTCACATCCGCCGCCATTGCGTCCACGTTCCACTTCTGCTGAGGATTGCGGTATATCTTCGCCCTCAGGTCCAGCAGTGCGCTGTAATGGGGATCCACCGTCTGGGGAGCATTCGCGCTCCGCACCAGATTCTCTCCCAACTTCATCAGCAGTATCCTCATGAGCGTATCGGTCATCTTGCCTCGCTGGGAGTTCAGCGAATAGTGCTCCGAGGCTATATTCCGCACAAGCTCGCCGATAAAGCTCACATCAGCGGACAGGAGTGGCGTGTTCAGCGGAAGCTCCGGGGGCAGTACGCTCTCGCCGTCAGTGCCGCAGTCGAAGCAAATCCAGTCGAAAACCACCGGTCTGCCGCTGGCTGCACAACGGGCTGTAACAGTATCGTCCCAGAGAATCACCGTGCCGGGACCGGTCTCGGTCATGCCGGAATTCGTCCCCAGCAGCGCAGGGCTCCGCGTCATCAGGAAGGTGTACTCCCCCGGCGACGGCTCGTGGCGCATGACGTAGCTGCCATCGTGTATGGAGCGGCAGGCAATGCTCCTGATATTCATACGCTCACTCTCCTTCCGCGATAAATCGCCATTCCTTGCTCTTCCAGAAGTCTCCGGCGTAGTCCACGCCCACTCTGGGAGCCGTCCTCAGACGTGGCTCATAGCCGTCGTCCTCGAACCAGAGCTGACCATTGTCAGCTGCCGGCAGGCCGTTCAGACTGCCGTCTATTTGCAGAAATTTCGTTATCTTTCCCGGACCGTTCATCCGCTCTCCGGCGCGTATCAGCACGCCCTGAGGCTGCCCCTCCTCTCCGGTCACCACGTTCATTAGCCAGTGGACTCCGTAGCACAGGTAGATGTACAACACGCCGCTCCTGCCGAAAAGCAGCTCGGTGCGCTTGGTCCTGCCCTTGGAGGCGTGGCAGGCTTTGTCCTCCTCGCCGCGGTAAGCCTCGGTCTCGGAAATGCGCTCCCGGAGGACAGTGCCGTCGGGGAGCCGACGTGCGGCTATTTTCCCCACGAGCTCCGGAGCGACCTCAAGAACGTCCCGGCGGAAGAAGTCCTCTCCCAGCACCTTCACGCCGCTCATACCCTGAGTTTCTGCACCGCTTCTGCGTCCGGGCGGACGAAAGCAGTCTTGTAGTTGGTGAATATGACCTTGCCTGGCTTGGCACCGGAAGGCTTCTTTACGTACTTTGCGAGACAGTAGTCCACCGGCACGAGGTTGGAATCCCTGCCGCTGCTGTTCACTGCCGCGATGACAGCCGCCTCCTCAATAGTTCTGTCCGGAGGCACAGCACCCTCGGTCACGATAATGACATGGGAGCCTGTTATGGACTGCGTATGCAGCCAGATATCAGATTTTTCGGCAAATTTCAGGGAAAGCTGGTCGTTCTGGTGATTGTTCCTGCCCACCAGTATCGTGAAGCCGTCGCTGGAACGGTACTCCACCGGCGGCAGAGCCTTTGGCGGCTTGGTTTTGCCGCCGGACGACCTTATATAGCCCTGTTCAACCAGTTCCAGCCTCAGCTGGGCGATGTCGTTCTCCGTAGAGGCACGGGTGAGGGAGTCGAAAACGCTGTCCAGGTACTGGAGCTCCTCCTCGCCCTTCGCTATCTGCTCGGTGAGCTTTTCCTCCGCCTTCGCCGCCTTTTTGTACTCACTGTAATACTGCTGAGCGTTCTGGGAGGGCGTCTTGCGGACGTCCAGCTTTATCTCAATCGAGGGGCAGTCCTCGGCGTAGAAATTCTCCAGAAGCGCCGAACTGTCACCTTTATTCAGTCGGTAGACGTTCGCCGATATGAGGTCACCGCAGAGCTTGAAGCGCTCTCTTTCGGCACAGTTGGAGAGCTCCTCACGCTGCACGGAAATTCGCCGGGAGGTCCTCTCCGTGAGGTTCACCAGCAGCTTGAAAAGATCGTTGGCACGCTGTTTTGTACGGGCGGCACGGTCACGCTCGATGTAGAAGTAGTCCAGCAGCGCCGACGCCGAGGGCAGCTCCTTCGTGTACATGAGGGTGCCGAACTGCGAGAGGCGGATGAATGAGAAGTCCTTGAGCTGACCTTCCTTGTCGCTGACCGCCGAGAAACAGCACTCACCTTGTTCCAATTGTTTCTTTGTGCGTTTGATAATGAACAGCAGGCGATCCAGCTGGTCGCCGTCCACAGTATCCGCCTGTAGGTGAGCTCCCCTGCCCGCAAAGAAGGTCCACTCCCTTACAAGAATAGGCGAGACACCCTCGAAAGCACGTATCAGAGCCTTGGAGAGCTCCGCCGTGCCCTGTGCTCTCACAGCGGCGGTCATCTCCTCCGGAGAAGTCGTCAGAAAGTTCAGCCTGTAGTCCCGGGGTGGCAGAGTATACCTCATCCCCGGCAGAACCAATCGCTCCCGTGACATCGCCTCGTCCACGCGCTTGATGCTGTCAATTACCTTCCCTTCGTGGTTTACGATGATCAGGTTAGAGCAGCGCCCCATTATTTCGCACGCCAGAGTCACCGTCACTACGTCCCCCAGCTCGTTCACGCACTCGAAGTCGAGAAAGAGTATCCTCTCAAGGCCGTCCTGCCGCACCGCGATGAGCTTGCCGCTGCCGAGGTGCTTCCTGAGCAGCATACAGAACATGGGTGGAGTCTGGGGATTGTCCGCCGGAGCCTCCGTCACGCACACCCTTGCGCTGCCTGCATTTGCCGAAATATAGAGCTTACTGCTGCCCTGCCGTGTGCGTATGGAGATAATGATCTCCTCCCGTGAGGGTTGGTGGACCTTTTCAACACGCCCTCCCACGAGCGGCTCGAGCTCCCGTTTTATTGCATAGAGAAATGCGCCGTCCAGCGCCATAAAATCAATCCTTTACTGTTCAGATATTGCTGTTTTGTGGTACACAAGCAGCTCGAAATCCACGGTAGTGTCCAGCTCATCGAGCGCCTCAAGGCGCTTCCTCTGCTCCGCTCCGGTGCGGTAATAGTAGGGTGTCATCGTGAAAAGCTGCTGTATGTCGGACTGCCCACCAAGGTGAATCCGGTAGGTAACGCGTCGCTTTTCAAGAAGCCCGAAGCCCTCCAGCTCGTAAGGCTTGACCTCATTTTTGTATGGTATATCGTAGATTTTCTGTTTCAACTCCCATAAATGTTCGGCGGAGGGGATGACCATTATCATCACACCGCCGTCCCTGAGAATGCGCCGGAACTCCTCGCCGCAGTAGGGTGCAAACAAAGTCACCAGCATATCGCAAGAGGCGTCTGCCACCGGTATATGGAAAACGCTCGCGGCAGCATATTTCACTCCGCTCTGACGTTTTGCTGCAAATTCCACAGCAATTTTTGATATGTCAATTCCGTAGACCTCCGCGTCCGCAAGAGCCTCCGCCATCCCGGAGGTGTAGTAACCCTCTCCACAGCCGGCGTCCAGCAGAACTCCACCGGTGAAATACTTCACGCAAGCCTCGTGAAGAGCATCCCGAAGTCTCGAATAATAGCCTTTTTCGAGGAATTCCCGGCGTGCTCTCACCATGAGCTTGTTGTCGCCGTGAACAGACTTCCCCATGTGCTTCGACAGCAGCAGATTCACGTAGCCGCTCCGGGCAATGTCGAAGCTGTGCCCCGACTCACACTTCAAGCAGCTCCCAGAGACCGCCAGCGGCTTTCCGCAGACCGGACAAATGTATATCATCTTGTTCACCTCAGACGTATTTACAGGGATCAAATGAACGCTCGGCTATCTCCACGTCCAGCTGCGGGAAGCGTTCCTCAAGCACTCGCCTTAGCTCCGGAAGCACGATATTCTCCGTGTGGAAATGTCCGCAGTCGAGCAGCGCGATATGGCGGTTATTTGCGTCTATCCACACATCGTGCTTAACATCGCCGGTAATGAGCGCATCGCATCCTTTTTCGGCTGCAAGCCCGAGCATTGAGCCGCCAGAGCCGGAGCAGAATGCAACACGGGAAACTCGCTTCATACAGCTTTTTGAAAGCCGCACATACTCGCAGCCGAATATCTCCTTTGCAGCCTCCGCGATCCTTTCAGGAATTACCGGTTCTTCCAGAGTTATTATCCAGCCGAGACTGTTTCCACCGCCAAGCTCCTCAAAAGGCTCTGGTTCGGCAGTTATGGCGAATCTCTCCGTGAGCTTTTTCAGTATCACTCCGTTAGTTCCGCCGGCAGCAATGTCCAGATTGGTGTGCATACAAAGCGCCGCAATATCGCTGCTTATCAGCCCATGCACCGGGCTTTCCAGACCGATTCTCTGCAGCGGCTCGAAAATTACCGGGTGGTGGGAGAGCACAAGGTCCGCCCACTTGCAGGACGCCTCGTTCACCACGCCGCTGGTTATGTCCAGCGCCAGCACCACCGTGTCCGCCTCTCCGGACTGGTTCTCCACCAGCAGCCCGGAATTGTCCCACTTCTCCTGCGTGCTGAACGGGTAGAGGCTGTCGAGGTAGCCGTAAATATCGCTAATTTTTACCGAATCACAGCCATTTTTCATCTTGTAGGCAAGCGCCGCATAGTGGGTGGACTCCTCTGCTTTTCCGGCAGACTTCAGGTTCTCGGCTATCCTCGCCAGACGGTCAGCCTCCCGGTCGCGGTACTTTCTGCCCAGCTCGTCGTCCTCGTCAAAGAAGCCATACAGGGCGTCGAACTCCGTAAGGCTGCGGAGATCCGGATCGTACTCCGCCGCCATTACCACATAGAGCTTGTCGCCGTCCTCCACAGCGTACTCCTCGGTAATATGCAGTCCGTACTCATACAACTCTCCACGGAGATGCTCCGGCTTGGTCATTGGCTGCAATATCCAGCGGATGTTGCCCAAAGCGTCCCGGTCGCAGCTGCCGATGATGTCCGCGATAGTCTCGCCGCCCATTCCGGCAATGATTACATCCGTCACACCCTCCAGCGGAACATTTTCAAGCCCGTCCGACAGTATCAGCTCCACTTTATCCTCTATACCACGGCTTTTCACCGTCCTGCGCGCCGATTCGAGAGGACCTTCCTTCACGTCGGAGGCTATCACTTTTTCGCATTTCCCCGACATTATCAGCTCCGCCGCTAGGTACGCATGATCCGTTCCCACGTCCACCGCGATACCTCTACCGCTTACAAGTCCGGCGCATTTCGTTAGTCTGTTGTCCAGCATATTCCTACCTCACTTATTTTTTTGCCGCCCCTCTGCACTTTCCCTGTTTTCAGCTCCCGAAGTATCTTCGGTCATACTGAGGGAAAACCTTTTGAAAAAGGGTTTCCCTCGATAAACGCCGCACTCGCCTATAAAGGCTGAGAATAGGGAAAATACAGAGAGGGAAAGGGTGGGTATAAAAAGTTCCGGCACAGCCCGAGATGAGCTGTGCCGAAAATGTACGTCATTATGCTTCGTTCATTTTTGCGAAACATTCGCTGCAATAAACGGCTCTGCCCTCCTTAGGTTCAAAGGGAACCTTAGCTTCGCCGCCGCAGGATGCACAAGTAGCTGTATACATAACTCTTTCAGCTCTGCCGGCGTTTTTTCTTGCGTCGCGGCAAGCCTTGCATCTCTGGGGCTCGTTAACGAAACCTTTCTCAGCATAGAATTCCTGTTCGCCTGCTGTGAAAACGAATTCGTTTCCGCATTCCTTGCAGACTAATGTCTTGTCTTCGTACATTTTTCAATACCTCGCTTAAAATATTTGGACCACGGCCGGATTTACACCGGCACCTTTGTAAAACAACGCTCTGGAGTTAAGCTACACAGTCATGTTAAATTATATCCTACCAATGCGCGGAGTTTCCTCCGGGCACGCTGCATAGCGTTATCTACGGCTTTCTCGCTCACGCCGAGCTTTTCCGCAGCGCTGCGGTAGCTCATTCCCTGCATACAGAGGGCGAAGGTACGGCGTTCAGCCAGTGATAAAACGGTATCGACTTTGTTTCTGATCTCTTCGATCAACTCTTTATAAAGATAAATGCTTTCGGGAGTTTCCTCCACGGACAATGCCTCGTCATTGCTGAAATCTTCGAAACTTTCCGGTATTTTAGCGGCATACTTTCCCGAGCCCTTGCGAACTGTTCGCATACGGTTCTCGATGCAGACCTCAGAAAAGGTGGAGAACTTCACGCCTTTGCCGGGATCAAAGGAAGCTATGGCTTTCAGGAGGCTCATAAGTCCTTCCTGCCGGAGATCTTCGCTGTCGGTCTCAGAATTTGCATAAATTTCAGATTTTATCAGAATGAGCTTGGAGTATCGGGAAACAAGAGCCTCCGCAGCATTCTTGCCGGTTTTAGCAAGAACGGCGAGTTCTTCGTCCGTCAGATCACATAAGTCGCTGCAATTAAAATCCAGATCAGGCAAGGTATCCACCAACATTCAAAACGACTCTGCTGAGTTTGGTACAGCAGTGTCCTAAAGAGTAAGCATACGCCAGCAGTTCCGGAGAATTCCGGAACTGCGGCAATACGCGGTAATTATTCGTTTTCTTCCTTAGCTGCCTCTTCCTCGGCTGCCTTCAGGAGTTCTGCCATATCGAAGTTGAAGTTTGCGCTCTTCTTGGCAGGCTGTCCCTGCAGGGGCTTAGGCTGCTGGGGAGCCTGAGGTGCAGGAGCAGAAGCGGGCTTATTGAAGGAATTATTGTTATTGTTATTATGGTTGTTGTTATTCTGGTTGTTAGCACCGCCGCCAATGTTTCCGCCGTTAGCGCTGTTGTAGGAATTAGCGGGGCTTGCCTTCTCGAAGAGCTCGCTCTCGGACTTTACAGCGTTGGGGATCTCGGGAACAACAGCCTTGGGAGCCTCTGCGGGCTTGAACTCAGCCTTGGGAGCGTCCGACTTCTTGACGATCTTTGCAGCGTCGCCGTTGTCAACAGACTTGCGAGCCTCGCCGATGATGAGCTGAGCCTCTCCCATACGGTCGGTAGCCTGAGTTGAAAGACGGCTGAGTACGGAAGAAATGTCTGTGAACTTTGTATTTACGCTTTCGATCTCATTAAGGAGCATACTTCTTACAGTAGCAGACATCTCGTTTACCTTGTCTGCGTGGCTGTTAGCGTCGTCAACGGTGATCTTAGCCTGAGCGTTAGCCTGATCCACTGTAGCCTTTGCCTGAGCATTAGCCTGATCCACAGTGGTCTTTGCCTGAGCGTTAGCCTTCTCAACGGTGATCTTAGCCTGATCGTTAGCTTCCTTGATGCAGGTCTCAGCAGTGAGGTTAGCGTTGGAAATAGTCTTTTCAGCCTCATTGTTAGCGTCCTTGAGGATCTGCTCAGCCTTTTCGCTTGCTTCCTTGGTCACCTTCTCGGCATTTCTCTGAGCCTCAATAGTGATCTTGCCGGCGGTCTTCTGAGCCTCCGTGAAGAGGGCTCCCATATCAAAGGAGGAAGCGATCATGCCGCCGTTCTCCTTCATATCGTTGATCTCAGTATTGAGCTTGGAGATCTCCTCGTCCTTCTTAGCAAGGTTAGACTCGCTCTCCTTGACAAGCTTTTCAGCTTCGCCGAGGGCAGAAGCCTTTTCTGTGAGCTCCTTGGTCTTGGCAGCGAGCTCTTCTCTGATCTTAGCGATCTCCTGCTTAGCGCTTGCGAGCTCTGCATCATGTGCTGTATTAGCTGCGCCTGTGCCGGGTGCTGAAGGAGCGTGAACAGCGGAAGAAGCCTTAGCCTCAGCAGCTCTGAGCTGATTTCTGAGGTTATCGATCTCCTTCTTAGCGGCTTCGAGAGCAGCGGCTGTCTGAGCGTTAGCCTGTGCGTTAGGCTGCTGAGCGCCGGGTGCTGCGGGAGCTGCTGCTGCCTTTTCCTCGGCAGCCTTGAGCTTTGCTCTGAGGGTATCTATCTCTCTCTTTGCGGCTTCGAGAGCTGCAGCTGTCTGGGCATTTGCCTGTGCGCCGCCAGCTGCGGGAGCTGCGCCGCCAGCTGCGGGAGCTGCTCCGCCAGCCTTATACTGAGCGATTATCTTCTGGTCTTCCTCGACCTGTTTCTTCAGGTCTTCGTTCTCCTTCTTGGCAGCTCTCAGTGCATTGTTAGAAGCGTTGAGCTTTTCCTGAAGGTTATCGATCTGGTTACGGTATTTTGTAACTTCCTGCGAATCTGCGGGGCCGCTTTCCTGAGCCTTTTTAAGATCCTCCTCCAGAGAGATTATCTTGGAATTGAGCTCATCGAGGTAAGTCATAACGTCTTCCTTGACAAAGCCTCCTACTCTGGCGGTACGTAATACGGTTGGTTCGTCCATAGTTTACACTCCTATCCCCGCAGCGGGCTGCGGCAAATATAAATTCAAGGGAATAAAATTGCCTTTAATTAATTATATCATAATCAATATAATATTTCAACTATTAATATGTAGAATTTTTCGTTCCATTTTAGTGCATTTTACTATATATTTCTTTTTAAATATACTAAATGTATTGGAATAACTGCAATTACGTCCACCTCGGGTTGACATAGCACAAAAAGCTGTCCCACATGAGACAGCTTTTGTAAATTCGGTTCATTATTTTACCGACAAAAAAACAGCGGACACGAAGTCCGCTGCTGTATCATTTTCAGTTGCCCAGCATCTTGAAGATGTCGTCGAGGTCGTAATCCTGATTGGAAGCCGGAGCCTTTACGCCGTTTCCGCCAAGTCCGAGACCGTCGATAAGGGGATTGTCTATCTGGATAACATCCTGCTCGGGAGAAGCTGTTGCAGGAAGAGTATTTCCGTCGTCGTCGATGTCGAAGCCGGCAGCGATAACTGTGATGGTCATCTCGTCCTGCATATCCTCCTTGAAGGCTGTACCGAAGATGAACTCAACGTTGTCGGAAGCTGTCTCAGTGATCATCTTTGTAGCCGCATCAACATCGGAGGAAAGGATGTCCTCAGACATAGTGATATTGATAAGGAGTCGCTTTGCACCGGAGATAGAGGTCTCGAGAAGCGGGCTGGAAATAACAGCCTGAGCAGCGTCTCTTGCCTTGTCCTTTCCGGTACCGTGACCGATAGCCATGTGAGCGAGTCCAGCGTTCTTCATGATAGTGGAAACGTCGGCGAAATCGAGGTTTATGTAGCCTTCCTCAACGATGAGGTCTGAGATGCTCTTTACACCGGTCTTAAGGACGTCATCGGAAAGAGCAAATGACTGCATCATTGTAAGGGGCTTATCGAGACCAACGAGGAGTCTCTCATTAGGGATAACGATGAGTGAATCAACGTATTTTCTCAGTTCAGCGATGCCTCTCTCAGCCTGAGCCATTTTCTGCTCTCTCTCGAAGAGGAAAGGCTTTGTAACGACTGCGACTGTGAGGATGTCCATTTCCTTGGCGATCTTAGCCACAACAGGTGCTGCTCCTGTTCCGGTGCCGCCGCCCATACCAGCGGTGATGAACACCATATCTGCGCCCTTGAGATGAGTTTCGATCTCGTCTCTGTTCTCCTCAGCGCTCTTCTGACCGATCTCAGGCTTGTTGCCTGCGCCTCTGCCCTTGGTGAGCTTTGTGCCTATCGGTATCCTTGTTGTAGCCTTAGACTTGTTAAGAGCCTTGGCGTCGGTATTGATAGCGATATATTCTATATTATTCACTCCGGAATCCACCATGCAGTTGACAGCGTTTCCGCCGCCGCCGCCCACGCCGATGACCTTTATATTAACATCGGGTTCCAGAGCTTCCTCATAATTGAAATCTGACATTTTTAACTCCTCCTGTTATTTATCCTGTATTTTTCCAGACAATAATCAAACCTATAAATACACTTTATATTGTATCATAACACTTGCTTTTTTTCAAGCATGATTTTTAATTTTTTAAATTTCAGCGCATTCAACAATTCACTGTGTGTTAATCGCTTCAATTTGTACATTTTTGAGGATTTTCAGACTGCTTTTACCAGTCTCCACCATTATTTCCGTCGTCCCAGCCACCGCCGTTGTCGTAGCCGCCGTTATCCCAGCCTCCGCCGTCATCGTAGCCGCCGTTATCCCAGCCTCCGCCATTATCGTAGCCGCCGTTATCCCAGCCTCCGCCGTTATCGTAGCCGCCGCCATTGTCCCAGCCGGCATTGTTGTTGTCCTGCTGAGCGGCTCCTCCGTTGTTCTGTCCGTTGCTGTCCTGACCGCCGCCCTGCTTGTTGTAGTCCTCGAATATCTTCTGCTGCTCGGGGTTTGTCTCCTTTTCCACAGGGTTGCCGTCAGCATCGGTAGCCACGGGCTTGGTGGTATCGGTGCTTGCTCCAGATTCGTGAGTGTTCCTGAAGCTGCACTGGTTCGCGCCTATCATTGTAAGATAGCCCTTCTTGCCCTTTACGCTCTCGTCGTTCATAACGCTGTCAGCAAGGTCCAGCTTGTAGTTCACGTCCTTCCAGTTGCCCATGCGGAAGGTCATGCCGTTCTTGTAGCTCACCACTATGGAGAACTCGTCACTGAGATCCACAGCGGTTATATTCGTGTCCTCTGTGTTCAGGAGGCTGTCCATGAACTCGCCGAAAGCGTCGTTCTTATGGCTGTTTCCAGATTCCAGAGCCTTTCCTGCCTTGGTGACCGAGGGCTCGTAGCCGTATACCACGGGAAGTCCGTCCGTAACGAAGCCGTTGTCCGCCAGTATCTTTCCCTTTTTGCTCACAAGGAGAGTGCCGCCCTCATAGTTCACGTTGTAAGCCGGTATGCACTTTGTCACCTTTATTTCCAGCGACGAGGGAAACTTCCTCTTTACCTTTGCCGTCTCCACGTAGAGCAGCTTGTCCAGTATCGCCTGTTCGCTCTTCTTCGGATCCAGCCTGAGAAGATTCTCGCCCTCGTGTACTCCGGAGGCTGAGACTATCTCCTCCGCCGTGTACATATCAGACTCTCCCGAAACGCGGATCTCTCCGATGTTGAACAGGAACGTATAGCTTATGGTTATTCCGGCAGTCACCACCAGCAGCATCACCACGAACGCATATATATTGAAGCGGCGGCGGCGCCTTCTCAGGCGCTTGCTGCTGTTCTGCCTTTCCACACTGGTCTTTTCAACGTCTTTCATAAATTCTCCGTTTTCCCGGTCACGCTCTCACTATCTTTCCCCCGAGCCCTGCGACCGCTTCCTCGATTTTTTCATATCCTCTGTCTATATGCGAGATCCTGCTTATCTCGCTGACGCCCTCTGCTGCCAGAGCCGCGCAGACCATTGCTGCGCCGCCTCTCAGGTCGGTAGCCTCCACCGAGGCTCCCCGGAGCTGTCTCACTCCCCTGACAACAGCGACTTTTCCCAATATCTGTATATCCGCTCCCATTTTCACAAGAGCGTCCGTATGGCGGTAGCGGCAGTCGAAGATGTTCTCCTCGAAAACGCTGGTGCCCTCAGCGGTAGTCAGCGCCGCCATGAGCACTGCCTGAGCGTCCGTGGGAAAGCCCGGGTGTGGCATGGTCCTTATCCTTTCGCTCACAGCCCGCAGACGGGCTCCGCTCCGGAGGTATATCCTGTTATCCGCCGTATATATACTGCATCCGGTCTGCTCCAGCACCGTGAGAAAGGGCTCTATTTCCGGAACACAGGCATTTGTAAGTATTATCTCTCCCCCGGCAGCAGCCGTCATGGAGAGATAGGTCGCGCCGGCTATCCTGTCCGGCATTATTGTATATTCACAGCCATGGAGCTGTTCTTTTCCGTTTATCACTATCCTGCTCTCGCCGTCGCCGGAAATATCCGCGCCGCAGGCTCTCAGGAAGCCGCAGAGGTCGCATATCTCAGGCTCTCTTGCGGCGTTGTTTATAACAGTCTCACCCTCCGCGGTGACCGCGCAGAGTATCACATTCTCGGTGGCCCCCACCGACGGAAACGCCAGCGAAAGCTTTGCTCCCTTTGCTCTTCCGCCCTTGGTCCGGCAGACTATCCTGCCGCCGGTCTCGTTTATGTCTGCGCCCATTTTCCGCAGCGCGGCAAGGTGCATATCTATGGGACGGGGACCGAGCTCGCAGCCTCCGGGCACGCTAACGGTGCATTCACCTGTCCTGCCAAGCATGGCTCCCATGAAGATTATGGACGAGCGCATCTCGCGCATGAGCTCCTCCGGTATGACGGTGCTGCTCACCACGGCGGAGTCCACTACCGCCGTATTTCCTGAAAATGTACAGCGGCTGCCGACACAGTTGAGTATCCGCGAAGCCGCATAAATGTCCGACAGCTCAGGACAGTGCCTTAGTACGCACTCTCCCCTGCAAAGGAGAGCTGCCGCCATTATGGGAAGAGAGCTGTTCTTGCTGCCCTGAAGCTCCAATTCGCCTCTGAGCCGCCTGCCGCCCTCGATGATGAATTTCTGCAAACTTACCACCTCACAGCCATTTGTGTATATTATGCGCTGTGGGTGTTTTTTGTTACATTGCCTTGGTCAATTGTAAATATATCCGTTATTCATGGGATGGTGACAACGGATATAATCCCGAATTACCTTCAGGCTTTCTTGGCTTTTGCCATAAGCTTCTCCACCACCGCCATTATGCGGTCGTTGGTGTCGGTGACACAGAGTCCCTTTGCACAGGCGGACATCACCTCCGCCTTGTCGGGCTCCTTGTAGAGCTTCTCTATCTCAGAAATGAGCCGCTCCGGAGAGGCATCCTTCTGCTCAATGACCACCGCTGCCCCTGCCTTGCCCAGCACCATTGCGTTGTGGTACTGGTGGTTGCCCGCTACTATGGGCGAGGGTATCAGTATCGAGGCCCTGCCTGCCGCTTCAAGCTCAGCAAGGGTAGAGGCTCCGCTGCGGCATATAACAAGGTCTGCTGCCGCCAGACATACGTCCATGTCGTTTATGTATTCGGTGATGCGGAGACGGTCAGACTTCATGGGTATGCCAGCCTCCTCCATTGCCTTGGGGAATGTCTCCTTGCCCATGCCGCCGTAGCCGTGGATGTGGTTTATCTTCAGACCTTCCTTCACATGCCACTTTATAGCCTCGGTCATGGTCTCGTTTATGCAGCCTGCACCGAGGCTCCCTCCGAAGGAAAGCACTGTGAAATCGTCGTTGAAGCCCAGCTTCTTACGCGCCTCAGCCTTGGATATGGCGTTGATGCTGCTCCTTACGGGGAGTCCCGTTACGCTGTACTCGAATTTGCTCTTGTCCATGTAGTCCAGAGCCTCGATGACCGTGAGCATAACGTAGTCCACCTCCTTGGAGAGGAGCTTATTCGTTACGCCCGGATAGGCGTTCTGCTCGTGGATAGCCGTGGGGATACCCATTTTAGCCGCTTTTCTTATGACAGGTCCGGCTGCGTAGCCGCCCGTGCCGATAGCTATATCCGGCTTGAAATTACGTATTATCTCCTTGGCGCGTCTGCCGGAGGTAACAAGGTAAGCCGCAGCCTTGGCGTTCCTGCCGATATTCTCAAGGGAAATCTTCCTCTGGAAGCCGGCTACCTTTATAGTCTCCAGCTTATACCCTGCCTTGGGCACCAGCTTTGATTCCATGCCCTTGGGAGTTCCCGCAAACAGAAACTCAGTGTCCGGGTACTTTGCCTTTATCATGTCCGCTATGGCGATACCGGGGTTGATGTGTCCGCCCGTTCCGCCGCAGGCTATAAGAACTCTCATAAGACCGCTCCTTTATGCGTTTTCCGGCTGGTATTCCTGCTGTACCGGACGCGTCTTCTTCTTTTTCACCGGCTTCTCGTCGGGATAGTACCTCTGCTGGGATATGTTCAGCATTATGCCCATTTCCGCCAGCTGCATTATGAGCGCCGTGCCTCCGTAGCTGAAAAACGGCAGGCTGATACCGGTATTCGGCACCATATTGCTCACAACTGCCAGATTAAGGACTGTCTGTATGCCTATCTGAGTGGTTATGCCCACCGCTATGAGCATACCGAAGCGGTCCTTGCACCTTACCGCGATGGAATAGCCCTCCACCACCAGCAGGAAGAATACGATGATTATGGCAAGAGCTCCCACAAAGCCGAGCTCCTCGCAGACTATGGGGAAAACGAAGTCGTTCTTGGTCTCGGGGAGGTACATATACTTCTGGCGGGAGTTGCCCAGTCCAAGACCGAACATTCCGCCGGAGCCGATAGCTATCATGGAATTGGCAGTCTGCCATGTGTCGTCGAGGACGTCGGCAAAGGGATCGTTCCACGACTTGATACGTGTGGATACGTAGCTTCCCTCAACGTTAGCCTGCCAGAGGATTATTATCGCCGCAGCTGCCACTGCCGCAATGCTCAGAAGCAGGAACTGCCGTCTGTTGGCACCGCCGCATAGTATCATCGCTACGGATATGGTCGAAATGAGGATGAGTCCTGAAAGGTGGGGCTCCTTGTAGAGCAGCAGGGCGTACGCAGCCATAAATCCGGCGTACTTGACTATGCCGTGCTTGAAGGTATTCATTTTTCTGCCATCGCGCTCCATGCTGTAAGCGAAGAATATGATTATCGCCAGCTTTGCGAACTCTGAGGGCTGGAAGTTCAGCGGTCCGAGGGTGAGCCAGCGCTTTGCGCCCATTGCGCCTCCCTCATCGTTACCGATAGCCAGTACCAGTATGAGCAGTATCAGTCCCAGCACATAAAAGAGTCCGGCTATGTTGAACTTCTTCAGGAGCGGCAGCCTGATATTTTTCAGGTTGTGGTAATCCATTTTCATGAAGAACAGCAGGAAGCCAAAGCCGATAACGGCGTGCTTTGCCTGATTCTTGGCGTAGTACAGACCGTCGCCGTATTCGCTGTATGCCCACGCATAGCTTGCCGAGGACATCATCACTATGCCCACGACCAGAAGTATCATAACATAGGCAAAAAACGAAAGGCTGACATCGCCGTGACGTCCTTCGCCCACAAAGGTCTTCCAGAGTCCCTGACCGGAGCTCTGCTTTTTATGTTTGGTCTGAGCCATGTCTGCCTCCCATGCAGTTTTGGATGTACGGATGCTTTCGCCGGGTTATACCAGCAGAGTAATTATTCCCAGAATACCGGCTATCATGCCTGCGGCTGAAAAAGTTGTTACAATCTTGTATTCGCTGAAGCCGCTCATCTCGAAGTGGTGGTGTATGGGCGTCATCTTGAAGATTCTTCTGCCCTCGCCGTACTTCTTCTTGGTGTACTTGAAATAGCTTACCTGAATGACTACCGAGAGAGCCTCAAGGATGTATACCAGTGCCACAAGGAGGAGAAGAAGATGTCTGTGGAGGACGAGTCCCACACCGGTAACTGACGCTCCGAGGAACATCGAGCCTGTGTCGCCCATAAAGCACTTGGCAGGGTTGAGATTCCACAGCAGGAAGCCGAGACATCCTCCCGCCAGCGCCATTGTGAACAGCGACATCTCGTTTTCCTTGACAATAGCGCAGCATACGGTGAATATCAGCATGGCGACGAAGGTCACCGAGCCGCAGAGACCGTCCACGCCGTCGGTAAGGTTCACGGCATTGGTGAGGTAGATTATCACCGGTACCATGAGTATGTAGTAGAATATGCCCAGAGAGGGAGTTCTCACGAAGCCGAAGTCCAGCTTTGTGTAGTTTCCGCCGAATTTATACAGCGCGAGCAGGAATCCGATGGAGAATACCAGCTGAAGCGCCATTTTCTGGAGGGGCGAAAGACCGTCGTTCTTCTTTCTTGCCACCTTGGTGAAATCGTCGATGAAGCCGATAAGTCCGAACAGAGCCGCAAAGACGATAACGCTCAGCAAGCGGTAGAAACTGTAAATGGTATCCTTATCGGTAGTGTCCAGACTGCCGAAAATGCAGTAAATCCAGTAGCCTCCCACTGCTGAGAGCACTGACGATATTATGAACATGAAGCCGCCCATAGTCGGCGTGCCCTGCTTTTTGGCGTGCCACTTGGGACCGTCCTCGGTCTTGATGGGCTGACCGAACTTTATCCTGTGCAGGAACGGCACAAGGAAGATGCCGGATAAACCGGCAACCATAAATGAAAACAGTGATACGGCAAGAACCGTTATCCAAAATAGCATTGATCTAACAACTCCCGTTATTTATGCGCTCAGGCATTTTCTTTTTCCAGAAGAGCCATGCCCTCGGCGACTATCTCGCGCTCGTCGAAATGTATGTGCTCTCCCCCGGCAAGAATCTGATAGTCCTCATGTCCCTTGCCTGCAAGGACTATTATATCACCTTTTTCAGCAATTTTCAAGGCATGATATATAGCCTCCCGGCGGTCGGTGACAACGTCGTAGGGAACGCTGCTTCCCACGAGTCCCACAAGGATGTCGCGGATGATGTCCTCGGGATCCTCGTTTCTGGGATTATCCGAGGTCACTACCAGCATATCTGCGTACTTTGCCGCAGACTGTGCCATTTTCGGACGCTTTGCGCTGTCGCGGTTGCCGCCGCAGCCGAACAGGCATATCAGGCGGTTCTCGGTGTACTCCTTGACGCTGCGGAGGATGTTCTCGATAGCGTCGGGAGTGTGAGCGTAGTCGCAGATGACGGTGAAATCGCTGTTTGTGGGGATAACCTCGCATCTGCCCTTGACTCCGCCGTAGTTCTCAACTGCTTTCAGTATCTGCTCCAGCGGCACTCCAGCCTTCAGACAGGCACCCATTGCGGCTGTCATATTGGAGACATTGAAAAGTCCGGGTATGTGTGTCTTTACGAAGTGGGATCTGCCCTCGTTGCAGAACCAGAAGCTCGAACCCGTGGACTTTATCTTGATTCCGTCCGCATAGAAGCTGGCGTTCTCCTTGGTGGAGAATGTGAGCTTATCGCAGCCTATCTCGCCGTAGAGCCTTCTGCCGTAGTCGTCGTCGATATTGCAGATAGCGGTATCGCAGATGTCGAAGAGCATTTTCTTCGCCTGATAGTAGTCCTCCATGTCCTTGTGGTAGTCAAGGTGGTCCTGAGTAAGATTTGTGAACAGCGCAATGCCGAACCACGATGAGCCTATCCTGTTCTGCACCAGTCCGAATGAGGACACCTCCATAACAACGTACTCGCAGTCAGCCTTGACCATTCTGTCAAGCAGCTCCATGAACTCAAAGGTCATGGGAGTGGTATTCTCGGTGTGGATGACCTCGCTGCCTATCTCATTCTGTATAGTTCCGATGAGACCGGTCTTATGTCCGGTGCTCATGAGGATGTGCTTGATGACACTGGTGATAGTGGTCTTGCCGTTGGTGCCGGTGACGCCTATCATCTTTATTTTTCTCTCAGGGTGTCCGAACCACGCGGCGCAGAGCTTTCCGTAGAGGCGGCGGGTATCGGGAGTGAGTATCTGTCTGTCACCGAGACCGAGGTCGTGGTCGCAGACTACCGCTGCCGCGCCCTTTTCCAGCATCTCTCCGGCGGCACTGTGACCGTCGAAGCTCCCGCCCTTCACGCATACGAAGAGGCTGCCCGGATGCACCTTGCGGGTATCGTCCGTAACAGAGCTTATCTCGATGTTTTTCAGCTTTGTTTCAGCATTATTTTCAAGCAGATCATGTAATTTCATTCTGACGCCTCCTGTAGCTTTCTTTTACTCGTTTCTTTTGTATATTAGTTTATATGTATTTTTTAGTCCGTGAAGTTTGAATCCGGCATCTTGAAGGTAAGCTTTACTACCGAGCCCTTCTGCACCATTGTTCCCGCCGGCGGATCCTGAGTTTCCACGAAGGCTCCCTGACCGGCTGAGACCGCTCCGGAGGTGGCTATGTTCACTCCGCTCCATTCCGCCTGAAGGTTCGCGTTGGAGAGATCCATATAGGCGAAGCTGGGCACAGTGACGAATTCCGTTTCCACGCCCTTTTCCGTGAAGAGGTATACCGTTCCGCCCTTTGCCATAGACGTACCCGTAAGAGGATACTGGGACATTACCTCGATACCGCTGCCCACTACTTCATATTTCAGCTCGAGAGCCTCAACAGTAGCCTTTGCGTCGTCGATGCTGCCCTCAAGGAGAGGTATCTTCACATCAAGGTTCTTAAGCTCCTCCTCGCTGTATTCGGGAGTGATGTTCAGCTTCTGGAGGACCTCCTCCATTATAGATGTAGCAGTAGGGACCGCAACTCGGCTTCCGTAGTAGTTATCGCCGCTTTTGTCAGGCATATCAGCCATTACCATGAGCACTATCTCGGGATCCTCCGCAGGAGTGAAGCATATGTAGGAAGCCGCGTACTCTTCCTTGGTATCGTCCTCTTCCTTGGTAAGATCCACCTGCTGCCCCTGAGCGGTTATCATCTTTCTCTGGGAGGTACCGGACTTTCCACCGAAGGAATAGCCTGTTATGAATACGTTCGATCTTTTGTTGTCAAGAACTACCTGCTTGAGGCAGCTTCTCAGCTTCTTTGAGGTGTCCTCGGATATTACCTGACGGCGGACTGTTCTCTCGTTCTTTTTAACGATGTTTCCGTCGCTGTCAACTATCTTCTCAACTATGTAGGGCTGAAGGAGATAGCCTCCGTTTACAGCCGCACAGTAAGCGGTTATCATCTCTATGGGAGTTACCGTTTCGCCCTGTCCGAATGAACCGTATGCAAGGTCAACGTTGTCGATGGTGTCGAGAGTAAAGGGATCACCGCGGCTCTCGGCAGGAAGGTCTATGCCGGTCTTTTCGCCGATACCGAAGGCTTCGCAGTAGTATACGAATTTCTCCTCACCCAGCTTATAGGCTATGTCTATGAAAGCAGGGTTACATGAATTGGTGAGCGCCTCCTGGAAGGTCTGGGCGCCGTGACCGCCCTGATCACGGATATGACATCCGATAGGCTGTATCTGTCCGTCTACCTTCTTCGAGCCGGTGCAGATGAATTCTTTCTTGTCAAAGTCGATGAGGTTCTCCTCGATAGCAGCTGCGCTGGTGAGCACCTTGAATACAGAGCCGGGCTCGTAACGCTCAGTAACGCACTTGTTTCTCCACTGAGTCTCCTGCTCAACAATGGTGCGCCTTTCAGCCTCAGCCTCGTCGGTTATCTTCTTTATCTCCTCAGCCACCACCTTATCGGATATGGCACGGGGCTCGTTGAGGTCGAAGGTTGGGTACTGTGCCATGCCGTATATCTGACCGGTCTTGCAGTTCATCATAATGGCACAGCCGCGGTTTTTTACGTCGAAATCGTTCACCATTTTTTCAAGGTTCTTTTCCAGTATATACTGGATGTCGCTGTCAATGGTGAGGTAGAGGTCGTCGCCGTTCTTGGCGGAATAGGTCTTGGAGTATTTATACGGCAGCTCGTTGCCGTTGGAGTCCTTTGCAGAAATGGTCTTTCCATCGATACCGGCAAGGTACTCCTCGTATTCTGCCTCAAGACCGTATATGCCCGTGCCGTCGGCTTTTGTGAATCCGATAACGGCAGAGGCGAGCTCGCTCTGGGGATAGTATCTCTTTGTGTCCTCTGCGACGTTAACGCAGATAAGACCGTATTTATCGAAGTATTCCAGTATCTCGTCGGCAACAGGCTTCTCCACCTGCTTCTGGAGCTCAAAATACTGGCTGTCCTTCTCCATAGCCTCGTTCACCTTATCCGCCTTGATGCCCAGCTTCTGGCAGAGCAGAGAGGTCATCTCCTCCTTAAAGCTCTCAACGGAAGCCGGAAGGACTCCGATCTCGTTGCCGTCGGCGTCGTACTTGGGGACATAGGTGCCCTTTGCCTTTTCCTCGGTACGCTTTTCTATGCGCTTCTGGAGCTCCTTCATGTCCTCACGGAAGCGCTTGGGATCGAGGTATACCTTATACACCGATGCGCTCTTGGCGAGGGGCTTGCCGCTGCTGTCGTAGATAGAGCCGCGGTGAGCTGATATAGAAAGGGAAGTAAAGTGCTGGTCGTTAGCCATTACCTGATACTTCCGGTTCTGAAGAACTGAGATCCGGAAGAAATTTACGGCTACTGCTCCGAAAAGCACCATGAATACTGCTGTGAGTATTATCTTCGCCCTGAATCTCATGGAATTGGTAGGGTTGGTATTTGCCATGACTTTCTCCTTTGCTCCGGAGAGCAATAATAGAATAAGGCAGGGTAACTGTGCTGCCCCGCCTCTGAACATCTTATATATGCCGGATGTCCTTTTCTTCTCTGATACGACGAAGGATTTGTGCTGTTAAGCGTGGACCTCCCATCCCGCGGACGTTGTCTCCGGCGTCCGCGGAACAGTGGTCCGGTATTCCGATCACCCGCTGTATCTCCGTGTTCTACTATACCTCGGCGTTTATATCTTTTGCCGATAGTGTTCTGTTGTATAGGGCAGTGTTTGTTATATTTATATTTGTACTACCCTTTGAAATATTCCACGCAGCTTTCAAAAAAGCCCTTTATCTTTGCTTTAAGGCCTTTTTTCTGCTCTGGAATCGTTACGACGTCACCAGTCTGTATCTTGATGTACTTTATCTGCGAGGAGTCTATCTTCTGCATTTTAAGTACATTTTCCGCATAGTCTTCGACGTTTTTTGCGGAGACGCTGCTTTCGAGCTCTGTCTGGAGCTTTACGTTCTCAGCCTCCACAAGGCTCAGCTGACGGTTCTTGGCTGCCACCCTGTTATACATGGTGTTGCGGCGGTCAAGGGAATAAATGACCGAGCCGAGCAGTAATGCCGCAAGAGCTGACATGAATATTATCGTCATTACCGAGCCGCTTCGTGCCTCTGTATGTCTTACACGGATACGGGGCGCTTCATCGGGCGGACCGTCGCCGCTGCCGGGCTTTTCGGTATTCTCGTCGGTTCCGGAGTTCTCGGGATATTCATCCTCGAAAATATAGGCTGTATTTATATTTGCCATCATAGCTCCGTCCCCCTCTCGATAATTCTCAGCTTAGCGCTTCTGCTTCTGTTGTTTCTTTCTACTTCCTTTTCTTCTGCTTCGATGGGCTTTCTGTTCACGAGCTGTCCCTGAGGCTTTCTGCCGCAGACGCACTGTGGAAAATCCGGCGGGCAGATACAGCCCTTGCACCAGCCTGCGAATTTCTGTTTCACGATCCTGTCCTCGAGGGAATGGAAGGTTATCACCGCAAGCCTGCCGCCGGGTTTCAGGCTGAAGAACGCTTCCTCGAGCCCTTTGGAAAGGTGCTCGAACTCGCCGTTAACGGCTATGCGAATTGCCTGAAAGGTTTTTTTACAGGGATTTTTCTCACGTCTTGCCTTCTGAGGGACGCTGTCTCTCACTATATCGGCAAGCTGAAGGGTAGTCTCGATCGGAGTCTTTTCCCGTGCTGCGACAATATTCGACGCTATGCGCCGCGAGAATTTCTCCTCGCCGTACTCGAATATTATCCTTGCGAGCTCCTGTTCCGAAAGAGTATTCACCACATCGGCTGCACTCATCCCCTCCTTGCTCATCCTCATATCGAGGGGGGCATCGGAGTGATAGGAGAAGCCTCTGCTCTCCTCATCCAGCTGATAGGAGGAAACGCCGAGATCCATGAGGATGCCGTCCACCTTATCTATGCCGAGGCTGTCCAGCACCTCTCTCATCTGAGAGTAATTGCTGTGTATCACCTGAGCATTGCTGTACTGGGAAAGTCTCTGAGAAGCGACTGCCACAGCGTCGGGATCGCGGTCCAGAGCTATGAGTCTGCCTTCCCTGCTGAGGTGCGAGGCTATCACCGAGGAATGACCTGCGCCTCCGGCAGTACCGTCAACATAGATACCGTCGGGACGGATGTTCAGACCTTCGATGCATTCATCGAGCAATACCGGTATATGACTGAATTCCATTGATACATCTCCTTGACACTGCCTTTCGGCGGCATTTTACAGAACCATGTCTGCAAGAGCGGCGTCAATATCAGCCATAGAAACGGTGCTGTTGAACTCATCCCACTTGGATTTAGCCCAGATCTCCGCCTTGAAGGAAGCTCCTACGACAACAACTTCATCGGTTATCTCGGCATAAGCCTTGAGATTATCCTTGATGAAGATACGTCCCTGCTTGTCCGGCACCTGTTTATCGGCAGCTGAAAGATAAAACCTTCTTGCAGCTTCGCCCACGTTGCCTTTGACCTGACTGAGCTTTTCCTGGAATATCATATATTCCTCGGGGGAATATACCGAAAGGTACTTTCCGCCCTTTCCGGGAACAAGGTAGAATTCGGGGCCGAGAATCTCACGAAGCTTGTTGGGGAACGCCATTCTGCCCTTTGCGTCAATACTCGGATTATAAGTACCGTACAACGGTTCTGCCATGACATTCGCCTCACTTTCATAAGATTCAGTGGAAGTTCTCACCTCAGAAGTGGTAAAAAGTGCCTTTTATCACCTCTAATCACCTAAGATTATTTTATCACATCACAGCGCAAATCGCAATTGTGACCTTATACGATATTCCCAACATTCAATTAGTAATATTTGGTGATTTTAACTAAGAGTTTCCACATAAGCAAAACGAATGTTTGATTGTTTGTTATTTGATTAGCCGTTTTTTCACCTTTCGTCACCTTTTTGAGGAAAAAAGTGACTCCGGATCACCTCCGGCAGGAAAATTCCTCCTCCGATAATTGAAATAAGTCTCCAAGCATCACCGGCTTTCACCGTACACTCAAAGACTTATTTCTTTCGTTCACATTATTCTTCTTTTTCTTCAGGGAGCGTTTCTGTTTCTGTTGACTGCTCCTCTGCGGACTCACCTTCCGGTGTGTCCCCGTCCTGTTCGTCGTCATCGTCGTGTACCACGAAATCAGTGTACGTTACGTTGAACTTGCAGGACTTTATTCCCATTGCAAGGGTGAAGGCATAGCCCTTTACTGTGAGCTGTCCGTCTATGCATACCTCGTTGGCATAGCCTGTCTCCTCGGAGTATACCGGCTGTATCCAGTTTGCCGGATCGTCCGAGAGAGTTATCTGGTAGCGCTCCTCTATCATCTCCCGCATGGTAGCGGCATCGATATAGGTAACGGTGCCGTAGTGGGGATCGTAGGCTGCGTCGTAATCGCTGGGGACGCTCCTGAGATAAGGAAGGTCCTGATAGAATATCTCTCCGCAGTTGGAGGAGCAGCCACCCGACGATGCCGAGAATACCGTAAGGGCATAGTCATCGTTATAATAGAGCGCCTCTCCCAGTACCTCCTTGCAGGCGTCGATGACATTCTGTGGAGGATCCTCCTTGGGAATGAGGTCGGCGGTATCGTCGTCGTTATATTTAATATAAGTATAGGCAGCAACTGCCTGAGCCTTCATGGCTTCCACGTTCATTACGCCGCCCATTTCGTTGTACACTACCCGTGAGATTATCTCAAGAGTGGTAGCGTCCGAGGGCTCATGACCGATAGTGATCTCCTCCTCGTCGGTGAGACCTGTATTCATGAGGTGAGTTCCGGGGTAGTAGTGGTAAAGGATATCCTGATAGGTCCAGCCGCTGTAAGTGGCGTAGAAGTTGGCACCGTTCTGGCTCATGCCCACGCCGTGTCCCCAGCCGAAGGTCTGGACTGCGAACTCGCCGGGATTGTGCTCCACTACCTTGCCCTCCTGAGGCTCGGGGATGTTCTTGAGCTCTCCGCCGGAGGTGTAGACCTCTACGGCAGTAGGAGTCGCGCTGCGCTCCTTCTTCCCCAGTATAGGCGAAGCCTTCTTCAGGTTCTTCCTCTTTTTGCGGAGTATTGCTTTGTCCACCTCGGAAAGCTCCTTTTCGTCCACAGCTGCTGCGGGCTCGGCACTTTCAAGACCGTCGCCGAGACGGAACATATCCGGTGTAGTTTTCTCGTAGCTTATAAGTGAGAAGCTGGCATCATACTCGCTGAGGTCTGCCTTTATCCATTCCTTTTCCGCGGTGAACTCCTCTGAATCGGCTGTCTCCGCAGAAGAAGCCTCGCCGGTAGTGTTCTCCGGTGCGGAGATGTCCTCCGCTGTGAGCGAGGTCTCCGGAACGGACGTATCGTCCGCCATTGTCATGCCCGGAACTGCCACAGCAGCTGTGATAGCTGCCGCAAAAGCAGATATTGCCTGTAATGATCGTCTGAACTTCATGTTACGCTCCTTTTTAAGCCGCAGCGGTGCGGCGCTTGTGTCACTTGGCTTCAGTAGAAGCTTCGGTGGTAGGCTGGTGAGCCTTGATGTACTCCTCTGTGTGCTTCACTGAGGCGAGGTCTTCCGGACTTTCGCCGTCTCTCAGGCGGCGAGCCACCAGTATGAAACGGGAGTTGTCCTCGTCGGCATAGCAGGTGGAAAGGGTGAGCAGCTGGTCGCCGTACTGGACGTCTATGCCGGTATCTATCATGGCATCACGTCTGCACCGTGCAACGTAGGCATCAAACTCCTCCTTGGTGTCAAGCTCCTCCTGATTCCAGTAGCGGAAATCGGTGGAGTTGTAGCTGCCGCTGGTTATGAGGAATGCAAAAATAACGTAATCGTAGTCCTTGTAGTTGGAGCTGAGCTCCACAAAGGGACACTGGTCGTAGAAGGCGTAATCCTGACGGTATCTTCTCAGAGAGCCGAACATGGAATTATCCATCATGTTGTGTCCGTAGATTACAAGGTTCTCGGACTGTAAGTCCTCCTCTGCCTCAAACTTGTCGCGGTAATCGAGGTAAAGCGTACCTGAGCGCTTATAGCTGGCATCGAGGTCGTGGGTGAGGTAGAAGTAATTCGGCTTGTAAGCCTCCGGTCCGTAGAAGGGCTTGTTCTCGGGGATATCGCCGGGATCCAGCAGTACGGGGTAGTCCACCTTGGTGTTGTACATCTTTATCCAGCCGATGACATCCTGATTGAGTCTCAGAAGCTCTCTTGCTCTGGCGGTATAGCCGGTGGGATCAGAAACATAGTCGTACTTGTCAGCCCAGTCCGCCGGTACAGCCTTTATTGCGGGCTCTGGGAGAGTCGTTGCTTCGGTGACTGCGCTGAATGTGGGATCGTCGCTTTTGGAATGCCTGTTCAGCAGGAGCACAGTGGTGCAGAGCGCTATGGCTGCCACACCGGAGACCGCTGCCGAAATGATCTTTGCTGTTTTATTCATTTATCCTGCTTCTCCTTGGAGTCCTTTTTCTTGGCCCCTTCCGGTCCGTAGGGGATGAATTCCGCGTCCGGATCGTATTTTTCATCAGTTCTGGTATTGTAGTAGATAGTGGGGTATTTCACGTTCTCGTTCAGCCAGTTGTGCTGAGTGCCCTCAAGGGGATCCTCCCCGTCGCGGACGAGACGTGCCATGACGATAAGTCTGCCCCTGTCTCCGAAGATGCCGTTGCAGGTGGAGAGGGTAAGGAGCTTGTCGCCGTATTTTACGTCAACATCGTTGAGTCTGATATTCCTTCTCTTTACCTCGTTGACGAAGTCGTAGAAGTCCTCCTCGTCGTCGAAGTCCAGCTTGTTCCAGCAGTCGAACTTGGTCTCGGTCTCGTCCTCAGCGTCGAGAACGAAGAACGCGAATATCTTGTACTGGTACTGCTCGTAGTTGGAATTGAGCTGTATAATGGGGTGCTGACCGTAGTAATCGTAGTTGTTCCTGTAATATTTCAGGCTTCCGAACATCTGCTCGTCCGCCATTTCATGGCCGTATATAACGAGGTTATCGGAATTTGGGTATCTCAGGTAGCCGTCCTCGTCCACATCGTCGAAATGGTTGCGGTAGTCCATGAAGATCTCGCCGGCACGGGATTCTCTTCCGTTGAGCTTGTGTCTGAGGTACTTCTTGTTGTCCTCAGCCTGCATAACGGGGTTGTTCACCTTAGTGCCCTCTATGCGGATTATTCCCACAACGTCCTTGTTCTTGCCGAGAAGGTACTCGGCGCCGCTGAGGAGGTGGTATTTCTTTCTGTCATCGGGATCATCGGAAGCAGTAGTCGGCTCCTTCATCTCGTCCCAGTAGGTATCCATAGTCTTGGCGTTTTCACGCTTGCTGCGCCAGAGGTCGATGTAATAGTCGCCCACGATGTAGCCGCATACTATTATAACAACGATTGCTCCCAAGAATACGAGCTTTCTTACCCTTTCGAGGATGCTGTCGCCCTTCTGCGGGAAGAAGCCGAGCAGTCTCTGCTTGAAGGTCTTTTTCTGCTTCTTTTTCTTCTTTTTCTTGGGCTTTTTCCCGGTGAGCGGAGCCTCCTCCGCTGCCGCAGGGACTTCCGCCGCCGCCGGTATCGCTGTCTGCTCCGGTGGAAGCTCTCTTTCTGCATGGACAGCCTCCGGCTGGTCGTATACCGGCACAGAAGCCGCATGGCTGTGTATCCGGACAGGTCTCACAGGTCTCTCCGGTTCAGGGCTCACGCCCTCTTCCAGCTCCTTCAGGAGACTTTCCGCTGTCATGGTCTTTTTCTTCTTGGCGCTGCTGATACGGCTTATCCTTTCCGAGAGCTCGCTGTCCCAGCCGTTATCAGCCGGTATTTCGGGCTCGGCTGGCATCTCTGGCTCCGGGGAGCTATCCCCTGCCGGTGTCTCATAGCCGTAGGATGTATCCTGCTCCGGAGCCGCCTCGTAACCGTAGGACGTCTCCGGCTCATAATTGCCGTAGTCTGTATCCGGCTGGGGAACGTATTCCTCCGCCGGTGCTGTAACAGCCGGAGCTGCGTCGTTCTCCGCAGCGCTGCGCATTGCCTGCTTTATGGCTTTTATGCGTTCTGCTCTGCGTCTGACTTTGTCGTCGGCGGCATTTCCGAACTGGTCGTTATAATTCTCACTCATCTGCCGAAACAGCCTCCGTAAGTAATTTTTCCAAGGTCTCAAAAACATAAGCGGCGGCGGCAAAGCGGATATTCTCTCTGCTGAGCACCGGAAGCTTCCAGAGCTCCGGCAGTCTCACAAACTGTCTGCCGTTGATGTCGAAACCGATAAACACTGTGCCCACGGGCTTTTCGGGGGTACCGCCGGAAGGTCCGGCGACGCCTGTCACCGACACGCAAACGTCGGCACCGGAGCGCAGCTTGATTCCCTTTATCATACCAAGAGCCACCTGCTCGCTGACAACGCCGTATCTTGCGATGTCCTCCGAGGGAACTCCCAGAAATTCACTTTTTATACGTTCGGAATAGGTACACGCACCAAGCTCGAACACCGCAGAAGCTCCGGGAACTGAGGTTATCAGCTGTGAGAGGAGCCCACCTGTGCAGCTTTCGGCAGTGGATATAGTCCACCCCTTCCGCTCCAATAATTTTACAACATTTGTAACCGTTTTGTCAAGATTTCCCGACACACATTCATTATTATAACTGCTCACTGTTTCATCCCTTCTATTACTTTTGTCAGTTCTGCACAATCTGAAGGTGTTAGTTTTGTGAAAATGTCAAAAATTATCCCTCAAAATTAAAGGTCTTGAGCTCAGTGCCCTCAACGGCTTTCTGAATGAGGGGCTCGAAGTCAAAGCTGTTCTGTGCCTTTTCGATGTCGCTGAGCTGAGGACGCACCTTGGGATGACGGGGAGTGAACACCGTGCAGCAGTCCTCATAAGGCAGGGTGGAGATGTCGAATGTGTCTATTTTGCGTGCTATCTCGATTATCTCAGTCTTGTCCATGCCTATGCAGGGACGGAATACCGGTATGCGGCAGACTGCGTCAGTGCAGGCTATTGCAGCCATAGTCTGGCTTGCCACCTGTCCCACGCTCTCGCCGGTGATGAGTGCGAGGCAGCCATCCTTAGCGGCTATCCTCTGGGCTATCTCCATCATAAGTCTCCTCATTATAATAGTGAAGAACTCCTCGGGGCAGTTATCCTTGATAGCCTCCTGCAATTCAGTGAAGGGCACGCAATAGAAGGCTATGCCTCCGCACCAGTCCGTGAGTTTCTCGCAGAGCTGCTCCACCTTGAGCTGTGCACGGTCTGATGTGTAGGGAGGACTTACATAGTGTATAGCCGCAATGTGTATTCCTCTTTTCGCCATCATCCAGCCGGCTACCGGACTGTCGATACCGCCGGAAAGCAGGAGAAGTGCCTTTCCGCTGCTTCCTACTGGAAGTCCGCCTGCGCCACGGAGCTTCTCACCGTGTACGTAAGCATTGGTGTCGCGCACCTCCACTGTCACCGTGACCTCCGGCTCGTTCACGTCCACTGTGAGGTTCGGGAATTTTTCAAGGAGCACTCCCCCCAGCTCGGCGCATATCTCCGGCGATTTCATGGGGAATGCCTTGTCCGAGCGCTTTGCGTTCACCTTGAAGGTCTTTGCGCTGCCGAGCACGTCAGCAAGGTAGCTTATGCTCTTTTCGGTGATGTCAGCGAAGTCCTTCTCGCACACGCAGGCTCGGCTGAGAGCGGCGATACCGAATATCTTCCTTACTCTTTCCACTACCTCATCGAGGTCGATGCTGTCCTCCTGAGGCTCTATCCTCAGTGTGGACTGGGCGCTGGTACACACGAATTTTCCCAGTCCCTTTATGCGGCGCTTGATGTTCTTGGTGAGCATATCCTCGAAGGTCTTTTTGTTCAGACCTTTCAGCGCCATTTCTCCGTATTTTACAAGTATTACTTCTTTCATATCTTTCTCCTTCTGTATATCACGGCATAGCGAACCAGTTCGGCTTCGTTGCTTCCTTTGTTTCTGAATCCTTCTCTTCCGAACGATAATATCCGATTACATCGTAGCCAGAGCTGTACCAGTGCTTCTTATACTGCGATACCTGCTCGTCCGCAACATAGGGTATCATTTTACTGTCACTGATAGTACCTTTCTTGCTTATCCACGCTTCATATGCCTTTCCGTCCCTGATCTTTACAGCCCAGTATGTTTTTGAGCAGCTCCAATAATAACTTGTTCCGCCATCCGGGAAAAGCTCGCAGGGAGATATTGTCATTTTAGTATTATCAGTATATCCCTTGACTATGTATTCACCATTGGGCAGTGTTTTCCGCCGGCTTTGCATTCTTCAAGATAGGTGTCCATTGCCTTCCATCACGTCTCTGCTAATGAATTCTGTCCGCGCACCTTGCTGCCGGCAGTGGTCGTACGTCCGTACCACATCATTCCTGCCGCCAACACAGCAAGTATCACTACGATAACTATCATTGTCCTGAGCCATTTGTATGACTTCTTTTCTACTTCATTCTCTTCTTCACTCATCCTCTCACCTTTTCGATGCCCTCGCGGAGAGCTGCTGCGAACTCCGCCAGTTCTGCTTCCGTAGTCTCAGCGGTGATACTGATACGCAGTGCGCCGTCCGCACGCTTGTCCCTTATACCGAACTGTCCCAGCACGCCGCTCTGCTGTCCCTTTGAACAAGCCGAGCCGCTGGACACGTACACTCCCCTGCTTTCAAGGTAGTGCAGCATTATCTCCGAACGCTTTCCTACTACTGAGATATTGATTATGTAAGGTGAGCCGTCCTCCGGGGAGTTAACCTCCACGCAGTCTATGTCCGAGATAAGCTCCAGCAGGCGACTTTTCAGTCTCTCCGCGGTGCTGTATCTCTCATTAACTGTCGGCGAGAACTTCTGCACTGCCGCTCCGAACGCCGCTATGAGAGGAACGCTCTCCGTGCCGGAGCGTATGCCCTTCTCCTGTTTGCCTCCTGTGACTACGGGCGTTACCCTCACACCCTTCTTTATGTAAAGGGCTCCAACGCCCTTTGCTCCGTGTATCTTGTGGGCGCTCAGGGAGATGAGGTCCGCTCCCAGCACATTTGCCTTCACTGGCAGCTTCATGTACCCCTGCACACAGTCGCAGTGAGTAACGGTCTGAGGGTACTTCCTCTTAACCGCCGAGAATATCTCCCTCACAGGCAGTATATAGCCGGTCTCGTTGTTCACCAGCATACAACTCACAAGACAGGTCTCCTCATTGCAGGCAGACACGAAATCCTCCGCGTAGAAACGACCGTCCTCCCGGGGAGACACCCTTACCGCCACGAACCCCTTTTTCTCAAGGTCTGCCGCAGTCTCCTCCACAGAAGCGTGCTCCACCGCCGAAAGCACTATCCTCCGACGATTTCTGCCGTATGCACCGGCAGCTCCCCTCAGCGCAAGATTGTTGCTCTCAGTGGCTCCGGAAGTGAAGTACACACAGCTGCTCTCAGCCCCAAGAGAGTCCGCTATAGCCTTTCTTGCTCCGTCCACCAGAAGCTGAGCTTCCAGCCCTGCTCTATGCAGCGACGAGGGATTTCCGTATTTTTCTGTCATTGCAGCTACCGCCGCCTCCACAGCTTCCGCGCAGGGCTTTGTAGTTGCCGCATTATCAAGATATACTGCCATTCTATCTGACCTTTCCATTAGCGTTCATGAGGTGTCAGCCTGTCAGCCGTCTACGGCTGACTCAGCGCAGGAGAAACGCTTCTCTGCACTTTACCGGAAAATCCTCCCTCTCCTGCGCTGTGTTCCGCCCTCATGGGCGGAACAGGCTGACGCCGCACCGCAAAAAATCATACTTATTGATTATACCACATACAGACAAAAATATCAAGACCAATATAGAACTTAGAACTTGTAGGGGATGGTGTCCCACTGCCCCTACAAGGTAACTATTACGGCACCATTAATTCCGCATTCCGAATTATTCTTGCTATTTTTGTTTTTTTATGATATAATGTAAGAAATCTTCCGCAAAGGAGCGCGTACTATGAACGAGAATTACAGCCGTAACAATATCCGCCGCCGTATAAGGTGGCTCCGCAGCTATCTTGACCTCAGCAGAATCACAGATGGCGAAAGAAATTCCGCCGAAGATATAATCTCCTACTACAAGATCAACGACTGGGCTTACCGCCACTACCATTCACAGGATGGCTTCAAGCACTTCCGCATATCCAAAAACGGTGCTTTTGCCGACGACGACGTGTACTACCAGCCCGATACGGTCGCCAGATATATCCACGACGGCGACACCGTACTGGAACTCGGCTTCGGCGAGGGTGCAAATTTAGCCTATCTTGCAAAATCGTTCCCTAAAGCGAAATTCTTCGGTATTGACCTTTCCACGACCAAGAAAAAACTGCCTAAGAACGTCCGCACCTATGAGCAGAATTACAGCAGTCTCGGTCAGTTCCCCGATAATTCGGTGGACGTGGTCTACGCTTTCGAGACCATAGTCCACAACACTGATAAAATGCCCGTTTTCGAGGAGGTCTACCGTGTCCTCAAGCCAGGCGGAGTGTTCATCATTTACGACTATGCTCTTACCGCCCCCTTTGAGACCTACGGCGAGGAGGAACAGACTGCCCTTACGCTCATCTCAAAGGGCGGATGCTGTCCGCTCATAGAGTCTGCCTCCGCATGGGAAGGCTACTTTGAGCGCTGCGGCTTCAAAAAGGAGGGGATAGCTTATCTTGGCAATGAGTGCCTCCCCGACCTGAAGCGTCTTGAACGCATGGCGGAAAAGATTCTCAACCACAAAAAGCGTGCGAAGATAATGTTCAAGCTGTTTCCGGAGATGTTCACTGCCAATATCATCATCGGCTATCTTGGCTACGACGCCTGCAATGCCGGACTGGGCACCTACTGTGAGTGGATATACCGCAAATGAATACATACCGGCCTCCCTGATGCGGAGGCTGTTTTTATGCAGGGGCATCTTATTCCGAGGCATTTAAAAATTTAACGGAAATCTTTCCCGCGTCTGTTGCTATTTGCGAAAATATGTGCTATAATAATTATGTATATTTTCAAATGGCTTACGGAGGATGAAATGTCAGATAAACTAAACGTCCGCGGCGGACGCTCCAACGAAAAATACCTCGCCGCTTTCCTGCTGGGCTTCGGCTGCCTGCTGTTCTCACTGCTCCCGGCAATGCTCGTGGAAAAAGGCTTCTTTATCTACTCCGGCGACTACAACGCCCAGCAGATTCCCTTCTACCACACCGCCAATACCGCCGTGAGAAACGGTCAGTTCGGCTGGCACTGGTTCACCGACCTCGGCTCCGACTTCATTTCATCCTATTCGTTTTACCTCATGGGAAGCCCTTTCTTCTGGCTTTCCGTACTCCTCCCATCCGGCCTTGTCACCTACTCCATGCCGCTGCTTCTGGCGCTCAAGCACGGTCTTGCCTCCTTGACTGCCTACGCCTACATCAGAAGATTCGTCCGCGGCAAGCACTCCGCTCTCGTTGGCGGTATGCTCTATTCGTTTTCCGGATTTCAGGTCTACAACATCTTCTTCAACCACTTTCAGGACGTAACAGCCTTTTTCCCTCTCATGCTCATCGCTATGGAGGAAAACATAAATAACCGCAGAAAAGGCATTTTCGCCGTGACAGTAGCTTTCATGGCCGTGCTCAACTACTATTTCTTCGCCGGACAGGTTATCTTCCTCATACTCTACTACCTGTTCAGGATGAGATGTTCCGACTTCAATACCAGCTGGAAAAAATTCGCCGGACTCGCCTTCGAGGCTGTCGTGGGTACTATGATTGCTGCTTTCATGCTGCTGCCCTCCGCCCTCGCCATACTGGACAACAACCGCCTCAGCGAACACCTCTACGGCAAAGATATGCTCCTCTACACTGACAACACCATTATACCGCGAGTCGTACAGAGCTTCTTCATGCCGCCAGACACCCCGGCAAATCCAAACCTGTTCAGCTCCAATCACGCAAAATGGGCTTCTATCGGCGGATACCTCCCCGTATTCTCAATGGCAGGCTTCTTCGCCTTCGTCAAAGGCAGAAAAAAGCACTGGGCTTCGAGATTTTCGCTGTTCCTCGTGATATGCGCCTGCATCCCCTTCCTTAACTGCTCGTTTCAGGCGTTCAACGGCTACTACTACGCACGCTGGTTCTATATGCCCATACTCATCTTCGCCATGATGACCGCTCAGGCTCTCGACGACGAGGACTCCGACCTCTTGGGCGGCTGGAAGCTCACCGCAGCTTTTCTGGGAGTATTCGCCCTTATAGGCTGCCTGCCCACAAAGAAGTCGGGCGGACCGGTGAAGTTCTTCCATATGCCCGACGACATCCTCTACTTCTGGATTGTCATTGCCGTGGCGCTGGCGAATCTCATCGTCTGCCGCATTATCATAGAACGCCGCAAAAAGGGCAAGCCCTTTCTGAAGCTTGCGGTCACCATGACCGCCTTTGCCTCAGTAACCTGCATTTTCACCACTATCCTCTACGCCGCAGTGAACATCAGCGGCGCAAAGGAATACATAAGCAACGTCATCGAGGGCGGCGACTCTATCGTATACGAAAAGGTCTCGGAGGACAACTTCTTCCGTGTTGATATGTCCGAGAACTGCGACAACTACCCTATGTACTGGGAGCTCCCCTCCATGAGAGCCTTCCAGAGCGTGGTGAGCACCTCCATTATGGACTTCTACAACGCGCTGGGCATGGACAGGGACGTTGCTTCCCGCCCCAGCCTCGACCACTACACCCTCCGTGGACTGTTCTCTGTGAAATATTTTTACAGGGAGCGCACCGGCAAAACCCTCACATACAGTGAGATAGCCGCCGGTACAGAGGCTCCACCAGCCGGCAAGGATGACAGCGAGTACCTTAACGCAGACATTACGGAATGCCTCCCCGGATTCCGCTATGTCTCCTCAGCAAAGGATTTCGAGGTATACGAGAATACTCTGTACATCCCCATGGGCTTCCCCTACGACAGCTATGTGTCCGAGAGCGAGGCTGCAAAAAAGACCTACTCCGCACGGGAAAGGCTCCTCATAAGCTCGCTTGTGCTCAGCGACAGCCAGATAGAAAAATACTCCGGCATACTCACCGACAACAGCTTAGCCGACTCACCCACCAAGGAGGAATACGTACAGCTCTGTGAAGAGAAGCGCAGCTCCGCATCCTCTTCTTTCACCTACGACTCCAAGGGCTTCCGCTCGGAGATAAGTCTCAGCAAGCCCCAGCTGGTATTCTTCAGTGTGCCGTACAGCGATGGCTGGTCCGCAGAGGTCAACGGCAGAAAAGCCGATGTGGAAAAGGTATCCTACGGCTTCATGGCTGTAAGAGCCGAAGCCGGCGACAATACCATCATTTTCCGCTATAAGACTCCCGGTCTCCGCACCGGAGCTCTCATAAGCCTCGCGGGAATAACGCTCCTTGCAGCTTATCTCATCGCGTGCAGGCTCACCAGACGCAAAGACGGCGATATTACGCCGCATACACACTACTACGATTACTCTTCCTGCGAAAAGCTCTTCCACTGAGCCGCAGGCTGAACAGGAGGTCTCACCTATGCACTTACAGGAAAAAACTCTCACCAGCGATGTGGTATTCGAGGGAAAGATTTTCACAATAACCCACGACACTGCGCTCCTTGAAAACGGCGATACCGCCGTCCGCGACGTTCTCCTCCACCACGGCGGAGTATGCGTCATCCCCGTTACAGAAAACAACGAGATATACCTCGTGAAGCAGTTCCGCTATCCCTTCCGCACCGTTACAAGGGAAGTCCCCGCCGGCAAGCTGGAAAAGGGCGAGGACCACGCTCAGTGCGGCAGAAGGGAACTCCTTGAAGAGACCGGCTGCACCTGCGCCGAATATATCTATCTGGGAGAAATGCTCCCCACTCCGGCATATAATTCAGAGGTGACGTATATGTACCTCGCCAAGGGACTCAGCTTCTCCAAGCAGAGCCTCGACGCCGACGAATTCATCGACGTGGAGAAGATACCTCTCTCCGAAGCCGTCAAGCAGGTCATGGACGGCACTATCAGGGACGGCAAGACTCAGATAGCTATCCTCAAGGCTGCAAGACTTCTCGGAGTATAACAAAAAAGACCTGCCCGAAGGCAGGTCCCGGATGTTATTCGTTCTCGTTTTCAGAAACGCTTTCAGTGCTCTCTGTTTCCATTACAGCGAGCTGCTGCTGATAAGCCTCAAGGATAGTCTCCTCGAAGAGCTTTCTGGCAGCTGCCGATATGGGATGAACGATGTCGCGGAAAACTCCGTTTTCGTCCTTGCGGCTGGGCATTGCCACGAAGAGCCTGTCGTCACCCTGTACCACTTTAATGTCGTGTACTGCGATCATAGCGTCCAGAGTAACTGAGACGATGGCTCTGAGTCTGCCCTCAGAAATGATCTTCCTGATCTTTACATCTGTGATTTCCATGTTTGACCTCCGTTGTTAAGATTTTATTTTTTTACAATTAATTTCTGATTAATTAAAATGATAAAATTAAAAATCATCAAACTAATTATAACCTATCCTTTTTAAAATTGCAAGCTATTTTTTAAGCTATATAAAAAAATTATTGCCATATATACTCAGGCAATCGGCTTTTTCCCCGGCTTTTCGCTTAAAATCCTATTTCAGAAAGGTGATATATCTTGGATAAAAATATCTTGAACGGCAAAAAACACATCCACTTCATCGGTATCGGCGGCTCCGGTATGTACCCCCTCGCCCAGATCCTCCACGGTCAGGGCTACTACCTCACAGGCTCGGACAACAACGAGACCGAGACTCTCGACGCTGTAAGAAAAATGGGCATACCCGTTTTCATCGGTCAGCGTGCCGAGAATATCTCCGGTGCCGACCTCATCGTACACACTGCCGCTATCATGGAGGATAACCCCGAACTCATGGCTGCAAGAGCCAGCGGTGTTCCCGTTCTGGAACGCGCCGACCTCCTCGGCATCGTCACCGGCTGGTACAGCAATGCAGTCTGCGTTTCCGGCACCCACGGCAAGACCACTGCTACTTCCATGATAACCCAGATACTCTACACCGCAGGCGTTGACCTCTCAGCCTATATCGGCGGAAAGCTCCCCTGCATAGGCGGAAGCGGCATTGCCGGCAAGAGCGATGTCCTCGTGTGCGAGTCCTGCGAGTTCGAGGACCACTACCTCAAGCTCTCCCCCGACATCGCTGTTATCCTCAATATCGACGCCGACCACCTTGACTACTTCGGCACCCTTGATAATATCATCGCTTCCTTCCGCAAATTCGCCGGAAACGCCTCAAAGCTCCTTGTGGTGAACGGCTCCGATGCCAATACCATGAAGGCTGTGGAAGGTCTTGGCAAGAACATCGTCACCTTCGGCAAGGACAGCTCCTGCCGCTTCTATCCGGAGAATATCCGCCGTCAGAACGGTCTGCTGACCACCTTCGACGCCATGAAGGGCGGCACTAAGCTGGGCGAGATAACTCTCCACGTTGCCGGTATCCACAATGTCCTCAACGCTATGGCGGCAGTTGCCGTTTCTGACTACCTCGGCATAGACTTCGCCGCCGTGCAGAAAGGTCTTGAGGAATTCCGCGGAGCCAAGCGCCGCTTTGAGAAGCTGGGCTTCGAGAAGGGCGTTACCGTTGTGGACGACTACGCTCACCACCCCACCGAGCTGGAGGCTACCCTCAACGCCGCAATGGAAATGGATTTCAAGCACGTATGGGCAATATTCCAGCCCTTCACATTCTCGCGCACAAAGCTCCTGCTGGACGACTTCGCAAGAGTCCTCGCCATACCGGACTACGCTGTTCTCACCGACATCATGGGCAGCCGCGAGAAGAACACCTACGGCATTTTTACCCGACACCTTGCTGAAAAGCTCCCCGGCTGCATCTGGTTCCCTCAGGACGAGACAGCCGAGTGGACTGACGAGCGTAAATATCAGAACTTCGCTCAGATCTGCGACTACGTCTGCCAGCACGTTCAGGAGGGCGACCTCGTTATCACCCTCGGCTGCGGCGACGCCTACAAGATCGCTAAAATGATACTGAAAAAGCTCTCAGAGGAGGTATAATATGTCAGCCAAGGAAAAAAAGTTAGAGGTATTCAACTATATCCGCCGCCGCCTTAACGAAGGAACTTCCCCCTCAGTGCGCGAGATAATGGATTCTATGGGCTTCCGCTCCACCTCCACCGCCCACCGCTACATCGAAATGCTGGTGAGCGACGGTCTGCTGGAAAAGACCGATAACCTCAACCGCACCCTCCGCCTTCCCAACAGCAATACAGCGGCAGTTCCCGTGCTGGGAACAGTCACCGCCGGTCAGCCCATTACCGCTGTTCAGGACATAACCGGCTACATCGGCTTCGAGACCGACGGCTGCGATCCCAGCGAGCTCTTCGCCCTGAAAATACGAGGCGAGAGCATGATAAACGCCGGTATCCTCGACGGAGATGTGGTCATCGTCCGCAATACCTCCTACGCCGAGAACGGCGACATCGTGGTAGCCTTCATAGACGGCGAGGATGCTACCGTAAAGACCTTCTACAAGGAGCACGGTCACTACCGTCTCCAGCCCGAGAACGACACCATGGAGCCTATCATTCTCGATAAGGTGGAAATACTGGGAAAAGTCATCGGCTTGAAAAGATATTATTAATTATTTAAAAATAATCGCAAACCTCTTCCATATTGATAATTATTATGCTATAATATAGAGTGGTGTTTTTTCTTTTACACTGCCTGTGTGCAGCAACTATAATGTATGAAAGGATGTAACAAAATGCATAACGAAGTTAAAGTTGTGATCTGCGGCAAAGAATATAAGCTCCGCACCGCTGAGTCGCCCAACTATGTGTATGCCCTTGCAAGAGCCCTCGAAAACAAGATAAACGAGATCGTGAACACAAGCGGCTCTTCACCCTATGCGGCTGCAATGATGGTGGCTCTCAGCCTCCTGGACGACCTCAATAAGGCTAACCAGCGCCTCGACAGCATCCGCACCCAGACTAAGGAATATGTGGACGAGGCTGGCAGGACCCGCATTGAACGCGATGCCGCACAGAAAGAGATAGAAGTGCTGAAATCAAAGATAGTTCAGCTTGAAAATATGGTCAAGCTCCGTCAGCTCAAGGACAGCATCTGATGTCCCGTCCGGAGATACTCGCTCCGGCAGGCAGCATGGAGACTCTCCGTGCCGCTCTGCGTTCCGGCGCTGACGCCGTTTATGCCGGCGCTGTGCGCTTCTCAGCAAGAAGCAGCGCTGCTAATTTCACTAACGAGGAGCTCGCCGAAGCAGTAAGGCTCTGCCACCTGTACGGCGCTAAGCTGGACCTTGCCGTGAATACCATTATTTCCGACGCCGAAGCTGAGGAGTTCTGCGGTCTTATCCGCTATGCCGCCTCCGTGGGCGTGGACGCCTTTATCGTTCAGGACTGGGGCTGTGCGGAGCTCATCCGCCGCTGCGTCCCGGACGCTGTTCTCCATGCCTCCACACAGATGTCGGTACATACTGCCGCCGGCGCGGAAATGCTTGCCGGTCTTGGCTATAAGCGCGTCGTCCCCGCCAGAGAACTGGACAGGGATACCATTGAAAAAATATGCGCTCTGGACATCGAAACTGAGATATTCGTACACGGTGCGCTGTGTATGTCGGTCTCGGGACAGTGCTATATGTCCGCTCTTATGGGCTCGCGCTCCGCTAACCGCGGCTGCTGCGGACAAGCCTGCCGGCTGCCTTTTTCTGCCTGCGGCAATAAGAGTGCCTCTGCACTCTCCCTCAAGGACCTCTCTCTGCTCCCCCACGCTCAGGAGCTCATGGAGCTCAGTGTGGACTCACTCAAAATAGAGGGCAGGATGAAGCGCCCGGAGTACGTAGCCTCCGCTGTGAACGAGCTCCGCTCCGCACTGGACGGCTCCGCACCGGATATGTCCCTCCTTAAGGGAGTCTTCTCCCGTGAAGGCTTCACCGACAGCTATTTCACAGGCTCCAGACAGGATATGTTCGGCGTGCGCCAGAAAGAGGACGTCACCGCCGCTCATTCCCTTATACCTAAGATACACGAGCTATACCGCTCCGAAAGAAGCGTTCACCCGGTTAGCCTCAGCGCTGTCATACGCAGGGATGTCCCTGTCTCCGTGACCGGCGTATGCGGAGATATTTCCGTCACCGTCACCGGCGACCTCCCCTCCGCGGCTCTTAACCGTCCCACCGACGGCGAAACGGTCTCACGACAGCTCTCAAAGCTGGGCGACACGGTATTTTTTGCCGCCTCTGTCTCCTCCGAGATCGGGGAAGGTCTCTTCGTGCCTGCCGGGAAGCTCAACGAGCTTCGCCGCGAGCTGACAAACAAGCTTGCAGAAGCTGTTATCGCTGAAAATACTCCCAGACCTGCCGTTACCGAATACGTTCCTCGGCTCGCGGCGGCTTCCTTTCAGGAAGCGCCCGGCAGGCTGCCCCTCAGGACGTTCTGCCGCACAAGAGAACAGGTACTCGCGGCATGGGAAACATCGGAATATGTGATAGTACCAGAAAAGCTCATAGACAAGGAGCTGCTCTCAGCAGTCCCGGCGAACAGGATAATTGTGTCGCCGCTTAGATTTATTTCCGGCGAGGAAAAGCTCCTCAGCCGCCTGAAAGAAATAAAATCAACGGGCGTGGAAGGACTTCTCTGCCACACGCTGGACTCCATTGCCATTGGAAAAAAACTGAGTATGAGGCTCCACGGCAGCTTCACCCTCAACGTTTACAACTCCTTCAGCGCAGAACGCCTGAAGGAAATAGGTCTGGAGGACTGCATTGTTTCCATTGAGGCAACCTGCGGTCAGATAAGCAGTCTGAGCACATCACTTCCGCTGGGCGCCGTCACTTATGGCAGGCTCCCACTCATGCTCACCCGGAACTGCCCCATAAAGAACGAGGTCGGCTGCAAGCGCTGCACCGGCTCCATCACGGACCGCACCGGCAGAAACTTCCCGGTCGCCTGCTCCGGGGAATACGTTGAGATACTCAACCCCGATGTGCTGTATATGTCCGACAGGCTCGGCGAGCTCCGGGGCATAAGCTTCTGCGCTGTGCTCCTTCACGACGAGGACGCCTCCCGTACCGCGGAAGTCCTCCGCGGCGCAAGACCAGACTCCCACATCACCCGCGGACTCTATTACAGAGGTATCTGATATGAAGATAACTTTCAAAAAACTGGACAGCTCCGCTGTCATCCCCAAAAGAGCTACCCCCGGAAGTGCCGGCATGGACATCTGCGCCTGTCTGCACGAGCCGGTAGTTATAGCTCCCGGCGAGATAAAGCTCATACCCACAGGTCTCACCGCCGAGCCCGACGAATCCGACGTTGCTCTGCTCATATACCCCCGCTCGGGACTTTCCTCAAAATACGGCATTTCCCTTGCCAACTGCGTTGGCGTTGTGGACAGCGATTACCGCGGCGCATGGTTCGTTCCCCTGATAAATCACGGCAGTACGCCTTTCACCGTGGAGCACGGTATGCGTATCGCCCAGCTGGTACCCACAAGGGTGCTCATCCCCGACATCGAAGTCAGCGACGAATTATCCGATACAGAAAGAGGCTCCGGAGGCTTCGGCTCTTCCGGTATGTAGGAACAAAAAGCCGTTAGATCGGCAGATAGGAGATAAAAAATGAAAAAGACTCTTTACATGATACTGCTCATACTCTCAGCCATTTTCCTCGGAGATGTCATAGGCGGACAGTCCTACGGCTCTATGAAATGGCTCGGCTATTCAAAGACGATAAAGTTCGACCCGGGTACCTTCATCGACACCGATTCCTTCAAGCTTACCTTCGGCTTCTTTATCTGCTTCAACGTATGTCAGGTACTGCTTGTGCTTCTGGCAGTGGGCATTTACTACAAGACCGCTCCTAAGCTTATCTCAGGCAAATAAACCGCGATACATATCCCCTGCACTATATCCCATTGAGTTTGATTAAGGAGCTGCATAATGTTTACTAAAGATATTGGCATTGATCTGGGTACTGCAAATACCCTCGTATATATGAGAGGAAAGGGAATCATACTAAGAGAACCCTCGGTAGTAGCCGTTAACACCCGCACGGACAAGTGCCGCTATGTGGGCAAGGAGGCTAAGGACGTCATCGGACGCACTCCCGGCTCCATAGTTGCCGTAAGACCTCTCAAGGACGGCGTTATCGCCGACTTCGACATCGCTACCACCATGCTTCAGGAGTTCATAAGGAAGTCGCTGAAGGGTACATTTTTCACAAAGGCCAACGTTATCATCTGTATCCCCTCGGGAGTTACAGCCGTTGAACGCCGTGCAGTCAGGGAAGCCTGCAAGAAAGCCGGTGCGAACAACGTTCTCATAATCGAGGAGCCTATGGCTGCCGCTATCGGCGCAGGACTCCCCACAAACGCTCCTGCCGGCTGCATGATAGTGGACATCGGCGGCGGCACCAGCGAGGTAGCCGTTATCTCACTCGGAGGCATAGTCTCGGCACGCTCGGTAAGATGTGCCGGCGACGAGTTCGATAACGCCATTATAAACTATATCAAGAAGAAATACAATCTCCTCATCGGCGAGCGCACTGCCGAGAACGTAAAGCTGGAAATAGGCAACGCCTTCCCCAGCGAAAAGGAGGAGACTATGGAAATAAAGGGCAGGAATCTCCTCAACGGTCTGCCGGAGAATATCGTAGTCAGCTCCGCCGAGATACGTGACGCCCTCGTGGAGCCCCTTTCAAGAGTCATCGACGCTATAAAGTCCACCCTTGAACAGACTCCCCCGGAGCTCTCCGCGGATATCATCGACCACGGCATAACCCTCGCAGGCGGCGGAGCTCTCCTCCGTGGTCTGGATAAGCTCATCAACCGCGAGACCGGTATGCCGGTGTATATCGCAGAATACCCCCTCGACTGCGTTGCCGAGGGCACAGGCAGGATACTTGAAAATATAAGCGATTATCAGGACGCCCTCACCGAAAACGTCAAGTACTATTAAGGAGGAGCCATGCGTGAATTCTTAAAAAGCACCAGATTCAAGATTCTCCTTGGTTTTCTCGCTTTTCTTGTGGGCATAATGATATATGCCGTCACTAAAGGCGGCTACTCCGTTTCAGGTGCTTCGTTCATAAACACCGTTACCCTGCCGGTAAGAAGGCTCTCAAACAGCGTCAGCATGAGCTTCGAGCACGCTGTGGACAAGTTCCGCAACGCCGACGAATACTACGACGAAAATGAACAGCTCCGCAAGGAGATCGGCGAGCTCAATAAAAAGCTCTCCGACTACGATGCCATCAAGGCTGAACGGGACGAGCTGAGAAAATTCGTGAGCATAAAGGAAAAGCATGAGGATTACGTCCTCTCAGTTCCCTGCGACGTTCTCGGCTTTGTCACCAACGATCCCTTCCGCTCATTCACTATCGACAAGGGCTCGGCGGAGGGCATCCTCCCCAACTGCCCCGTTGTCACCGCAGAAGGTCTTGTGGGTATCACTATCGAGGTCTCCGAGCACGTTTCCACCGTAAGGACTATACTCTCGCCTGACCTCTCAGTCGCCGCGGTATGCTCCTCGTCCACTGCCGATTACGGCATAATCGAGGGCGGTGTAGTCGCCTCAGAGAGCGGCAATACCCGCTTTATCCATGTAAATCCCACCAACAGGCTCAAGGTGGGCGACCTGCTCATAACCTCCGGCACCAGCGGTCTTTTCCCCAAGGACTATCCCGTGGGCACTGTTAAAAGTATCGGTTTCGACTCCAACGGTCTCTCTGTGACCGCCGTCGTAAAGCCCTGCACCGACATCACACGCCTTACCTCCGTTATAGTCATCACCGACTTCAGCGGCAAAAAGGAGGCTAAGAAATGAGGATCAGGACCTCCCGTGAACACCGTATCCTCCGCATAAAGACCGCGATACGCTGGTTCCTGTACTATTTTCTCATATTCCTCTGCTTCATCATCATGACCTCCGGCACATGGATGAAGCCTGTGCTCCTGCTCCCATTGCCCATATGCATAGCTATCGACAATAATCAGTACGGATCTGTGGTGACAGGCGCGGTATGCGGTTTTCTCATCGACATCTGCTGTAATAAGCTCTTCGGCTATAACGCCGTTATACTGGCGTTTTTCTGCATAGTAACGTCGCTTGTGTTCGAGCTCTATCTCAAGAACCGCTTCGCTAACTACCTTATTATCACCGCTTTAGCCGCCTTCATCCAATGCTGGATGGACTATAAATTCTACTACAAGATATGGGGCTATGAGGACGTTAGCCGTATCTTCTGGAAAGTATCCATGAAGGTGTGGCTGTATACCGTTATCTCCTCAGTGTTCATCTACCTTGTTATAAAGCTGATAAACCGCTTCCTCATGCCGAAACAGCACTTCTCTGTGGAGGAGACCATGAACACGCGCAATCAGCAGAACCAGTAACGCCGCACATAGCTGTGCGGTTTTCCTGTCCTGTGAGAAGGGAGGACTTTTTTGAACAACCTTAAAGACAATATAAAATCGCTGATACTGGTAGCCATAGTCATTATGCTCAGTCTGCTCAGCGCCCTGCGTCTCATGGAGATTCAGGTGGTGGGCGACAAGGACATTAAAACTCCCGCACGCCTGAGCAAGGATGCCGTTACCTTTACCCGCGAGATAAAGGCTACCCGCGGCGGTATCGTGGATTACAGCGGAAATACTATCGTCACCAACGATGCACGCTGCGACCTTGTGCTCCAGAAGGCTTTCTTCCCGGACGACCTCAGGGAGGGCAACAAGGCTATTCTTGGCATTTACACCGCCCTCCTTCAGCACGGCTATACCTTCAAGGAGAGCCTGCCCATTTCCAAAGAGGAGCCATATGTTTTTACCACTGAGGATCCCTCAGAGGTCATCTCGCTCCTTAACCTTAACGTCTACGCTACCGCGGAAAACTGCATAGACAAGCTCATCGCGGACTATCAGATAGACGACAGCTATTCCCAGTACGAAAAGCGTATCATCGCCGGCTTCCGCTTCGAGATGCTGGCTAAGGACTTCGCCTATAACATCGACCTGCTCCTTGCAGAAAACGTGGACGCAAAAACAGTCGTGGAAATGAAGGAACTCAGCAACTTCTATCCCGGAATCGAGGCTATCGAGGCTTCCGACAGACGTATCGTCCGGGGAGACATACTCCCCCATGAGATAGGCACGGTAGGTCCTATCTACGCCGAGGAATACGAACAGCTCCGCTCACAGGGCTACGCCCTCAACGACAAGGTGGGCAAGAGCGGTATCGAGCTTGCTATGGAGCGCACTCTCCGGGGCACCAACGGCGAGGAGGAGGTAACCGTGGAAAACGGTGCTGTCAAGGACGTCCGCACTATCGTGGAGACAAAGTCCGGCAACACCGTAAAGCTCACCGTGGACGGCGCATTCCAGCTGAAATTACAGAGCATACTGGATAATTTCCTGAACAATTTCCAGTCCATAAACACCAACCCCAAGCTCACAAATGTCCGCTGCGGAGCTATCGCAGTCCTCGACGCCAAGACCGGCGCTGTAAAGGGCTTCGCCAACGCACCCACCTACAACCTCAAGGACTATGTGGAAAATTACGATTACTTCCTTACAGCCAAGGACTCTCCCCTGCTGGACCGCTGCACCTACGGTCTTTACCGTCCCGGCTCCACCTTCAAGACCATTACCGCTACCGCCGGTCTCAACGAGGGCATCATCACCGGAAATACGACCTTTAAATGCCTCCATGACTATTTCTACCACGGCGGAAAATTTGAATGTACCGGCACTCACTTTGACATCTCCGTAAGACGCGCTATTGAGGTTTCCTGCAACTGCTTCTTCTATGAGCTCTCCGACAGGCTGGGTATCGACCTCATTACCAAATACGCCCAGCTCTACGGTCTCGGACAGCACACCGGTCTGGAGACCGGCGATGCCGAGGGCTACCTCTGTAACCCTGAGACCTTCGCCAAACACGGTCAGATCTGGTACATTGGTTCAGTCATCCAAGCCGGTATCGGTAACCAGGACTCCGGTATGACTCCCCTCCAGATGGCTGTGGCTGCAAGCACTATCGGTAACCGCGGCGTGCGCTACAAGCCCTACCTCGTGGACAGCCTCTACGATTACGGCTCCGGCGAGCTCGTTTCAAAGACTCAGCCCACCGTCGCCGAGACTATCAAGCTCAACTACGATTACGTCTACGACTACATCATCGACGGTATGATAGACGCCTCACACAATATGCCAATTCAGTATTCCCTCTCCAACCTCGGCTTCGATGTGGCTATCAAGACCGGTACCCCCCAGACCACCAGCGAACAGGATCAGAACTCCTTCTTCATCGGCTTCGCCCCTGCGGACGATCCCCAGATAGCCTTCGCCGGTGTCATCGAGGGCGGTGAATACTCCAAGTATATGATAAGAGATATCATCCTCGCCTATGCAGACTGCTACGGTCTGGGCGATACAAAGCCCACAGCAAAGCTCCCCGACGAGGTACGTCCCAAGCTGGACGGCATAAAGCAGTCAGAGGATGAGAAAAAACAGGATGAGAAAAAGAACGAGGAACAGGTCGTTCCCGTCGATAACCAGAATGTGGATCAGCAGGACGTTCATCAGGACTCTCCAGAGCAGCCCGGTCAGGACGTTCAGCAGGTGAACAACGATCAGCCTCAGCAGCCCGGCGAGCTCCGCAACGACGAGCCTCAGCAGCAGGACCCGGACTCCGATCAGCCCCGGGATATAGACTCCCCCGGCAATGACGGCGGTCAGCAGCCGGAGCTCACTCCCGGCGATCCGCCAGTCCCGGACGGCAATAACGGTAACGGTCAGGACTCTCAGAAGCCGCCTGAATAATGATATAATATACCGCCGTGAACGCGCTTCCCGGCGGTATTTCTTTGCCTTTGATAAATTTTCGTGTATAATTTCGATCTTCAAGTCAACAATATGCTTGGAGGTGTTATACGTGAAGAAAAATTCTTTATCGGATAATAGATCAAAAAGCGGTACAAAGGGATTTTACGCAGCACTTGGCATAAGTGCGGTAATGATAGGATCCGCCTGCTTTTTCGCCCACAATCAGGGCGAGAAGCTCCCCGACAGGAAATCGTCCCTGTCACAGACCGCTGTTGACAAGAAATCAGACAACATACCCAAGACCACCGGCTATTCTTTTACAGTCACCACTACACCAGCTACTCAGCAGAGGATAATCGTGACCACTCAGGCTCCCACAAAGCCGAAGAAGGTGGTTACTCTGCCGGCAGCGGAGATAGTAAAGGACGTATCGGCGGAGGCAGTCACAGACTCCGCTGAAAAGAAGCTGCCAGTCAGCACCGATAAGCTGGAGAACGTAAATCTCCCACTGAAGGATTGCAGCAATGTCCTCTCGCCTTACAGCGGCGGGGAGCTCGTCAAAAACGCTACCACAGGCGCCTGGGAAACTCATAACGGCACGGACCTCAAGGCTGAGGTAGGCGCGGAGGTCTACGCTGTGTCCGCCGGGGAGATAACAAGCATTTCCAACGATCCTCTGTGGGGAGTAACGGTAGTTCTCGACCACCATAACGGCTACGTCACGCGGTATTGCAGCCTCGGCTCTGACCTTGCGGTGCAGGAGGGAGACACGATCTCCGGCGGCGACCTCATCGGTGTTGTGGGCAATACTGCCGACATTGAAAGTGCTGCCGAACCTCATCTGCATTTCGAGATAAAGCACAACGGCAAGTATATTGATCCCTTAAGCGTGCTGAATACCTGAAAAAAGGAGCCTTATGGCTCCTTTCATGCTGTTATGCGTTCTTTTTTCTCATTTTTCCTGTTGGAAATGAGCTTTACTATCCCGAATATCACAAACGAGCAAAGCATTCCCGTCAGCGCACCGCCGGTGTCGATGAGGACATCCGTGAACATCCCGGCACGTCCGGGCACGAATATCTGGTGTATCTCGTCCGAACAGGCATACAGGAAGCAGAAGATGAGCACGCCGAGGCTGCCCTTGCCGAAGAGCTTTCGCTGTCCCACTGCCATTGAAGCGCAGAAGCCCAGCATGGCGTACACCGAGTAATGTGCCAGCTTACGGATGATATGCTCCGCCTTATCGCGTATGGAGAGCTGCTTCTCCGCAGACAGTTCGTCGTAATCGTTCACAATTATCTCCACCACCGTATCGGTCACCCTGCCGCTCTTTGAGGATGAGCGTACGGCGTTATCGGAGGAGAACAGGAATATAAGCACCATACAGCCGACGGTCATCAGCAGAAATATGACCCTCGCCGGGTAAAGTCTTACGGAAGCGTTTATCATAATTCCATCCTTTCGCAGATCAGTTACATTGTTTATTATACTCTCCCGGAAGGCTTTTGTAAAGCAAAAACGTCTATTATTGTACGTATTTGACGAAATTGAGCGCGGTCGGGACTGATTTTTGGAGAAAAAATTTCTGAAAAGCCTTGTATATTTCCGGCAGAAATGGTATAATGTAAGTTGACGATTTGTGTTTTTACACACTCTTTCTGAGAGCGATCATATATACAGCCTTCATGGCGCAATAACCGGAGGTCTAAATGAAAAGTTTTTTTGCCAACGTATGGACTAAGCGGGTGCTTGCGATAGTCAGCGTGCTCTACGTTATCGCAGTTTTCCGCCTCTGCTATTTTTCTTTATTCTACGAGATACACATCCACCGCGCAGTTTCTCAGTGCCTGATACTCTCATCTGTATCACTTCTGGCGCTGGTAGTCATGCTCTACACGAGAAAACAGATAATCACCCGGATATGCAGCTTCCTGATACTTCCGGCGATGCTCCCCGTAGTACTGCTCTATTTCGGAAAATGGAGCATGATGATACCCATTATCGTTACCGGAGTTGTGATACTTCTCCTCTCGGGCGCCGGCGAGGGCGCTAAAACAGCACTCGGCACCGTGATACTCCTGATGTACATATTCGGAGCTCTGGGCTACTTCCTGTTCACTTCATTCTTTGTTACCTCCGCCGACGAGACAGTGGTCTCCTCGGGAGTATCTCCCTCCGGCAAGTACCGTTACAGAGTCGTGAACACAATGGACACCTCTAAGGGCAGCACCGCAGTCTACATCGAGCCCAACGACGCTGACAAGAAGTTCACCTTCGCCACTTTCACCCTCAAGCACATGGAAAAGGTTTTCGACGTCAAGCGTCCTATCTGCGAGGACGTCGAGATAAAGTGGGAGACTCAGTCCCGCAGCGAGATAACCGAAAAGCTCAATAAGACCTCGGAAAATATTATCGTTCATCTCTCCGACAAGGACATCGAAAAAATAGGCTACACAAGGACCAGCCACTATGTCCTCTCGGATATTCCCACCGAAAAGAAAAAGTATCTTGGTCTGAAGGAATCAGACCTCTCCACAGTACCCTTCAGCGACATCTCTGAGGATGTCCTGAAGAAATTCAACATTGCCAAGGACGAATCCGGCAGCTACTGCCTCATCAAGGCTACCAAGGAGATGTGCGCTTCTCTGGGAGTTCCCGAAGGCTCAAAGGTTTATCTCCGCGACCTGAACACCTCTCAGCTGAAGAGCTGCCATATCGCCATAGACGACAACATCTACCTCCGCGACCTCAACGACCACCAGCTGGAGCTTCTGGGAGTTCCTGCCACAGGAGATGTTATGCTCTTCAACGGCGAAGTATGCTTCCGTTATTACGTTGCCGAGCTGGAAAACTACTTTGATGTTGATTCAAGAAAAATATCAATCGACATATTAAGCTGATAGAAACGGACGTCACCTGACGTCCGTTTTTAATGTATAAAAAGCCCCGGAGGTTTCCTCCGGGGCTTGATGATTCTTTACTGCATTCCGCCTTTAGTGTAGAAGTTGTCCTGAATGATGAGCGCACATCCGCCGAGGAAGTTGTTCTTTCCGTCCAGCTTGCTGAGCACCACCCTGTCGGCGATCTCCTCGCTGACAAGTCTTATCATCTCTCTCTTCACGTAATCGAACTGTTTATCGTTCAGCTTGAAGTTGTGGAGCACTATCCTCTTTGCAAAGTGGCTTATAGCAAGGTTGTTGATAAGCACGGTATACTTTGCGATGATGTCATCCACAAGGTTCTTTACGGGCTCCTCGCCTCTCATGAGAGCCATGAACACGTTATCGGTATTGATCTTGTTCTTATCGCCCTCTGTGAGCTCATAGAGCACAGGAGTCTTATCCTTTGAATAGATCTCGAAGAAAGCGTTGAGCATAGCTGTCCTTGAGAGCTCAGCCTTTACTGAGCCGTTAGGATATCCCTCATAAGACTTTCCGTTGGGATTTACGATATACTTCTCAATAGTGGAAGTATAGGAAACATAGTCGCTGGAAAGCTCGTTCTTGTTGATGATAGCGAGGTTCACCTGATTTCCGTTGTGGATGAAAGCCTGATTGGTCTGGTAACCGTTATTGGTGCGGAAATCGTTGCTTGCGAGCGCCATAAGACCGATAGCATTTCCACAGCAGATGTCGAATCCGAGTCCGCCGGAAAGCTTGTCGATAAAGTTGGTGAAATCAAGAACGCCGTCCTTGTAGAATATTTTCAGCTTGCCCCACATTGATGGTACCACGCCTACACCGAGACCGAGTATCTTATCCTTGGTGAGACAGCTGTTGTCCACCATTTCGTTGCTGGTCTTGATTATGTAGTTGATGATGTCCTTGCTTGTAGTTCTCTCGTCAACTACCATGCTTGCCTTATCGAGGACCTCGGAATTCAGGTTGGTAAGACCAACGCTTACCTCCTTCTCGTCAACGGTAGCGCCGAGTGCAAAGCGGCTGTTAACGTTGATGTCGATGAGGATCTTCCTTCTTCCCTTCTGGAGCTTTTCTGTATTGACAGGAGCCTCTCCTATCTCTACAAGCACCCCTTCTTCGATCATTTCATTTGTAATGATCGTAACCGCAGCTCTGGTGATCTCGAGAGCGCTGGCAACGTCTACTCTGGAAATAGGACCTGATTCTCTGATTACGCGGAGAATCTGCATTCTGTTTCGTCTTTTAAGATCGAGTTTACTGATACCTCTTTTTTCCATGTTACACACTCCGTTTCTTTAAAGATGATTGTGACGTACTCAAGATCGTTCCCTGAACGCCTTTCTAAATGCTGCCCGAAGGCGTCCGGTATCTTTTAAGTAGATCAAGATGATCATTAGACACATATATTATAACACATTTTTGATAAATTTCAAACATAAAAAAGTAAATTTGTATAAAATCAGCATTTTTAACAAAGTCAATCTATCAAATTTGTTAATCTTTCTGCCAGACGAACTACCGCCGGCAGAGTCGCAACGGATAATATCGTGCCGAATGCAAATATCTCAGAGGCGTAAAGTGAGTTTTTTCCATATTTTACGCACTGTAACGTACACATAGCCGCCGGTGGTGCTGCCGATGCCACCACTACTGTCATCCTCACCTTGTCGTTTATACTCATTGGAGCTAACGCAAATGCAATTACTAACGGTATAACAATCAGTCGTAGGAATACTGTATAGTATACTCCCGGTTTTGTCAGAAGAGCTTTCACCTTGGTATCCGCTATGGTAACTCCGGACACTATCATCGCCAGCGGAGTGTTGAGTCCGGCGATCTGTTCCAGAGCATCCGAGGGCACAGAGGGCAGTCTGAGCCTGAGGAAAAAAGATATGAGTCCCAGAGCTATGGCTATCATCGTGGGCGAATAGAATACCTTCACAACGCGGCGCATATCGCGCTCTCCGGAGATGAGTATCACTCCGTGAGTCCACACTGTAAGGTTGAACACGGTTATGAACGCTGTAAGGAAGAAAACGCCCTCCATGCCGAACAGAGCGTTCACCAGAGGTATGCCCATAAAGCCGCAGTTGGAGTACACCGCCGAAAAGCGCTCCACCTCAGTATCCCTCCCATTGCGCCTGCGTATGAGCAGCATGGAGATGCCTATGGCTGCGGCGAAGGCTCCTGCGGATATAAGGAACGTAAGTCCCAGATCCTTTGCGAGTTCGCTCTGATATTCCCTCTGATAGGACATGAATATCACTATGGGATTTACCACCTGAAGCACCAGTCCCGAAAGCTCCTTGTTGGTGCTCTTACTGATAAGTCCCGATCTTGAGCACAAAAATCCGACCATTATAAGCATGAGCATTATAATGGTCTGTCTGAATATTGTTTCTGTCATCAGTGGAACGCCGCCACTACAAATATCGTAAATCCGGCAAATACTCCGAGAAGCGAAAGAAGAGCAACTATCGCCTTGTTTACCGGCTTTTTAGGCTTGGCTGCCGCTGCCTGTACTGGTGCTGCTGCCGCTGAGGAGAATGCATTGCCACCTGCCGCAAAAGCTGTGTTCTGTGCAGTCTCATTCACTGTTTCCTGTACTGCCTCCTGAGCTGCTCTCTGTACAGCATTTGCTGCACACTCAGCGCAGGTATCTCCATTTTCTATCTGCTTTCCGCATAATCTGCAAAATCCCATAATAACCTCCTGAAAGCTTTTTTGCCGCGGGTGAGAATCCTCCCCTCAGGCTGCATAATCATTCTACCACATTTTTACAAAAATATCAAGAACAAATAAAAGCCGGAGTCTGTTTCGACTCCGGCTGTCTGTCAGAAGCCCCATTCGGCTACTGTCTTATTGTTCTTCTTGCCGCCGCCCAGCACCTTCAGATACTCCTTCAGCGACTCGTATCCCGAATACTCGCTTACATCAGGATCTATGACCTTCCAGCCCTCTCCGCTGAACTTTACTACGGCTATCTCCTTGACATAGGTCTTAGTCTTCTTGGAATGTCTGTCCTTTATCTTGTATTTCAGCGTGTAGATATAGCCCTTCTTGGCACTGAAATCCACCTTCTTGAAATTCTTGTCGTAGGCTCCCGCATGAGTCGCAAAATACTTCTCGGCTCCGTTGAGCTGCTTGCTGTCCATTTTACAGCTCTTGTCCACCTTCTTGAGCTTTACCTTGTAATCGTCTATGGTGTCCTTGTTGCCGTCGTTGAACTCGTCCACCATATCGTTCAGCTTGTCGCCCTTGAGGTTCTTGTAGAGGTCGTCGGGAAGTGTCAGCGAATAGTAGGTCTTACCGCCTTTTTTGCTGTAAATATTCTTGGCATACTTCCTTGCAGTACCTCTCGCGCCAAGATGATTGAACAGGAAGATTATCAGTATCGTCAGCAAAACAGCTCCGATAGCACTCAGGATGATTATCCTCTTTCGCTTTTCCGATCTGTTTGGATCAATTGTGTCCCCCTGAGCATTTCTCACTCCAAATGCCGGATCGTAGCCTCCGGCAGAAACTTTCGGTGTCTCTTTTTTCGGCGTTCTCGCCGCAACTGCTGCTATACAGTTACACGCTCCGCCCTCCGGTATCTCATTTCCGCAGTATCTGCAAAAAGCCATTTTATTGCCTCCTGTTACAATTTTTTCCGATCTTATTTTTCTTTGCCGCTTTCATGATGGCGAAAACTATATGGAACACTATGCACGCCGCTATGAACGCACAGTATGCGGTAAAGCCGTAAGCCAGATATTCTATCCCGTTGAAATCGAACCCTGATTCGCTCCTATTCTGCGGTATCAGGAATTTGTCTTCGTCCACCGAGCATACATAAAGCCATACCGGCAGAAATACCGCACTGTATCCCGCGAACCACGCAAGGAGCCTTTTCCAGACAGGTCTTTTCCTGATACAGTGTACTATGTATTTTATCAGCATCAGCACCGGCAGTGCACAGAAAACTATGCTCCCCACAAAGGTATTGCAACCCAGCACGAGCTCGTCAAAGCCGTCGGCAAGCGTCAATATTCCCCACGAAAGCAGAGCAGACATTGTGCCGTACAGAAATGGTGCGCCCTTTTTCATGCGAAAGCTCCCTTCACTGGTGACTTTACGGAATGATATTACTAAATTATTCTATCACATTAGTTTTACATTGTCAAGCAGTTGCACGCAAACAAAACGCCCGGCAAGTCATGCCTGCCGGGCGCCTGATGTCATTAATCATGGAGTCAATAATGTCAGAATTGTAATTATCTGATTATGATAATTTATAGGTGTAAGTAGTTGAAGAATTAGCAGCATTTTTAAAAGTAAACTGCATTGTTGTTCTGTCTGATGAAATAGTAAAAGTGCCTAACTCAGCCTGATACCAATCAGGATCATCACTAAGCTCCTCATGTATGCAGCCATATACTGTTCCACTTGAAGCATAGCCTTTTTTAGGTGATGAATCGAAAGAGAACTTCAGTTTATTTCTGACTAAATTCTTTTTTTCCATAGTAGCTATCGGAACATTAAATCCAGTTGCATCGCACAGTTTTCTTGAACCGTTTGCAGGAGCACCTACTGTTATTGTTCCTCCGTCTGAATTGCTGCATACATACTTGCCGCTGAAAGTATTCTGTGTTACACTGATCGTTTTTACTACCTTTCCTGTTGCTCTGTGCTTCAGGCTGATAGTTGCGTATTTTTTGCTGCCAGAATAGTTAGCACCATTTATTGCTCTAACAGTTACATTTACTGTTCTTGACTGACCATATGAAGAATATGAACCGCCATTTCCAAGCTTATCACCTGAACCGTTATAAAGACCGAACTCATAGTTGCTTGAGCTTACAGTAAACGGACAGTTATATGTAAATGTGAAGCCCACAGACTTTGTATCAAGGGCGCCAAGGCTTACGCTTGATCTTGAAGCAGTAATATAAGGAGCATCCTGATTGATAGTGATTCTTCTGAGCACTGTACCCTTGGAATTCTTGAAATCAACATAACCCCAACGGCTGCTTCTGAAGGTATAAGGTGTAGTGTGAGCAGATACTCTTATATTGAAGTTGCCATAGCCTGAGCAGCTTACAGAGATCCATGAAGCAGACTTTGAATATGAAGATACTGATCTGTTGTAGTAACCACAAGTACCGCCGCCGGCATTGAAATACTTGCTATCAGTTGTATAAGCTTGGGTGTTTGTGATCCTGAGAGGACACATTACTGCTAAAAGGATGAATGCACAGAGAACTGCCTCTGCCTTTAACACAAAAGATTTTGCTTTCATTGTAAAACGACCTTTCCTTAGTTGTTATAATATTAACTCCACAAAGGCTATTATATCACCTAATTTTATCCAAGTCAAGTGTTTTACAGATAATCTCAAAATCTTTTTCACATAATTCTGTTTTATTCGACAATATACGATAAAATTTATACTTATTTCTTGCCTTCTGACAAGCTTTCCCTCCGGGCAAGCGCTCCTGTTACCAGCACTGTCACCGCCGGTACGAACACAAACGGCAGCATGAGCGCTGCCTCACCTGCGGAAACGTCCGCTGATGACGCCGAGGGCTCTATCACGTTGAATATCCTCAGGAACGCTCCGTTCAGCACCTTATGCCAGCGGTAAAAATCAAATCTTCCTCCGGCAGACGCCATCAGAGACGTCCAGCTCACAGCAGGTATCAGCGAGGCTCCGGCGCTGTATGCCGCAAAGGCTCTCACGAAGCACTTTTCTCCGCTGAGACGCTCGCCGCGCATTTCCTCCTTTGCCGCCTTTGCAGCAAAGCTTATGAGCATTACCAGCATTATCCCAACGGTGCAGACCGTGCTCACCGTGGCAAGCACTATACCCGGCGATACCGCAAGAGTAAAGCCTATGAACAGGCAGAGGAAATCCGCTGCCGCATATATCCCAAGAGCTTTTACAAACCTCATAGCTTTTCCTTTCTATAACGAATAATCCCTCCGCTGAGGGGAACACTAATTCAGCGGAGGTGATATAATGCCTGATGAAGATGTGAAGATCTACGTTCCGGGAACCACTCAGCAGACTCCCGAACCCGAAGAAGAATCCGAATACGTCAGGATCTACCCGAGCGCCTGACCACTCTCTCCAGCATGGAAAACAGCAGGAAAAATGCTGTATTTACTATAACTATGCTTGCGCCGGGAGCTGTGTTGAACAGCAGGGAGATCATGATTCCTATAAGGAAGCTTGCCACGGATACGGCTCCCGAAACGAGCACTACTCCCTTGAAGCTGCTGCAAAGCCTCATGGCGGTAAGGGTAGGTATCACTATGAGACTGGATATGAGCAGCGAGCCCATCATCATCATTCCCAGCACCACGGTGACTGCTGTGAGCACTGCGAATACCATGTTGTATATGCCGGAATTGACTCCGGTGGCACGGGCGAAGCTCTCATCGAAGGTGACTGAGAATATCCTGTCGTAGAGCAGGATGAACGCCAGTATCACAATGACCGCAAGCACCACGCTGAGTATCACGTCGCTTTTGCTCATGGCGAGTATGCTGCCGAACATATAGTGGCTGACGTCATTGGTGAGTCCCGCCTTCGAGGAGACCAGTATACCAACGGCAAGGGCAGTGGTGGAAAAGAACGCTATTGCTGAATCGCCGCTGAGCTTGCTGCTCTCGCTGAGTCTGAGGAGTATGAACGCCGCTATTATGACTACCGGCAGCGCTACTTTCAGTGGAGCAAGATTCATTACTGCCGCCACGGAAAGGGCTCCGTAGCCGATATGGGAAAGACCGTCGCCGATCATGGAATACTTTTTCAGCACCAGAGTCACTCCCAGAAGGGACGAGCATATAGTTATAGCTATGCCGCCTATCAGTGCCGGAAGCAGTATCGCACGGAAGAATTCCGGCGTGAACATAAGCCTTATATTCTCATTCATTTCTGTTCTCCTATAAACTTACTGCTGATATGCGAGCCTACATACTCCTCGGGAGTGCCGAAGAAGCTGTGGTCGCAGCTGCAAAGACAGAGTATCCTGTCGGCGCATTCCAGCGAATTCACAACATCGTGGGAAACCATGATAACGGTCATGCCGTCCTTTTTGTTGAGCTCAGTTATGAGCCCGTACATCTCAGCCTGAGCAGCCGGATCCAGTCCTGTTACCGGCTCGTCCAGAAGCAGCAGCTTCTTTGCGGCGCAGAGGGCTCTTGCAAGAAACATCCTCTGCTGCTGTCCACCTGAGAGCTCCCGGCAGCTCCGCTTGGCAAGGTCCGCGATGCCAAGTCTTTCCATTGCCTGACGGGCAAGCTTTTTCTCCTCCGCCGAGTAGAACGGACGCAGTCCTCTTCTGCCGAGACAGCCCGAAAGCACTACCTCCATTACCGTTGCCGGGAAGTTGTTCTGGAGAGTTGTGTGCTGGGGAAGGTAGCCTATATCGCGCTGACGCAGCCCCTCGCCCATTATTATTCTACCGCTGTCAAGCTCCTTTATACCCAGAAGGCATTTTATCAGCGTGCTCTTGCCCGAACCGTTCTCGCCGAGGATACAGAGGAAATTTCCCTCGTTCAGCGTGAAGGACAGTGAGCTCAGCACCTTTGTGCCGTCGTAACTGGCAGCTATCTTATCACATTCAAGTATCTTTTTCAATTCAGTGCCTCCCGAAGATTATTGAGGTTCTCCCTCATGAGGTCAATATAGGTGACTCCGCTTTCAAAGTCGCTTTTCGATACGTTGTGGCAGGAGTGCAGCCGCAGCATTTCCGCGCCTGTGGCGTCGCTGAGCTTCTCCGCCAGACGCTTTGTGGAAAATTCCAGATAGAACACCACATCTGTCTCCTCGTGGAGCAGCTTGTCTATGAGGAAAGCCATTGTGTAGACCGAGGGCTCCGACTCCGAGCTGCATCCGCTGAACGCTGCATAGTATTTCAGACCGTAGTCGTGGGCGAGATAGCGGAATGGGAACTTGTCCCCCACAATAATCGTGTTTCCGGAGGCAGTATCGGTCATTTCCCCGAAGTCGCGGTCCAGCTGATCCAGCTTTTCGGCGTACTCTCCCCCCTGAGAGCGGTAGAGCTCCGCATTTTCCGGGAATTCCCCGCACATTACCTCCTCGATGCCCTCAACGCAGAGCTTTGCATTGCGGGGAGAGGTCCAGATGTGCTCGTCGAATTCCTCCTCGTCGTCGTCATCATGGTCGTGGTGTACGCCGGGGCGGCTGTCATCCTCGTCATGGTGATGGTTATGATGTCCGTTGGGAGAGGCTCCCTCCACCTCTTCCTCCTCGAGAGGATCAATATAGTCGAAAAGACGTATTATGGTCATATCCGAGGTATCAAGGGAGTCCAGTATCTTTTCCACCCAGACCTCACCCTCGCCTCCGATATACACGAAAACGTCGCAGTTCTGTATCTTAGCCATGTCCAGCGGCACCGGCTCATAGGAATGAGCGTCCGCACCCGTGCTGAGAAGCATGGTTATGTCGGCGCTGTCCCCTGTCACCGCCCTGACGAAATCGTAAGGGGGAAAGCAGGTGGTCACTATGGAGAGCTTGTCGCCGCGGTCTATGGGCTCAAGCACACAGCCGCTGAGCGCCGCAGTTACCGCCAGCACCAGCGCTGCCGCAAGACCTATTATCCTTTTCCTCATTTTTTCTCCGCTCCTGCACAATCCGCGCACTTACCGTAAAACACCGTTTTCGACGAATCCACACAGAAGCCGTGATGTTCCAGTATATGTCTGCTTATGCCGGCAAGGTGATCGCAGTCTATATGTATGAGTTTATCGCAGCAGACACATTTCAGGTGGAAATGCTCATGGCAGTCCCTTTCGCCGTCGATGTACTGATAGCAGGCGCCGGTCTTGCCGTCGATGACATATTTACGCACTATGCCCTCGTCCACAAGCTTATCCAGCCTGCGGTAGATAGTGGCAGTACCGAGGGGAGTGCCCTCCTCCGCCATGAACGCACTTATGGTCTGGACGTTGGTATGCTTGTCCTTATTGGCGATGAGATATTCGAGGAGCTTTTCCTTCTGCTTGGTGTTATAGCCGCTGTTGCTTTTCATTGCCGCCTCCATAAAATGAAAATGATTTTCAGTTTCATATTATATCACTATCCGGTGATTTTGTCAATACCATTGGGCAGATTTTATGTCCCCTGCGGGTTGATGTGCCAATGTAGGTGACGGCGTCATCGATGCCCCGAAAACACCCATTATGCTGCCTAATGGCTACGAAAACGGGAGCAGTCCACAAGACCGCTCCCGGGTACGTTATCATGTTGTTGGCTCAGCAGCCTCTCCGGAGTATATCTCCGTGAGCCTTTCCAGCGAATATGGTATGCACTTCCAACCGTCGTCCTCAATGTATACCATTGTCTCCTTATCGTCCTGCTCCTGCTGCTCCTGATCCTTGAAACGGAGACTTATCTCGGTGCCCTTTGTCACCTTGATGTCGTCCTCGGTCATGCCGGTGACGAGCTCCGCAGACTTCGCTATGAAGTATTTCAGAGCACACTGAAGCTGCTCATCGTTGAGCTCAGTCCTGCCGGTAATCTCGGTGATCTCCGGTATGGAGGCAAGATTGCTCACGAACTTCTGCTGGTGGTTATTGTACATTACAACGTAGTCCTCGTACTGACCATTATTGCGATAGGCGTTCATGACCTTTGCCGGGTACATATATGCAAGACATATCTCTCCGGCATTCTCGCTGTAAGTCGCCGAGAAGAACTCCCTGAACGCCTCCTCGCAGTCGTCCGAGGTCTGGTGCTTTGCCACAACGATGCTGCTCTTTTTCTTTTCATCCTTATGACAGCCTGCTAGGGGCATTGCCGCAAACAGGCATACAAGTAACAATGAGATTATCCTCTTCATATTTTCCTCCTTGAAATAACGCCCACGGCGTACGTTTTCTTAGCAACCATTATATTATACCACTCGGAAAGCTCTCTGTCAACGCTTCAGCAGAACTTGTTCTTTTGCCGCTTTTTCCCTCATATTATTATCCTGCCAGACTAAAACGATACGAAAGGTGAACCCCCATGACTAACGAACCCGTTTCATTTCCGGAACCCTCAGACAGCGACAACGCAGAGCTCCTCGCTGTCTACGAAAGAAAAACCTCCCCTGAGACAGGCAATGCTCCCGCTGTCCAGACCGCTGTATGTATGCTCCTGTGCGGTGCTTTGTTCGCCGCACATCTCTTCTTCCCCGATACCGCCGATCCTCTCTGCCAGCACATAGCAAAGCTTGCTTCCAGCCCCGGGAATATCTTCCAAAATCCCATAGACTTCCTCGCCGGACTTCTTCATATATGAGGAGGAATGCTCCGAGGCTGAAAATAAGCTTCTCCTTTCTTGCCTTCAACGCCCTTGTGTTCCTCTTACGCGATACCGGTATCATTCTCGCATTCTATACAGTGTGCGCCCTCCACGAAGCCGGTCACATAGCGGCTGCCCTTGCCACCGGTACGAAGATAGCCTCCGTGGAACTTACCGGCTTCGGTATACGCATGGAGACCGTCCCCGACTGCACCGCTCCCGTCCGCAGACAGCTTGCCGTGCTCATAGCCGGTCCTGCCGTAAACGCAGCCGTGTACCTCCTTATGCGCCTGCTCCGCTGCGGAGGCTGCTTTCCCCTGCTCAACCTTTCAGCCGCCCTGTACAACCTCCTGCCCTACCGCTGCCTCGACGGCGGTGCGGTGATAGAGGTGTTCACCTCCGGCTCCCGGCACGAATACCTCGCGGGACGGCTGATCCTTGCGGCAGAGATATGTGTCTCCGCTGCCCTGCTGACAGCGGCTCTATGGGGCGTGGTAGGAGCCCTCGCCCTCTTTGCCGCCTCTGCCCTGCTGATGACCTCAGATGTGTGCCGGAGCACATGAAAAACCTTGACAAATCGCCGTTTCCAGTGTATACTAAGTGTAATAAAAGTGTGCAGATTCTGATACATAGCATACCAGAAAACGGCTCCTGCCGTGAAGGAGGCTGTCATGGCTTTTGATTATAAAAAAGAGTACCGGGAGTTCTATGCTCCCCCTGCGAAACCGCAGATAACAGAGATACCTGCAATGAATTACATCGCTGTGCGCGGCAAGGGCGATCCCAACGAGAAAAACGGCGCTTACAAAAAGTCCATAGAGCTCCTGTACGGCGTCGCTTATACTATAAAAATGAGCAAAAAGGGCAGCCGTCAGATAGAGGGTTTCTTCGATTTTGTGGTGCCTCCCCTCGAAGGCTTCTGGTGGCAGGACGGAACCCCCGGCATAGACTATGCCCACAAGGAGAACTTCAATTGGATCTCAGTGATAAGGCTGCCGGATTTCGTGACAAAAGCCGACGTTGAGTGGGCTGTCCGCGAAGCTTCCGTTAAAAAGAAAGCCGACTTCTCCGCAGTGGAATTCCTGACCTGTCACGAGGGCTTGTGCGTTCAGTGTATGCATATCGGTCCCTATGACAGCGAGCCTGAAACAGTCGCTCTTATGCACGGATATATGGAAAATCAGGGCTATGCCCTTGATATTTCCGAAAAGCGCCTGCATCACGAGATATACCTCAGCGACGCACGAAAAACGGCTCCCGAAAAGCTGAAAACCGTTATTCGTCACCCCATAAGGCTGTTCACCTGATCTCATATAGGCAGCAAGTGGAATGACCAAGGACACTTGAATTGAAAGGATGGAAGCATTATGAAATACTCAGCTGAAGAAATCAGGACAGCTTTGCAGAACAATGAGCTGACTGTCTACTATCAGCCTCAATATGACACCATAAACGGTCAGATGAAAAGCGCGGAGGCTCTCGTGCGCTGGATAAAGCCCGACGGCACCATTATCTCTCCCTTTTTCTTCGTCCCCGTCGCTGAGGAATCCGACCTTATCATGGACATCGACTGGTTCGTTACTGAGTTTGCCTGCAAGACTCTCAATAAGCAGAATATGATGCCTCAGTTCCCTATCTCCGTTAATTTCTCCCGCCGCCATATCCAGGAAGCCTCCTTTGCAGAAAGGCTCTCCGCCCTTGTGGATAAATACGAGTTACCCCACCCTCTGCTGGAGGTTGAAATAACCGAATCCGCTATGATTGGCAACGAGGAGACACTCCTGAAATGGATAGTCTCTATCCGCAACGCCGGATTCAAGGTGGCTATCGACGATTTCGGCAGCGGTCTCTCGTCCCTCCAGTTCGTAAAGGATATTCCCGCTGACGTGCTCAAGATTGACAAGTCCCTCCTCAGCCATAACTGCGAGGACGAAAAGGAACGTATCGTGCTGGAGAGCATTTTCACCTTTGCTCACAGACTCAATATGAAAACCGTCGCTGAGGGTGTCGAGACCAAAGAACAGCTGGGCTTCCTCAGAAGCTGCGACTGCAACAGGATCCAAGGCTATCTGTACGCCCGCCCCATGCCAGAAGCCGACTATCTCAATCTCTGCAAAGAGCATAAAACTGTGGAGGAGGCTACCGATATTCTCCGGACTCAGAGTCCTGCCGGTACTATGAGCCTCCTTATCAACGCTATTTTCCGCAGATACCCCCTTGTCATCTTTACCAACCTTACAAGGAACTCCTTCTACATGATGGCTTACGAAAACTTCACCACTACCTCCTGCCCCTCCACCGGCGTTTTCGACGAGCTCATCGTCCACGGTACAAGCAGTATGCACCCAGATGACAGAGAGATCTTCGCAACTACTTTCAACAGAGAAAGACTCATCAAGGAACACGACTCCGGCACAGAAACTATCCGCCTCGTTACCCGTCAGCTTGGCGACGACGGCATTTACAGAAGAGTCGAAACCGTGGATTACTTCGTTAAAAGCAATTACTCCGAAGACGTCCTCGCAATCACCCTCTGCGAAAACCTCCCAGATGAACAGGAGAGCATCAGCGCTATCGAGGCTGACATCAGGCAGCTCCCCTCCCTGAATGTGGACGAGATAATGTCTGTTATCCAAAAGCACCTCGTGGTATTATAATATCTTCTGAACAGAGGACTTCGTGGCGGTGCTGCCGCTAACTCTGTCCGGCAGCTGCAACCTCGTTTTTTTACATCCGTCAGTAGTCTTTCCGCGAAGTTCTGAACTACAACACAGCTTTCAGTGAGGTTATTACATATGGAAGAAATGTGCAAAAAATTTCTGTCTGAATTACAAGCAGCATCTGGAGGTCCGACCTTAGAAGAGGTAAAGTCCAGACATATCCCCCACGGCAGACTCGTGGGCTGCTCCTATCATGCGTCATCCTGCGGAATGATGTACAACAGCGATACCCTGCTTTATATTACTGTCTCTCTCAGAAATGGTCAGCAGCAGATCGCATATACAGAAAAGCAAGCGTTCCAGCCCACGATCAGAACGGAATACATACCAAATCAGGACGTTCTTGCTGCCTTGAATGAATTAGTCGAGCGCGAAAATCTCGCCGCATGGTCGGTGCTGGAATACCACGATCCCTTTAAATGTACCGACTACTCCAGCAGTGCTTCCATTGATCTGCGTTTTGACGACAGCTCCTTAGGCGGCAGCAAAAGTGCTCTTGCTGTGATCAAGGTCAGTGCTGCCTGCCAGCACGGCGGCGGCGATGTGATCCAGCAGTTCCGGAACATACTGGAAACGGCGGTGCAGGATGCAAAGGTGCTGTCAAGTACGAAGTTTGAAACAGCAAATGCAGCTCTTGGTATGATGGGTATGATGGCAATGCCGCCGCAGTCAGCAGAGGTTCCGGAGACAGTGCTCCCTGACGGTGCGTGGAAATGTCCGAACTGCGGCTTCGATTCCAATACCGGCAAATTCTGCGTCGAATGCGGTACAAAGCGGGTACCTCCGCTTCAGCCCGATCCCTGAATCTGGACGAGCTCATGTCTGTAATTCAAAAAGCACCTCGGTGTATTATTAATATCTGATGAGCAGCCGCCTTCATGACGGCTGCTTTTTCACTGCCTGAACAATCAGTGTACGCCTCCAAGGAAACAGCACTCCAATTGCTGATCATACAAAAACAGCTCCGGAAAAATATTCCGGAGCTGTTTAATTTTTTGAGCATATTCTTTTCAGCTTATCATCCGATAAAATCTGAAATGAGCTTTGCGTTTGTGTAAACGATGTGTTTTTTCAACGTGTATACTGACGTCTCAGGAGCTGACGAATTATACAGTTCAACCGTGATATACACCTTATAATTTGAATACATACTGCCATTTTCTTCAAAGCATCCTGCGCCTGAGTAAACATCAAATGTGATAGGTATACTCATAACCGCTTCAGCAGTATCACCTGACTGAACGAGCTTGTTTCGGACGATGTCAAATGTGTATTTTGTACTGCTGTCAATTAGTATATAATCCGCAGTATTCGCAACTAAAGTATGTTCTGCGTCCTCAATTGTTAATCCGTCAAGATATACGCGGTTCAGGTAATCACTTATAGTCAGCGGACTTCCATATGATCCGTTCTGCTGCTTTTGCTGAAGTTCAAAAGTGCATCTTACCCTATCGTACTGACTCTTAGGAACACTCTGGATAATATCCGATACATCATATACTGCAACTGTTTTTATCTCAGCCTTCCCATTTGTGAGTTCCTTTTCATCAGCACGAGCATTAATTCCAAGCTGACCATATACGCCATTTTCATCTGCATAAGCATTATACTCAAGTCTTGCTGCCTTGGTGGTCTTAGTATAATAATGTACAAGCGAGCCTTGTTCCGTTGCATCTTTTCTTGTTTTGCTGTATGCTGTTTTTGCACTGTCGTATGCAATATTCGAGGCACCGCTGATCACAGTATACAGATGTGTATCCTGTTCCGGGCTCGTGCGCGGTGGGAACTGTGCAGCTATCTTTGCTTCACCATTATAACACAAATTAACATCTGCCTTGATTGTGACTACGTCGCCCTCCGATATGAGATACTCTCTCAAGTCTACACCTTCTGCAAACTCGGCATAGTTTCCGCTGTCAGTTGTCGAAGAGGGAGAGGAAGAGTAATTACCATTGCTGATTGCACTATTATTCTCATCAAGGATTGAAAACGTTCCGCTGAGCTGAGGATTTCCGAAAAGCCCCTTACTGGTTCCGTTTTCATGCTTGGTCATATAGGTAAGGAAGCTGTGGTATACGCTAACAGAAGCATCAAAAAAGCTACGGTAAGTGTTATCGGTAATAGAAATCTCCGTTTCCATATGCGCCGTCACCGTTTCATTTGTAGTCGGCACTATTACGGGATCAGTATCTAACGATTGAGAAATCGTTGTCGTCTGAGTAAAGACATTTCCTAATACCACCTGAACATCTGCTACTGAATCGTTAACTTTTATTTTTGTTGGTGTGGGATCGTTTCCTAAATTTACATGAGATATCGTTTCATGATAGATGCTTGGACTGGAAGCCATTTCAGGAGTGAAGATCGTGATATAATAGCTTTCCTTGATACATGACAATGTTTCAGGAGAATTCGCATCAGAAGTAATAGAGATCGAATACTTTTCCGTGATTGCCGGAGATTCTGTGCCATCGATCAATGCAAAATAGTCATCTGTGCCATTAAGCTTTGCTTTGATAGTAGCTTCTGTACTTGATTCCAGTTTCTTATAAATTCCGCTAGTATCATCTCTGACAGCCTTCATATAATAGGTTGATTGTGCTTTCAGAAGATCCTGCAAGCTTTGTTCCTTGAAATGCGTGCTACCACCCAATTCGGTTGTGAATGACCTCAGACTGAGTGTTTTTGATGACTCGTTGCCTGAAAGCACATCGCTTGCATATGCATAGTAAGGTCGGTTATTATCATTACGATCAATCAGAACAAGCACAGTATCCTTAGCATGATTATTGGCTGTATCTTTCGGCAATTCTGCACCGCTTTTTGAAAAAAACAGCTGCTTGTTGAAATTGTCAAGCAAATTATCTCCCGCAGTAATGGCAGCCTCCCACTCGTCTTCGGTGCGTTCGTATTCATAATCGAAATATAGCGTAACAGGCGAGCCGTAGTTCTCAATACCAATCTTGCCAAAACGATTATTGTACCACGACTGTTCGTAGTTACTGCCCGAACCTGAGGCAATGCGGAAGGTGTAATTGAGCTGCTTCTTGACGAATACCGGTATGTAGAGATGATATGCAATAGTATGAGTAGTTTCACTGGCATCATAGGTCGTCGGATCATAGAACTGCACGTCTATCAGCGAGAACATCTTGGCATCGCTTGATGTATCAACGTTTTTGCCGTCCATGTAGAACTGGTTACCACTGTGCTTCAGATTTGCAGGTGTTGTCTTTGTAAAGCTGCCGTTATTCAAAGTCATCTTGTAGATGGCTACATTGAACTTGGAAGAAGCCGTCGATGTGGCATAATTATCCGTAGTATTGGTAAGCGCCTGAATATACGATTCGATCATATCAGTGGTATTGCCTCTATCCAGATCATCAACGATCAGCACTGCAAAATCATTGGTGAGAGTTGCGCCGGTCTCCGTATTGAAAGTGGACAGCTTACCGAGATAATTGCCGGTTGTGGCTCTTTTGAATTTGTTGATCGCAGTTGACGATACAATTGCATACTTCTTATTAGTATTATCCGCAGCGATCGCATTGATCGGCAGATTATCTTTGTCAACTGCGATGCCGTCGCCTGTGAGAAGGAGATTGCTTGCAACGATCTCGCGTGCTGGGTTAACTGTTGCATAGGGCTTGGCTGTGTCGACCATTGCTTCTGCTGTGCTGCTGCCGAGAAGCGGCTTGTCTGTGTTCACTGTTCCGTCAAAGCCTGTGCCGGAGAAGTCGGAGAAGATGATGTAGCTGCTACTGCTTGCAGAGCCAGAGTATAGTGTAGCGGTAATAAGGTCATCCGCTGTTCCGTCGTCATCTCTGTCGAGGGTATTCTGGCGGGAGAAGCCGACGATTTTTACGGTTGGTTTTGTGTTTGCAGCTACAAAAACATCACCTTTGTACCATGCAGTTGTTGTTCCATCAGCTAAAGTTATATTTTTTATTGCAATATTATAACCAGTTAACGTTTTTCTTAAACTCCCGACCATCCCTGCGTAATTACCGGTAGCAGGTAAGCTAAACACGCAATCGGAAATCAAAACATTTTTCAAAATCGTATCTGAAGAACTGTCTCCTGCCTGAACTCCAATTATGCCCCCGATATAATTGTCGCCACTGCTATTATTTGCACTTTTTGTTAAATGATAGTTTGTAATAGACGAATCAGAAATAGTTACATTATAGGGTTTGTTTAGATTTACTTTGCCAATAAAGCCGCCTAAACCAAGTCTATTAGTAATGTATAGTCCGTATGTTGAATTTGTTCCATCAAGAGAGACATTGTTTATACTTATATTATATGTTGTGTTTTGACTATTATGGTGTGCGCTTCCTAATACACCACCGGCATTTGAGTAATCCCCATATACTGTAATATTATTTACTTCGCAATTTGAAACGGTTAGGTTGAGATGAGTCGAGCCTACTATTCCTCCAACCGGGGTCTCATCAGATGAAATATTGTCTTGATTCTGATAGTTTTTCACAATACCATAGGTGCCATATTTTGAAAGCTTCATGTTGGAAATGTTAACAGTACCACCGTATTGTCTTCCAACCAATCCTCCAACAGCTCCCGGTCTGCCATTTATTCTTTCATTATACCCAATACCGGTCATGACAATCGTATTAATGTTAAACTCCGTTTTAGCCGCTGAAGCACCTGTGATAGTAATAGTATTGCTTGCACCTCCAATATATCCACCAGTATCCCATTTACCTTCAACACTGACATTTATAGCAGGGCATTCTGTTAAAGTAACATATTGTGCAATTCCCAAAAGGCCACCTGCTGCTCTGCTTGAATGAACATCAACAGTATGGATAGTGACATTATTCAATATCAGCGCATTAGTGTTAGATTTAATTCCAGCAAACATTCCTGCAGACACACGTCCATTTGTCGTGCCATAAAACTCTTGCGCAGATTTATCATATGCATTATAGCTGTTTTTGGTTCCATAAATATACTTAGGTTCTCCAGTGGCGTAATCTAAGGTTTCAACATAAACATTACCTTTCAGAGTCAAATCACTTACGGATAATGGTACTGATGGCTTAAATGTATTGAACAATCCAAATCCTACATCAGAAGGATAATAGTTCTCCTGATAGATCTTATTTGTTGTTGAATACAAATAAGTCTGATACTTCATATTCAAATTGATGATCGTATTGTTGCAGGTCATGCCGTTGACAGAGATATTATAATCTTTGTTATCACTGTTCAGTCCGCCAATGCCGCGGTAGCCGTCAGGAAGCGTCCATGTGTCTTGAATATGATAGTTATCGGTGTCATCCTCGTCACTATACGCGGGATTCATGATGATCGCGCGCGCCTTGCCCGTGAGCGACTTCGCATACTTCTTGTAGAAATCCGTCTGCCCCTCTGTCCTCGTGTACTTGTAGACGATATATGGAGTTACTTTAGCGTCATTGCCAATCTCCATGTTGTTGCTATTAAAGAGAACCGGCTCATCAATCGGAGCATAGCTTCCGTTTACAAGTTTCTTTTGCTTATTAGCAGACGAAGTAGTACCGCAGCCGACATCATCATACTTGCCGATATGCGTGGTCTTGAATGTCTTTGCAGAATAACTGATATTCGGGCTCGAAGCATCAGACGCCAGATTGCCCATTTGATAGCTGCTTGATCCATTGCCCGTACCGCTGTTCACGATGCAGGACATAATGAACCAAGCCTGTGCATTCGGTACTTCGATCGAGGCATTCTTCGCAGGATTTGAACCTTGAGCACTAATAGCCTCGTGTACATTTAGCAGCTCCTCAGCCTCGCTGATATTTGCAATGGCATAATTCTTGGTGCCGTTCTTCATGATCGTCGCATTGGACTCAGACGGAGTATATGTACTTGCCGTTTCAGTCATCGCATAGCCGTTGATCACTCTGCCGATGATCGGGTTGATGTAGAGGTATTTTGTATTATCAGTGTGATGTGGGTACATTGCAGATAAAGTTGTGCCGTCGAGAAGGGTAATCGTATTTGTAACGTTGAAATTACTGTCCGAAAAACCTGCTTTATGAGCCACATTCTCCATGTTGCGGAAGAACAGTCCTCCGTTCACAACAACACCGACGTATGCTCCTGCAGGGACAATGTATGCGGTCGCATCGCTGGCATTGATCGTGCCATTAAAGGAAACATCAACGCGGTCAATCACATTGTCGCCGCCCATAATTTTACCAATAACCACGCCAAAATAGTTTCCGCCGCCGCTATAATCAAGATTAGCCACTACACTTGTCTGTGACAGATTGACAGTAACAGTTGAGGGCATCTCAAATTGTAGATCCTTGACAACACAGCCGTTACTAATGTTGATGAACGGTGCCGATGATGTTCCGCCTGTTGTTGTTAGCGTTACTTTCGGATATACACCATCGCCAATTTCTTTTCCTACAACTACACCCCGAAATGCATAATTAGCATTTGCGCCGCCTAAACCTTTAAAGTTTGTCAGTTCAATGTTTTCTTGAATCATATAGTAGGCACCTGCCAGATATTGACGTACTTTATCAGGAGCAATTTGATACGCATCCCCATTTGCTGCGGTGTATCTGTAATACCCATCATCATAAGTGAAAACCGCATCCGAATCTGTGGTACACCAGCCAAGATTTACAATGCTTGTTACTGGTGTATAGTTTTCTGCGCCAGATGCTTTTTGGTCAGCAATACTTAAAGGAAGGCGCACACCAAAGCCGCCGTAATTTGTGCTGTCACCATTAATGATTTCTGCAAGGTCATTCAAATTATCAGCTGTAAGAAGATATGGATCATTATACATTCCACAGCCGGATTCAAGATTCTCAGTACTATGGTTAACTTTCAGCTCGCGATACTTATAAACATGAGTGTCATTCTCCATAGTGTCAAACTTTCCAACATAAGGACGGAAATTGGAGAATGAAGCTGCAGAACTTGCAGACGCAGAAGTTGGGCTGACATAATGCGTGCTGTCATTCAGATACTTCATGTTTGACTGTTCGTTTACATAATCCTTCGTATCTGAGATTTCCTTACCGTATGTCACCTGATGCTTCGTCGTTCCCCAATCCTCATTATAGGTAAAATTATAAGTACCGGAGCAATTTGAAGCTTCATAAACAAAATGTCCAAGCAAAATTGCCTTACTGAAAATCGTTCTGGTTGAGCCATAGGCTGTATTCATTGCCGCATTCTCAGTCGGATCAGATACATCTTCCGTTCTGCCATCCAGTACAATTTCAGAGAATTTCACATTCATATTAGAGGAAAGCGTTCCATCCTCGTTACCAACCTCACCGATCAAACTAGTTGCTGCAAACCATGGATTTGTGTCTGAAAGTGCATTGGTTTTTGATGTATAGCCTTGTGATTTCACACCATTCAGTTCAATTGTAGTATTCGAGCGTACTTTGCTAACCAGAATCGGTGCATTGTCTGTACTTAATGTAACGCCGTTAACATATGCCCCATTTAACGTAAGTGTATGGGAACCATTCGTCAGCGCAATTACATTAGCACCTCCGCCAAATGTATCGCAGACCAAGAAACCGGAACCTGACGGAAGAATACCCACATTTCCCTGAATTGTCATATTTCCGCCAAGATTGATACCTGCCGAAACATTTCTGAAAAGGCCGCAGTGCATCATATAGTGTTGGCTTGGGTTCGTGGTACTTGTTGTAGAACGTACAAAGCCATCTGTATTTCCTGATGCGGATTCTCCTGTTTCAATCTCACTGTTACGGAATGTTAAATTAGTGATCGCGAGTGTCAGTCCGCCGGAATAATCCACAGGATAATAAGACAGTCCTGTCATATCAAGACTACCTGAAATCGAACTGACCGCCACTCCTGAAGTCGTACCATCAAAATACTTCTTCACCGCGTCTCCCCATGCGTATTGTGTCACGCTCCACAGCAGCATTTTTTCCGCAGAAGAAGCATTAGAGCCCTTCACTCTGATGGTATCCAGATTATAGTAATACCTTGTATTGGGGTTGACTGTTACAGTGTTTTTACCATAGTAGGACTGATTCTGATAAGTATTGCAATGTGTACCATCCATATACAGTGCAGTGTGTGTTTCTGATTCATTGTTCTGATTGGTTACTGTGTATTTTGTTCCGATTGAAACAATTGCATGACCGTTCTCAGCAATATCTCTGTCAGGGTGCTTGGTAAAAGCAACAAGCTCGTCAAATACCGCAACCTTGGAATCAACATCCACATTGGAATTATTGCCATTGATAGTATATCTTCCGCCTGCTTTCAGTTCCAGATAGAGAGATGCTGTCTTATCCGAAGATTTGCCGGTATATTTTTGAGCTCTATCATCATATGCATTATCGTACATCAGAATACAGTTGTTAATTCCATCATTTACCAGCAAGCCCAGAGAAGAGCTGCTGACACTCGTTACAAACGAAACCTTCTGAATATTCACAGTATCAACTGCCCAGTGACCCGTTGCATTGTAAACAAGACCTGTCAGAGCCGTGCCTGTGCCGCCCGAAATTTCGACCGTATTCGTTGTTGCTGTACCGACGCTGACATCCTGCAGATTCACATCTGCGTCATGCCATGCATAGCCCAGCAGACCGCCGCTTGCAGTATTGGACTTGGAATTAATTGTAAGCCCGTCGACTGTGACCTTGTTCACATTGATCGTGCGCTTGTCTATTGCATGAGAGTTATTGCCGCGCACACCGCCGATAAGTCCGCCGTAGATAGTGTTGAGCTGTGCTGTGGTAGCTATGGTATTGGAATAGCTGCCGCCTACTGCGCAAGCAGCACCCGATGTCCCCGATGTATATGTTCCAAAGTCAATGCTCAGCGCTTTATTCTTTGAATTATCAGCATCCGCATTGACAAGGCCGATATAGCCGCCGAAATAGCTTTCAGGCTGTGTATCGGTATTTTGTGTGCCGTCGCTGAAAATCGCAGCAGAGGTACAGGATGTGAATGCGACCTTACCCCGAGCGTCAGAAGCAACCTGACCGACCACGCCGCCCACGAAAGCTCTGTGGTTGCTTGCTCTCGTCATATAAACGGTCACATCAGAATCAATGCCGTCGAATGTATCAATTTCAGAAGCGTTTGCTCCGCCATAGCTTAAAGCACTGACTGCACCAAAATTAAGGTAGTCGCCATTGATACCGATATACTGTGTGCCTGTAACCGCAAAATCCTTGAAGGTTGCACCCTTTGATCTTGCTATAAGACCGTTGTAGACGTGGCTATAGATCTTGCCGCTTCCCTCAGTTCCGTCCGAAACAGCATTGTCGCTGCTGTCCACACCGTAAGCCTCACCGATTGCCAACTTAATTGTTGTAAGATTTCCAGCTGAAGTACCGCCCTGAATTGTGCCAGAGAAAATGCCACTCTCATAGGAGGTTCCATTGCAATCTCTGGTCAGTCCTGTGATACCTGTATCGGAAAGATCAAAGGTCACGCCGTCTGCAAGTGTGATAGTTGATGACAGAAGCGCTGTACTTTTACTGCCTGAAACCTTCAGCACTCCGCTCGTGTTTGTTGTATTAAGCTGAATATTAAGCGCAAGCAGCACAAAATCCGCAAACGTTGAAATCGTTCCTGACGGAGCAGGCTTGAGAGTCACCGTATGATAATCCACACTACTTGAGTTATCTGTATTTGTTTCATCAATGATAGCATTGCCTGTAAGTCCAGTTTTTGTAAGGCGAAGGACCTCGCCCCATGTGCCGACATCGTTATTTTTATGCTTATCATTAGGTCTGATAAGACGCCATTGTTCTGTGCCTGTTGTGATAGTATCGCTGCCCGAACCGCGCGAATATATCAGCGCAATGTCACGTGTTCCGACTATCATATTGCCTGAGGTCAAACCGCTGAGATCGGTAATGCCTTCAATGCGCAGAACGCCCTTCTGGAGCTTTTTCACCAAACCGGCGCTGTATCTGCCGTCAATTTTGATATAGCCTGATACGTCAATAAATGCGCCTATATTTGTGGCTTCGCCTGCACCGCCGATAAGACCTCCGCCATTGGAAACACTATTGCCGGCAGACGTCTTTGTATAAATATTTGACAGCTTGACATAGGCGTCGGGATAACCGCTTTCTTGGCTGATACGCCCGATAATGCCGCCGCCGCTGTCTACAGCGCCGACATCGCTGATCTTGACAATACAGTTGGAAATATCAAGCGTGTTTTTCAAGCTCTGTGAACTGTAGTTACCGATCAGACCGCCTTTATTGTAAACATTTTGGGAGTTGGAAACTTTAACATTCATGGTGGTTGCGGAAGCTGATGACAAAGTGCTTGCGGTCGTTGCATTTACTGTTTGACCGCCATTAATAGTAATTGCTGCTCCCGTTGTACTGGTGTTTTCGAGCACGCCAAAAAGGCCGCCTGACTGGCTGCTGTCTAATGTGATCGCAGGGTTAGCACTTACACCGTTCTGACTCCATGTAATATTAAATGTCCTTGCGCTGCCTGTCTTATAATAGCCGAACAAATAGCCGGAACCGCTTGCGCCATTGACTGTGGTGCTTGTCGTCTTGAAGCTATCGCTGATCGTCATAACAGCAGTATCCACACTGCCCGGAACTGCGTCAGTTCCGATATAGGCATTATCAGCCTTTCCGACAATACCGCCGGCATAGCCGCCAGCTGTTATGCTCTGTGTGATACCGCTCCAGCCCGCACTGGTACCGTCCAGCAGAAGCTTAGAACCGCTGCCCATTTCACCGACAAGACCGCCGGCATTGCCTGACGCAGACGTAGATGTTATGCTGTGATTCGTATTATCACCGCTGCCGAGCTTGACCTGTAATGTCGCGCCGTTTGTATCAGAGCCGGCTGTTCCGAGCGAACCGCAGATCAAACCTGCATTACCATTTACTGAAATATCTTTCTGATCATTGCCGACTGCTGTTCTGTTATTAGTCACATCAAGCTTCACATTACAGCCTTTTTCAATATTGCCGATAAGTCCACCATAGGTATATGCATGAGCTGTGCCGTCATTATAATCTTGCAGTTCGATTTTCCATTCAGCATTATTAGTGTTACCCTTTACGACATGATTAGCAAATAAAGGCTTATTTGTCATCGTTTCAAACGCTGTTAAGATAAGATGATCTTGGCTGTCACTGCCGTTTACATTTAATATGATCGTTGCATCTGTACTTATGTAATCAAACAGCGCTGTGTTCAGGTTGAAAGTTTTATAGTTTGTAGCTTCTATAATAACAGAGCCTCTGAACGGCTGAGTCGATGTACCTATTCCTTCAAATATATATGTCGGCTCTTCATTAGCTGGATCATCAAAATATTGATAGGTCTTTGCAGATTTTGCACCAGTTGTAATTGAGATATTTAGTGTATCATCCGGATCATATCTTCCATCTTTCGTGTATTTTACCAAGTCCGAATAACTATTAATAGTTTCTGTACCACCAGCATGTGCTCTTAACGGAACTGTCAGATCTATTGTCCACTTAAAAGCGTCGGCAAACGGACCAAAAGTCAGCAGCATAACACATGCGATAACAGCACTTGTAAATCTCTTTATTCTTTTTATATTTAATCGCTTTTTCATGTATCATCACTCCCATAGTGCCTTGATCTGTTTACCCCTAATCAAGTTGAGGTATGAAATTAACCTTATTAGTAATTCCGCTCCAAGTATTGAACTCCGCTCTGTTTGCTGGATCTGCATTCTGATAAAACTGAATATCGTATCTTCCCTTGATATCAGAATTCAGTGTGATCGCAACTTGTTTCCAACCTTGTGATACTGTTGTTGATGTTGATACATCCAACTCTCTCATAGATTCTTCGTTCAGCACAAGATAATCTGGATTCCACTGCAGATAACCGGTTCCAGTGCCAACGCCCGCAATATAGTAGTTATATCCATCGAATCCACTTGCATTTCCTGATAGTGTACCTGAACCGCTATCACTAAAGTTTCCTTCCCAATAATGACTTGTTACTTCCTGATCCATGGTAAAGTACAGCAAACAAGCAAGTTTGTTCAAGTCCGCATAGGCTTCCCCATTCGGAACTGCCTGTATCAAGAGAAATATTCTTGTGCCGACCGAATCGCTTTGAACCTCTGACATAAATTCTCTGCTGAATGTCACAGTACAGGTATCAGTGCTTGCGCTGCCGCGGTTAAGAGTGCTCGGAACCGAGAAAGCCTGTATTCCGGAGTTGCTGAATATCGCTGACGAATTCTTCATAGAAATGCTGATAGATTTGCTTCCCATGTCAGATGTCGCAGCATCATCAACTGCACCATTATTGATATATACCGGTTTAGCTGTCAGAGTGTAGTTGATGGATCTGTCATATGTATAGCCCTCAACGCCTCTGGCGAAGTTATTGATAGTAACATTTATGGTCCTTGCTTCAGGTGTATCATTTTCCTTAACGTAAAGCGCTTTTCTGGAAATATCATTTGCTTGGTTGCTTATCCACTCATCCATATAGTTTGAGGAGAATCTTGCGCCGACATCGTCGTAAGTCGCTGCAACTCTTTTTGCTTTGTTTGATTTTGTATATGCCGCCTTAGAGTCCATAGTCAGAAGGGCACACACAAACACAAATACTGTTAACAGCAAGAAATAGTTTTTCACTATCAGCATATACTTGTTCCTCACAGTGAGCCCTCCTCTCTTTTAAACTATTTTACACCTTTCCTTTAATAATTCTCATTTATCCCAGTAGTTTTCACAGATCACTCCTGATTTTGCTGTTACTGGTATCTTGCATTAAGTGATGTTTCCTCGCCGGTTTCCGTATGATAATCTATCGTTGATTTTGCTGTGATATAGATGATGTCTGTTTCACGTTCATTAGGCAGCTCCTGCTTTTCGCTTTCTGGAACCCCAGCATTTGCAGTTTCATATGCAGTCTGCCAGTTCACTTCCAATATATAGTAATCCACAAATTTTTTTTCACTTGCAGTCGCATTAGGCTTTAACCCTGAACGTATTCCCTTCGCCTGCCAGTAAAGCGGCTCTGCATTTTTCTGCACGGTAAATGTATGATTATCTCCGGCAGTGATCTCATATGTATCATTATGCTTTGTTTGATTTGCCAGAATTTGTGAACCGTCCCGATTTATCAGTCCAGCCGAATCAAGCTGATAGTAGCGAACTTCGTTTGTTCCGGCAAGTTCATATGGATCATCTGTGCTTTTTTTATAATAATACTTTTGACCAGTCAGCTGACCGCTCGAATTACGCTCCTGATATTCATATAGCCAGTTCTCATCGTTACTTTCACATTCCTCCGCAGGCCAGACATGGTATTCAAACTGATTATTCGTAGTGTAGGCAAGCTGAAGATTGTAGAAATAGGTATCAGTTCCGCTGACGCAGAACACATAGTATTTTGCTCTTGGATTGTTTTCGTCTTTTGACATGAGCCTCAGGTTAATTGAGGAAAGATCAAGATATTCTATATCCTGTTCCTTAGCGGCGCTTATAGTCAGGACGTGGGGCGAATGTATCTGTGCCATGTCCGCGACTCTGCGCTTCTCGGAAAACCATGCCCGTACAGGAAGCGCCACTCCGATCAAGGCAGCCAATGACAGTGCAGTGAACAGCATTATACGATTTCTGGGCTTGATAGACCGCCATATTAATTTCTTTTTACGCTTTGACGTAACGCTCATCGCACTGCCTCCTTTCTATAAGCTTTATTTTCCGATGTTCAATTCAACCATTATGCTTCTTATTTCAGTACCGATGATCTGATCGGCATTATTGTAGCCTGTATTGAAAAGTATGATATTATTCGTCAGGTCATTCATTTTAGTGCTGACATCTGCTTTCTTTAGAGCGGGAGTATTTCCGGTGAACGGATAGCTCGCACTATCATACTCAAAGAAGCTATCATAATTAGCTATGATATAGTTCTTCATTCTTTCGATAGGTGTACCCGTGGTGCTTGCGTTAGTATCCCATGCCTTGTAGGACTCGTTTGACGCCTGAGAGGACGAAAACATCGGATCGTCGTTAAGATCGCTGGCACCGGCAAACAGCACCATCTGGCTGAATGTGTTCGGCCATATCCAGTAGATGTCGATCTGCTGCTTTCCATTCTCATCAAACTCGTCCGAGTCGATCAGCCTTGAAAAGCCTGCTTCCTTGTCTATCATCTTCGAGTATATGCCGTTGGTATTCTCCTCAAAGAAGAGCAGATGACCGTCAAGGTACTTTTTCGCGGGTGCATTTGCACTGAGCGGCGTTAAACCTGTAATAATAGTCTGATTGTTAGCTGTTTCCTCAACATTTGTGTAAGCAGTCACACTGAGGTCGAAATGCAGAGTCGCACCTGTAAAGCTGCTTGGATCGACCGGCTCTACATAAAAAGTAAGAGTTCCGTAAGAGCCGGGGCGCAGACCGGTGTGGTCGCTGTAAACAGGATTATCTTCTTTCAGGCACCAGCGTATAGAATCAACTGTGCTTGTGTCAGTTTCATCAAGATCATAGCCGTTGTCTTCAAGCTTTCCGGTCATTAAAGGATAATACGTCGCAAAATCGGCATAATCATGTGATTGCTGATCAGGCGCAATATCCTCCACATTATAACTATCAACACTGATGATATAATCTATTCCGGCAACCGAAACGCTCATCCCGCTTGTATCCACGTTTTTGTTCATACTGAACCAAGCGGCGGAGGCGAATATCCAGAGGGTAAGGGCGAAGGTGAGCATAGCGAGGAGTTTTATCAGGGCAGCGCGGCGTCTTGTGCGGCGCTCGCTGTCAGAGTTATAGTCATATTGGGATTGTTTACTCATTCGCCTCACCTCCTTTGGGGCAGACTACCCCATAATTATTCTATCTTATTATAGCATAAAAAAAGCGCATTTTCAATGCGCATTTTTAATGAATTATAATAATATATTTTGTTGAATTTAGTATATTTTTGTTTATTATAAACAAAGCCCGCCGGACTCTTGCCCGACGGGTTGTTTTTAAATTATTATGTAAAGGTTAGTTTGAGAAGCAATTTAAGCACCTGGATTAACAATAGTACCTGTGAAGCCTAAAGTAACAGCAGTGCTCTTTAAATCTGCTGCGCCATTAGTATAAACATCTGCATCATTACCGTCCCAGTAAACATATACTCTAACCTGGCTAAGAGCTTCACTTGTAACACTGTTACAAATTACATTATTGCTACCACTTGAGTTTCCAGCGCCGTCAAATTCAGCGTTGCCATTAGGTCCTGCAACGAGAACCTTTACAGCCTGATCTCCACCATCAGATGCTGTAATAGTACAAGAAGAAACCTTTAAATCACTAATTGATGCGCCACCGCCGTTATTCTTTACAGTTAAATCGAACGCATTTACAAGAACATAATCATCAAATTCTGCAACTGGCACAGGTGTTGCTGCAGTAACAGAAGTATTAGATGTAGCTGGATCATTGCTATACTTATAATACCAAATATCAGTATCTGTTGCTGTCGTTTGATCAGCTGCTTCAATAGCTGTATAATTAACTGTAGCAGCTATGTCCTCGTGTGCAGTCGGATAAAGCTGTGCAGAAGCGGTTACAGCAGTATCAGATGTTAACGCTGCTGACTGTACACTTGCAGCTGTATTAGAACTACCAGTAAGAGGAGCGCTCTTTACAACAAGAAATGCTGTATCAGACTTTGCTGTTACTGACATTCCTGTAACTGAAACGTCCTTATTCATGGAGAACCAAGCGTATCTCAAACCTCCACTAAAGACAAATATCTCGAATTACTGCGAAGAACTGCGATTTTTGGAGGACGTTTTTAACGAAATAAAACCGCATAAAAATCACTACTGAAAATTATTCCGTTTTATACATTTTGCCGGATGAGGTGCAGGAATCTGCGTAACAGCGCGGTTTCCGGGAAAAAGCCGAAAAGGGGCGAAATCGACACGCCAGTATTATATATATCCGTAGGATATATATAATATAATAAAAAGCAGTTTGAGACTGCGGAAAGAAAGCTTCCGGAGGTACACAGGAGGTGTGTGCGGAATAGCAAACAGTCAACATCGCCGTAGGAGGCTCTCACGAGCTCACAGAAGGGCTTGTGGCTTTCAAGGTGTAAGTTTTCGGCTTGAAGGTGGCGAGGAGGCTTACAGGGCATCCTGGAGGCTCTCAGAGGGTTTCCATGAGCAGTAAAACTATCAGCATCGCCATAGAAGCCCCTAGCAAGCCCGTAGAGGGGCGTTTGATCTTAGGGGCATCAGTTTGCCATAAAAGACCGTCAAGGGGCTTACAGCGCATTCTGGAAGCTCTCAGAGAGCATCAGAGCTTAATGGTGCGTATCTTCTTCCCAAAGCAAGCGCGTGGACACCCACAAGGGGGCTAAGTGAAGTGCTTACGGATGGACGATAATTCCCCTTCGCCGTAGAAGCCCCCCGAAGGCTCACAGAGAGCCGTTTCTCTAAAAGGAGTAGTTGTGCCATGAAACGCCTTGCAAACCCACACAGGGCATTCTGGCGCATTCTGAAGGGGCCTGGCAGGGTGACTCGCTTGTCAAGTTCAGATTGTTGCTATCTCTCATCGGTAGTAACCATCTGCTCATCCATTGCGTAACTTGACGTTCTTGAAAACACAGCTTGCAGATTTTTGCTTAACAGCGCAGATAACGGCTCATTCATCAGTAGCGTTCGCAACAGACTTGTTTTCCGAATGCTGAATAATCCACTGTTTTCCGCGCAGAATAACAACAAGTCTTGACAAAATTGCGATTCTGTGGTATAATCACTTTTAGAAAATTGCGATTTTGAGGTATTGGGGTTATTCAAAAAATGCGATTATGAGAGAATGAGCCTTTTTGAATTTAGAGAGGAGTGAGAAATATGTTCAAACGCAAAATATTTGATAAGCTGCTTGAATGGAAAAATGAGTCAGACGGTCGCACCGCCCTGCTGATAGAAGGTGCGAGGCGTGTCGGAAAGTCCACAGTTGTTGAGGAATTCGCCAAAAACGAATATGAAAGCTATATCCTGATTGATTTTTCCATAGCATCAAAAGCTACCATCGAGTTGTTTAATGACATCTCTAATCTAAATTTTTTCTTTTTACAGCTTCAGCTTCAGTATCAAATCGATCTGTATGAGAGAAAATCTCTCATCATCTTTGACGAAGTGCAGCGCTGCCCTTTGGCACGTCAGGCAATCAAACATCTGGTGAAAGATCATCGATATGATTATATTGAAACCGGTTCACTGATTTCAATCAGGAAAAATGTAAAGAACATTGTTATTCCGAGTGAGGAAAGAAAGCTCAGTATGTATCCGATGGACTATGAGGAGTTCTTGTGGGCTATTGGTGACAACACAAGCTATAATATCATCAGACAATTCTATGAAATGAGCAAGCCTGTCGGAGATCAGATGAACAGAAAGTTGCTGCGTAATTTCCGGCTATATATGCTCGTAGGCGGAATGCCACAGGCTGTTCATGAATATATCACCACAAATAACTTCAAAATGGTTGATGCCGTTAAACGAGATATTCTGAATCTTTACGAAGACGATTTCAAAAAGATTGATCCCACAGGTCGTATTTCTCTGCTGTTCGACTCCATTCCTGCACAGCTAAATAAAAACGCATCGAGATATCAGGTCAGCAGCGTGCTGAAAAATAATCGTGCCGATGATATTCTCACATTGATTGCGGAGATGGCAGATTCAAAAACAGTTCTGATATCTTATCATGCTAATGATCCGAATGTCGGTATGGCTGCAAACAAAGACCTTACAAAGTTCAAAATGTTCATCTGTGATACCGGAATTTTCACAACACTCATGTTCAAGGACAGAGACTTCACCGAAAACGAAATCTATCAAAAACTTCTCAGTGATAAGTTATCCGCCAATCTTGGATATCTGTATGAAAATGTAATAGCGCAGATACTGGCTGCAAACGGGAACGAGCTGTTTTATCATACTTTCCCAAGCACAACATCCCGCCACAACTATGAGATTGATTTCCTCATCGCAAGAAAAAACAAAATATGTCCGATAGAAGTGAAATCCTCCGGATTCAAGGCACACGCTTCAATAGATCATTTCTTTGAGAAATTCTCTTCACGCATTCTGTGGAAATATCTTGTATACACAAAGGATTTTGCAAAAGATCAAGACATAATCTGTCTGCCTATGTATATGGTGCCGTTCCTGTGATGCAAGGATCGGGGTTGCCACGGAGGACATTGGCACTCGAACCGAAGAAAAAGTCTGTTATTTCGAGAAACGGTGCAGCAAAAGGCGGCACATGGATTGTAAACGTGTGATTGAACTGTCCTGAAAGCTGTCCTAAAACTATCCTAATAAAGCAAAATAAGCCGCCTACCCTGCAAAATACTACGGGAAACCTTAAAGTTTGCAAGATAGGCGGCTTATTAGTCATATATCTATTAGTTCTTCATCGTTTTGAATCAAGATGAATTTATCACTTTCTAAAACAAGATTGTTTCGGTTCAGATAATCAAGTTGTGCAATAGGACTATCCACTGTAATGTTCGTATCAGCACCGCTTTGATACAGATATGTTTCTCCTGAGAATCCTCCTATACCAAGCGCTTGTACGCCAACGACAGTCAGACGTACTGCAACTTGTTTCATAGTAATGTCAGTTATTCCCTCCAGCGCGGCTATAGCTGAACATCTCTCACCTTTGATGTTTACAAAACAGCTTGCCTCAGAAATCGAAAACTTTGTGTTTTCACCATCAAGCGTACCAATGCCAACAAGCTCAATGCCGTTCATAAACACCTTGACAGAGATCTTATAGAGCGTTATGTCGTTGTTCTTGCCGATAGATCCGATTGCTGCGCCTCTCGCTGCAGTCATTTCCATACCTATGTCACAATCGTGTATCGTCATGATGTCGTCAGCATACAATGAGCCAATACCAACCACAACATCTCCTTGTAAATTCAACCTGTACTGCCCTGCATTGATACTGATAGGTCCGCCGTTTCCGGAACCGATGGCAATGCCGTTGTTGCCTTTTGCATTTATTGTGATTCTGCCGGATTGCTCAAACACCAGTTCCCCATGCAAACTGCTGATACCGTTTCCAATGCCATAATAATCGCTTTCATTCAGTTCAATTTCAAGCTTTCCGTCACCAATTATTGTTAACCTGGATGATTCAGGGACACGAATGCCTCCCGATTCCAGCTTATTCTCGCCGATGAGAACAAGAACGACATCGCTATCCTCGCCAATGTCAATACTAGGCTTATTTTTGATACCTGCTAACCACGCATTTTCAAGTGTGATTTTCCCAGAGAAGCCTTTCTTGGTTTCAACACGGATCTGAGTATCAGTATTCACATCACCTTCCAGCACTACATCTCCATTTTCGTTCGTGCCAATGACAATTCGCTTCATATCAGATTGTGTTAGTCGTTCAAGCAGGATACGCTCGGAAATATCTGCAATGTAAACCTGCTGACCGATGCCGTCCTCTCGTTCCTGATGATAACGTCTTATCTGCACTTTGATCTCGTCAGGAATAGAGTCAATAATATCAGGGGACGGTCTGGCTGTATAGTACCCCTGTATAAGGTCTGCGCCAAGCAGGATAACTGAGTGAAGTTCCTCTTCAGTCTCAATACCTTCTGCCAAAGCAAGAATGTCATTATCGTGACAGAAGTTAATTATTTCTCTGACAAAATGCCTCTTTTTCGGACTTTTATGTATTTCGCTCAGAAGGGAGCGATCAATTTTAACATAATTCGGCATATACCTCAGCAGATTTCCAACATTGGAATAGCCGGTGCCATAGTCATCAATCGCCATCCTAACCCCCATGTTACGATAACGATCCTTTAATATTTCAAGGCTTTGTTCATCTACCTCAGACTGCTCTGTCATCTCAACCACAGCGGTATCAGCGTGTTTCAGAAGCATTCCCATGACTTTTTTGAAATCATCGGAGTTCAGACGAACTTCGGGGATGCTATTGATAAAAACGAATTTACCGGAAAACTTTTGCTTTTGCAAATCCATGATACCAAGCACATTCATAAAGGTTCCGCGCTCGATATCCGGCAGCCTTCCCATAATTTCCGCATATTTCAGGATATGATATGGCGTAAGTTTCAGCTCACTTTTCGGGCGCATAAGTGCTTCGTAAGAGTATATTTCACCGTCTGTTGTGTTGACAATCGGCTGAAAATAGTAATCAAACAAGTTTTCATCTATGATATGTTCAGTTTCTACGAGCTCAGCACGTTCAGCATCGGAAAGAGATGATAGCTTGTGATCTACAAGGTTTTTCAGAATACGGGTATGTATCAGCTTTTCTGCTGCATTCAATACAGCACTATCAAATCCCGCTGTATGATCATGACGATATTTTTCAAGTAGTTCGGAATAATCAGATTCAGATGCCGCAAAAGTCATATCATGCAACAACTCTTGTATCCAGATATATTCATTGTCACTGTGAGCCATATCATTCTCCTCCTTCCATAATTGATGCAAAACTGACAGAATCAGTAACATCTGTCGGATGCAGATGGATTATCTTACTTCTATTATAACCTATTTTCGGCAAAAAAGCAATAGAGAAGAAGGAAAAAACAAAAACGCAAAGCTTGTCTAATAAAAAAAGCCCCGTCTGCTATCAAGGAGTATCATCTCTCCCTAATAACAGACGGGGCAAATTATATATTCACTTTTCAACGGTTCCCTCGACTTCTACACCACCGCGGAACACAACCCGGATTGTCTTCTTATTGACCACATCGATACGTTCAACAAGTTTCGGAATCATGCTGTTATCAAATTCAGTCATCGGCATCATGTTTACGAAAAGCTCTCTTGCAGTTACAATTTTCTTGACGCCGAGCTGCACTGCTTCCTTGCGGATCTGAAGCTGTTCCAGTTTTTCCTTTCCCGCAAGCTCTCTGCCGTTCATGCCCTTCAGTTCCTTCTTGAAATGCTCGAACGCCTCACCGGTTATGACTTCCAGAATGTCATCGCGCCGCTTGCAGATTCCTTCGATTTCAGCATTAGTTTTCTCTATCTCAGCATCAATCTCGGATATCTCTGTTCTGAACTTTTCCATTGTATCAATGATTGCCGTTTCTACACGCTCCGGATCATCTATCATGTCATTGACGATGGCAAGTACAACTCTGTGAAGCCTATCCTCATGGATGGAAACGCCGTGGCTGCAGAACTTCTTGCCGTGGTCAATTCTTGTTCCGCAACGCCATACTCCGACACTTCTGTCTGTGAGTTTCCAGATCGTACGCTTGTAGTGACCGCCGCAGTAAGGACAGGTCAGAAGATCAGAAAGGCAGTAACTTTTCGTATACTTCTTGCCGGCGTGCCTGCCTTTCATTTCGGCACTACGCCGTGCAAGTTCCAGATGCACCCTGTCCCATGTGTCGCGGTCGATGATCGCATCATGACAGTCTCGGAGGTAGTATTTTGTTTTCTCACCGGTATTCTTCTTTCGCTCATGCGTCAGGCAGTCAACAGTGAAGCTTTTCTGCAAGATTGCATCGCCGACATATTTTTCATTTCTCAGGATCAGATTCACATTGGCTCGGTTCCATGATGTGTTTCCGTTTCTGCGCGGTATTTTTCGTTCCGTCAGCATCGTTGCAATCTCACCCATGCTGTGACCGTCTGCAAACATTCTGAAAATGAACCGCACTGTTTCTGCTTCGCTCTCTTCGATCACAGGCTTTCCGTCTTTCATGCGGAAGCCGAGCGTATTTCGCATCTGATACCGCACCTTGCCAGACTGAAAGGATTTCTCGATGCCCCATGTCACATTCTTGCTGATGGATTCGGATTCTGCCTGTGCAAATGAGGCATACAAGGAAATTGCGAACTCGGATGATGCAGAAATCGTTTCTATATTTTCCTTCTCGAATTTCACATTCACGCCGAGCCCTTTCAGCTCACGGACATAATCCAGACAGTCTACCGTGTTTCGTGCAAATCGGGAAATGGATTTACACAGTATCATGTCGATCTTATGCTTACGAGCCATTCGGATCATTTTGTTGAACTCACCGCGTTTGGCCGTTCCTGTTCCTGAGATGCCCTCGTCAGCGAAGATACCGACAAGTTCCCAGTCAGGATTGGAAGAAATGTAGTCGGTGTAGTATTTTACCTGTGTCGCATAGGAATTGGCCTGTTCCTCTTCGTCTGTACTGACACGGCAATATGCAGCCACACGGATGATTGCTGCACCGGATTCAGCGACAAGAACCGGTTTGCTTTTCGCAGGTATCAGCGTTACCGCCGGGGAAATAGTCGTTGTATTCATGATGTACCTCCTATCTGATGCAGTTATAAGCAAAATCCGGGGAAAGGCGGAAGAATCCGCGGAGACCAGTGCCGGAGGGAGAACGTTCAAAATAGGCGTTGCTGAAGATACCGAGAATGGATGCGGCCACGTCATTAAGACTGCCGTCCTCTCGGATACAGTGGTCGATGTCGATTGCACCAATGCCCTCAGAGACTCTGTAGCCGATTCCGTCCCATCCGCCGATAGCATACGCTTTCATCGCCGTGTTGAAGTCTGTGAAGGTAGATGAATCGTTGGTTTTCGCCATTGCGCCTGTCTTGGGATTATATGGCACTTTGGTCGGTCTGCCGCTGCGCTTTTCCAGCTTCCAGACACAGAAGGATGCGTTTTGCTTCAGCGCATCGGGGATATTGACAAAGTTTACGGGCATTTTATTCACTCCTTCTTCAGTCCGAGCTGTGAGGTCACAGCGGCTTCTATCCGATACATCGCGTTTTCATCAGCAATATGACCAGCATACGATTTCAGCGCATATTTGCTGATGGTGGTAAGTTGCTCCGCCAGTACCATTGACGTATCAAGAAGCTGACGCATATCTGTGATGCTACCAGGGTCAAGCTGTGTATGGCAGGGCAGTTCTGGCTTTTTCAGGTGTCGCGTCATCGGCACGACATTGACCGTGTCAGCGTGTGCATTTCCCATATTATTGGAAATGATGATGACAGGACGAACGCCGCCCTGTACGCTGGTATTCGGCTGACAGCCGAGATTTGCAAACCAGATGTCATATCGCTGCGGCGTGCGGTCTGAAGCTCCAAAGCCTGTGGGAACGTGCTGTACCGGACTGATATATTTCTTCGAATCAAATCCGAGACCTCTGTGGTATTCTGTTTTCATGCGGTTGTTTTTACGAGCCATAGTATTTCACCTCCAAGATGATGCGGCGTTACCGATTTGTCGCCGCTTTGCCGTCTTTCTGTCGTCAAATAAGGAAAGATCATACAGAGAGTATGATCACAAACGAGCCTTGACTGCGGCGATTAGTTTCTCCTGCGTTACATCCTTATTGGCAAGAGCGGCAAGCACATCCTCATCGACAGTGTCTTTTGTTACGATGTGGTGGATCGTGACAGTGTGCTGCTGTCCCTGCCGCCAGAGTCGGGCGTTGGTCTGCTGATACAGTTCCAGGCTCCAGGTCAGTCCGAACCAGATCATGATATGCCCGCCGGACTGAATATTGAGACCGTGTCCTGCGGATGCAGGATGTATAAGGGCGACCGGGATGTTTCCGGCGTTCCAGTCTGTGATATCCGCACTGTCCTTGATATCTCTCGGTGCATAACCGCAGGCGGTCAGATGCTCTATGATTCGGGTACGGTCATGCTTGAACCAGTATCCGACCAGTACAGGCTGTCCGTTGGCGGACTCTATCAGGTCTTCCAACATTTCGAGCTTCCGGCTGTGAATGGTGCGTGCTTCCTTGTTTTCGTCATAGACCGCACCATTTGCCATCTGCAGGAGCTTGTTTGATAGAGAAGCGGCATTGGCCGCATCTATATCTCCGTCCTCAAGCGGAATTATAAGGTCCTGCTTCAGCTGATCGTAGAGTTTCCGCTCGGTTGAATCCATCTCAACCTCGTGATTGACAAAGATACATTCCGGCATATCCAGATAGTCGAGTGCTTTCATGGAAATCGTAATATCCGAGATTTTCTGATAGATCTGCTCCTCTGCGCCGGGGCGGGGTGTGTAGCTGAAGACCACACCGGTTGATGGATTCATGCTACCCGGTTTGAAGTAGCTTTCACGGAAACGACCGATAAACCGTCCAAGCCGTTCACCGCCATCCAGGATGCCAATCTCCGCCCACAGATCCATGAGACCGTTTGAGGTCGGCGTACCTGTCAGACCTACCCAGCGTTTTACGAAAGGTCTGACTTTTCTTAACCACTTGAAACGCTGTGACTGGTAGTTCTTGAAAGAACTCAGCTCATCAATGACAATCATGTCAAAGTCCCATCGGAGGCCATTCTTCTCGTAATACTCTACAAGCCACTTCACATTCTCTCTGTTGACGATGTAAATGAAGGCGTTGTGATTCACCGCTGCTGTGCGCTCCTTCGCAGAACCGACGATGACAGAGATCTCGATGTCATTCAGATGATCCCATTTCTCTACTTCGGCAGGCCATGTGTCACGGGCGACACGGAGCGGGGCGATGACAAGAACCTTGCTGACCTTTAGTTCATCGAACATGAGATCACGCAGCGCCGTCAGTGTGACCGCTGTTTTACCTCAACCCAAGCCCATGTCAAGGAACAGCGCAGAGATAATGTGTGTCTTGATATATCCGATACAATAACTCTGGTAGTCATGTGGCACGAACTTCATAGGGCATCACCTCCATCTTCATCGCCCAGTGTATAAAACTCCATCAGATTATCTGGATCAATGGGTTCAAGTGTTTCTCCGTAGTCATCCATATCCGATGGTAGCGTTGCCATTTCCAGATCAGGAATCTTCGCACCAATGCCTTCCGGGAACGGTTCACCGGGCGTCCATGCAAGAACAGCATCAATGAACGGTCTGATCTGTGACACCCTGTCGATACAGAGAACCGGGAATCCAAGCTTCATCAGCTGATATCTTCTTTTTCGCTGAAGCGGACGCATCATCTTTCCGGGTGCTTTCAGCTCTACAAAGACCGTCTTTGCCGGGAAGAACAGAACGAGCCTATCGGGCAGCCCGTTGGCTGTCTGCGATGTCAGCTTATACGCTACACCGCCGGCAGCCTTGACCGCTTTGACGAACTCGTTCTCGACAACATATTCCCTCAATAACAGCCACCTCCGCTTTGTCCCTTCCAGTATTCACACCATCCTGACGGGAACGGCGTATGGCAGCAGTCACCTCGGTAGCGGCAGTTCTCACAGCTCTGATCATAGACATACAGTTCCTGATCGCTGTGGTCATAATCTTCATAGCCGCCGCGGGTACGGTTCTCATAAGCCGGTATTGTGTACGTACGGTATCTGCGTTTCGTCTTATAGCCTTTTCTATCCTTGAATGTTCTGCTCATGCGTTGATCTCCTTCCACTGATTTGCCGGCATTGTTGCGACCTGCCAGCCGATGCCTTCCAGCGCAGTGGCTCTGTCGTAGGAGTCTACATCCTGCGAAGCCCGCGTGATGGCATTACTCAAGCCGTAGAGGGAGAGATCACCGCCTTTGATGAGATAATTCAAAATGCTGTCCTGTTCCGGCTGATTCAGGTCATACGCCTTGCCGGTCAGTTCGATCACATCCTGCACTCTGCCGGTAATCTTCGCACCGTGGCTCTGCTCCAGTACGCCGACGATCTGTGAAAACCGAGCCTCTTCAATTGCGGCAAGAGTGGTGTCGCGGAGTTTCAGCATGAATGCCTTATCTTCGGCTTCCAGTGTTTCGTCAGTATAGATGTTAAAGCTATCTTCTAGCGCTTTCGCCGCTCTGCCCACATGAGTACGTCGTTCTCCCATACTGTTGACCACCATACCGTTGGTGCAGGCAAGGGTGTATACAAGCGGCTGAACGGAGACAGCCCCCAGTCCCACCTCGGAATTGGAAATAATAACGCCTGCCTGTACTCTGTCACCGACACAGGCCATTTCAAGGCGGTGGTTGACAATCTTCAGATACAGCTTATTCTCAGTAACCTCGCAGCTCATGACCTCCATGCCATCCTGTCCCGCAAAGATAGGAAGCACTGCCGATGCAATTTCAAGATTATCGATTCGGCGGTAGCGATCGGAAAGCAAAGCTCTGGCGACCTGTCCGCTGCCATAGTCAAGGGTACGCACCATATAGCTGCTGTCCTTGTCAGAGAACCATGCGTTCACATTCTCAGCCAGAAGCTCCGGTTTCTGCTTCTGCATCATATCGTAGTATTTCGCCGGAATACCGAGCGCCGACGCCACCTGACGATGGAAAAGCTGTGTGGTACCGAAGCTATGATCATTACCAATATTGAAGGTACTGCCGTCATCCGCAAGGCGAAAAGCCTCTGCAGCACCGATATAGTCCTGTTTTGCGGAATTCTGACGCTGAAGCTCTGTCAGCACTTCCGGTAATGCTCGTCCCTGTTTCATATGAGAAACCTCCTAGTCCTTGAAGTAATATTTTCCTGTATATCCTGCGGATGACAGCGGCAAGCCATCAGCCCATGCAGGATTTTTGTTCATGATACCGCAGACCTCGTCAACGGTGATGCTGCCCTCCGGCACTTCCAGAATGACTTCATCGTGTACATGACCGACAATGTCCAGCCCTGCACGCTCCATGCGCCACATGGTTTCGGCAAGCAGATCACGCGCCGTTGCCTGCGTGATGTTTTCTGTCAACTTGCCGCTGTAGGTCTCGCCGCGTGTCCATTTGTTGTTTGCACCTAAGCCTTCAAAGGTCAGTGCCATGCGGCCGAAGCGGTTCGGCATCAGCTTGGGCTTGATATAGGCAAGACTGCGTCCGGACGGAAGTACGATCCACAGTGTGTTTGCTGAAAATCGGAAACTGATTCTGCCGACTGTTCTGTCAGTGTGATCCTTTACAGTCTCAATCGCTGCTTTCTCCACGGCATACCAGAACTTCACGATCTCCGGATTGGCTTCACGCCAAGAGGAGATAATATCCGGTAGCTCGTCCTCTTTCAGTCCCATATCCAGTGCGCCCATTGAGATCAATGCACCGGCACCGCCGCCGTAACCGCAGGCAAGTTCTGCGACTTTTCCTTTCTGCCGCAGTTCTCCGTTAATGCCGTGCTTCACAACAGGGACGCCGAACATCTGCGATGCCGATGCGCAGTAGATATCTTTGCCGTCCCTGAAAGCATCCAACCGCCACTGCTCTCCGGCAAGCCATGCAAGTACACGAGCTTCAATAGCACTGAAATCCGCTACGATCAATTCACAGCCGGGTTTCGGAATCAGCATTGTGCGAATGAGCTGTGACAGAATATCCGGCGTATTTCCATACAGAGCCTCGATCATATCAAAGCAGCCGAGCGTTACAAGGTCACGGGCTTCATCAAGTGTGCTGATATGGTTCTGCGGCAGATTTTGCAACTGAATACCGCGCCCTGCCCATCGCTGCGTGCGGTTTGCGCCGGAGAACTGAAACAGTCCGTGCGCTCTGCCGTCCGTGCAGATGTATCTCTCTGCCGCCTGATACTTCTTGACAGAGGATTTCGCCATCTGCAATCTCAGCTTCATCATGTCGAGTGCAGCCGTATCGATGCTGTGCTTATCCAGGTCGGTGATGAGCGATGCTACATTCTTCTTGCCGAGTGAATCGATCTCAATGCCCCGTTCTTCCAGCCAGCCCTTCAGCTGAGATACGGAATTCGGGTTTTCCAGGCCTGTCAGTGCATAGGCTCTCTTTGTCATTTCATCTGAAAGCGCCATATCGCAGATAATTGCCTGCTGTACCAGTTCTTTGTCAATCAGCACGCCTCTGTCGTTGATGCGCTGATCCATGTGGTAATAGTTCCATTCCTGCGGAAGTAGTGGGAACTTTTCAAGGCGGTAGCGAATATCCCGCTCTGTCTTGACGTCCTGAATGCAGTAAGACTTAAAGAGCGCCCAGTCCTCCGGAGCGTGCTCCGGCAGGTTTCTTGTTCTTCCGCCGTTTGCTTTAGTCGGCTTACACGGAATTGAGAAATAACGGATAAGTCGTTCACCGACCTCATCCTTCTGCTCTCCCGTCTTCAGCGCGATCGCCGCATTTTTCAGTTTCAGCGGCAGGGATAGCGATGCCGCCCATATCATCGTGCATTGCCAGCTGTCAGGAGAAAGCCGCGTGTCTAAATATTTTGACAGGCAGACACGTTCAAACTGTGCGTTCCATGCAGATTTTATAATACTGTCATCATGCAGTGCTTCCACGACCTCTGCGGGAAGCTGCTCACCGCAGGCCATGTCGATACACTTTGTTTCTTCATCATCGAATGCATATGCGAACAGCAGGATATGGAAGTCGCCCTCAACATAGCGGTATACGCCGCAGGTTGTGAGGTCAACATCGGAGTAGGTTTCAAGATCGATGGAAAGTACACGTCTGCTCAATAGAATCACCGTCCTTTGCGTGTATGTAAAAGGGAGAGAACCGAGCCTCTCCCTTGCGTGTCAGTTCAGGAAATCCATATCGTCATCGTCAAAGTCGTTCTCTGCCTCGCCCTCAAGCTCGACAAAGTCAGCCGATGCGGAAGGTCTGCCTGCAAGACGCTCACCGTGTCTCACGAGCTGAATATTCTGCAGTCCGGCTGCGATGCCCTTGTTGCCAGATGCGGCAAATCCGTAGAAGTTGACACTGACATTACAGTAGTCGCCGCTGCCGCATTCCATCGGGTCAAGGATCGGCTGCACCTTGCGGTCAACGATCTGCGGGGCGTCCTTCGATGTAGCGTTGAAGAAGAAATGCCCTGCATAGTTTTCATCGTCGGGGCGGTCAATGTCCCCGTCATGGATCGGCATCTTGAGGTTTGCCGGGATCTTGCCGTTCCACTTCTTCTCCTTTGCTGCCTCCTTCGCCGCCTCAATTGCCTTCTTGATCTTTGCGAGGGTCGCCTTGTCATCCTTCGGGATAAGGAGAGAAACGGAATACTTCTCGTCGCTGCCGTTGATGCTCTTGGGCTCCCAGATGTTCGCAAAAGAGATGCGGCAGGGAATCACGACCTTCGTTGCGGGTGCTGTATTGTTTGTAGTTGCCATAAGTTTTACCTCCATTTTGATGTGTCAGTCCTCATCAGGGAGAACTGCAAATTCCTGATCTGGTGCTGCGGTGAGATCGACAGGCTCTCTCGGATCGCTTTCCGGTACCAGTGCCAGCTTTCCGGGCGGCTTTGCCACATACGCACCGAGCAGCTCATTAAAATTTTTCTTGCCCATCAGCTTCTCAAATTCCGTCAGCGAGATGAGCGTCTGCTTGTACAAATCGGTATAGCCGTTCTGCACGGCAGTATCGACCACAGCCTTTGTGTCTGTGAAAACGCGCTTGCTTCTGCCTTCAACGACCTTGTATCCGGGAATGGAAACGCCGTGGTTGATCGCCTCAGAGGATACGAATGCAAATACAGCTTCGATCCAGGAGGATATCCTGTTCAGCGTCGGCAGTATCTCCGCCAGTTCAGATATAGGGATCAGTCCCGGCTGCTTGAATACGGCTGTATTGGTATCCGCTTCATAGGGTGCAGTCATATCTGATTCTTCAGCGGTATCATCGAACGCTCCGGCATCAAGGTCGAGGAAATCCTCCCGGCAGAGCGCCAGTGCTTCATCGGCACATGCTTTGCAGACGGGCTTGGCGCGGCAGAAGCGACACCAGTCACCGGGATGTTGTTCGCCTTTACCCTCGAAAGCAAGCAGTGCGGTCGGTCTGATATTTTCGCCCCAGTCCTCAAGCTCCTGCCTGCTACATTCAAAAGTGCTGATGTTATCAAGACGGGGCTGGATGATGCTCATACGCACGATCTCTATATCATACAAAAAGCCGTAGGCGGCTAAAGCCCCGATCGCGTACAGCATCATCTGGCTGTTGTGGTCTGCGTCCACAAACACCCCTTTGCCCGTCTTGAAATCACATACATGGAGCAGCCCTCTGCCATTCTCGTCCCTGCCGATGATGATCATATCTGCAGTGCCGAATCCAGAGGGGGCGATATGACTGTAGTCAACTCTCTCCTCCACAAAGGCAAGCGGCTCACAGCCGTTCTCTCGCATCTGCTCGATGATCGTTATAACGAACTCTGCATATACATCTGTGATCTGCTCGATCTCCTCTGTGTCATATTCCTCGGACTGCGGGCGCTTCACACGCTCCTTCAGATACTTGCGGACCTTGTACTCGCAGATTTCATGAGCAAATGTGCCTTCCTCGGCATAGACGGAGCTTTCATTGGGAAAGTTCTCCTGCAGGCGGACTGACGGCGGACAGTGAAGCCACTGCTTTGAACTGGATGCGCTTAACAGTGCGTGAACATCCGGCATTTTCTCACCTCAGACCTGTGAGAGGTCAGTAAGGAAGGCTTCATACTTGTCCGGGAGAACATCGCTGATCTTCGATGCACCGTAGGATTTCAACAAAGCGAGAACCTTTTCCTTATTGCTGCGGTCCTGTCTGATCTTGCCGGTGACAACCTTGATAAGGTCATCAGCAGTCAGTGCGGCTGGCTGCTCCTGTTTCTTTGCAGCTGCTTTCTTCTTCGGCTGCTCCTTCGGAGGTTCTACCTTCTCCGGTTCTGTATCCCAGGGGAGATCGTCCGCTGAGAGGATCTCCTCAAACTCATCCGGGTTGATAGTTTCTGGTGCCTGTTCCTTGGGAACGCCGTTGATAGCCATGTCTGCAAGCTGCTGTGCCATACCGGGCTCCATAGAATTCAGAAGCTGAATCACGCCGCCGAAGATCGTACCGAGCCCGTCGATCAGCTTTTTCACATCTACGGGAACAGGTCCCGGCACGGGGAACTTCTTCTCAGTCTCCGTCATAAAGCAATCCCTCCTCGTCATCATCGCAGTTGTCCGGTTCTTCATCGCAGACGCTGCGCTTTCGGCTTTCCGGATATGTGATCTCTATGAAGATGCCGTCGTCATCGACCTTCAGGCGCATGATATCGGTTTCCATCTCCATGTTGGGTAACATAGTAGCCGACAGCGATACAAACTTGAACATATCCATGATGGTACGTGCGACACCTGCTGCGCGCTTGTCCATTGCGGATTCGAGCTTTGTCATCCTGTCCTTCAACTGTTCTGCATTCTGCTGCGCCTTGCGGCTCTCGTTGTTGTACCCGCCGTTATAGCGGTTCTTCAGGGTTCTGTTCGGATTCATATACATTTCCTTTCTGTTGGGTCTTGCGACCAATGTATTTAGTGGAACGGCGGCGATCACCACAGCCGTATTTTGTGGGAGGTCTTTTCAAGAGCCTCTACTATATAGCGTTTCGAGGGTATGTTTTACACCCTGAAACAGAAAATATTTTCAAAAAATTTTTCATCTGTGAATAAACTGCTGTGCTACGCGGTTTGCATAGGTTAGGCGCTTATGTACATTCTGCTGCGCAATGCCGATCGTATCAGCAATTCTCTGCTGTGTCCATCCATACTTATGATAGAGAACAAACACCTCACGCTGCTTGTCTGTCATTTCAGCCAGCATAGCTTCACGGGTCTCCTTGCGAATCACTGCATCCAGCGGATCGACGCCGAGCGGATCATCATCCCAGATAAAGTTTCTGCCCTCATCGTCCACATCTTCTTCCTCGTTCTCTGCGTCATCCTCCTCGTCGGACTCTCCATCGGTATCCGCATTACCGTAACCGCGCGTCATAGACAGCGTGATACGTTCCTCACCGAACAGTGCAACCGCCGCCGTCCAGGCCGCAGAAAGAAGCAAATCGTCCGGAAGTTCGGATTTCTCGCTGAGATAGTCTTTTTCGGCGTCACGCAACTTGTTAAAGCTGTATGTGAAGTCGGTGCAGTACGGCAGCCAGATAACCGAGTATCTGCCATGACCGTTTTCATACAGAGCATAGCCGTTTGTGTACAGCGTCACTCCGGACATCTTTGCAACCGGCTCACCGGCGGAAGCGATCAGCTTCACCCTTGTGGGCGTCTTGCCCTCTCTCTGCTGACGGGGTTCCAGTCCGAGCATGGTCAGCAATTCGCCGAGTGTAGTCTTATCTGTGATCGTGAGCATATCCTTCTGAGCTGTTGTCTGCATCATATTCATTTCCATAATCGTTCCTTTCTGTAAGGAACGCACTCAGCGGCAGATGCTCTTACTGCGAAAAAGGCACGCAGGCAGACGATGTCCACACGAAAATCTCTCATGGTGCCTGTTACGGTCTGTACAGACCACAGGCATTGTTTTCCGTTATGAGCATCTGTCCGCCAGTGCGCGCCCTGACTAACAAATGTATTGATAAAAAGAGCCGGATGCATACAGGAAGAGAACATACAGTGACCGTCTGCCGCCGTCAGGACAGACCTTGGGCTGAGATCGGGTACTGTATGAACATCCGCTTGCCGTATGCATCCGGCAAAAGATATTGTTTGCATGAAGGTTTTCGGCGGATTTTTCGCCGTTCCCTTGGCTCTGATTTTATTATATCAGGTCTTATCTGCAGTTTCCATGCGGAATTCCCGCCGAAAAATCTGAGCCGTTTTTGTCTTTGATGCACATTCAGAAGTTGCTTGATCGTCCATTAGTTGTGCTATGTGCACATAAAACACATAAAAAACAGTAAAAGCAGGGGATTTCAACCTGATTTTTTCGGCGAGATTTTCGCCGATTTTGATTTTTGCCCCGAAAAAATCTGATAATGGTGAAAAAATTGCCGTTTCAGGGCATAAAAAAAGAACCGACCATCTTTTACGATGATCGGCTCATGTGTATATTACCAGTTCAGAGGATCGAGCTTCTGGCTCTTCAGATACGCATCTGCGGCTTCCAGTCCGTCGCAGCTCTGCGCACGGAGGATATGCATGAAGGCAGCATGGCGGGGATTATCCTCATCCAGCATTGCTCCTGCACGCCGGAACAGAAGAAGTCCCAGCCAGTCCGGCAGCTTAAAATACAGGCAAAGCGCCAGCACAAAATCCGGGTTCATGTGCATAGCAGGATTTGTCAGAGAATCTGTGAAGGTACGGGGCGCCATATGCAGATACTCTGCGATCTGTTCATTGGTGGATTCACCCTTCTGTGTTCTGCTCTGCTTTTTCAGCATCTCCACGGCTTCTTTGAAGTTCAGCGGGAACGCCGCCTTGTATGCTTTCTTTGCCGCAAACTCCGTGCTGGTATCCGGCGTCTTCAGGTAGTCCTTCAGATAGAACATGGTGCGCTCGACATACTCGGCGTCCATATACATCCGTCCGAGCACGTATTCGCCGAGGTTCTTCTGAACGTAGATCCGTACAAAGCGGAGACAGCACACATCGACATTGGCTATCGCAAAGTCTGTCAGCTTATACCCGTCTCCGTGGCACTGGACAAACATCGGATCATTGAATACCATATGTCCCTCTGCATAGACATATTTTCTGCTGTCTGAAACAGCCTTGAATTCGTCGCTTTCCTTGCAGAGATTCCGGATCTTTGCAGGCGTGATCACAAAGGTGAGCTCTTCTGCTCTCAGCGATTCCGGGTCGAATGCAAACGGACGGATACGCTTGCGTTCGATATAGTGGAGGATACCTTTTGCCTCCGGGCACCCGAGCTGTATCATTCTTGCACGCATACGGAAATGCGGCACGCCAAGCTGAAAGGCCACAGACAAGCCCACTGACTCATACAGCTCTCCATTGTGACTGTAGTTTTTCACCTGAGAGAGTTTTGCGATGATACGGTACTTCGTATCCGTTGCCGGCATCCAGAGACCGTGTGCTGCGCGGTCAGCCTGATTCTCCATCAGAAACAGATAGTCCTTGTATTTCGTGTTTCTGTCTATGACAACACGCTTTCTCCTGATCACTCGTGTGTCGCTGCTTGTGAGCTTCTGGAGCCGGAATGCTTTATAGTGCTTTTCATAATGATAGCACTCATGAAAGATAGGGAAATCCTCATACTGTTCTTCAACGCGGTTTTCATTGATCACGATTGTATTGGCAGGGATCTCCATAGGCTCGCCGAAATCATCCTTATAGACGATTTCGTGTCCGTCCTCATCCTTTTCAACACGGTCTGCACCTACAAGTATTGTGCCGGCCTCAAAGAACAGAATACTATTGACACCCTTATGCTCATAGATCGGCAGCCGGAGAACTGTCAGTCCCATAGCGGCTGCGAGACTTCTTGCGTCTCTCTTGCTCGGTTCCGTAAGTGCCTCCTGCAATTTGTATCTGCGCCACATCATTTCTGCTTCCTGATCGATCTGATACCCCTTATATACCTGTATCAGGTGGTTGTCCAGCGGAACATAGCCTTCCTCGGCTCGGTCTGTCCGCTTTACAAGCTCCTCGACGGTCAGGTAGAACTGATGAGAAAAGCCGCAGTAGCAGACAAGCACGCCCTTCCATTCACGGGGGCCTTCCTTTGACTTCAGTGTCAGTGTAACGGAAATGTCTGCGATGAACTCGTGACGGTCAAGCTCCCAGTATCTGAAGTCGGTGAATTCACAGGCTTTTCTGTTGATAACGCGGTTCATGATCTGAAATCCGACGATGCCCGACAACCTGCCTTTCCGAAGCAGATCATTCAGATAAGTATACAGCGTCAGCCTCTTGTCTGCTCCGTTCTTGCTCATCATGAACTGTGTCATGGTATCGAAGTCCGGTATCTCAATGACTCTTTTGCCTTCAAGATTCTCTATTCCCTGCGGAAGTGCCGCTGAATCACAGTTCGGAGCGGCCTGCAAGGCATAGGCACTGTCCTCATCCGGCATCGTCATGAAGGTAATGTCGGCGGTGCTGCACTCCTTTAACGGCAGCGGTCTGGTTTCGGTGGTTTCTATCTGCTGAGTTGTCATTTTACGCCCTCCTTGATTTCGCAACTTACGTGATTTCTTACAAATACTCCGTTCTTTGTTCGTATCTATATCTTTTCGTGGCGAAGCGGGTCGATGGCGAAGTGGCATCCGATACGAATGGTGCCCCGTCTGCCACACACCTTAAGGCGGACTGAGGTATCATTTCCCCGTAGGCGGAATACCGATATCCATATCATACATCACAATCACGAAAATGTCAATAGCAAAAATACTTGACATTTTCGTGATAATGTGATATACTATGAGTGAAAGATGGCATGGATACTATGCTTTTCATCTCCCGACACCGAGCAGCCCGCAGAAAACTTTGTAGGCTTGCACAAGTTTCAAGCAGAAGTTTTGTTCGATTTGTATGCTGACAGATCAATCCATGCCACACAGCCACATTGACCGTGAAAGGAGTATGTTATGGCAACCAGGAAACCTGATATTACCGTGACTACAGCTCAGACTGACGAATCCACCGCTGCCTTCAACATGACAACACAAGAGGCAGTTGCAAAAAAGGAAATCCATATTGTAGGCCGGCGTGTGAAATACTTCCGCGAGAAGCTTGGTATGGAGCAGATGGCGCTGGCAGAAATGCTCGGCGTGAAATCCAACGCCATCAGTAACTGGGAGCATGGCAGAACACGACCAGACCTGAATCAGATACCAAAGATCTGCGCTGCGCTTGGAATCGGCTTCTATGAACTGTTCGGCGTTGACGATCCGATGCGGACCTTTACCGCAAAGGAACGAGCTATCATAGAGGACTATCGATATCTGAATGATCAGAACAAGTCTGTTCTTGACGCTGTTCTCAACACCCTGACGGAAAGGCAACGTGCCGAGGAATGCCCGCCGATCATCAAGCTCATCAAGTTCCAGAAGCAGCTTGCCGCCGGCTTTGATGTTTCTTCCGAATTTGACGATGAGGGCGAGGATATCTACCTCTACGCCTCAGATGAAGCAGAAAGTGCCGACTGTGTATTTACCGTCAGCGGTGACAGTATGGAACCGGAGTATCATGACGGCGATCTTGTACTGGTACGTCGTTATCCTGGCTGCGGAAAGCTACGCCCTGGTGATGTCGGTGCCTTTATGATCGGTAACGAGACATACATCAAGGAATACCAGAAAGACGGACTGCACTCGTACAACAAGGCTTACAAGACCATGAAGTTCAATTCCGATGATCATGTCATCCTGATCGGTAAGGTCATGGGAATTGTCGAAGAAGAGGATCTTGCATCAGAAGAGCATATTGAACTGTACCGCATCCTGCATCCGGATGACGAGGAGGACTGATCTATGTCAAAGCTCATATTCCGCTACGGTGCAATGGGCAGCTCAAAAACTGCCAATGCGCTAATGGTACGGTATAACTATGTCGAGAAAGGCAAGAAGGTCGTTCTTCTGAAGCCTAAGTGCGAAAACCGGGACGGTGAGAAAAACATACGCTCCCGCATCGGACTGGAGGATCCCTGCGAGTTCGCGGAGGATTTTCTGGAGAGCTATAACGGTGAAAGCTATGATTGTATTATAGTAGATGAAGTACAGTTTCTCAGCGAAAGCATCATTGACAAGCTCAGTGATCTGGTCGATACCTACGGCATTACCGTTATCTGCTACGGACTGCGTACTGACTTTCAGAGCAACCTGTTCCCGGGCTCTAAGCGGCTTATGGAGCTTGCGGACGATATAGAGCAGATCAAAACGATCTGCTGGTGCGGCAAAAGAGCGCACTTCAACGCCCGCGTCCTGAACGGAAAGATGATCACAGTGGGCGAACAGGTACAGCTCGGTGGCAATGAGAGTTATACGGCTCTGTGCAGGAAACACTTCAAAGAGAGGGCGGTCTCAGCCAAATCATAAGACAGAGTATACAGAACAAAGGGGGCGGCGTCATGAAACAACCGACAATACGGATGGAACGAGTATATGTCAAGGTCAATTCAGACTTTGACTCCACAGGATATATGCAGCCGCGCACGATCACATGGCGTGACGGCCGTGTATTTCAGATCGAAGCTGTCAAGGACTTCCGTCCTGCGGGATCGCATCACGACAGCCCGATCTGCGACTGCTATACGGTAATCGTCAAGGGTGAGAAAAAATACCTGTACTTTGAAAGATCCAACAGTCACCATGCAAGCCTTTTAGGAAGATGGTATGTAGAGTGTCCGACTGTTGTGTAAGTATGTGCGCATAGGGGGTGCGTATTTTGATCCCGAAAACATATATCGCAATCGACCTCAATAATGCCGAAAAAATAGTAATGCCGAAAAAATTCTAAAATCCTCGATTATTCATTTAAATTCTCTATAAAAATTCAGCATTATTTGTTATACTTAACAG
>Ga0310690_10000234_pt1 | contig 130852 bp, 94 predicted proteins | sample AusTroGonzalo_MG_2_FD_207661 | JGI IMG/M metagenome (GOLD analysis project Ga0310690, IMG submission 207661) | Bovine rumen microbial communities from tropical cattle in Woodstock, Queensland, Australia - Gonzalo_04 (v2) (version 2) | ecosystem: Host-associated > Mammals > Digestive system >...
TACGTTGAAATAGAACATCATGCCCGTGGTGTGGGCCAACAGCGAAGTATTGCCGGGCAGCAACTGCTGCGGGGTTTTCTTCTCACGGCATTTGCCCGAAAGAACCGTGTCCTCGTAGGTGACGAAGGCGTTGTTCAGAACACCATTACCGTACTTGAGCAATTTACCCACACTGAAAGCCGTCGTGTTCTTGGGGCCGGGGACCTCGGCACTCTTCGGGCCGAGAATCTCGGCGGCGAGAATGTACATCTGGATGGCGAGATTCACCGACTCGGTAGTATCCTGCGTGAACAATTGATCGCCCCAGCCAATGAGCGCATCGAGGTACTTCATCACCACGTATTTCTGATAGGCCACGGGCCTGTAATGCGCAATCATCTGCGGGTTGAACGGATCGTACTTCCAGCGTTCCACCAAAAGCTGGATAGCCTTCATGTCGGGCAGGGCATCGTGCGGAGTCGGCAGAGACAACTCAGAGAGGATAGATTTGTCGGCATCCTGGTTCGCGAAGAACGGCAGGAACTTCCAATACCTAGACCCTGTCGGGAGGTCGCGATAGAAGCGCCTACCCCTCTCGTAGTTGGAGAAGTCAATGCGCGGGTCAAACACCAGCTGCAGCCATTCGAGTGCAGCGCCGTAGTTCTGCTCCGCAAGCATCTTGTCGGCTAGGAGCATCGGCACATAGAAGAACAGTTCCCAGTTGTAAATGGACGAGGCCGTACCCCAACTGAAATCCACCATCTCCGACGGGAAGGGTTCCGCCACAACTGAACCCGGCAAGTAGTTGTGCTCGAACAAAGTCTGAGACAAGTCCCATGCCTGCCAGTCACCCGCCGTGTAGTAACCCAAATAGACGCTGAAATAGTAATTGTAGTAGGAATACGAATAGTAGTAGCTATCCGATACGGGCAGAGCCTCGGTCTCACGAGTATAGAGGCTCTTGACGCCTTCACCTTTGAAAATTCTGCGGAACTCGCACGCCTGCGGATTAGAAATCATTTCGACATAGTAATTGCGTACGCTGTTCGCGCCCGAACCGCCATCTCCAGAGACAGAACGGATAAGGAGCGCCCCCCGGGAATCCATGAAGAAGAATGGCCTGTCTACGCCACAGGCGAATCCCATATTTACGGAAAGCACTTTGTATGTACATTCACGCGTATTGCCGAAGATGACAGTACCATCAGCCAGAATGAATTCTCCGACATTGTAATTATGGAACATATTCCCATAAAGGCGACTATGTTGCGGGGCAAATTCACTCAAGGACCTTCCCATATCAAATGGAATCGGTACGGTACTGAGACAGGATGCCGAATCAGTCCCATCCGTTGTAAGAGAGATTCTTCCAAGTTGACTTATGATTTGCTCATTTTTGTCGTATGTTCTGGAGGTTTCCGTTTTCACGACATACGTTTCTGACGTAAGCGGATTAACTTGATTTTGTACCGGATTTCCCGCTTGGTCTGTTGCTTGCTGTTGAGGAATTGATGCATTCGCAACGGGAACAAGAACATTTTTCGATACTTCTTTATACTTGAAGAAAGTGCGATAAACATTTAAATCAACAACATCAGTATGCGTGGAAACATCTATAAAGAAGTAACGATCGGCCAAAGATTCGTTTTCGCCCAGAATAAAGTCAAGCTGCTTTTCTGACACATCGTAGACAGCTTGTTTCCCGACCTTTACACCGGTCCATTTCGTTCCGGTGTAACTGGCCCACTTGAGCTTGATTTCGGCATAGTATTCTACGGTCACGGCAGCCTGTTGGCCTCCGGATTCCCCGGTTTTCTTCTGTCTCTGACCTTGCACCACCTGCAACCACAAAATGTGCAGGTGCCCACCAAGGATAGCCGGCTGAATAGCCGCCCCATCGATTTCAACGGGGACCTCTTCCCATGGGCTCCAGTAGCCGCCATAAAGCGGAGTTGCCTCGTATGTGCGGTAATAGTAGGCATGGGGCTCTCCGCGGGTACAGCCGATAATGTGCAGCGTATAGATTGTCCCGGCATGCACACCACCATCCTGCTTGCAAGCACCCACAATGTCAATCTCGGAAGTGTCAGTGATCTTTTTCAAGTAATCGCCAAGAGCTTCGGTCAAGGCTTCTTGATCATTGCCTATTTCGGCAAGGCGGTCTTCAAGTTCCTTGAAGAATGGCGTTTTGTCTTCGCGCAAGTCACCATCTATCCAGTTTTCAGGATACAGGAATACCTTGCGGTTTGCAACCCATACCTGATAATTCTTCATCCATTCCCACTGTTCTTTTTGCGTATCGTTCAGCGTGTAGTCGGCTTCAAGGCCCATCAATGCTCGCTGCACATAGAGCTGGATGCACGACACCGCCTGGACGGTACGGGAAATAGCCATGTCCGGCTCCATCTTCACGTCGAACAGGTAATAAGAGTAAATGTCGTTCTCGTCAACAAAGGCGACAGGATAATAATGGCACGTGTCTGGTTTCTGCGATTCATAGCAAACAACAGCGGCAAGGGCGTTCCGTTTTGACTGACGGACCTTGTCGTGTACGCCCTGGATGAACTTATTCCATTCCGAATTGGTACGGACAAGATTCAAGTTTTTTTCCAAGGTGTCTACATAGTTTGAATACGTTGCAGAAGCATCCATTTGGAGAAGGTTCTTCAAATCATTTGGCAAGGAGTTCGTCTTCCTGTAGAGATTAAGCAGGTCAGCAAACTTACACCATACCGAAGGATTTTGTTCAGAAACAAGACCAGCTTCTTCACAGAGTTTTTCAAAGTCGATTTCTGAAATCTGGATTTGCGGACTCTCACTAACCAAGGATGCCAACTCACCGTACTTGTAGACTTCTCCCATAATTTGAGATGAAGCCGCAAAGGCATAAAGAACATCTTTGAACAAATCGTACGCAGATTCCGATTCAACGGATTCTCCACCTTGTTGTTCCGGCTCATTTTCGGACGGAATGAGATTGTTCCAATCCCATGTGAAACCGAGTTCTACAGTCTGCGTATATTGGTAAAGCGCAGCGCAGCGAACCATGCGGTTGCAAAGTTCCGCTAAGGATTGAGCATTAGCTTTGGTCAACTTCTTGTTTACGGACGATTCGGTTTCTTCCGCCAAACCAACCCATTCCACGAAGTCACTAACACCATTAGATCCCAGTTTCTTTAACAGTTCCGCAATGACATCAGCGGTCATGGAGAATTTTTCGGCAACGAGCGTCAAGGTCCGTTCGGCAACAAGTTCTTCGCGAAGTTTTTCGTACATCGCTTCAGCGTTTTTCAAATCATTCTTCCACGTATCAGAAGATCCTGAAACATATCGGAATAGTTCGCACAAACAGGTTTCGCTGTAATCATCACTGTACGATGGGAAGCCATCTTCCCATTCGTCGAATATTTCTTCGGCATCTTCTCTACCCAATGTTTTGAGGAGACCGAGAATCGCCGTGTTATAATCATATTCATTGGTTATTGTCGCTGTTGCATTGCCATCACCCGATGCAACAGTTGATGTACCAGTCGGATTCTGAGAACCCGTCGCTTCTCCGGATTCAGTTCCTTCAGCAGGTGTAGACGTTTGTGTACTATCCCCTGATTCCGTCCCGCTATTCGCACCTGCGGGCTGAGAATTGCCTGTGGTTGTAACAGCCGGTAACAGTTCTTTTTCTTGAGCCTCGCACTCTTTCAGCGATTCCTGTACAGTGGAATTCAGTTCGTTGGCAAATGCATAAGCATCATTGGCATTCATCAATTCCGGCTCAAAAATCGACTTCAAGTCGTTTACCGAGAGCGAAGAATTGCGCAAGATTTCCAATTCGTCGATAGTCTTGTTGCATAGTTCACGACTTCCGAATTCAACTGGGAAACCAATACGACCCAAGAAGATATAATCTTCTACAGAAAGGTTATTCTTGGTTATCCACACATTGTACACATAGAGAATACTTAGGTTTTCCACCAAGAGTTCGTTAATGTTCTCAATTTGGGACGGTATCGATCCCTTATCTTTTATCCCAAAATTCTGCAAAATCAGTAAGGCATCCTGCAAATCCATTCCGAGACAGACCTTGGCGGCAACGGCCGCCTGGTAACAAAGGGTATTGAGAGTTTTGACATCGTTAATAGCCTGTACAGAGACGTCCTTGCGATATGCAGAGAAAAGCGAATCAATGGGGAAAATCTTTTGCACTTCTCTACTAGTCAGGGTACATTTTCCAAGGAGAATCCCGGCTTCAAGTGCAGATACGCCAAGCCGAATCTTCAATTCCTGAATCGAGGCAAGTTCCGGAACGCTACATTCCCATGTTCTTGCCACTTCATCAATGCTCCAACCCAATGCAGCACGGCGACGGGCAAATACGGAAAGTTTGAAGTAGAAATCCTTTGTCTTGCTTCCCTCGGCATCATCATTTTCAAAATTAATGGTATATCCATTGACATCCGCCAACTGGTATTGTTCCGATTCCGCATTTACCGTCACGATGAACGTTTCATCTTCGGATTTAGAAAATACAGACGATTTGAATATTTCTGCAAATTCGTCGTAAGTCAACTGTGCTCGGTCAAGAACAAAGGCAAGATAGCTCAGAACATGGAACCATTTTCCCTCATCGTCATTGGCCGTTTTTTTCTCGTTTTCTTTTACACGCCTAGACTTGTCCGGGAAGAAGATGTTCTCATTGTTATCTTTCTCCAAGCCCCAAAGTTCCCACACTTCTTTCGAATATGTACTTGCGTCGTTAGAAAGATATTCCGGCGCATAACCATTCAACAAAATAGGCAGGTTTTCAGCCAAATCCTCGTGAAGTTTTCTTGACAACGAGACGAAGTTTAGAGAAAGATTTTCCAGAATACCCGAAGCGCGCTCCCTGTCAAAATTCTTGAGCAAAAGCATCGGATAACACATCTTCTCAAGTTCTTCCATGGCCGCTTGCTCAATTTCCGCACCAGATATTTCTTCTGTTGCAGAATTTGAATCTTCAGCATTTTTTTCTACTTTCGCCCACGGGCACGGATTAGCCCTCAAGTCTTCTACAGTGGCATCATCCGGAGTCTGGTTACAGAAAGGAATGACGGTGTTGTACCGCAAACTCTTCTTGGAAACAAGGCTTTCCAAAAGTTCAATAGCCAAATCAATCGTCGGGAGCGACACCTCGGCATTCGCCTTGGTCATCTTCAATTTCAGCACATCGGGGCGGCGCCAAATAAAGCGACCATATGCTAGGCCCTGCTTCAAGAATTCAAGCAAATCCAACAGGTAAGCCGACGCACTCAATATGGACTGGTTCTGTGTTCCCGGATTGCGGTTGATGTACTTAAACAACGTCTTCCAGTTGGCAAAGCTCTTGCTTTGCAATCTTGGCATTGCAACGTTAGTGGAATTCGATGACACATTTTGCGTACCATTATCTGCGCTAGACGGATCAGAATTCCCTTGACTACCTCCATCAGCATTTTGCGAGGCATTTTCATCAGTACTTTCGTCCAATCCGCGAGGTAGAGACAGAAGGCGGTCACCAGATTCGTTCAAACTACCATGATAACGTTCAATGTCGAGAGTTGCGCTGGCAACAAAACTCTTGGCGAGGCGGTGGATATTGGTAGCCAATTCCTTGTTGCCCATTCCAAGGCCGTGTTCCGCCACGAAGCGTTCTTCATCAACAAGGGCTATCTGAGATGCAGAATAGATTTCGTTACGAATGAGGTAAGATACTGCTTCCGCATCATCTGTCAAACGGAATAGTCGTTGGAGTGCTTTGATTTTTTCTTTCTCATCTTCAGAAATCGCAATGTCTTTTTCTTTCGTGAAAGTGTCAATATCAGATGAATTTAAATCAAAATCTTTCCATGTATCTTTCTGCAACTCAAGAATTAAGGCATTCCAAGCATTCTGTTCTTCCGCCTTTCGGTTGGCTTCTTTTTCTTCTTCTGTTAATGTCCCACTTGTGTTGCAAGGCAAATCAATTGCAGGAACAAATTGTGCTGCCAACTTCGTTAAGCCCGTTTGGGGGAATTTCGCCCGGAGTTTATTCTTTAGCGTACGAATGGCTATATCTCTCTGTTCCGTGTAATTTGATCCAGGGAAATAATCCTTCGGTAACCCAGTATAATCCTTGCTCCAAGCAAAATAATGCGCCTGTGTTTTATCTAGAACGTTCTTCCAAAAAGTATCTTCTTGATTGCCTAGCTTTAAAACATCTTCAAGTTTTTTTATATCAGTTCCAAAATATGACGTTTTTGCTTCGTTATATAAACCGACTATCAGATCTGCGCAATTGTCAGAAAAATCGCGTATATCAACCAGCAGATTCAGCTCTTCAATATCTTCTTCTGATATTTTTTTCGTTTGAGAGAAAATGCCAGCAAGCGCACAATTAAAGGAATGTTCCTTCTCCCTGAGCAACCGAATCATACTGCGATAATCACATCCGGAATCCACAAAAGCACTCAAAAGAGCCAAATGCTTTTCTTGAAATTCATCCAAGCAGAAATAGTAAAAATAGTTTAAAGTAGAAATATCTTCATTCGACAGCAATGCATCAATGTCGACATCTTTTTTAGCTAAATCAAGAATGCTTTCGTCGGCAACATTGCTACTAACAGACAGTCCCTGATTTCTAAATGTTTGAACCAAGTCATTATAATTCACCCCGGCTTTAACATATTCACATAAAAATTGTAAAAGCTTTTTGTTATCTGGCGCACCTCCGTTTGCAAAAGCATTCTCAATCAACTCAAACTTCGGTTTCTTATCGCTCGTAAAGCCATACGTTTTCGCCAAAAGCAGATACAAAAACGTAAAGTCAGAGAATTGGTCGTCTTGCCTTGCAACGGCATCTTTGGATTTCTGTAAATTGTCCCAAATCTCTTTTTTAAAGTTTTCAGCTGACAGAGTCTGAGCCTCATCTGTTGTAGATAAGCCTATAGTGCTATTTGCAATTGCACTATTTATATATTCTTTGCACTTGTCAATTCCCAAGGACAGCAACGAGGACATATCTGTCATCTTGTTGATAATAAGTAGTGAGTAAAGGTACTGCGCTGCCCTAGGAATTGTGTTGGATTCAATTACATTCACAAACTCCATTTCATGGGCCATCTGGTAAGCCTTGAAATACGCGCGAACATTTTGTTCATCCAATTTTTCTCGACCGACAACCAATGGCAATTGGACTACATTGTCCAAAAATTCTGCTATCAAATCATGCGCGCAATATTGCGGAACAGTCGTGTCATCTGCACTTTGGTTGTTATCGGATCCATTGGTAGAATCTTCCGCAGACGAACTCGTTCCATCAGATTCAGAATTGTCACTTGACTCATTTTGTTCAGCACTGACAATCGACGAGTCCGATTCTGAATTCGACGTATCATGGCCGTCGTCGGCCGTTTCTTTTGCATTTCCTGCAATTATCGTCTCGTAATAAATCTTCAGGACCTCATCAAGTTTTTCGAACTCCGACTTGTTCCTAAGACTTGATTGAAGGTCAAGGACAAAATTAATTTCTTGAACGGATTGGCCATTGAACACTAAAGGTGCTGAATAAAAAGTAGTAGGATTTTGGATTCCGTTTTGACGGACATTCGTGTAGCATATTTCCGCAAAGAGGGAGGCCTTATCTTTCCCGCTAGCAACATTGCTGTCAAGTTTCAATTCTTCCGGAATTTTAGACGACTCATAATGAATCTCATAGTTGCCAAAATTATCCAGAATAGTACAAGTTCCAAGATTTATTTTTACAAATTCACCTGTTTTCTTCTGGGTGTCACCTTCAGAAATTTCTTGAGAACCATTTGATTCATTATTAGTTGGATCCTGGTTGTTTTCAGCTCCAAATTCATCATTCTCTTGATAATACAGACAGTAAGCAGTAACTGTAATACCGTCTTTTAGTGGATAATTCAACGTATTCCTAACCGTTCCGTATATTTTGCAGTCACCGGTGGTCAAGTCGCCAGTACCAGAACCGCCCTCGGAACCTGACGAAGAACCGGAACCAGAGCCCGAGCCACCCTCGGAACCTGACGAAGAACCGGAACCAGAGCCCGAACCGCCCTCGGAACCTGACGAAGAACCGGATTCAGAGCCCGAACCGCCCTCGGAACCCGATGAAGAACCGGAACCAGAGCCCGAACCGCCCTCGGAACCTGACGAAGAACCGGATTCAGAGCCCGAGCCGCCCTCGGAACCTGACGAAGAACCGGATTCAGAGCCCGAGCCACCCTCGGAACCTGACGAAGAACCGGAACCAGAACTTCCAACAGGCACCTCGATATTGATGATTTCAAAATGCGAAGCCGCACTTGGCCCAGCAACAGTTTTCACGAGGGTACCGGCGGTTGAATATACTTTAACAAGCAAGTTTGGCTTTGAGATGGACGTATTGCCTTGCTGAAAATCACTTTTCTTGTAGTTGACGAAATAAAAGCCGTACCCGTTTAGCTGATACGAACCCAGCTTGTGTTCCCCCCCATTGACATCAAATACTTCGACATTGCCAGCTGTGTAAAGAGAACCATTCGAATCACGAACAAAGCCACAAACATTCCAATTTTTGTCTATACCTTTACCAACAGTAATGTTGAATCCATTTTTTTCCGTCGGGGGATTGACATAAACATCAGAAATCCACAAGGCATTGTAATTGTAATCGGTCACTCGGACTTGCAGTATGGGATAATTCATTTCTGGGTAGCCCGGTTCTTGCAACATCGATGTTTGAAGAACCAATTCAAAATATCCCGTATTCGAGTCTATGTTTGATTCAGCGACCAATTTCCACCCATATTGGGGGATCATATGGTACGCAAGGATTCGTCCTTGATTATGAAATACAGAACCATTTGAATTGTGAACTGTGCCACGAATAAACCAGTTACGGGGCGTCAAGGACATAAAGACTCCTTTGAATAGATTTTTCACGTTTTTCAGAAAAAATAATATAACCTTTTTTATAATAAAGGAAAATAAATATTTCAAATGTTTAAAAAATTTAATATAAGTTCAAATTCGTTTGGTTTTAACATAACATTTTTCAAGAAATATCATTTGTACAAATCATTTTTGTTATAAACTCTTTTCAACTTTTTTTGTTGTTTTATCAGAGAATTGTGTATATTATGAAAATGTGAAATAAAAAAGGATCCATTATTATGCCCCAAAAAGTTCTTTTCTGGCCTGATGTTTACAAAGAACAAGGACACTGGTTGCCCACACTGAAATGGGCTCAAGATTTATATAACGAAAATGACGGAACTAATCCTGCATATTCCATTTATTATATGGGTATTAAGGATTGCGAATCTATCATCAAGAGCTATAAAATTGGTGAACCAGCTAAAACTGGAGAAATAGCTCCATCATTTGATTACCATTCCATTTTTCAAAACATTTATCCTTTAGGTTACACAACCGAATGCCACACGAGCCCCAACGAACGTTGGCGCCCAGATCATGTGTGGGCCATCGCTTACAGTGCTCTCGGAGATGATTTAGAAAAATACAAAGATAAGTTAAACACAGATTTGTTTAACGATGCTCAAAGTTTTCGTAACACGATGACTACTATCAACCCTGATCTACTTGTATCGGGGTATTTCACATCGCTGGAAAGTCTGCTCATCAAAAAAATTTATAATGTGAAAGATGTGGTTATTTCAACGACTTATCTTCGCCATCCGAGCGAAGACCCTGCCATGCGCGCTCTCCAGAATTTGACCGCTTTTTCACCTACAGAATATTTTAAACTGGTGAACTTGTGCCGTTATCAGGAATTGAAAACGGCAGCAGGTAACGAACCTGTAGATTTGCTGCAAGATCCTGGATTGGATAAAGAAGATTTCGTCAAAGATTTAGAGTTTTTTGATGAATTAATTCCATGCCCAAAAGAATACGATTACGCTCATTACAGACATGGTACAAAAGTTAATTATGTAGAACCATGTATTCTGAACAAGGATTTGACATCTTCTAACAGCGTTGGATGGGAAAGCAATTTATTACAACCGGAAAATTCAGAAGAAGATGCGGTATATAAAAAACTCATTTTTGTTACTGCCGGTTCTCAAGTCTTGGATTACGAAGGCAAGGCACGCAACCTTTTCCTCTACATGTGTGAGGCAATGAAATCTGCGGAACTGAACGAGTACCATTTGGTTCTTGGAGTTGGCTCCAAACTCTATTACGATAAAAAATGGGATGAATACAAAAAGCAACCTAACATTACAATTGCCAGTTGGGTTCCGCAACGAGCAATCCTATCTGCCCGAAATCTAGAATTTGCTTTGATTCATGGCGGTCTTGCAACTATCAAGGAATGTGTCTACAACAATAAAAAGTTTTTGATTCTTCCCTTGGGTAAAGATCAAATTGACAATGCCCTGCGCCTCCGAAAATACGGAATCAACAATACGGTGCTGATTGAGAATATTAACCCAAAGGTTTTGATTGACGCCATAGTGAAACTGAATTCAGACCGAAAAACTCTACAGAATCTTGAGAAACTGAGTGAGGTTTTCCAGCAGGAAGAACTCAAGCGCGAAGGAACAAACTTATTGAAAGGTATACTTAACAAGCAGCAAGATTCGCCCAGTGGCTCCGAGCCATCGACACCTTGAACCGCGATGCTGATTTCAGCGAATTTGCAAACGACCCCGTATTCAGGCTATTGCAAAACGAGGTGAAATTATGTAATTTCAGTTCGAGGTATCTTATGACAGTAGACATGAGCGACTTTGACCGAGCTGTAGCCGAGTATTCAACGAGGTTGGAAATCGCGAAGAAAATGCGCGACGCGAACAAGCCGATTGAGGAAATCGTCCAGTTCACGGGCCTTTCAGAAAAGAAAATTCGCAATCTGTAATTTGCATATTCACCGCCCTGTCCCAAAGACAGGGCTTTTTTGCATTATCAAAACGTTTTTATCAGGTCTCTTCCCTTCCGACAACGATTTCAGAAAGGATGCTTTCGCTTTCGGGAATGTTACACAACGTCTTCAGCTCTTTTTCGAAATAGAAATGCTCCGCATGGGAGACTTTGTTCAAAATACGTGAAGAAACGTGAACGGACTCGGCGATGTAGCCCGCATTCATGTTCAGGTAACGGTAAGCGCGATCCCCGAGAATGTTGCAGCACTCGTTCAAGTCGGCAGTCAGGATTATCGCAAACGTCGCGTTCTGGGCCTGCTCCGGGGCAGAGTGGCAACGGGCGAACTTTTTGTCGGACACTTGCGATGACTGCATGTAGATGGACTTTTGTATCGGGACGTACCTATAAACACCTGGATACACGAACATGACGTTGAACACGACCACCCATATTTTGAGCAAGCCTGCACCGAACATATCGATTTGCCCGAGTTCCAGCCAGCGCAAGATACTCGAAAAATCATCCAAATCCAGATTATACGGTTTGAAGGGGCTTATCCGCAAAGGCTTTTGCGGGAGCAGTTCTGCTTCCCTATAGTAATAATCGTTCGTGAACTTCGCCGGGGTCAGCGGAAATTCATCACCCGGCAAGGACTGCGCCTGCAAGCGGCACACACGGATGCAGCGCGACAAATCGTCAATGCACTCGCAGCGGTTCTGGAGCATAAAACGCGAAGCGTACCGGTTGCCCGCCCCCGCGGATTCCACGGCATAAACTTTTTCCAAAGATTCGTTGCGGTTCGAATACGAAAAACGACCGGCTCCTTCGTCCAAAGAAAGGGCATTCACGTTCAGCGAATCCGGATACACGGCCAGCGCAGACAATGGAATTTCTGTCGAGGCCAACTTAAGTACGTTCGCAACGGAATCGTCAACAAAGCCGCCCAAAACAGTCGTCCTGAAGCCACGGCCATTCGAGAACAGCATTTGGTTGCCGATAACGGCACCCGCATCCTTCTCTATTTCGCGGTAAGCGGCCTCCTTGAGCCTCCACACGGTCCGGCTAACAGAGCCGGCATACAAAAAGAGTATGGGGACATTCCGAATAAACTCGCTATCCGTAAAGCTATTCGCAAGTGTTTCCATCTCGGCACCCGCCCCAATCCGCACCAGCTGATGGCGGGCCACATCGCAGTAAAAGACTCCGTCAGGAACTCCGTACTTCCGGAGAACCACATAGATATTTATGGAATCGAGCCCGTCAAATGTCGCAGCGGGCAAAGGTGGCAACATGTGCCTCGGCATGGCGATGCGTTCACACCCGGGGTAGCGTTTGTCCGGAATCGGCTCGTTTTCCCAATGCAGCGAAAGCGGGTCCCCCGACAATCGGGGAGCATATTGGGTGGATTCGTGGTAAGATTCCGTATAAAAACGCATAAGGGTTCACTTCCAAATTAGTAATTATCGTCTATTTCTACTTTTAGCCCCCTTCTTTTTTCTAGATTATGGCCGTATTTTTAATCAGGACTGAACTTTACGATGCCCTTAAACGAACGTCACAGAACTATCCCGAACTTTTTAGCCTCTGGCCTTCTTTGTACAATGTGCTTTACCCCCCTGGTTCCAACCGGGGCTCAGGCTATCGGTTTTTACGGGAACCAAAGTGACATCCAGTGGAAAACAGCCGGCACGGAACACTTCCAGTACATCTATCCGACAGAATACAGTGAACACGCGGCCGCCGTTTCGGCATACGCCGAAGCCGTCTACGACTCGGTCGTCAGCCGTTACCGTATTGATTTACCGGGCCGAGTAAGCGTCACATTGAACAACGCCCTCTACAGCAACGGCAGCGCCGTTCCCAGCGAAAACGGCATCCACCTTTGGCTCACCAACTGGGATTTCAAGGTCCGCAGTAGCCACGGCTGGATTTCCGACGTTGTCACGCATGAGTTCAGCCACTTGGTCAGCATCGAAAGCGGGAGCAAGATTCTCCCGAACATCTACGGGTTCCAAGCCGGATATTCGGACTACTACAACGAACGCACCACCACAGATTTCCTCTCGCTTTTCCCGTTCACGTTGCAACCGCTCTGGCTTGCCGAAGGTACTGCGCAATACGAATCGAGCCGCATGGGCTTTGACTCCTGGGACACGCACCGCGACATGCTCCTCCGCGTTGCCGCACTGAACGACGACCTGCTCTCGCTGGAATACATGCACGACTTCTCGTCGAACTCGCTTTACGCCGAGCTCGGGCCGTACAACCAAGGTTTCTCCTTGGTTCGCTACATCAGCAAGCACTATGGAGAATCGGCCGTACCGAAAATCTGGTCGGAAATGTCGCGATTCCACAGGGTCACACTTGACGCGGCCATCCAAAATGTTCTCGGCATCAGCGAACAGGAACTTTACGACGCTTGGAAAAAGGAAATCACGGAACAGTACCAAGCGCAGAAAGATTCTCTTGGCACACTCGTCGAAGGTATAAAGCTCACGGAAGATGCTTTCTGGCAAGACTTCCCGGTTGTCGCAGGCAAATACGTTTACGGTATTTCGAACTTCGGCGGAGATTGGTTTGACGGTGGAATTTTCAAGATGCCGCTTGACAAGACGAAAGACGAAAGACGAGAGACGAAAGATAGTACCGAAATTGTTGATGGCGTAGAGATCGGAAAAATTTCCATCGAAGACTCCAGCATCATAGACATCACGGAATACGCGAAGTCTGGCTTCAAGGCGAAGAAGGCCTGGTTCGATAAAGGCATCGATGTTTACGAAGATAGCCTCCGCGGTCCCATCCTCGCCTACATCAGCTACCAGAACCGCGACAGGAAGGGCCACGCCCATTTCGATGTCGTCGTCAGCGATACGAACAAGAACCAAGTTTCTGTCACCTACCTCACCGATGCCGTCTACCCCGCAATTGACAAGCAGGGGACCACAGTCGCCTTCACAAGGCGCGAAAACGCGAGCACCCGATTCGTGCTGAGCAAGGTTCCCTTCCCGAAAGATTTCGACGATTACACAACCGAGGACCCCGTCGATATATTCGTCCCCGACGCCAAATACCGTTACTACAACATCTACAGTCCCAAGTTCAGCCCCGACGGCAAGCGCATCGCCTTCAGTTTCTTTGACGACACGACCCGCGGAATCGCCATCATCGACAGCGACGGCAAGAACCACAAGATTGTGAGCAACGCCGATTACGACGAACGTGACGTTGAGTGGCTCGACAACGACAAAATTATCTTTGCGAGCAACAGGAACGGCATCTTCAACCTGTTCGAAAAATCACTTTCCACAAATGCAGAACGCCCCCTCACCAACGTCGTGGGCGGTGCATTCACTCCGGTTCTTTCTGGCGACACGATATTCTTCACGCAGTACGACAAGGACGGATTCTCCCTGTACAAGATTGCCTACAAGAATAATGCCGCAAGCGCACCTGCCGCGACCAAGGACAGCATCGTCGTCACGTTCCGCGACAGCGTCGTGAAAGTCGCCGACACCACCTGGAGCACCTGCCCCGAAGTCAAGGATTCTACGCAAGCCGACTCGGCCAAGTGCGTCCCGCAAGCCACCGTCGCTACACGCGACAGCACCATAAAGATTGAAGTCCGCGACACAGTGAAGGTCGCCGTCGCCTCCGGAGATTCCACAGCGAAGGACGCTCCCATCGTTTTGCACGGGAGTTTACCCAAGCGCATCCAGAAGCCCCTGGAACTCGAGAACCGCGAATTTGCCGGTGCCGAGAAAACATACAGGCCCATTCCCTTCCAGCCTTTGTTTATCCCAATGCTCATGTTCAGCGAGAACGCCCCCGACCTGACCGTATTTGGCGAAGGCGAACTCAAGACCAAGGCAGGGCTTGCCATGATTCTTACCGATCCGCTCAAGAAGAACACCGTCCAACTCGGCCTGCTGCTTGAACTTGGAAATGGTTACGACTACATCAATGGCGACGGTATCAACCCGCGTCAAGAAAAAGAATTCTTCGCCTCGTGGCAGAACACAAGCACACCGCTCGACCTCGGCCTTGCTTATTCCTATGCAAACTACACAAGCAAGGACACCGTCCGCAACGACGACGTACGCTCAAACAACGGCGACTCGCTCTCGCTAAGCCACTACGCCATGTCGCTCCAGAGTATCACGGGCCTGGCCGGTTACAGCATATTCAAGTCCATCGACACCTTGCAATTCGCGCTAAGCTACGGCTGGTCCGATTTCAATTTCTACGACATGGATGAATACGAAGACAGCTTCAGCTGGACCTACCAAAAACAAATTAAAGCCATTCTCGGTTTCGGCCTGTACGGCGACCACGAAGAAGAAGGAACCGGCATCAGTGGGCAGGGCAACGGTGTATTCGCCTACTACCAATACACAAACAGCGACCTTTACCGCCCAGGAACATTCTCCGAAAGTTTCTACGTGACCGAAAGCGGATTTGCCAAACCCAAATACAGGAACTTCAATATAAACGAAGTCGGATTGAACCTTTATGGGAGCATGCAACTCCCGGTGGTCGGCACACGCGTCGCCGCAGGGGGTAAAACAAGCGTCATCGCCAAATGGAACACCGACGCAAAGCAAGATACGCTGGATTCCTATTACTACAACCCCATCTTCTTGGAGGGTTACCCGTTCTTGCGTAGTTCCGAAAGTTACACGCTCGCCGGTACGAAAACCGCCATGGCGGAACTCCACCTATTGCAGCCCATCTATGACGACTGGCGCAAGTCCTTCTGGATTTTCGAGACTCGTGATTTCTATGTCGACTTGTTCGCACAAATCGGTTCCGCCTGGAACACCAAGTGGTTCGACATGGACAAGTTCAAAGACCACGACTTCTGGGACCGTTCCGTCGGCCTGAGTTTCCGCATGAGCAACAAGATTTTCTACAACGTTCCGCTAGACATTTCGTTGACGCTGGCACGTGGCCTAAGCCGCATCGGAGAAGGCGAAAACGGAGAACGCTACACCAGCCGCAAACTGAATCCGATAGACATGCCCATTATTCCAGAATCCATTGCACCGACTCGCATCAAGCTAAACATCGGCATGGGATTCACGAACACTTGGCAATAGAATTACTGGAAACCATTTCTCTTGGATGAATGAATTTCTCCAGGAAGGAGTTGCCCAGGGCTCGTTCTCAAGGCGTCGGTTCCTGTAAAGTTTGGATTAGGCCGCCCGGCCTTATCTAGCTTGGCCTCGTCCTTCATTTCAATCAGGTACTTTTCCCATTCCTGGACGGCGTTGTCCAGTTCTGTGCGGGCATTCAGCATCATTTCCCTCAGCTGAACCAGTTCCATCATCTGTTCGCGCTTCATCGACCAAAGTTCTTCTTCGTCGGGCATACGCTCGATGTTGAACAAGAGGTTCAAATAACGTTCCTCAGCTTCCATGTAAGCCTTGTACATGCCCTCGTAAGCGCGAGCACGATCCATGGCCATAGTCTGCGCAGCAGAACCTCCCGAAAGGGAACAAGCAGAAAAGAACATGGACCCGGCAGCAATCGCTGTAAGCAAAAAACGTTTCATCATTCTTCAGCCGGTTTCCTGATATTGTAAAGGCGTTCTAGAGTCACTTGGCTCTTGAAGGTCGCGGTATCATTGGTCGCGGGGTTCACCATCGTATGCTTACCGACTTTCACTTCGCGTTCCTGGCACGGAACGCCATTCGTCGGGTCAAGCGTTACCCAGAACTCGGTATCGTATTCGCCCTTGAGCCCCTTCTGGTAAGCCTTGTACTTGTCGGGAACGATATTGCTACCCACATGCTGTTCCCAGATGTAGTACGGGAAACTTTCCGTTTCGTGCAAATAAATTTTATAACCCAGGCACTTGCGTTTGTCGAGTTTGTGGTACCCGTCCATCACCACGGAATCAATACCGATAAGGGCGAAGTTCAGGCGTCCGCGCTCCTTGAGGAGCTCGGTCACGTTGCCCTTGGTGGGCACAGGGCCCTTGAGCAAATGGGACATTTCCCAGCGGTGCTTTTCAAGGCGCTTCAAGTGAGGCTTGTAATCGGGATTGAGCAGCTGCGTACGCCAGCGCGAGGGCATCGGCGTTTCGGCAAGCAGAGTGTCGTAGCCATCCTCTAGCCCCTCTATCGAAAGCACCTCGCGATCGACAGCGGACATTTTCACATTCTTGATACGCCACACCAATTCCGACGGCATGAAATTCTTGAGGTAGCCGCGAGAACGGTTAATCACGTAATCCCTGTTGACCAGCACCGTATCGCCCTTGGACTCGTAAGTGATGTTGTTGAACGCACCCGTAATTGTACCGACGCGTTCCTGCCCTTCGAGATCGTATGTGGAAAAATATCCTTCACAGAACAATTCCATTTCAACAGGCGAATCAATTTTATAATTCACTTCGACCATATCGTCGCTGCAAGCAGCGACAACAAGAGCACAAGCACCGATAAACAGTTCTTTTTTCATAAACGTAACGTAAGGGGGATGGCCCCCAAGATGATTATTGTTCTTTCTGCAACCTGTTGTGGGTCAGGTTGATTTCTTTTGCAGCGAGGACTTTGCCGTTAGCGCTGAATTCAAACACTACCGGTCCCGGTTCGTGAACGCGAGCGAGTTCTCGGGCATCCATGTAACCACCGCGGTGGGCACGTCCGACAAGGGTGTAAGCCCCCATCTTCTCGGTCACAGCCACCTCGTGGTCCCAGATTTTTTCACCCTTCCTGGCCAGAGTTCCACGATAGACCGTAGTCGTGAGTTTCGGGAAATCAAAGTTCTTGCCATAGCGGAACTGTACAAACAGTTGGTCGTTCATGGCAAACTCTGCTCCTGTATCTGCAACTACCTGATGAGCGGCATTCCATTCACGGCCACATACAACATGTGGGTCCTCCGTCGAGCAGCCGGTAAAGAGCATACCTGCGGCAAGGGCCAATCCCATCACGATTGTTTTTTTGTTTGTAGAGTTCATGTTTTTTTCTCCAGTTTAAGTCCTTTTAGAACCAGAAACGGAGACCAATTCTGAAGTAGACGTCGGGGAGTTTCCAACTCGTGTCATCGTCGTCGTAACTATCATCATCGTCTTTTCCGTCATAGTCCCACCACATAAAGTGGACTTCGCCGACCGGGCTCAATTCCAAGTAAAGCTGCAACGGGACAACCGGGAATTCCCACTGGTAACCGCCGACAACGCCCAGACGAATGGCAAGGCCGGTCTCTTCCCAGTGATGGCCCTTATCGACATCCCACCAGCCAATACCGCCAGTAGGACCGACATAGAAGCCCATGCGTCCCAGTTCCTTGGGCACGTTCAGGTAGTAGTTCCAATAGTAACCCACGTAGCCACCCAAGGCATTGTCGCCCGTATAGAAGCAGAAATGCAGGTAGATGTCCAGCGTAATATCACGACCCAGGCGGTTCTCTATATCAATACCAGCATGTTCGCCCGGATTCCCGGCCTGTAGCCATCCACCGACAGCCCAATTTTTATCTTCGGATCCCGTAGCGGCCAAAGCCATTGCCGCCGTAATCAAAATTGCAACCAAAAGTTTTTTCATTGTTGAAGCTCCTGTCACCTCAATCCATCCCTAATGAAACTATATGTAAAGTAGCAAAAAGCCATGTAAAAAAGCGGTTTACACCCGTTTTTCTACGAAATATGCCCCTTTTTCGGGAAAAAGCAAATTAAAAAAAATTTTAATCGTTTATTTTAACGCGATTCATCTACTGAATTTATGCGGGAGGTGCCGGCCCAGCTATCTAGAAAGGATAAATAACATCTCCAGATGCGGGGTTTGCGGGTAAAAGGCGAACCCCTCCGCATGGTCCAGCTTGAACCCGGCAGTCGCCAATTTCGCGTAGTCGCGAGCCAGTGTCACCGGATCGCACGACACGTAAATCAACCGTTTGACGGAACTCCGCACAATGGCATCCAGCGCCTCCCCCGGCAACCCCGTGCGCGGCGGATCAACAATGAGCGTTGCCGGGATATCCACGACATGGCGGGCAAGCCAATCTTCCGCCGGAGCAGAAACATTCTCGACAGAGGTAGCCATCGAACCAGTTACAGACAAATTATTTTCAGCGTGTTTAAGGCACCCCTCGTCGCGTTCTACAGTCGTAACGCGTTTAAACTTGTCTTGCAAAAGAGCGGCAAAAAAACCGACTCCGCTGAACAAGTCTATAAGCCAATCGTTACAGGCATTCCCATTCGACAAGCCCTCGTCAACGGCACGGCGCACAGACTTCACCAGTTCTGGCAACAAGCCCAGGTTACTCTGGAAAAACACCGAAGCGTCTGCTTCTATTTTGCGACCTTCGATTTCAACGACACTCACGGCATTCTTTTGAAATTCTTCGCGAGACATGCCACGATAAAAGTAGCTCACCTCGCCTTTACCGTTGTCGAACACGTTCAGCGAAACTTCGTCGGGCCGTGCAAAGCGCCCGGGGCGCGGCAACACACCCGATGCAAAAAGTTTCCGGGCGGGTCCCTGCAAAAATTCGTTCAAAGCAGGAGTCAGCACAGGGCAATTTTCAAAAGGAATCAAGGCATTGCTTTCTTGCTCGCGGAAGGCAAAACCGCTACAGCCCCCGTCACGAACAAACTGCGGGACCACACGAGCGCGGTTGCGATAGCCCCACGGATTCCCAGTATGGATAACGAAATCCTCCGGCAGTTCGGCATGAGCAAGGCGCCTGAAATTTTCGCGTTCCACCTGTTCCATATATTTGGCTTGCTTGGAACTCTCCAGATGCTGCAAGCTGCAACCGCCACACTTGCCGTAAAGCGGGCACTTCGGCACCACGCGATCGGGACTCGGTTCAACGACGCTTACAACACACCCCCGTGTAAAGTCCTTTTTCTGGAATGTCAGTTCAACTTCGCACAGTTCCCCCGGCAAGGCACCCTGTACAAAACATACCCGGCCATCCGGCAAACGGGCCATGCCATTACCCCCCTGCACCATCTTTATAATACGCAACTGCACTGGAGCCAAAGAGGGGCGCGACAAAGCGCACATCCCTTTTTTGCGGGAAAAATTCTTTTTTTGCGAAATCATTTTTTTTGGGGGAAAACTGGACATACGACAAAATAATAGCAATTTGTCATTTCACGATGTTTTATGATATATTAAAAGAACAAGACGCCTCAAAAAAAGAGAAAAACACAATAAAAGAGCTCAATAGGCCTACGATTCTAATAGGAATTTGCTATATTTATGCATGTATTAGAATATTTGCATAAGCCAAGGCTGGCAGTCCGGCCTCTCACATAAGAGTTTAGAACCCGCGAGGTGATATGAAAATCGTCGATATCCTGAAGCAAGACAAGATGAGTCTTTCGTTCGAAGTGTTCCCACCCAAGAAGGAAACGAGCTTCGAAAGCGTGAAAGCCGCCACCGAATCCATTGCAGCCCTTGGCCCCGCCTTCATGAGTGTCACCTACGGTGCGGGCGGCGGCGTAAGCCACTACACCCTCGATATTGCGAAAAACCTCAAGCAGAAATTCGGCATCCCGATGCTCGCCCACCTTACTTGCATTTCGAGCAACAAAGCGACCATCCACCAGCGCATCGAAGAAATGAAGGCTGCGGGCATCAAGAACGTGATGGCCCTGCGCGGCGACCTCACCCCGGAACTCATCGAGAAGGGACGCGACAACTGCGACTACCACTACGCCGTGGAACTCATCCGCGAACTCAAGGAAAGCGATTCGGACTTCTGTATCGGTGCGGCCTGCTACCCTGAAAAGCACCCCGAAAGCGCCAACCAGGCCGAAGACATCAAGCATCTCAAGGAAAAGGTGGACGCGGGCGCGGACTTCCTCACCACGCAGATGGTGTTCGACAACAACCTGTTCTTCAGTTTCCTCTACAAGCTGCGCGACGCGGGCGTGAACTGCCCCGTGCTCCCCGGCATCATGCCCATCACGAACGCGAACCAGGTGGAACGCGCTATCAAGCTTTCGGGCTCCTTCATGCCGCAGCGTTTCAAGTCGCTGGTCGACAAGTTCGGCAGCGATCCCGAGGCCATGAAGCAGGCGGGCATCATCTACGCAGCAGACCAGATTATCGACCTCTACGCGAACGGCATCACGAACGTGCACGTTTACTCGATGAACAAGCCTGACGTGGCAGAAGGCATCCTCAAGAATGTTTCCGCCATCCTCGGAAAGAATTTTTCCGCATAACACTTAACAGACTGAATCCGCGATACCCCATTAGGCAAACAAGATGACGCTACGCGAAGCTTTCGAAAGTAAAATGATGCTGCTGGACGGCGGCATGGGTTCTGTTATCCAGACCTACGGCATCAAGGGCGCCAATAACGACATGCTCTCTATCGAGAAGCCGGAAATCATCTTGGATATCCAGCGCCGCTACGTGGATGCAGGAGTTGACTGCCTGACGACGAATACGTTCTCGAGCCAGCGCGTGAGTCAGCACGAGTACCACCAGGAACACCGCATTGCCGAAATGAACCGCGCCGCGGTGAAGATTGCCAAGCAAGCCGCCGAGGAAGGGTTCAAGAAGTACGGCCGCCAGGTGTACATTCTGGGCGACGTAGGCCCCACGAGCAAGATGCTCTCCATGAGCGAAGACGTGAACGACCCCGCGAGCCGCAGCATTACCTTTGACGAGCTGGAAGATGCCTACCTGGAACAGATCCAGGTGCTGGTGGAAGAAGGCGTCGATGCGATTCTGATTGAAACGATTTTTGATACGCTGAACGCGAAGGCTGCCGCAAGCGCCTTTGTGAAGGTGATGGAAGCGCGCAAGGCCGCTGCCGGTGATAAAGCCGCCGACCTCAAACCTGTTGAAGTCATGTTCTCCATGACGGTGAGCGATGCCTCGGGCCGTACGCTTTCGGGCCAGACGGTGGAAGCCTTCGCCGTGAGCGTGATGCACATGCACCCGCTTTCGATCGGCCTCAACTGCGGCCTCGGTGCCGACGGCATGGTGCCGTACCTGCGCCGCATGGGCAAGGTCGCGCCTTGCTACATTAGCTGCCACCCGAATGCGGGTCTCCCGAACCAGTTCGGCGGTTACGACGACACGCCCGAAGACATGGTGCGGCTCATGGGCGTGTACCTGGACGACAAGCTCGTGAACATGATTGGCGGTTGCTGCGGTACAACTCCGGAGCACATCGCCGCGATGCGCAAGATGCTTGACGCCCTTCCGGCCGATTACGAACGTCGCAAGCCTGCGCCCAAGTACGCCACGAGCCCGCTGTTGCGCCTCGCGGGTTTGGAACCGCTATTCAAGGAACAGGTGCGCCCGAGCAACGGTGCCGACAGCTGCAACGCCGAAGACTTCGTGAAGGTGGGCGAACGCTGCAACGTGGCAGGTTCCAAGAAGTTCCTCCGCCTCATCAACGAAAAGAATTACGAAGAAGCGCTCGACATCGCACGCAAGCAAGTCGAAGACGGTGCCGATGTGATCGACGTGAACATGGACGATGGCCTGCTCGACGCTACCGCCGAAATGCAGACCTTCCTGAACTTGCTCGCTTCGGACCCGGCCATCAGCCGCGTGCCGATTATGGTGGACTCTTCCCGCTTTGAAGTCATTGAAGCGGGCCTCAAGTGCGCCCAAGGCAAGTGCATCGTGAACTCCATCTCACTCAAGATGGGCGAACAGGCTTTCATTGAGCATGCGCTTACCATCAAGCGCCTCGGCGGTGCCGTTATCGTGATGCTCTTCGACGAAGAAGGCCAGGCCACCAACTACGAGCGCCGCGTACAGATTGCCGCCCGCGCTTACGACATCATGGTGAAGAAGCTCGGCTTCGACCCCTCCGACATCATTTACGACCCGAACGTTTTGACGGTCGCTACCGGCATGGCCGAACACAACGCCTACGCCATTGACTTTATCCGCGCCGTCCGCTGGATTATGGACAACCTGCCCGGTGTACGCATCTCGGGCGGTCTTTCGAACCTTTCGTTCGCTTTCCGCGGCAACAACTACCTGCGCGAAGCGATGCACACCACGTTCCTGCATTACGCGATTCCGAACGGCATGGGCATGGCCATCATGAACCCGAGCGCAATTATCGAATACAAGACGATTCCGCTGGAACTCCGCATGGCGATTACCGAAGTCATCTACAATACGGAACCGGATGCGAGCGAAGCGCTCATCGAAATTGCAAGCCGCATGACCGCGGCAGCCGCGGCCGCCAAGGAAGCAGGCACCAAATACGACCCGAAGGCGATTTTCGCCATGAGCACAGGCGCAAGCAGCTCTTCTGACGATAGCGCGAACGCCGCCGCTGACGCCAAGCCCACGACACCCGAGGAACGATTGCAAGAAGCACTCCTCAAGGGAACTTCCACGACGCTTCAGCCCGACTTGATGGAACTCATCAACCGCGGCGATAGCCCCGTGGGAATTATTTCCGGTCCGCTCATGGACGGCATGAACGAAGTCGGCCGCCGTTTCGGTGAAGGCAAGATGTTCTTGCCACAGGTGGTGAAGACTGCACGCACCATGAAGAAGGCCGTGGAAATTTTGCAGCCCTACATCGAGGCCGGCAAGGATGCCAACGCATCGAGCCGCGGCAAAATCGTGATTGCGACAGTGAAGGGCGATGTGCACGACATCGGCAAGAATATCGTCTCCGTGATTATGGCCTGTAACGGCTACGAAATGGTGGACCTCGGCGTGATGGTTCCCGAAGATGTCATCATAAAGGCGGTCATCGAAAACAAGGCCGACATCTTGAGCCTCTCCGGACTGATTACGCCCTCGCTCGAAGAAATGTGTACCGTCGCGAAGGCCATGCAAGATGCTGGCCAGCGCATCCCGATTATCGTCGGCGGCGCGACCACCTCGCCCACACACACCGCCGTAAAGATTGCCCCGTGCTACGACGGCCCCGTATTCCACGTGCGCGACGCCGCGAGCAACCCGGGCCTCGTGCAAAAGCTTTTGGATCCGGCTACTAGCGAACAAACCATTCAGGAAAACCGCGAAGAACAGCAGCGTATCCGCGACAAGCAGAACGGCATCCAGACCGAAGCCGCAAGCGCCATGGCCGCCGCCGAGAAGACTCCCGAAGAACGCCGCTACCAATGCGACTGGAGCAAGTACCAGCCCGTGGAACCTCCGTTCATGGGCGAAAGCAAGCTTCCGCCGATTCCGCTCGAAAAAGTCATCCCGCTTATCAGCTGGGAATACTTCTTCTTCACCTGGAAAATCAAGCCCGACGAAGAAGAAGCCAAGAAGCTCAAGGCCGACGCCGAAGCGCTCATCAAGTCGCTCACAAAGCCCGAATACGCGCTGCGTGCCGTGCAGGCGTTCTACCCTGCTGCCGGTACGGAAAAGTCGGTCATCTTCAACACGGGCCGTACCGGCACCGACTCCGACCTTGTCGAAGTCGCCACGGCACGCCAGCAGAATCCCGAAGGCACTTGCCTCGCGCTTTGCGACTACGTTGCGCCAGCAAATGCGAACACCGCAAGCGTCTTCGCCGCGCCCGCCGGTAAGGATGTATTCCGCGACATCGTGGGCGCCTTTGCCGTCACCGTAAGCGACGCCTTCATCAAGCGCCTTGAAAAGCTGAAAGCCGAACAAGGTGGCAGCGACTACGACGTGCTCCTGATGCAGACCGTCGCCGACCGCCTCGCCGAAGCTGGCGCCGAATACCTGAGCCAGGAACTCGCGCACAACAACGGCTGGAAGGGCATCCGCCCGGCCGTCGGCTACCCCGTGCTCCCGAACATCAAGGAAATCTTCAACGTCGCGAAACTCATCGACTTCGCAAGCGTAGGCATCAGCCTCACCGAGAACGGCGCCATGTACCCGCAGGCCTCCGTAAGCGGCCTCTACATCAGCCACCCCGATGTGGACTACTTCCACGTAAAAGTATAAGGGCAAACTGCGGCAAGTCATAGCCGCTATTAAATTGTCGCTACAATCAGCCCCTTCTGATGGTGGGGACACTCGCGAGCAGTTTCTTGGTGTACTCGTGCTGCGGGTTCGTAAGGACCTCGTCGGCATTCCCGCGTTCCACGATCTTCCCGAAATACATGACCAGGACCTCGTCGCTCAGCGCGCGGACGACCTGCATGTCATGACTAATGAACAGGATGCTCAGACCTAGGTCGTTGCGCAAGTCGTCCAGCAAATGCAATATCTGCGCCTGCACCGACACGTCCAGTGCGCTTGTGACTTCGTCGCAAAGCAACACCTTCGGTTCAACCATCAAGCTACGGGCGATGCAAAGTCTCTGGCGTTGCCCGCCAGAAAACTCGTGCGGGAACTTGTCGAGCGCCCCATCCGGAATAGACACGCGGTCCAGGAGTCGCCTTGCACGGCCTCGGGCCTCATCAAACGACACGCCCCTCGCCACAAGCGGAGCCGTCAAAATTTCTACCACAGTCTGTCTCGGGTTCAAACTGCTGAAGGGGTCCTGGAACACCATCTGGACCAAATCACAAACACGCTTGTCCCCAGAAAATTTTCCGTCGACAACCGGAGCACCGAACAATTTATAGTCAACAAACACCGCCGGAACCAGCCCGACAAGTGATTTTACAAGCGTAGACTTTCCACAGCCAGATTCACCCACAATACTCAGGATTTTCCCTTGCGGGAGAACAAAAGAAACATTGTCCACTGCCGTAAAGTAATCCCTGACCTTACCCAGCACACCTCCACGGACCGGGAACCGGACAGTAAGTCCGTTCACCTCGATAGCGGGAACGACCTGTCCCTGCGGCAACATTCCTTCACTACTCATCCGCTTCACCGTCCAGGCTCGCCAAGGCCTCCTGCACGTTTTTCTCGGTCGCAAGCAAAATCTGACGACACTTACGCAGCAGTTCCGTAGCCTCTTGCACCTGCCCGGCCAATTCGTCTATTTCCATTTCGGAATTGTCGATTTTTGATAAAATCTCCTCGAGACGGGCCATTGCGTTTTTATATTCAAAATTTTCGGTACTCATATTTAAGAATATAGTTACATTTGTACATGATGGTATTCAAGAAAATCCACATATCGAGCATTCTCTCGTCCCTAGCGGCGCTATTTGCTGGCCTAGCCCTTTCGGCATGTTTTGACATTCCGAGCACGCCCGACGAGAGCCAAAAGGTACAAGACGTTTCCATCTACGTAAAGCAAGAAGGGGAAATCGATTCTACCGTGCTAAAAATTCATCCACAAAATTCTGCGGAAATTTACGCGGTTGTCCACCCCGACCAATATTCCGAAAATTTGAGTTTTAAGTGGTATCGGGAATCCGAGGAAGATGGCGATATCCTCCTCGGAAGCAAAACAAAATACCTTGTCAATAAAAAGCCTGCCCAAGAATCTCTACCAAATAAGTTAATCGTAACCGATACCGAAGGCAACTCCCTTGTAACGAATTTTGAAATCGTTATAAACACCCCTCCCCAAATAGACTCCATTGTCAGCCCGCAACCATCCGACACGCTCTATGGAAACAGCAACACGTCATTTTTGTTTGAATGGGTATCCCACGACAATGACAACGAATATTACACACACACGGTCCTGATAGACGGCACATCCTATGTCGTAGGAGAATTCAGCAACATTCGCCAATCTGGTTTCGATAAAGGCGAGCATACATTCCAAGTCGTTGTGACCGACAACTACGGGGATAACGACTCTTCTGCAGTCATCACATTCTACGTGGCCAAAAAGAGGGACTAATGACAAAATCGTTCCGACTACTCGCTCTGGTCATTTTCACAATCGTTTTATCGGTCTTCTTGAATGCATGTACCGACTCGGACAATTTCATCTTTGACGAAGACAACACCAGTTCCATAGCTGTCAGCGCATTCATGGCCAAGTCCTTTGATTCTACCGCGACAAAGGTCAAGTCCGACACCATTATTCACGGAGATTCCATACTGTTCATTGCGAACGTTTCGCCATCGAAATCCATCCGAACCCGCGAAAGTTTCTGGATGATGGACGGCAAATTTTACGCATCCGAATTCAACGTCCACGACGCCATTGGCATGCCAGGAAGCCACGAAATCGTTTTTGTCTTGGTAACCATTTTCGGGGACACCCTGACCGACACGCTGCACTTGTGGGTTTCCTCGCCACCGATTTTGGACAACAAGAATTTCCTTCCCGCCGACGAATCACAAAACATTCCGCCCCAAGAGGGTGTCCAGTTTGCGTGGAACGCCTACGACATTGATTCCATTTGCACATTGCACTACCATTTCGTACTGACAAACCTCCTGGATGAGCAACAAAGCGAGCCTGACCTAGTCGACACGATTATCAGCACGCCCTATTTCAACATGAATCGCGAGCTCAAGCCGTTATCGCAATACCGTTGGACAGTCCAAGCGTTCAACGAATACAACGTAGCATCGACGGTCTCTATCACCAGCACATTCGCAACGAGCGGAATCCAAGACGAGGGGGCGATAGCCGGTGCAATAAAAATGTCCAACGAGAACCTGTACGCAACAATCAACTTGATTGTCCTCGACACCAACAATAATCCGTTGAACATCAAAGATTCGATTGAAAAAAATCCGACAACAGGTAAATTCGAAATCAAACCTCTTACTCCGGGGAAATACAAAATTACGGCTCATTGCAAATCAAAACCGGATTATGTCGCCGACACAATCCTCGCTAAAGTCAATGCAGGTCAAATCACTTCCATTGGAGTATTGCACATGACCGACAATACTCCACCGACAATAAAGACTCTATCAGGGAAAGACACGCTCGACTTCGCCGACTCATTACAGTTCATTATTACAGACGGAAGCGCAGAGAACATCATTTCCAACGCAATTACCTACATCGGCAACCGCAAAGTCACTCAATTTTCTTCCGAAGGAAAAATACTGTCGATACCCACTTTCGAAACGGACCGTTCATGGATTCCGCAGTTTGTTACCATCATAGCCACCGATGGGAGTGGGAATACCACCACGAAATCGTTTGTTATACGGCCTAGCATATTCTGGTTTGATACAAACAACGACACAACTATTTCCAGGCAATCGCAAATTACCATTTCCATCCACGACCACAACCCGTTCAGCTTTGTTCCCAACTATTTCAGAATAAACCCGAATGGCGATGTGAAAGGGACAATAACCCTAGACGCCAACGGGAAGACTTCAATCAAGTACGTCTTGGATGGCGAAGCTTTCTTTAGGAATGAACAGGAAGTTGTCACGACCGTATTCTACACAAATGGAATCAGCCAATCCAGATCCTGGACAATCAAGATTAACGAACCGCCCTTCATGAGTTACGAAGACAACTGCATCTCCCCCTGTAATATGTTCGCATCCCCCAATGTTGTTTTTAAATGGAAAAAAGCCAACGACCCTGAAAACGACGCCTTGTTGCACCGGCTCAACATCGTCCTCGGCTCCGATACAATTAGCGACACGACTCAATTCTTCTACAGATCCGACTTCGTCAAATCAACGCTCCTTCGAGTAAAAGACATTCCAGAGGGCCCGCTATTTTGGTGGGTCGAAGCAAAGGACCCCTATGGAGGAATTTCCCCCGTCTGGGAAACCAAAGCCCAGGCCATCGTCCTGTCCGAAGAAGACTATGAAAAGCTTCAGAATGGCGAGCAAAACGGCAATTTATCCTTGGAGCAAAACGAATGACAAGACGACTTTATCAGATTTTTGCTGCCGCATGTACAACGCTATGTGCTCTGACTCTTTCCTCCTGCGGAGACGACATCCATTTGTCCCACTTGTCTAGAGATGAAGTTGAGTTTTCAGAATCACAAACAAACAACTTTGAGCAGTCCATCCATATCGTTCCCGAAGGCGTTATCGGCGCCGCACACGTATTCTACCCCTCAAGCAACGAGGTCTTCCTCGACACAAACGAGCCGGTCCGAATTCAAGCCGTTTTTCACCTAAACGGAGAAGTCCTTGATGCCGATATCGCTGCGACCTACTACCAAAGCCTAGTCTGGAAATTAGACGGAAAGAAAATCAACATTGCCAATTTCCGACAAACATTCTACAAACCCGGCGAATACGAGTGTATTTTACAAACCATAGACACCTTTGGAGATACCTTAAGGGACACGACAAAAATTTTCGTTAATACACCTTCGGGCATATCGTTAATAAGCCCTCGGAACGGATACAATCTAGTGGATCCGTTCTCCGATAAAGAAATTGTACTTAAATGGATGACAACGGGAATCGACCCCTGGGAAACAGCCATTTGCGAAGTTTACGGTTCAAGTATAGAAGAAGATGTTTGGAAAACACCGATGGCGACTGTCGCTTGTGACGACAACGTAAGTTTCCAAGGCCCGATTGTCCGCAACAACAAAATGCTCAAAAAACTCGGCATAGACCTCTCGAACAATTCCATCTCGTACTACTGGGGCATCGTCATGAGTATATGGAACAACAAAGGGCTCCAGTCCATAGACACATCCAATATATTCCACTTCTCCACAACCCTTGTCGATACGGATTCCTCCATTCTCAACATTCCCATCCAATACAAGTCGTACCACAACGCTCTTTCTCCAGACACAAGAATTACCATCGTCAATATCAAGGGTGATACACTGAATCAATTTTTCAGCTCTAGCGAAAAAACGACCGAAACCATAAAGCTTGCGCCGCAAACCGGCGTCACGGTGTACACGGAAGAAGCCTATTTCAGCGAATACAAGGCCAAGCACTTCACAATAGATATTCCCGAACATGTTCTAATCTATGCCGACACGGTGTATCTAGAAGACAAAACACCACCAACTATATGGCCACTGAAAAACGAATACCCGAAGGATTCTCCCATTTCATTCTCCCTACTGGACAAGGGGAGCGGAGTAGCCCTATCAAAAATAGACATTCATTTTGACGAGCCGACAAATATTGTTTATACCTATACAGACCCGCAACTGGACATCATCATGCCCATCCAAAAGCCTATGCGAGTTTACATCCGGGTTGCCGACAACGCAGGGAACCAGAGCGCACCTGTTTACTGGAACGTAACTCCTGAAAACGATGTACAAGTTCTCTCCGGCCCCTATATCAGCAAGGAGGAATTAGAATGACTCTACGTTTTCTAGTGTTCCTTGCTGCTGTTCTATACGGTATTTCCTTTGCCAGTCCTGTTCAAGATTCCACACAAGTGCAAGCCAAGGATTCTACAGCGACAATCAAGACATCTCAACCACAACGTTACCTGCACGTAGCGACAAATCCAACGATGTCGGATATCTATGTCAACAAGCTCCATACCGATTTTTCTTCGAAGCCGAACTACGTAAGCCCCGGATTCATCAAGGTCCAGCAAGGTGACACGACCGTACGAGTCACCCTGTTCCAAGCCGGATACAGGGACACAACCATCAACATCTCGCTTTCCGAAAAAGACACATCCTACTTAATTGTCGCGCTGCGACAGAGCTATGACACAGAACTTATCGATGCCCAGAATAAATTGTTGGCACAAAGGAAACGTAAATTGCTAGGTCACAAGCTTATTTGGGCTTCGTTGGTTCCGTTCGCGGCAAGCGCCGTTTCTGCCATCGTCACCCATAAATACATCCAAGACGCAAAAGACGACCACAAGGCCATCGAAAACAGCCGTATTCGAAAAGGCGACAGCTACCAAGACAAAAAAGATAGTTTTGCAGACAACCGAGACAAGGCAAAGCAAGCCAAGGTTATCGGCGGTACAACCCTCGGTGTGGGTATTGTTGTTTTGTCCGCAGGGCTCATCCTTTCTTTCTAGGAGAATGCTATGAAAAAGTTTTTCTACATCCCGCTCCTAATTTTGACGACAGCACTCCATGCCGCCGATTCCAAGGGAATCGAGGCGCAGGTGGAGCTTATTTCCGGAACAACGCAAAAAGCGCAGTTTCTAGGAATCGAGAAAGACACAGTCAATCTCGGAGGCTACATCAAGGACAAGTTCACCATCGTACGCATTCCCAAAAGCCAGTTCAAGAGTATTGTCGACAAACAAGGCAACGACCTGTTGAACCCAGTCAAAGGGGACTCTAGCGCAGCTGCCGCGAGCGACAGCACCACGGGAACCAGTGCAGACAGCATCTCCACAGCCAGCACCGAAGTTGCGGACTCGTCAGGAAACACCTCTACAGACTCCACCGCTCCCGCTCCAACAGCAGTTTACACAAAGGTATTCGCTGGCTACGAAGCCGAAGGAATCGAACCGCACAAAGCCGCCTTGTTAACATCGTTGACCGCCGAGTTACTTAAAGAATCCGACACAAGTTTTGTCTTCGCCGACAGCAAGCAAATCGAAGACTGTAGCGACAACGCCTGCATCCAGGACAAGTATTCCAAACTCGGCACAAAAGAAATTCTCTTTGGAAAAATTTCTCAAGGCAAATCGGCCGATTCCCTGGAGTTGCAATTAAAACGAGTCCAGTTCGAAGACTCGCTGCCAACTATAAGTATTGCAAAGGCAACGATTTCGGCAACAAATGTGCTCTCCGATGCCGTTGTTTCAGACAAGATAAAGAACTTCGTCCAAGAATCGCAAGGGATCAAGGTCAAGCAAGCGAACAAGAAAAGCTACATCCACGTGGAAACCGACCCCGAAGGAGCCATGCTCTCGAAATCCGAAAAGGACGCGCTCTGCAAGACCCCATGCACATTCGTAACGCTCGATACCGGAAAAATCGTCTTGAACGCCTACTGGAAGGTAGAACACCTTTGGGGTGCCCAGGCCACAGTACGTCCCATTCCCGGCGACACAGTCAAAATTTCACTCAAGCTGAAAAGGATATCACCGGAAATACGCATCATGACGCAACCTTCCGGAGCCGAAATCTACACAAGCAGCGAGGAAATTACAAAGCGCAGCAGGCCCATTGCGCATACACCGAATAAATTCACTTATACCGACCCCGGTTTAGTCAATCTTCGACTTCGCAGGGAAGGCTACCGCGACAGCCTCGTCAGTTTCTATCTCGCACCCGTCCCTGAAACGACCCTCAACATCGAGCTCCAGGAAATCAAGGACTTCAACGAGCTACAGGCCCAGAAAGACTGGATTCGCAGTCGCAAAATTTACCACCTCGGGCAGACCCTTATGGGGAGTGCGATAGCCCCCGTTGTCATAGGAGCTTTGTTCCTCTACCTCGGCCAGCGCGATTACAGCGAAGCAAACGACCTGAAGGACGAGTTGAAAATGCCAACCGACCCGAACGGAGCCAATTTTCAGAAGAAAAAAGAGAAAAACCACGATCTGGCCGAGTCCGGAGACCACAAAACCATCGCTGGAGTGTCCTTTATAGGAGCGGGAATCGTCCTATTTGGAATAGGATTATACCTCACTTTCTAGCAAAAACGCATTTTTGCCCCAAAAAAAGACATTTTTTTTGTAAAGAACATTCCCGCATCCCCTTGGAAAAACTAGATTTAGAGCAATGCGTAGATTAATTGTATTCCTATTGTTGATTTACTCGGCAGCAAGCTTTGCCGCCGACTTTGAGCGTTCCAACTGGCGCCAGCAGTTCTACCTGCAAGCCGAGCCCGCCTTCCTCGTATTCGAAGACAAGGATCCCGAGCTGCTCAACAAACCCATTGACAAAGATGTCTTTACATTCCCGCTATCCGTGGGTTACTTGTGGAGCCCCCTGATTACCCCATTTGCCAAGGCAGACATTCCGTTCACTATCTGGCTCGGCTTGGAAGTCAACAGCATCCAGTTCGGCACCATCGACAAGGAACCGGCTTATACCTATACCGACAACGGCGACAAGAAGAAAGGGCCCAAGCAAGACCGCGAGCTCAGCTTCCTCACCTACGCACCGTCTCTCCTTGCCGGTTTCAGTTTTAATATCGCCGGAGACTTCGACATCAGGATGCTCGGCGGCTACGGCATGCATTTCTTCTCCTTCTACGATGAGTACCTGGACAACACGAACCAGAACACGGAATATCTCCCCACGGCATTCGTGTCGGGCGCACTCGAATACAGGATTACCGAAGTTTTCAAGGACGTCGACCTGAAAATCGGCATCAATGTACGCAAGGAATTCCTCCCTTACGAGAACATCAAGGCGACGGACAAGACATCCCGGTCCAACGACGACGTGAGCATCCCGTCTGGTTTTTCGGGCATCACGATGGACAAGATTTCTTACAAGTGGCCTGTACGCGTCGGCTTGGAACTGTCCCTGGACTTCGGCCGCGAGAGCAGGCGCGACCGTCGCATGCGCTATGCATTGCACGATCGTGACGACATCCTCCGCAAGAACAGCGAAGTCAAGGACACGCTCAGTGATTGGGACTGCATGGCCATCGAACGCGACTACCGCTTCTTCCTCGACGAAAACGGCGAACTGCCCGACATGAGCGAAGCCTACACCAGGACTCAGTTCTCGGACGTGCTCGAAAGCTTCCTCGCCTTCTGCCATCCGGCAGACCTCGCAACCAAGGAAAAACTCTACGCAGCTTTGGATACAGGCAAGGTCGAACTGAAGCACTACCAGGTGAAGCAGGAAGATTCCCGTTTCGACCAGGTCATGGCCTCCAACGATCCTGAAATGCTCCAGATGTTCCTCGAGTACTATCCGGATTCTCCGCGTCGTGCCGAAATCGAACACAAGCTCATGGTCCTCTCCGAGTACCACAAGTTCCGCGAAATCCAGGCACAGAACACTTTCAAGGCCTACCTCGGTTACTTGAACGACAATCCTGATGGAGCCTTCCGCGAAGAAGCCGAAGCAGGCATCTTTGAACTGGTCAAGGAAGGCAACCGCCTCAAGGACTACGAAATCTACCTGAAGCGCTTCCCCAACGGTAGGTACGTCGAAGAAGCCAAGCAGGCCATCCAGGGCGCCAACACCGAAAGCCCCTCGATGATTGAGGTGCAGACGGAACAGCAATACATCGAAGAAGCTCCGGCAGAAGAAGAACACGAAAAGCCGGCAGCACAGAAGAAGGGCAAGAAGTCCAAGTCCAAACCCAAGCCCAAGAAAAAAGGCAAGAAGAAATAAACCTTTATAACCCATTATAACGCCGCCAATCTGACGGCGTTCTTTATACACACAACATACAGAGCCATGAAATCATTTAAAATCATCGTTCCCGTATTAATCCTTGCCGGTATCGCATTTGCCGGAGAAACGGAAAAAGCCAACATCTACACGCAGATTATCGACTGGTACAACAGCAACCTGAACTACTGGACCATCGCGCTTTTGATGACCATCGAGAGTTCGTTCATCCCGTTCCCGTCCGAGCTGGTAATACCTCCAGCAGCATACCAGGCCATGCAGCCCGGTTCGAACCTGAACATCGCGCTCATCGTCCTTGCAGGCAGCATCGGGGCGCTCATCGGGGCCTACATCAACTATTTCCTTGCAAAGATTTTCGGCCGTCCGATTGTGTACAAATTCGCCGACAGCCGTCTAGGGCACTTCTTGCTCATCGACGTTACAAAAGTAAAGAAGGCAGAGGACTATTTCCGCAAGCACGGATCCATTTCCACATTCATCGGCAGGCTCATCACGGTTATACGCCAGTTGATATCCATTCCGGCAGGCCTTGCCAAGATGAAACTTTTTCCATTTACTTTGTACACATTCCTCGGCGCCACCATCTGGAACTGCGTTCTCGCATTCCTCGGCTACCTCGCCCATGGGCAGAAAGACCTCATCGAAAAGTACAACTCCGAACTCGCCATTGCGCTGCTCGCCGCAGGAGCACTCTTCATCGGGTACATGGTGTGGAATGCTGTGAAGAAGAGGTGAGGGCGCTTCGCTTCGAGCGATGAGGTCGCTTCGCTTTGAGGTCGGCGCGTTGCGCCTTTGAGGAAGTAGACAGTAGGCAGTGGTTAGTGGTTGGTGGTTAGGGAAAACTTGTCATTGCGAGGGGCAAAGCCCTGAAGCAATCTCCGTCTGTTACCTCAGAGTACGAAGCACGACCTCATACCTCATAGCTCATAGCTCACTGCTGGGGTCTCGAGCCTCGAGCCCCGAGCCTAAAAATTACAATTCTTGACGCAGCGGTTGTTCTGGAACTCCGCTTCCATTGTCATCACGCCTTTCTGGTAGCGCCGGTAAATGCCGTTGCGGATTCCCCGTTCAAAAGTCATCTCTTCTTTCAAGGCACCCAGTTCATCGAACACCTGGGCCCTACCATGGATTTGCCCTTTCTCGTAGGGAATCCGGCGGACGAGGACACCCTTTTCGTTCCATTCCTCGCTTGTTCCGTCAAGGATTCCTGCCTTGTAGGATTCTCGGAGCGCACGCACGCCATTCTCGTGGAATGAAATGGAAAAGCCTTCTTCTATGCCGTTCCTGTAGCCAATAGTTTTCCAGACTTTGCCGTTCTCGTAATAACTACGGAAAACACCGTCCAGCTTGCCCGCCACGTAAGGCGCCTCAATGGCCACATTGCCATTCGGGTGATAAGTCACCGAAACACCGTCGCGAACTTCCGTACCGTGCAACACATAATAAACGCGGGAGACGGAACCATTGTCAAACTTGGATACAATCGTATCGTGAGTTGGCTCAACCGGCTTTGCGCTGCCGGCATCAGCCGCACTGCCCACCGCAGTTGCTGCGGGTGCAGCAAGAACAGGAACGCTTGCGACGCCCCAAACAACCAGCATGAAAAGAAGTTTTTTCATCGGCGCAAAATCTAGCTATTTTTCGCACCGTTTTTTTTATTCAAGAAACGGAGCCAACAAAGATGTAACTATTTTTGCACCATATTGTATCATGTGTGAACCTATGCGCATTACCTTTCTAAATCCTCCGTTCCATCCGATGTTCAGCCGCGAGTCTCGCAGCCCGTGCGTGACCAAGTCCTCTACCCTTTACTGGCCCATGTTCCTGAGCTATGCCGCAGGCACCGTCGAAGCCGACGGGAACGACATCCAGCTCATCGACAGCCCCGCCATGGAGCTCAACCTTCCACATACCCTGGAAGGCATCAAGATATTTGACCCCGCCCTCGTCGTGTGCAGTACGAGTACCCCTAGCATTCTGAACGACCTCAAGGTAGTCCACGCAATTAAAGAAGCTCTTCCGAACGTGAAGATTGCCATCATGGGAACGCACGCCACAGCCGAGCCGCTTGAATCCATGGAAATGGAACCAAGCCTCGATTTCGTGATTATCGGCGAAGCGGACTACACCGCAAGGAACCTTGTGCGCTACCTGCGCGGCGATATCAAAGACATTTCAAGCATAGCGGGTCTTGCCTTCCGCAAAGAAGACGGAACCGTAGATTTTCAACCCGAAGGCCCGAAAATCGAGAATCTCGATGAATTGCCTTGGGTATCGAAGGTCTACCGTAAACACCTTTACAACTGCTACAAGAAGTATTTCTACGGCGCAAACCTCAACCCGCTGATTGTGATTTTGAGTGGCCGCGGTTGTCCAAACCGCTGTAGCTACTGCGTGATTCCGCAAACGCTGAACGGCCACAAGTTCCGCCGCCGTTCACCGAAAGACGTGGTGGATGAACTGCAGTATATCAAGGACAACTTCGAGGATTTAGGCGAAGTGTTCTTCGAAGACGATACGTTCACCGCAAGCCACGAACATGTGCGCGAAATCTGCAACCTGATTTTGGAACGTGGCCTCAAGATTACATGGAGCTGCAACGCCCGGGCCGATGTACCGCTCGACCTCCTCAAGCTCATGAAGAAGGCCGGTGGCCGCGAAATGTGCGTAGGCTTCGAAAGCGCCTCCCCCGAAGTTCTCGAAAACATCCATAAAGGCGTAAAAAATACCGACAAGGCCATCGAGTTTACGAAGAACGCCCGCAAGGCAGGCCTACTGGTGCATGGCTGCTTCATGGTCGGCAATCCGGGTGACACACCGGAAACGCTCCGCATGACGCTCGACTACGCCAAGAAGTTGAACCCCAACACGGCGCAGTTCTACCCCATCATGGCTTACCCCGGCACCGAGGCATACAAGGAAGCACTCGAAAGCGGCGCATTACAAACAAAAGATTATAACCAGTGGCTCGACAAGGACGGTTTCCACCGCACCACGATCCAGCGCGGAGAACTCACCAGCCAAGCGCTTGTGGACTTCTGCGACAAGGCTCGCCGTGAATTCTACCTGCGTCCAAGCTACATTCTGCGTCAAGGCATCATGGCCATCAAAAACCCGCGCGAACGCTATCGCGTATTCCGTGGATTCGGGACCCTCGTGAAGCACTTGTTCCGCAAGCACGGGCAACTCGCCCCTGTGGCAAGACAGGCGCCGACAATCAAGGAATAACTTCATAAAGCAATAGGAAAGCGACAATGCACCTTCCGGTAAAAAAAATCTGCATCCTGGGAATCTTGCCCCTCGCATTGGCGTTGTGGAACTGTACTGCCGAAGGAGATACAGTCACAGTCGGCGAAGATGAACTCAGCGACGTCTATATAGTCGACGAATCCGTCTTTTACGAAGACGACGAAGACGATGGAGAAGACGAGGAAGAAGCCGAAGAAGTCGAAAGTTCCAGCAGTACAAAGAGCTCTAAGGAGAAATCCAGTTCTTCCAAGAAGTCTTCGCCAAAATCAAGCTCCAGCAAAAAGGTTTCCAGTTCCAGTCAGGAGGACGATTCCGATTCTGACTCCGAAGAAGACGAGAAATCGAGTTCCAGTTCAAAGAAAGTCTACATGCCCGGCTTGGAGGCAAACGATTCTTCTTCCAGTTCCGAGGAAGAATCCTCATCTAGCGAAGAGGAGGAATCCAGTTCAAGCCTCTCGGAATCCGACAATTCCGCTTTCGAATCCATGGATAAAATCGGCAGCAAGGAAAAGAAAGAAATAACGGGCCTCATAAAGAATAAAGATTCAAGCATTCAAAAGAATGAATCCACCTCCCTCGACTTAGGCAACCTGGACTTTGACGCAAATGAATACCTCTGCAAAGCCACAGACGGGAACTGGTACAAAATTACCGAAAATACAATAGATAGCATAACGGAATCGATTTTCGGTAGGCCGTTAAAGATTACAAAAGAATACCCGTATGACTTCGTAAATGTTTGCGAAGAAATCTACATGCGGTCAGAATAGGCGAAATTTCCACAAAATCGGCATTTTTGACAACAACCCCAAAATTTGGGGCTGTTCATTATTTTGTAACTTTTTTATTACTTTTATTGAACTTTTTCCAAAAATATTCTAAGTTGGAACAAAAGGAGATCCATTCATGAGGAACCCCATTAAAAAAGTCTGCGTATTTGGAGTATTCACACTTGTAACTTCGTTTTGGAGTTGCACAACAGATTCCGATGTCGTTACAGTCGAGGACGATGAACACAGCGGAATACAGCTCCTCGATGAATCCGCATTAGACGAAGAAACCCCCGTCAATGAAGACAACGCCAAGATTTCGAGCTCTTCCAAGGAAAAAAGTTCTTCTTCCAAGAAATCGGAAAAAAAGACCAGTTCCTCCAGCAAAAAGAAAGCGACCTCTAGCTCCTCCAAAAAAGTTTCTGCGGAATCCTCCTCCGAAAAGAGCCGCGATACAACAACCGTAAGCTCTAGCTCCAGCAAAAAGAATTCCAGTTCCAGCAAGAAAAATAGTGGCGTGTCCAGTTCTAGCAAGAAAGCTGACGGAGGGTCTAGTTCCAACACAACGAAGCCCCATATCCCCGGCATGGAAGACAATACGCATAACACGCCGCCCAAAGACGATTCCTCCAGCAGCAAAGAAGACATCATTGCGCCCCCCACTCCCGAGAGTTCCAGCAGCGTAATAGAATATTCCCAGGATACGACAACAGTCGTTTCCGACAAAGATAAAGATGAAAAGATGGAACCGCTCGACCCCGAGGAGCAAAAGGAAATCGAAGAGCTCATCGAAAATGGCGACTCCACCATCACCGAAATTGAAAATCCAGATAAAGTCAACACGGATGACCTCGATTTCGACAACAACGAATACTACTGCAAAGCCCCGGACGGCAGCTGGTACAGGCTGAAAGAAAACAAGGCCAAGACGTTCTGGAAGCTCCTGTGGGATATCACCGTGTACATCTTCACGGGTCACCACTGGTACGACTTCACGAATGTCTGCGACGAAATGTACATGAGGCCGAAAAACCACTAGAAAAGGCGAAAAAAAAGCCTTTAACGAGCAACAAACAACTGCTATATTTACGGAACTTTTTTAACAGGAGCTAAATATGAAGTCCCTCAGTCATCTCATCGGTGTTTGCGCCATCCTCATGCTGGCCATCGCCTTCACCAACTGTACAACCGATTCTGAAGTCACGCAGGTCTCAGAAAACGAACTGGAAAGCGAAGACATCAGCAGTTCCAGCAGCGCTGAAAAGGTCGAAAAGGTCACGACAAAGGCTAAGTCCAGCTCCTCCAAGAAGGAAGTAGTCAAGTCTAGCGACTCCAAGAAGAGTTCCGCCAGCAAGGAGGACTCGAAGAAGGACAGTTCCAAGAGCAAGTCTTCTTCTTCTGTCAAGAAGGATTCCGACAAGGTTAGCAGTTCCTCCAAGAAAGAAGAGGCCAAGTCCAGCTCCAGCGCAAAGAAAATTCACGTGCCCGGCATGGAAGATACGCACCCCCCCAAGGAAGTGGTCAAGCCCGACAGCACCAAGACTCCGAAAGACACAAGTGCCGCCAAGGACACCATAAAGACGGACACGACAACGGTCGTTTCCGAAGAAGATAAAGATGAAAAGATGGAACAGCTCGACCCCGATGAGCAAAAGGAAATCGAAGAGCTCATCGAAAAAGGCGACTCCACTGTCACCGAAATTGAAAATCCGGATAAAGTCAACACGGATGACCTCGATTTCGACAACAACGAATACTACTGCAAAGCCCCGGACGGCAGCTGGTACAGGCTGAAAGAAAACACGGCAAAGACGTTCTGGAAGCTCCTGTGGGATATCACCGTGTACATCTTCACGGGTCACCACTGGTACGACTTCACCAACGTCTGCGACGAAATGTACATGAGACCGAAAAGCCGCTAAAAGTGGGCTATGAAAATTTTTTAACGAATCAGTTTATAGAAATATTTGTTATATAAAGGGAAACTAAAGGTTTCCCTTTATTTTTTTAACACCAGCAGCACTCAAGATAGGCAAGAACATGACCAGCGAAATAAACAGCGGGAAAATCGAAAAAGATCCGAGCCTGACAACACCGGAAAACGTGACACGCGGCTGGAAAGCGATATTTTGGATCAAGACAATCATCGCCGTCATCATCGTGGATTCCATCCTGTTCGAAATCGCGGGCAACATCCTCTATAAAGAGGTCGAAGCCCTGAGCAATGGAGCCCCACCGTCATTCCAACTCCTTCTGTATGGTTGCGCCTCAATCGTCATCGTCCTGATATCCTGCATTCCCTTCTGCATCGCATTTCTAAAGTTCTGTCGATGGCTGAGCTACGCAGAAAGAGCCCAACGTCGCTTTACCAAGACCAATTTTTCACCCCTTGGAGTTGTCTTTTTTAATTTCATTCCGATAATCGGGCTATTAATCAACTACTTCATATTCAAAGACCTGCTCCAGCGACAAACAACAACCTTCATCAATCGCAAACTGGAAGCACGCCCCATCCCCTATAGCGCTCTAAGGGCAATCCTCATCATCAGTATTCTGGAAATCATCAATCTATTCGTCAGCAACATTTTCACAATAAGGTTCTTGAATATACTTCTGATTATCATCCTCGCATCAGGCTATATCAGGATCATGAGTGACATCATCATGAACGAGCAGAGGCTACACTCTCTGCTCATCGAAGACCTCCTAAACAGCAAAGTCGACGAAATCATGACCGAAAAGTTCTCATCAAAAAAGACCTAGAAAATTTCTAGGCCTTTTTTATTATCGTAATTTATGACAGGCAATTACTTCGCGACTTTCGCGAAAGCCTTGCCCAGTTTTTCAAGGGCCTCATCGCACTCCGCGGCGCTCACGTTGAGCGGAGGCAGGAGACGCAGCACGTTACCCTTGGCGCTCAAAACCATGAGTTTTTCTTCGCGGGCGGCAGAGATGATGTTGCCCACCGGCATTGCTTCGTCGAGGGCCACACCGAGAATCAGGCCTTCGCCACGGATTTCCTTGGCGAAGCTGTACTTTTCGGTAAGAGCCTTGAGGCCAGCCTTAATCTGGGCGGAACGTTCAGCCACATTCTGGAGCAAGCCCGGAATCTGCTTCACGACAGCGAGACCCGCAGCGCAAGCAATCGGGTTACCACCGAAAGTCGTGCCGTGGTCACCGGCCTTGAGCTGGTCGGCAATGTGCTGACGCAGGAGAACGGCACCGAGCGGGAGACCGCCACCGATACCCTTGGCAAGCGTTACGAGATCCGGATTCAAGCCATACTTTTCGAAACCAAGGAAGGTTCCGAGACGGCCGACGCCGGCCTGTACTTCGTCGACAATCACGAGGCAGCCGCATTCCTTCTGCAAGCTGTTGATGGTCTCGACCATTTCGGCAGAAAGCGTCATCACGCCGCCTTCAGCAGCGAGGCTTTCGAGCATGATTGCGCAAGTGTCCTTGTTGACTTCGGCCTTGAGAGCAGCGCAGTCATTCCAAGTCACGTGAACGAAGTCGCCCGGCATGGAGCCGAAGCCTTCCCTGATAGCCGGCTGGCCTGTCGCAGAAAGCGCGGCGTATGTCCTGCCGTGGAAGCTGTTCACGAAGGTAATGATTTTCTGCCGGTTCTTTTCGCCCTTCCGGTCGAAGTACTTACGTGCAAACTTGATTGCACCTTCATTAGCTTCGGTACCCGAGTTGCAGAAGAAAGCCTTGTCGAACTTGGTGATTTCCAACAGGGCCTTGCCCAGTTCGATTTGCGGGTAGTTCGGGTAAAGGTTACTGATGTGGTTGAAGTGGTTCATCTGTTCCACCACCGCATCCTTGATGGCCTGGTTCTGGTGACCAAGCGCATTCACGGCGATACCCGCCACGAAATCCAGGTACTTGTTGCCCTGGTCGTCAAAGAGGTAAGAGCCTTCGCCCTTCACGAAGTTGATGTCTGCCTTGCCGTAGAGCGGCGCGATGATTTGTTTGTCCTGTTCCAACAGGTTAGCGCAAGATTGTGCCATAGTTTAAATCTCCATTAATTTGTTTACCAAAGTGTTCCGCGTCCTTCCAACCCACGATGTGGATACTCTTGAGTCCTCGTCGGATCGACTTGAAACTCTCGCGGACTTTGGGAATCATACCGCCGGAGATGACGCCAGCTTCGATCAGCTTTTCGGCGTCCGCCTCGCTCAGTTCGGGAATCACGTTCTTGTTTTCGTCCATCACGCCGGGCACGTCGCTCACCAGCACGAACTGGTCGGCCTCGAGCGCCACAGCCAGTTCAGATGCGGCGGTGTCGGCATTCACGTTCCAGCTTTGGCCGTCCCCGATAGAAATGGGGCTAACCACCGGAGTCCAACCGGCGCTGAACAAATCTTCAATAATCTTCGGGTTCACCTGCTTGATCTCGCCCACCAGGCCGAGGTCCACCTTGCCCTGCTTCTTGACGACCTGGAACAGGTTGCCGTCTACGCCGGAAATACCGATGGCGTTGCAGCCGTTAGTCAAAAGCATGCGCACGAGCTTCTTGTTCACGTGACCCGAGAGAGTCATCTCCACCATCTTCATGATGCCGGGCGTCGTCACGCGCAGCCCGTCGATAAACGTCGGTTGTTCCTTGAGCAAGGCGATGTTCTCGTTGATATCCTTGCCGCCGCCGTGAACCACGGCCACCTGACAGCCATTGCCGGGGAGGGCAGAGACCGCCGAAACAAAATCAGCGAGCTTGGCTTCGTCGATAGCCAGGCTGCCACCAATTTTCACAACCACTTTTTTCATCGTGTGAGATGTCCTCATAATCTCCACGCAAGAAACGAGCACCATTGCCCGAATCCGCTTGAAAATTTCAAACCAAATTTAGAAAAAGAGATGAAAAAGACTAGGTTTCAGGAATCGGAAATTATGGCAAAATTCCAGCTGGACCAAAGAATAACCTCAAGTAAATCTTTTTAGAGCCCTTCTTCAAATCGTAGGAATCCAGAAAAGAGTAGGAATAAGAAGCCGAAAGCCTTGCCCAAAGGATATTCACGTTCAAATCGCCATGTGCCCGAAAATAAAGTTCACGCCCAGGACTGAAGGCGAACCAATCCGTATTGTAGCCCACGCCAATGGATACAGGAACGTATTTGCGCACAACAAAGAATTCCAAAGTGGGATTCAACAACGTCATCACTGTAAACATAGGAAGGAACATTTTATCGGACTGAAAAAAGAGTGCCTCAATAAACGAAGCAACCAGAAACGAGCCATTCACGACCATTCCTGCACCGACTCTTGTACATGAATCCGTTTCATCCGATAGAAAATGGTTTCCTAAAAAAAAGCTATTCAGATACAATCCATTCGCTATTCTCTCTCCCATCCATACGCCAATAAAGGCATCGACATGGTTCGTCCAGGCCGTCAAATCCCCGCCGAGAGACGACAAAAAATCCGATTTCATTACATTGTCGCTATAGCGTTCAAAAATTCCCGCAGCCTTAGTCGAATCACCGTTCACCTCGGCGAAGGAAAACACGCAAAAGACAATTACAAGGCATACAAGCTTACGCATCCGAGTAAAAAAATATAAAACAATTGTCGTTAGAGTTTTTTCATCATTTCAATCAAATTTTTAATCTCCTTCCGCTTTTTTTTCTCCCAAAAGTCTTTTTTTTTGTATCTTTAGGTTAAATTCAACCATACACAAGAGGTATTTTTATGGCAATTACAAAAGTTTGGCTCGACGAATCCAGCGACGAATGCGTCTCTTGCGGCGCTTGCGAAGCTACTTGCGACGCAGTGTTCAGCGTTCCGGAAAAGATGCAGGTGAAGGAAGGCGTCGATTTCTCCGCTTACGAAAGCGAAATCAAGGACGCTGCTGACAGCTGCCCGGCCGGCGTGATCAAGTACGAATAATTTGATCGTGCAAACGAACAGAACCCCGAGGTTGAACGACCTCGGGGTTCCGTTTATTTTAAGGAAAAGCTAACTGCGCCAGTCCCTAGAACGCAAGCGCTAGCGCAAGTCCGCCTTGCTGGGTCGGGACAATCTGGAGCTTCAGGCTCGTCTCGTATCCGGCTTCCCTGTTGTAAATCTGGACTGCGGAATCAAAATACTTACCGGCTATGTAGTCAATCAATACGGCCACACCTACAACGCCTGCACCTGCCAAGGTGAGCGGCATGCCGAAATCCTCACCCATGGCCCAGGAAACGACACCATAACCTACAGCAAAGCCGCCAATACCGCCAAGTACTATGCCCGGATAGTAGAACACCTGGTATGTGCGATATTCACTAGCAGACTTGGAGTTGGAATTCAGTTCCTCGGCAATGATTTCCTTTTCGACCTTGACACCATTGAGCATCCAGTTCTTCCCATCGCGCGAAATCTTGCCCTTTGTCGTATTGGCATAGGGATCCGAAGTATTCTCCGCCGCGGCTTCCTCATCGGAAGACTGGGATTCTTCGTCAGATGCCACCGATTCTTCGCTAGACGATGCATCGTCGCTAGACTCATCCTGCTCAAGTGCAGTTTCATCACCGGACGGGAGTGCCTCGTCGGCATCCTCCTGGGCAAACGCCAATGCAGCAGACATCATCAGCGAGAGAAAAAAGACATAAATGGACGAACGCATAAAGCCTCCTATGTGTTTATCCCACGGCACCCAAGATAAAAATACCCCCCAACAAACGATAGTGCGGTAATTTTTGTGTAAAATTGTATTGACGAAAAAGATTTTTTAACACAAAAAATCGCCCCGGCGGGGCGATCTTTGTGAACTAACCTTTACTTGGTAAGGCGCTACTTGGCCTTTTTCATAATTTGTTTAAGCATGGAGTTGAGCTTGCCGACTTGGACAGGAGCGGCAGGCTTTTTCGGGGCAAAGCCCGGACGTTCCTTACCCGCAATCTTGTTCTTGAGGTCGGCGAGCGTAGCGTGGCCCTGGATGCCGCCCTGCGGGCGTGCATTGCCGCGACCATTGTCGCGGCCGCGGCCACCGAAGTTGCCGCGGGGACCGCCAACTCGCTGGCCGCGAGGGCCACTGGCACCCGCACCGGCAACGCCGTCGGTCTGTTCCTGCTTCATCGAAAGGCTGATTCGCTTCTGGTTCGCATCCACAGCGACCACGCGCACCTTCACCACGTCGCCCACGGTCAGGACTTCCTTCGCGTCGGTCACGTACTTGTCGCTGATCTCGGAAATGTGAACGAGACCGTCCTGGTGAACGCCGATATCCACGAACGCACCGAAGTTAGCGACGTTCGTGACAACGCCTTCCATCCAGCTACCCGTCACGAGGTCGTTGATGGTCTTGATGCGGTCATCGAACTTCGCATAACGGAATTCCTTACGCGGGTCGCGGCTCGGCTTCTGGAGTTCCTTCAAGATATCTTCGAGCGTGGCCTTACCCACTTCGTCGGAGAGGAACTCGTCAATCTTGATGGCCTTCACCGCTTCGGCATTGCCCACGATATCCTTCACCGGAACGCCGACCTTCTCGGCCATCTGTTCCACGAGGGCATAGTTTTCGGGGTGAACGGCGGAATCGTCGAGCGGGTTTTCGGCACCAGGGATACGCATGAAGCCGGCGGCCTGCTCGAACGCCTTCGGGCCGAATCCCTTCACGTTCTTCAAGGCTTCGCGGCTTGCGTAGGCGCCGTTCTCTTCACGGTACTTCACGATGGCTTCGGAAAGCGTGTTGCTGAGGCCAGCCACGTGTGAAAGGAGCGGAGCAGAAGCGCTGTTCACGTCGACACCGACCATGTTCACGCAGCTTTCCACCACTTCGTCGAGGCGCTTCTTGAGTTCGCGCTGGTTCACGTCGTGCTGGTACTGGCCCACGCCAATGGACTGCGGATCGACCTTCACGAGTTCAGCCAGCGGGTCCTGCAAGCGCCGGCCGATCGAGATGGCGCCGCGGGTCGTCACGTCTTCCTTCGGGAATTCCTGAATGGCAATCATGCTCGCGCTGTAAACAGAAGCACCGGCTTCCGAGACGATGACGCGCGGCGGCACCTTGCCCTTGAACTTGAGGGCCATCTCGCCACAGAAGGCGTCGGTCTCGCGACTAGCAGTACCGTTGCCGATGGCGATCAAATCAATCTTGTACTTGTCGATAAGCTGCATCAGGTAGACAGCCGCGCCCGCCTTGTCGTTGTGCGGTTCGTGCGGCTTGATGATGCCGTGGTCCAGGAACTTGCCGTTCTCGTCGAGCACGGCCACCTTGCAACCCGTGCGGAAACCCGGGTCGAGAGCGAGCACGGCCTTGTGGCCGGCGGGGGCGGCGAGCAGAACGTCCTGCAGGTTCTTGGAGAACACCTTGAAAGCTTCTTCTTCGGCGGCGTCCTTCAGCAGCAGACGCACTTCGCTTTCCATGCTCGGCTGCAACAGGCGGTCCCAAGCGTCCTGGCACATTTCTTCGAGATACGGCTTCCAGACAGATTCACCCTTGATGACCTGGTTCTTGAGGTAACCCACCATTTCTTCGGTCGGCACCTCGATAGAGAGGCGCAGCACCTTCTCCTTTTCGCCACGACGGAGCGCCAGCATGCGGTGGCTCGGGATCTTGCCGACCGGTTCGCTGAAGTCGTAGTAGTCCTTGAACTTGGTGTCTTGCTTTTCGAAATCCTTCTTGACCTTGGAAACCATGACGCCCGTCTTTTCCACCTTGTTGCGGAGGTACTGGCGGAATTCGGTATTGTCGGCCACTTCTTCGGCAAGGATATCGCAGGCACCCTTGAGGGCGGCCTTCGGATCGGCGAGGCCCTTTTCTTCGGAGAGGTAGATGCGGGCGATTTCTTCGGCGGTGTTGCCCGTATTTTCCTGAGCCCACATCAGGCGGGCCAGCGGTTCAAGACCGAGTTCCTTCGCAATCGTTGCGCGGGTGCGCTTCTTGGGCTTGTACGGAGCGTAAATGTCTTCGAGCAGGGTCTTGTCTTTGCAGTTTTCAATCTGGGCCTTGAGTTCGGGCGTGAGTTTGCCCTGTTCCTCGATACTCTTGAGAATCGTGTCCTTGCGGTCCGAGAGTTCCTGGAGGTAGTCGCGACGGTGGCTGATGTCGCGGAGTTCAATTTCATTAAGAGTTCCCGTCTGGTCCTTGCGGTAACGGGCGATAAAGGGGATTGTGCCCCCCTGGTCCATGAGTTCGAGCGCCTTGGCGACGCGCCACACTTCGAGGTTAAGCTCTTCGGCGATAACTGCAGAAAAATCCATTTGATAATCCTACTTGTAGAATTTTAGGGTCATGAATGCCCTGGGTTGACACAGCGGCACGGCTTTCACCGTACGCACCCCCATTCGGGAGTAAGCGGAATATAGCAAAAGAAAAGTGTCAATTTTTGGACATAACAGGGCTGTTTGGAAAAAAAATTTAAGGAGAAAACGCAAAATTTTAGCCTAATTCGTTGAGTATCAAGGAGATAGGCTCCAGGCGCGAGGCACGAGGAGAGAGCGATGAGCGGTGAGCAATGAGCGATGAGCTGTGAGTTCCTCATACCTCAAAGCGACCGAAGGGAGCGACCTCATACCTCAAAGCGCAGCGACCTCAAAGCTCACTCATACCTCTCCGGCGCTTTACTCATAAACCTTCGGTGCGTAAATCCGTACCAAAGCGTCGGGTTTTCAGCAATGCGCTCCCCAAGCCAGTCGTTGAACGAATCCATCACAGATTCCCTCCTAATTTCGACGGCATGGAGAACCTTCGTCACCTTCTCCCGTTCCTCCATCCAACAAACGAACACAGGCGTTTCGGGGCGGTACTTCAGCAAAAATTCCGGGAGCGGATTGTTGCAAACAGGTTTTCCCAAAAAAATTCCGTCGGTCGCACTCGGGATGCGACTATCCTGGTCGGCGAGCAAACAAAATAATTTGCCCTCATCCAGCAATCGCAAAAACTCGCGAGGAGTACGGGCATCGACCGAATAACGGTAACCATCTACCGCGCGAATGCGCCCTTCCAAGATGCAATTGAGCCACGCCGGTTTCACGGGGATATAGCTCGCCTTGAGCGGGATTCCCAAGCAGCAGAGCCACGGACCGATAGCCTCGTAGTTGCCGTAATGCGCCGTAAGGAAAATTCCGCCATCACGCATCTTTTCGAGAACGGGTACCGAGCCTTCTGCAATATCAAAATTCCAACCAGCAACACGGCAGGGATATGCCGAAAGTGCCGCAGGCAGACGTTTGAAAAAGCCGAAGCAAAAAAGCAGTTCGCCCACATGGCGCACAAGATGACGCAAAAGTTCGCAGTAAAACGCTTTGGGGTTCTGGAGCTGTTGGCCACCCTCCCCTTTCACACACAAAAGCGCATTACTCACATGATGCAAATTCGCATACACCGTCGAACGCTTCCAACCGACAACGCGGAGAAACCTATAAACGGTACAAGAGAAAATAGCAGCACAAATCTTGCAGAAGAAAGTCTTCACAGGCACAATATACCATTTTTTCATTCATGCGCCATAAATGCACAAAAAAGGCCCCGCGGCATGCACCGCGGAGCCAATAGTTTCATAGCCCTATTTTACTTCTTGAGGCTCGGAACGCCACCGAAGTCAACGTTCGTCTTCTTGCCGAGCAAGAGGGCGCGCGTCTTGAGCGGGAGGCCGTAGCAACGGATGAAGCCAGTAGCGTCCTTCTGGTCGTACATGTCGACGTCCGTGAAGCCACCGAGGCCCATGTCGTAGAGGCTGTAGGGGCTCTTGATGCCGGCCGGGATGATGTTGCCCTTGTAGAGCTTGAGGGTCACGTCACCGGTAACAACTTTGTTCACTTCGTTGAAGAAGGCGTCCATAGCCTGGCGAAGCGGAGTGAACCACTGGCCATTGTACACAAGGTTTGCATACGTCATAGACATCTTCTGTGCTTCGAACAAAGTTTCCTTGTCGAGCACGAGCTGCTGCAGGCATTCGTGAGCCTTGTACAGGAGTGTGCCACCCGGAGTTTCGTACACGCCGCGGCTCTTGAGGCCGACAAGGCGGTTTTCGACGATGTCCAGGAGACCGCAAGCATTCTTGCCGCCAATCTTGTTCAGGTATTCGAGGAGTTCGACAGCGCCCATCTTCTTGCCGTCGATAGCGACCGGATTGCCCTTTTCGAAGGAAATCGTCACGTGGTCGGCCTTGTTCGGGGCCTTTTCGAACGTGGCGGTGTGCTTGAGGAACTCGTACTTGTGTTCCTGTTCCGGGAATTCCAGGACGCCACCTTCGTGGGAGAGGTGCCAGAGGTTGCCGTCTTCGGAGTAGATCTTCTTCTTGCTGATGCCGTTGAGCGGAATCTTGTGTGCAGCGGCGTAGTCGATAGCGTCTTCGCGGCTATGGAAGTGCCACTTCGGGTCCTTCCACGGAGCGATGATTTCGAGCTTCGGGTTGAGAGCGGCGTAGGTCAGTTCGAAACGGACCTGGTCGTTACCCTTACCGGTAGCACCATGAGCCACAGCGTAAGCGCCTTCCTTCTCGGCGATCTTCACCTGGTACTTGGCGATGAGCGGGCGAGCGAAAGACGTACCGAGGAGGTACGTGCCTTCGTACTTTGCACCGGCGCGAACGGTCGGCCAAACGTATTCTTCAAGGAATTCCTTCTTGAGGTCGAGAACGTAGCACTTGGAAGCGCCAGTCTTGATGGCCTTTTCCTCGAGAGCCTTTGCGTTCGGGAAATCGTTCTGTCCCAAGTCAGCGGCGAAAGCGATCACTTCGCAGTCGTAGTTTTCCTTGAGCCAAGGAATGATGATGGAGGTGTCAAGTCCACCGCTGTAAGCGAGGACGACTTTCTTCTTGGATTCTGTTTTAGCCATTTTGAATGTCCTTTGAAAAATTTTAGACGGAATAAATGTAGTAAAAAAAGTGGTTGGTGATTAGTGGTTAGTAAACAGGACTGCGCAAGAGTTACTATATTCAAAACATGAAGATTTCGAACAGGGCCCTCGGCTACATCTCAATGCTTGCGCTCATCGCCCTTTTTGCGTACATCGCGTACAGCATGTACACGGCACAGCAGAGCGTAAGCCACGTGGCCATCGTCGACTTCGACGAACTCGGGTCGTTACAACCCGAAGACCCCGTCGTCATCCGGGGTTTCAAGGTCGGCACCATCGGGACGGTCACCTGGCTCGGCGACAGAGCTCGCATCACGGTCAAGTTCGACGACCCCATCGTCATCCGCGAAGGGACCGAGTTCAATAACGTGAACTTCGCACTCATGGGCCAGCGCCGCTTGGAAATCACCCCGTCCAAAACCGGAAAACCCATGCCCGAAGATCACATATTCACAGGGCACTTCGAACCGGGCATTGCCGAGGCACTCCGCTTCATCGAGAACGTGAACCAGCAAATAGCCGTCATCCGGGATGTCATCCACGTCATCACCGAAGGCGATTCCACACACCAGTCCGCACCGGAAGTATTCGAGAACACATTCCGCTCCATCGAAACATTCCTGGACAGTGCCGACCAGGAAGCGGCAAAGTTTTCTCCGAAGATTATGCAGTTGTTCAACCAGATTAACCAGACGAGCAACAGCATAAGCGAAGCGACAATCAAGACAGACTCCACAATAAGGCTTGCCACCAGTGCCGTCAACGAAAAGCTTGATGGCCTCCAGAATACAATGAAGACCATATCGGAGACTGCGGAAAAGACAAACAAGGCCATCACGGACATCGAGAACAGTACGCTCTCCGCCGAAATTCTGAAGACGACGCAAACCGTCGAAAAGGTGAACGCCATCATCGACAAGTTCAACAAGCTGGTCAAGGCAATCAACACCAAGGGCATCAAGGTCTACGACGAGAAGGGCAACCCCGTCAAGCTCATCAAGTGGAAGAACATGAACATCATCGGGCAAACGGCCCGCAGCAAGGCCAAAGACCGCGCGGATTCCACTGCAGCTAAGCCCAAAGACGCCAACAAGCAGTAGGCACTGGCATGGACCTTTCGCAGTTACCAGGGCTTGGTCCCAAAAGGCTAGAAGCCCTGCACAAGACGGGAATATTCACCGTCAGCGACCTGCTCTACAACATCCCCCGCACCTACCTGGACCAGACAAAGGTTTCCAAAATCGCAAACTGCAAAGTCGGCGAGAAAGTCGTGCTTATCGGCACCGTGAGACGCGCCGGCATCGTGCGCGGGCGAACATCGAGGTTCATTGCGTCGTTTTCCGACGGCACCGGCGAGATCTCGCTTTTGTTCTTCAAGGCATGCCACTTCTGGAGCAAGAAAATCAAGCCGGATTCGCACTGGCTCGTGACGGGCACTGTCGGCGACTACAGAGGCCTGCAAATCACGCACCCCGACATGCAGCCCTTCGACGAGGGCGAAGAATTCAACGGGCGCATCCTCCCCGTCTACCCCATCAGCGAAGCCTGCCGCGAAGCGCGGATGGAACAGAAATTTTTTAGGCAGCTGTACGCCACCGTGTTCAAGTTCCCGGGCCTCACGCTCCCCGGAGTCTGCCCTCGCGAGCTCACGGATTACCTGCACTTTGCACCGGTCCTCGACAACCTGAGGGTGCTGCACAACCCCGCGGACTTTGCGGCGATTCGCAAGGCCAAGGGCGAACTCAAGATTTTGGAACTCATGCCGTTCTGCCTGCGCATGATCCGCAGGCGGCAAAACCAGATGGTGCGCGGTCACGAAAGGCAAGTCGACCTGGGCCGCGTCATGCAGGCGCGCGCAGCACTCCCCTTCCAGCTCACCGACGGGCAGGAGAACGCGCTAAACGAGATTGTCGCAGGGCTCAACGGGAAAAAGCAGTTCCACGCGCTGTTGCAAGGGGATGTCGGCAGCGGCAAGACCGTCGTCGCCATGCTCGCGATGCTCGCCGTGTGCGGAGCAGGCGAACAGTGCGCCCTGATGGTACCCACCGACATTTTGGCACGGCAGCACTACAAAACGCTCAAGCCATTTTTTGATGCCGCTGGGATGCACCTCCAACTTCTGGTGGGCGCCACATCCGCTGCCGAGCGCAACGTGATTCTGGGAGAGTTGCAGATGGGCCTTTGCGAGGCCGTCATCGGCACCCACGCCTTGTTCAGCAAAGATGTCGCATTCCGCAACCTGGGACTCGTCATCATCGACGAACAGCACCGATTCGGCGTGGGCCAGCGCGAAGCGCTGCTCGCAAAGGGCGAATACCCCGACATGCTCGTAATGAGCGCCACCCCCATTCCGCGCAGCCTCGCCATGACGCTCTACGGCGACCTGAAAGTCATCAGCATCAAGGACAAGCCCGTTGGCCGCAAGCCCATCCGCACGCGCCTCGTGCCGCCCGAGAAACGCGACGATATGAAAAAGTTTATCTGCAACGAAGCCGCGAGCGGGAATCTCTGCTACTGGATTGTGAGCCGCGTGAATGCCGATGATTCGGGCGATTCGGCGAGTTCAGAGACCGGCGAAAGGAGCGCCTACAGCGTCGACGACATCGTCAAGGAAATGCGTAGCTACATCGCTGCCACGCAGGCACCCCTCCGCGTCGAAGGAATCCACGGGCAGATGGACGAAGCGAAACGCGACAAAATCCTCAAGCAGTTCGCCCAAGGCGAAATCCAAATTCTCGTCGCGACCACCGTCATCGAAGTCGGCGTGAACGTCCCCGCCGCGAACCTCATGGTCATCGACCAGCCCGACCGATTCGGCCTGGCCCAGCTCCACCAGCTACGCGGGCGCGTAGGCCGCGGCAGTGTGCAGGCATGGTGTTTTTTGATGTTGCCGCCGGGAGATGCCGCCGAAGCCTCGATGGAGCGACTCACGAAATTCGCGGGCACCGAGGACGGGTTCGAAATCGCCGAAATCGACTTGCAGACGCGCGGTGCAGGCAACCTTGAAGGCAACGAGCAGAGCGGAGCCTGGGTGTTCCGCTGGTTCGACTGGATTGCCGACCAGGAACTGATTTCCAAGACGCTCACCATGGCCGAGAATATCCTCGCAGACGCAGGCGCATTTGACAATGCCGCCCGCGAAAAAATCCAGACCTGGTACAACGAAAAACCCTCCGCCAATGCGGACGGAGTACACTAGATATGAGCTATTCCCGCAACATAATTGCCATCCTCGTATTCTACTTTATCTGCACCGTCAACGCAAACGCGATAACGTCCTGCGAGTTTGACGAATACTTGATGAAATCCTACCGTTACATGACCTTCGATGATGACATCATCCCCAGGAAACTACTCCATTTTATCGAACAATATGGAGCAGATGTCGAAAATACACAATGCACAACAGAAAGCCTCCGCAACATACGGAAAGGGGCCTCGACATTCATCCACCTCGACGGTAATCATGAAAGGCCAAAATTCAACGCACAGAACTTCACTGACGAAGAAGTCGTCGTGTTGAACCTGTTCTTCGAATACGTCATGTCAAAGTACAACAGTTTCTATTCGGCAAGCAGCAAGAAAAAACACGAACAAAAAAACCTAATCAACCTTATATCCGAGCTTTCCAACGTAAGTAAATCCATACTCATCTCTGCGGCGAACAATCCGACCCCCCAAGGAATCGTGACAAGCGTGGCAACAAATTATGTTCCATCGTGGGTCTACTTGTGGATCCGTAGCGACAACCCCTTCAAGCACAATCCCAACTACGACATAGACTACTCTTGGCTAACCTTAAAGTGCGACATATTCCTGCAATCTTTCCCAGATAGCAAATACTCCGCCGCAGCGAAAAAAGCAGTCAACAACGATCTTGTCATAGAATTGAGGGAAAATATCAAGGACCGGCTCAATTTCCATTTTGGATTGGGATTTGCCGCAGGAAAGACCTTCACAAGTTCCGTTTTCGATCCCCATGAAGACTTTATTTCTGTTTCAATAATTCACCTTCGGCTTCAATTCTTTTCATTTGTTGCATTGAACCAAATAGATTATAGTATCGGCAATGGAGAAACCTCCATCGTAGGCGTAGACATGTTCGGAGGATATGCGCTTGTCGACAGAGAGTCCTTCGGCATTGATATTTTTGGAGGTGTAGGCTTTTCCGACGTAACTCTAAAAACACCCGACAACAAAGAGAAAGATAAAACCTACGGATACCTCGCCGCAGGCACGCAGGTATTCAAAAGGTTCCCGCTAGGTGATGTCTTTGACGTTATGCCGAAAATCCAATGGATAATCAAATACCATCCAGCAAGCTCAAACGAGGTTACCCATAAAGAAGGAGTCGGGTATATCAACCAGATTTTCGGAGGTCTTAGCTTCGATGTCAAGCTTCCGATGGGAAAGGCCCGAAAAAAGAAAGGCTAGTCCAGCACTATCCCAGCAGCTGCGTCATGGTGCCGAACACGAGCGCGGTGAGCACGACGTTCAAGAAGAAAAACGCGCGGCGCACGATCATGAAAAACAGCGACTGCCAATGGAAAATGTTGTCGCTCGGCAGCACGAGTTCCTTGAGCCCCAAGAAGATGCTGATGATGCCAGTCACCACGAGCATCAGCGCACCGACGAAGTAGCCTTCCTTCCACACTATCACGGTCAGCCCGATGCCGAAAATCACGGCGATAAAGCCAATGATAATCTCGATGCGCAGGATGATGTTCTTCCACTTTCTCTTGAGCTCGATTTTCTCTTCGTTCGTCATTGTCGCCTCGCCTTTTTACAGTTCCTTCGTTATCGTTACGGAGTAGTGCGGTTCGCCCTTCCCAGCCCCGTTCAGCGGGAAACTCACGTCAAGTTTGTTGACCAGGTGGCTGATGGACTTCGTCTGCACGAAACGCGCACCAAAACCAAGCACATAAATCAAGTCTTTCCTGTTGATGTCCTTGACATCCCACGCCGTCTCGCCGACATCGCCGAATACAACGAACACAGGCATGAGCGTTGCAACTTCAAAATCCGTAAAGTAGCGCTGTTCCAGATTACCAAATACGCGGGCCTGTCCAGCATAGAACCCAACAGGGAACCCAACAAAGCCCCCTTCTGTTCCACCCAGCGAAAGCTGGTAACCATAGCGAGCGTCCTTATAGAAATCAACTCGACCCTTCAACACCGTAGAGAACGTATTGTTCGGATGGAATATGTACTCCCCCGCAAATGCGCTGTAGAAATCACGACGGCGGCCGTGATCCAAGTAGAAATTCATCGCCGTCGCAAGGTTCAAGTGGTTCCAATCGCGGCCCAGGTACAGGTTCGTCAAGAAATCCAAACGGATGTCGTTGTCCGCGGAACCGAGCTGTTCATAATTCTTCGACACATGGGCTTCCAGCACGGCGCCCTTGTTAATATCCTCTGTCCATTTTACATTGCGGAAGTTCTTGATTTTCTCGTACCGCAAGTTGGCATACTTCACATACATACCCAAGCGGGAATCCTTGCGTTCCGGCACCCACTCGTCAGCCGCCGAAGCGGAATCGATGGCATAGTATCCATCTCCGTAGATAAATGGATTGGGAATTACTTGTCCATAATTTGCAGTCTTCCGCTGATAATCGTAAGTTGCGCCAAGGTAGAACTTACGCTGGATGCCACCGAACGACCGACTCAGGCGGAAACTCAACGAGTCATCGATATAGTCTTTCACCTTGACAAGTTCGACAGGTTTATCGTTATTGAGTTCCGGCAACGATTTAATCTTTCCCGTTGTATCGCGGGAAATCACGACCGATGCGGGGGGCAAATTCCCTGTCCCATAGCGATAGCTGGGAAAAAACAGCCTCGTCATTTTTGATGTCGGCAGTTCACCACTCCCATAGAAAAGAGCAGTACGCTCGTTCTTTAGGCCCTCGAGCGTGTACGCCCACTGGTTCACGCTCCTGCTGAGAAACGGCCGGTACATTTTCCAGTAAGCCAAGTAGCCATCGCTGTTATAGCTATACACGAAGTCCAGACGGTTGTAACGAATCAGGAAATGCGGGTCGCCGTACTCCACTAGCCACTTGTTGCGGAACCTGTCGTGCCCGTAATAAAAACCCAGCTGTTGCCCGAACCCCAGGAAATTGCTCTCGCGGATACCGACAATGTAATTCAGGTTGTCATAGGTAAATTCCTTGCCCTCGAAGCTGCCGCCAACGGTAGGCGTCAGCGTCCAGTTGTCACTCGTGTGTACCGTCGCGATATTCTTGCCGTCTTCCTGGGACATCGTGATGCTTGCGTCGCTCAAGAAAATCTGGCTCCGCAAAAAACGTTCCGACTCGAGGAGGTAATCCAAGTTCACGGAATCGCCTTCGTCGAACAGGAGCAACTTGCGCACAGTCATCTCGCGCGTCTCGATATGCCACCAGTTCAAGATATCGTAGGCCCACTTGTCGTATTGCGTATGGCTCTTGGAATCGTCGAAAGCGTCACCGATATCATAGCGAATGGAATCCACACGAAAAACCGCCGTAGAATCCTCGGAAAAAGCAAAACCGGCACACAGGGCAACAAATAGAAATACGCAAACAAGTAATTTAGACATAATAGCTCTGCCAATATAGAAAAATACGGACCTTGGCGGCCGGGCTACAAAAATCTATATTTGCACTGGGTAGCGGATGGCCGCCGGCAGCAATGCTGGAGGAAAGTCCGGGCACCACAGGGCAGGATGCTGGATAACGTCCAGGCGCGGAAACGCGACAGAAAGTGCAACAGAAAGCAAACCGCCTGGCATGGGTTTCGGCCTGTGTCCGGTAAGGGTGAAATGGCGAGGCAAGAGCTCACCGCATTCCTGGTGACAGGGATGGCATGGTAAACCTCATCCGGTGCAAGACCAAGCAGGAGTCCGTCCGCAAGGACCAGTTGCTGCCCGCAGCTGTTGGACATCCGGGTAGGTCGCTTGAGGCGGTCGGTAACGACTGACCCAGAGAGATGGTCATCGCCTTCTTTTGAAGGTACAGAACCCGGCTTATAGCTACCCTACATGAATGCCCCCGCCAAAAGCGGGGGCATTCTCCATTATCTTGATTTTTTACTTACAAACTCACAAACTTTCGCGAACTTACGAAAGCGACAAAAGCGCAGAGCAACACAGACAAAACGAGAACAACCACCGGGATTAGCAAGCCCTGCAAAAAGACATCATGCCCCAATTGAACCAACAATAACAGCGGAACGATCACGAAAAGAGAAAGTTGCGTTGCCGCACGCACTGTCTTGATGCGGAGCGAAAGCACTAGCGAAAAAGCGCTCGTGATAAGCACGGCCGAAGCCGCACCGAGGATAGAGGCCACTAGCACCGCCGTCGGAACAACGGGATGGGAAAACCAATAAAAAAGCTGTGCGAGCAACGAGAACGATACTGGGAACGGAAGAATAGCCAGAAGCTTGCCCCAGAAAATTTTCGCGGGAGCGACAGGCGACAGTTGCAACAACTCCAGCGAACCGCGCTCACGTTCCCCCGCAAAACTGTCGGCAGCCAAAGGCGCCCCCATCGGGGCCATGATGCACCCTAGCAGGAGCATCATGTAACCTTCCATGCCCTCCATGATTTGCCCGCCGTAACGAGACACCGCGATTCCCTGCGACGCGGCCAGAATGACCGGAGGGATGATAAAGGGAATCCAGAACCGGGGTTCCCTAAATATCAGGCGAATCTCGTGGCGGAACACATGGAGCATATCGCAGGATTACAGCAAGTCCTTGAAGAAGTCGTTGCCCTTGTCGTCCACGAGGATGAACGCCGGGAAGTCCTTGATGGTAATCTTGCGGATGGCTTCCATACCGAGTTCCGGGAAGGCGACGATATCGTTGCTCAGGATGTTCTGCTCGGCGAGGATGGCTGCCGGGCCGCCGATGGAGCCGAGGTAGAAGCCGCCGTACTTGTGGCAAGCGTCTGTCACGTCCTGGCTGCGGTTGCCCTTCGCAACCATAATCATCGAAGCACCCTTACTCTGGAAGCGCATCACGTACGGGTCCATACGGCCAGCAGTCGTCGGGCCGAAGCTTCCGGTGGGCATGCCTTCCGGAGTCTTGGCCGGGCCGGCGTAGTAAATCGGGTGGTTAGACACGACTTCAAGAACGGTCTTCTCGATATCGGTGAGGGCTTCGCCCTTTTCCTGCTTGTCGAAGATTTCGGCAATCTTGGCGTGAGCCATGTCGCGGGCCACAATCATCGTGCCCTTGAGGTTCAGGCGGGTCTTGACCGGGTACTTGGTGAGTTCGGCAAGCACATCCTTCATCGGGCGGTCGAGGTCGATTTCCACAGCCGGGGCCATGTTCACGGCGTCGCCCTTCGGCAGGTACTGTTCCGGATTGTGTTCCATCTTTTCGAGCCAGAGGCCGTTCTCGTCAATCTTCGCCTTGATGTTGCGGTCGGCGGAGCAGCTCACGCCGATGGAGACCGGGCAGCTAGCCGCATGGCGCGGGCAGCGAATCACGCGCACATCGTGCACAAAGTACTTGCCACCGAACTGGGCACCGATGCCCGTCTTCTGGCAGATGTGCAAGACCTTTTCTTCCATTTCCACGTCGCGGAACATACGGCCGCCTTCGGAACCCGTGGTCGGAAGGTCGTCGAGGTAGCCGCAGCTGGCGAGCTTCACAGTGTGGGTGTTCATTTCGGCAGAAGTACCGCCAATCACGATGGCCAGGTGGTACGGCGGGCAGGCCGCAGTGCCAAGCGTCTTCACCTTGTCGCTGATGAACTTTTCAAGGGACTTCGGGTTGAGGAGCGCCTTGGTCATGGGCCAGTAGTAAGTCTTGTTGGCGGAACCACCGCCCTTGGCGACGAACAGGAACTTGAGGTCGGCACCTTCTTCGGCATGGATGTCGATCTGGGCCGGGAGGTTGCAAGCCGTGTTCTTTTCTTCGTACATGGTCAAGGGCGCAATCTGGCTGTAACGCAGGTTCTTGCCGGTGTAGGCATTGTAGATACCTTCAGAAATGGCCTTCGCGTCGTCGGCGCCGGTCCAGACTTGCTGGCCCTTGTGGCAAATACAAATGGCAGTACCGGTGTCCTGGCAGAACGGGAGGATTCCCTTGGCGGCCACGCAGGCATTCTTGAGGAGTGTAAGGGCAACGAACTTGTCGTTATCGCTTGCTTCCGGGTCCTGGAGAATTTTCGCGACCTTCTGCGTGTGGGCCGGGCGGAGCCTGAAGCTCACTTCCTCGAATGCCGCCTGGGCAATTTTGGTGAGCGCCTCGGGGGCGACCTTCAAAATTTTCTTGCCTTCGAATTCGGCAACAGAAATACCTTCTTTGCCGAGGTTCACGTATTCAGTCTTGTCTTCGCCGTGCTGCACGGTCGCTTCGTATTTGAATGCCATAGTAGTTGGTTCGTGGTTGGTGGTTAGTGGTTTGTGGTTGAATTTTTCTTCAAAGATAAATCTTTCGTCTAAGTTGGTGAGCCTATCGAACCACGTCCTTCATCGAAAAAATCCCCGACTAGATGGAGCGGTCCCGCCTGACAACAAGGCCTTTTTTGCAAAAAACACCGATGAAACGTCAAATTGGAGTATTTTTTTAACTTTTTTTAACTTTTTTCGGACCATCCGCTTATAGAAGTGTTATTTTTTGGACATAAAAGTTTTAACCCAGAGAGGAATATCACTATGAAGAAGATTCTGTTGGCAACCTTGGTTGCATCCGCAATGGTCTTCGCTGCCGAAGCCGCAGCACCTGCTGCCGCTCCCGCAGCCGCACCCGCAGCAGCTCCTGCCGCTGCACCCGCCGCCGAAGCACCCAAGGCTGAAGCTGCCGCTCCTGCCGAAGCAGCTCCCGCTCCCGAAGCCGCAGCACCTGCTGCTGAAGCAGCCCCCGCAGCCCCAGCTGCCGAAGCTCCCGCTGCTGAAGCTGCCGCTCCTGCCGACTCCGCAGCCCCTGCTGCCGAAGCTACCGCCGAAGCGGCCGCTCCTGCTGATTCCGCTGCTCCGGCCGAAGCCGCTGTAGCCGAAGAACCTGCCAAGGATACCGCTGCTGCCGAAGTTCTCGAAGCCAAGGCCGAAGAACCTGCAGTGGATAGTGCCGCTCTCGCCCAGGCCGAAGCCGACAAGAAGGCCGCCCAGGAAAAGGCTGCCAAGGAAGCCGAAGAAAAGAAGGCTCTCGAAGCTAGCAGCATGGGCTCCGCCAAGACCACTATCATGGAAAACCCGTGGGAATTCCTGATTGTGTCTGCCGCGTTCGTGGCCTCCGTGCTCGTGATTATCTTCACCGGCAAGGACTAATTCCTACAACAATCGATATTCTCGGCGTCCGGCTACAGCCGGACGCTTTTTTTGCATGTTGTCGTTTTTTTACACATTTTAAAAACGATGCCAAATACCGCAAATTGCTTTTTTTAAAGCACAATCGCAATGTTGTTTTTTGCTCAACGGAAATACGTTGTTTTTTTTAACAACAAAAAACGCCCCCTATATAATAATGGTTCTAGACGTGTGATTAATTTCACATATTAGACAATTATATCTATTTCCATATGAGGAGGCAAAATGGAAAAGTATATCTCTAAAGCGGTCAAAATCGGAGCGGCAGTCGCTTTCGGATTAGCCGTGAGCAACGCATTTGCCGTGGACGCCTGCAACGAGGATATGGGACATCCGGGGAACGGAACCAACGTGAGCGGCAACAAAGTCGGAGGTATCAGCGGCACACCTTGGGGCTTCGAGCAGTGGTATCAGGGTGGCAATGCAACCATGACCTATTACAGCAACGGTACGTTCAAGGCCAACTGGAGCGGTTCGAACGACTACCTGACTCGTGTGGGTTACCAATACAATGGAAACGGAATAGACCACAAGACAAAACACTTTACGGTCGACTACAAGTACACCAAGACCGGCAGCGCATCCTACGGCTACATCGGCGTATACGGCTGGACCAAGAACCCCGAAACAGAATACTACGTCGTGGACGACTGGTTTAGCAAACCGAGCGAAAACTACATCGGCGAAAAATTTGGAGAAATCACCGTTGATGGCGCAAAATACACCATTCACGCATACCTCCGTCAGCAGGAACCTTCCAAGTCTGGAACATCCACATTCGTACAGTTTTTCAGTGTCCGCGAGACACCACGTCAGTGCGGCCATATCGATATTTCCGCCCACTTCAAGAAATGGGACGAACTCTTCACAGGCCAGCAGAAACAACTCCGCGGTTCCAAGGGCGGTGCTTCTGCCACGCTTAAATTCGGCAACGTGACCGAAGTGATGCTCATGACCGAAGCCGGTGGCGGCGCTACGGGCTCTGTGGACTACACCTACTTCAACATGAGCGACAACGGCGAAGCTAGCCCGGTGACCTCGAGCACGTCGGCCACGACCCCCGACAACGGCAACACTGGTGACGCAGGTGCCGGTCAGGGCGCAGGCCAGGGTGGCATGAATTTCGGCGGCGGTGACGGTGGCGGATTCAGCTTCGGCGGTGACGGCGGTGGATTCAGCTTCGGCGGTGACGGCGGCGGAATGGGCGGATTCAACTTCGGCGACTTCGACTGGAGCAGCTTTGGCGGCCAAGGTGGCGGCATGAACTTCGGTGGCCAAGGTGGCCAAGGTGGCCAGGGTGGCCAGGGTGGCAACAACACCGACTTCAGCAACTTCGACTGGGGTGGAACAGGCACCAACACCGGAACCGATAACGGTAACGCAAACCAGAGCACAACCACTCCGGATCCGGTAGCCGTAAATCCGACAATTACTCCTGTCGACAATGGCGGAGTCTTTGCAGCGCTCCCCAGCGAAATCAAGGCAATCAACGCCTCCAAGACTTACAAGGTGTTCAATTCTACCGGACGTTACCTGGGCACCATCCAGGCCAACAACGGCACGAGCCTCAGCGACGCCCTCTTCGCCAAGTTTGGCAAGGTCGGCATCTACATGCTGAGAAGTGGCTCCAAGACGGTTTCCGTCAAGGTAGCGCACTAAACGACACTTTATACTGACTACTCCTTATAAAGTTGGCATCCCGGGCAACCGGGGTGCCTTTCTTGTTCAGTCCCCATTGATCCAGGAACGGGCCTAAAGCGTTATTTATACAAGAAAAGCCTGCAGATAATAACCGCAGGCCCTTCAATCGGTTCTACGAATCTGTTAGTATGCCACGTAGCAGAGGACCTGCATCGAAGCCTTCACCGACAACTTCGTACCGGCCGCAGAACCATCCTTACAAGCCTTAGGCGTAATGTTCGCGGACCAGTCTATCGTAAATTCCTCGCCGTCGATTTCCAGAATGACGCCATTACCCTGGGCGCTGCAAATCATCTGGCAGTTAACCGCATTGGGTGGATATTGTGCCACTAGCATCTGGCCACCCGTGAAGGCCTTGCTCTCGTCAGCAACCGAGTGGGCGATAACAACGTCCACCTGTTCCGGGTCGACAACGGACACCGATTCGCAAGTATAGTCCAGAACGGTCTTGTCACTGTTGGTCACCGAAACCGTCGCGCTCACGTTCTTCTTGTGCATTTCTCCGGTAGCCACCATCGTCGCCGAAGTTCCACTACCAGAAACCTCGGCATCGCTGGATTTCCAAGAGTACCCGGTAATCTCCGCTTCGGATTCGGCTTCTACAGTCCAGGTGATGGTTTCGCCCGCATTGACAGAATTCTTCGCAGCCTTGCAAGAAGTGACCGTGATAGGAATGCCCTGTACACGCAGAGGGTCACATTCGATTTCGTTGCCATCGACATTCAGAGAGGCTTTATAGACACCGGACGTTTCGTAGGTCTTGTTCACCTTGTCCATACCGTTGCCCTTCAGGACCTTTCCATCATCAAACGTCCAGACAAACGGGGACATGATTTGGTCAAACACGTCGCCAGCAGCACGGTAGAAAGCCCAAGTGGCCATCCCGCCTTTGTCTATTTCGTCGGTCATCGGGCCACAGGAGCCGTTCACCACTTTTTTGGCATCGGCAAGGACTTCTTCGGAACTGACAGTTTCTGTCGCTGCAGCAGAAACAGGCATCCAGTCTGCAACTGCAGCCGACTGAGGTGTAGGCTTGTCCCCATCCTTCGACCGAGAGGAAGACGACTTTTTCGAATCAGATGGTTTATCGTCTCCCGATTTCCCTTTTTCCGAATTCCCTTTATCCCCCCCCTGGTCTCCGGATTCTTCGACAGAAGACGAGGAAGCGAACGGGTTTTGCCCATCCTCATAACTGATAATAGAATCATCGTCATCGGTACCGGCCGACGAAGACGAGCTACAACTGGAAAAAAAGGGCGCAAGCGCAAAAGCACCCGCCACAGCAGGAACAAAAAATCTATTAAAACGATTCATGACAACAAAAATATATAAAAGGAAGTGCATATTCAGCATAAAAAAAGATTACGTGACAACAAAACGTGATTAAAATGGCTATTTTCTAGGGGAATAGGAAACTATGGTATTGGGAAAACCCAGTTTAGGAGGCTATATGCCGTTTTTTATTGTATGTATTTTCGCTTTTGTGGTATTCGCTGCCGCAGCAGAACAGGAGCAGCCGACACCCTACGACCTCATCCGGCCCATTTGGCCCATGACGTGGGACACGGCAGCAACTGACGACGGCGGTACCGTAGAAAGCTTCAGCAAATACGTACCGAACCGGAAAAAACACAACGTGGTCCCCCCCGTCGGAAGCAAGCCCCAGGACTTCGTTGCGAACGGATACATTCCCGATACGCTAAACCAGGCATTCCGCGATGCGCAGAACCTTCGCATCGGCCGTATCCGCGTGAACCAGGCCGGTTATCTCCCCGATGATCCGGAAATGCAGTTCTACTATGTTTCCAGTGGCAACTGCGCCGAGAAGTTCTCCATTGTCGATATCAATGGTAACGAAGTCGCCTCTGGCGGAACATTCCAGTCGACTGGGCACAAGACTTCTGCGCACTGGGAAATCAAGGCCGGTACGGATGCCGCGACCGCAAACCAGGGCCGTTACGAAACAACTGCCGACGCTCCTTCTGGAACCGTATGTATTGGTAACATCGTCCAGCTGGCAGGAAACCTTTCGCTAGACACACGCTACCGCATCAAGGTGCTCAAGCAATATTCGGCCACATTCATTATTAGCCAGCGCGTGTACTCCATGGTCCGCGACGCACTCCTCAAGTTCTACGGCATCAACCGCAGCGGCAATTCGGAATCGTGGTTCCACAAGCCAAGCCACACCAAGGACGGTGCAGGCCCGGTCGTGAACGACATCGCTGAACTCGCCCCCACCGGAGTTTCCTTCAAGGAAGGAGACCTGCAGGGTGGCTGGTACGACTGCGGCGACCACCTCAAGGAATCTTACACACAGGCTTACGCATTCATGGTCCTCGCCGTTGTCGCAGGCGGCAACCCGGACCGTGACGACGACAACTATGCCTACAACCAGGGCGAAACAATCAATACGGATGGTATTCCCGACATTCTCCGCGAAGCAAAGCACGGTGCCGACTTCTTCCTCAGGGCCTACCGCGCCGCAAACGGCGTCATCGACAACATGCCCGTTTCTATCGGTAACTTCGGCGCCGACCACAGCTGGTGGGGCCGACCGGAAAACCAGGACGCCCTCCCGCCTACACTCGCCCGTCGTGGTGGCCCGCACGAACGTGACGTGCGCCTGGGTGAACTCAACGCAAACGTTTCCAGTGAAATCGCTGCCGGTCTCGCCATCTTGGGCCGCGAATACGCCACCTACGACAAAGCATTCGCAGATTCCTGCAAGATGCTCGCCACAAAGCTCTATGAATTTGCAAAAGACCTGGCCCTTGGCAGAAAGACATACACCAACAACAAGTCCAAGGGCGACTGGGGAACCCCGGCCTATAGTGGCAGTAACTCCTACCTCGACGATATCAGCGTAGCAGCCATTGCGCTCCATTTCGGTACCTATCCGGATTCCGGCATGAAGTACCTGAACGACGCCGTCGAAGACAAGACCATCGGTGTTGATCAGGAACCCGGCGTGGGATTCTTCCGCGGTGGCTGGTTCGCCGGCTCCCGTGACGGCATGCGCAAGTCCAGCAACACGGACTGGGCCAACGTCCAGACATACGCGCTCTACGCATTCTATAAATTGTTGCTCAAGGACGATGCGACCGCCGAAAGTTTTGGCATCAGCAAGGAAGACCGCCTGTGGTACGCCGAAAACGTCGCCTTCATGCTCGCCAACAACGTCGCCGCTAGGTCTGGCGAAGGTTCCACCTCCATCACTATTCCGCACCCGAGCAATGGCTCGGCAACCGTTTCGGCAAGCGACCTGTGGTACCAAATGCAGTACCAGATGGCCTGGATTTACAACCGCTACCAGGCGGGCAACATTTTTGACGTATTCGCCTATGCCGATGTAACCAAGGATTTGGAAGGAATCAGGCTGCCGCAGAAAGGCGTGCAGAACTGGAATTCCGCCAAGATGAAACAGCTCGGTATCAACCAGCTCAACTATATCTTCGGTGTGAACCCGTGGGATATTTCCTTCTTGATTGGCGTTGGTGACAAGAGCGACAACCATCCCCACCACCGCGGAGCCAACCCCGAAGGCAAGAACATGCCCGGTGCAGGTTACAAGTACAACCCGCCGACCGGTGCCATCTTTGGCGGTGTCCCGCCCGAGGGTAACAACGAATGGATTCCGAGCACGCTCAGCTGGGAAGACTACTTCAAGTCCGAAACTTGTATCGACGGTACCGCAATGTTCCTCGCCGCGGCGACGACGGCCATCAAGGAAGAAGACCGTAACCGCGCTCCATCCCAGATTAACGTGGAAATCCGTTATGTGGGCTTCGATTCTGCCATCGTGAAAATTTCACAGGACGTCCGTGGCCCGGCCATGATTCTTTACAGCACCAACGAGACCGGCCCGTTCAATATTGCCGTCAAGGATTCCGTCCCTGGCGTCGCACACAACATCCACATGACCGGCCTCAAAAACGGCACCACCTACTACTTCAAGGTTGTGGCTATCAACGCCCGCAGCGAGGCGTACTCCACCAAGTGGCTCGTGGACAGCACCAGCACCCCGTTCTCGTTCACCACGCTCGTGAGCGAACCGGGCCCGGCCGATATCCAGAACGTGAAGGTCTGTAACCTCTCCGCCGACAGCGCCGAAATCATGTGGTACACGCCGAACGGCCAGTACGAATCCAAAATGTACTGGGATACGGTGCAGACCACCTACGACAAAATGAAGTGGAACACAGGCGACGAGAACGCCGACGTATCCGGCATCCCCACGAGTTTCCACTACGTAAAGATTGGCGGCCTCGAAGAAAAGACCACGTATTACTATTGTGTCGAAAGCAACGGAGTCCGCAGGTGCAACAACGACAAGAACCAGCCCCTCAAGTTCACGACTCCGGTACGCCGCTACAACTTCGACGTAAGCGTGTACCAGTACGAATTCGGCGGCATGGACTTCTTGAACCTGAACCTCACCAACAACGAAGACAAGCCGTTTGACGACCTCACGCTGCGCTTCTACGTTACAGCAAGGCCCGAAGACATCGAAGCCACGCCGGGCGTGAACAACCAGCCGGGAACCTGCCCGCTGCTCGTCGACGAAGATATCTGCCAGGCTTACGACGAAGCCGGCTTCAACAGGCCCTGCGTCAACAAGAACGGGCAAAGCGTCGACGACTCCCTGCGCTATTACCTGAGACACGCCGTCCCCGTCAAGCTCGAAGATACCTACAATGCGACAACAGGAACCTATGAATGGTACATCCCGGTACCGCTGGGTGGCACCACCATCAAGTCTTCTTCTCGCATGCGTATCGACCTCGGCTTCTCGAGCGGCATCTACCAAAACGGTGGATGCGAGACCTTGCGCACCCCAGGCAAGAAACGCCTCTCTGCAAATTCGGGCGACTGGTCCTGGTCGCCGCACAATCGCGATGAAGATGGAGCCGACTACGATGGTGTCCCGGTTTGGGACAAAGACCAAGGCGACATAGAACAGGCGCCAGTCAACCCCTACATCGTCGTTTACCGCAAGGATGAATTCATCTCCGGTTTCAGTCCGTCTTACCAGGAAATGATTACAAAGAAGGCCGACTACAAGATGACCGTCGCCTACAACCCGCCGTTCAATGTGTCTAACGGATCCTACATCCAGCTTGATTCTGCCGTCAGCACAATGCACATTCGCGGTACCGCACTCATCACCGAGAGTGGCTACGTGACCGACATTTGGGTCAACGGCGTGGCGCTCACACCGGAACAGCGTGAACTTGCGGCCATCTACAACTACGAAACCGGCAAGTACGATCTCAACATTCCGGCCAAGATGACCATCGGCACAAACAAGGTAGACATCACCATATTTGCAGGCCCGAACCCGGAATGTTCTGAATGTCAGGAGAACGGCGGTTGCGCCTTCGTGAACCGCACCTACTTTGTCCAGTTCAGCAAGGGCGACCGCACAGCCGGCAAGCTCCAACTCGTGCGCGAAGACGGAAGCTCTGTCATGAGCCCCGTTACCGACAACCCGATGAAGTTCAAGATCATCGTAAGCGACAAGGACAACGCGAAGAACTCCTCCGTGACCGTTTCGCTGAGAAACACCAGAACCGGCACCACTACAGAACTCACGCTGGACAGGACAAACGAAGTTCTCGGTTACTTCGAAAGCGAGTGGCTCTCCGCAGTCAAGAAGGAAGAAGCCGACATCCCGAACGTAGCTCTGTTGGGCGGTGACACCGTCTATGTCACCTATATTGACTCCGGGGACGAAGAAGATTCCACGTCGCAATACTTCTACGCAAAGCCGACGACCCCGATTCCGCAGTTGGCGAAACTGGTCGACACGGACTGCAATTCTGCGGCCGATGTCCTGAGCATGACCTTCACCGGCAGCAAGTTCGACAACAACAAAATTACGCTTGACAGTGTTGCCATTGTCCTCAGCAACGACACGACCAATGTCATTAAGGCAAAGCCCTCGGCTCCCGTTATCGGGGAAGAAGCCCAGATACCTCTAGGCGACAATTTCCCGGCAATTGCAGACCCCAGTGGTAAAATCACCCTCTACATGACAGAAGCCGGCGCTCTCAAGATAGCCGAAATCCAGATAACCGACGGTATCGCACCGACACTTGTCAGCGTGACCATCCTGGAAAACGAAGATCACATGTATCCGCAAGACACACTCAAGATCATGTTCTCCGAACCGGTCAACCTGTCTTCCAAGACAACCTGGCCCTTCCGTATCATGAACGGTACCGCCGATGTTCCGCAAGAGACCATCGTTGTTCGCGGAGCCACGACGACCGACAACGGCAAAAGCTGGCAATACGTTATCGAAGGCAACGACAAGGGCAAATTTGTCAAACAAGGTTTCAAGGCTGAAATCCTTGCCAATTTCGATGTAGCCGACCAAGTGGGCAATGCACTTTCTACCTGTAACGGTCCCGTCACCATCACGGAATCGGTCCGCCCGGTGCCCGCCCGCTACGCCTCCATTATCGACTCCACCGGCGACGGACAGCCCGACGAGATTTACATCGAATTCTCCAAGATTCTCCGCGAAAAAGACATGTTCGACACCATCGATGTCTACTGGGGGAATCCTGACATCTACAAGGCATTTGCAAAGCCGGAAGGTGGTTGGACTCTCGACACGCTGTTAGGTGACATCGTTGAAAAAATTTCTTACGTAGTTGACCCCGATTCGTCCAAGGGCACCTGGTCCACCAAGGAAAAGACCTTCTGCGAAACGGTCAATGTTCCGGACACGATATTCACGACCGTCGAAGAACTCGATTCCACAACGGGAGAAACCGTCAAGCGCAAGGTTGTCCAATCCATCGGCCAAAAGACCGTAGAAGACGCAAGCACTTGCAAGACAACAGTCGATTCCACCTTCATTCCGGCAACAACCGAAGTCAAGGAAAACGTGCAGAGCCAGTATTCCATCATCCGCATCCAGATTCCCGAAGGTACGTTCAAGAACACGACCTACGGCAGCCGTGCTGGCAATGGCTTGATTTTGCCGAGGCAGGGCCCACTGGGTGGATTCTTCGACGACAACACGGCTCCGCTCTCCGACAAGTGTCCTCCAATTATTTTGAAAGCCTCCTGGAAAGGGCTTGACTTGAAGGATGCAGGACAGACCGACGTGCTGACGCTCACCATGTCCGAGCCCCTGGATTCTGTGCCGGAAAACTCCTACCTCATCGAAAGAAACCGCGATGACAAGACAGGCATCTATATCGAAAAGCTCCACCTGACCCGAATCGATCGTTCTACCAATTCGTCAACATTCACCTACTACTACAATGACGATGACAACTTGACGACAACAATCCATATCGGTGACTTTGTAAGGCTTGTGCCCAATGAAAATACAAGCTTCTACAAGGATGCTGCGGGCTTGTTCGCAGGCGAAGAAACCCCCTGGGTTCCGGTGGAAGGTATCGTGAGCAACGTAAAGATCAAGGTGTCAATGCTCGAGCACCTCGTTACCGGCAAAAAGGAATTTGCCTACAACGGAGTCGCCCTGACCAAGGATCAGTCGTTCAGGCTCTCTGTCAAAAACAAGAACAACGATAACATCGTCATTGCTGAAGGTGACGGCAAACTCCATCCAGTCGCCGCTGCCCCGGTAAGCAACTATATTCACGGTGGTCCGGTATTCCAGATTGACTTCACGCTCCCCCAGGTCCTTGAAAAGACGCTGTCTGGAGAAGCGAAGCGAGAATACAAAATCAAAATGGAAATCGACTTCTTCACTAATCTCGGTTCGTTTGCGAACAAGGTCACTTACGATTTCGATCTCAACGACCTGAAGCAATACATCAATACGAACAGTTCCATGACCCTGTACCTGGAATGGTGTTCTATCGACGGAGCTCCGATTAGCGAAAAGGGCAAGAAGATTGGCACAGGAGCCTTCATTGGCCGCTACGACATCACGGCCAAGGGCGCTTATGTGGCGCAACAACCGGACGATGGCGACAAGACATCGACCAAGAAGAAGAACGAAACTGGAACCATTTCCTTCGGGTTCCGTCGTCCGCCGAAAAAATAAGAGTTGTCAAAATCATTCATAAAGAAAGGGCTCCGAACGGGCCCTTTTCTTTTTGTATACCTTTTTCAATTTCATCCTCAAGTCTTCAATTTGCCTACACACAAAATTTCCAAAAAAGCTGTGACAAAAAATTGTGATTTACATTTTCCATTTTTGCAATTTCCGGCAAAAGGAACGGACAGAGAACAGTTTATGATACCGACGTTTTCGCACTTCTTTTTTTTAACATAGTTTATAGATATTTGAGAAACAACCCAAAAAACGGCAATAAAGAAAAGGTTAGCGATGAAGCGACAAAAACATTCGGATTCAAGCGCGTAAAATAGTATAAAAGCAATTTTTTTGGAGGTTTGCCCTATTTTATTTCACAAGAAAAAAAGGTATATTTCCCTTCAGGAATGGGATCAAGTTGCTCGTGCAACTTGGTACTTTCGTGTTCCATCAAAAAACACATATCGAATTATGAAACATTTATCCGCTATAGCCTTTCTGCTTTGCCTCTTTGTTTCGCAATCCATTTCAGCAGCAGGCCTTCCCGAAATCGACCGCACTTGCAAAACATGCGATCGCCGCTACCTCGATTCCCTGAACGTCTACAATAGGCGTCCCATCCGCGTAAACCAATCCGGATTCCGCCCCCAAGACCCCAAATACGCATACGTCGCCGACATTCCCGCAGGCACGAAGTTCTCCGTCATCGACGCCAACAGCGGTATCGAAGAATTCAATGGTGTCACAACGAATCTCGGTCAGTTCACCAAGCCCGGTATCTGGGTAAACGGAACATTCACCTCCATCGCAAGAGTCTATGAATTCGGATCGAAAACTTCGAGCGGGACTGAACAACTTTCTAAGGCCGATTTTACGGGCCTTACGAAGCAAGGCGAATATTTCATTGTCATTGGGAAAGACACCTCCGCCACCTTCCACGTGCATCCGGCCATTTTCAATGCCATTTTCGAAAACTCCCTAAAGTTCTTCGGCATTCAACGTTGCGGTGATACAAAGTCCCACATGCACGCTCCATGCCACCTGCACGATGGTTCCGCGATAGGCCACGACTTGACTGGCGGTTGGCACGACTGCGGCGACCATTTTAAACCATCGGAAACTATTGGCTATACAGCCTATGCACTTGCAACAATTTATCTCGTGTATCAGGACAAGGCCGAAGACCGTTACGGCAATTCCTATGCCGACACCGCATTCACCGACGACTATCCGGACGTCCTCTACGAAGCAAAAATTGGTGCAGACTACATTTTCAAACTCTACAAGGCGTCGAAGGCAGATGGATTGATTGAAAAGCACCAGATGTACCACACCGTTGGCAACGCATTAGACCATGGCTTCTGGGACCTCCCCGAAAGGCAGGACGCTCAACCCTATACAAAAGGCGGGCCCGATAGAGATGTTTACAAAGACATCGGAACGTATGCAGGTGCATTTGCTGCATCGTTAGCCTACTTCTCCGTCGGTTGGCAGGTTTACGACCCCGATTACGCAGATTCACTCCTCGAAGCGGCCAAGGATATTTACCAGAACGTTATGCTCCCCTATACCCCCAAGGGCCAATATGGCTATAAGTCGTCTGATATTCCCGATGGTCTATATGATGGAGGCTCCAACCAGTCCAATATGAACGACGATGCGGCGGCCGCAGCACTTGCCCTGTGGTATGCTACAAAAGACACCATCTATCGCTACCATTTATACAAAGACACGACTATTTTCAACCAGAAAAGCGACTACATAAATAACAATGAACCCAACGATGCTGGGCCATACTTCAGGGGAGGATTCCTGGGAATAACTAGCGGATTCTATCCCGGTGGTTGGATGACCGATTATGAGAATGTTCATGCTTATGTACTATTTTCCTTTGTCAAACTCATCCTCAGCGACAAAGATGTAGCCCTCAGCTATGGTTTGAGCGAAGCGGAAAGAGACACGCTCATACAACGCGCCACCAATTCCCTACGCCGTTTGACCGACGACGGTTCCAAGGGTGACAATACGGTATACACAAACCGATTCGGCACCGTGAAGTCAGTACCACCTTATAACCTGGTCTGGACATCCAGCGACTGGGGCTTTAACCGTTATAATATTGGCGCAGCAAACGCCGTGTTCATGCTATCCGAAATCACGACAGGTGCCGAAAAAGAAGCCTACCTGAACCTAGCTCTCGACAACATCTATTACAACCTAGGCGCAAACCCCTGGGATATATCCTTCTTGATGGGAGCTGGCGACAAGAACCAGAATCACCCCCACAATCGTACCGCAAACCCCGACGGATACAACACCGGAGGCATGCCCTACGAATACCGCTGCCCCAGAGGCGCCTTGATGGGCGGCGCGGCCCCCACCAAAGTTCTACTTGAAGACTGGAACGACTATACAGCGACAGAGACCTGTATCGACTTTTCCGTGCAACTTTTGATTCCGGCACAAAGCCTCGCCGAAAAGCTCCCTCCCGACAACGAGGGGCCAATATTCAGTAACATCGCAGGTTTTCCCATTTCAGAAACCGATGCCATCATAAGCTGGGATGCGAACGAGATTGCCCTGGTTACCGTATTTTACGCCACCCAGCCCAACGGCAGCGACGTCAAGAGCATACAGCAATCCAAGGCTAGCAAGGGTGGTTCAGTGACGCTCACGGGCCTTACTCCGGGTGCCACGTACTATTTCTACCTCGAAGGCATGGACACCAAGAGAAACATCGCCAAGGACGACAACCATGGTCAATGGTATCAATTTACGATGACTCTCGAACCCACCAAGATCAGTGGCGTCACTATCTGCCAAGTCGACCACCGCAGCGCAAAAATCTACTGGTGGACTAACGTCAGGTCGAACGGAATCGTCAATTACGGGACAAAAACCCATTCTCCGACAGACACCCAAGCGGCAAACGCAGGCGCCGTTCTGTTCCACGAAGCGGAGCTCACGGGGCTCAAACCTGGGACGACTTACTACTTCACCGTAACCTCGGGTTCCACAACATCGGATGAATTTTCTTTCACGACCGAACAACACGATGTCTACGCAAACCTTGACATCATCGTCAAACCGTCTTCGTACCAAACCCCATGTAGCAACTGGAAAGATTGCCAACAGTTCATCATCTCCATTACGAACAACGACACCGTCGCCTTCGAAGATTTCGAGATGCGTTTTTACACCAAGACGGACAAACTCGGCCCCATCACATACATCACGCAGAAATTTGGTGGTGGCGGGCTCGTCAACGGTTCCTCAAGCATTTCCTACGATTCGCCACAACCAGACGGAAAAGGCGGATACTACCTCCCTATCAAGGTCAACGGAGTTTTGGAAGTTTCTGGAAGACTCGTATTCCAGTTGAAGCTCACCGAAACGAACTTCGGAGAACTGGAAAATTCTTGGTCACTGCGCCCGCATACCGAAGATACCGACCCGATCTACTTCAAGGGCATCGACCTGACACAAGGCCCGGCATTCACCAGAAATGAAAGTGAATTCATCGAAGCCAACACTTCGGGTGATTCCGTCGTAGCCTTTGTCAAAGACCCTTACATAGCAGTCTATTACCACGGCAGACACATCTACGGCTATGGTCCGGACGACAACGACGACGGACCGCTTGTCCGCAGGAATGTCAAGTTGGCATTCGACCAACCGTTTGTCACACCGTACTTCTCTGTCGAAAAGGATGACCCGCTCACAACGTATTCGGGCACCGCCCGAGTTTCGCCCACCGGGCTCCTCGACGATGTCGAAAAGAACAGTGAATCCGTCAGTATCGTGCCTCTTGTCATGGGCAGGACCGATGCAGTCTCATTCCAGATCGACACAACCCTCGCCTACGGGAACAACTACATCGAATGGGTTGCCTGGCATAACCACTTCGCCAACAAGAGCACCACGAACAAGTACGACTGCGCCTGCGATGTCGTGAGAAGCAACGTCGAAATCGACACTATCACCCAACCGCCCGAGCAACGCTACCTGGAATTCACGGTCGATACGATCAACGTTTATACGGGTCGCTTTGCCGAAGTCCACCTGATTCTCAAGGACAGCCTCAAGCAGCAGATGACCACCGAGAACATTTCCGTCTTGGTATCATCCGACAATCCGCTTGTCCAGTTCTTCACAAGCACTACAGCCACGATCCCGACAACGACTATCGATATCGTGAACGGCGAGGCCGTATTCTATGTGAAAGCAGATTCTGCCCTCACGGCCCCCATCTACGCCACGGCCAACTCGACCAAGCTTATCGCCTACGACAATGCGAAAGCCATCCTTATTGTCGAAGACCTTCCGCCTTGGCCCATTATCACCACCGCGAAGATGGTTGACCGCAACTGCGACAACGTCCCCGACGCCATGGCCATCACGCTCTCGAACGCCTACATGGAAAATACCAAGTTCTCCATGATCCGCTTCACCTACGGCAACGACACGCTGACTTCGGATAACGTGGAAAGCCTTGACGGGACCAATCTCGTTGTCAAGATAGCCCTCAAGGACACCAGCGCCAACACGGCACCGAGCGGCAACATCACGCTTGTCAGCACCGTCGAAGGCAGTCCCAAGGAATCTAACGACTTCTATGGCGACGGCATCTCGCCCACGCTGCTGTCTGTATCTGTTCTGGAACGTCTCGACACGGCAAAGGCAGACCGCGTGTACCTGCAGTTCAGCGAACCCGTCTCCATCCCCGGACTGGAATGGCCGATACAGCTCTACAACGGAAACAGCCCCGTGCCAACCCCCGTCAACGTGACTAACGCAAGAATCTACAACGACTCGCTGAACGTCTGGGAACTCACTGTAGACTTCGCTCAGGATGGTTCCTCTATCGTCAAGGAAGGCATGGGCGGGCAACTTCTGCTCACCAGCGCTATCACGGACAGGGCCGGCAATGGAGTCGGCACCTGCAAGCAGCCAATCCACACCATCACGCTCAAGATTCTCCCCGTCCCGATGACATACGCCTACATCAGCGACAAGGACGAAGATGGTCTTGCCGAATATGTGGAAGCCGTTTTCACATCGCCTGTAGACAAGCGCCATGAGCCCGACAGTGTTTCCATCGAATTCGGTAGCGCAGTGCCCGAAACGCTTTGGACATCCAGCTACACATTCAGCGACGACCGCAAGACCGCCATTCTGAAGTTGAAGTCTCCGTTCCGCCTAGGAAACACCAACGGCAACTACTCCGGGAGCTACAACGGCAAGGAACTGATCGGTGCCGGACTTGTCATGCAACACATCGGTTCAGGCGCCGCTTACGAAACAAACAGCGTCATCGCCGAAGACAAAGTTGGCCCCGTGTTCACATCGGCAATGATCAGGTCTTCCAGCGAATTCGAGATTCTCAATATTTTCGCCAGCGAACCCTTGGCAATCGTAGATTCCTCGAACAAACTGTACCTACGCGAACGCGGCGATGTCAGCATCTACTCCAAAGACTTGATGCGATGGAATTTTTCTAGGCAAAACACGACATTAGACGTGTTCTTCATGAACGAATCGGAAAAAGCAGTCATGGAAGGAGACCGACTTCGCTTTGCACCGCTTAATGCTAGCGCATTCGTCGACAAGAGCGGAAATATGCCCGTGACCGACAACCCCTGGGTCACCGTCTCTGGCGATGGCAAGCCCAAGGTCAAATACGACGTTGGCCTGCAGAGCCCAGTCATCACAGTCGACCCCAAGAAAGTTTCCCCGCCGGTCCCAGGAAATTCCGACTTCCGCATTTATATCTACAACCCGACAACACACAAACTTGACGCCATCCAGGACGGCAAGGTCGTTGCCTCCATCGATACAGCATTGACGCCGCTGCAAGGGCCCGTCTGGACTATCGATATGACCATCCCCCGCGGAGCCGCCTTTGACGAGCCGCCCGCCTGGGATACAATGACCATCAAGTACAGGATTCCTACCTACACCAATCTCGGCTCCTTCGTGAACCTCATCGACGGAAGCTACGAAATTACACCAAACACGTACCTTTCTTCCGACAACAAGGTCACAATCTTCGTAGAATGGGCAACACTCGATGGCAAGGGAGTCCGCTCAAAGAACGGACGTATTGTGGGCACCGGAGCCTACATTTACAAGCTCGAACTAGAGAACCGCTTTACTCCCAACCCGAACCTGGACGAGGAAACGCAGAAGAGGTTCAAGTTCAGGAGTACCTACGAAAAAACCAAAAAATTCGGAATCAAGCGCGTAAAATAAAGGAAGTCCGTACTTTTTCCCCAAAGAGCTCGCCTAGTGCGAGCTTTTTTTTTAGTTTTCGTCAAGCATGCACGAGGTCTTGTACTCCCATTCGCCATACATCATAGCGCTGTCTACCTTAGCGCTAATGATGTCGCTTGGCTTCAAAAAGCTGCTTTGGAAAGAGACCAATGCAAAAAAACTTCCCGAACCCATCGTGAAGTTCATCCATATCAACATCGTATGGAACCTCTGCGCACTCACTGGCTCGCTATTTCTCTTTCAGCCACAGACCTCAACAATCAAGCTCATCCTGTTCACAATCCAAGCTCTCGCCTGGATACAGACTGGAACGACAATCTATAGGATTGGCAAACTGGATTCCGATTACAAGGACATGGGGCCATCCAAAGTATGGAACACCATCGCCATTTGCGCGGTCCTGCTCGTTTCCATATTCGCCATTTTCGACATTCGCATACTCACCGAAATTCAAATCATGGGGCTCTACCCCCTGAAAAACTACCCCATCGCCATCATTTTCTCGACGTTCTTCATCCTGTTTGTCGTCCCGCCCATCATCGCGACGATGTACCAGCTGTTCAAGAGATGCATGCAGTCAAGCAGCTCCAACATGGTGAAGGTCAATACGAAAATTTTGGCCTGTTTCATTACGATATTCCTCATCGCCTATTCCTTCGATTTCATCCTGCCCATAATCCAGACGACATCATTCAAACCGGACAAGATGCACTTCCTCTTCTGGAACCAGTGCTGCAGCATATTCCTCGCCATCCTCGCCATCCAGTATTTCACGTCCATAACATATAAGAACAAGAGTTCGTACTGGCTACTGACCAGGATTATCAACCAAATCAACGACGGCATCATCTGCTACCATTCAGACGGCCGTATCAAGTCTGCCAACCCGATTGCGCTGCAGATGTTCCAGACGACAATCGATGAACTCCAGACTAAATACATCCAGGAAATTTTCTCGAAGAACCTGGAATTTTTCCGCGAGTCCCATTACAAGAGCCAGAAGATATCCATCAAGAACGAAATTCACAAGTTCGATATCAAGATTTACCAGAGCCACCTCAACATGCTCTCCAGCGAGTTCGTCATCCAGTTCAGCGACCTCACCAATACGCTGTACTACCAACAGCGCATCAAAGATCTGAACGAACAGTACGTAGAATACAAGCAAGACCTCATCCGCTATCAGGACCGCCTCAATATTTCTGAAAAGCGCTCCGACGAGAACAAGAGTTTCCTGTTCACCTTGATTAACGCTCTCCCCTTCCAATTCTGGTCCAAGAACGAGCAAGGCGTCTACGTGATGCAAAACCAGAAAGATATCGCCAACCGCGGGAACAAGTCGTCTTCGTTCGACAATCCTGAACAAATTACGGGCTACGAAAACGAAGCACGCATGAAGGGAATTTCGAAATCATTCATCTCGTACGAAACCGTGAGCGGAAGAATCATCACCCAGGACGAAGCGAACGTACTTTTCCGCGAAGGGAAAGAAGTTTTCATCTTTGACAACCTGTTCATCCCCATCGTCGCGGAATCGGCTCCCTACAAGGTCATCGGGCTGAAAATCGACATGACCGAACAGCGCAAGCTCGAAAAGGAACGCGACATGCTTCGCGAGCAGAAGTATATCCATTCCCGCCTCGAAGAACTGGGCACACTGTGCGGAGCGTTTGCGCACGACTACAACAACATCCTCGGATCGCAGATTGGATTCTGCGACCTCGCAAAGGAATCTATCGCCGAGGACCATCCGGCCTACATGTTTATCTGCGAAGCGCGCAAGGCCGCAGAACGTGGAAAGCAGTCTCTCGAAGAATTGCTGAGCACAATCCGCGGTAACACATCTACCGCCATCCCACCCATAGAATTCTCGCCCCACATCATCATCAAGGATGTCGTCGTCCGCTTCACGCAGAGTCTCCCGAAGGGCATGCGTATCGTCTCTACCGAACTCGACGAGGACATCAAGATCATGGGTGTCGTGGCCTCGTTCGAACGAGTCATTACGAACATTGTCAAGAACGGGATTGACGCAATGAAATCTACGGGTGGCCAGCTCACTATCCGGATGCATTCCGAGACGCTGGAAGAATCCCTGGACGTGCCCTATGCAGTCCCCATTCCTGCCGGCTCGTATGCGAAAATCAGCATTTCGGATACCGGTACCGGAATGGACGCCGGGACGCTGGAACGTATTTTCTCCCCATTTTTCACAACAAAAGCCCCCGGAGAAGGGCTCGGACTGGGGTTGTCTTCTGCCGTCCGGCTGCTAAAAGAAGCAAAAGCAGCCTTCAACGTACAAACTACACTAGGCAAAGGCACCACATTTAATCTATATTGGCCTAAAAAGAATGAATAATATGGAGGGACCATGTCCACAATCCTGATTATCGATGATGACGAACAGTTCAACCTGATGCTCAAGTCCGCCCTGACAATCAAGGGCTACAATGTCGATACGGCATCGAACGGGAAAGAAGCCAAAGCCCTGTACCAGAGCAACGTCTACGATGTAATCATTACGGACATTATCATGCCCAATGTTGACGGCTACGAAGTTATCCTTGACCTCCGCCGCATGGGAATGGGTGACCGCATCATCGCAGTCAGCGGTGGCGGGCGTACGGCAGCCGACGATTACCTCATCACGGCAAAGCACTTCGACGTCGCAGCGACATTCAACAAGCCCGTAGACCTACAGGCACTCCGAGCGAAGGTCGAGGAAATCATCCAGAAGCACTAAAAGCCTATGAAAATTCTGATCGCCGATTTAGATCAAAACTTTATCAGCGACATCCAGCATTCGTGGTCCATACCGGACACGGATTTTGTCGTGTGCAGCGACAAGGGCGCTTTCATGCCTTTGGCCAAGAACCAACCGGTGGACCTCGCGTTCATCGAGGTTCCCTTCCTCATGCTCGAAAACATGGACATGGTGAGCTACCTGAAGGAACGGCACCCCGGCATCGAAATCTACGTGCTGTGCAACGACAAGAACTGGCCAGGCGCGACCAGCGCCATTTCCAGAGGCGCCAGCAGTTTCCTCATGAAGCCGCTTTCTATTTCGCAGCTCGAGGACGTGGCCAAGAAGGCACTGGCACAGCAGCAGAACAAGTCTACCGCGCAATTGATGGAATCGCAGGTTCTGGACAGCCTGCTCGGCAACACGCCGGAAATGCGCAAGATTCTCAAGACTGTCTACAAGATTGCCCCTACAACAAGTACAGTGCTCATCACCGGTGAATCCGGCTCGGGCAAGGAGTTCCTCGCCAAGATAGTTCACCGCTACAGCAAGAGGAGCGAAGCGCCCTTTGTCGCCGTCAACTGCGGCGCCATTCCGGAGAACCTGGTCGAAAGTGAACTCTTTGGCAGCAAGAAGGGCTCGTACACCGGTTCCACCGCCGACAAGAAGGGTCTGTTCGAATCTGCAAACGGCGGCACACTGTTCCTCGACGAAGTCGGCGAACTTTCCCCGGCAACGCAAGTCAAGCTCCTGCGCTTCTTGCAGAACCACGAGATACGCCGCGTGGGCGAAACCGAGAGTCGCTATGTGGACGTGCGCGTCATCGCGGCGACAAACCGCGAACTCAAGGACGCCATGCTCGAAGGCCGGTTCCGCGAAGACCTTTATTACAGATTGAACACGTTCCACTTGCAACTCCCGCCCCTGCGTGAACGCAAGCCCGTGATTCCTGCACTCGTGCGCTACTTCATCCTCAAGTACAAGGAAGCCCACGGCAAAGACATTGTCGACATCGAACCAGCAGCACAGTATGCGCTCAGCCGCTACCGCTATCCGGGCAACATCCGCGAACTTGAGAACATCATCGAGCATGCCATCGTGCTTTCGGAAAACGGAGTCATCCGTTTAGAAGACTTGCCCGAAGAAGTCCAGAACGAAGCGAACGAAAAGCCTATCGCTATCCCGCACATGAAGCAGGCGGCCATCGCGAACGGCGAAGAAGCATGGGAAAGCGAAGCCATTCCACAGGCAATCCCGGCTAGCGAAGTTCTCCCGAACAAGAGTCTGGAAGGCTATACGGAAATCACTCTCAACGACAAGAAGGACAACGGAAACTCCGAAGAAATCCTCTCGCTCGAAGAGATGGAACGCCGTCACATTCTGCATGCGCTCAGCATTTGCAAAGGGAACCGCACCGAAGTTTGCAAGCGACTCGGCATCAGCCGCGCCACCCTTTGGCGCAAGCTGAAGGAACTGAAGATCGCGATGGAAGAAGGTGACGAGTAATAAGGCTCGAGGTTCGAGGCTCCAGGCTCGGGGAATTAACTTCTAAACTTCAACAAGTGTCGCGACAAGGCAGGAATCCTTCGTAGAACCACTGCCCGCAAAATCGATATCCTGCCCGCGCTTCCAAGCAGTGCGGGCATTCTTGTGTACCGACTTCACGGCATTGAGCACATCGCGCGAAAAAACGTCGAGCGCGAACTCGCTGTAATTGGAACTCACCATGAAGAACCCGTGCGGGTTCAGGATTTGAGCGCATTCCGCGACAAGCGGCATCAAGTGTTCGCGCACGTTGAAGTTGAATCCCTTGAAACGAGCGAAACTCGGCGGGTCAAGCACGATGCCATCGAAGCGGAGTCCCTTCTTGCAAGCCCAGCGCACGTATTCAAGCGCATTGCCACGGAAAAATTCACCCGGACGCAGGTCAAGCCCGTTCAGCGCATAGTTTTCGCGCCCCTTGTCCAAAATCTTCCCGCTGATGTCGGCATTCGTTGCAACAGCGGCGCCACCCAGGCGAGCATGCACTGAGAAACTGCACGTGTAGCTGAAAAGATTGAGGAACCGCGGACCACCCTCATTTGTCATCCCCGCTTTTTCATTTGTCATCCCCGCGAAGGCGGGGATTTCCTTTGAACTTTCACCAGACATCGCGCGGAAGCGTTCCTCCACTTCGAGGCGCACATGGCGCATGTCAAGGAACAACCCCGGATTCACCGTATCGAGCAAATCCACATGAAACCGCGCGCGCCCCTCGCGCACGACGCCCACGGCATCCTCACGCGAGCCAAAAGCAACTTCCATCGGAGCATTTTCCAAAGACTTGCCCGAGCGCGAGAGACGCTCCTTCACCACGACGCAAACAGGATTGAACGCCCCGACAATGGCCTCGACGATTTCCCGCCGACGCGACAGCATTTCCGGCCCAAAGAACTGCACTTGGAAACGGTCACCAAACTTGTCGAGCGTAACCCCCGGGAACCCGTCTGCAGCCCCGTTCACGATGCGATAGGCATCGGTAACATCAAACAGCGCTGAGCGTTTTTCGAAAGCAGATTGGAGGAGGGAGAGCATGGATAATTAGGGATTAGAATCTAGAGGCTAGGATCTAGGGGTTAGTAGCGGTGAGCTTTGAGCCATCAGCAGTGAGTAGCGAATCTACGAAAATCATACCTCATTGCTCATCGCTCATAGCTCGCAGCTGTCAAGCATCACTTATCCAAATTCTTGATTTGGTCCACGAACTCGCCGACTTCCTTGAACTCGCGGTAGATGGAGGCGAAGCGCACATAAGCCACAGGATCGAGTTTTTTGAGTTCCTGCATGGTCATGTTGCCAATCTGGTCGTAGGTCACCTCGAAGCTGTCGTTGACCGGCAGGGAATTCTCGACGTTAGTCGCCAAGTTTTCCAAGTCTTCCCTGGACACTGGGCGCTTCTTGCAAGAATCCATAAGGCCCTTCATCAGTTTCTCGCGTTGGAAAGGCTCCTTGCTCCCGTTTCTCTTGATAACGGTAAGCGGCTGCAACTCGATATATTCACGAGTTGTAAAGCGGCGGCCACAGGCAAGGCATTCACGGCGGCGGCGTATAGAAGTTCCGCTCACGCGGCTATCGACAACCTTGTCGTTGTCGGTTTTGCAAAAAGGGCAAATCATGGCTTGAATATAGGTTTTTTCGCGGGGAAAAAGCACTTTTTTTGATATTTCGTCATTATCCGTGAGGCAAAAGGGCTTTTTTTGTCATAAATAATTTCCCTTACAAAAAAAAACGACCGGTTGGTCGTTTTTTCTTATAAATCCTATCGCTAGGCTACGCCTCGCGAAATTACCCATTCACCTTCTTGAAGTCGGCGACGTTCTGGGCAAACTCGGCAAGGTATTCCTTGGCCTTCGCAGCCACAGCCTCGGGCACGTAACCGAATTCCTTCTCAAGCACGCCAGCCGGAGCGGAAGCGCCGAAGCGTTCCAGACCGCAAGCCTTGCCGAACCCGCCAACCACGCGGTCGAAGAGGACCGGGAGGCCGCTGGAGAGAGCGAACACCGGAGTCCAAGGCACGAGCACCTGGTCGCGGGTTACCTTGTCCTGCTTGAGGAAGAGAGCCGGGCTAATCATGGAGACAACGCGCACAGACTTGCCTTCGGCACGGAGGAGTTCGGCGGCCTGGTGCTCCAGGAGCACGTCGGAACCGTTCGCCACGAGAGTGAGGTCCGGGTTCTTGCCGGCAGCGGTATTGTCGCTCACAATGTAGGCGCCCTTGCGGCAAGCCTTCGCGGCTTCGTAGCGTTTGTCGCCGGGGAGAGAGTTTACCACCTGGCGCGTGAGGATGAGAGCCGTCGGGCTGTCGTTATTTTCGAAAGCCATTTCCCAGGCGACGAGCGTTTCGAACGCATCGGCCGGACGGAGCACGAGCATTTCGGCCTTGCCGTTTTTCTTCGTAAGGTCTTCGAGCAAGCGAATCTGCGTTTCGTGTTCAATGGGCTGGTGCGTCGGGCCATCTTCGCCCACGCGGAAGCTGTCGTGCGTGAACACGTACTTGACAGGCAGGCCCATGAGGGCGGCCATGCGGATAGCGGGCTTCATGAAGTCGCTGAACACGAAGAACGTAGCGCAAATCGGGAACAGGCCCTTCTGCAAAGCGATACCATTCATGATGGCGCCCATCGTCAGTTCGGCGACACCCACCTGGACAAACGCGCCCTTGAAGTCGTTCGGACGGAAGATGCCCGTCTTGTTGAGGAACGCCTGCGTGTTGTCGGAGTTGGAAAGGTCTGCGGAACTGCAAATGATGTTGTGGAAGTTTTCGGCGAGGTAGCCGAGCACCGTACCACTCGTAACGCGGGTAGCCACACCTTCCTTAATCGGGAGGTTCGAGAGGTTGAGCACCGGAGCCTTGCCGGAGAGCCATTCATTGAGGGTTGCGGACTTTTCGGCATTCGCAGCATCCCAAGCGGCCTTGGCCTTCTTCCATTCGGCGACTTCCTTCCGGAGTTCTTCAGCGCGGGCTTCGAATGCAGCCTTCACGTCGTCGAACACCTGGAACGGGTCGTCCGGGTTACCGCCGAGGTTCTTGACCGTCGCGGCAGTGGATGCGCCGGCAGCGTTGAGCGGCTGGCCGTGCGTAGAAACTTCGCCTTCGTAGCTCTTGCCATCTTCGGCTACAGCGCCCTTGGCCATCGTGGTGTGGCCGAACACGAGAGTCGGCTTTTCCTTTTCGGCCCAGGCGGCCTTGAAAGCCTTGCGGAGTTCAGCGATATTGGAACCGTCGCATTCGATAACGCGGAAGCCCCAGGACTCGTACTGCTTCACGAAGTCGTGGCTCATCACGTCTTCGGTCTTGCAGCTCAGCTGCACCTGGTTCGCGTCGTAGAAGAAGATGAGGTTCGAAAGTTTGAGGTGGCCGGCGATACGGCCCACGCCGTATGCGATTTCTTCTTCGAGGCCGCCGTCAGAAACGAGGCAGACCGTCTTGTGCTCGAGGATGGAACCAAAACGTTCCACCATGAAACGTTCGGCGATGGCGGCACCCAGCGCAATGCCATGACCGATGCCAAGCGGGCCCGAGGAGTTCTCGATGCCGAGCATCACATCCAGTTCGGGGTGACCCGGAGTGCGGCTGCCGAGCTGGCGGAAATCCTTCACGTCGTCGAGAGTGAGGCGGCCGGAAAGGACCAACTCGGAGTAGAGGAGCGGGCTCATGTGGCCCGGGTCCATGAAGAAGCGGTCACGGCCCATCCATTCCGGATCGTCCGGATCGTAGCGCAAAAATTCTGCAAACAAAAGCGTCGTGGCGTCGGCGGCGCCCATCGCACCACCCGGATGCCCAGACTTGGCCTTCTGCACCATCGCGGCGGAAAGGATACGGACGTTGTCGGCTGCTTTTGTAACTAGAGCATCTTGCACGGTAAAACCTCTCTCGATGTTGTTTTTTACGCGCCAAATGTAGTTTTTTCTCGCCACTCTCTCAAGGCTTAAAGATGAAAAGTCATTTATGCCCCGCCTTTTTTTGCATAAAAATTGGGTTTTTCAGAAAAAGTTATATTTTGACCCGAAGTCGCCGTAAGCGACGGAATCGCCCCCGAAAGGAGCGGTTTTAATAGTTTTTTGGAATGAAACCATGAAAATCAAAAACGATATCTTGGCCTTACTCAAGAACTTAGCCCATCCCGCCGGAATCGCGGGAGTAATCCTGGCACTGGCAATCCCCTTCCTGGTCTATCTCGCCCCCAACATTGGGCACAAGGAAACCATCCGGCAACTGGACCTGAACCTTCCCATTCCCCTCTTCTGTGTACAGTTCGCCCTCGCTATCGTCCTGCTCGCCGTGCTGAACAAGGATTTCCGCGAATGGTTCCGCGGCATCCTCCCTGCAAAGGCTTTCAGCATCATGGCTCTTGCATTCGCGGTCGCCGTTTCCATCTTTGCAGCAACGCAAATCGAAGCACGTCACCGCGTGCAGAGCGACGAAAGCGTGTTCATGTCCGTTGCGCAGAACATGTTCTACAACCACGAGAGCGGCACCTGCAACCAGGGCCTCTTCTCCGATGGTAAACTGGAATGTACCTCCAAATCCAACAGTTTCAAGACAAAGGGGCTCTCGTTCCTGTACTACATAGGAATGCCTCTGTTCGGCAGTGACCTCCACTGGATATTCAACCTGGAACTCCTGATGCTGCCGCTGTCGTTCTTGCTGATGTTCTTCGCCATCGTCGCATGGACAAGGCAACCGCTGCTCGCATTCTTCGCATCGCTGTTGCTCGCACTGCAACCGACCGTCCTGTTCCAGTTCCGCGCCATGTCGGTGGAACCGCTCTACATTTTCCTCTCTGCACTTTCACTCCTGGTGTTCAAGTGGGCGTTTGACCGCAACACCATCAAACACTGGGCTCTGCTCGCACTCATTCTCGCCTTCTTCGCACAAACCCGCCAAGAGACGGCATTCTGCCTATTCGCCTTCATTATCTTCGCTCTGCCCAAGCTGCTTGACTCCAAGGACTACAAGGCTCCCACGTTCTTCGTGACGCTTTCGCTGTTCTCGGTGCCGGCACTCCTTACCATCAGCTACTTCCAGGGATTTGGCTTCCAGGGTGGCGAATACGAAGCGCACGGGCACTTCATCGAAGATTTGCTCAAGAACTGGGAAATCATGACAAAGCCGCTCAACGATAACGGCGAACTTTCCAACCCGTTCCTCAGCTACTTCAACTACCTGTTCGCGCTGGGAGCGGCCTACCTCTTGTTCCGCGCATTCTACGACCTGCGCAAGAAGGATTTCTTCTACCTCGAAGTCCTCGCATTCCTCGTCATCTACCACCTGCAGACCTACGTCATTCTCGAGAATGTCTCCGGTGACTTCGGTATCGAAATCAACCAGCGTTATAGCTTGGTGATGCTGCCGTCCATGGCGTTTGTCGCAGCACTCCCCATCGCCCACTTTGTCGAAACCATCGTCAAAACGAGTCTGGATTCCAAGTCCAAGAACGCAGGACGCTTCACCGTTCTTGCAGCGATTGTCGTTGCCGTGGTACTCTCCGGGTGGACCGCCCACTACAAGCCGGACTTCAACAAGAACATCATGTACAACAGGAACCACTTGACCATCGAGGAACACGAGATCCTCGCCTGGCTCAAGGAAATGCCTGCAAAGAACAGATTGTTCATCTACGGGCGTCCGTGGCATTTCGTGGGTTATGGCATTTCTTCCATCCACTACGACCAAGCGCGCAAGATGAGCCCCAACGCGCTTAACGACCTGATGAAGAAGTTCGACGAAGTCTACTACATTCGTGGCCTCGATTGCTGGGACAGCCAGACTTACCACAAGAAGGCCGTCGAGCACCGCATCGCAACCACCTGCGACGTGTTCGAAAAAGAAATGGAACTGGAAGGCGTCAAGAACATCCTCGTCACGAACAACTACTGGGTGCAAATCGCCAAGTTCCTGGGCCGCAAGTCTTACGACCCATCTAAGATCATCATGGTCAGCGCCCCCGAAATGGTGGACACAGCGCTTGTCCTCGGCATTGACCTGAAGGACTCCCGCACAGAAGCCCGCCAGTGGACATATAAAGTAGACATGAACGACCGTGTCCTTGTGGAAGGCCACTACGAAGCCGGTGCTCTTCAAGTCAGCGTACCCAAGGATAGCGTCATAACCGGCTACAACAAGATTACATACTCCGTCAAAGACCCGAACGGAAAAGTTCTCGGGACTATCGAAGACTACTACTTCAACGCAAAGGACGGAGCACTCGCCCTGAATGGAGTCAAGTTCGAAAGCCACACGCAAGCCTGGGGTTCGCTGCACATTAACGAATCCATCGAAGGCAACAAGATGACCGTGAACGGGAAAAGGTTCAAGTTCGGTTACGGCACCCACGCCGCCTCCGAAACCGTATTCAACATCGAAGGCAAATTCAATACGTTCTCCATGCAATACGGCCTCGACGACGAATCCCTCTGCAGCAGTGGCGTGAAAATGCAAGTGCTCGGAGACGGCAGGGTTCTCGCCGAAACAGAATTTTTCAAGGCCGGATTCCTCGGAACCCTCACGGCCGATATCAAGGACATCCAAAAACTCACCATCAAGTCCATCGCCAACGGCAGTATTGACTGCGACCACGTGGACATCATCAACCCGGAAGTTAAATAATGCTCTTATCCGTAATTATCCCCGTATTCAACGAAGAAGAAATCGTTGCCGAAACCTACCGGGTTCTGGAAGAAGAACTCAAGAACGTCGAGCATGAACTCATATTCGTGAACGACGGTTCCAAAGACCGCACCCGCGAAATCGTCGAAGGCCTGCTTCCGGGCAACCCGAACAACAAGATTGTCAACTTCAGCCGCAACTTCGGCCACCAGGCAGCCTTCAGCGCGGGCCTTGACCACGCCACGGGCGATGCCGTCGTAATTATCGACGGTGACCTGCAAGACCCGCCGAGTCTCATCCACGAGATGCTCGAGAAATGGCGCGAAGGTTATCAGGTCGTGTATGCACAGCGCAACAAGCGCAAGGGCGAAACCATCTTCAAACGTTTCACCGCGTTCGCGTTCTACCGCATCATCGGCAAGCTCACAAGTATCGACATTCCGCCAGACACCGGTGACTTCCGCCTCATGGACCGCTGTGTGGTGGATCAGCTCAAGAACCTGCCAGAACGCAGCCGCTTCTTGCGCGGGCTCGTCTGCTGGGTCGGCTTCAAGAAGATTGGCGTCAAGTACGACCGCGCCGAACGCACCGCAGGGACTTCCAAGTATCCGCTCAAGAAGATGCTGCGCCTCGCCTTCGACGGCATCACCGGTTTCAGTTCCGCCCCGCTCAAGATCAGTTTCTATCTCGGCTTCACTGCGGTCATTGTCGGGTTCGGTCTTCTCGTCTGGTCTATCCTCGAGAAATTTCTCAACCCCGCGACAACCGTTCCCGGCTGGGCTTCGCTCATGACCGCCATCGTATTCTTCGCCGGTGTACAGCTGATTTCCATCGGCATCCTCGGCGAATACATCGGCCGCATCTACGACGAAGTCAAGCAGAGACCGTTGTATATTGAGGATAAGAAGTAGTAGACGAGAGACGAGAGACGAAAGAGTTGTCATTGCGAGGGGCGAATAGCCCCAAAGCAATCTCCGCAAAAAAAGACGTCTCAAAACCTCGAACCTAAAGTTTAGAACGCATATGAAAAACAAACTATTCGTCATGAGCGCCGCGAGTGGCGCGGGCAAGACAACCCTCAAGGACAAGGTCATCGGGGAATTCCCCGACATCGTGTATTCCATTTCGGCAACGACGCGCAAACCGCGCGAAGGCGAGGTGAACGGTGTCCACTACTTCTTCAAGACAAAGGAAGAATTCGAGAAGCTAATTAAAGAAGACGGCCTTATCGAATGGAACGAGGTGCACGGCAACTACTACGGCACGCCCAAGTTCTTTGTCGAAGACATGCTCCGCCAAGGCAAGCGAGTGCTGTTCGACCTCGACGTTTTTGGCAAGGTGAACTTTGACAAGGTTTACCCAGATGCGACTGGCATCCTGATTCTCCCGCCAAGCGAGGAGGAACTGGAACGCAGGCTGCGCGGTCGCGGCACCGACTCCGAAGAAGTCATCCGGCTGCGTCTCGAAAACGCGAAGAAGGAAATGGAATTCGCAAAGACCAAGGGCAAGTACGAATACACAATCATCAACGACGACCTTGAAAGGGCCGCCGATGAACTCCGTGCCATATTGAAGCAGAAATAGGTTAACCTATTCGATTTCGACCTTGATCTCTACGCCAGGGAACCATGGTTTCGCAGCGTTCACGACAGGCCAAAGAATTCGACGGACGGGCGTAAGCTCGTTCGTTTTTAAATACAGTTTCGCCCAGCGAACATTCTGCACCACCGGGATAAACGCATCCACTGGGCCCATCACCGTCATCGACTTTTCCGCACGGCACATTTTTTCCACACGGCCAACGGCTTCGCGCAAAAGCGATTCATCTTTGCTGCCAAACGCAACTTCCACCAACTTGCAGAACGGCGGATAGCACGCCTCGCCACGGTTGCGCATTTCCCATTCTGCAAAACCACCAAAATCGTGTTGCAAAGCAAAGCGCATCACCGGTTCGTCGGGATTGAGCGTCTGCACTAGAACCTTGCCGCCCCCCTGTACGCGGCCCGCACGGCCCGCCGTCTGACTCAACAGTTGGAACAGCCTTTCTGTATTGCGGAAATCCGGCAAGCCAAGGCCACTATCGGCACCCACGATACCCACCAGCCTCACGCCCGGGAAATCGTGGCCCTTCGCAACCATCTGCGTCCCAAGCAAAATGTTGTACTCACGATTGCGGAACGCATCTAAAATTTTTTCAACAGAGCCCACGTTCTGTGTCGTATCGCGATCCATGCGCACGATCTTCGCACCGGGCACCCACTCGGCAATTTCTTCTTCCAGTTTTTCGATAGCGCCGCCAACGAACTCGAACGTTCCCGCACCACAAGAATGGCACGGCGAATTCACCGGATAGAGCAAGCCGCAGTAATGGCACATCAAGGAACCATACTGTTTATGATAAACTAGCGGAACATGGCAATGTTTGCAATAGAGCGTTTCGCCACATTCGCTGCATACGCGAATTTTCGAGTAGCCGCGACGATTCATCAACACAATGGACTGTTCCCCACCAGCAACGCACTCCACCAAGGCGTCGCGGAGGTCCGGCGACAACATGAGGCCCTTTTGCTGACACACCTTCGCCATGTTTATGATACGCACATCGGGGAGCGAGGCCGCCGTCGCACGTTTTTTGAGCCTCAACAGCTTTATGTTGTTTAAAACCGCATTGCGGTAAGTCTCGAGGCTCGGCGTGGCACTCCCGAGAACGACCAAGGCTCCGTACTTGTGCGCTACATGGAATGCGAGTTCCCGGGTATGGTAACGCGGGGCCGGATCCTGTTGTTTGAAGGAGGAATCGTGTTCTTCGTCCAAGATGACGACATCAAAATCAAATGGTGCAAGAATCGCACTGCGCGTTCCGAGCACGACTCGCGCCTCGCCACGCAACACCGAAACATAAGCCGCACGCTTTTTCGGAGCAGAAAGCGCAGAATGCAGCACCTGTACAGGCACCTGCAAAAAATCTTCGAACCGTTTCGACGTTTGCGGAGTAAGGCCGATTTCTGGAACAAGAATCAAGACCTTCAACCCACGGGACAAAGCTTCCCATGCCAGTTCTTGATACACACGCGTCTTGCCCGAACCAGTCACACCATGCAATAGCGTCCCGCGAAAACCATTCCCCGAAAGGTCTGCAACAAGGGATTCCAAGGCAATGCACTGTTCATCTGTCAGAGGAGGCGCATCTGGCCGCACGGGAACGGAATCTTTCGCCACGGCATTGCCGGGCAAATCTTCAGTGGAATCTCCAACACCGGCCGCAAGCGCATCTAGATACTTTTCAAATTCGGCTGGCCAGAAAACGTCCAAGGCCTTCATCGGCGTACTCATATAGTAGCGGGAAGTCCACTCCAGCATTTCCATGTAGCGTTCACTGAAAACGTACCCAGAAGCATGGGGGAAAGCGCAACGCACATCGAACTCCGGGCGTTCGGCAGTCACCTTCGCCACGAGAGCAAGCACCGGCTTTTTGCGGTTGGCCAGCTGGACCCAGACAACGCTCCCGCGCTCCAACGAGGCCCCTTCGGGGACGCCGTAAGTGAACACGGACGGGGCCTGCGGGATGTACACCTCGCAGAACTCGGCCAGGGAAGACGCTTTCATCTTCATCCTAACCGCTTCGGGCGCTTGTGTTTTGGGGATCCGTTTCGACATTGGGCTAAAAAATAGCATCAAACCCTACAAAATAAAAGTTTTTTAAAATTTTTTAATATTGTTTTAATTAGATTATGTTTCACAGGTTCGCAAAGGGCCTGAACCTTCCCTGGAGTTTACTATGAGCTTATTGGACGCATTTAAACCGAAATGGCAGAATTCCAACCCTGAAAAGCGCATCGAGGCGATTGACGAGTTGAATTCACAGCATCAGGACATCCTCGAAAACATCGCATTGCGCGATGAAGACAAGGACGTAAGATTGGCAGCCATCAAAAAACTGACCATTGTCTCTACGCTGCTGAACATTTCGAAAAACGATACCGAAGCGATGGTCCGCCGTCTTGCTGAAACGCGTTACTACGAAGAAATCACCAAGAAGCTGAAAGAATTCCGCGAAGCCGCAACTCCCGATATTATTGCGCATCTCGATGAATTGAAAGACACTCGCTACGCCGAAGAACTGCTCAAGTCCATGAAGTCTTCCGAACTTCGGCTCGAGCTGGTCAAGAAGTGCTCCAAGCAATCGCTCCTCACCTATGCCGCAAACCGCGACCCCAAGGAAAGCGTAGCCAAAGCCGCGTTCGAGCGTATTGAGTCCGAGAACGCCCTCCAGGATATTTCCAAGAACTCCAAGCACACCACCATCCGCAAGATGGCCGCCGAAAAGCTCCGCGCGGCCAAGGAAGCCAAGGACGGTGGTCAGAAGGCCGCAGCCCTCCTGTTCAGCAAGCGCGAAGCCCTTATCCAGCAGGCTCACCACTTTGCCGCCCAGAAGGATCCTCTGGCAATCCGTCCCCAATTCGAAGCCCTGATGGAAGAAGCTCAGACCTTGGGTATGGGTCCAGCCCAAGCAACACTCGACAAGATTCACGAAAGTTTCATCAAGTTCTGCAACGAAGCAAACGAAGCAAAGATTGCAGCACTCAAGGCCGAACAGGAACTGCTGGCCAAGAAGCAGCACCTCACTGAAACTCTCGAAGAACTGGAATCCTTGCTCAACGAAAACGACGCCAAGGAAAAGGGCGAACGCATCGACGCCATCATCGAAGAATGGAACGCCGAAAAATCCGTCATGGATGCCGCAAGCGTCAAGCGATTCAACCAAGCATTCTTCAAGGCTCAGGATTTGAAGCGTGCCGTACTCGAAAGTCAACTGAACAACGAAGAGACCGAGAACAAAGAAGCGTCCCGTCCAGAACTGCTGGAACGCCTCCAAGCTCTTGCCGATACGGACACGAGCGAGAATACATCCAAGTATCTCCACGCCATTGTGCGCGAATGGGAAAAGCTCCCGCTCCTCGAAGGTGCCGACCCCGTCCTCCAGAGCTACAACGCCCTGCGCAACAAGCTCAGCGAAAAGATTACCACGTTCAACGAGAACGCCGAAAAGGTGATTGCCGAAAACAAGGTGAAGCTCACTGCTCTCATCGAAAGAGTCAAGGCAATCAACGAGAACGAGAACTTCAAGGAAATCAACAAGAAGCTCCGCGAAACGTTCCAGGAATGGAAGTCCATCGTTGGCGAACAGAAGTTCAAGTACCACGACCTGTGGCAAGAATACAAGAGCGCTACTGCACGTTTCCAGGAAATGCAGCAGTGGGAATCGTGGCACAACGAAAAAGACCGCGACGAAATTCTCGCCGAAATGGAAACACTGAGCAACGAAACACCAAGCCAGGCAGTCCTTTCCAAGCTCCGCGACCTGAGCAGCAAGTGGCGTGAAATTGGCCCCATTTCTCCGGCCAAGCTCAACGAATACCGCGAAAAGTTCCAGGGCCTCTGCGACAAGATCAAAGAGAACTGCGCTCCGTTCATCGAAGAACAGCAGGCAGAACGCCAGAAAAATTTGGAAGCCAAGGAAGAGCTTTGCCAGAAGGCCGAAGAACTCGTCGCCAACAAAGAAATATTCTGGAAGGACAAGTTCAAGGCCATGCAGGAAATCCAGGAAAAATGGAAATCCATCGGCATGGTGCCCAAGGAATCGATGGCCGCATTGTTCGACCGTTTCAAGGCCGTAACCAATGCGTTCTACACCCAGCACAAGGAAAACCTGAAGCAAGAAGACCAGGCCCGCGAAGCAAACTACGAAAAGAAGGTGAAGCTTTGCGAAGAAGCCGAAGCGATCAAGGAATCCAGCGACTGGAATGCAACTTCAAACAAATTAAAGCACCTCCAGGAAGCCTGGAAGGGTATTGGTCCCGTGCCTAAGAGCAAGTCCGATGAAATCTGGACACGCTTCCGCACTGCATGCGACGCCTTCTTCGAAAAGAAGCGCGCTCACTTCGAAGAAATGGATGCCTCCAAGCAGAAGAATCTCGAAGCAAAGCAGGCTCTGTGCGAAAAGCTCGAAGCTCTTGACATGAACAACATAACGCCGGAACTCATCGAGACGGTCAAGTCGATCGAAGCCGAATGGAAAAACATCGGCATGGTTCCCAAGGAATCTGTCGAAAGCATCAGCGACCGCTTCAACGAGACGATCAACCAGTTCCTCGGCCGCTGTGCCGAAAAGGATGAAGATCTCCACAGGCAGCTCGACGAAGTAAAGGCCAAGAAGCAAGACATGATTGAAAAGGTCCGCCAGTTTGCCGAAAGCGCAGGCAGCAACCAGCTTGCCGAAGCCGTACGCGAACTCCAGAAGGAATGGCGCAACCTGGGCAGTTGCGGAGTCGACGATTTGCTCATCCACAAGACATTCCGCGAAGCCTGCGACGACTTCTTCACACGCCGCCGCGACCAGCTCGACATTCAGGAACAGGCCCGCCAGAACAACCTGCAAAAGAAGGTATTGCTCTGCGAACAGGCCGAAGACCTGCTCACCGACTTGAACGAACAGACTGTGGGTGTATCCATGAACAAGGTAAAGCACCTGCGCCACCTGTGGAAAGAAGTCGGTGCGGTACCCCGCGACCAGTCCGACAAGATTTGGAAGCGCTTCAATACCGCCTGCGACCAGGTGTTCGCCTTCGGCCGCAAAGACCAGGTCGAAGCCCCGGCAGCGGCCCCCGAAGCATAAGCACAGGGTGCAAACACAATTTAAGGGATGGCAGCGACGCCATCCTTTTTTATTTTTGTGCCATAATGAAATTCCCTCCATGGACAAGTGTCAGCGAAGCCGCCCGCCTGCTCAAAGCGGGCGAAGTCGTCGCTATCCCGACAGAGACCGTGTATGGGCTTGCCGGCAATGCGTTTGAGCCCAAGGCCCTCGCCAAAATTTTTGCCGCCAAAGAACGCCCGACATTCGACCCGCTCATCGTGCATATTGCAGACATCGCACAATTGAGCGACATTGCCAAAGACATACCCGAAGCCGCATACAAACTCGCCGAAGCCTACTGGCCCGGCCCCATGACGATTATCCTGCCCAAGAAGGATTGCATCCCGGACCTGTGTACCAGCGGGTTGCCCTCCGTCGCCGTGCGCTTCCCGAGCCACCCTGTTGCGCAGGCCATCATCAAGGAATCGGGATTACCGCTTGCCGCACCGAGCGCAAACCTGTTCAAGCACGTGAGCCCGACAACCGCCGAGCACGTGGCAGCACAGCTTGCCGACCGCATTGCGGGCATTGTCGATGGTGGTCCCTGTACGGTGGGTGTCGAAAGTTCCATCATCTCGCTTGCAGGCGAAAAGCCCGCGGTGCTCCGTCCCGGCGCCATCACGCCGGAGATGTTTGCAAAGGTGCTCGGCAGCGTAGACGTGAAGGATTCCACGAGCAAACCAGGGCAGCCCATGGCGGCGCCGGGCCAATGCGATACGCACTACCGCCCGCAAGTCCCGCTGTACTTCGGAGAACTCCCCGCCGGCTACAAACTCCCCACAAACACCGTGCGCATCGCATTCGGCAAGCAACCCGGCCCCATCCCGGAAACGGTTAACTTGTCTGAATCAGGCGACATGGCCGAGGCGACAGCCAACCTGTACGCCTTCATGCACGATTTGGACAAGCCCGAATACGACTTGATTCTCGTGGACCCGATTCCGAATGCAGGTATCGGCATGGCGCTAAACGACAGGCTGAAACGCGCAAGCGTCAAGGCACTGCCGTAATCACACGAATTATTTCATATCGGTTATAGGCTCTTTTTCAACATCGTCCTTGAGACAGCGGACAGAGAACCTATTATCCCTATTGTAGTAGTCCAAATCTGCACCATCGCGGTCGTAGAACAAGTACATGCCGCATGCGGAACGGTCGTCCCCTGTAGAGCTCCAAAAGCTCGCGAAGTACCCCTCGTTACCAAACCCATCATTGAACCAGCTGCCAGCAGGGAGTGCCGAGAACCCGAAAGCATCCGCGCCGTTGCCATTTTCATTCCAACCAAGCGAAGACTTGAGAACCATGCCCGCAATCCTTACATTCCCGACTGCAAGAAACAAAGTGTCCCACTCCGCTTGAGTCGGCAGGTGCCATCCCAGTGGGCAAACTCCGTATACACTATTGGGCGAAGTACAAGCACTGTCGAAGCCGCAATATACACCACTGTCTTTGTCATATAAGTTAACTAAGCCCGCTGCCTCAGCCCAAGTATAAAGCCGTCCATACTTGGCACAGTTGCTTTCCTCATTGTTGTAACAGAAACTTCCGTCCGTTTTGAAGTTGAGATTTTCCGCCATCCACGTCTGCGTACCGATCTTCACGGTCTTGTAGGTCTGGCCATCGCGGGAATCGGTCATGGTTCCTATCGCTTTAGTTGCCCTAGAATCGCCATTGCTAGACGAAGAATCAGATTCGTCGCCGCAGGCGGATAGAACAAGTATTGCAGCTAACGACAGCATCATAGCATATTTACATGTTCTCATTTTTACTCCTGTTTTTAAACCAATTTTGCCAAATATTTCAAGGCAGAAATTTCATGTCCATAATATATCTTAAGTTCTACAAATATTGACCAAGATACCATTTTGAACATTCATTTTTTACATCGGGAATAGGGGATAATTTTCCTTCGTGTACGTTCTTGTGTACGCGTTGAAATGCCACCATTCGCTGCTGAGTGGCACCCATCCCGCGCGCTTCATGATGTTGCGGAACAATTTACGGTTATCGACCTGCTGCTGCGTCAGGCGACCACTCTGGAGAGCTTCGGCCTCGCCCACTTCGCCGGCGCACCGTTCAAAAGAATCAAAGTCCGTGCCCATGTCAAGCATCGCCCCCGTGCTGTCGGCAACACCGATATCGAGAGCGAGCCCGTAATTGTGCAGCCCGCCCGTCTTTCCCGACGACACGTAGTTCGAGTAGGGCGTTCCCGCCACGGCACGCTTGAGTGCGCTCTGCGCATACAGCGGACGCGCCGCATCGAACACCACCAGCGTAGCCCCCGGCATTTCCTTTCGCAATAGCGCAATGGCCCGTTTCAGCTTGGGTAACGCATCCTTATGTACAAACGCGCGACGGATTCCGCAATAGAGGTCGTGCCCGGTTACGTTGTCGAACGTCGCATAGCGCAAGTCCATGCGGAGCCCCTTCATGTACGTAATCTCGACTAGGTTGGAATCGGCTTTGGCATAAGCAATCCACTGCTTGGCCGCCTTGCAAAAGCGCACAGGCTTCGCCGGTTTCTTGGGAACAAACAAACTATCCGTATCATGCGCCCACGCAACCATACACAAGCAGAAGAGCAACAGAACGATTCTCATACCACAAGGCTCTCAGCCTCTAGTCTCTAAATTCTAGCCCCTAAATTCCCAACTGCACTTCCACGCCAAACTGGAAATACATTCCCATGCCCTTCGCCATGAAAGGCACCAGTTCGTAGCCATCTGAAGTTTTGCCATTGCCATCCCGTGTCACCCAGGAACGTTCACGGTCATTCGCAGTCCCGAGGAATTCCAGAGCAGGCACATCCAATTTTCCTAAGATATTAGGCAATTCCAAATAGAACCGGGCATGCTTGAAGAAATACTTGCTCGTCGTAATATCCAGGTTGACGCGTAAATCCGTACGATAAAGGTTGGTAAATTCGTTCAGGTCGCGCAGGCGACGAGTCCCATTTGTCCGCAGCGACTTTCCGTTTTCTTCGTCCAGGGACGACGGCATGATAGAGTAGTAATACAACGGACGGTGATACAACGCATGGTGCGTCAGGATTACCGAGATTACGGAGTCCTTACGTGGGTAGTAGCGGAAATGCGAAAGCATGTCGAGGCGGGAGTTCGCTTCCCAAGGAATCGAGCTTCCATCTTCCAGTTCGTATTCACCGTACACGGAGTTCACGTTCGTAGAGAAGGAGAAGTGGTGGGAAGTCTTCCATTCCACCTTCACGCCACCACCCATCGACCAAGCGTAATCCACCGGAGTCACATCCCTGTAATACGCATAAGCTTTCGGCATCGGCAGCAGCGGGTCGGCATAGTAGCGCCCGTAACCAGCCACCTGACCATCGAAATACTTTGACCGGTAACCAAGGCCCAGTTTCGCGGACGTTCCCGTCTCAAGGCGTCCAGTCAGGTCACCATCGTCATAATAGTGTTTCCAGTCGCTACGGTAGGCAGCATTGCCGAACACGTGCCAGTAGGCGGAATCCGCACGGGAGAGATTCACGTCGGCATCAATGGAGCCTGTCGGTTGCGCATTGTGGTCCACAGCGTCAGCCACGGCTCCTGCAGAGAGGATGTACCTATCGTAATCGCCACTCCAGTCAAAGCGGCTCGCCCCCGAAAGAACTCCAGTCTGATAATCATCAGTAGTCGTTCCACCGAACTCAAGATAGCTGCGTTCGATAATCTGCTGTTCGTACAACACGGCACCGCTCAAACCGGCACCCAGGATTTTCCCTTTGAAACCCTTGTCCAGTCCGGCACTGATCGTAGAATGAGTCTGCTCGTAGGCATCGATAAACGAGGTCCCGCCCCTGTCGTTGTTGGCCACTTCACGGAAGCCAGTCGTATCGCGGAGCGTATCGCTCAGGTATTCGCGGACATAACCTGCGTGCAAGCTCGTACCGAACCGTGAATTGTATTCAGCACCGAGCACAAGGTATTCCTGCTCGCCCGCGATAATGTTCACGGAATTCACCTCGTCCATCTTGGTCGCCGTATCCTGCCGGATGGCATATTCATCGTAACTATATAACGTGCGCAATGCCCAGGTATCGCCTAGGGAATCAGATCCATTCAACTGTGCATAAACATCGTAGGCAGAAAGGTCGAACGGGTCTGAAGACTTGACTCGGCAATCTTCATCATCATCACAATCCGCACCGCGCTTGCGGAACTCGGTAAAGAACTTTTCACCCAGGTTCTTGAGCATTTCAGGATCCAGGCGACGGAACGAAATCCTAAAGGAGTCCCAGAAGAACCACGGCATGTCGAGCACAATTTCTTGGACCGTGAGGCCCATGGAGCCCTTGATTCCCCATTCGCCTGAAGTCTGTTCGGGGATGTACTGCACCGAAGTCGCAAGCCCCTGTCCCAACGGACCCGACCCGTAGTGGTCATGAATCTCGATTCCGCTCAGGGTATGCGGGTTCACCACAGAAAGGTTGCCCGGGAAGCCCATGTCCAAGTGGCGCATGTTCGGAATGCGGAGTTGGCCCAAATGGTAGGCCACGTCTCCCGCACGAGAGCCTTCATAATACAAAGCACTAGAGAAATCCTTCTGGCCCGAAATGCCAGGCATCTGGCTCAGGTGTTCCGTCAAGTCGAAACGCATACCGGCAGCATCTTCTAGCGACTCGACCTTCACCGTACGTTCCGGTTCCCATTTTACGGGCTCGCCACCACCCACCACAGTACTCGACCCGAGATCACGCACATTGGGGACAAGCGAGATGACCATGTCCAGCAAGTCGGCAAAATCCTGAAGTTCCACATATACGCTGTCGTAGCCGTCCTTGCTAAACACGAGGGAGGCATTCTTGGAATCTACCTCATACTCAAAACGACCATTGGAATTTGTTTCACCAACAAATTTGCCGCTACGGTACGTGATTTTCACATCCTTGATGGGCAAGTCAGATTCAGATTCAAGAACGACACCAATAATGGTTGTCGGGGTCGCAGCAAACACACTAACGGCAAAAAAAGCGAGAATCCAAAAAACGGAGCGAAATTTCATAGAGTATAAAATAGAAAAAATGAGTTTCCAAGCACAACGTTATTAAATTTTGGCAATGCAGAACGTTTATCTTGTCCAAATGGAGTCTTTTCCAGGCGAAAAAGCCCGCAACTTGGCTCACGCCGTATCCCTCGTCGAAAGCGCATCCGTGAAAAAAGGCGGCATTATCCTGTTCCCCGAGATGTTCGCCACGGGCTACCTGCCCAAGGACCCCGCTAGCGAGGCTGAAAATTTCGAGGACGGCAACGGAGAAACCACATCGGTCCTTTCCGACCTCGCCAACAAGACCGGCTGCACCATCTTCGGGGCAGGCATTGCAAAAAAAGACAGAGCCATCACCAACCACTCCAGCGTCTACATTCCCGCCCAACAGACCGAATTCGCCGGATACGACAAAATCCACCCGTTTTTCCATGAGCAGGAATCGTTCCGCGCGGGAGAATCTATTACTTTATTAAAAATAAACGGATGGAGAATCGCCCCCACCATCTGCTACGACCTCCGCTTCCCTGAAATTTACCGCGAAGCGGTACGCCAGGGCACAGACCTTTTCACAATACAAGCCGCATGGCCCAAGAGCCGGGTGGCGCACTTCGAAGCGCTCCTCCGAGCCCGCGCCATCGAGAACCAGTGCTACGTAGCTGCAGTAAACGCCTGCGGTCGCGATGCCGGAGGCAACCCCTACGCAGGTCATTCCGTAATCTTTGACCCCGAAGGGAACGTCGTTGCAGCGGCGAATGACACAGAAATAGTCCTCGAAGCAGAAATTGACTTGGAAAGAGTCAAAGCTTGTAGGGCACTTTTCCCCGTCTTAAAAGACGCAGGAATTGCGGTTTAAGATGATTTCAGTCACTCGCCTTCATTTTTTTTGAATTGTAAACAATTTTATTCATTTCGTTAAGTTATTAACCATCAAATGATTAAGATAAACTTACATAATTTCGGAAGCATACCACTGCACATTTTTTCACTAAAACCCCTCGCTTTTTGCTTAAAAATATCTTATAATTATTAATGCGGAGGCACACCCTAAACAAGGGAACCAAAACTAAACAGCGAGGTTAAACAATGACATCTCCAGATATAGACAAGCTCAGTTACGTGCGGGCGTTGATCAAAGCTGGTCTCGCTCGTGACCTGATAATCAAGATAACTTCCATATCCATGTACCAGTACGCCCAGATCCAGCGGGACCTCTTAGCCGCTTAACTCGGGTTCGAAAAATTGGACGTTATCATTAAAATTCCGGCGCAGCCCGCCACCTCCAACGAGGAACGGTTGGCTGCGCTTTCTCTTTGCTTTCGCGACGGGTCGCTCCTGCTCACGGGGCGCGACGCGAAAAAGCCGGCCCAGTTCACGCTCAAGCCCGCTGACAATTTCCCCTGGGGGGATTTTCTCGACAAGCTCCTGGTCGCATGGCAGTTGGGCGACTACAGCGACATTCCGCTAGCTTTCCGGCCGCAAAGACGCATTCCCCAGTTCGTCATCGACGGGTTCCCGAACGAGAGCGTCCCTAACCGGCTGAAGGTACTCGCCACACTCCGCAGCCAGGGCTACTTCCTCCCGCTCCCCGCCCCTGGGCACCACTAGCCCCAGGACGCACAGAACAATGCAGGGCACAATCGACATCGAGACAATCCGCAGCAAGCGCTGGTTCATGGGCAGGAACCGGAATATTTCGGGTATCCGCATTGCGGACTCCGCCAAAATCGGCGATGCAGAAATTGCTCTACTTAACGTTTCGTTCGCAGACGGGGAACAAGACAAGTACGCCATTGTCGGCGACGAGACCCGCATAGGGGCCATCCTCGAGGCGGGTTTCGCCGGGAACTCCGGCAGCCGAGAATTCGCCGGGAAATGCGGAACGTTCGTCTTCCTCAGCGCCCGCACCCGTGAAAACGGCCAAGTCGAAGAATGCACAGGGCAAGGGGACATGCTCGGTGCGAAACCTTTCCCGGGAGAACAAAGCAACTCGTCGTTCCTCGTCCCGGGCCACAGCATATTCAAACTGTACCGGCGGCTACAAGCGGGAACCCATCCCGAAGCCGAAATCCTGCGCCACCTGGATTGCTCCGGCACATGCACCTCCCCGCGACTCTACGGGGAATGCCTCTACAAGGCCAATTCCGGGGAAACATACGCGCTCGGAATCCTGGAGCAGCTCGTCCCCAACGCAAACGACGCCTGGGAGCAGTTCTGCAAAAAAATGGACCCCGGCGAAGCCGCAGCGCTCGGCAAGGCGACCGCCCGCATGCACGCCGCACTGAAAACGCTCCCCGGCACCGATGTCGGGAACGAGCCCCCGCCCTTCGACAAACTGGAAAAACTCCTCCAGGCGAGCCACGACCCTCTGGCCAAACAGTTGCTGGAATCGATGGACTCCCTGCGCGGGGCATTCACCCGCATGGGAGCCGAAGCGCGGGGCCTCGAAACCGGAAACCTCGCCCCGCAGCGCATCCACGGGGACTACCACCTAGGTCAAGTCCTTATCCGCGAAAGCGTCCCCGACACCACCCCCGGCGATGACGACTCCGAATTCAAGATTCTCGACTTCGAAGGGGAACCCTCCCGCACCCTCGCCTACCGACGCAGGTTACGCTCCCCCGCCGTCGACATCGCCGGAATGCTCCGCAGCTTCCGCTACGCAGCAGCCACCGGCGGCCTCGACAGCGCCACCGCAGAAGAGGCTTTCTTGGAAGAATACGCACGCACTCGCTCAATCGACTTGGAAAACCTGAAGGCCGCAGCAAGGCCCCACATTCTCGCCAAGGCCGTCTACGAAGCCTGTTACGAACTGGAATTCAGGCCCAACTGGTTCCACATCCCGGCGAAAACACTCCTCGCACAGTAAGCCAAGGAAAGCGGCCTAAGAAGCTTAACAAAAAAACGATATTTCGCCGAAATAATCCCTCCACTTTTTGACAACCTCTTCGTTGCGAGCCTCAATAATCCGAAGGATGTTCTGCAAAACATGAGGATTAATATGCGAATTGTTATGAGCCAAAAGGCACTTTCCCGTCCGTGTTATCCAAATTTTGGAAGCATTAGCAACAGGCACACCCTCCGAAACATGAACATGCACCGGCTCAAGCGGATTACCCTCATTGGACCAAAAATAAACCCAAAACGAGCCTATCTTAAAAATTTGCGGCATTGCTAAACCCACCCTTCTGAGAGAATTCCATTATCAAATGAGCGGTCGACTCAATCACTTTTTGAAAGCGATCAATTTCCTCATCTGAAAAACCGAATATATCTTCCCATGTGTAAGAGGGTAGGTAGCATGTCGCCCGGTGGAAGCCGTCCTTCGCATCGGGCTTTTCGATGTATACCTTGACGCGACCGTCCTTACCCATTTCGGAATGGACGATTTCTGCATTGTCATCAAGTGTCATGAAGGGATACATCATATTGCTTATGGGCAATATAACATTTTCCGGTCCAGTATGGCTAGTCATTCTTTTTTCCTCCTATATGTATTATATCCTTTTCCATAAATCTTCCCAAAAACAAAAAAAGCCGGCCGTTGCTATATATCAATTCCCAACACAAGCTGGGCATATAACAAACGGTCGGCTATTCGTCGATCACGGCATGTAGACGGAAACCCGCTACCGGCGCCTTTCGTAGGACAATATACAATTTTTTTCTATATTTGTACGCGCTATGAAAATCGACGAAATGGAAACACGCCTCCGCGAAGAGGCCCAGGAACTGGTCAAAAAAGAGCCCTTCTCCAGAAGCATGCTCGAGGAACAAGTTCTAAACCGCAAGGACTTTGCGGACATGCTTTCCGTTACCCTCGCCTGCCAATTGGCTGGCGAAGTCGTCGACCGTGCGGAACTGGAAGCCATTTTCAGCTCGATGTACGTCAAGTACCCCGAGCTCCTCGTTTCCGCCTGCAAGGATTTGAACGCAACCGTCCTCCGCGACCCCGCGTGCACCAGCCACCTCGAGCCGCTCCTGCTGTTCAAGGGTTTCCAGGGACTCCAGGCCTACCGAGTCGCGCATGCGCTCTGGCTCGAAGACAGGCGTTTCCCGGCCAAGATGCTCCAGAACATCATCAGCCGCAAGTTTGGCATGGATTTTCACCCCGCGGCAAAGATCGGTCACGGGCTCCTGATTGACCATGCGACAAACATCGTCATCGGCGAAACCGCCGTCGTCGGGAACAACGTCAGCTTTTTGCACGGCGTTACGCTCGGCGGTACCGGCAACGAAGTCGGCGACCGTCACCCGAAAATCGGCAACGGCGTCATGCTCGGCGCACACGCCCAGCTTTTGGGGAACATCCACATCGGCGATGGCGCAAAAATTGGCGCGGGAGCCGTCGTGCTCTGCGACGTGCCGGCACACACGACATTCGCCGGAGTGCCCGCCGTGGAAGTCGGACACCCGCACGACGAAATGCCCAGCTTCAACATGCAGCAGGACTTTACGCGCGACGCGTAAGCAAAACACCGGAAAAAGATCCTTTCCGGTTGTTTTTCATTTTATACAAAATAGAAATTACAGCCTAGCGATTTCTTCCACGGAGAGACCGGAAACTTTCGCAATAATGGAATCTGCCACGCCCTGCTCACGCAAGGCCTTCGCCATTTCGCGTTTACTTTCGTTGAGTTCCCTGGAAATGCGTTCAGACACACGCTCCTCGACCTTCGCGTCAATTTCTTTCGCGAATTCCTCAAAGACGCCGTCGACCATGGCGTTATGGTCCCATTCCTTGTGGTACATTTTCTGGTATGCCTCGAATTCTTCCTTGCTGAAATTAGATACTTTCGAGCTCTCTGTCAAGCGCTCGAACTTGTGTTCGGAAAATTCGGCGGGGAGTTCCTTGAGCCGGCTCAGGAAACGGAAGAAAAAGAGCCATTTGCTCAAGTCGTCGGATTTTTTATCGATGAAGAACGGAACCTTCGGCAGTTCGACAACCGTATAGTTGTAGGTATCGACAAACTGCTCGCCCGTTTCCAAGTCCGTAGTTGTCGCACGATGGACAATCCGGTCATCGTCGAACACGTTATGCTGTGCGAACGCGATGACGTAAGTCGGCTTCACGTCGAATTTCCACTCCTGGCCGGGCTCCGCCTGGTTTGCCACCAACTCGCTCGCATAGAATGCAAGGCGCTTTCGAAAATTTCTCAACTTGCGGATCTGCACTTCGATCTCGATGAGGTTGCCCATGTCGTCTTCGCAGTGCAGGTCAAAAATCGCCGTGCGGGATTCCCTGCTCCCGCTCAGGTTTTTCGCCACGTTGCGAGTCCACACGTTCTTGATGGGCCGCTTGAGCTGCGGCTCCAGCAGGTCGTTCAGGAGGTTCACAAGGTTTTCACGGCTTGAAGGTTTATCCGGGTCGAAGGCCTTCTTGAAGGCGAGATCCACCAGCAAATTAGCAAACGGGCTTTTCTCACCCGGTTTTACTATACAGTCCTTGAGCGGCTTGCGCTTGGCCATTGTACATTCCCCTGTCGATATTGTCGATGAAGATTTCAAACAAGGACAATATAAACCGGCAAGAAGCACAAGTCAAGACAAAATAATTTTGCAAAAATAGGTGGACAAAAAAGCTGTTTAGAACGTCTATATAATTAGCAACGCCAATTACTGCATCTTTGACAGTATTACAGTCGCCTGGACTACGGCGTTCAGCAGTCCTGCGACGACGGCAGAGGCGACAAAGGCGTTTTTCCATTTTTCGGAATCAAGCGCCATGTACATTCGGATGACGATGAAGAGGAGCAGGATGCTTGTCATGTAATAGACGCGTTCACCCGAGGCGTACATCGTCGGCGAGAAATGCATCACGAATTCGCAGGCGATGGCACCCGCAAACACAAACAGCGGCAGGAGCGACTTGCAGACTTTCCACAAGAAGGGTACCGTGAAAGCGACCGCGGCGGTCCACCAGAAAAGCGCCACCTTGTTCATGACGGTCATGGCCGCCCACGAAGGCAGTTTTGCCAGCGGCACAGCAGGGTCAATACCATATAGGCCGACATCCGAAAGGATGTTCACTTTTGCAAACGGCAACAGTGCCGCCACGCCAAAAAGTGCAGCGGGTACAATCCAGCGGAAATCCTTATCGCCACGGCGCAGTAGGAGTATCACGCCGAGCGCCCAAATACCGAGGAAGAACAGGCGCCCTTCATTCGCGAACGAGGAGATGAGCCACTGGAATGTGAGGAACAGATGGCCGCCCGCACACAGGTTCCTAAATTCGGGAGGGAGCCAGTCCACATATTCCGCCTCCGCGCGCAAGGCATTGCCCGGAGCCACAAAAAGAACGACAAAAGCAACCAGCACAATCGCGGCCTGCGCCACGAGCCCCGTATCGATGCGACGTTTACGCAACCATACAGCCACAAGGGAAATCAGGATAAAGGCGATGAGAGCGGCACCGACCTGTTCGATAGACATCGCGGCGATGACACCGAGCGGGATGGCATATGCGAGTTCCCACTTGCGGTAGCCGCCGGCATAAACGCTCTTGACGGCAGGTGTCACCGCCAGAAGTCCGCAAACGATACTCCACGTGTAAAAGATGGAGCCGTTCACCCACACGGCCGCATGGCCAAACGTCATGACATCCATCAGCAAATAACCCGTTAGCGCGAGGACGAGCAAGCGTACGGAATCCCAATTGGAAAAAGCGTCTTGCACATCGCAAGTAGAGCGGCACGGACAAACAAACCTTCTAGAGGCGCTGATGGCGCAAAGGTTCATAAGGCAAAGCGGCAGGGCCGCGACCACCAAGGCATTCGCGACACGCCAGAACCAGATGCCGCCGCAACGGAACACGACGTACACCATCGATTCACCGCCCATGCGCCCGGTCCATGTCTCGTAACGGAACTTGAGGTAATCGAAAAAGCTGCGCGTGGATACCATCTCGTCAAAGATGGCGTCGTCACCGTCAGAGTAATGGATAAGGCAGAACACGCCAAAGAAGCAGACTACGAAAAATGCGAGGACGACGCAGGGAACCCATTTCTTTTCGTTCACGAAATCGACGATTCGCTGCACGGTTCCCTCCCAGGTTATTCAGCCCAATGGTTCCCGTTATAATTTTTCGCGGTATCGGCGTCCATGCCGATTTGCCGCACAAGATCCTCGAGGCTTGCAAACTTCTGTTCCGGGCGCAAGTAGGCGAGCAAGTCCAGCGCAAGATGCTGGCCGTAGATATCCTCGTCAAAGTCGAGCAGGTACGCTTCGATGGCAAGATGATGGTTGCCCGGAGCCGAGGGCTGCGTACCGATATTTACCACCGCGCGGAAGATGCGTTCTTCACCCTGGCCGCCACCGAGGCGCGCCGACGCGACATACACGCCACCCTTGGGCAAGAACTTGTACGGTTCCACCTGGAGGTTCGCCGTCGGGAAGCCGATGATGTGACCCAAACGCTTGCCGACAACCACAGTGCCCGACAGACGATAGGGTCGACCGAGATACGTCTGAGCGCGGGCGACATCGCCGTTCAAAAGCGCGTTACGCACTGCCGAGGAACTCACGCGTTCGCCCTTGTGCAGCACAATGGAAAGCATCGCTGTCGAAAGTTCGGGGAATGCCTGCGTGATGGTCTCGTAGTTGCCCTTGCCGCCAGCGCCAAAGCAGTGGTCGTGCCCGAAGAACATGGAACACACGCCGCGCTTTTCGATGAGTTCACGGCGCACAAATACATCGAACGGGAGTTTCGCGACTTCGGAGGTGAAAGGCAACACCAAAAACTCAAGGCCGAGGCTTTCGATAAACTCGCGCTTTTCTTCGGTCGTCGTAAGCAACAGCGGATCGCCGGGGCCGTAGAGCACGTAATTGGAATGCGGTTCGAAGGTAATCACCGTCGGAACGAGCCCGTTCACTTCGGCAACCGCCTTGAGCGTACGGAAAAGCGCCTGGTGGCCCATGTGGCAACCATCAAAATTTCCCATCGTCACCGCGCGGCGGACCGCAGGGCGCTCGACGTTATCCTTCAAATTCGTTTCGTCTTCCGCACTCATTCAAATAACCTAAAACTAGCCGTCACTCGCCAGATACACATCCGCCATGATCCGGCCCGGCTCATACTTACACAAACTTAGCACTTCGCCCGCGCTGTTGGCAGCAAACACGCGGCCTTCGGGGCCCACATTCTCTACAGGAACCTTCCACGGGATCCAATTTCCGTTACGGATAGAGGCAAGTTCCTTGTCGTTCATGCGCACGACCGGGAAATCCAGCACCTGGTCGACCGGCACCAAGTCGGCAGCAGTCAGGTCGGCACCCTTCACGGCGCGTTCCAGCGTCACCTTCCCTATGCGCAGGCGGCGTATCCGGGAAACGCAACCGAACGTTCCCAGAGCGCGGGCAATGTCGCGACCCAGGGCTCGGATGTAGGTTCCCTTGGAACATTCGCAAACGAGGTCAAACGCGGCAAAGCATTTCCCTGTACAGGTCGGGTCGGCTTCTTCGACGCAGCCGATAACCTTGAGCGAAGAGATATGGATTTTGCGGGGCTTGAGTTCCACGTTGCGGCCACGTTCCATGAGGTCGCTTGCGCGCACACCATTAATCTTGACAGCGCAATACTTGGGCGGGATTTGCTCGATGTCGCCCACGAACTGCGGAAGGACCGTTTCAAGGGCGGCACAATGACAATTAGCATCTTGTTCCACGACCTCGCCGTCCCATTCAAGCGTATCGGTCTCGTAGCCCAAATGCAGGCGGAAACTGTAGCACTTTTCCTTCGCTTCGACAAAGGGCAAAAGCCTTGTCGCACGGTCGGTCGCGGCAATTATCAAACCGGACGCCCGCAAGTCGAGCGTTCCTGCATGGCCAACGCGCTTAGTACAAAAGACCCTTTTCAACGGGAAAAGGGCCTTGAAAGATGTTTCCCCGGCCTCCTTGTCCAGCAGGACAAAACCAGGAATGGTCGCTTTAGGGGCCAACTAGAGTTCCCCTTTATTCTTCAGTTCGGCGAGGATGCTTTCGATGCGCATCGCATGCTCGAGGTTCTCGTCCAGCACAAAGGAAAGTTCAGGAATCTTGCGGATCTTGATGCCCTTGCCCAGGAACTGGCGGATGAACCCTGCCGAATTCTTGAGGCCGATGAGCGTGTCGCGCTTTTCCTTGTCGCTACCCATCACGGAGACAAGGACCTTCGCATAGCTCAGGTCTTCGGTGATGTCCACGCGGCTGATGGTGGCAAAACCCACGCGAGGGTCCTTCAAGCCCTTCTGCAAGAGCTTGGAGATTTCCTCGCGAAAAAGTTCGCCCAACCTGTCGGTACGACGGCTCATTATTCAGCACCCTTTGCAGCAGCGGCAGCGGCTTCGGCCTTCTTCTTCTCTTCGGCTTCTTCGCGAGCCACGTCTTCAAGAGTACGGGCCACCTTGATTTCCTTGAAGAAGATGAGGCTATCGCCTTCCTTGATATCGTCGTAACCCTTGAGGCCGATACCGCACTCGAAGCCACGAGCGACAGACTTGACGTCGTCCTTCATGCGCTTCAGAGACTGCACCGCGGTAGAACCGAGTTCCACGCCGTTGCGGTAGACACGCACGAGGCTCGTGCGGTCCACTTCGCCGTCTGTAACCATACAGCCGGCGATAAGGCCGACCTTCGGCACCTTGAACACCTGGCGGATCTCGGCTTCGCCCACGAGTTCTTCGCGGAGCGTCGGCTTGAGGAGGCCTTCAACGGCGTTCTTGATGTCTTCGATACAGTCGTAAATCACGCGGTAGTTGCGGATTTCGATACCTTCCTTCTGAGCCATTTCGCGCACGGAGAGCGACGGCATCAGGTGGAACGAAATAATGATTGCCTGGGCGGTCGTTGCGAACAAGATATCGGATTCCGTAATGGTACCGACACCCTTGCGGATGATGTTCACGCGGACTTCCCTGTTGGTAAGCTTTTCGAGGGACGCGGCAAGAGCTTCGGCAGAACCACCCACGTCGGCCTTGACGATAAGGTTGAGTTCGGAGAGCTTGCCGTCCTTCTTCTCGTTAAACTTGTTCTCGAGCGTGATGGTGTTACGGGCACGGAGATCGCGTTCGCGGGCGGCCATGCGGCGCTTGCTCGCGATTTCGCGGGCCGTCTTTTCGTCGTCCACCACGATGAGGTCGTCACCGGCCTGCGGAGTACCGTCAAAGCCCAGCACCTGGCAGGGAGAAGACGGAGGCACGACCTTCATCTGCTCGCCACGTTCGTTGAACATGGCACGCACACGGCCGGCATAGATACCGCAAACAAACGGGTCACCCACATGGAGCGTACCGTTCTGCACGAGGATAGTCGCCATGGAGCCCTTGCCCACGTCGAGCTTGGATTCCACCACGGCACCGCGCGCATGCGCATCCGGGTTGGCCTTGAGTTCCAGAACTTCGGCTTCGAGGGCAAGCGTTTCGAGCAAGTCGTCCATGCCCTGGCCAGTACGGGCGGAAACTTCGATACAGCTGGTCGAACCGCCCCACTGTTCCACTTCCACGCCGCGTTCGGCAAGCTGCGTACGGATCTTGTCCGGGTTCGCCGTCGGAAGGTCGATCTTCGTGATGGCGACCACCATGGGAACCTTTTCGCGCTTGGCGAGTTCAATACATTCAACAGTCTGCGGCATCACCATGGAGTCGGCCGCAACCACGAGCACGATAACGTCGGTCACCTGGGAACCGCGAGCACGCATAGCGCTGAACGCCTCGTGACCCGGAGTATCGAGGAAGGTCACCTTGCCCTGGCTGGTCGTGACTTCGTAAGCACCGATGTGCTGCGTAATACCGCCGGATTCGCCGGACACCACGTGAGTCTTGCGGATCCAGTCGAGGAGAGAAGTCTTACCGTGGTCGACGTGGCCCATGACGGTAACCACGGGATGACGCGGCTTGAGGTTTTCCTTGGATTCCTCTTCGACGCCGAGGACTTCTTCTTCGTATTCTTCCATCATCTGGGCTTCGTAGCCAAACTCGTCGGCCAAGAGCTGGATGGTTTCGAAATCGAGGCGGGCGTTGATGGTCACCATCATGCCCATTTCCATGCACTTCGCAATCACGCGGGCCGGCATCTGGTCCATGAGGCCAGCGAGTTCGCCGACGGTGATGAAGTCAGAAGTCTTCAGAATCTTCTTTTCTTCGCCCGTATTGTTGTCGGAGTGATCCTTGTGATAAACTTTCTTGACAGGCTTCTTGGAGAGGTCGGCCATCACGCGCGAAACGTTCTGGCGTACAGCTTCTTGCTGCTGCTCCCTCTGCTGTTCCATGCGGTCCTTGTTATTGCCGCGACGGTTCTTGTCGTTGCCGTGGCGACCGTTCTGACCCTTGCCGCCACCCTTGCCGTTCTGCATGGACGAGCCCATATTGCCAGCAGCCGAAGCATTGAAAGCTTCCTGCATGGAGCCGCTGGAGAAGCCGCTATTGCGGTTGTTGCCGCCGTATGGGCGATTTCCACCCTGGCCGCCCTGGTTCGGGCGACGGTTGCCGTGATCGCCACGGTTGTTGTTGTCGCCAGAATTCTGGAGACGGCCAAACGTGCCCGTGTAACCCTGGGCATTGCCCGCACCGCGAGGACCGTTCGGACGGTGGCCTCCGCGGGAGGCCTGCGCCTGCTGGCGGGACTTTTCGATACGGGCGAGAATCGCCGCATCCGGTTTGAAAACTTGAGCCTTCATCGGAGGCTGCTTGAGCTCGGTATTCGAGGTCATCATCGTAGGAGCAGCAGCCGGAGCGGCGGGCTTTGCCGCGGGAGCGGCAGGAGCCGGAGCCACGGGGGCGGGAGCCGCCTGGGGCTTCGGAGCGAGTGCTGCCGCAGGCTTCGCTGCGGGAGCGGCCGGGGCCGCCGCGGGGGCGGGAGCCGGAGCAACAGGCTTCACAGCCGGAATTTCGGCAGGCTTTGCAGCAGGAGCAGGTGCGGCCGGAGCTGCAGGAGCAGAGGCCGGAGCTGCAGGAGCAGAGGCCGGAGCAGCAGGCTTCACAGCCGGAGCTTCGACAGGCTTTGCAGCAGGTGCGGGTGCTGCCGGGGCAGCGGGAGCCGCAACCGGTTTGGCAGCAGGAGCGGCAGGGGCAGCAGCGGGTTTTGCCGCAGCAACCTTCTTCGCGGGCGCCTTCTTCACAATCGCCGTGAGGCCAAGCTTCGTCTTGGTCGTAACCGTAGAAGATTCCTTCTTCTTCGGAGCGACAGGAGACGCTTCCGCAGTTTCGGAAGATGCAGGTTTCTTCAGGTTCTTGTTTCGGGCATCCTGCTTCTGCTTTTCTGCAGCGGCGGCCTCCTCGATCTTTGCGTATTCGGCGACATCCACCTTCGACATGTGTGTACGCACAGTTACGCCGGCATCGCGGAGCAACTTCATCACGACGTCTACTTTAACGCCGTGTGATTCGGCCCAGTCCTTTGGTTTAATCTGATCTTCGCTCATGTATTAGCCTATTCCGATTTCCTTTTCGTCTTATTCTTCTGTAGCAGCCTGTTCGTTTTCAGCAGATTCCACAGCCGGGCTTTCGACAGCTTCGGCGGCCGGGGCTTCTTCGGGTTCGACAGCGGTTTCTTCGGCAGCTTCACCCTTTGCAAACAAATTATCAGCCTTCATCTGGGCATAGCGGTTCACCTCGTTGGGGCGCGGCTGCATGACCAAGGCCTTGGCTTCTTCGTCCTTTTCGGACCATTCCTTCTCGCCGAACACGTCAAGGTCGCGTTCCACAAGCTGGGAGGCGAGCTTCACGTTCTGGCCATTCTTACCGATAGCCTGAGCGAGGTTCTCGTCGTTGATAACAACCACCACGCGACGCGTGCCCGGAACTTCACTCATCTTCACGATGTTGGCCGGAGCCAGAGAGCGCTGGATGAACACGTCGATATCCGGATTCCAGTGAACGATATCGATACGTTCGTTGCCAAGTTCGCGGACAATCGTCTGCACGCGGGCACCCTTCATGCCGACGCAAGCGCCAACCGGGTCCACATGCTCGTCGCGAGAGTAGACAGCAATCTTTGCGCGGAGGCCCGGTTCGCGGGCGACACCCTTGATTTCGACAGTGCCTTCGTAAATTTCCGGAACTTCCTGGCGGAAGAGTTCCTTGAGGAAGTCTCCACTTGCACGGGAAAGAACAACCTGAGCACCGTTCTTGCTGGATTCTTCGACGCGGGCGATAACAGCCTTGATAGAAGCCCCCTGGGCAAGACGTTCGCGGCTGATCTGTTCACGCGGCGGCAGCACAGCTTCGGTCTGCTTGCCGAGCGAAACGATAACGTTGCGGCCTTCGAGGCGCAGCACTTCGCCACTCACCATCGTGCCGATACGGCCACGGTAGGTGTCCATGATCTTCTGGCGTTCTGCATCGCGGATGTGCTGGGTCAAAAGCTGCTTGGCAGTCTGGATAGCCTGGCGACCGAAAGCCGTCACCGGGATTTCGATTTCCAGCAAGTCGCCGGCCTGGGCAGCTTCGTTGAATTCCTGGGCTTCCGGAACAAGCATGTAGCCTTCGTCCATAGCCTCGACTTCTTCGGCGGTCATGTTCGGATCGTAGTCCGGGAAGTCATCCACGACTTCGACGCGGAGCATCACGTGGACTTCGTTCGACTCGGTGTCGATGTCCACTTCAATCTTCTTCTCGATATGGAGGTACTTCCTGGCAGCCTGGATCAAGGCCTGCTTCAAGGCGCCGATGACGACGGTATCATCCATGTTCTTCGCATCGACCACGCCCTTCAAGACTTCGAGTAAATTGACTTTCGGTTCGTTCTTCATAAAATGACCTTCCTATTATATTTGTACATCCACTTTCGCGACGAGCACCTCGGCAAGCGGCACGTCTATTTCACCCGCGTTGCCCTTGAGCGAGAGCTTCAGGCTCTGCTCGTCCGCGTCCACCAGTTTGCCCGTCAGGGGCTTCCCGGTGCTCCGGGTCACGCGAATAAAGCGACCCTTGTTACGGAGAAAATCTGCGACCGACTTCAAGGGGCGGTCCAATCCCGGCGAAGAAACCTCAAGCGTGTAGGCTCCCTCGATCAAATCCGGATTCTGGTCGAGCGCATCGGAAAGATAGCGGCTCACAGCAGAACAATCGTCAATGCTCACGCCCTCGGGCTTGTCGATATACAGGCGCAGCGTCTTGCGCTTGCCCGCCCGGAACATGTCGGCTTCCACCAACGTCACATGCTGGGCCTCGCAGGCCTCGGCGATAAGAGCATTCAACTTTTCTTGGCTTACCAAATAAACCTCGTATATTAAAATTGCCGTCCGTATGACGGAGGATGTCTTGCCCTGAAACACGGTTCAAAGCGGGACGTCCTCCACGGACAGTCAAAAAACCGCGTACAAATAGAGAAAATTTAAGGGAATTGTTCAACCCCCGCACCCGCGAAAGGCCCTCTTTAAAGCCGTTTAGAGCCCTTTAGAGGGGGCCTTAAGCCACCCGAACAGCATTTCGGCCTTTTCTGGAACAAAAACAGGCAAACCGCGCAAAAAAAAGTTATCTTCTACGCCGCTATGGCATACGTACTATTGATTATCGCAACTCTTATCGGACTCGGCATCAGCCTGTTCTTCCTGAAAAAGAACGTTATTCGTATTCGCGAAAAAAACAAGAACGAACCGAAAGCGTACAAGCGCGGGCTGAACTACGTCTTGACCGGACTCTGGTACGGCTACCTTATCGTATTCTTCGTCGGCCTAACCATCAACAACACGATTTTTTAGCAATGAGCTGTGAGCCATGAGCAATGAGCTATGAGGTATGAGACTCACCGCTCACTGCTGATTGCTCACCGCTGACTGCCGTCTCTGCCACCGTTCGTAAAGGAACAGGGCAATCAGGTTTTTCCCGTCAACAAACTGATGTGCAGCCTCTTCGTAAGGCAAGACTTCCGTGCGAATCCACTCGTTTTCGTCCATGTACGTCTGGTCCTTGCCGTCCATCGCCTTGAGCTGTTCCGGAGTCACTTCGCGTTCAATCGCAAACAAGCGAATACGTTCGTCCAGCAAGCCACAACTACCCGCGAAACCGTCCACAGAATCGCCCCACCAAAAACGGGTCAAGTCAATCAGTTCGGAATCCTCGGCGACAATCTGCGCTTCTTCTTCCAGTTCCGAAAGAGCCACCTTACGGTAATCTCCCGTCCAGTCGAGAATGCCGGCAGGGATTTCAAGCGACGCCTGTTCCGAAATGGGGAACCGAGGTTGCCGCACTAGCAACAAATACTTCTTTCCCTCGCACTTCAATACCACAAGCACGCCGACCGCATTTCCACGCACAAGGACAATACCATGCACAGGTTTTCCGTCGGGGAGCGTCGCCGTCGCACGCAACTTTATAAACAACGGCTCGTGAACCTTGGTCAAAAAATCGACCGACGAAAAATGGATTTTCGACACGACAAATTTTTCTTCGGAACGGCGCAACCATTCCGTGTATATGCGGCTATTCAAAACCACGGACCGGTCGGCCTCGGCAATCTCGGGAGAGAACGTATATTCAATCATTTTTTTGCCTTGCGTGGAGCGACCTTCGCCTTCTTCCACGCCTTGTATAAGCTATCGGCAACCACAAGAGAATCGTTGTCAAGAACCATCTTGCCCCCAGGAACGCGAATGGCCATCCAACGGTTTCTAGTCAACGGGCCGCACGATGTCTCGCTGGAGTCGGGAGAGAATAGTTCGCGGATAAACGTACCCGTATACCCCACCAGCATATTCTTCATTTCATAACGGTCATACGTTGCACAGGCCGGCACAGATTCTGCAAGGTACATACTCGTATTCCATACTGTATCACGGTGAATGCGCACATCCCCCAACGAAGAGGAATCATTTTCCCAATAAGACGACATGCAATAGGTTTCATCCGAATCAGCGCAAGCCAGGCGTACCGGAACAAGCAAAGTATCCCCAAGAGTCCATTCCTTCGGGAAAAGCGTATCGGTAACCAAGGAGTCACAATCGGTAATTTTCATCCGGCACTTCGATTTCATGGGGCGCCAGTAGAATTCTAGCGGAGTAATGGAATCCAGGACCTTCAAAAGCGACGGCGAGCCCTTCGTACGCAAAGGCAGGCTGTCTTTGTTGTTAAAGATGGAATCGACGTATATTTCGAAAGTATCCCTCGAAATATTCCCACGACGGACAGCAATCGTATCGAATACGGAATCATTCGTGCTCTTGGCAATAATGCGCGACACCCCTTCAAGTTTTGCTTCATCAATAAAGATCTTGAGCGCATAACTTGGCCTGTAGAAGGGAGAAGGACAATCCTCGGAAGTCTGTTGCAAGTGGAGAATCGGCTTGATATAGTATGTAGAATCTACTTTATCATCATCGTAAGTAACGCGTTTGAGCGCACAATTCGAATAGGTCCACATGCTGTCCATATATAAGTAGAGCGTGTCCTGAACCAAGTGGATAGACTTGCCGGAATCCAGCAGCGGTCGCAAATAGTAGCCATAACGGACAAGTTCAACATCTTCTACGGAAATATCCAGCGGGCCGTCTTCGCTCTGCGTACAAGCCGATACGGACGCTAACGCCGCAAGCAGGGCAAGTCGAACTAGAGCATGGAGAATCTTCGGGCGCACGGCAACCTCAAGTTAAAAACCGTTTCTTTTCTTGAATATAGCAATTGAGGCCGAATCCACAGGATGTGTATATCCGTAGAAATCATTCCATCGCACAAACAATCCGTTCCGACGAACTGTCAAAAAAAACATGGCGCTGTCCTGCGGCATCAACCTACCTACAGGAACATCGGCATAAACGGAATCTCCCACCGATAGCGGAGTCGACCAGAAACCGAGCCCGGAAGTCCTCGTCATCACGTTGTCACCGTGATCGATTTCGACAAAGTAACCAAAGGAATCCTTCCCCACGTCAAGCACCACACCCGAAAGCACCGGATACACAGGAGATTCGCTTTCACCGCAAAAAACATCCTTTGTCAAAAGGGAATCCTGACCTTCAAAATCGAAATTGACCGATATGGGAACCGCAGCCCAACCGAGCGGACGGCGCGGGCAAAGCCCCGGAAAAAGACAACCATTTTCTTCGTCAATCCAGTAGCGCACAGAATCGTTCTTGACCACCTGCATGTAGCGGTGCGACATTGAATCGCCTTCCAGCTTAACCAGTAAGCCCTCCGTAAAATTCTCGCTTTTAGACACCCAACGAATCCGGGATGCCCCCGTATTCCTCATCGAGGCGACATAACGCAACATGGGCGTGGGCAACTTCACTGCGGTATCGCCGATATTCCACACACATTCGTGGAGGCCTTTCTTGAGTTCGGCGTACACACCGCCCGAGCTATCGCACAAAGTCTCCCAGGTCATTACGACAGCAGCGGGCTTGTTCACCCTCGACGAAATTGCTTCGGCAACTTTCTGGAAAAGCCCGAGCGCTGCCGCACCGGACACGAGCGAAACCAACAACAAAATTCTTAGTAGCGGAAACCTACGCTTGCGGAAAGAACGTTTCCTCTTCCCCCGGTATTCCGAAAACTCGACAGCCATTTTCTAGGTCAGATGAGCAAATAAGCCAGCAGGCCACCAAGCAGGACGACAATCAGGATAATCGTCAGCACCGTGCGCGCCGGGGACTTTTCCTCGTCGAAGGGCATGTTCATCCCCTTCTTGGCTAGCTTTTCCTCGTCCTTGGAAATAGCATTGAAACTCTTGGTAAACTTGCGGTGTGAACCCGTACGGCGTTCCAGCGAAGTATTGGGGGCCGGGGCTGCAGCACTGGAATAGGTATTCTGCGAAGCCACTTGGGGTTGTTCGGCAACCGGTTCCGGATCGATAGTAATCATCGACGGTTCCTGCGGAGCCTGGTTATGCAACGAGAAGGCCATCATTTCCGCTTCGAAGGAAAACACCTTCAACTTCTTGTCGAGGCCTGCTTTCTTGAGCCCGTCAATAATCGTGGTGTTGTTCGTGAGCATGGCCATCATGCCACCACGGGCAGACAGTTCCGTCTGGAAAAGCAGCAGCGCGTTATAGGCATCGCTGTACAAAAAATCGAGACCAGCCAAATCGACGGCAACGAACTTGTCATCGGAGCGTTCGTCCAACAATGCGCGAACATCTTTCTTGAATTGTTCTGCGTCGAAAGCGCCGATGGGGTTCAGCGGCGCCGACAACAAATCAAAAATTCCAACTTCACGATAGTTCTTCAACTGGTCCATATACGACCAAATTTATAAAAAAAATTAAAGAAAGTGAGAAAAATCACCAAAAAAGGCAATTATTCATCCCCATTATTCCTCCCAGTAGGTTCCACCGGACGGTGCAATAGGTTGCTCCTCCTCCGGCGATTCACCCGTTTCGGGAACTCGAGGGTTCTCTTCCGCTTGGGCAGGAGCATCCTTCGGCTGCGAAGTGGCCCCATCGTCCAGCGCGGCAGGTTCCTCTATCGGGGCCTCGTCATCCTGGTCGTTTTCCTGGAGCGGGCCACGAGCAGCGGTAGACGGGGAGAGATGCGGGCGGGCTCGTTCCTCGTTATGGCTAAACAGGTAGGGGCTCACACTCACGCTCACCCTGTGCACTGCGGAAAGTTCCGGATGGGATTCAAACGCATAGTCGATTTTCAGGAACTTGGCCACGACAATTCCCGCACCGGCAGTCACACTCCCGAGAGTCGTGAAACTGGCCAAACCAGCGCGGACAGAAAGCCCAAAGTCGAACAGGAATTCCACACCGCCACGGCCACCCGAAAGCCAGTCCAGCGGATCTTTCCAGACAGGCGCGCCGCGGTCCTCGTCGGTTTCGAGTTCCAAATCGCGGGCCTCGGAATGCAAGAGACCTGCCCCCTGCCAATAAATACCCAAGGAGCCATACAAGTAAGGCACATTCAAAAAATAGCTGGCAGCAGCATACAATTCTGGGGAAGAATACTCCGTCGTTCCGGACTCCCACTTGACCGCCGAAGATGTCCAGCCCTTGAGGAATGCAGCCAAATACAACTGATCAATCGTGCGGTAGCGCAAACCCGCATCCCCGCGAAAACCCCAACCTGTCTGGTCCATGTCGCGGTAGAGAACGTTGAACGCAGCGCCCACCGACAACCTCTCCGTCAAGCTCTTCCCCCACGAAATGCCCAGAACCCAGTCCGCAATAGACAACGTATTGTAGTTGGAGCCCTCCGGCAGCGGTTCGCCTTCCTTGACCCAAGGAATGTCGTCAGCACCGAAGCGGGAAAAAGAAATGCCAAGAGCCTGGCCCTCGGAAAGCGGAGTCACGACCGAAGCGTAATCGTACTTGGTGTCCTCGTAATATGCGGTATGCGAGAAAGAAGCCCAAGTGTAGTACACTCCCGACAACTGATAGGGATTCGACATGAGCCCGAGATAATCGCCATCAATAGCCATTGTCGCCGAGCCCAGTGCGGCAGAGCGCGCACCCGGCTCGATATCCAAAGTCGCATTCGCTCCGGAAACGCGATCCATGGCGCACAGCGGGCCCGTGCACACAAGGGCGACCGCTACCAGCGGACGCCCCAAAAAGGAACGCATGGAGCAACACTTCTTCAAAATACCGTCAATCATCATTTTCTGAGTGCTAAAATAGATTATTTTTTTCCCGCAGCCCAGGGCCATTTTCCATGACACTTCGAAACCGCATCATCGATTTCCTGACTTACCTTTCTGCACGGCGAAATTTTTCGCCTCGCACGGTCACAACATACAGGAAATCGCTCGACAAATTCTCGGAACGGCTAGACGAAGACGCCCCCATTGAAATGCTGAACGAAGCAAACATCAAGGCATTCGTCTGGGACCTGAAGATGAAGCAGAAACTCGCCCCTGCAAGCCTTTGCGAGCATCTCGCCGCGCTCAAAAGTTTTGGCAAGTATTTGGTTCGCTCTAAAATTCTAGAGATAAATCCGGCAGAAAACGTGCCCATGCCCAAACGCCCAAAGCGGCTCGTGAACGTACTCGGGCAAAAAGACCTTGCGCCCGAGAAATTCCCGGAAATAGAGAACCCAACGCTCCAACAAGTGCGGGCCCGCATTCTGCTTGAACTCATCTACGGCTCTGGACTGCGCATCTCGGAATGCCAGATGCTCACGTGGGACCGCATCGACACAAGCGCAAAACTCGTACGCGTACTCGGCAAAGGTAACAAGGAACGCATCGTACCGCTTACCGAAAGTTTTATCGACCGCATCGCAAATTACAAACAAATGCAAGTCCAGGCAGGGCACCTGCCTACGGCGACAGGCTACGTTTTTTTGAGCGACGATGGTAAGCCCTTCGGGCTACGTACACTCCGCAACGACATCCAGCACCTGCTCCGCGAAATCGGCTGGGAGGGCAAAGCGAGCCCGCACGTATTGCGTCACAGTTTTGCCACGCACCTGCTCGAGAACGGCGCCGAAATCATGAGCGTCAAAGAAATGCTCGGGCACTCGAACATCTCGACCACGCAAGTTTATACGCACGTGAACGCAGAGCGGCTACGCGCCGCATTCAAGAAGACACATCCGAGAGCGTGATGGGTATGAGGACGCGACCTTCGGTCGCTTTGAGCAATGAGGTCGCTGCGCTTTGAGGTCGGCACTTCGTGCCTTTGAGGTATGAGGTGTGAGGTATGAGGAGTGAGGTATGAGGAGTGAGGTCGCTCGCAAGCTCGCTTTGAGGTATGAGGAAGTAGACAGTAGGCAGTAGGACAAATGCGTAAGGCGAGCGCCGCGGTCAAGCTTGCTTGAACATGGCCGAGCCGAGCATTTGGTACTTGAGCGAAGCGAGAGTACAAGTAGGAAGTGATTAGGGGGTAGGATCTAGAGGCTGGAGCCTTGTCGCTCACTGCTCATGGCTCATTGCTCACTGCTGGAGCCCCGAGCCTCGAGCCTAGAAGAAACACCCCTTGATGCCGACGGCGATGGTCCACTGCTGCAGGAAGTCGTCCCAATCGGGAGCATTCCATTCCTTCATCGGGGAGTCGTCGTATTCATCCATCGGGTCAGCAGCATTCGCCTTGTCGTGGATGGGGACTGAAAGTGCGAGGAACACCGGGAACGAAGCATCCGAGAATTCTATGCCATAAACGAATGCACCGGACCAGGCCTTGTGATCGGGGTCAGGACGCGGGTCGTACACGCCCACCTTCTCCGACGAAATCCATGCCACACCGAGAGGTGCGGAGAACGTCACGCCGAACGACTGCACAATGCCCGCGCGGCCGCGATAACCGTAAGCAATCGATGCTCCCACAGACGGCGGCGTAAAGGCACCGAGGTCGTTTTCACCATAAGGCTTGAAACGGTACTCGAAACGGTCGTCGGAATGGTCGTAATCCTTCCAGTAAGTATCGTTGAATTCATTCTCGCCCGATATCAGGTGCATCGCGAAGGGATGCGTATAAGTCAGCCCATAGAGCCAGATACCTTTATCCGTATCGCGGCTGTAATCCCAACCGAGCGTAAGCGAATAAAGACCAGAACCCTTCTGGAAACTCGAAGGCAAAATCATCTCGGCACCATCCGTACCGCGCTTGATGTCGTACTGCCCAGTCGGGATGGTAAGGGATGCCGACAGAGAAGCGGCGCCACCGCTACCAATCGTCTTCGAGAAGTCAAACGACAAATCACCAAGGCCGCCCGTGCTGCGGTCCATCGGGGCCTGGTTACTACGGAACTGCACCTCACCCCTGTGAGACATCCAAGGGACCGTCATACCTAGTTTGGTCGACCATGTGGGCTTGATAGAGAAATGCGGAGAAAGCGTAAGTGCCGAAAAATTCTGGCCAACGCTGTACTTCGTAAACACTTCCGTTTCGAGATAGCCACCCGAAACACCTTGTCCAATCCACTTGATGCCGTCACCAGAACCGCCACCGGAACCGCCGGCACCACAACCGCCAATGGATTCCCACGGAGTCGAAACATCGACGGGAGATTCAAAACCAACAACAAATGCGCCCGCCAAAGCAAAGGCAACCATCAAACCGTATCCAATTTTTCTCTGTTTCATGGCATGCCTCACGGGAGTTCAATCATAAATCCATGGCTCGTTCCTGTCGCAAGGAACTTGCTATCAGGCGACCTGCCCCCAATCATGGGAAGCGGAGCAATCTCACGAACATCGCCAATCCATTCCATGGCGAGATCCGAAGCGGCACCCGCCGAAAGCCGAATTTCGCGCATCATCGTACGGCCTGCAGAACCATCCTGAATGGAGCTGACCGTAAAATCCTTATCGTTACGTATAAACCCATCGGTTTCCACCCAAACCACAAAAAGGCGACCGTCAAACTGGAACCAATGCGGCTGAGCTGGAGCGCTAATCATGCCGTCCAGCTTTTCAATTTTCATGGGTTCGGAATTTTTGGAAAGTTCCTGGATATAAGCATCCCAACTCGTTTGAGAAACATCAACCAGATTATAGATGACAAATTTTCCATCGGGCGAAATAAGCGGGTTCTCAAGGGACTTGCCATTGTAGCCCTTCGGCAGTTTCAGTTTGACTTCCTTGCCTCCATTCGCAAAATCACGGAACACAAGTTCGCGGACTTGCATGTTGTCTTCTTTCGTTCTCACAAAAACAAGACGCACGCGGTCTGTTCCAAAGAATCCACGAATTGTCGTATCGGAGGCAGAAGTATCCGGTTCCGTCACAGAGGGGTCAACCCAAATATGCGGATCTCCGTACTCGCCTTCCTTTTTATCGTAGAACACAAAACGCTTCTTGTCCGAAATGCGCACAGCAATGATACCGTAATCCAGATTTTCTGGAGAACAGGACTTGCTTCCATTAACATCGTATGCACGGAGCGACGCGATAAAATTGGGATGCGTACTCCATTCCGGATCTTGGAACTGACAATCACCGTTAGCGGTATCGCGCATCAAGTACCAAAGGACTTTTTCCGACGTATCGGAAATCGTCAAACGGTCATGCTGAGTCACCTTCCGTTCCTTGGTCGAAACCACATTATACACCGAATCCGGAGCTTTCACGCCCATACTACTGAAGTTGAGCCACAACATCGAAGCAGGGAAACGAGCGGTATCCTGAGAAACTGAGGGATTACAAATCTGGTGCGAAATCCCTCCATTTATGGGAAACACCTTCCCTATTTCCGATTCCGAAATCGAAGGTCCTTTGTCTTCTACGGAAGCCACGTAGGGTTCCGGATCGTAGCAAGCCGCAAGTACCATCAACGGCAATAATTTCAGTAAAAAAGTTTTCATCGTTTCCAATATAGAATTGTTCTGGCTACTCACCCATGGACAATCCCGCTTTTTTGAACTTTTCACGAATCAATTGTAGGTCATGCTGGTATGGATTCCTCACAAAATCCTCAAAGGCCCATTTTGTCGGGTGGAAAAGGCCTTTGGAATAATTCAGGAGCATATCTAGCCAAACGCCCCTGCCCGCATAAAGTTTGTAAGGCCCTCTCTTGTAGCTGGGCAAAACAACCTTGTCCAAGTCCATGTAACCGATATCGATATTTACACAACGGGCGACATCCGATTGTCCGGCCGCCAGCGAAAGTTCAAGCGCATTACTGCGTTCCTTTTCCAAAGCGATTGTTTCGGCAGGGATTGTCCTTTCGAACGATACCACACCACGATAGAGGTCTGTACCCATCTCGGGTTCATAATACCCGGTCTTGTCAAAGGCAAAAAGTTTCCCCCGGTGGCGGATTGGCCCCCATGTTTTTTCAAGGGCATCAATAACATCTACATTCCAGTTTTCACCTTTCTGCAAGACAAAGGCGATTAGCTGGACCTGTTCCGAAAACTGGGAAGCAATCATAAATCCATCCAGGCCTAGTGAGGCATAAGCATAAGATTTTCCCGGATAACTTCTAGTTGCTGTTTGCTGAAACCTTCAAGCAGCTTCTCCGATTCCATTGGGAACATGAGGTTAGATGCATCGGGACAACGGGAAATATCCGACAGCGCCTGATAGGAAACCGTATAGTCATAACGAGGCGTGAATTGGTGGAAGGGTTGCCTGAAATCAGAGGTCACACCTTTCTTAACCAAGAACGCCTTGCTGCTCGTTTTCTCGAAGCAGTAGGGAGTGTCGGAAAAGCCATCGTCAAAAACAGAATAGTCCCCATTAGATTCCTGGTCCGAACGGGTTGCCGTCGTATGACGAAGACCAAAGAAATGACCGATTTCATGCAACGCCGTATACACGATGCGTTCAGCATTGACAACCATATCCACGCCATCCTGCCGATTGTGGTTTGCAACAACGACCGTACTTCCAGAACCGCCACCCAAGTTGGCCGCAAACAAGTCCGACAGGCCAAGCAGACCTTCTTGTTTGAACCGGTGAACAAGGACAACGTCCAACGCATCATAAACGTCCGGTTCGGGCCAACCGCCCAGTTCCGTCATCATCTGATTATCGGAGGTCCGGCCAGCAATCCATGGCTCCGATTTTGAATACCTTTTCCCAAGAATCGGATGTTCATTAGCATAACGGACATATACGGTATCCACTTTCACACTCGTATAGAACCGGTCAAAGCCATGCTGGAGCATCCGTGCAAGGCTGTCGAAACTTACGTCAAGGTCCTTGATTTTTCCCGCCACAATTAAATTGACAGAGAAATGATCTGAATACGAGCCATAAGCCTTGAGTCGGACATTCTTGGTTTTCCCTTTATAAAAATCTTCACCGTCATTTAAGCTGGTAACCCAAACAGAACGGTCACTTTCTCCGCACACGAAATCATACACATAGCGGCCATTTTCCTCAACAGGGTCAACTGTACGGACCCAAGAGGGGAAATTTTTCTTTACTCGATCATCCCAGTAGACTCGGAACAAGCGCAACTGAGGTTTCTCCTGGGCATAGACATCTTTATCAAACGAAAGTTCATAATGAGCTTTGGGATGAACAAAGATTCTCACCCCATGAGCAAAATTCGCATCAATCGAATCCCCCGGAACATTGTCGTTAGGGTTAAGAGTAAACTTCAAATAACCATCAGGAACAAACCTCTCATCCGTTTCAGGAGGTTCAACCGTTCCGCAAGCAACAAGGCATACGGTAAAAAAGGACAATAAAAAAATTTTTTCAAGACAAAAATGCTTCATGAAACGTCTTATAAAAGTGAACATACACAATGTACAAAAAAAAGGCGAATAAATGTTCTTAAAAATTCAGGATGCACTTATGTCCGCGAAAAAAGTATTCATCGATCTGCAAGCACCCATCGTAGGCAAGCCGGCACTCACTAGTGCACTCGTCCTCATGGGAACGTATGCCAGCTTCGACTTCCCAGCGTACGCCCCGGCACTTTTGTTCACGCTAGCGGTAGCAAACCACTTCTTCCCACGATCAAGGCAGTGGGTCGTACTCCTGAGCCTTGCAGCAGGCATTTTAAGCTACGACTTTGCGAACAACAACTCTTGGCAAATTCTTTCCTTACTAAGCAAACATTCCGTCTACGAGCCTGGAGAAAGAACACCCCCCGAAAATGGATGCGGCCGAGTGGAATCGGTCATCCGCAGAGCCAAGGGAAATGCCTACGTCGTAGAGACAAGGAACGGAAACGAGAGCTACCGCGTCAGGATTGCAGAGCGCAAGACGCAAAGCAAGCCGAAAGTGAAAAAAACTCCGAGCGAAATGCAAGAACCCATGGTATTTGCAGACACGGCCAGTGCGGGTCAACCTTTGGATTTGTATTCCGTGACAAGCGAACCTATCGTCGCACCACCTTGGGCAACGAAAGCAAGCACAGCGATGGCGGCGAATCCGGGCGACACCCTGTGCTACAGCGCATCGTGGTACCCGGTGTCGCCCCCGCGGGTGCCGGGCGCGTTCGACACCCGCGGCTGGCTCAAGAGCCAGGGATTCGCCGCCTACGGACGGTTCAACGACTACAAGATTATCGGCAGCAGTTGGATTCCCGAACGGACCTTCGCTAACTTCCGCAAGTGGATACAGGCGCGCTTCGCCGACTACCTCGACCCCGCCGAGACCGGACTCCTGCTGGGCCTTCTCGCAGGCGACCGGAGCGGCATTCCCGAAGCCCTTCGCAGCGATTTCCAGCGGTCCGGACTCGTGCACGTACTCGCCATCAGCGGTTTCCACGTCGTCCTCCTCGCAGGCATCCTCATGATTTTCCTCAAGGCGACCGGGCTCCCCCTGCGCGCCGTACGGATTATCGCCGTCGCCTTGCTGTTCCTCTACATTCCCGTCACAGGCGGTTCCCCCGCCGTACGCCGCGCCGTCCTCATGTTCTCCGTACCGCAAATCGGTGCACTTTTCCAGCGCCCCGCCAACACGATGAACAGCCTCGGGGTCGCCCTCATCATCATCCTGCTCCCCGAGCCGGGCATCCTCTGGAATCCCGGCTTCCAACTCTCCGTCGCAGCCACCGCGGGCATCCTTATCGGAAGCCCGCTCAACCCGTTCGCCAACTTCCCAGAATCCCTGAAAAAGAACAAACTCTGGAACACCCTCCGGGCTTTCGCCATCGACCCCACGTACGTCACCTTGTGCGCCACCCTCGCTACCGCCCCGTTTCTCGTCCACCATTTCAAGACGCTCTCCCCAATGGCTTGGCTCGGGAACATCGTGGTCGTTCCCGGAATTTCGTGGGGCATGCAAGCCGGCCTATTCGCCCTAATTTCTCCTATCGACTTTCTGCGCGAGCACTTCTGCTACGCCGCCAGTTTCTTTTTGCGCCTGGCAAGCCTCCTTACACGACTTATCTCGGACTCCTCCATCGCCTCCGTCACCATCGGGCCGTTCAGCCCGGCCATCCTTTTGCTCATCGGCTTCGCACTGACCTTCATCCCCGCGATCCGGCGCAACCGAATTGCCCGCATCTATTGTGTCTTATGCCTAGTCCTTTTCGCCGGAACATTCTGCTACAACAGCTACGCCAAGGCAATGCACCCGACGTGGAAACTAATAACCATCGACGTCGGGCAAGGCGACAGCCATCTCGTCGAGGCTCCATCGGGCAGGCATTTCCTCGTGGATGCCGGCGACAACAGCAGGCAAGATTCCGGCAAAGACATCATTGTTCCATTTCTGCATCACACCGGCGTGCGGGAACTCGACGCGCTCATCATCACGCACCCCGACAAGGACCATTTCGGCGGAGCCAAATCCATCCTGAAAACGTTCCCCGTCAAGGAACTTTGGGCCAGCGACTGCGCCATCAAGGAACGCAAACCCGAATGGCAGCAAGTCATCCAAGAGGCCCGGAAAAGGAACATCCCCATCCGAAAAATCCACCGCGGCATCCTATGGAAAGAAACCTATTTCGAAATGCAGACCATCCACCCGCGAAACGACATCTGCGTCGAAGCCAACGAAGGGAGCATTACGCTGCGGCTCAAAGGGCTAGGCCATTCCGCCGTCCTCACCGGAGACCTCACCGTCAAGGGCGAAAAAGAAATTATGAAAACAGACGCTTATCTGAAAAGCGACGTGTTAAAACTCGGGCACCATGGTTCCAAAACGTCGAGCAGCGTACCGTTCTTGAACGCAGTAAATCCCATGTACGCCATCATCCCAAGCGGGAAAAACAACCGGTTCCGCCATCCGAGCAAAGAAGTCGTGCAGCGGCTCGATTCATTGGACATTCCCTACATCAACACGGCAGAACGGGGAAGCATTTCGATTACATTCTCCGAAGACACCACCATTATCCAGACCATGCTGGAGTAGGTCCACATTTTTTGAAGGGTTATTTCCCGGAAAGAGCGTTCAACGTGACTTCGTGCAAGAGCCCATTCGTCGCGACACTCGTAAAGCCTTCGTAAATCGGGGCCGTGGGCTTGCCGTTTGCATCGAAGAGTTCCGTTTTGCCGTCGATGGTGCTGAACTTGCCACCCGCTTCCTTAAACAGCAGCGGATACGGGGCGATGTCCCAAAGCGAAACGACCGGGTCCACCATCACTTCAGCACGGCCTGCGGCCACGAGGTAATAGCCGTAGCAGTCGCCCCAACCGCGATGCAGGCGAGCGCTGCGACGGAGCTTCGCAAAACCTTCGCCAAAGCCTTTGTCTTCCATCGTATTGACCGTACCCGAAAGCACGAGTGCGTCTTCGATCTTTTCAACCTTCGAGCAGTTCACCGGGCGACCATCCAAAAAGGCGCCACCGCCGTTCACCGCCCACACAGCCGTATTCATCGCTGGGATGCGAATAAGGGAACACACGGGAATGTTCTTTTTGTAGAGCGCAATGAGCGTGCCGAACAAGGGAACGCCATGCACAAAAGCCTTCGTGCCGTCAATCGGGTCGATAACCCACTGGTATTCCGCATCGGGGCTCTCGATTCCGAACTCCTCGCCAATCACGCCGAAACCCGGAGTCTCCTTGGCCCAGAATTCACGGGCCAATTCTTCCGTGCTCTTGTCGGCAATCGTCACCGGAGTATTGTCTTTTTTCCACTCGACACCCACTCCTGTCTGAAAATACTTCAGGATGTTTTCCTGAGCCATTTCCGCTGTCTTGAGCGCGATTTGTAGCAGTTCAGAGTTGTCGGCCATGTTACGCCTCCAGCCACTTCTTCACAAGTTCCAGCAAGAAAGCATTCTCTTCGGGCTTACCAAGCGTAATACGCACGTGTTCGGGCATGCCGAAGCTCGTAAGTCCGCGGATAATCATGCCGTTTTGTTCCAGAAACGCCACCATATCCTTCGCACGTTCGCCGATGCGCACGCAAATAAAGTTCGCCTGCGTCGGGAGCACCTTGAAGCCGAATGATTCAAAAGCATCCGTCAGCACCTTCACGCCTTCAGCGTTCATCTTGCGCGTATTCTGCACGTGTTCCTCGTCGCCGAGAGCGGCAATTGCAGCCACCTGTGCCGCCTGGTTCACGTCAAACGGCGGCTTGATTTTCCACATTGCCTTGATAACGCTTTCGTTCGACATGGCATAACCGATTCTAAGCCCAGCCAGTCCGTAAATCTTGCTGAACGTACGGTTAATAAACAAGTTCGGATATTCGTCGAGCAACCCTGCCAATTGCGGATAGTCGTCAGCCGTTGCAAATTCCGAATACGCCTCGTCCAAAAAGACAAGCACATCCTGCGGGACCTTCTTCAAGAAATCGCGGATTTCGGTTTCGCTGTAGTAGGCGCCCGTCGGGTTGTTCGGGTTGCAGATAAAGGCCACGCGGGTCTTTGCATTGATTGCTTTTGCGAGGTCCTCAAGCGAAGCCTTCTGTTCGCCCTCGCCCACGCCAATAAAGTCGGCACCGTTCGAGAGCGTCGTAAACTTGTACACGGAGAACGTCGGTGTAATTCCCACGCAGTTGTCGCCCTGGCGGATGAACGCCTTGCCAATCATGTCGATAATCTCGTCGGAGCCATTACCTATGATAATCTGCGAGGTCTTCACCCCGAACTTCTGCGCAATGGAGTCAATCAGCTTCGGAGCATCGCCACGCGGGTAGAGGTGCAGACTGTCCGCAATCTGGTGGAACGCCTCGACCGCCTTCGGGGATGCACCCAGCGGATTCTCGTTGGACGCAAGTTTGACAATGCGGTTTAGGCCGTAACGCTCGCGAATTTCCTCGATGGATTTTCCGGGAACGTAATCAGACAATTTTGAAAGTTCTGGACGCGGTTCAATCATGTTTACCTCTATTTACGCGATAAAATTTAGCTAACTTTTAACCGTATGAGAAAAGTCCTCACAGCCCTATTCGTTATTCTGGCTACAAATGTATTTGCCCTCGACAACATCTGGGATATGCGATATACGTTCGGGCCCGATAGCCGCCCCTCCCCCAAATTAGGGTTCGGATTCGGAATGCGTTCGGATTACGACCCCAACGTCCTTTTCCCCATCAACCTCACAAGCGGCTTGACAAAAAATTTTGACTTCGGCTCAAAAATCAACGTCCAGACTTACGACAAAATAGACCACATACAGGCCTCCCTTGATGTCGGTGGTCGCTTCCGGTTCAACACAGTCAATTTCTTTGAAGTCGATGGTTACTTTGGTCTAAACAGGAACAACGGTAGCGCAATCGTCCTCACGCTCGGTTCGGATCAAGTTATCTCCAAGAATTTTCTGAACTATTACGAAGCCCGCGCCGGATTCCTCGATGGAGTCACAGGCGATGGAGGCTACGTAAAGTTTGCATTGGGAATGACGCCGACACTCATTTTCGGGCGTTTTCTGCGTTGCATGGTCGAGGTCAACACATCGGGAAGTGCCGGGCACCTTCGCGACGACTTCATGATCGACATCTTGCCTAAATTCGAATTCGCATTCGGAGGCACACGCGTCCGTCTGGACTTCGACATCGGCGTGATGCAAGAAAAGAACAACGACCGCTATGGAATCGGCCTGTACGTGATGACAGCGTTGTAAGAGCTATGAGGTCGGCACTACGTGCCTTTGAGGCATGAGGTTCGAGGTTCATGGTGCAGAATTCAACCATAATAGGCTTTCTTTTGCACAAAACAAAGCTATACAAGACTTGCCAATTGATTGGCATTGTCGCTTTATATCCTTTGGGTAGACCTCAGAGGGGCTTTAGCCCCGACCTCATTCCTCAAAGCGATCGAAGGTCGCGACCTCACACCTATTTCACCACAAATTTCTCGCCATCGTAGTCGATGGTTACCGGCTTTGCCGCACTCACTTCACCAGCGAGGATGGCGTGGCTCAGCGGGCGTTCGATGTTCCGTTCCAGATAACGCTGGATCGGACGTGCACCGAATTCCGGCTGGTAGGCACCATCGGCAATGGCGTCGAGCGCCTTATCGGTCAGCGTGAGCTGCAAATCCTGACGGGCGGCGCGTTCAGCGAGGCCCTTGAATTTGAGTTTCACGATGTCCTTAATCTGCGGCTTCGTGAGGCTCTGGAACACTAGCACTTCGTCCAAGCGGTTCAGGAATTCCGGCCTGAAGAATCCGCGGAGTTCCGGCTCGATTTCCTTCAGCGTCACGGGCTTTGCATCTCCCGCGCGGTTCTGGAAGTGGGCGGCACCCAGGTTCGACGTCATCAGGATCAAGGTATTCTTGAAGTTCACCGTACGGCCCTTGCCATCGGTCAGTCGACCGTCGTCAAGCACCTGCAACAGCGTGTTGAACACGTCGGGGTGAGCCTTCTCGATTTCGTCGAGCAGGATTACGCAATACGGATGGGTACGCACGGCTTCAGTCAGCTGGCCGCCTTCTTCGTAGCCCACGTATCCCGGAGGCGCACCGATCAAGCGGCTCACGCTATGCTTTTCCATGTATTCGCTCATGTCGATACGCACGAGAGCGGCTTCGCTGTCGAACAATTCGGTGGATAGCGCACGGGCCAGTTCCGTTTTACCCACACCTGTGGGGCCCAGGAACAAGAAGCTACCAATCGGCGCATTCTCGCGGCTCAAACCGCTACGGTTACGCAGGATTGCTTCAGAAACCGCTTCCACGGCTTCGTCCTGGCCAATCACGCGGGCATGCAGGCGTTCGTCCAAGTGCAACAACTTGGCCTTTTCGCCTTCGCAAAGCTTCGTCACCGGAATTCCGGTCCAACGGCTCACCACGAGAGCAATTGTCTCTTCGGTCACCTCTTCGCTCAGGTCGCTGTCGCTGGCGGACTTCTTGATTTCTTCCGTCTTCGCGGCGATTTCCTTTTCCAAGTTCACAATCTTGTTGTACTTGAGTTCGGCGGCGCGATTCAAGTCGTAGCGGGCTTCGGCCTGCTCCATCTCGTCCTTCGCCTGCTGCAAAGACTTTTTAAGACCCTGCAATTCGGCGTTTTTCGCGCGCCTCTCCTGCCAACGGTCCTGCATCAGCTTTACCGCTGCATCCGTCGTAGCGAGTTCTTCGCGGAGTTCTTTCAGGCGCTTCACGCTGTTGTCGTCGGTTTCCTTCGCCAAGGCCTGCTCCTCGATCTTCATCTGGAGTTCCTTACGCTGCAAAGTATCCAAGGCTTCCGGCACCGTATCCATCTGCGTCTTCACCAAGCTTGCGGCTTCGTCAATCAAGTCGATAGCCTTGTCCGGCAAGAAACGGTCGCTGATGTAGCGGTTCGAAAGTTTCACCGCCGCCACGAGCGCGTTGTCATGCAGACGCACGCCGTGGTGGGCGTCAAAGCCGTCCTTGATACCACGCAAAATAGAAATGGATTCTTCTTCGCTGGGTTCGTCGACCTGCACGGGCTGGAAACGGCGTTCCAATGCGGAATCCTTTTCGATGTATTTGCGGTATTCCTGCGTGGTGGTCGCGCCGATGCAGTGCAGTTCACCACGGGCCAGTTTCGGCTTGAGCATGTTGCCCAAGTCCATGGAGCCTTCGGTCTTGCCTGCACCCACGATGGTGTGGATTTCATCGATAAACAATAGCGTGTTGCCGTCTTCTTCAAGAGCGTCCAGCACGGCTTTCAAACGTTCCTCGAAATCTCCA
>Ga0310690_10000235_pt1 | contig 130753 bp, 108 predicted proteins | sample AusTroGonzalo_MG_2_FD_207661 | JGI IMG/M metagenome (GOLD analysis project Ga0310690, IMG submission 207661) | Bovine rumen microbial communities from tropical cattle in Woodstock, Queensland, Australia - Gonzalo_04 (v2) (version 2) | ecosystem: Host-associated > Mammals > Digestive system >...
ATCTTTTAAAGGAACACCAGCGGTTTCTATCTTGCGTTTTATACTCTGCTCAATGGGGGAAAGAATAACCCAACTTTCACTGGATTTAAAAACGCACATTGTATTACTCGACTTAACAAAATCGCTCTTTCTTTTGCTTACTGTTTTTCCTCTATGAAAGTATGGTAAAATCGTCGTACCGTGTCACGATGGACATGGAGTATTTTACCAATTTTGTTGAAAGACACGCCTTCTTCTCGAAGTTTAATGATTAGTTCTTCTTTTTTGCCTAATTTATGTGCTTCTTTTGAGGTTTTTCTACCTTTCGGTCGTCCCAAAACAACCCCTTCAGCCTTCTTTCTCGCCAATGCCTCTTTCGTCCGTTGGCTAATCAAATTGCGTTCAATCTCTGCCGACAACCCAAAAGCGAAGGCCAAGACTTTGCTTTGAATATCTTCGCCAAGTCGGTAATTGTCCTTAATGGTCCATACCCGACATTCCCTTGTCATGCAGATGTTCAGGATTTCCATGATCATAAACAGATTACGCCCCAAACGTGATAGCTCAGCGCAAATGATGAGGTCGTCTTTTTGGACGCGATTAAGCAACTTGCCAAGTTGCCGTTTGTTGTAGTTTTTTGTCCCGCTGATGGTCTCCTCAATCCAACCATCGATGTGAAGGGATTCCCTTAGGCAGAAATTATTGATTTCAAACCTTTGATTCTCAACAGTCTGTTTGTCGCTGCTGACTCTAATGTAACCGTAAATCATAATAAAGCTTTTTGCGTTTGTTATTACCATGCTTGCATTAATAGAACACGCGTCGGGGTTGCGCTATTGCTCCCACGCCATGTTCCATTCCGCGAAGTTCAGCTAAACTTTATTATTTTGACATAAAAAAACTTCCCATAAGCCCAAACGGAATTATGGGGAAGTTGTAACAATCCGCTGCCACAGATGCCCGTCCTTCCCCCTTTTAAGGGGATGCCCGAAGGACGGGGGATTAAAGGGAGGGCACGACATGGCTGCAACTAAAACCACCAACCAAGATTATCGGTATGCCTCCGCCAAGATTTCGCTACAGTTGTCCCTGACATAATCCAGGATTTCAAGGCATCGTTTCCTTGGAATCCTGATGCTTTCTCCGACAGCGATCATGTCTTCCATTGTCGGCAAGCCATTGCCATTTACCGAAGTGGCATGCTCACCGTGATAGCCTTCGGGGAACGGGGTCAAGTCGTAGGCAGGAGCCATGCGCCAACGTCCATCGCGATAGATAAAACTGAAGTTCTTCGCATGGTCGTCCTTGTTGTCAGCAAACACATTGAAGGCCATCAACCTGAACATGGCCTCTACCTGTTTTGGATCTTGCGTCAGATAACCGGTAAGGTGCAGCAAGGTCTTGTAATCCAGCTTTGGCAGATGGATGGATTCGTTCAACAAAGCACCCGCCGTGGCCACATGCAGCCTTTCATCGCCATCAACATCAAAACGGCGCGTGGCGAAGAAACGGTCGTCAAAGAGTTTGAAATCAGGCACTTCAACACCGCATCGACATGCTATCTCATTATACTTGAACTCTATCGCGCCCAAGTCCTGAGGGTCGTATACATGCCTGAACTTGACCAACCAGTCACCATCGGCATCATGATACAAGCATTTTGGCCGACAACCGCCCGAATTGCCACTGTTGTAATACAACAGCGCAGCATCTTTGTCGCTTTTCTCCGACAACACCTCCAAGGCCAAGTCTTGCAACTCGGACAATGACCGCTCCTCTTTCTGCTTTTCAAGATGCGTTTCCGGCTCATAACACAGCGCACCCATACCCGAATCACCAACAATGCTAAGTCGCTGCAAAGGAGACAGCTGCATCTCATCAATACCTTGTCTGCGCAACATCTTATTCAACAGGTAACGCCCATAGCCATCGGGAAGGCTATCCTCAAAAATGCCGAAATTACCCCAAAACGGTTGCTCGGGTGCAATGAACAAATCAGGCTTCAATGGCAAATTCAAAGGGGAAATGGAAAAGCCTGTAGCCAACCAATCCTTGTCATAACTGAACACACAACGGGAGTCATCAGGCGTCATGCCTAGCTCACCCACCGTCGTGCCGTGGTATTTGACAAATAGCTTACTTACCGAATTCATTTTTTCCTCGCTTTCTGTTTTTGTTCCGATTAATGGTGTCTAATTCCTCCATTGTTGCGAACTTAGGCTCGGCGAGTAAGCGTTTCACCTCGTCTGAGTAGCCCAAAGCCTTGGCAAGTGCGACGAAACCTTGAAGAGAAATGCTGTGCTTCTGCTCAAATTTGGCAATCGTCGGGACAGGCACGCCACTCATCAACGACAAAGCACTCCTCGACAATCCTTTTTCCAAACGCCGCTGCTTGGTGTTGGCCGACAAACCAGCCAGCAAATCCTGCACACTGTCTACATCAAAGTCATAAAGCAAAGGCATATTATTGTATCTTTTAAAACATAAAAATCATGCTTACGAATATCATCATATTCGTTGGCAAAGATACAAATAATATTCAAAACTCAAACTAATTCTTTCAAAAACGCAATCAACCTCTGCGTGGCTCGACCACGATGGCTGATAGCGTTTTTCCCTTCGTGACCTAATTATTTATTGTTAACCGGTTTCCCGAAATATATGTCAGAAATCAGCGAAATCTATCTTTTTTTCATAGATTTCGCTGATTTCTGACAGATTTTACGAACAAAAGTTTGTTAGACTTCTTTCAAAAATGCAATCAGCTTCTGCGTGGCCCGCCCCCTATGGCTGATGGCGTTTTTAACTTCGTGACCCAGTTCGGCGAAGGTCTGGTCGTAGCCATCGGGCTGGAAGATGGGGTCGTAGCCGAAGCCCTCGGTGCCGCGCTGCTGCTCGGTGATCTGACCATCGCAGCGGCCTTCGAAGTAATACGATTTACCGTCAAGGTTTAACGCGATGCAGGTGCGGAACGCCGCCTTGCGGTTGGTCTGGCCTTGCATGACTGTCAACATCTTATTCACATTGTCTTGATAGCTGCAATGCTCACCGGCAAAACGTGCTGTGTACACGCCCGGCGCACCACCTAAGGCCTCCACCTCTAGGCCAGTGTCATCGGCAAAACAGTCCACATGATATTTGTTCGTGACAAAGTCCGCCTTGATTTTGGCGTTGCCTTCGATGGTGTCTGCATCCTCGATGATGTCCTCGTGGCAGCCGATGTCGTCGAGACTCAGGACCTCATAGAGGCCTTCCATGATTTCGCGCATCTCGCTCAGTTTGTTTTTATTGTTGGTGGCAAAGACGATTTTTTTCATTTCAAGATTTCAGGATTTCAAAATTTCAAAATTAGAGACTCCAGTCAATAGGTTCTATTCCGTTTTGTATCAGATAATTGTTCGTTTGAGAGAAATGATGGCATCCGAAGAAGCCGCGGCTGGCCGAGAGGGGCGATGGGTGCACCGACTTCAGGATCAAGTGCTTGAAGGGGTCGATCAAGGCTTGTTTCGCAATGGCGTAGTTGCCCCAGAGGATGAAGACGAGATGTTCGCGCTGCTCCGAGAGGGCCCGGATGGCGGCGTCGGTGAACTGTTCCCAGCCGTGGCGTGAGTGCGATGCTGCCTGTCCGGCGCGAACCGTCAGCGAGGCGTTGAGCAACAACACCCCTTCCCTCGCCCACTTCTCAAGGTTGCCCGAACGCGCCATAGGAACGCCAAGGTCATCGTGCAGCTCCTTGAAAATATTTTGCAGGCTAGGCGGGAACGGCACACCATCGGGCACCGAAAACGAAAGGCCATGGGCCTGTCCTGGGCCGTGGTAGGGGTCCTGTCCGAGGATAACCACCTTCACCTTGTCGAAAGGCGTGAGGTTAAAGGCGTTGAAGATCAGCGGTCCAGGAGGATAGACGGCATATTGTCGTTTCTCGCTGACCAAAAAGGTCTTCAAGTCAGCAAAATAGGGTGCCTCAAACTGAGGGCGTAGCACTTGGTACCAGCTTTCGTCGATATTGGGTTTCTTGACTTCCATCTTTGTTAGTTGTCAGTTGTTCAGTTTGCAGTTGTTCAGTTGTCGGTTGTTCCAAAAAAGTTCTGCAAAGATGGTAATAATTCGGGAAAAAATCCGTTATTTTGCAAATCAAATTTCATCAAGATGAAGAGAAGAATAGCCATCGCGTTGCTAATCGCCTTTGTTTCAGGCATTATCCTGGCCTCCTGCGGCGCAAACAAGAGTTGCCCGGCCTACGGCGAATCGCAAAAATACATCAAGGAGACGCGCTATTAATAAGGTGTTGGGAGGCACGGCCATGACTGCCCTCGGACGACCTTTGCTGCGTATGCTTATGCTCACGCTTTTAGGAGCGTGTCCTTTTTTATTGTCAGCGCAAAACATTGACATTCAGAACGAAGGCGACAAGCCTATCGAGGAGAAGCTGGTCTACAACTACCAAAACACCTACAATGTGGCCATTCATACCCGAGGCTTCGGGGCTGGCTTCAAAATCGGCAAAATCAAGAGCATCCATGTGACGAGAAACTGGGAGGTCGAAGCCGTCTCATTGCGTTCGTTGAAGGAGCTCAAGACGCTCAACATCTCCTCCTGGAACATGCGGCCCTTTATCTATGGCAAGCTAAACAACGTCTTTGTGCTCCGTGTGGGCTATGGTGAAGAACGACGTATCTTCGGCAAGCCCTATTGGGGCGGCGTCGAGACGAGCTGGACCTACGAAGGGGGCGCATCCCTGGCATGGCTCAAGCCTTACTATTATTATGTCAGCGTCTACAAGCCCGTTGGCGACGGCACCTATATAGAGACCTTCGACGAGCAGACCTTCGACCACAAGGACGAATGGGTCGACATCCTCGGACGTTCCGCATTCACCAAAGGCATCGGCGAGTCCAAGTTCTCGCCTGGCGTACATGCCTCACTGGGCCTCAGCTTCGATTTCGCCTCCTCACGCACCCGCGTACGAGCCCTCCATATCGATGTGAAGGCCGAATACTTTCCTATAGGCGTCTCCATCATGGACTCGGAGCGAAACAAGCATTTCTTCCTGACCTTCATGCTTTCCTACAACTGGGGATCACGATTCAATAAGTATTGATATTGAATTTCTTAGGCGGGATCACGCTGGAAAGCACAAAAAAATTCGAAAAATTTTTCCTCATTTTTCTTGCAGCATTCAAAAAATGCGTATTTTTGCAGCCGATTTAGATGTCCAATGGTGTAATGGCAGCACAACTGACTCTGGATCAGTTAGTCTAGGTTCGAATCCTGGTTGGACAACAAGAAAAAACCGAGCGTTTCCGTTCGGTTTTTTCTTTTTACATGGTTTTCAATTATTTACCAAGGTGCATCTTGATTCTCGAAGCCAGGATATCGACCACCACAGGGCTTGCGCCGCGCGGCAGAATGATGTCGGCAGTGCGCTTGGTAGGCTCGATAAACTGCTGGTGCATGGGCTTGACGAAGGTCTGGTAATGGCGCAGCACATCCTCCCAGGTACGGCCGCGTTCGGCGATGTCGCGGCGGATGATGCGCATCAGGCGCTCGTCGCCATCGGTGTCAACAAACACCTTGATATCCATACGCTTACGAAGTTCCTCATTGACCAGCACCATGATGCCCTCCACAATGATGACCTCGGTGGGATGCACATAGATGACCTCCTGCGAACGGGCACAGGTGACATAAGTATAGATGGGCATGGGGATGGTCTCGCCTTTCTTGAGGCGATCCAGATGGTCGATGAGCAGATCCCACTCAATGGCATCGGGGTGGTCGAAGTTGATCTGTTTCTTCTCCTCAGGCGTTTTGTCGCCGTTGTCGAAGTAATACGCGTCCTGCGAAATGACTGATACTGAATTCTCTGGCAATTGACTTACCAGTTCTTTGACGACGGTGGTCTTCCCTGAACCCGAGCCGCCTGCAATACCAATGACTAACATAATTAAGAAGGTTTATTTGTTGATCTTGTCGAAATATGAGAGCACAAAGATAAGTTTTTTGTCGCATTGTTGGATATAAATTGCTTAAATGTTAATTGTTTTCCTTATTTTTGCAGCAGTTAAAACAATCTGACATGAAAACAATGCACAAAATCGCAGGCATCCTCCTGCTTGCCGCAGTCTTGGGATTGAACAGTTGCGGTCCGAAACTCCCCCCGCTACCCGCATCTGCAGTCGCTGCCTATTTCGTCGGCGCCGCCAAGACCAAAGCCATCGACACGTCTTATTACCAAGTCAAGGATGCCAACGGCCATGTGTTAGGCACTGTCTTGTTCTCCTCGCCCTATTCCGACCAAGTGAAAGGCTTCAACGGCCCCACGCCTTTACTGATTACTTTGAACCCCGAAGATCGCATCCAAAATGTCATTTTGCTTGAGAACCAAGAGACACCAGAATATGCAATGCGCGTGATAGGAGGCGGTTTTTATAACGTTTGGAACGGTCTAACCATCAAAGAAGCCTTGGAAAAGGACGTGGACGCCATCAGTGGTGCCACTTTCACCTCCAATGCTGTGAAGAGAAGCCTAAAAGTTCGTCTTGAAGCCTACCAAAGGCAAAAGCTGAAATAATTGTAGGAATAATGTAGAGACGGTGTGCACCGTCTCTACGTGTTTTATTCTTCAGAATCGTCATCTTCAGAGACGGCAGATGTTCCGTCTCTACCTTCCAAAACGATGACGATTTCTCCCTTGATTTCTTTTTTGGAAAAATGCTCGACAAGTTCCGCCAAGGTGCCTCGGGCATTCTCTTCGTGGATTTTTGTCAGCTCGCGTGAGACGCAGGCTTGACGCTCAGGGCCACAGACCTCGGCCAACTGCTGCAACGTCTTCAGCAACCTGAAGGGAGATTCGTAGAGGATGGTCGTGTAGGGATAGTTAGCCACGGCTTGCAGCTTGGTCTGACGACCTTTCTTGTGGGGCAAGAAGCCTTCAAAGATGAATTTCTCGGCAGGTAGGCCCGAATTGACCAACGCCGGCACAAAAGCTGTCGGGCCTGGCAGGCACTCTACTTCGATGCCGCGCTTCACGCACTCGCGCACCAGCAGGAAGCCCGGGTCGGAGATGGCAGGCGTACCCGCATCGGTGACCAAGGCCAAGGTCTCCCCCGCCTCGATGCGTTCTGCGATGCGTTCCACCACCTGATGCTCGTTGCGAATATGGAAGGCCGTCATGGGCTTGCTGATGTCGAGATGCCGCAACAAGTTGCCTGAGGTGCGAGTGTCCTCGGCAAGGATGCCGTCCACTTCCTTCAGGACGCGGATGGCGCGCAAGGTGATGTCCTCCAGATTGCCGATTGGCGTGGGCACAAGATAGAGTTTCGACATGGCCGTGCTTTATTCAAACTTACGGTTAACCAACTCCTTGAGTTTCTGATAGGCCTCATTGCTACTGTTCCACTGCAACTCGATCTTCAACTCGTTGAGATAGATTATCGCGCCATTCAAGGTCTTCAGGTCGTTGAGGTTTTCGATAGCCTGGTTGTATTTCTCCATGCTTCCACCAAACAGCTCATTAACGAATAGGAACTTTTCATTGATTCCAATCACCGTCTTAAGGTCGCGGACAGGATTCTGCTGCAACTTAGCCGCCAAACTATTGTCTTCTCCCATCATGCGTTCGCCAAGGGTCTCGCCCGTCGACAACTCGAACTCGGCATCATCACGACCAAAGACATCCGACACTACTTCCGACGACTCTCGCTCGATTTCGTCACGTTCCGCCGCCCACTCTTCATCCACGCGAGGCATCACAAGCGGGTTGTCCTTCACCAAGTCCTCGCCATAGACGCGGTCGCGCTCTGGAATTTCCTCCTCTGGGATCTCCTCCACCACATGGACTACTTTGCCGCCCTGCTCCACTGTATCCTCCTTTTCCTCTTCCTCTTCGGGCGCATCTTCGAAACGGAAGAAGAGACCGTATTCATCGCTATCGGGATTCTCCTCAACTTTAGTTTCAGTAGGCACTTCTTCAACAAAACGAGGTTCTTCTTCAACAGGTTGTTCAACAATGGGTTCCTCCTTCAATTCCTTCTCTTCGACTGGAACTTCCTCTTCAGGTTCGGGCCGTGGCGCTTCCAAGGAGACTTCGGGGGTCTCTTCAACAGGAGCTTCTTCTTCCTCAGGTTTCGGCTCTTCAGTTGGCTCGTCTTCAGGTGCCTCCTGAGTCACGCCGCCAAACAGTCCCGCCAAGGCATCGGCATCCAGCGGAAGGTCCTCTTCTTGGCTCTCGTCACCCACATTGATGGCGCAGAGCAAGTCATAAAGGGTGTGGGTGCGGTTCATCAGCACATCCAAATCCAGCAACTCGAGGGGTTTTTCGTTCCTCAACAAATAATTAACCTGTTGGTATAATAAACTGATTTCCTGCTTAATAGCAAGCAATCTTTCTTTTTGGCACTCAAAATTTTCGTTCATATTAAGAATTATCTTTATCTTTGCTCATCTTCAAAATCACTTTAAGGGCGATTTTGTGGGTGCGAAATTACTAATTTTCCAAAAATTGAAGACATGTTCTTAGAAAAAGATTCTCACAACAGGTCGCAAGGCTGGATTGAAGTGGTTTGCGGCTCCATGTTCTCGGGCAAGACGGAAGAGCTGATCCGCAGGTTGAAACGTGCCAAAATCGCCAAGCTGAAGGTGGAGATTTTCAAGCCGGGCGTCGACACGAGATACAGCGAAGAAGATGTGGTGTCGCACAACGCCAACGCCTTGCATTCCATCCCCGTGGAGAGCGCCAACGAGATTCTTTTCTATGCCAGCGATGTTGATGTCATCGGCATCGACGAGGCGCAGTTTCTCGACGACGAGCTGCCCAATGTGTGCCAGCAGCTGGCCAACCAAGGCGTGCGCGTCATCGTGGCGGGCTTAGACATGGACTTCATGGGTAATCCCTTCGGCCCCATGCCAAAGCTGATGGCCATCGCCGAGGATGTGACCAAAGTACATGCCATCTGCGTACGTTGCGGCAGTCCGGCGCAGTTCTCACACCGCACCATCGCAGGCGACAAACTGGTTGTGTTAGGCGAAACGGAAAGCTACGAGCCATTGTGCCGCTCGTGCTATTTGAAGGCCAGACAGGAAAGGGAATCACTTACCCCTACCTTGGATAACGATTAAAACCGTGTAAATCAATATTTTAATATCCAAAGCAAGGCTCACATTCTCGATGTAGAGCACATCGTATTTCAGTCGTTCGATCATCTCCTCGACATTCTCGGCATAGCCATATTTCACTTCACCCCAGCTGGTGATGCCGGGCTTCACCTTCAGCAAGAGGCGGTAGTAAGGAGCCGTCTCCATGATTTTGTCGATGAAATACTGACGTTCGGGGCGATAGCCCACCAGCGACATGTCGCCTTTCAGCACAGTCCAGAACTGCGGGATCTCGTCAAGGCGCACCTTGCGCATGAACTTGCCGAACTTGGTGATGCGTGGATCATCGTCGCTCGAAAGCATGGGCGTGCCGCTCGATTCGGCATCGACCCTCATGCTGCGGAACTTGGCCATCTTGAAAGGCTTGCCGCCCTTGCCGATGCGCTCTTGCACATAGAACACAGGGCCTTTGGAGGTCGCCTTCACGATGATGGCGCAAGCCAGAAACACCGGCGAAAGGATGACCAAAGCAAACACGGAAGCCACGATGTCGAAGGCGCGTTTCACCACCCTTTGCCAAACGGGCATCAGCTCGGGTGTGACCTGCACCAATGGCGCCTGCCAGATGGCAGACTGCTTCACGGTACCAAATACCAGGTCCTGCATGGCGGGGATGATTTTCACATTGGCATCGGTCGTGTCGACCACTGAAAGCAACACCTTCATCGTCTCCACCTCCGAACGCTCGATGGCGATGATGACCTCTTCCACATTTTGTTCCTTCACTATCTGTTCAATCTCGTGATACGAACCCAGACGCGGCAAGAACTCGCCCAGTTTGTACTCCTTTTTGTCGTACACATTGAGGAATCCGATGAGGCGACGACCCGAGGGTTTTACCTCCTCCTCGATTTCCTTATAAATGGCGCAAGCGTTGTCGTTGCTGCCCACAATGAGGGTGTTGAACCAGATTTTCTTGCTCCGTATCCTCGAAATCACCGAGGTGGTGATGATGAGACGCGGGATGTAAGTCATCAGGAACTGCAACACAAACAACGCAATAAACGACTGATAGTAAGACTTATAGGAGGCCACTTCGTCGTCAAGGATGACCACAAAGAAGAGGATTACCACACCCAGCAGTGTGATGAAGAAGGTCTGGCCGAGTTCTTTCAGTCTCGATTTCTGATACACCTTCTCGTAAGCTCCTGTCACGGCATGAAGGATGAGCCAACAGACGGGGATGATGGCCACGCCCAGCCAGAAACTCGGGGTAGAGAACGAATTGGTGATGCGATCCCAATAGTTGATGTAAAGGTCTTCATGCGCCTTGCGGAAGAAATAAAACAAGGTCCACGCCAGAATGGAGGCAATCCAATCGACGAAGAAATAGAGCGATGCCAGCCTTTTCTTATTCATCAGTTCAAGTTACGGTAAAGCAGTTTCAGGTTATCGAAATAGTAGTAGCGGGGTTCACTCGCGGGATGGTACACGTTGCCATAATAAATGTCTTCTTCCGTGGTCAGGTCTGAGGTGAAATATATCCTGAAATAGGAAGCGGTGTAATACTTGTTCATGAAAGGCCCGATATTGACGTAAATCTTGTTCCAGCGTTGCGGCTTGTCGTGGGTCTTGTCGGTCGGGGTCACCTTCACCAGTGGGAGCGTCTCCAGATAATAGTCCATATAATACTGAACGCCAACGAAGAAGGTATCGTTGCAGTTGTAGTCCATCTCCAACAGGCAATACACGCCGGTTGTGTTTTTGTAGAAACTGAATTGGTCGGAGGTGACCACGGTGAAATCCAAAGAATCGGGCGGCAGTTCCACCTTGCCCGACCAGAACGAGTGTTCGGAATGCCAAGCCTCACTACCCGTGACGCGCGAGATGCCTGAGACGCTATCACTAAGCGGCAGCAACGAATTGGTGTTCTCAAAGTCTTCCATCCAGGCAATGTTAGTGCCGTCGCCGATAGGATAATAGGTCAATCGTGGACTCAGGTTGACGATGCTGTCTTCGACGAGGTTCAAGTTCTGGTAAATCAAAGGCCGGTAAAACGGGTATTTGTCGCGTGCATCCGAGCGTCCGTCCACCTTGATACCACCATAGATGGCCACCTTGTGCGGGCCTTTCTTCAAGACAGGGAATGTGGAAGGAAGCTCGTAGGCACCAATCAGCTGGTCGTCGACATACACCCATGCATCGGTAATCTTGCTCGTGTTGGCGCCATAGGTGTAATAGTCGGTCAGCGAATCCACCAGGATGGACTCAATATGGATATAAGAAGGCACAGTCTGCGATCCTTTAAACTTCTTGCAGGACGAAAACACAAGAGAAAGGAGCAGAGTGCACAGCAAACAAAAATGGGTAAAGTGTCGAGTCATAGGGCTAAAGTTCTAAATAGATAACGCATGAGACGGTTGGTTATTGTAAGAAATCGTGTTTATTTCTTCACCTTGGCGATGGAGGCGTTGACAGCGTCGAGGATGTGATAGGCCAGCTTCAGCACAGCGATGCCGTCGTCGATGGTGACAGCAGGCGTGGTGTTGTGGACGATGGCACTATAGAAGCTCTCAAGCTCCGTCTTGATGGCATTGATGGGATGGATCTCGGGCCGCTGGAAGGTGATTTGTTTCTCCGAGCCGTCGGCAAGGGTGATATTGGCCGACAGCGGGTTGGTCTCGTCGATGGTGTCGTGGATGCGCGTGATCTCAGTCACTTTCTCCAGGAAGTCGACGGTGATGTAGGCATCGGGTTGGAAAATGCGGGTCTTGCGCATGTTCTTCAAGGAGAGGCGCGAAGCCGTGAGGTTGGCCACGGCGCCATTCTCAAACTCGATACGCACATTGGTGATGTCGGGTGTGGGGCTGACGATGCTGACGCCGTTGGCGCTGATATGCGACACTTCCGACTTGACGATGGTGAGCAGGATGTCGAGGTCATGCACCATGAGGTCGAGAACGACGGGCACGTCGGTGCCTCGCGGGTTGAACAGGGCCAGGCGATGCGCTTCGATAAACAACGGGTTCTTGATGAAAGGCTCTGCCGCGATGAAGGCCGGGTTGAAGCGTTCCACATGGCCCACCTGCACCTTCACGCCCGCCTCGTCGGCAAGTTTCTTCAAGGCATTGGCTTCGTCGGGCGTGGCCACGATGGGCTTCTCGATAAAGACATGCTTGCGTTTCTGCAAGGCCTTGGAGGCGCACTCGAAATGGCGGATAGTGGGCGTGACGATGTCGACGACATCCACCGCGTCAATCAAGGTGTCGATGGACTCGAATCGCTTCACCCCCATCTCGACTTCCACCTGACGGGCAGTCTCGTCGGCGGGGTCATAAAAGCCGACCAAATCGTATTCTTCTATTTGTTTGATGCAGTTGATATGGATCTTACCCAAATGCCCCGCACCTAAAACTCCGATTTTCAGCATGGATAGAAAATTTCCGCAAAAATAGTCTTTTTCTCCTTCCACAGCGTCGGTTTTTAGCGTAATTTCGCGCCATGAACACCAACTTAGAAGACAACTACCGCCACAAGGGTCTGCGCAAGCAGCTTGTCGACCAGCTGCGTACCAAGGGCATCACCGACGAGGCTGTGCTCTCGGCCATCAACGAAGTGCCGCGCCATGTTTTTCTCGACTCCTCCTTCGTTGAATTAGCCTATCAGGACAAGGCCTTCCCCATCGGCTCGGGACAGACCATCTCGCAGCCTTCCACCGTGGCTTTCCAGACCCAGCTCCTGCAAGTCGATAAAGGCATGAAAGTGCTCGAAATTGGGACGGGTTCAGGCTATCAAGCCTGCGTGTTGGCGGCGATGGGTGCCAAGGTGTTCAGCATCGAGCGGCAACGTAACCTCTACTTTAAAACCAAGGACATCTTGGAGCAACTGCCTTTCCGTGTGAAGGTCTTCTTGGGTGACGGCTACGAAGGTCTGCTCACTTACGAGCCTTTCGACCGTGTCATCATCACGGCGGGCGCGCCGAGCATCCCTGAGGCGCTTGTTCAGCAGATGAAAACGGGCGGCATCATGGTCATCCCCATGGACAATGCCGATGGCGACGGCCAGACCATGCTGAAAATCACGAAAATGGGAGACGGCACGATAAAAAAAGAAGAATTCGGCGACTTCAAGTTTGTGCCTATGCTGAAAGAGATTGGGAATGATTAGTAAAGCTTTATAACATCTTCGGCAAGAAGGTGGTTCCCTTGGGATTCTTCAGGATTGTTTTTCAAAAAAAGCTTGATTACCACTTCTTTACCCTGCGTAAAATGCAAATTATCAGCTATTTTCTTTAGTTTTTCCGTAAGAAGTCGCGCGTTTTCTAAAGTGGTCCACTTACATTCGCCGATAAGAATAGTCTTTTTGTCCATCGACTCGGCCACCACATCCAATTCAACCTCTTGGGGTTTCCCGTCGATGATGACACTACCCCACCATCGGCGAGCCTCGCCGTACATGATGCCATCAATGACGTTGCCCGTCACAGCATCACGACAAATCTTTTCCCACCATCCGCCAATGTGACCAGGCATCTGCTCCTTCAAAACCGCGTCAACGGGCACATAGCGTTCCAACTCGATAAAGGACCTCATGGGAGCTACGAAGCGGAAATGAAAACTCAAAAATGGGTCGGCGATTCTATACAAACTTCGCTTTGTGCTTTTCAAGGACTCTCCAAAAGGGATATCGCGTTCGATATATCCCAAATCGACGAGCTTTCCTATAGGACGGGAAAGATTGGTGGCCGCTTCCTCACATCGTGAAGCAATTTCCTTTAACCTAGTCGCCCCTTTCCCGATAATCGACATGATGGTCGATATTTTCACAATATCATTGACATCGTCGTTGAACAGCCTTTGCGGCTCCTCATAAAGAATGCCTTGCGACGACAAGACATTTTCTCTCAAAGCCTTGTCCTTATCACCACTTTTCTCGCGCAAGACCCAGTAACGCGGCACACCGCCCCATATCGCATATTCCTCGATAGTCTCAACCGCATCCAAATGAAGTGCTTCCCCAAGATAAGGCAACTTTATCGGATTCAACTTAAAATCCGAGTCCGAATGGCCATACAATGGAGATGCCTCGTCATAAAGAAGATCATACATCATGGTTTGCGAAGATCCACAAAGAATAAGGTTATATTTCAGTTTTCCGTCATCCAGCAGTTTTTGAATGACCGAGGGCAGCTCAGGGCTAACCTTTGCCAGATACGGAAACTCATCCAGACAAAGGGTCATTTTCTTCTTTACCCTATAGTTGACAGCCATAAAAAGGGCTTCCCAAGTAGGATAATGAACCGAGTCAAAATCAGGGAAAACGTGAGACGCGATACTGGCCAGCAAATCACGCTGGTTTGATGCGTCCGTTTTGTCGGCCTCATAATAAAGGTCATCCTCCGTCAAAACATGTTTAATCAATGTCGATTTGCCCAACCGTCTTCTTCCCCTGATGATGACAAGACAAGGGCTGTCGCCATCCAATAAACGCGCAAGACGTTCCGTTTCTCTCTTCCGATCAATAAACTCCATAACTATTATGCTTTATCAACATTATGTTATATAAACATAATTTTCTGCAAAGATACATGTTTTTTTTCAATACGGAGCAATCATTGCAGCAAATTTTTCATTTTGAAGCAATTCCGAGATTTAGCATTGGCTCTTTTTCCGCTGAATAAAAATTATGCTGTATAAACATTATGTTTATACAGCATAATTTTGTTCACGAAAATTTTCTCATTTCTTGAAAATTCCTCCCAAAATCGAGCGAACGATAGTTCTGCCCAAGCTGCGCCCAATGGTCGTGGCCGTCGTGTTGACCGTTTTTTCAAGCGCTTTCCGGCCTGTTGATTTACCCCTACGGGAAGAGCTCTTTGATGACTTCGAGCGTTCCTTCTCTTTGGCTTCCTTGGCTTTGCGCTTCTCCTCCTCTTCGGCCTCTTTCTGGAGACGTTTTTCCTCTTGTTTCTGCTGCTCAAGCAGAAGTTCGTATGCACTCTCGCGGTCGAAGCTCTTGTCGTAGATGCCATAGAGGCGCGAGTTACGGATCAAGGCGTTGCGCTGGCCCTCGGTGATGGCACCGATCTGGCTGAGCGGGAAGAGGATCTTTGCGCGCTCCACAATGCACGGGGCACCCTTCTCATCAAGCAGTGAGACCAAGGCCTCGCCCGTGCCGAGTTCGAGGATGGCTGCCTCGGTGTTGAAGCCGGGATTGGCACGGAATGTCTGTGCTGCCGCCCTGACAGTCTTCTGGTCTTTGGGCGTATAGGCTCTCAATCCATGCAAGACACGGTTACCCAGCTGTCCGGCAATGACTTCCGGGATGTCGCTGGGGCTTTGTGTGACGAAATACACACCCACGCCCTTGGAACGCACCAAGCGGATGACCTGCTCAATCTTGTCAATCAAGGCCTTGGAAGTGTCCTTGAACAACATGTGGGCCTCGTCGAAGAAGAAAATGAGCTTGGGCAGCGGCAGGTCGCCGACCTCAGGCAATTGGGTGTAAAGCTCACTCAGCAGCCACAGCAGGAAGGTGGAATAGAGTTTTGGGTTGAGCATCAGCTTGTCGGCAGCCAACACGTTCATCACGCCCTTGCCGCCTTCGGTCTGGAGGAAGTCAAGCACGTTGAACGAAGGCTCGCCGAAGAATATCTCGCCGCCTTCCGCCTCCAAGGCCAGCAGGGCACGCTGGATGGCACCCACACTCACCGACGACACCGTGCCGTAGGTGGTGGTGAACTCCTTGGCGTTTTTGGCCACATAGTCGAGCATCATGCGAAGGTCCTTCATGTCGATGAGCAGCAAGCCGCGGTCGTCGGCAATCTTGAAGACGATGTTGAGGATGCCGGTCTGGGTCTCGTTGAGGTCAAGAAGTCGGGCAAGGAGCTGAGGTCCCATGTCAGAGATGGTCGCCCTCAGCGGATGACCTTGTTCGCCGTACACGTCGAAGAATCGTGTGGGGCAGCCGTGGAACTGCGGGTCAGTGATGCCGAATTCAGGGCAGCGTTTCTCGATAAAGCCACTCATCTGTCCGGCCTGGCTGATGCCTGAGAGGTCTCCTTTCATGTCGGCCATGAAGCAAGGCACGCCCGCCTGGCTGAAGGTCTCGGCCAGCACCTGCAAGGTGACGGTCTTACCCGTACCCGTGGCGCCCGCAATCAAGCCGTGGCGGTTGGCCATCTTGCCAATCATATAGATAGGTCCGTTGTCACAATGGGCAATGTAGAGTTGGTTGTCGTCAGTGTACATATTCGTTGGATTTAAAGATTCAAAAATTTCAAGATTTCAAGATTTCAAATATCAAGATTTATCATTCTGCATTCATAATTCAGCATTCAGCATTTATTTTAAACCGAATATATTTTATAGTTAGCCCTTGATCAAGCCACATCTGTTCGTAGAAGGTCCGGATGGTCTTCACTTCGAGGTTGTCGTCATTGGCGTAGAGGTCATCGGTGGCATAGAGCAACGGAAGACCTTGTTGTTCAACGACATCATGCATAGTGAACTCATACATGATGGGGCTGTCTGTCTTGAGGTTAAGGATGCCGTCGGGACGGACGATTTTGCGGTATCGGTCGAGGAACTCGGGTGAGGTCAGGCGGTGCCTTGCGTTACGCACGCCTTTGCCTGGGTGCGGGTCGGGGAAGGTGACCCAAATCTCGGCCACTTCGTCCTTGCCGAAGAAATGCTCGATCTGGTCGATACGAGCACGCAGAAAAGCCACGTTCTTGAGGCCTTCTTCGTTCGACTGCTTCAAACCGCGCCATATACGTGCGCCTTTGATGTCGACACCTATATAATTAATGTCGCGGTGGGTGCGAGCCAGGCCGACGGTGTACTCTCCTTTGCCACAACCCAGCTCCAGCACGATGGGGTTGTCGTTATGGAAGAAGTCGGTGTGCCACTTCCCTTGCAGCGGGAAGCCCTCCCCCATGATGCGTTCGTAGCTGTATTCAAACAGGTTGGGGAAAGTCTTGTTTTCCGCGAATTTCTCTAGTTTGTTCTTTTTCGACATGTTCCTTTATAAGTAACTGTTCAGAATTAAACTGCGATTTCTTTTGACGTGGGACTTAAGACTTGGGACTTAGGACTAGGTATCTTCTGTCCTTTGTCCTCAGTCTTATGTCTTACGTCCCATGTCTTTTATGTAATCTTAATTTACTCATCTACTTATGAAATTTATCACCATGAGCCATGGTAGCCGACTCCGTATGTCGACGTGTAATAGTCAATACGCTTGGAATCGTTGAGAATAGGCTCATATAAGTTCTCGTCAGGATTGATCCCGACAAGGTTGCAAACAGCTCTATGGGCGCGAATCGTCAGATCCTTCTCTCGGTTTCTGGGCGTGAGGGTCTTATCCGGGAAGATAGGCTCGCCGATATGAAGGGTATACAATGCAATCTGGTGGAAAATTTTCTTCCTGATCCAACCAGGTTCGCGATAAGAGAATCCTAGAGGGATGATAGGCTTGTCGTGGCTGACGGCGATGCGCGCCGCACCACGTTTGAACGGACGAATCGGAGCATAATACTCCCACATGCTGCCTTCTGCATAGATGTGAAGCCAGCCGCCATCTGAAAGGAGATCGTCAAGAGCTTTGAAGAAGGCTCCCTGGGCTTCAATGTTGTCTACCGGGATAGGAATCCCGCCTACTAGTCGCATGCCCGTACCGTTCTCACCATTGATGTTCTTATCCCAGACAAGAACGTTCGGCTTGATAGGACGGATGGCGTTCAGTATCGCGAAATAATCCCACATGTGAACATGATTGCAGACAGAGACCACGCCTTTATCCAGAATGTCTTTATACTTCCTCAGGTTTTTGCGTCCTTTAATCTTCAGCCCCATGCGGATGGAAGATACCGGGAAAACGACCACGTACAGAAAAATGCGCATCAAAAACTTTTTGAATCTGAAAGGGCGGGACTTGTCTATATAAGGATAGGATTCATCGAAAACGATGCCGCGATCCATGTGGAGTTCAAGATAGTGCTGGTCGGTCCTTTCGGGATATGGGAAATGGTTCGTTTTGGGATCAAACATAAAAGCAAGTTTTCGGTTAATTTCTAGGAGATAGTATCCAACCCTTGTATTCGGTGTTGGTCCTAATCTCGCGAAGCGCGACGATGGCTTCTTCTTCCGTCGGATACCATCCGTAGGCCACAAACCACCGCTCCCCTCGTTTCATCTTAAAAGCTTGTTCAAAGCCCTTGTTTTGCAATGAAACGACAATCCTTTGGGCGAACTCTTCCTGATCATAACAACCAGCAATAATACTAAAGGTGTCTGTTACCATAGGTTCCACAGTGTCCATCGGCAAATCATTTTCTGCTACCATCTCTTCTTGCTCCGTATTGGGCTGTTGTAATTGAATCGTATTGTCTTTCGGGTTCTTACCCAAATCAAAACGATGCATATTGAAATAGTACAGGCAAAACACCAAAGCAAAGATTGCAGCCACGGCAAGCCACCATTGTTTTTTCTTCACACGGCCCTGGCCATCATATTGATGAACTGCTTCCTCATCTATAGTAACAGGGGTGTTCTTTTCTTTCTGCTGCTGTGCTATCTCTTCTTTGATTTCATCTTTGGTTTTTTCGTGGAGCACAGGCTTGAGCGTGAAATCACAAAGGCCGAAGGCATCGCTGTTGTAGTTGACCGCTGGGGCTTGCTCAAAAATCAAGTCATCGGCCCAATCGTAGTACAACACGCCTATCCCGTTCAGTTCCAACTTCTTGCCCGATTTCAGCAGATTGAAGCCATCGGAAACGAACACCGTCAACATTTTCTTAGCCTCTTCCTTGGGGATACCGTTTCTCTCCGACAGATAATTGACAATCAAATCATTATCCTCACGCAAGTTGGGATCAAACCCGATGCTGCTGGCGGGCATAGCGAAGTGGTTCGCCACGGGGTTTATCTTGGCCGAAACTGGCTTCTTCACGAAAGCGCCCAAACCAGGCACCACCACGGTGTCGCGGAGAAACAAAAGGTCTGATATGGCTTCAACGATGGTAATCATCATTCACTCTTTTTGTGCCTTTTCTATTGCCTTAGCCAAATCATCAGGGGTGTCGATGGAGATGCTGTCTCCGGCGACGACAGCCATGCGGATGGACAAGCCATTCTCAAGCCAGCGCAGCTGCTCCAGCGACTCGGCCTGTTCCAACGCAGTAGGCTGCATCATGGCGATTTGGCACAATGTATCAGTCTTGTAGGCATAAATCCCGATATGCTGATAAAAACTGCCTTTCTGTAACCATTTCTCATGGGCAACATTGCGGAGGTATGGAATCGGGCTACGACTGAAATACAGCGCCTTACCCGTTTTGTCCATCACCACCTTGACCTTGGCGGAGCCAAAAAGGTCTTCTTCATCCTCTACCCTCTTGACCAACGAAGCCAGTTGCGTGTCGTCGCGCGAAATCATGTCGACCAGAAGATTGATGTGTTCCGGGTCGATAAAAGGCTCATCGCCTTGTATATTGATTACCGCATCGTATGGTTCTTCAAGTATTTCCACGGCCTCATAGCAACGGTCGGTGCCACTTTGGTGTCGCGGGTCGGTCATCACATACTTACCACCGAACTTCAACACTTCATCGGCGATGCGGATGTCGTCAGTGGCCACCACCACGTCATCCAGTTTCGACTTCCATGCCTGCTCACAGACCCGTTGTATCATCGTCTTCCCCTTGATCATGGCCAAAGGTTTGCCAGGGAAACGTGTCGAGCAGTAACGGGAGGGTATGATTCCTACTACTTTCATCTTCAGAACAATCCGTTGAGTGAGGCTTCAATACGGTCGACGACGGTACTGAGGTCCTCGGGGTTCTCCAATTCGATGTTATCGGTGTCAATGATGAGCAGCTTGCCCTCGTGGTAGTTCTGAATCCATTCCTCGTAGCGCTCGTTGAGGTTGGTCAGGTAGCTGATGCTAATGCTCTGCTCAAACTCGCGGTTGCGTTTGGCGATGTGACGGATGAGTGTCGGCACCGAGGCACGAAGGTAAATCAGCAGGTCGGGCGGCTGGAGAAACTTGGTCATCAGCTCAAAGAGTGACTTATAGTTCTCGAAGTCACGGGTTTCCATCAGGCCCATCGAATAGAGGTTGGCTGCAAAGATATGCGCGTCCTCGTAGATGGTGCGGTCTTGAATAACATCCTCGCCGCTGTTACGGATGTCCATCACCTGACGGAAGCGGCTGTTGAGGAAGAAAATCTGGATGTTGAACGACCAGCGTTGCATGTCCTCGTAGAAACTGTCCAGATAAGGGTTGTGTTCCACTTCCTCGTAGTGGGGATTCCAGTTGAAGTGTTTGGCGAGAAGGCCCGTGAGGGTCGTCTTTCCCGAGCCTATATTACCTGCTACTGCAATGTGCATAGTGCTTTTGTTTTTAAGGATGAAAAGAAGTTGCTAAAATAAGCAAAAGTCTGCAAAGGCACGGCATTTTTTTGAAGAAAAAACATAAAACACTGAATATCAAGTTCTACACAAACAAAAAGATAGCAACATATAAGTTTTTACAAGTTCAAAGCAAGACAAAAAGAAAATAATGTATCTTTGCAAGCATAACACACCATAAAAACGAATTTGTCTAATGTAAGAAATAGAAACAGCATAACTAACATATTATAAACCATAGCGTTTGCTATTTGTTCGGTAACATTCTGAAACCTGAGAAATTTCAAAACAAAGCACCAAGGACGAATAAGTTGTAAATGTCTGCGTAATGCGTGGACACAACTTATCTCTTGATGCGGGTATTCTCAGGACCTCAGAATGTGGATTAGGAATGTCCACGTTTTTTGTTGTCCTGAACGAAACCCGTTTCCGATAAGTAGCCACGCAAATGAAAAAGCAAACATCATTACAAACAAAACAATTAAAATCAAATCGCTATGAATAAAACTGTAAAAACAATGGTTATCAGTTTGCTACTGATAATTGCCCTGCCGATGGCAAAATTATCGGCACAAGTTTCCACTTGGGATGGCACCTGGGAGCCTTGGACTCACGGAACAGGAACGGAAGCCGACCCGTTTTTGATTGAAAACGCACAACAGTTGGCCTATCTTGCCTATCGCGTGAACAATGGATTAGATGCCAATGATGGTTATATTTCCAACCATGATTATCATTACAAATTGATGGTTGATGTTGACCTTAAAGGCAGTGAAACAACTCAATGGACGCCTATTGGGTTTATTGATAATAATACAGGTGGTAATCAACGTTTTGGGGGGCATTTCGACGGGAATAATCATACAATTATGGGATTGTATATTAATAGTTCAGCGATCGGTGCGGGGCTTTTTGGCTTTATAGATGGAGCAACTATTATGTGTTTAATAATAAGGGGGGAAAAGGTCTCAACCACTGGCCGTTATGCAGGAGGCTTAATTGGATTTGCTGACAATCAATCACTAATATCTAATTGTTCTAATAATATAAAATTGATTTCCTCAGTTAGTAACAATGCTTCTTCTGGTGGCATTGTAGGTCAAACTAACAACAATACAGTCATTAATAATTGTTATAACACAGGCAGTATTTCTGCATCTTCTAGTAATTCTGCTAGTTCTGGTGGTATCGTAGGACGTGCATCTTATACTACTATAACTAATAGTTACAACATAGGTTATTTGTCTGTAAATGGAAGTGCAAATGGAGGTGGAATTATAGGTAATGGTTCTTACAATTCTACAGTAAATAATTGCTATTACTTGAACACTTGTGGCGGAAGTGGAAGTATGCCTATGGCAGCTGATGCCATGAAATCTGAGGAATTTGTGGACATCCTTAATGGTGATTCGGAAATATGGAGACAAGATATTTATGATGCCAATCAAGGATATCCAATTTTTTCTGGTGTATTATATGTGAATGCCACAACAACAGAAGCAACTGAAATTACTCAGACGCATGCAACTATAAATGGAACTGTATACACAACTGGAAGTATTCCATCATGTGGATTTGAGTATAAAAAAACAACAGATTCTCATTATCAAACTATATTAGTTACAGATATCGGAACGGTTTCATCAACCTTGTCGGGATTGGAGCCAAACACCCAATATCATTATCGCATCTTTGCTGCCTCAAATAATGGTGGAATCTATTACGGCGAGAAAAAAACTTTTACCACTTTGCCAGTAAGTGTTACAACTTATCCCGCCTCAAATGTAACAGCAACCTCGGCAGTTTTACATGGTTCTATAAATATAGGTGATGCCACACTTGTAAATAAAGGTTTTATATATTTTGAAGATGAAGATCCAATCTCTGCTGTTACTGTCTATGCCGAAGGAAACGACAGTGATTTCACAATACAATTAACAGGGCTTCAAGTAAATACGACATACGTTTATCAGACTTTTTTGAATATCGCCGAAACCCCATCAACCTATTATGCTCCAACAGGATATGGTTTTGAAGTTTCCTGGTTGCTCCAAGATACCATTTGCATCTACGATGCCGACATGTTACATTGGGTGGCAGACCAATGCAACAGCGGTACCACCTTTGAAGGCAAATGCATCAGATTGATGAACGACATCGTATTGCCGTTGAACGTCCCCAACAATATGATTTCCATTGGTTCGTATCCCAACCGTCCCTTCAAAGGCACTTTCGATGGCAATGGAAAGCTCATCTATAACCTTTATATAGACCAGCCCAACACGCCCTACCAAGGTTTCTTTGGCTACACATTGAATGCCAACCTCTACAATGTGGGATTGGTCAACATTACTGCCAGTGGGCGCAACTACACAGGAGGTATGGTGGCATACGCCGCAAACACTTATATGCGTGATTGCTATGTCAATGGTGGTACTTTGTTCGCTTTGAGTTATTGTGGCGGTTTGGTAGGCTATCAGGAGCAAGGTACAAACTCCATCATTTCGGGATGCTATAACACTTGCGAGGTAACAGGCAACAACTATGTAGGCGGCTTGATTGGCTTTAGCAACTACAGCACGGTGCGCAATAGTTATGTGGCAGGTAGGGTATCCGCTCAAGGTGAGCCAGTCGGTGCCATTATCGGAGGAGCCAACGAAGTGTTGATGTATTACTGTTATTTCAGCATAGAAATGACAGGGCAAACTAATGCCATCGGCGAGAACAATATAGGAGGTGGCAAGGACGGTGGAGAAGGCCTCACCAACGCACAAATGCGCGACCCGCAATTCGTGGCCACCTTGAACCAAGGCCTGATGACACCTGTATGGATGGCAGACTACGCATCACATATCAACAACGGTTTCCCCATCATCAAATGGCAACGTCCTGGCACTGGCATCGAAGAAAACAACGTTGTCAAGAATTACGTTTCGCTCTATCCTAATCCAGCCAACGGCTTTGTCACCATCCAATCAGACGATTCAAATGTTTCATTAAAACAGGTGGAAGTCTATGATGTCATGGGTAGGAAAGTGATGTCTGAGAACCTGGACGAACAAACCCAAGAAATCTGCATCGACAAGCTTGTTTCTGGTATCTATCATGTCCGCGTCCAAACCTGCAATGGATGTAATACCAATTTGAAACTGATTGTTCGATAACTATCAAACTTTTACATCATGAATAAACAGTATTTGTCATTATTATCATTTGCCACGCTATTGTGCGTGATGCTTTTCGGTGCAACCTCTTGCAAGAAAGATGATACGCCAGATCCAGATAAAGCGGATTTTTTCATCAATGTTGATTTTCTACCTGAAAGTGAAACCAACGGTGAAGTGGCACCTCGTCTAATGTTAAACTTCAATGACGAGATGGTAATGATTGAAATCCGACCATCTGCCGATGCTTTGATGGAAACCATGCTCTTTCTTTGTCCCGACAATGAGGCCATGATGATTTGTGGCAACGACAGTCTAATGATTTGTGCCGCATACGACATGGATACCTACACTCCATCGCATGACTTGCTTCTTGTGACTCCTATGGATGACAATGCCCTGTTGCTTACCAAATGTTTTATGGATTGGAACACAAATACAATGATAACAGGTGACATGATGGTTCTCCCAATAGATGACAATTCCAAAAGTTACAAGAATAAAGGCGGTAATGAGGATGACATGCGAATATTCTTCATGAATCGTTTCATGAAACCGCTTGTCGAAAGGTTTGAAAAAGTGGAGAGCATTGCAGGAGGTTTAGGATTAAAACGTACTAAATTGGTCTTTTCAGCTTTCAGATATGTATTAACGACATCTGCTCCAATCATGTTGTTTTCTGATGATCCAGAGTTATTAATGGATTATATGGAGTATCCTTTTGTAGTAGGTACTGCTGAAGCAGCCCAATATGGCCTATTACGCATTGCCCCAAAAGAAGTCCGTGAAATGGCCTCTTGTCTTGTTTCAGGTTTAGGATGGTTTACAGCTGGTGGCTATGGTACAGTTCATGGAAGCACAGGTACACACGAACCTCCTTTGCCAACTTTCCTTACCCAAGCGAATACTATGAGACAAGCAGTACCTCAATATGGTGTTCTTAATCCTATGTTCATTGTAAACTTAAACGTGGGAAATATCACAGAGAACTCCGCCTATCTAAAAGGTAGCTACCGATTTGTCAACGATCACATAACCCCCGTAGAGATGGGCTATATTTTCAAAATAAGCGGAGGCCCCGAACACACAGAGTATGACATGAATTTCCAAGGAATCACCCTGTCGGGTCTGCAAAAAGCCACTAAATATACGGCATTCGCATACGTGAAAAGTGCTTTTGGCGAAAGAGTTTTAAGTCCTGGAGTATCCTTCTGGACACTTGGTTTCGAAGCCTTTCCTAATTCGCTTACTTTCCCTGCCGAAGGCGACACCAAGTATGTTGGATTATGCTATTCTCATGAAGACATTACCAGTTGGGACATCACCAGCAAACCATCGTGGTGTTCCACTGCTATAGATGACCTTGGTTTGCTTGCTGTGACAGTTGGCGCAACGACAGAAACACGAAGTGGCACTATTACTATTAAAGCCCGCTCCAACGCCCTTGGTACTTTGACAGAGAACATTGAAGTGACACAGGTTGGCGCAAACGGTTGGGATGGTACTGCATGGGTATTTACGGGTTTGATAACTACCAACGATTTCGAGGGCAATACAACATCACAGGAAATGACATTGACTCTTATGGTAAATAGCGTTTCTAATAAAGACATTACGTTCAGTTGGGCGCAAGCACTTTCAGCAACTGCTAACAATGGTTATAGTGACAATTATGTATTGAATGGAAACGGAAATCTGGTTTACTCTGCTACCGCAGGATACTCAGGCGAATGGGGTAGTAACAACATCACCAGCCAGGTTACTTTTGTTCGAACGAGTGCGACTACAGCGACTGCGAATTTACATTATCGAGAAACCTTTGGCAATTATGTTGGAACAATATCTGGATCATTCCAAGGAACTTTGATGAATGCTAAAGAGATTGGAAATCACGAAACCACAGTCAATTTCAAAATCCCTATCTTGGATAGCAAAAAACTGAAAAGCAACTAATTCATATAATCTTTTGTTTGCTTCAAGCGGTGTGCCTCAAACGAAGCACACCGCTTTTATTTCACAATGATTGAGCATTATTTCGGTGCCTTCCTCAGCAGATAGATGCCCAGCACACAGAAAATGAAATTGGGAATCCAGGCGGCGAGGAAGGGCGAGAGACTGCCCGAGATGGCGAACGACTTGGAGACCTGCATGAAGAGGATATAAGCGAAAGCGATAGTGATGCCGATGCCAAGGTGCATGCCGATGCCGCCCCTCACCTTACGGCTCGACAAGGCTGCACCGATAAGCGTCAGGATGAGCACCGCCGCCGGCGACGCCATACGGGTGTGCATCTCCACCTCGTATGCTTTCACGCCCTCCGAGCCTTTCTCCTTCATGCCAAGGATGTGGTCGCGTAGCTCGAAGTAGTTCATCTCCTCGAAGTCCTCCTTCATCTTGTAGAGGTCGGTGGGATACAGGTTGAGGATGGTGTCAAGGTTGCGCCCTTTCACAAGGCTCTCTTCCGCACCCTCAAGGGTACGGATGGCGTAAGGGTCGATCTTCCAGCTGTTGTCCGCCACCGTGTCGTGATACAGCATATCCGATAGCACCTTGTATTTCAATTCGTTGCCATCATATTTCTCCCATGAGAACTTGTAACCGTACTGCTTAGAAATGTTGAAACTCTCCACATACACGAACTCGTCCTTGCCGATCTGCACATGCACATTGCGACCCGAACTTTGGCTCAACTTCTCCATGTATTCGTCTTTGAACTTCCGTCGAATCTCATTGGTCTTGGGAATCAAGAAGTTGCCGAAATATAGCGACATGATGGCAATGGTCAGGGCGGCCCACATGTAAGGCACCAGAAACCGCCAGAAACTGATGCCGCTGCTCAGGATGGCCACAATCTCGGTGCGAGCAGCCATCTTGGAGGTGAAAAACACCACGGCGATGAAGGCGAACAGGTGGATGAAGAGGTTGATATAATAGGGCACCGACATAATGTAGTAGTCGACCACCACCCGTTGCCATGGCGCATGGTTTTTCAGGAAGCTGTCTATGTTCTCCGACACGTCGAAGATGATGACCACGAGGATCAGCATGGAGATGGCGAAGAAGAAAGTCCCCAGGTACTTCTTGAAGATATATGCGTCGATTTTTCTCATTTATTTTGTTATTGACTACGGGACTACGAGACTCCGAGACTGCGGGTGCTTCGACAGGCTCAGCAACCCTGCGGGGGTTATAGCCTCCTTGTGACTTTTGGAAGCATCAGGTCTCGCCACGTGGCGAAGTCGCCGGCGATGATGTGTTTCCTCGCCTCGCGCACCAGCCAGAGGTAAAAGCCGATGTTGTGAAGGCTGGCAATCATGGGACCGAGAATCTCGCCTGCGACGAAGAGATGACGCAAATAAGCCCTCGTATATTGTGCATCGACGAAAGTTTCACCGTTGGGGTCGACGGGCGAGAAGTCCGTCTTCCACTTCTCATTCTTGATGTTGATGATGCCTTCGGAAGTGAAAATCATGCCGTTGCGGCCATTGCGCGTCGGCATGACGCAGTCGAACATGTCGACACCGCGCGAAATGCCTTCAAGGATGTTGGCCGGTGTGCCGACACCCATGAGGTAACGAGGTTTGTCCTTAGGCAGGATGGTGTTGACCAGTTCAATCATCTCGTACATGGTCTCGGTAGGCTCGCCCACGGCCAGTCCGCCGATGGCATTGCCGACGGCGTTCTTCGAGGCGATGTACTCAGCCGACTCCTCGCGCAGGTCGCGGTAAACGCAGCCCTGCACGATGGGAAACAGTGCCTGCTCGTAGCCATATTTCGGCTCAGTGGCATTGAAGCGTTCAATGCAGCGGTCGAGCCAGCGGTGGGTGCGTTCCATCGAAGGCTTGGCATACTTATAGTCGGCGGTGCCGGGCGTGCATTCATCGAAGGCCATCATGATGTCGGCACCGATGCTGCGCTGGATGTCCATGACCCTTTCGGGCGTGAACAGGTGGTGCGAGCCGTCGATGTGCGACTGGAAGGTCACGCCCTCCTCTTTCATCTTGCGGATGCCCGTGAGCGAAAACACCTGAAAGCCACCGCTGTCGGTGAGGATGGGGCGGTCCCATCCATTGAACTTATGGAGGCCACCTGCGGCTTCGAGCACGTCCAAGCCCGGACGCAGGTACAGATGATAGGTGTTGCCCAAGATGATTTGCGCTTTCACCTCGTCGTGCACATCACGGATGTGGCAGGCCTTCACCGTGCCCGCCGTGCCTACCGGCATGAAAATCGGGGTCTCGATGGGGCCATGGTCGGTATGGAGCACGCCTGCACGGGCATTGCTTCTTGGGTCGTTCGCTGCAATCGTGAAATTCATCGCTGTAATTTTGCGCAAAAGTACGACTTTTTTTGCAACATTTTTCTTATCTTTGCAAACAGATAAAAAACCAAACCATGCAATTCAGCTTCAACTATAACACATTAAGTTTCATTCTTTTAATTGTCTTTGGCATTTGCCTCGTCATCCAATTGTTCTACCATTGGGGCTTTTTCACAAAGGTGGCGTTTTACAAGCGGAACGCACGCCCGAAACTTGACGAAGAGCTAGAGCCTGTCTCCATCGTGCTCTGTGCTCGCGACGCCTACGAATACCTCATCGACTTGATTCCCGCCTTGCTCAAGCAGGATTATCCTGACTTTGAGATTGTTGTAGTGAACGACTGCTCCGACGACGAGACCGAGGAATACCTGAAAGACTTGGAACGTAAAGAGCCTCGCGTGAAGCCCGTGCAGCTGAAGCAGCACCTTAACTTCTTCAACGGCAAGAAGTTCCCGCTGTCGATGGGCATCAAGTCGGCGCAAAACGACCTCATCATCCTCACCGACTGCAACTGCATGCCCGTCAACGACCAATGGCTGCGCAGCGTGGTGAACCGCTACAATAACCGCACCGAGATTGTCATCGGCTACAGCCCATACGTCCAGAAAAAGAGTAGCTTGAACCGCCTCATGCGTTTCGATGCCTTGCAAAACGGGCTGCTATACCTCTCTGCCGCCCTAAACCGTCACGCCTACATGGGCATCGGCAAGAACCTTTCATATCGTAAAGAGCTGTTTTACAGAAATCAGGGCTTTATTTCGCATTACACCACTGCTGTCGGCGAGGACGATTTGTTCATCAACCAGGTGGCCACAAAGAAGAACACTGAAGTCTTGATAGATGCCGAGAATGCCATCCTCACCACACCGACCAATAGCTTCAAACTCTGGATGCGCCAAAAGAGTAGCCGCTATTCCACCGTCTCGAAATACGATCATGGCTCGCGCCTGATGTTGAGTGTGTTCTATGGCTCGCAGTTGCTGTTCTACGCCTCTTTCATCGCATTGCTGGCGCTTTGCACCCAACCCGCCTTCACCATCACCAATGGCACGATGTTCTACATCCCCATTTTAGTGTTTTTCTTCCTGCTACGTTTTGGCAGCCAGATGATTATCTACCACCAAGCCTCAAAGCGTTTAGGTGAAAAAGGCTTGCTACCGGGCTTAATCCTATACGATTTCCTGTTCGCTTTCCTCTCGCCTTGGCTCAGGCTGATGGGACGCATGAGTGTAGGTGCGGAATAAGCCTATCCCTTGATTTGTATTGTGAATCCCTCGTCGATGAGTGGCTGCACCAAAGCCCTCATCGCTTCCATCGTGAACTTCTGCAAGCCTACCTCGGGCGTAGGGCGATCGATGGTGTAGACCATGATTTCGCGCGGTTTCAAGAGGCGGACGATGTCCATCCAACCCAACAGCACCTCGGGGCTTGACGAGTCGAAGTCCTTGCTTCTCAGGAACATGGTTTGCAAAATGAAGTCACCGTTAAACTGCTTCAGAGCCTCCACGACGCGGTGGATGTCGTAGCCAGGCGCGGGATGGTCGATCTTTTCAATCAGCTCATTGGTCGGGGCGTCGATTTTCATCGTCGGATTGTCGACCTTGCGCAAAGCGTTGAAAATCTCAGGCTTGTGTACCATCGTAGCATTCGAGAGCACCGTAATCTTCGAGTGGGGATAGTATTGGTCGCGTAAGGCTATCGTATCGTGAATGATTTGCGGGAACTCAGGATTGATGGTCGGCTCGCCATCGCCGCTAAAGGTGATGGAGTCGATGGGAATGCCGCTGGCCTTGCATTGCTGCAGTTTGGCTTCCAAGGCGTTGCGTACTTTTTCCGCCGAGGGCAATTGGGTGTCGTCGCGCCCGTCCTTGTTCCAGCCGCACTCGCAATAGATGCAGTCGAAAGTACAAATCTTACCCTTTTCAGGGAGTAAATTAATGCCTAAGGAGCTGCCTAAACGGCGGCTCCTTATAGGTCCAAATACAACTTCCTCTCTAATCATGATACTGGAAGTCAATTACTTCGCATATTGCACAGCGCGGGTTTCGCGGATGACCGTAATCTTGATCTGGCCCGGGTAGGTCATTTCGGTCTGAATCTTCTTCGAGAGGTCGTAGGCGATGCGGTCGGCGTCTTGGTCGGTCACCTTGTCGGCACCCACGATGACACGCAGCTCGCGGCCTGCCTGGATGGCGTAGGTCTTCACCACACCGGGATAGCTCATGGCCATCTCTTCCAACTTGTTCAGACGCTGGATGTAGGCCTCTACCACCTCACGGCGGGCACCGGGACGGGCACCCGAGATGGCGTCGCACACCTGCACGATGGGCGAAATCAGGTTGTCCATCTCGATCTCCTCGTGGTGGGCACCGATGGCGTTGCAGATGTCGGGTTTCTCCTTAAGACGCTCAGCGACCTTCATGCCAAGGATGGCATGCGGCAGCTCTTCCTCGTTCTCGGCCACCTTACCGATGTCGTGCAAAAGACCAGCGCGCTTAGCGGCTTTCACGTTGAGGCCGAGTTCAGCAGCCATGGTGGCGCAGAGCTTGGCGGTCTCGACAGAGTGCTGCAACAGGTTCTGACCGTAACTGGTGCGGTACTTCATGCGGCCAATCATCTTGATAAGCTCAGGATGGAGGTTATGGATACCGAGGTCGATGGTGGTGCGCTTACCGATTTCGACGAGTTCCTGGTCGACCTGTTTCTCCACCTTATGCACCACCTCTTCGATACGGGCGGGGTGGATGCGGCCGTCAACGACGAGCTTCTGCAAGGAGAGGCGGGCAATCTCGCGGCGGATGGGGTCAAAGCCTGAGATGAGGATGGCGTCGGGGCTGTCGTCGATGATGATTTCGACACCTGTGAGCGATTCGAGGGTACGGATATTGCGGCCTTCACGACCGATGATACGACCCTTAATTTCGTCATTTTCAATGTTGAACACACTGACGGTGTTCTCGATGGCCGTCTCCGAAGCGGTGCGCTGGATGGTCTCGATGACAATCTTCTTGGCGGTCTGGGCAGCGCTCATCTTGGCCTCCTCGGTGACTTCCTTCACATAGACCATGGCGTCGGCCTGGGCGTCTTCCTTGATGAGTTCGACGAGTTGATCCTTGGCTTCTTTGGCCGACAGGCCCGAGATGGCTTCCAGTTTCTTGGAGGCTTCGCTATGCATGCGGTCGAGGTCGGCTTTCTTCTTGTTGAAGGTCTCAATCTGGCTTTCCAGCTTCTGCTGTGAGGCTTGCAGCTCCTTCGACTTGCGCTGCACCTCTTCCATCTTCTGGTTGGCTTCCTGCTTCAGTTGGTTGGCCTTCTGTTCAACCTTTTGTGCGGCGCGGTTGCGCTCGTCGCAGGCTTTCTCGTGTTCGTCCTTCATCTGGAGGAACTTCTCCTTGGCTTGCAGGATGCGCTCCTTTTTGATGACTTCGGCCTTCTCCTTGGCTTCTTCGAGCAAGGCGGTCTCTTCTTTGGTTACAGCTTTCTTGAGCAGGGTGGACGTGATGAAATAACCGACCGCGAGGCCCACGACCAAAGCTGCTGCGGCAATGATAATCACTGTTGTTGTTGAAATGGTGAGTAATAACATTTTAAAACTCTGTTTTACTCGAAAAATGAGGAGAGTCAAAGAGAAACTGCCTGCCCTTGGAGATGCGTAAACTCCAGATAATACGCTTGTGGCCACCGCGTTGCGCAAACGTCCACCGGTGCCAAAAGGCACTTCCCCGAAGGGAATGAGGCCTGTTTTTACAGAGCGCGAGTAGACCGGTTGATGTGTTGATAGTGTTGAGTTTACCAAATGCGCTGAACAGGCAGTTCCAGATCTTCAAAGAACGTGTCCGCTATCGTTTGCGGGCTATGATTGTTCGCTCAACAGGGCGTTGAGGTCTTCCAACTGGCGTTCCAGATTCTTCGTGCGGTAAGTCAATTCATCGTCCAGCTTGACCGTTGAGGTGGCAAACTGCAAGGCAGTCATCGAGAGCAAGTCCTGCACATCCTTGTAGGCATAATGCTTCGAGTAATACTTCACCCTCTCGTTGATGAGGTTTCCGGCCTTGCGGACCTTCTCTTCGTCAGCGCGGGCCACCGAAAGGCGGTAGGGCCTATCCAACAGGGTGATATTGATTGTAATCTCATCCATCTCGCTGACTTTCAAGTATCTGAGTTATTCCTTACTATTCAAAATCGAAACGCATCGGTCAATTTCCCTCACCAACTCCTTAATGAGCTTTCTTCCTTCTTCTACTTCTCCCTCGTTGTCGAGTGCGTTAACAATTGTAGATTTATTTATTTTGTCCTGCAACTCCCCCACCGAGCGGCGCAACGCCAGATTTTCCTGGTCCAACGCGGCGTTTTCCTCGGCGAGCCGCTTGTTTTCCATAGCCAACTGCTTTTTCTCATCAATCAATCTCCGCAACTTGGTTTCAATTTCGGATACTATGATGCTCAAGTCGGCCATGTCGTAAACGGTCTTGGAATTGTGGCACAAAAATACGGATATTTCTTGTATTCTAAGCCTTTTTGCCAAAAAAAATCCAAGATTCGTCGCAGATGGCGGAAAAATCCTTACTTTTATCGCTCCAAAAACCCCATAACCATGAGAACGAAAAACCTTGCCATTATGTTTGTCCTGACCGCGCTTTTTGCTTCTTGCGCCCAAAAAGAAACCACCCTGACCATCATTGAAACCACTGACACACACGGGCGTTACGACGAGTTTGCCAACGATGCCCACCTCATCAAGCAAATGAAAGCCGAGCTTGGCGACCACCTGATTTTGCTCGACAACGGCGACGACATGCAAGGCACTCCCTTCCAATACTGCTCCAACCAAGACGCCGAGCATCCCAACCTCGTCTCGGAAGTGCTCAATTATTTCCCTTACGATGCGGTAGGCGTTGGCAATCATGACATTGAGGCGGGTCGCAAGGTCTTTGACCGCGTTTATTCCGAAATGAAGATGCCCGTGCTCTGTGCCAACATCATCGACGAGACGACGGGGCAACCCTACTTCACACCTTACACTATATTAGAACACGATGGCTTCAAAATCGCCGTGCTCGGCCTGACGACGCCATACGTCGTCACGTGGGTGCCCGACCGTCTGCGTCCCGGCCTGCGTTTCGAGCAGCTCGAAGCCGCCGCCGCGAAATGGGTACATCTCATCCAAGAGAGAGAGCAGCCCGACTTGATGATCGGCATGTTCCACTCAGGCTGGGAGCCACAGGTGCAGAACTTGCCGCCCGACCATCCCTTGGGCCGTGAGAACGCCACGAAATGGGTGGCCGAGCATGTGCCCGGCTTCGATCTCATCCTCTACGGCCACGACCACCGAATGAAAGCCGAAAGACTGACCAACATCAACGGCGACCCTGTCTATGTGCTCAACTCAGGCCATAGGGGTGCAGGGCTTGCCTATGCTGAAGTCACCTTGAAGGAAAGAGAAAAACCACAAATCGTCATCAGCCTGATACCTACCGACAAAGAAGAAAAAGACAGCACCTTCCTCGCCATGCTCCAGCCCTACCTTGACCGCTCTCGCGACTACCAAGAACAAATCGTTGCCGAGATTGAAGACGACATCTGTTCCGACGATGCCTTCTTGGGGCCATGTCTCTGGGTCGACGAGATCCACCGCTGCCAGATGGAGACCGTGGAGGCCGAGGGCATACACGCCGACATCTCCATGGCGGCACCGCTCAGCAGCGGAAAGACCTTGCAAGGCGGGAAGCTGTTTGTGGCAGACTTCTTCACCTGGTATCCCTTCGAGAACTCATTATCTGTAATGGCCATGACCGGCAAGGAGGTGAAGGACTTCCTTGAATACGCCTACGAGATGAAAAGTCCCATTTACAACTTCGACTCGGGAGCAGGCATCATCTACGAAGTAAAAGAAAAAGAGCCTATGGGGCAACGTATCCGCATCATCAGCATGGCCGACGGCTCACGCTTCGACATGAACAAGACCTACAATGTGGTGATGAACTCCTACCGCTCGATGGGCGGCGGCAATCACCTCATCAACGGCGTGGGCTGGAAGCAAGAGGAAATCAAAGACCATGTGGTGTGGCAAAGCGACCGCGATCTCCGCTCCATCTTCATCGACTGGGCACGAGAGAAAGGCGACTTGGACACCGAACCTTTGAATTGCTGGAAAATTAAATAACCATGACTAGTGACTATGACCATGACCGCACTAACCAAAGTTAAAAGTTTCTACTCCCGTTGAAGTGGTCATAGTCATTGTCACAAGTTATAGTCAAAATATGAGAGAAGAATTCCTATACTATATCTGGGAGAACCGCCTGATCGATAAGGACTTGGAAACCGCTGAAAGCGAGGCTATTGAAGTAGTTGCTACCGGCTACCGCAATACTGACTCAGGCCCCGACTTCCTCGAAGCCAAAATCCAAATCGGTGACAAACTCTGGGCGGGCCATGTGGAAATCCATGTGAAAGCCTCCGACTGGAACCGTCACGGCCACCAAACGGACAAGGCTTACAAGAACGTCATCCTCCATGTAGTCTACGAAAACGACATACAAGTCAACGACATCCCGACTTTGGAACTGAAAGGCCATTTCGACGAAAGCCTATTCACGCAATATCAGAAACTTGTCTCTTCCAAGAACTGGATCCCTTGCGAGAAAAGCATCGCTCAAGTACCCGTTTTCACCCGCCTTTCTTGGCTTGACCGCATGGCGGTAGAACGCTTGGAGAGCAAGTCGGAGACCGTCACCAAGATACTGGAAGCCAACCAATTCGACTGGGAAGACACGCTTTATAAACTGCTGATGCGCTATTTCGGCCTGAAAGTCAACAACGAAGCATTTGAGTATCTGGCCAACATTCTACCTTTCAAGACCTTGCTCAAGCACGCCGACAACCCTGTGCAAGTCGAAGCCATGCTCATGGGCTGTGCGGGCTTCCTTGATGACGAGTTCACTGAGGATTATCCCCTGCTCCTCAAGCGCGAGTTTACCGTGATGCGCGCCAAGTTCAACCTGCTGACCATGCCCGCCGAGCGGTGGAAGTTCATGCGCATGCGTCCCAGCAACTTCCCGACCATCCGTTTGTCGCAGATGGCGCAGCTCATCCATAAAAACGGCTGTCTGTTCTCCAAGATCAAGACGGCGAAAGACACAAATGAGGTCAAAGCCTTGTTTGACGTGAAGGCTTCGGAATATTGGGAGACGCATTATCGGTTTGGCGTTCCGGCCGAATCGAAGCCGAAGCATCTCGGCGATGCCACAGCCGATGTCTTGATTATCAACGCCGTGGCACCTCTATTGTTCTGCTACGGCAAACTGCACAAGGATGAATCGGTGTGCGAAACCGCCATGCAATTCCTGGAAGACACTGAAGCCGAAGACAACGCCATCATCCGGCATTACGCCCAATGCGGCATCAAAGCGGAAAATGCCATGCAGACACAGGCTTTGTTGCACCTTTATTCTTATTTTTGCAAGCGCAAACGGTGTCTGGAATGCCGCATCGCCAATGTATTGTTACACAAAACCAACCCAACACCATGAAGAAACCCATTTTTACCTTTTTCTTTACCCTTTGTTTAAGCACGTTATTCGGCCAATCCAACGGCCTCCAACATGTCATCGTGATGATGGCGGAACGCTACGACGACACCCATCTGGCACAAAAGACCGCCTTAATGACCAAGGAACAACGGCGCGACTTTGTCATTGCCGAACGCAAGGCGTTTTGTAAAGCTTCGCAAGCCCAAGTGATTGATTTTCTTAATGGTTACAAGAACGACAATTTAGTTGCAGACCTAACGTCCTTCTGGTCGTTTAATGGCTTTAGCTGCTCGGCCAGCGCCGAAGTCCTTGCCCAACTCGCTGAACGAAAGGATGTCGCCATGATTATCCCTGACGAGATGCGCCCGATGGTACCCGACTTTGAAAAAGCCCGTCCTACCCCTACCAAAGCCAACGCTTGGCATGTCGACAAAGTCAACGCACCAACGGTTTGGAACTATAACGGTTCGGGCTACACGGGCAATGGTATCATCGTCGGTCTCATTGACACGGGTGTCAACTACAACCATATCGACATCACCAACAGCATGTGGGACGGCGGCAGCGAGTTCCCGCACCATGGCTACGATATCTTCAACCAAGACAACGACCCCATGGACGACCAAGGTCACGGCACCCATACCGCAGGCATCATCGCTGGTCAAGGCACTGCAGGCACGCAAACGGGTGTCGCCCCAGGTGCCAAAATCATGGCCATCAAGGTTTTGAGTGCCGATGGCGAAGGCGAAGCGACACATCTTATCCAAGGTGTTGAATTCGCCTTGGAACATGGTGCCAATCTCCTCAGTCTCTCGCTCAGCGATGTCGGGGCTGGCCCTTGCTACTACTACCGCGATGTCTTCGCCACCTGCCTTGACGCGGGCGTGGCGGCTGCGATAGCCTGTGGCAATGAAGGCCAGACACAATACACATATCCCGTCCCCTTCAACATCAGTGCACCGGGTAACTGTCCTCCACCTTGGCTCCATCCCGACCAACAGATTGAAGGCGGTCTGACCTCCGTCATCAGCGTGGGTGCTACCGACTCCAACGACGAGCACTGTGGTTTCTCCTCCATCGGCCCCTCGACTTGGACTTCAGGCCCCAATGTAGGCAACTACAACGACTACCCTTACGAGAACGGCGATGCCACCCAACCTGGTCTGATTCGCCCCGACATTTCCGCCCCTGGTGCCAACATCTCCTCCTTGAACTACCAGACCACCAACAATTATATCGAGATGGACGGCACTTCGATGGCGACACCTTGCGTGGCTGGTGTGCTGGCCATGCTGCTCGAAGCCAATCCTGACCTGACTCCCGCCGAACTGGACTCCATCATCGAGCTCACCTCAACTAGGGTTGGTAACACCATGAAAAACAACCGCGTGGGCGCAGGCCGTATTGATGCCTTGGCGGCCATCAATGCCTTGTTCCATCATGGTCCCACGGGCCTCACCGCTGAATTCGACGGCGAACAAGTCGACCTCAACTGGACAGCTGCCCCCGAAGCGGTTTCATACGAAGTCTATCGCGACGGTCTCCGCATCGCCAACAACCTGACGGGCACCTCCTATACTGACCATCTCAATTACGCAGGCTCCTATACCTATTATGTGACCGCCCTGTTGAATAACGACATGACCTCGCTGCCCTCCAATTATGTCACCATAACGAAAGAGGTCGAGATTGAGGCCGAAGTCATCAACAACACCCGCGTGTCGCTGTCATGGAATCTGCCTTCGGGTATTTACGACGGCTTCGAATCGGGCGACTTCTACCAAAACATGTGGATCAACGACGCCACCAGTCCTTGGATTGTCACTACCACCCAACCCAACAGCGGCACCTATTGCGCCAAGTCGACCAACACGGGCATGTTCAGTACTAGCAAACTATCATTAGCGGTCAACATCCCTACCACAAGCATCATAAGCTATTATGCTCGAGTCAGTTGTTTCCCGCTCAATGGTTGCGGTTTCCTCATCGACAATGTGCAATACGGCGAGACCTTGAAAGACGAGGTGCCGTGGACGCAATACACGGTGCCATTGAGCCCAGGCAACCACCTCCTTGAATGGAAATATGTCAACCAACTCGCCGAGGGTGAATATGACAACGCCTTCTATATCGACGACATCACTGTAGGCAACGCCTTTGACATCTACCGCGCTAACTGCGACGGCAGCAATGCTACGCTGATTGCCATTGGTGTCGCCGAAGCCCATTATGTGGACTACGGCTGGGATGCCTTACCGATTGGGCAATACAAATACGGCATAAGTACCGATGGCGGACATACCATTGCCTGGTCGGAATGTTTGGACAAGGATGTGATGGTTGTTGACGAGAATAACACATTGGAAATCAAGGTTTATCCTAATCCTGCAAATAATGTTTTATTTGTAGAGACGCGATTAATCGCGTCTCTACCAGCGGAAACCGAATACATCATCGTCAACCTGACAGGACAAATTCTGCTGCATGGCAACATTACCAGTGAAACCCAGCAAATTGATGTTTCAGGCTTGGCCGATGGGATGTATTTTGTTAGGATTCAGAACGATAGAGGTATCATTACGAAAAAAATCAACGTGATAAGATAACAAGACAAATACTTTCACTATGGAAAACGAACAATTCAAACTGCCCGAGAACGCGCACCGCGAACTGAAACCGGGCGAGGAGTATGAGCCTATACTCTCAAAAAACAAACAGTACCAAGAAGTTACGGTTTGGTCAGTCTGCATCGGCCTGCTGATGACCATCCTGTTTTCGGCTGCCGCCGCCTATCTCGGCCTGAAGGTCGGACAGGTGTTTGAGGCTGCTATCCCCATCGCCATCATCGCCATCGGCCTCACGGGACTGGCGCGCAAAAACGACGCCCTGTCGCAAAATGTCATCATCCAGTCCATTGGCGGCTGCTCGGGTGGCGTAGTGGCCGGAGCCATCTTCACCCTGCCTGCCCTCTACATCCTGCAAGGGAAGGGCTACCAAATCGAAATCAACTTCTGGCAGGTGTTCATCGCCTCCTTGCTGGGTGGTATCTTGGGCATCCTATTCCTCATCCCCTTCCGCAAATACTTCGTCAAAGAACAACACGGCAAGTTCCCCTTCCCCGAAGCCACAGCCACGACGCAGGTTTTGGTCAGCGGACAGAAAAAGGGCAAGGACTCGCTGCTGCTGGTCGTCAGTGGCCTAATTGGCGGTCTGTACGACTTCATCGTCTCTACTTTCGGCTGGTGGTCAGAGACCATCACCACCCGCATGATGGGTTGGGGCACGGCCTTAGCCGACAAAGCCAAGCTGATGTTCAAAGTGAACACGGGCGCTGCCGTGCTTGGCTTGGGCTACATCATCGGCCTGAAATATGCCTTCATTATTTGCTGCGGCTCCATGCTGGTATGGTTCATCATCATCCCCGGCATGAATCTCATCTGGGGCGACCAAGTCATTGACCTGATGAATTCCAACGTCACCACCGCCATCGGCATGATGGCACCTGAAGAGATCTTCAAGAACTACGCGCGCCACATCGGCATCGGGGGCATCGCCATGGCAGGTGTCATCAGCATCATCAAATCGTGGGGCGTGATTAAATCCTCCGTGGGTCTGGCTGCCAACGAGTTCAAAGGCAAGAAAGTCTCTGACGAGCCTGTTGACCGCACGCAGCAAGACATTTCGATGAAAGCCATCGTCATTGGCATCGTGGCCGTGCTCATCATCACTTTCTTCTTCTTCTGGTTCGGTGTGGTACACAACGGCTGGCATGCTTTGATTGGCATTTTGGTCGTGGCCGTCATCGCTTTCCTGTTCACGACTGTGGCCGCCAATGCCATCGCCATCGTGGGCAGCAACCCCGTGAGCGGCATGACGCTGATGACTTTGATTTTGGCCTCTTTGGTGATGGTCGCCGCCGGACTGAGTGGCCCAAGTGGTATGACCGCCACTTTGATTATTGGTGGCGTGGTATGCACCGCCTTGGCTGTAGCAGGTGCCTTCATCACCGACTTGAAAGTAGGTTACTGGATTGGTACGACGCCCAAGAAACAAGAGATTTGGAAGTTCGTCGGCGTGGCCGTGGCCGCTGCCACCGTCGCTGGCGTCATCATGATTTTGAATAAGGCTTACGGTTTCGTGGGTGACGGTGCCTTGGTTGCCCCTCAAGCCAACGCCATGAGTGCTGTCATCGAGCCGATGATGTCGGGCGGCAGCGCCCCGTGGCTGCTCTATGGCATCGGTGCTGCCATCGCCTTGATTCTCAACTTCTGCAAGGTGCCGGCATTGCCTTTCGCCTTAGGTATGTTCATCCCCATCGACCTCAACGTACCGTTGCTCATCGGTGGCGCCATCTCGTGGTTTGTCAGCACACGCAGCAAGGACCAGAAACTCAACGATGCCCGCTACAACCGCGGCACCCTCATCGCTTCGGGCTTCATCGCCGGCGGAGCCTTGATGGGTGTGGTGAGCGCCATCCTCAAGTTCTGCAATGTGGATGCTGTGGCCAAGACCGCCGACGGCACGCCGTTTGCCGAGCTGCCTGTGGCTGGCCTCATTGCCTTGGTGATGTACATCGCCATCATCATCTACATGATTTGGGACTCGAAACGAGCCAAGGTCGAAGAGTAGTTTTTCGACCATGACCATTGACCATGACCGACTCAATCTTGGGTTAAGTCGGTCATGGTCTTTTTTTATGTCTTTTGGCAAAACCAATCCGATTTTTCCCTATTTTTGTAGGCTTATCCATTATGAAAATAAAAACACACAGAAATATGAAAAAATTTACAATGATTGCGGCTTTGCTTTTTTTGATGGCAATGCCGATGATGGCCGAGCGCGTGACGCCCGAAACCGCACGCAAAGTGGCCACTACATTTTTGAACAACAACGGTGCAAAGACCGCCCAGATGACAGACCTCTCAAAAGCCGCAGGTTTCCCGAACCTGTACATCTTCAACGGAGGAGAAGGCTTTGTGGTGATGGCTGCTGATGACTGTGTGCAGCCTATTTTGGGGTATTCGTTGACGGGAGAGTTCGTGGCCGAGGACATGCCTGAGAATATGATTTGGTGGCTGCAAGGGTATAATGATGAAATCCAATTCGCTGTTGACAGCAAGATGAAAGCCTCCTCTGAAACCGCCAAGTTATGGAAAGACTTAGCCGAGGGCAACAGCAAAGCGGCCAAAGCAACCGTCGTGGTTGCCCCGTTGATTCAGACCAAGTGGAACCAAAACAAGTATTACAACAGACTTTGCCCAACTGTAAGCGACGGCCCTGATGGCCATACCTATACAGGTTGTGTAGCCACCGCCATGGCACAAGTCATGAAATACTGGAGTTACCCTTCTCATGGTATTGGATCACATTCCTACAGTTGGAACGGACAGACCTTGAGCGCCGATTTTGGTGCCACTACATACGATTGGGCAAACATGGCCGACTACTACGAGTATTATTTTGCAAATGGAACCGACCAATATGCCATTGGGCTTCCTGAGCCTTCTGCTGAAGAAATTGCAGCCGTGGCCACACTGATGTACCATTGCGGTGTGTCGGTGGACATGAATTATGGAGGAAACAGCACAGGAGGTAGTGCAGCTCCAAACTCCTATGTCGCCACCGCCTTGAAAAACTATTTCAATTATAGTTCTGCAATTGAATATAAAGAAAAGTCCCACACAAACACCAACGTTTCTCCCTGGGTTACAACAACTTATTATACTGACGATGAATGGATTAGCATGTTGAGAGCAGAATTGGATGCCTCAAGACCTATGCAATATGGCGGAAGTGACCCCAATGGTTTAAGTGGCCATGCTTTCGTCTGTGATGGCTATGATAACACAAATTATTTCCATTTCAATTGGGGATGGGCTGGGCGTTATAACGGCTACTTTACCATCAGCAATTTGAACACAGGAGCTAACAGTGGCGAAGCCGGGGCCGGCAACGGTACCTATACGAGAGACCAAGATGCTATTTTCGGCATTAGACCCGCATCTATGATCCCTGCCCCTACCAATCTTACTTACACCGTCAGCGGCTTGCAGAACCTCACCTTGACTTGGGATGCTGCAAGCGGTGCCTCAAGTTACAATGTATACCGCGACGGCAACCTTATCAGCAACGTCACAGAGAACACCTATTCCGAAACGGCGCCATTTGGCACATACACCTATTACGTCCGTAGCGTGGATGCCAACGGCCAACTCTCTTTGGGTTCCAACACAGTCTCAGTAACCATTGCATATTTAACACCCATTGTGAACGACCTCACTGGCTCACTTTCCGGAAACAGCGTGAATCTTTCATGGACAGCCCCCGAATGGTGCTATCCCGAAACACCTTCGGCAACACTGACTTATGGAGACGGGATTATGTCTTCAAGAAGCAATGCTGCGTTTTGGGCTCACAGGTTTCTTGCCAATAACCTAGCTCAATATGGAGGTAAAGCTATCTATAAAATCTCTATTTATGCCTACGAAGAGGGGAGCTACACCTTCTACATCTATAAGGGCACAACTTCGACGACTTATAGTGGTGACAACATCTTTTTCCCGACAACTATGATGGCTGAAAAGATGGTAGAAATCACAAGTACAGGAAGATGGGTAGATATTGATTTGGATAATCTTGTTTCCATCGATGGACAAGAAGACCTTTGGGTCATAATTAACTATCCTAATGCTGGAAACGGCTTATTCCCTGCAACATTTAGTAGCTACACAAGTAGCGAAAATCATGGAGACTATTATGGTAAATGGGATTATGGTTACAGTGGAGGAAGAAGAGGATTTGTGCAAAAAGGAAATATAGCCTACCTCATCCGCACCTATGTCACCGACGGCACCTACACCTACAACCTTTATCAGGACGGGGAGAGGATTGCCCAAAACCTCAGCCAAGTCTCATACTCAGCCAACCTGAGCAACGATGCCGCCAACGTGTTCACCATTAAGACCAACTACTATGGTGGCGAAACCGACAATTCCAACAAAATAGGTTTCTCCAAAGGCAATGCTTCACTGGGCACTTTGAATTTGGCTGGTAACGACTTAATGACTATAACGCCCGACAGCAAACTCACTGTGACGAGCTTGTCAAGTGCAAGTTCTGGAAACCTCATCCTTGAAAACGGTGCCCAACTCCTCAACGAAAGTGGAGGCGTGAAAGCCACGGTGAAAAAGGACATCACAGCCTACACCGCTGATGACGACGGCTGGTATTTCATTGCCTCGCCCATGACCGAGAACCTCTCGGCAGCCAATGTATCAGGCCTGCTCGCCAACAACTTCGACCTCTACCTGTTCGACCAAAGCCAAACGTCAGAATGGCGCAACTACGAGGCCAACAGTTTCAGCAACCTTAATCACAAGACAGGTTACCTCTATGCCAACAGCGTCAAAACCACATTAAGCTTTGCCGGCACCCTTGCGGCTTCAGCCGAAGCCACCGATTTGGCCTATGATGATGACGCCACCTTCAAAGGCTTCAACCTCATCGGCAATCCTTATCCTTGCAACACGACCATCACCAACGACTTCTACATCATCGATGGCAACACGGTCACTTTGGCTGAAAGAGGAAGAACCATTGCGCCTTGTGAAGGCGTGTTTGTTAAAGCCACTGGTGAGAACGAAACCGTTACTTTCAACAAGGTCACTTCAGCAAAAGACTCAACTCCAAGAAATTGCATCGACTTGGTCGTTTCGCAAGGCAAAGCCACTACAGACCGAGCCCGCGTGCGCTTCGGCGAAGGCATCGGCATGGAAAAGTTCAGCTTGGATGAAAAGCACTCGCAAATCACCCTCTGGCAAAACGGCCAAGACTACGCCGTGGCATACGCCGATGGTTTGAACGAGATGCCTGTCAACTTCGTGGCCACTCAAGACGGCACCTATACGTTGAGTGTCGAGAACGATGGCCACGACTTGGACTACCTACACCTCATCGACAACATGACGGGCGAGGATGTCGACCTGCTGGCCATGCCGAGCTATACTTTTGAGGCCAAAACCAACGACTATCCTTCGCGTTTCAGACTGATGTTTGCGCCTGAAGAAGACGGCGCTTCGACAAGCTCAGCGACCTTCGCCTATTATGCGAATGGGGAAATCATCATTACCGGAGTTTTGGACGCATGCAATGCGTCCCTACAGATTGTGGACATGATGGGACACGTTATCACCACGTGCGTCGGACGTATGCAATGCATCCCTACCAGCGGGATGACCCCAGGCGTTTATGTCCTCCGCCTCATCGACGGCGAGACCATCCGGACGCAGAAGATTGTTTTGCATTAACCTGTTTCTAACAAGAAACACCATCACGGCTGACCGAGCGCCATCGGTTGGCCGTGATTTTTTTCATGCCGTCACGATATTTTTACTAATTTTGCAGCCCCAATTGAAAAAGCAAGAAAACACACTGATATGAAGAGATTTACGATGGTTTTGGCATTGTTGCTGGTGGTAACGATGCCGATGATGGCTGAACGCGTGACGCCAGAGACCGCCCACAAGGTGGCCACCACCTTCTTGAACAACAACGGAGCAAAGACCACCCAACTGTCCGACCTCTCGAAGGAAGTTGGCTTCCAAAACCTATACATCTTCACGACTGAGCAAAGCTTCGTGGTGATGGCTGCTGATGATTGCGTGCAGCCTATTTTGGGTTATTCGCTGACGGGGAAGTTTGTGGCGGAAGATATGCCGGAGAATGTGTCTGGGTGGCTGCAAGGGTATAACGATGAAATCCAGTATGCCATTGACCAAAAAGCCAAGCCTTCAGCAGAAGTTGCTCAACAATGGAAAGACTTGGTAGCGGGGAAGTCGGAAGTAGCACAAGCGGAAGCTGTCGTTAACCCGTTGATTCAAACTAGTTGGGGACAAGACTCTCCATTCAACTTATTCTGTCCAGGCGGCAAATCAACAGGTTGCGTTGCCACTGCCATGGCGCAGATCATGAAGTATTGGGGTTATCCCACAACTGGATTCACAAGTCATTCTTATACTCCAACCACGCATCCTGATTATGGAGAGCAAACGGCTTTGTTTGGAGAGACCACCTACGATTGGGATAATATGATTCTCTCATATTTAAATGGATACAATGAAGTTGAGCGTGATGCTGTTGCCACACTAATGTACCATTGTGGCGTTTCGGTCAATATGGACTATGGTTCGAACGGCAGTGAAAGCAGTGCCGTTACTGCTGATGTTGCTCATGCTTTGACGAGCTATTTCAACTACAGCCAAACTGTCCAATATATAGAAATGGCAGATTATGTAAACCAAAACGGCGAGCCGGACCTTGAACAATGGGAAAGCATTTTGAAAGCAGAATTGGATGCCCAACGGCCTGTGCAATACAAAGGAAGAAAATCTAGTGGTGGCCATTCTTTCATTTGCGACGGCTACAACACAGAAGACAAATTCCATTTCAATTGGGGCTGGTCTGGAAATAACGATGGTTGGTTTACCATCATGGGTATCTCCTATTCAACTGAACAAGCTGCCATCATTGGGATCAAGCCCATTCAAAGTGCAGCCCATGCGCCAACCGACTTGGTTCCTTCAGTTTCGGGGAATAACGTCACTTTGGGATGGACCGTTGGCGATAATGCTGTTTCATACAACATCTACCGCAACCACGACAGCATTGACAACACGAGCACCAATACTTTCATTGACCGTTCGCTTCCTGTTGGCCAGTATATGTATTATGTTCGTGGAGTGGATGTCGATGGCAATGTCACATTGCCTACAAACGCCGTAACTGCACAGGTTAAGTTCAACTATTCACTTGAAAACGTCACCCTCGATCATTTGGAGGCTTCCTATCAAGACGGCCTTGTCTCACTTCAATGGGAAGCTCCTTTCCGATTGAATTACCTCGATTATTATACTTGGGATAACGATAATATAGCAAATACAGGAATCGGTTCGGCGCGTCCTTTCTACTGGGGGGCACGTTTCTTGGCCTCGATGCTTGACAACGGCACTTCCTTAAGCTCAGTAGCCACCTATTTCTATACTTCAGGGACTTACACAGCCAGTGTCTATCAATGCACGGGAGCAAATCCAAATGGGACCCCCATCCGGACAATAACAGACTCCTATGAAAAGGGATGGACGGTCATTCCTATAGAGCCTTTCACTATCGATGTAAGCAAAGACCTCTGGGTCGTTTTCAGTTCTAGTGATATCGTTTGGTCAACTCTAGTTGCACTACAGAGCTCAGAGGACGGGAACTATTATTCCACGAATGGAACAAATTGGCATCATTTCAATACGGGATACTCTTTTTTCATTACGGCAGGCCTTACAATAGGTGATTTTTCTTACACACTCTATGACAATGGGCAAAGCATTGCGACGAATCTCGCCTCTTCTGCTTATTCACCTTCCAACCGAAGTTCCGACGGCACACATCTTTATACCGTCAGAGCCTTCTATAACAACGAGGCAACACCCATGTCGAACATGGCTGGTTTCGCCCTTGGCACAGCTTCGCTCAATTCACTGGAATTAGGCAAAAACGACAAACTGACTATCACTGAAGGCAGCAAGCTCACCGTCAGCGGAACACTTACCGACACCATCCCCGACAACCTCATCCTCGAAAACGGTGCCCAGCTCATCCATAGCAGTGACGACGTACAAGCTACAGTCCTGAAAGACATCGCCCCCTACACCACCGATAGCGACGGCTGGAACTTCATCGCCTCTCCTGTTACGGAAAGCTTCGCGCCAAGATCAGGCAATGGCTTCCTAAACGGCAGCAGCGAGTCCAACGTCTTCGATTTGTACTATTACAACGAGCCGACATACCTTTGGAAGAACTACGAAGCCGAAAGCTTCGACATCGAGCACAAAAAAGGCTATCTTTACGCCAACGGAAAAACAGAGGGTACCACACTTTTATTTGTCGGCACTTTATTGCCGAGCAACACGGAAGTTTCCATAAGCAACTTGAGCTATCAAGCCACGAGATTTAATGGCTTCAACCTTGTGGGCAATCCCTTTGCCTGCAATGCTACTATCGACCAAGACTGCTATGTGATTGAGGGCAACCATGTCGTTTTGGCCACTGGCACCAAGGTCTTTGCCCCTTGTGAAGGCGCGTTTGTGAAAGCGACCTCTACCAATAATTACGCTGTAACCTTCTCAAAGAATACAGGAGCCAAAGCCAATGGAAATGGCCATTGCCTCGACCTTGTTGTCACGCAAGGCAAAGCCACTACCGACCGCGCCCGTGTGCGTTTCGGCGAAGGCATCGGCTTGGAGAAATTTAGTCTGGATGACCAGGACTCGAAAATCAGTCTTTGGCAAAATGGCCAAGACTATGCCGTGGCTTATGCCGATGGCGTGAGCGAAATGCCCATCAGCTTTGTGGCCGCGCAAGATGCCACCTATACGTTACATGTTGAGAACAACCGCCTCGACTTGGACTACCTCCACCTCATCGACAACATGACGGGCGTAGATGTGGACCTCTTGACTACGCCTAGCTATACTTTTGAGGCGAAATACAGCGACTATCCTTTAAGGTTCAGGCTGGTGTTTGCCCCCGAAGAAGACGGCGCTTCGACAGGCTCAGCGACCTTCGCCTATTATGCGAATGGGGAAATCATCATTATTTCGGACGCATGCAATGCGTCCGTACAGGTGGTGGATATGATGGGACGCGTCATCACCACGCGTGTCGGACGCATTCAATGCGTCCCTACCAGCGGGATAACCCCTGGCGTTTATGTGTTGCGCCTCATCGACGGCGAGACCGTCAGGACGCAAAAGATTGTGATTGAATAAATGGTAAGCATTTCACAACAAATCTATAAAAACGATGCCCATATCGACGCGATAGTCAAGGCTTTGCGCGAAGGTGGGCATTTGCTTTGTTCCAATCTGGTGGCCTCGTCGAAGGCTTTCGTCGTGGAAGAGACCTTCCGCCAGATGGGCGGGCAACACCTCATTGTCTGCGCCGACAAGGAAGACGCGGCCTATTTCTACAACGACCTCGAAAGCCTGCTCGGCGAACGCGGCATGGACTACAGCAAGAAACAAGTGCTCTTCTACCCCACCTCTTACAAACGTCCCTACGAACCCGAAAAAGCCGACAACACCTATATCCTCTCGCGCACCGAGGTGCTGCAACGCGTTTCCACTTCCGAACGCAAAACCTTAATTGTCAGCTATCCCGAGGCCTTGAGCGAGAAGGTCTTCACGCGTAAACTGTTGGCCAAGAACACTTTCAAACTCAAAGTAGGCGAAAAGGTTAATCTCGACTTCCTCACCGACTTGCTCTATGACTACGAATTTGAGAACGTGGATTTCGTGGTGGAGCCAGGACAGTTTGCCATCCGTGGCGGTCTGGTCGACGTGTTCTCCTTCGCCAACGACTACCCCTACCGCATCGAGTTCTTCGGCGACGAGGTTGAAAGCATCCGTAGCTTTAACATTGCCGACCAGCTCTCCATCGAGAAGCTGAAACAGATTGTGTTGCTGCCCAACATGCAGGAACGCGCCTTCATCGAGGAGCGCGAAGCCATCCTGCAATACCTACCCAGCACCACCACCGTCTGGCTCACCGACATGGCCTTCTTCGCCACGCAGGTGGACAAGGAATACGACCGCGCTGTGGAAGCCTTCGAGAAGATGCAAGCCTTACAGGACGAAGAGGAAGTCAAGGCGCTGAAGCCCGGACAGTTGTTCAGCAAGTCCGAGGAATTGTTGGCGAGTCTTACAAAGCATCCTACTGTTGAGTTTGGCGTTTCCAGCAAATTAGTACTTACATCGCCCATAGATTCCCTCTCACCCACTTGCCAACGCAGGAATGACATGGGCGAGGGCGAGGGCAACTGCCAACTGACAACTGTCAATTTCAAGACAAAGCCCCAGCCGATTTTCAGCAAGAACTTCAACCTGCTCATTGACGACATCGCCCAACATAAGGAAGAAGGTTATCGCGTCATCGTGTTTTCGGAAAGCAGCAAACAACTCTCTCGTATCCAGGCGATTCTGAACGACATCAACCACAACGACGAGCTTCATCAAGACTTCGAGACCGAGACCATCGCCATCCACGGCGGCTTCATCGACAACGACTTGAAGGTATGCTGTTACACCGACCACCAGATCTTCGAGCGTTACCACCGCTTCCATCTGCGCGACAACTTCTCGACCAAGCAAGCCATCACGCTGAAGGACCTCTACGAGCTGAAACCGGGCGATTATGTCACCCACATCGACCACGGCATCGGGCGCTTCGACGGCCTCGAGACCATCGAGAACAACGGCAAGCCCCAAGAGGCCATCCGCTTGATTTACAACAATGGCGACATCCTTTATGTGAGCATCCACTCGCTGCATCGCATCGCCAAATACAGCAGTAAAGACGGCACCGAACCCACCCTGAGCACCCTTGGCAGCGGTGCATGGAACCGCCTGAAAAACAGGACCAAGAGCAAAGTCAAGGACATTGCGCGCGAACTCATCAAACTCTACGCCGAGCGCAAACGCAGCCCTGGGTTCCAGTTCTCACCCGATAACTACTTGCAAAACGAATTGGAGGCTTCATTCATCTATGAGGATACTCCCGACCAACTGAAAGCCACCAACGACGTGAAACGCGACATGGAGAGCGACCATCCCATGGACCGCCTCGTGTGCGGCGACGTGGGCTTCGGCAAGACCGAGGTGGCCATGCGTGCCGCCTTCAAGGCCTGCTGCGACTCCAAGCAAGTAGCTGTGCTCGTGCCTACGACCGTGCTTGCCCTGCAACACTACCATACCTTTACCGAGCGCTTCGAGGGCTTCCCCGTCACCATCGAATACCTTAACCGCTTCAAGACCGCCAAGCAACAGGCCGACATCCTGAAGCGTTTGGAGAAAGGTGAGATTGACATCATCATCGGGACGCACCGCCTCACAGGAAAAGATGTAAAATTCAAGGATTTAGGACTGCTCATCATCGACGAAGAACAGAAATTCGGCGTGGCTGTGAAGGAAAAGCTGAAAGAAATGAAAGCCAATGTGGACACGCTGACTTTGACTGCCACGCCTATCCCGAGAACGCTCCAGTTCTCCATGATGGGCGCCCGCGACCTCAGTGTCATCACCACGCCGCCGCCCAACCGCTACCCTGTACAGACCGAACTCCGAGGTTTCGACGGCGAGCTCATCCGCGATGCCATCCAGTTTGAGATTGCCCGCAACGGACAGGTGTTCTTCATCCACAACCGCATCCAGAATATCATGGATGTGCACGACTTCATCCTGAGATATGTGCCAGGCGTGCGCATTGCTGTCGCCCACGGCCAGATGGAAGGTGCCAAGTTGGAGAAAATCATGCTCGACTTCATCAACGGCGACTATGATGTGCTGCTCTGCACCACCATCGTGGAATCGGGCCTCGATATTCCCAATGCCAACACCATCATCATCAACGACGCGCACCGCTATGGCCTCAGCGACCTACACCAGCTGCGTGGCCGCGTGGGCCGTTCCAACAAGAAGGCCTTCTGCTACCTGCTCACGCCGCCTTTGGGCACCCTGACCCAAGAAGCTCAGAAACGTCTCCGCGCTTTGGAGGAGTTCTCCGACCTCGGAGAAGGTCTCAGCATCGCCATGCGCGACCTCGACATCCGTGGCGCAGGCAACATCCTCGGTGCCGAACAGAGCGGCTTCATCAACGACATCGGCTTTGAGACCTACCACAAGATCCTCGACGAAGCCATCCTTGAGCTGAAAGAGACGGAATTCAAAGACATTTTCGAACAAGACGAGCAGCAGGCCTATGTCGCCGACTGCACCATCGAGACCGATATGGAGGTGCGCTTCCCCGCCGACTACATCAACTCGACGCAGGAGCGCGTGAGCCTCTACAGCGAACTCGACCGCACCAAGACCGAAGAAGCCTTGATGAAGTTCACCGAACACCTCATCGACCGCTTCGGCCCTATCCCAAAGCAAGTCAACGACCTATTGAACACCGTGCGTCTGCGTTGGGTGGCCAAGGATTTGGGCTTCGAGAAGATTGTGCTACGCAAAAACAACATGACCGCGTATTTCGTCAGCAACCCCGAATCGAGATACTTCGAGAGCAGCACCTATACAAATATCCTTCAATACATCGCAGGTTTCCAGAAACGCACCGCACTCAAAGAAGTCAACAACAAGTTGCAGCTGACCGTCAAGGAAATCAGCACGGTGACGCAGGCGTTACAATGGCTCAGGGATATGCAGGACAGCATTAACCAGCAATCCTAACAGACAAGTAGGGCTGCCACGATGTGACAGCCCTACAGTCATTATTCCCTGTTGGAAATCCTATTATCCCAGTCTCTTGAACTGGCAGGTGAAGTGGCGCATCAGCTCGGCTTCCCAAGTAATTTCCAAGCCGCGCTTGATGGTGTCGCGACGGTCGTAGACATTCTTCAGGGCCGCGGCAATCACATCCATGTGGTTGTTGGTGTAGACACGGCGGGGGATGCAGAGGCGCACAAAGTCGTTGCCACCAAAGCGGTTCTCACGCGTGACAGGGTCACGGTCGGCGAGCACGTAGCCGATTTCGCAGGCGCGGATGCCAGCTTCGAGATACAGCTCGCAAGTCAGCGTCTGGGCGGGGAACTCTTCCTTCGGGATGTTGGTCAGCACTTTGTCGGCATCAACGAAGATGGCGTGGCCACCGGCGGGACGCTGGTATGGAATGCCGTACTCGTCGAGTTTGGCAGCCAGATAGTGCACCTGCTTGATGCGGGTCTCGACCATTTCGAATTCAAGGTTCTCTTTCAGACCGACAGCGAGGCAGTCCATGTCGCGGCCGTTCATACCGCCATAGGTCAGGAAGCCCTCGAAGGGGATGCAGAACATCTTGGCACCTTCGTACCAGTCCTTCTTGTTGGTGGCAATGAAGCCGCCCATGTTAACGAGGCCGTCCTTCTTGGCACTCATAGTCATGCAGTCGGCATAGCTGAACATCTCAAGAGCGATTTCCTTCAAGGTCTTGTTCTCGTAACCCTTCTCACGGGTCTTGATGAAATAGCAGTTCTCAATGAAACGGGCGCTGTCGATGTTGACCGGCACACCGTATTTGTGGCAGAGAGCGCAGGTCTCACGGATGTTCTGCATGCTCACGGGCTGACCACCGACGGTGTTGTTGGTGACGGTGAGGACCATGAACGGCACGTTGCCCTTGTTCTCCTGGAGGATCTTCTCCAGCTTATCCAAGTCGACATTGCCTTTGAAGGGGACTTCGAGCTGGGTGTCGTAAGCCTCACGGACAGTAACGTCGATAGCGAAGGCCTTACGGCTCTCAATGTGACCCTTTGTGGTGTCGAAGTGGGCGTTGCCGGGGACAATCATGCCAGGCTTCACCAGATAGCTGAACAGCACATTCTCAGCCGCACGGCCTTGGTGGGTAGGGATGACATACTCAAAACCGGTAATCTCGGTGATGGTGTCCTTCATGTGGAAGAACGAGCGGGCGCCGCCGTAGCTCTCGTCGCCCATCATCATCGCGGCCCACTGGCGGTCACTCAAAGCGCCGGTGCCGGAGTCGGTCAACAGGTCGATGTAAACATAGTCGCTCTTCAGCATGAAGACATTCTGGTGGGCTTCGTTGAGCCACTTTTCGCGTTGTTCGCGGGTGGATTTCTTAATGGGTTCAACCATCTTGATTTTCCACGCTTCTGCAAATGGTAATTCCATGATAATGTATGATTTAAAGATTTAAAAATTCAAAAACTCAAAGATTCTATGATTTGTTGGGGATTTCCTTCGGAAATGGAGTATTGCGTTTGTGTTTAAAAGCGGCGACAAAAAGAAGATGAAGTTCGGTAGATGCCACATACCGCCGCCTGTAACACCATGACAAACCGCCATTCCCCTCCGGGGAATCTCAGAACCTGTCGCGGTCCTTGATGTTGAGGTAAACCCTATTGACAAAGATGTGGGGCATATCAATAATAAGGGGCTTTCAAAAAACGCCTCAAAGATAGTGATTTTTTCTGTATGGCAAGGGTTTGGCACAGGATTTTTCCTATTTTTGCTCCAAATTTGAGTCCCTATGAAAAAACTGCTCCTCACGCTCTTGGTTTGCTTCGCAACACGCCTCATGTTCGCCGGCAACCTGCTCAACGAAAGCTTCGAATATGCCAACCACGACTTTGAGAAACCCGTCGGCTGGATCAGCGACGATAACGCTTGGCTCTGCGGCTACCTCGAGAAAGACCACAACCGCATCCCGCATACGGGCAACTGGTATGCCTTCAGTGACACCGACGACGCATGGATGTACATGCCACTCTACATGATTCCCGGCATCCGATACCGTTTCAGCTGTTGGGCCATCACCGATGGAGCCTGCCAACTCGAGTTGTGGGCCGGAGCCACTCCCAACCCTGACGACATGCACACGATGCTCCTCAGCGCGACCGTGGCCAGCGGTGAATACGAGAGGTTCTCGTCCTTCGTGGAGACCTTCCCCGATAATTGCGAATACATCGCCGTACATACTATAGGGCTGCGCGGCAACATCCTCACCATCGACGACATCGAAATCGACATGGTGGAGCAATACCAATTCGAGGCTACGGCAATCACCGGTGATACGACCCTCTACCCCGGCACGGAAGCCGTCTTCCGCTTCCTCATCCACAACACGGGCTACGACCCCGTCGACGTCACGGTGCACCCCTCCAATGAGTTCTTCACCGACTTCAGCTTCTATTCCAACGGTTCCATGGCCACCACCTTCCCCACCGAGCCTGACGAATTCGTCGAAGTGACCTGCCACGCCACGCTGCGGCCCGAAGTGGAACCCGGCTCAGTGGCTTGGCTCGACATCCAGATGACCATCCCCTGCAACTGCAACACGGCCATGGTCACCTTCTGGGTGACACCGCTCGACCCAACACAAGTGAAAGAAAACAACCTAAATATCAGTGTTTTCCCCAACCCCGCCACAGACTTCGTGACCATTGAAGCGGAGGATCTGTCGTGCGTAGAGGTTTGGGATGCCACAGGCAGAATGATAAAGAGCGTCCCCGCCAATGGAAACGCTCTTCAAATCGATTTGTCAGGCCTCGAAGCCGGTGTTTATCTCATCTCGGCCAAGACGCGCTCCACTTCTTCCTTCGTGAAGTCGATCCTGAAGATGTGATCCGGTTTCAGGTAATAAAGCTCATGCTCGGCATGGAAGCGTTTCTCGCCCCCACCCGTGATGTTGAGCATCACCACATCGTCCTTTTTCACTGTCCCCTTTTCAACCGCCTGCTGCAATGAGGCTGTAGCCACAGCAGCGGCATGGTAGATGTCGATGCCCTCGGTCTCTTCAAACAAGGCCTTGGCAGCATTGGCCTCAGCATTGCTGACGGCGAGGATGTCGCCATCGGTGTCTTTCAAGGCATCGTAGAGGCCACCAGCGAGGCCGTAAGGCGGCTTGCGGTTGGAGAGCACAGGGGCACAAATCTCGGCAGCATCCTTGCGGGCCTGGTCGGCATCGTAAGGCAAGAGGCCGCGTGAGTCGGCACGCCAAGCGTCGTACATCGGCACGAAGGGCTTGTTTTGCGAGACCATCAGGCGGGCTTTGTTGGTGCCATAGCGGCCGTCGCCGATGAAGCGCAGGTTGGCCTCCCATGCGGCGATGGCACCCGTGCCGCTACCTACGGCCTGGAAATAGAAGTCGGGCGTGCGACCGATGAAGGTCGTAGCCGATAGCATTGTGGTGCTCATGCCGTCGCGGCGGGCGATGTTCTTGGCACCGCCTTCGGCGAGGTAGCCATCGAGTTCGCAAACCACATTCGAGAGGTTGATGGCATCGAAATAGTCGCTGCCGCTCTCGGTGGTGATGAGCTTCACACAGGGATTCAAGGGCTTGTCGAACCACAAAGCTTTGATGTTGTCTTGAGGCACGCAGAGCAGCAGCTTGATGCCGTTGTCGGAGCACACCTTGGCGAAGGCGCGGGCCGTGTTGCCAGCCGAGGCCACCACCAAAGTCTTGTCCTTCAGCTCCTCGCCCAGACGGGCGCACACCGAGAAGGCCTCCATCTCCTTGAAGGAACAGGTGGTCATGTGAGCCTTACGCTCGGGCCACCAGCCATTGAAGGTGATATAAAGGTTATTGAGGCCCAGACGTGCAGCCAGTTTCTCGCTCTTATAGGTAATCGGCTCCGAAGGGTTGCTGAGCATGGTCTTGATGGGCAGCCAATCGGCATAGCGGTAAAGGCCCAAACAAGCACCTTCCTTTACCTCTAGTTGTTTCTTCTCATAAACAGGGCGCACCATGCTGGGCTTGTCGCATTGTTTGTCGTCCAAAGTCCAGCCTTCGTCGTCGAAGACGCGACCCGTGGCCACGGTCTGCAGTTGGTATTTCGTAGGCGTAAAAATCATGGTTCTGTCTTTTGCGGTTTCACGCGCAAAGATAGAAAAAATAGTAAATGCCTTTACTAATTATTTCACTACGATTTTCTGCACGCGGACATCGTCGTCGGTGACGAGGCGCAGGACATAGACGCCCGGCGTCATCCCGTTGGTAGAGACGGTGTGCACACCGTCTCTACTGACGAGGATCCGCCCCGTCAAATCCATCACCTGCAACGTTGCCATGCCTTGCGGTTCCGCAATCAGACCGATTTCCCCGTCGGCCCAATACGCAAAGGTCTCTGAGTCTGTCGCAGGGTCGTCCGTTGGTGCAAACGCCAGCCTAAATCGTGTAGCATAATCGTCCTTCGAGGCCTCAAAGGCATACGAAGATGTTGCCAATAAGTCGACATCGGCACCCGTCATGTTGTCGATGAGATGGAGATAGTCGAGATCCAGGCCTTGGGCATCCACCGTGAGGGTCTGCATGCATTCTTGTCGGGCCTCAAAACAAAGGTCTAAGGCATTGGCATCATCGCGCACCAGCATGATATAAGGTTTGCGCTCCTGCATCAGATAAAGGCTGGAGTGCCGTCCATTCAAGTCCATCAGCGGCATGCTGACGCCTTCGTTCAGCTTGACATAGGCCTTCTCCTCGCCGATGCTGAGGCAGAGATACTGGCCCTTCTCGTCACGATAGCCTTTGCTCTGCGGATTGAGCATCACCGTTTGGTTGTCAGCGTTGGCCTTCACGAGGAAGCCGCGACCCACAGGCACGCTATTGCTATTGACGTAGGTCCACGCGTCGTTATAGTTGAGGTAGTAATAGCCATCCGACACTTGGCTGCTCTTCGTGAAGGAGATGTCGTGGGCAACAGGGTTGCCGAGCAGGTTGAAGCCTTTCAGGTCGGCACTGCTATTGGCATAACTCAAGTCGACAGTTGCAGTGTATTCGCCGCTGTTGAGCGTACCGCTCATGCGGAGCGCCGCTGTCGGGTTATGGGCATATAGGTAGCCTTGCCCCGAAGCCAGATTAAAGTTGCCTGCCTTATAATTGACCCATTCCAGATTAGCGTCTTCGTCATAGGCATAGAGGTCATACTGCCCCGTGGTCAGCACCGATGCTGGATTAAAATCAGTGGTAAAAGGCGTGGCGATGGTGTACCAGCCACCATTGTCGGTGTAAGCCTGAATGGTCTTCTTCAGCGTGGCCTGCACGCCTTCATTGTGATGAACAAGTTGAGCGTCCTCCTCGATAATCAATTGGGTGGCATCATTGCAGGTAGCCGTTCCGCTAACCGTAAGTGTGGCACCGCTGTGTACAGTGTGCTTGTCGAAGGAGAAAAGATTGGCGATGATGGTATTTTCCGTGATGTTGTATTCTTCACTGCGGATGAAGAGGCAAACATCCTGTTGTCCAGATGCATAGCAACTGAAAATAGGATTATTATTGTTTGGATTAAACTTAATTGTATTCTGCGAAACATTACCGTTCGACACAATAGTCGCTACTCCATTAGATATGGAAATAGACCATTTTCCTTTGTCTGTCAAAGCAGATTGCGTTCTCAAATAATTACCGCCGCCAACCGCATACAAATAGCCAACATCCCCATCCTTAAATGTCCAAGCACCACTTTGACCACCCAAAATCAATTCACAAACATCTGTTCCAATGCTCGAAATCATGTTACTGCTAATGGTCACACTTGCCGCCGCACGGTTATTGTTGTTTTGCGTCGTTCCAAGGGCTTTTCCGGCAGCCGTGTTCACAATCAAATAAGTCCTTCCGGCAACTAATTGGTCGGTGGAGGTGACGAGATAATAATGCTGGACAAAAGGCACGCCCACATACACAAAGGTCGCGCTCACCGTCACATTGCTGGCAGGCATCTCAAACTGATTGTTGGTGACGGTGACAAAACTGCCATCGGATTGGGTAACCATCCAATAATCAAGCTCATAGCCATCCTCTGGCATGGCCGTCAAGGTGATGGTGGAACCTTCGCTGGCTACTTCTGCATTGGCACTGATGCTGCCATGCTCAACTGTTGCAAGCGTGATGCTGTAGGTTTCTGCCTTTTTATAGAGTTGGATGGCTTGTTGTCCCGTGTAAGTACTTGATTTGAAGTAACGAAAACGGGTCTGCCCATCAGCAGCATTGTATCTCAAATGGCTTAAACTGCTAACAATATCGGCATTGCCGTCAGTAATGGAAATCGAATTAACATAGACATCATTTTGACTTGTCTTCAAAGCGTTGGCATCGCTCGTATTACCAATGTAATAACCGCTTGCGCTTTTGATGGAATAGCCACCTGTTTTTGCAGTAATCGTGAAAGCGGCGGCATCGGTAGTGGCATTTGACTCAATGGAGTTCCCGCTAATCGCAACCTCAATCGTGTTGCCAACCACATCAAAACTTGTCAAGCCTCCATTGAAAGCGACACTATTGTTCTCACAGACAATCAAGTAATCGCCATCAGTGATTTCATCGGAACTTGTTACTTTCTCATAATTGCCGAGCCCCCCATGCCAGTTCGGATCCCAAATCATGCGGGCATATTCAGGATTGTCAATGAAGGGATTGCGGTTATGCTGGTAATCGTTGTAAATAACATTGTTACGGTCAATTTCCTTCTGACTCACAGGGTCGCTTTCATTCCAACTCAGAAGCATCTGAATGGCCCAAGGCAAGATTTCCGACTTGTTAGTCATGCCGCTGGTCCCCCAGTCGGAGTCTTCGGTATAGTAGCGCACGCTCATGTACATCAACGCACGGGCAAAGTCGCCTTTGTATTCATCAATAGGCTCGAAAACGGTGCCGTTATAGCCCAACGAAGATTTGCATGTACCTAACTTAGAGCCGTTTTGCGAAGTCCATGAGACCGTGTTTACTTCACCAAATGGATTGCTGCTACGCTGGTTATTTACAAAACCATCAGTGGGGAAAATATGGTGCAAGTCTGTGCGCGGTGTACTTTGACTACCAAACCAACTCTCAGGCCATGAGTGCTCGCGATTGTAGCAGTCGCCTTCTTGTGTATACTCACCGCACTGGTCGTTGCCGTTCTGATAGCTATAGGTGTAGTTGGCTCCGTCGGAGTACATATCCCACACCACGTTGTTGCCCTTGTTGTCGGTGCTCCAAAAAGCAGTCCAGATATTATTGTATGAAATCGTGGTATGGCCCTTGATGATTTCGTGCAGGGCAGATCTCAGTTCATCGCCAGTCTTACCGTTGGCGCTATTATAATAATTGTCAGGCGCCTGGGCAAAAAGGATTCCACCAGCCAAAGCCAGCAGAAGAAATAAGGTCAATCGCTTCATATTTTGCTGCTTTTAAAAGTTTGCAAAATTACGGAGTTTTCGCAATGTTTATCAAAAACAATGACGAAACAAAACAAAAAAGGGTGGCAAAACTGCCACCCTTTCGGTCGTTCACTAAACTGAGGTTTAGTTTTCCAAGGCGCTGCCCTTCAGTGTCGTGTAGGTGATACGGAAAGCGCCCACCTTACGGAGTTCCTGCTTCACGTCAGTGACGACACCCATACGGGTATCTTTGTGCACCTTCAGTGCCGTGGTGAGCAGGGGACGGTCGGCCTCGCTACGCGAGTCACGTTCCTTTTGGATCCAGTCGGCGATGTCGGCCGGACGGGCGAAGGCGTCGTCCAACTGGATACGCGATTCGGTACCCAGTTTGGCATCCTTCGGCGGGCCGATGTAGATGGAACACACCAATGACTTGTGCTCGAGCTTTTGGATCTCGGTAGCCTTAGGCATGGCGTTTTTCACCTTCAGTTCGACGTCGCGCATCGTGGTGGTGATCATGAAGAAGAATATCAACATGTAGACGATGTCGGGCAGTGAAGAGGTGCTCACTTGCGGCACTTCCTTTTTCCCTTCTTTTCTGAATTTACCCATATTTCTATCCTCCTATGATTTTAATACACAACGGGCTCTGCCTCACTGACACGCACAGGCACAGCATCGTTGATGGCCTTGGTTTGATCTTCATTGAGTTGGTCGAAGTGCTTATGGAATTTCTTCATAGCTAACTCGTCCTTCATTTCGTTGAAGGCGCGTGCCAACTCATTTTGCACACTGATATACATAGCATACGAGGTACCGCGGTCGTTCTGGAGGGAGATGACGCCCTTCGACATGAGCACATCGCCCACCAATTCGAAGGTCTTGGTCTCCACTTCAGGAGCGGTTTCGTCGCCAGGACGCGGGGTCATAAAGTGCTTGGCTTCGTCCTTGAGCTGGGAGATATCCATCGGACGGCCATTGACCAACAACCTGTCGCTCTTGTTTACCATTACATTCATCACGTTTCTCTCCTTGACCTTGACGTCCTCTTGTTCTGTTTCCACAGGAGGAGGCAGACGACGGGTGATACCGTAGTCCACATCCATCGAGGTCGTCATCAGGAAGAAACACAACAGCAAGAATGCTATGTCAGCCTGCGAACTCGAATTGATTTCTGGAACTTTTCTTGCCATGATGAAATGTTTTACTTTTTAACTGCCTTGTAAATTACTGAGAACAGAATTGAAATGATAGCGACTGCAAGAGTAACATAGAAGAAGTTGAGGCCAAATTCGACCCAACCGTGCGTTTTGCCGGAATAGAGTATCTCACCGGCCTGATAGGGGATGTCGAAATAAGACTTCGACATGAGGAAAGCTACAACTGCAATAATAGCGAATGCAATGACCGCGATGATTAAGGTCTTGCCGTTGACGCCTTTGACGGCGGCGGTGAAGACGACAGAGATCAAAGCGAAGATAACGCCAAGTATAATCAAGATGTAGCCCCAATTCAAGAATAAGTCTGCGCGAGGCGTCGGCTCACCTGCCTTGAATGCCGGCTCAATCGTACCCACGACGAGGTAGTACATGACGGCAATGATGACAGTAACCGCTGCCAGGGCGAGAAATACCCATCTAGAAATATTAAGCTTACTGTTCATGATTGATACTTGTTATTATTTGTTGTACTTAGCCAGGATGTCCATGAAGGAGATGGAAGCGTCTTCCATGTCGTTCACGATGCTTTCGATTTTAGCAGCGATGAAGTTGAAGAAAATCTGAAGGATGATAGCGGCGATCAGACCGAACACGGTGGTCAACAGAGCGACCTTCATACCGGAGGCAACGACCGTCGGGCTCATATCACCAGCAGCGGCGATGTCATCAAAGGCCTGGATCATACCGATAACAGTACCCATGAAACCGAACATAGGAGCAAGGCTGATGCAAAGACCAATCCAGCTCAGGCCGCTTTCGAGCTTACCGCCAGCGACGGAACCATAGGAAACGAGGGCTTTCTCAACCTCTTCGAGCGACTGGCCGTCCTGATAGCGGATGAGGCCTTGGGTGAAGATGCTGGCCACAGGACCACGGGTGTCCTTGCAGAGCTGCTTGGCGCCTTCAACGTCGCCGTTCTTCATCTTGGCTTCGATGCCTTCAAGGAGTTTCTTGGAGTTGGCGGTGGAAAGGGTCAGATAGATGATTCTCTCGATGGAGATGGCCATACCGATGAGCAGGATGACCAACACGATGCCCATGAAACCAGGACCACCATCGATGAATTGTTTCTTAATGGCTTCGCGGAAGGTCACGGGAGCCTCGTCTTGGACAGCAGGAGTGACTTCTTCGACAGTTTCGACAGTCTCCACAGGAGCGGGAGTTTCTTCAGGAGCAACGACTTGTTCGGTCTGCTCGGTTTGCGCTTGCTCATCTTGAGCAACGACGAGATTGCTGATGCCAAAGGTAAAGAGGCCAGCAACCATGAGGAAAGCAATTAATTTTTTCATAGTTGAGTTTAAATGTTTGATTATTACTGTTATGAATTACTTTGTTCTTACATTGCTTTTCTGCGGAGAGAGCGGGATTCGAACCCGCGGTACCCTTTTGGAGTACACACACTTTCCAGGCGTGCTCCTTAAACCACTCGGACATCTCTCCAAGTCCTTCCAACTGCACAAACCTACTCTGAAATCGTTGCCAAAAGTACACAATTTTTTATTTGACAAACAAAAATATTTGATTTTTTATTGCAAGATTTTTTCAAATGCTTGAATGATAGCCTTAAACGGTCATCTCGCCACGGATGGAAATTTGCAGGATTTCGAGGATTCGTGACTGAGGCAGCCCCTCGCCGATGAGATACATGAGTTTGGCGACAGCGGCCTCGGTGGTCATGTCGTAGCCGCTGACGACGCCGATGCGCGCCATGTCGAGGCTGGTCTCGTAACGGCCCATCTCCACCGAACCGGCCTTGCACTGCGTGATGTTGAGGATGACAAGCCCGCCATCGATGGCTTGCTTGAGGGCGTCAAGGAACCAAGGGGCAGTGGTGGCGTTGCCCGAACCAAAGGTCTCGAGCACCAACGCCTTCAGACCTGGGGTCTTCAACACATGGCAGACGTAGTCCTCTGAGATGCCAGGGAAGAGCTTGAGGATGCCGATGTGGCGGTCCATCTGCGTGTGCACCTTCAGTTTCTTGAAGTTGGGCTTCAAGATGCGTTCCTTATTATATTTAATGTGGATACCCACGTCGGCCAGGTTGGGGAAGTTGGACGAGATGAAGGCGTTGAAGTTCTCGGCGTTGAACTTGGTAGCGCGGTTGCCGCGCAGCAGCTGGTTCTGGAAGAAGATGCTGACCTCAGGCACAATGGGTGTGTCGTCATCCTTAGCGGCGGCAATCTCAACAGCGGCGAGGAAATTCTCGCGGCCATCGCTGCGCACCATGCCCATAGGCAGCTGCGAGCCGGTCAAGACGACAGGCTTGTTGAGGTTCTCGAGCATGAAGCTCAAGGCCGAGGCAGTGTAGGCCATGGTGTCGGAGCCGTGAAGCACCACGAAGCCGTCGTAATGCTCATACTCCTCCCCTATCTTCGTGGCCAGTCTGATCCAGAAATCGGGCGACATGTTCGACGAGTCGATGAGCGGGTCGAAGCTGTAGAAGTCGATTTGGTAGCCGAAGTTCCGCAACACGGGAAGATGGGCGTAGATATTGTCGAAGTCGAACGGCACCAAGGCCCCCGTCTTGGGGTCCTGCATCATGCCGATGGTGCCGCCGGTATAAAGCACCAGGATGGAAATTTCTTCGTTGCTTTGCATAAGGTATGCTTTTTTGCGCCTGCAAAAGTAAGGCTTTTTTCGCTTGCGTGACAAAAAGCGTTATTTTTGCGACATGAAAACCATCGCCCGCATCCACACCGACTTCCCGACCAAGTTCGGCATCCCGCGCCAAAGCGGCATCGTCGCCTCGCTGCAAGGCACCATCGTCTTCGAGCCAGACTACCGCAACGCGGAGGCCGTGCGCGGCTTGGAGGAGTTCTCGCACCTCTGGCTCATCTGGGAGTTCTCAGAGGCCAAGCGTGAGGACTGGTCGCCCACCGTGCGCCCGCCGCGCCTCGGCGGCAACGTGCGCAAAGGCGTCTTCGCCACGCGCTCGCCTTTTCGTCCTAACCCCATCGGGCTGTCGTCAGTGAAACTGGAGCAAGTGGAAATCGACCCGAAACTGGGTCCTGTGCTTCATGTCTCCGGCGCAGATTTGATGGACGGCACACCCATCTACGACATCAAGCCCTACATTGCCTACACCGACAGCCATCCCGAGGCTGTCAGTGGCTTCGCCACGAAACCAGCGGAATATCTGTTGGAAGTGGATTTCCCTGAAGAATTGTTACAAAAAGTCCCTGAAAGCCAAAGGGAAAGTCTGGTTGCCGTCTTGCAGCACGACCCGAGGCCGCAGTACCAAGACGACCCCGAAAGGGTCTACGGCATGGCCTTCGGCGGTATGGAAATAAAGTTCAAGGTCGACGAAACACAGCTTAAAGTGGTGGATGTCAAATAATTTACTATTTTTGTTTCCCATAAATCCTAACACATAGCCCTATGAAAAAAACGAACCATGGCATCGAATACAATGGCGATTGGCAACAAGGCAGCGTCATCCAACAAAAGCTGGAAGGCCCCTTGGGCAATGGCACGGTGACCTATCCCAACGGTGACCGCTTCGAGGGCTTTTTCCACCTCAGCTATGCCCACATCAACGGGCCGGCCTACGCCGCCGACGGCAGGTACGACTTTGCCGACGGCTCGTTCATCGAACACGCTTGGATCAACACCTCAAAGGACCTGAAGCACATGGACCTCATCGGTGTCTACCACATCCACAGCTCGAAAGGGCCAGACACCATCACGCCATTTTACTGCCACAAGCGCAGTGGCATCGAGGTTGTGTTGGCCGAAACGCCATACGCCATCGAATGGTACGAGGACGAGAAGCTCCAAGAACTGGAAATGGAGTCCTATACTTTCGAACAACTTGATAAAGACCGCTCGGTGCTGACCATCGTCTTGAAAGACGGCACCGTAATTACGCAACGCGGCGGTAAACTTGAGGAAAATCAATATGACAGATGGGTTTTCGGAACCTGCCTATATGACACCATCCAATATCCTGACGGATCTTCCATTGATTTTTATGGCTACGATGTGAAATACTTGAGACCTTTAGACGGTGAGATGAAAGACGACCGCCCCGATGGGCATGGTGTCCTCGTAGGCGACGATGTCAATTGAAGGCGATGCAGATCATGACGGCTGCGTTTACGACAGCAAAGACTACTACTTACGCATCATTTGGAGAAAACAATACAGTTAAATGTTTGACAAGGCAATCCTCTATTTCTCCGCGTGCTGACCTCAACGCGATGACCGTGCCTTCACTCCCGGCTTCAGATAAGCAGGGCGGAATGATACATCCATCCGCTTGACTTGGACAGCGCTTTCAGAAGGATTACAGACAAAGATTTTGACCTGTTGTGCAGCGCGCATGGCCGAGTCGACGGACAAGTCGTAAGTGGAGAAGTCCCACGCACCAACTTTCATGCATTGCGGCGGATAATACCTCGATTCCGCGCTACCGTCAGGATTCACCAATTGCACGACAAGGTTGGTTTCATGCAAGGTGTCGGCCTGCTGCATCATGAAGGCCACATTCACGCGTTCCCAGTCCGCTGGCAGGCTGTCGCCAGAGAGCGTCAACGAGGGACCGTAAGGCACGGCCGCATTCAAGTCGCGCACCTCGTCGCCGAAGAAGTAATGGCCTGCATCGCAGGGTAAAGCTTGTTCGCGATAATCATCAGGATAATAAGCTTTTATAGCCTCAGCCACTTGGCTGGCGATGATGCGGCGGCCTTCCTCGTAGTAATGTTCGGTGGTCCAGTCCTGGTCGATGAAGTTGACGTCGCGCACCAGATTGAGGTTGTCGACCAAGGTGACGCCTTCGAGATGACCGTAGCGGTTCACCAAATAGTCGTGGTTCTGCTTCATCAGGTACATCAGGTCCTTGCCTACGTATGCATTGGCCTTGTCGACATTCTCCGCCATCAGGTTGAACACCAGATGCCAGCCGCGTTTGCTGCTCAGGGCCACAATGTCGTCGAAGTCCTTAAGACGCGGGTTGTTATCACGAATCTGGAAGCCATAGCTCTTGATGTAATGACAGGCCAACTCGGTCCACTTCGCGTCGTATTGGCCTTCATAATTGCTAAGGCCGCGCCAGGCCATGGCAGAATCCCATTGGTACACGTTGTCCCATTCAAACTCGTAAGGAAACACAAGCGGGTCTTCGCGCCAATGCTGCCGCGTCAGCGAGTCCAGTTCTTCTTCACTGCGGATAGGATAGGCCTTCAGAGCAAGCAGCAAGCGGTTCATGAAGGGCGGATAGTCCTCCATCAGCACTAATTGTTTGCGCAGCGGCGTCTCAAGGTTAGAATAAATCCATCGGGCATCGAAGGAACGAAGGTTCATAGTCACTACCACGGTCTCCACCGTCGACTTCTTGGAAAGGTTCTTCAGCAGGTAGTAATAGGTCTGGGCATGCGAGGCCTCCTTGGTCATGTCGCCCGTTTTCATGGTGGGGAAATATTCAGCAAGGTACTCACTGATTTTCTTTCGACCGGTTTCCTCCACACCACAGGTGTTGTTCGACGACTCGCCGAGATAGACGATGCGACAGCTGTCGGCCTCCACCTGCCACACCAGCTCCAGGATGTCGGAATGCTTCGCCACGTCCTTTTTATAGAACCACTTCGTATAGATCCAGTTGAGGACGAAGAGCAGCGCGGAGGCCATCACTATGCGTATCAAAAGCTTCTTCATGGTCAGAATCAGAACTGGAAATAGATGAACGGGAAACTGTTGACACTCGAACAGGCCACCGTCAGGAAGACGAGAAGGCCATAGATGCACCACCGCAGCGCCATGGGCTTGTTGTCGCACCATCGGTCGAAGCGCGTGTTGAAGAGTAGCAGGTCGGAGAGGATGAAGAGGCCGAGATAGAGCCACATCTCGGGCTTCACGCCGAGGCTCTCGCCGCCGCCGAAGTTGCTGACCACCGCCACAAACATGTCTTTCATGTTGGAGAAGTCGGTGGCGCGAAACATCACCCAGAACAAGGTAACCAGCACGAAGGTCTTGGCAATGCGCAAGGCATCGATGCTGACACTCAGCCACTTGGATTGCATTTCCTTCTCAGGGAAGCGGTTCCGTAAGGCCTTCTCGACGATATGCAGCAGACCATGGGCGAAGCCCCAAAAGAGGAAGGTCCAGGCCGCCCCATGCCAGATGCCGCTCAGCACGAATACCACCAAGATGTTGAAGGTCCAACGCCCGAACTTCACGCGGCTACCGCCGAGAGGGATGTAGACATAGTCACGGAACCAGGTAGACAGCGAGATATGCCAGCGATGCCAAAACTCAGCGATGCTCTTGGCCAGATAAGGCGTGCGGAAGTTGTCGCTGATGTCGAAGCCCATGAGCTTCGCGCTGCCCAAGGCGATGGTGGAATAACCGAAAAAGTCGCAGTAGATCTGGAAGCTATAGAAGGCCATGGCCAGCATCACGCTCCACGAGTTGTAGGCCGACGGCTCGGCATACACCTTGTCAACGTAGGCACCCAAGTGGTCGGCCACCACCATCTTGATGAAGAAGCCGTATATGATGAGCCGCATGCCCTTCGAGATGTTGTCGTAATCGAACGCCTTCTTCTCATGCAGCTGCCGCAGCAGGTTGCCCGGCCTCTCGATAGGGCCCGTCACCAGCTGCGGGAAAAACATCACGTAGAGCGAATAGTAACCGAAATGTCGCTCTGCCTTTTGGTGGCCACGATACACTTCAATCACATAGCTCATGCTTTGGAAGGTGTGGAACGACAAGCCTATGGGCAAAATGATGTTGGTCACCCAACGCTTCTCAATGCCGAGTTGGGCGCAGAGCAACGACAGGTTTGCCGTGAGGAAGTTCAGATACTTGAAAATCATCAGCACTAAAAGCGTGCTGACGATACTGATGACGAGAAAAGTCTTTTTTAACTTGGGTTGGTCGGCATAGTTCTCCATGAGTACACCTGCCGAGAAGTCGATGACGATGGTCACCAGCAGGATGAGGATGTACTTGGGCACAAACCACATGTAGAACACGCAGCTGGCCGCTAAAAGCATTACCCATCGCAGCTTTTGTGGCAGCACATAGAAGAGCAATACCACAATCGGCAGAAAGATGAGGAACTCTATGGAGTTGAAGACCATAAGACCCTATGTGCCAGGTTATTTGATCTTCTCCATCGCCGTTTGCGAAATCTTTCCTGTCTCGTTGTCGTAGATGTAGGTCATGATGTAGCAATGGTCGGCGTTGTAGGTGGAATCCAGCTCCATACTGCAGGTGGAGGTGAAATAATCTCCGTAGAAGAAGGGGCCGTTGATCACAAGCTCACCGTCGGCACCATTCAGCGTACCGCGAAACACATTGCGGAACACATACTCTCTGTCGACACCGCCCGGGATGGTTTGCCAACCGATGATGCTGTCCTCAACCAAGCAGACCGTGGCGTAATATTTGCCACTGCCATCCCCTACCGAAAGGAAAGTGTTCTCCACACTCAAGCGACGGGTGTCCTCGTCGTAGAGGTTTTCTACATAAATTTCAAACAGTTGCGGCTCGGCTAATGCATCGGCAACCGGCGTGTCGATTTGCTCCGCATTCAGGGTGTGTCCATCCGTCAAGGTTGGATAGTCGACGCTAAACAAGGGATTGGCATCATGGTCATTATACCAGGCCGTGCCTTCCTCGGTGAGGAAGTCGGGGAACTGTCCCAAAGGCTGAGCCAGATAGCCGGCATGGACGCTCAGGATGAAGACGCGCTCCTCACCCAATTGATGCGCAAGCTCGTGGGCATACTCAGCTGCAGCGGGGCAGTTGACGCAACGTGCTCCAGTGAAGTCCTTGATTAACACGGTCTTGTTGCCAACCGAGGGTTCGACAGGCTTGTGTGTGTTGTTGATGTCGATTTTGTCGCAGCCCACCGAAACGAGCATCAGGGCCGCTAACGCAAATATAGAAAATAATCTGTTCATAATTAGCAATTTAGAAAGATGTTGAAACCGTTAAACTCACACCCGACGAGGCAGGAACCACTCGGCACACGCCACCGACGCAGACCACGCCCTCGCTCTGACGACCTGCGCTCAGCATGACACGTGTGGCCTCGTGGATAAAGGTGATGTTGCCCGTGAAGTAATGGTCACGGAACTCCTCAACGGGATTGCCGTAGTTCCACTTGTCAGCAATGGAGATCGACCAATGGGGCGCGATGGTGTATTCCAGCAAACCGAAGAGCCAGTCGCCACGCTTCTGGTAGTCTTTCTTTTCGCTCTCCTCGACCTCGTAACCCGCATGCACTTCGTTTTCCCAGAGTCCTTGCAGTTCGAGGCGCAGGCTCTGTTTCTTGTTGATTTTGTAAGTCACATCCAAGAAAGCGATGTTGGCCTTGACCGGCGGTGCACCAGCGTGGCCTTCGATGGTCTCAATGTCGTAATACAGGTTGATGTATTGTGCCGTGATGTGCCAGTCCTTGCTGATCTTCTTGTCGATTTCAAAGTTGATGTCGCGGAAGAAGCGGCGGTCGCCGATGGCGAAGAACTTGGAGGCATAACCCAACGAACCCGGCTTGTTGATGACCCACTGGCCGTGGTCGAGGACGGAATCGCGCACAATGTCATTCACCTGGCTCATGTTGAAAGCGAGTTTGGTGCCGTATTTCCCGCCGAGTGCAGTGCCTTTCGGGATGGTGTAATTCACTTGCAGCTGTGCCGCCATCTCGCCGTTGGGCTGCGTCGAGTAGGTGTACATCGACGGCAGGCTGTGAGTGTGCGTATAATTAATAGGTGGGATGAAGTTGATGTCGAGGTCGTTTTGTTTACCTGTATACATCGACTTAAAGCTCATATTGTCAACACGTTTCACCTGCAAAACGGCACCGAGGCCCTTCTGCGAATAGCTCAGCGAAGCCATCAATGCGCGGCCTTCCTTGTAGATCAAGTTGTTGATGGCCGAGGGGTCGTTGATCTTGTAGGCATATTCGGTGCTGAAGGCCCAGTTGCCATAGCCCAGATTGAGTCGTGCCGCAGCAGCACCCACATTCTCAGGAATGTAATAGAATACGCTCATATCGTACTGCTTCTTGCTGACGAAGCTGCCGCCGATGCTCATCCTGAACTTGGAATCGTTCAAGGCAGGGATGCTTTGGTTGAGATCCCATTCAGCATCGACGCCACGCACGAGGCCACGAGCGTCTTCGAGGCCAAAGTTGCGCTCCAAATAAGGCGCCCAATAATAGCGCTGGCGGCCATACACACCCTTGAAAGTCAGGCCTTTGGTGGGACGCAACACAATGCGGGCACCACGCAGGGAATTGTCGAAGCCCAGTGACCATTCCTCGTAGGTGCGAAACACGAAGCCGCAGCCGAACTGGTCGTAGATGTCGCCGACGGTGGCACCGATGAAGCCGTTGTCGTAAGTGGCATAGAAGTTGGCCACGCCCACGCCGTTCAGCTCGCTACGGAACCCGTTCATCTCGGGCAGGAACGCCTCGAAACGCAAGCCAGCGGAGAAGTTGCCGTTGGTATAGTTCACCTTTCCGAAACCGTTGATACCCATTTTCTTGCCATTCAGGTCGTTGATGCCGATGCCCTCGTCAAGCATGTAGTATTGCGCGTCGGTTTGGAAGCTGCCGTTCACCTGACTGTTTTCAAGAAACGACTGAGCACTCGCCTTGAAACCGAACGTCAGGACGAGTGCAAGTATAAATAGTAAATGTTTTCGCATAAATGTTAGAATTTTGAATACGGAATGCGGAATGCGGAATAATTGCCTCCGGTAGGCTTATTCCGCATTCTGCATTCAGCATTCCGCATTATTTCTTTTTTTTCGCGACTTTAAGGATTTCCTCATAGAGATCATCTTCGCCACCCTCGATGTAGCCCGTGTGCTGGTACACCAGCTTGCCCTTGCCGTCGAAGAGGAAGGTGTGCGGCGGGTTGCTCACATTCATGGCACGCTTCAGGTCGCTGTTCACATCAAGCAGGATGTCGAAGTCCCAGCCCTTGCCTTCCACGGTGGGCTTCACCTTAGCGGTCGAACGCGAGTCGTCGATGGAGACGGCATAGATCTTCACGCCCGTCTCGTCCTGCCAGTCCTCATACACTTCGTTCAAGGCATTGTGTTCCTTGATGCAGGGACCGCACCACGTGGCCCAGAAAGTGAGGACGATGGGGTTGCCGTTGTTCGACAATTTGGAGATGTTCACATCCTTGCCGTTCAAGTCCTTCAACGTGACATTCGGCAGGTCCGATTTCGATTGTGCTTGCAGGCCCGTAACCATCAGAGCCATCAGCAACAGTGTCATTAGTTTTTTCATATTCAATGATTTAAAGATTTAATATTAACTACGTTGAATGCTTCGCATTTCTAAATTCAAGATTGAGTTTCCCTGCGGGAATGGAGTTTTTCCTCTTTTTTTCATGCGGCGGCCTCTTGTAACATCCCATCTGTAAACTCCAAAAGCCGCCGCGATATATGATTGACATCCTCTCCATTCCCCGAAGGGGAATCTCTTTTATTCTTCACTCATCCCTCTTCAATTTGACAATATACTTCCAATAGCTTACAATATTGCTCCGCCCTGATGGCCACCTTTTTGATGAGGTTCGGAATCAGGACACATTCCCCTGCATTAACAAATACCGCGCCATTTTCCCAATTCAGGGTAAAATTCCCTTCCAAAGCCAACAAAATCACGAATGAATCGAGGTTGACGTAGTCTTTTTCCATCTCGCCCTGCAACTGGAGCAGGTTGGTAACGAAGTACTGGCAATCCACCACAGGAACAGTGCGGTTCATCACCTTCTCGACCTCAATCTTATAGTTCTCAGGCATGGTGCCGTCGATAGCCTCCACCGACTGCGGGATGTGCAACTCGCGGCGCATGCCAGCCACGTCGATGCGGTCCCAGTCATAGATGCGATAAGTGGTGTCGCTGGTCTGCTGGATCTCGGCCACCATGATGCCCGGGCCCAGTGCGTGAACACGGCCCGCAGGGATGAAGAAGACATCGTCTTTCTCCACCCACTCGTGGTTGAGCACCGATTGCAGCGTATTGTTTTTCAACACATTGGCATAGTCCATCCGCGTCATCTCGCGGTTGAAGCCCATGACGAGTTCGGCATCCTTGTCGGCCTGCATCACATACCACATCTCGGTCTTGCCGTTGCCCAAGCCGCGTTTCTCTGCCAGCTCATCATCAGGATGAACCTGCACCGAAAGCCAGTCGTTGGCGTCGATGATCTTCAGCAACAGCGGAAACTGCTCGCCGTATTTGTCGAAGACGCTCTCGCCGACGAGGTCGCCCATGAAGGTCTCCACCAGGTCGTTGATCTCATCGCCCTCAAAGTCGCCGTTGGCGATTTCGCTCTGCTCGTCCCAAAGGCCCGAGAGCAGCCACACCTCGCCGCAGTTGGGCAGCGGACCATAGTCCATGCCCAGTTGCTCCTTGATTTTGCGGCCGCCCCAGATTTTATCCTTGAAGATGGGCTTGAACTTTAGAGGATAGAGTACTGTTTGCATTACGCTTCAATAAAATTTGGGGCAAAGATAAGACTAAATCCGAAATGCATTGCAAATTTCAGTAGTTTTGTGGCAAATTTCAAGAAATGCAAACCCTCATAGAACTCCGCCATATCCTTCACCAGCATCCCGAGCTTTCGGGACAGGAGGCCTTGACCAACAGAATCTTAAACGAATGGGTGAGACAGACCCGCCCCGACCTGCTCATCGAGAATATCGGGGGCTATGGCTTGGCGGCCGTCTACAAAGGCGCGCAGCCCGGCAGGCGCATCCTCATCCGTGGCGACATCGACGCGCTGCACATCCCCGAGACTAACGATATCCCCTACCGCTCACAAAACCCAGGCGTCTCACACAAATGCGGCCACGACGGCCACGCCACCATCCTATGCGGACTGGCGCAATGGCTCGGCGAGCAGCGTCCCGACCAAGGCGAGGTGGTGCTGCTCTTCCAACCCGCCGAGGAGACAGGACAAGGCGCACAAGCCATCCTCAACGACCCACAATTCGAGCAAATCAAGCCCGACGTGGCCTACGGCTTGCACAACTTGCCTGGCTACGAAAAAGGCCAGATTATGGTGCGCGAAGGTTGTTTTACAGCGGCTTCCTTTGGGTTAAAAATGACTTTCGACGGCCGCACCGCGCATGCCTCGCAGCCAGAGACCGGCCACAGCCCCTCAGAGCTACTGGCTGTGCTCATCCACGCCTTGGAGAAACGACGCGAACAGTTGAAAGAAGTGACGCCCCTGACCACCTTCGTCATCACCCACGCCGTGTTGGGCGAGGAGACCTTCGGCGTGGCGCCCGGCCATGCCGAGATATGGCTTACGTTGCGCAGCTACTACGACAAATACTTGGATTTGATGGCCTCGCAAATCATCGAGATGTGCCAATCCATGGCCAAAGGCCGCCTTTTCGATTTCAACTACACGGAACACGAAGCCTTTGCCGCCACCAACAGCGACCCCGACTGCGTGAAGACCATTGAACAAGCCGCCAAAAACCTTGAGTTGAGCCTCGGCCACCTTGACGAGCCTTTCCGTTGGTCGGAGGACTTCGGAAGATTCGGAAGTGTGTGTCCGATAGGCTTCTTCGGCCTCGGTTCAGGCATCGAGCAGCCCGCACTTCATAATCCCGAGTTCGACTTCCCTGACGATATTTTGGAGATTGGGATGACGATGTTTTGGGAGATTATTCGGTTAGAGTTGGAAGGGAGTTAGGAGTTTTGAGTTAGGAGTTAGGAGTATAATAATAGATGTGCGACATGGAAACTACGGTCAATAATCCATTGGTCATCCGCTGCAAAAACTGCGGTGGGGAATTGGGCTTCGACATCGTCAAACAGCACTATGCGTGCGCCCATTGTGGGACGACCATCGCGCCTGATTCACGGAAAGCCGAGTTCAAAAACTGGAAAAGCACCCATCAGCAGCAGCTTCGGCAACAGCTCGGTCAAGCCAAACTGTTTCGCTGCCCCTCCTGCGGTGCGCAAACCATGACCTCGTCCGACGAAGCCACCGTCAGCTGTCCCTTCTGCGGCAACACGCTGATCGATGACACGTTTTCCGACACCGACTTGCCCGAAGCCATCATCCCCTTCCAAATCACCTTGGAAGAGGCCAAAGGCAAACTCAAGAAATGGCTCAGCGACCACCCGAAGCACCGTGTGGCGGAAACCGTCGGACAACACGTCGACCAACTCGCCGCATGCTACCTGCCCTTCCAAATTGTGAGAGGAAGCTTCGACGGCAAACTCTACCTGATGAAAAAGGGCGCCAACGAAACTGACCACGCCTTCAAAGCCTACCTGAAGTCGGTGGTCGTCAACGCCTCCAAGGAATTCGACAATCTGTTTCTCGACGGCATCGAGCCTTTCGACTTCAACGATGCCAAAGTCTTCGATTTCAGCTATCTGAACCATCAGAAAGCCAAGATACAAAACATCGACACAAAAGAAATGAACCTGAGAATCACCGAGGAGGTGGAGGTCGAACTCATCCGGACCCTTTCCAAAAAGCTGTTCAACAAAAGGATCACAGTGTATCTGTTGGACGATGACAACGAAGCCGCCTCTTCCATCCTACCCGTCTATTTTGTCAATTGCGGCAACGGCATTATGGCCGCCGTGAACGGCCAGACCGGGAAAGTCGCCATCATGACAGGCAGAGAGGTCAAGCTCACCAAAAGATGGTGGCTGGCCCCTTCCCTTTTCACCCTTTTGACCATTTTCCTTGGTATCTACTGGGGCGACATCCGTTTTTACATGATTGCCGCTGCCTTATTCATAGCTTCCCTTCTCGGCGCCATCGGCTCCCAGTTCAAGAAAAAGACCGTCAAGGAAATCCTCACAAACCCCAAAACCAACCCGGCGCACAACGACACTCAGGTGCAATTCTTCAAAGTTTCACAAGACGAATGGAACCGCTGGTATGTCAAGAAAAAGCCTGTCTCAAGGTTGAACGTCATTTTATCACACCTGTTTGCATAGCGAGTCAAACCAGCCTCACTATCTCTTGGACAATCGCCCGCGAATAAGCATTCGCCACCTCGATGATGAACTTGCCGAAGTCGACGCGGGCGTTGTGGTCGGCGGTGTCGCTGATGGTGCGGATCACCGTGAAGGGCGTGCCAAACTCGAGGCAGACCTGTGCCACGGCGGCGCCTTCCATCTCAACGCAGAGCACTTCAGGCAAAAGACTCAGGATTTCTTGCCGCTTGTCGTTGCTGTTGATGAACTGGTCGCCGCTGGCGATGTCGCCAAAATAGAGTGTAGGATTAAGGTTGAACTCCTTCACGGCCGCCTCTCCAACCATCTGCGCCACGCCTTTGTCAATAAGGTTACCTACAGCCTTGCCCGCCAGCTCAGTCAGCTCAGGGTCGCTGTCTATGTAGACGCGGTTCAGTAGCGGCAACTCGAAGCGCGAGATGATGGGGCGCGCGTCGAGATCGTGCTGCACCAAGCGTTTGGAGATGACAATGTCGCCCACCTTGAGGCCGTCGGCCAAAGCCCCCGCCGTGCCGATGAAGATGAGGTCGGTGACGGCGAATTCTTGTATCAATAAGGTGGCGGTGATGGTAGCGGCCACCTTGCCCCATTTGGAGAAAGCCACCACGCAACTCACATTGCCGATCTTGCCCACGACGAACTCACGGTTCGCGATTTTGACGACGGTCTTTTCGGTGAGCAGGGCTTTCACCTCGTCGATTTCCTGGGCCATCGCGCCAAGAATGCCAATATTTCGAGTCATAGTGTAAATAGTTTTGAGTTGCAAAAATAAAAAATCTTACCTTTGCAAAAATTTAGCGAATGAAGAAAATCTGTATTTTTTGTGGCAGCAGCATGGGTTTCGACCCGATCTATAAGGAGAAAGCCGCTGAGTTGGGCCGCGTGTTGGCCGACAACGGCTGCGAGCTGCTCTATGGCGGCGGCAGCGTGGGCCTGATGAAAATCATCGCCGATGTGATGATGGAGCGCCACTGCAAGGTGACCGGCACCATCACGCAGCATCTGCTTGACATGCGCGTGGGCCATCCTGAAATCGATGAGCTGATTGTGGTGGAGACCATGGCCGAACGCAAGAAAATCCTCGAGGACATGGCCGACGGCTTCATCGCTATGCCCGGCGGCATCGGCACCATGGACGAGTTCTTCGAGGCATACGTGCTCAGCCAGCTGCGCGTCTTCGACAAGCCCGTGGCCCTCTATAACGTGAACGGCTACTACGACGGCCTCGTCGCCTTCATCCGGCATATGGCCGACCAAGGCTTCATGCGCAAGGAACACGCCGACAACCTCATCGTCAGCAGCGACGCCAATGAGCTGTTGGAGAAAATGCGGCAGTTCAAGCCTGCCGATGTGACCAAGTGGGTGGTACAGATTAAGGAGCAACTGAATAACTGAACAACTTCAAACTGACAACTGATATGATCATCATAGGAATAACAGGCACCCTAGGTGCGGGAAAAGGCACCATCGTCGACTACCTCGTCAAAGAGAAGGGCTTCGTGCACTACTCGGTGCGGGCCTACATCGCGGAAGAATGCCAACGCCGCGGCCTCGAGGTGAATCGCGACACGCTCACCATGATAGGCAACGCCCTGCGGGCCGAACACTGCCCCAGCTACATCACCGACCAGCTCTTCGAGCGTGCCAAGGCCGAAGGCAAGAACGCCGTCATCGAGAGCGTTCGCACGCCCGGCGAGATCCACTCGCTGCGCGAGAAGGGCGAGTTCTACCTCTTCGCCGTCGACGCTGACCGCCGCATCCGCTACGACCGCATCTACCTTCGCGGCTCGGAGACGGACCACATCGACTTCGAGACCTTCGTGGCCAACGAAGAACGCGAGATGAGCGCCACCGACCCCAATAAGCAGAACCTCGGCGCCTGCATCAAGGAAGCCGACTTCGTCTTCATGAACGACGGCAGCATCCCACAGCTGCACCAGCAGGTGGAGAAGGTGCTCACCCAACTGCATGTGCGCCCCTCGTGGGACGACTATTTCCTCAACCTCGCCGACACCGTCAGCGAACGCGCCACCTGCAACCGCGGGCGCAGCGGCTGTGTCATCGTCAAAGACAAACAGATCCTGGTGACGGGCTATGTAGGCTCACCCAAGGGCCTGCCCCACTGCGACGACGTGGGCCATCTCTTCCGCAAGACCATCCATGAGGACGGTAGCGTCACCCAGCACTGCGTGCGCACCGTCCACGCCGAGCAAAACGCCATCTGCCAGGCGGCCCGTAGAGGCATCGCCTTGGATGGCAGCACCCTCTACTGCCGCATGACACCTTGCCGCACCTGCGCCATGCTCATCATCAACTGCGGCATCGTGCGCGTAGTGTGCGAACGCCGCTACCACGACGGTGCCGAGACCGAGGAGATGTTCGATCAAGTGGGCATCGAGCTGGTCTACAAATACGACGAAGTTCAGCAGTATGAGGGACAACGCTGCGACAATGCCGACCTATTGAAATGATTCAACCAAAAACATAACACTATGAAAAAACATGTATTACTATTCTTGGCTCTGGCATTAGCGATGCCTAATGCCATGCAAGCCCAACAACAACGTTCCCGCGACATGTGGGACCTTGTAACCTCATTCGTGTGCTCCACGGGCCGCCAACACGCAGTGGCCTGCGACGGCGAAAACATCTACACCTGCGCCTGGGGCAAGTCATCGACCGTGTTGTCGATGGTCTACAAGTACGACCTTGAAGGCAACCTCATCGAGGAATTCGACATCCCCGGCATCGACAACTCCGACAACTACGTGCGCGACTTGACCTACGACGGCCAGTACTTCTACGGCTGCGATGCCCATTCCGGCATCATCTGGTGTTACGACCTCCACAACAAGGCCCTTGTCGGGCAGATCAACACGGGGCTGAATGAACTCGGCACCTGCTCCTACGACCCCGACCACGACGCCTTCTGGGTGGGAGAGCGTGCCGCCGGCAACAGCGGTAACCTTCAGCTTGACCTCAAGCTCGTCAACCGCAGCGGTTCCGTCATCCAAACCGCCACGGCACACAGCCTTGGTGGCTATACGGTGCACGGCACGGGCTACTTCACCGACGAGGAAGGTGTACCGCACCTCTACCTCTTCGCCGTCAATGGCTTCACCGCCCACGTCTTCGACTACAACATCGAGACCGACTACATGAACCCCAACTACATCTTCGACTTCTCCGTCACGCCCGGCTGGGGCGCAGCTAGCAGCGCCGGCGGTGCCTTCATCGGCGACTACAACGGCACGATCTGTTTCTTCGGCGACGTCGACAGAAGTCCCAACCTCATCGGTATCTATGCTTTGGGAGACTACACCCCTGCCCCGCCCACCCCGCCTGAGGGCGACATCTTCTTCGACTTCAACGACGGTATCATGCAATGGACTACCATCGACGCCGATGAAGACGGCTACTGCTGGGAGATGCGCCAGAACTGGGGCAACACCGAGAATCCCTTCAGCGTGACTTCGGCTTCCTACGACCAAGGCACCAGCACCGTGCTGTATCCCAAGAACTACCTGGTGACACCTTATAAGCTCGACTGCGAAGAGATCACCTTCATCGCCAACGCGCAAGACGCCACCCATCCCGCCGAGCACTTCGGCGTGGCCGTCTCTACGACGGGCAACACCGACGCCGGTGACTTCACCGTCATTTGGGAAGCCGACATGACCGCCAAAGCAGCCGGTGAATGGCATTACTACGACGTGGACCTCAGAGCCTACCAAGGCCAAGACATCTACATCGCCATCGTCCACTTCAACTGCTCCAACCAATTCATGCTCAACATCGACGATGTGATGCTCTATAGAACCTACGAGGCTGTGAATGAGAGCAATGCCAAAACCATCTCGGTCTATCCCAACCCCGCCAGCGACCGTGTGTGGGTGGAAAGCGAAAACGCCGTTGAAACCTACGAGGTGTTCGACATTACCGGCGCCATGGTGCTCCGCCAAGAAGTGGACAACAAGGCCTTCGGCATTGACGTGAGCACGCTGCCCGCAGGCACCTATCTGCTTTACATGCGCTCGAAAGGCACCGTGCAGACCGAGCGTTTCATCAAGAAATAAGCGAAAACCTTCACAAGATTGGAAAATGCGGTAGTGCCCCTGCCGCATTTTCTTGTTTATACGCGCTTCCCCACCAGCCTGACGACCAGCCACAACACGCCGAAAGCCAACAAAAACGCTAGCCACGACGGCAGGCCAAGGGCAGAGGGCAAAACTCCTATCAGCATTGCCACAACGCCTACGGTAAGGGCGTAAGGCATCTGCGTGCGCACATGCTGGATGTGGTTGCAGCTCGAAGCCAAGGAGCTCATGATGGTGGTGTCGGAAATCGGGCTGCAGTGGTCGCCCATGACGGAGCCCGCCAGCACCGAAGCCACCACATTGTAGAACAACGGCATCGTCGCGTCGACGGACAGGCCTTGCTCCTGGCAGAGCAGCCACGAGGCAGGCAGAATCAAGGGATAGAGGATGGCCATCGTGCCCCACGAGGTGCCCGTCGAGAAGCCTATCAAGGCGGCGAGGAGGAAAGTCAGCACGGGCACCAGCACCGGCGACAGCGACCACTGTACCAGCAGCTGCGAGACGAATTCGGCCGTGTGCATGTCCTTGGTCACCAAGGCGATGGCCCAAGCCATGGTCAGAATGAGCACCGCGTTCAACATCGCCTTGAAGCCTTCCACCATCTCCTCCATGACCTTCCCGAACTTCATATCGCCACGCAGTAAAGTCATCACGATGGCGGTGAGCAGCGAAAGCAGCGAGGCCCAAAGCAAAGCCAGATATGAATTGGCTGAACCTATCGTAGTGGAGAGTTTGGAGAAAAAGCCTGCATCCGACTGCCACACCGAAGCATCGTAGCCCGTGATGACCAAACTGATGATGGTACCGAAAATCAGCACAGTCAAAGGAACTATGGCATCAATGATATGGGCAGGTCTCGACACCTGATTCGGCAGTTCAGTCTCCATCGACGAGGCTTGGCGGGCCTTGCGTTCCGCCTCGAGCATGGGGCCATAGTCGCGCCCACTGAAGATAATCATCAGTACAAAGCCGAGGGTGAGGAAAGGATAGAAACTGTAGGCCAAGGAATGGAAGAACACCGAATAGGCCGAAGCTTCTAGCCCGATGACTTGGAGACCATCTTGGATATAACTCAGTTCCGCCCCAATCCAGGTGGTGACGAAAGCCACCGCCACCACGGGCGCCGAGGTGGAATCGACGATATAGGCCAGCTTCTCGCGCGACACTTTTAGTTTGTCGGCGATAGGCCGCATGGTGTTGCCCACCACGAGGGTGTTGGAATAGTCGTCGAAGAAGATGCAAAGGTCCATGAGGAAGGTCATCAGTTGTCCCGAGCGCGGTCCGCGTGCCCGTCGCGACAGCCAGTTAACCACGCCCTGCATGCCACCGTTGGCCGTGATGATGCGCACCATGCCGCCAATGAGCAGGGTGAAGACGATGATGGTGACATGGTCGGCGTCAAAGAGGGAGCCCACGACATAGGTGTCGACCACGCGCAGCACGCCGCCGCCCAAGGCACTCGCCGGACTCGCGCCGCCGTAATACGCCATGAGGAAAGTACCTGTCAAGATGCCGACGAAGAGCGACGAGATCACCTCTTTGATTAATAAGGCCATCACGATAGCCACCAAAGGCGGCAATATCGACATCCACAGCGGCATAGGGGCCGTGGCAGGGCCGAAGACATACAGCAGTGCCAAGCCCAAAACCAAGGCCAGCACCACCATTAGAGCTATCCATTTCTTCTTCATGAGGCACAAAACGAGCCTCAAAAATACGATTTTTTCAGAAAAAACGTTTCATCAAAGCATTTTGGCCTTATTTTTGCAAATGAATATGACTTCGAGTCTCCGGGACTACGAGACTACGGGATGGGATTAGTCCCGAAGTCTCGCGTCTCGAAGTCCCGCGTCAACTGAACAACTGAACAACTTAATAACTGAATAACTATGAAAAAAGGAATGATTATCGCATTGTGCTGCATCACTGTCCTGTTTGCAGCCTGCAACAAGCAAAAGCCCAACGAGAAGTTCGTGGGCGACTATTCCGGCAACGGCACCGTCAATGGCACCATCAGCCTCCACATCGGCCCTGGCCAGACGATGAACCAAGACATCACCGATGTGACGCTCCCCATGAGCATCAACCTCGCCGCTGGCGAAGCCAAGAACGAAGTCATCTTGACCTACACCAACGAAGACATTGAAGAGACCTACACCACCAAAGGCATCGTCAACGACTTTGACGTCGACTTCGACCCCGTCACTATCAAACAGGTCATCGAAGGCACCGCTATCGACCTCGTCCTCGACATGGAAGGCAGCTTGAACGAGCAAGCGACCATCCTGTCGCTCAACGGCACGGTCACAGGCAGCGGCACCATAGGTGAAGACGGCTCTTCCGTCCCCTTCGATGTCGACGGCACCATGACCGCCGAACTCATCAAAGGCGCCACCCCCGACCCTGGCACCCCTGCCGCCGACCCGACCCTGACCCTCGTGGAAGGTGAAGGCTACCTCAGCGAAGGCGCAGAGATAGAGATGGGCACGATTGTCACCATGGGGCTACTCTGCAAAGCCGAAGCCCTGAAAGCCCTGAAAGTGGAATACCTCTCGAGAGGCGTTCTCATCGCAGAAGATGAAGTGGAATATGACGGAGTAAATACGAGTGACGAGTATACGAGCACCTTCCCCTTGAGCCAAGACATTTATCCCTTGCTTCAAGAAGGCGAATTCACTATTAAGGCCACACTGACCGACACCCAAAACAAGACCGTTGTCCTTTCCTTTAGCATTACTGTTACTCCCGCGCCCACGCCAGGCTGGGAAGCCCATTACCAAGGCACCGTGACCCTGAGTGCCACCGCCACGGCCATGACCTATAGCTATCCTTTCGAGGCGGAAGACAGCATGGAGATCTTCCTCAGCCAAGGCGATGAAGAGAGCCAGGTGAACGCCACTATTACCTACGGCGACAACACCTATTTCACCACGGGAACGAAAGACGGCGACAACATCGACTTCGAGCCTTTCGACATCGAGATTGCCATTGAAGAATCGTCGGTCACCGTCAGCCTCGACATGTACGGCATCATCGGCGACGCTATCCTCAGCGTGGCAGGCTCCCTCTCGGGCAGCGGCAGCATCACTCTCCCTGACATCCCGTTCGCCATCCCTGCCACTATTGAAGGAGGTATCATGGGTGATTTGGATGAGATTAGATAAAAACGCATAGAGACGTGCCATGGCGCGTCTCTACCATGCAAAAACGGATGGCCAATGGGTTGTCCGTTTTTTGTGTTATAAAGGAGGATTACTCCCTTCGGTCGTGATCCTTGATGGGAGGGCTTCACCAAATCAGACAAGCAGTCTTGACGACTATTTTGTTTTTACTGCCCACCAGTTGACAAGCAAGCTTGCACAGGCGAGCAGTAAAAACAAAAGCAGGTTGCGTTGCAACCTGCTTGTCTGATTTGGTAGCGGGGGGAGGATTCGAACCTCCGACCTCCGGGTTATGAGCCCGACGAGCTGCCTCTGCTCTACCCCGCATCGTGCGAAAAATCTCAGAAAACGAAAAATTTCGTCCCCGAAATCGGCTGCAAAGATAATAATTTTGTTTCTTTGCAAGGTTAAAATCAGGAAAAATTTTTCACTATGGCACATAAAGCAGGCTATGTCAACATTATAGGTCGCCCGAATGTGGGCAAGTCCACCCTCATGAATCAGCTCGTCGGCGAGAAAATCTCCATCATCACCTCGAAAGCGCAGACCACGCGTCACCGCATTCTGGGCATCGTCAACGGCGACGACTTCCAGATCGTCTTCTCCGACACGCCCGGCATCATCAAAGACCCAGCATACAAGATGCACGAAGTGATGAACCAGTTCGTCAACGTGGCCCTCATCGATGCTGACCTCATCCTTTTCGTCGTCGACATCACCGACAAGAAAGTCGAGGAGAAGACCGTCGAAAGGCTGAAGACCACCGACATCCCCGTCTTTGTGCTCATCAACAAGATTGACCTGTCCACGCAAGAGGCTGTGGAGCAAGCCGTTGAGCAATGGCGCGAGACCTTGCCCAATGCCACCGTGTTTCCGCTTTCGGCACAATACAACGCCAATGTGGAGTTCATCTTCAAGCAGATTTTGGAGAAACTGCCCGAGTGCCCGCCCTACTTTCCAAAAGACGAACTCACCGACCGCTCGATGCGCTTCTTCATCACCGAGATCATCCGTGAGAAGATACTGTTGAATTATCAGCAGGAGATTCCGTATTCCGTGCAGGTCGAGGTGGAGAGCTACGAGGAGACCGAGCAGCGCATCCACATCCGCAGCATCATTTATGTGGCCCGCGACTCACAGAAAGCCATCATCATCGGAAAAGGCGGCAGTGCTATCAAGAAGCTCGGCATACAGGCCCGCACTGATATTGAGGAGTTTACGGGAAAGAAGATCTTCTTGGAACTGTTCGTCAAGGTGGATAAGGACTGGAGAGATAATGAGGCGGAATTGAAGAGATTTGGGTATGAAGCCTAAATCAGTTTGTAGTTGGTAGTTTGCAGTTATTCAGTTAAAACAACCTAACTGAACAACTGAATAACTGCCAACTGAACAACTTTTATTATTTTTGCACCCAATTTCAAATTCAAAGCATCATGTCAAACATTGTAGCAATAGTGGGGAGACCCAATGTGGGAAAATCGACGCTCTTTAACCGTCTGCTGAAGCAGCGCATGGCCATCGTGGAAGAGACGAGCGGCGTGACGCGCGACCGTCACTACGGCAAGAGCGACTGGAACGGCAAGGAATTCACCGTCATCGACACCGGCGGTTATGTGGTAGGGTCGGACGACATCTTTGAAGAAGAAATCCGCAAGCAGGTGGACCTGGCCATCGAAGAAGCCGATGTCATCGTCTTCATCGTCGACGGCCGCGAAGGCCTGCATGTCCTCGACGAGGACGTGGCGGTCATCCTGAGACAGCAGAAGAAGCCGGTACTGCTGGCTGTCAACAAGATAGACGAGCCTAATAAAGAAGTCTTGGCAGGCGAATTCTATGCCTTAGGCTTGGGCGAGCCTTACCCCATGTCGGCCATGACGGGCACAGGTACGGGCGAGCTGCTCGACAAAGTCTGCGAGTTGCTTCCTTCAGACACCACCGACTTCGACACCGACCTGCCCAAGTTCACCGTGGTGGGAAGGCCTAATGTGGGCAAATCATCGCTGATCAATGCCTTCCTTGGCACAGATAGACATATCGTGACCAACATCGCCGGCACCACGCGCGACGCCAACTACACGCGCTACAACGCCTTCGGCATGGAGTTCATGCTCGTCGACACAGCTGGCCTGCGCAAGAAGAGCAAGGTGGAGGAAGACATCGAGTTCTACTCCGTGCTGCGCTCTGTTCGTGCCATCGAAGACTGCGACGTGGCCATCCTCATGCTTGACGCGACACAAGGCTTTGAGGCCCAAGACATGAACATCCTCCGCCTCATCGAGAAAAACAAGAAAGGCCTGGTGATGGTCGTCAACAAGTGGGACCTCGTGGAGAAAGACTCCAACACGCACCTGGAGTTCGAGCGCTTTATTCGCGAGCGCACCGCTCCCTTCACCGACTACCCCATCATTTTCACCTCGGCCATCAACAAACAACGTATCTATAAGGTGCTGGAGACCGCGCACAAGGTCTACGAAAACCGCGAGCGCCGCATCCCTGTCCGCGAGCTGAACGACAAGATGCAGGAAATCATCAACTCCGTGCCGTTGCCGACGGCCTCACGCGGACGTTTCCTGAAGATCAAGTACATCACCCAGCTGAAGAGTATCGCGCCTCAGTTCATCTTCTTCTGCAACCTGCCCAAGGACGTGAAGGAAAACTACAAACGCTTCTTGGAGAACAAGATTCGTGAGACATGGGACTTTAATGGTGTGCCGATTCAGTTGATTTTCAAGGAGAAGTAACAATTGACACGGGACTGCGGGACACGGGACACGAGACCATTGTCCCGCGTCTCGAAGTCTCGCGTCTCGAGTCAAATAAAATGGATACCGAAGAAAATATCGTCCGGATAGACAAATGGCTGTGGGCGGCGCGCTTGTTTAAAACGCGTTCGTTGGCTGCAGATGCCATCAAGGGCGGCAAGGTGAAGATGGACGACAACCCCGTCAAGCCCTCGCGCGAGGTGAAGATAGGCGATGTCATCCAAGTGCAGATTGAGCAGTTGCACAAGGTGGTGGAAGTGAAAACCGTCGTCAAAAACCGCGTTTCTGCCAAGCAGGTTCCCGAGGTCTACAACGACCTCACGCCTAAGGAGGAATACGAACGCATCGAGTTCATGCACGCCTACAAGGCCGAATGGCGCGACCGCGGTGCCGGCAGACCGACGAAGAAAGAACGGCGAATGATAGAACGGCTGAAAGACGAGATGTAATGCGGAAGAAAAAGACATGGCTCCTTGCCCTCCTGTTGATGCTTACCCAAAGCATCTGCCGCGCACAAGACTTCTATTACGAACCCGGCTTCGACCTCGGGCATTATACCCCTTTCAGCGACAAGCACAAGTATATCGCTGATTATCTCCATTATGGGCTGGACCTGCGCATCGGGAAAGGGCATCAAGGCCTGCTGGTTGGCTACACCCACCACACCCTTGACAGCGTCATCTACTACACACATGAAGGCGACCAATACGGCCCCATCGGGGATTGTTTCTCCTTGGCTTACTTCGTTGACGGGCCTATCTACACGGGAAAGCGATGGTCGTTCGACTACGACATCATCTTTGGTGCCGACCTCTGGACACGGCACGGCAACGAGATGTTAGGCTCCGCCTTGAATTTCCATGTCAGCTTTGACTTAGGCCCGACCATTCGCCTTAACGAGCATCTGGATGCCGCCATCCGCTACGGTTATTACCATTCCTCCAACGGCGCCACCTTCCTTCCCGACAACGGCATCAACAGCCATTTCCTGCGGTTGGCTTTGCGCTATCATCCCCATGGAAGGACAACGCCTTCACAACTTGAGAGTCAAGCCTTTGAAAAGAAAAACAGCCTGATGATTTCCGAAGGATTGGGATGGCTTCAGACCTACACCCGATTGGAGGGTCAATTACCAAATGAGACCCCGTTTTTCTTTGGCAACACGTTCCGTATAGGCTTCGCAAGGCAGTTTCATCCGCGGTTCCGCTGGGATGTCGCCTTGGATTTCCTATGGACTGGCGAGACCAAGTATTGTCATGAGCTCGCTGGAGAACCCTACAATTTCTGGAATTCAACGCATTTAGCCGCTTCAGCTGATTTCGAGGTCCTCTTTGGGCGTTTCGCTTTTTGCGCAGGCGCAGCCTATTATCTTTATCACGGCTCAAAGCTTATGCCGGAGTTTTACACGCCTTATTACGAAAGGGTCGGTTACAAGTTCTATCTCGGAAAGAACCGCAACTTCTACGTCGGCACTTTCATGAAGATCCACCTCAATTCCATTGATTATATCGAGTGGACGCTGGGTATTAATTTGTTTTAGTGATTGTTGGGAAAGAAAAAATCCTATTTTTGCAAAAAAAGAGCCATATGAACTCCATAAAAATCAACCTGAAGAAATCTGACGAAGATTTGTTCATGAAAAGCAAATGGTGGGGAAATCCCGATTTGCCTATAGGCATGGAAGTGCCTAACTGTTCGACTTTTATATGCCAAATCAGATGCGACGAGATTGCCGCCTACGACAAGGACAACCTGCTTCCCCACAAGGGAATGCTATATTTCTTCGCGGAACTGGATTATTATTTCGGTGACATTGACGCCTATTGCCCGGAGGATTTCTATTGGGATTCAGAAGACGTGCGTGTTCTTTATGTCGAAGACATTGAGAACCAAGAGTTTGAGGAAGTCATTTACGTTGATGAAGACGACAATCCTACAGCGCTTAAAGAACTTGCCATGAAGTTTTCAACAGGAGGTCCCTTTTGTGACGGCAACAAGCTTCTTGGCGAGCCGTACAACCGCGAATGGGAAGACTGGGACGAGCCTTGCGCCGGCTGGACTGAACTGCTGCAAATCGATTCTGACGACTACGAAGGGGGCTCGCTCAATTTCATGGATTGGGGCATATTGCACGTCATCATCGATCTCAAAGACTTGAAAAACAGGAATTTCAATCATGTCAAGGCCGTAATCTGTTCCACATAAACACAATATCAGATCGCTTAAAATAGAAGTAGAGACGCGCCTTGGCACGTCTCTACGGGTTTTGTCAGATGGTAGAGACGTAGCGCTCTACTTCTGTCTTCTGACTTCTTAAACCATCAGTGCGCCGACAAGGCCCAAGATCGCGTAGAACTCAGGAAGAGCGGCGTAGATTAAGGTGTTGGTGAACACGTCATGACCTTGGCTCACACCGACGATACCGTTGGCGCAAACCTGGCCCTGACGGATGGCTGAGATCATGCAGACCAGACCCACACAGAGGCCCACGCCAAAGATGACGAGACCGTTTTCAGGGGCGGCCTGCATCTTACTCAGCAGCATGAAGAAAGCCACGAAGCCGTAGATACCCTGGGTGGCCGGCAGTGCCGACAGCACCATGAAATTGCCCGATGCCTCGGGACGTTTCTTGAGGCCGCCTTCAGCAGCGTTGCCCGCCGTCGAAGTGCCGATTGAACTTCCGATACCTGCCAAGGCCAACACGAGGCCTAAACCGAGATAACCTAAAATTGTTGCTAACATAATGTTGAATTGTTTATTTGTTGAATTGTTTAATTGTTGTTTTTTTCTTTGACTCGGGACTTCGGGACTCGAGACTTCGGGACTTGGGGACAGCTCCCGTCCCGTAGTCTCGTAGTCTCGCAGTCTCGTGTCTTCATTGTTGTAAGGGTTTATACCGCCTGCCTGAGCCTTCGTAACCGGAGTTTTTGAAGAACTCGAGGAAGTTGAGTCGCAAGGGATGCACGAAGGCACCCAGCACGCACATGGCGATGTTCAGCACGTGACCGATCACCACGATGAGGATGAAGGCTATCCAACCGCCGGCGCCACCATCGCCCAAGGCCTGCACACCGATGGCGTTGAAGGCCTCACCAAGTTTGGCACCTGCCAGACCCAAGGCATACAGACGTAGGTAACTCAGCACGTCGCCGAGCAAGCCCGTGGCTGTGTTGTAGGTGTCCCACAAGCCCGAACCGAAGTTCATCAAGGGATTGCGATGCAGGTCGTTGAGGAAGAAAATACCCAAAGCGGAGAGACCACCCAAGACGATGATGACCCACTTGGTCACGTCCTTGTCCATGACACCCATCAAGGCGAGACCGCCCACGATGACGCCGCCCACGATAAGCAAAGTCCAGCCCCAAGTGCCCAAGGAGTTGGCGAAGCCTTTCACCTTGGTGGTTTGGTAAGTCTTGACGATCAAGGCGAGGCAGAGGTGGACAATACCGACAATCAGCGCCAGTACCATCGTGCCGTCATAACCTGCAATCTGCGAAGGCAGCATGATGTTCTTCACCGCATCGGGCAACCAGCTCCAAGTGAGCATGTCCATCGAGAAGAAGGTATGGAAGAAGAATCCCACCACCGTGGTGGCGATGCCCAAGGTAACACCCAATGGGGCAATGTTGCCCAACACTTTCTTCAAGCCGAGGCTGGCACCGATGAGCACCAGGCCGTAGCCCATGTCGCCCATACAGAAAGCGAAGAAGAGCATGAAGAAGATAGAGATGAACACCGTCGGGTCGAACTCGTTGTATTTGGGGCGGCCGTACATGTCGGTCAGCAGTTCAAACATCGAGACGTACTTGTTGTTCTTCAGCTTGATGGGCGGGTTGTCATCCACTTTGGCTTTGTCCTCAAGGTAGAACACGCTCTCCTTTTCGAGCATGTCGCGCATGGCAGGCTCGCATTCGGCGGGCGCAAAACCCTCGAAGACGGTGATGTAGTCCTCGGCGGCCTTCTCGCCTGCGGCATGGGCCAGATGCAGGTCGAGTTTCGACAAGGTCTGGTCCAATTCGGCTTGAAGCACCGGCTCGTGCCATTTCAGCTGGGCCAAGCGATGCTCTTTCTCTTTCACCTGCGCTTCCAAGTCGGCGATCTGCCGCTCGATGGCGGCAAAGTCGCGGTCGGGAGCGGGGATTTCTTTCAGCGGGAAGTCGTAGCTTTCTTCGTCTTCGGAAACCACCACGAAATAGCTGTAGCCGCCGACATTCGCAATCTCACTCAGTGCGTACTGCTCTTTCCATGCGGGGTCGATGGCCTTCGCCTTATAGAAGTGGAGTTTCAGTCCGTTCTCCTTGAGGCGGTCGAAGCCCTTGGCGTCAAACTGGCCCCAAGGCCTAAGCTCCTCCACATCCTTGTAAAGCTGCGGCAGCTGTGCCTCGATGGCTTCCTTCTCGCGCACGACCTCCATCACCTCCACGGCGAAGTCGGTAGGCTTCTGACCTGGGTCGTCAGCCTTCTCGACGGCTTTCAATGCCGCGAGGGCCTTGCGGTAGACCTCGGCGCGGGCCGACAGTTTCTCCGACTGGTCGTCGACAGGCTTCAGCGAGCGCGTGATGTCGACCACGCCCACCGCTTGCAGCTTCTCGAGGAAGGCATCGGCGTCGCCGCTCATGAGGATGAAATCATATTTCGTCATTTCAGTTACCATGTTCTGCCTCCTCTTCTGCGTTATGTTTGCTCTTCATGATTTTCTGCGAAGCCTTGTCGAGGTTCTCCGCATCTTCCATGTATCGCTTGATCTTACGTATGGCTTCGTTGTAGCCAGGAATTTGCACCTTCTCGTAAAGGTTGACTTTCTGCGTGGTCTTTTTCCGCTGGTAGTCCAAGATGCGGCTCACCTCGGTATAGACCTCCGACTCGATGCCCAACTGTGCGAGGTTCTTCAGAATCTGCACACCGTCGGCATACCACATGGGCTTGGTGAAGAGGTTGATGTCCTTCACGTCGAACAGCACCTCCTCCAAGGCGGGCACGGGCACGCCTGCAATCTTGACGGTCTTCAGCTTGACATCGGTCACGGAAATCAGTCCTGGCTCAAATTCATTCCAAAGCCGGGCCATGTACTCATACGACTTGAGTTCGGCCTCTAACTGCGCAACAAGCCCCTCCGAACGCTCCTTGGCTTTCTTCACCTCAAGGCGCAGCGCGCTCTCCTTGCTCTTCAGCGTGGGCAGGGCGCGGGTTCGCGTCTTGAGTTGTTTGTTCAGCTCATTCAGCGAGGTCTTGTTATATTGAAATTTGATGGCCATGAGTTAAATTTCAAGATTTCAAAATTCCAAAATTTCAAGATTGGTCACTTTGCAGTGTCTTTCCAGTACTTCTGAATCAAACTCTCCTTCAGACCTGTTTCGGCCTTGGTGAAATACTTGCCGAACAACTCCCAAGCGGTGTCGAGCATCTCCTCAATGGAGATGTTGACATCGATGGCCAAAAGTCTGGTGGCGTATTCCTTGGCGTATTCGAGGCAGCGCAGGTCGTAGTCGCTCAAGTCGAAGCCGTTCTCCAACTTCGTCTTGGCGTTGGAAGCATCGGCGTACAAACGAACCGAGGTATTCATCACGGCGCTGTGGTCCTCGCGGGTCTTCTTGTTCTGCACATGCTGTTTCAGACGCGACAGCGAACGGAACGGGTCGACGATGACCTTACCAGAATCGGCATCGGCACGGAGGAAGAGCTGTCCCTCGGTGATGTAACCCGTATTGTCGGGAATGGCGTGGGTGATGTCGCCGTCGTTCAGCGTCGTCACAGCGATGATGGTGATGGAACCGCCCGAAGGCAACTGCACGGCCTTTTCGTAAATCTTGGCCAAGTCGGAATACAGCGAGCCGGGCATGGAGTCCTTGGAAGGAATCTGGTCCATACGGTTGCTCACGATACTCAAAGCATCGGCGTAAAGGGTCATATCGGTAAGCAGCACCAACACCTTCTCGTTCTTGTCCACAGCAAAGTATTCAGCCGCAGTCAAGGCCATATCGGGAACCAACAGACGCTCGACAGGCGGTTGATCGGTGGTGTTCACGAAACTGACAATCTTGTGCAGGGCACCGGCGCTCTCAAACTGGTTCTTGAAGTAGAGGTAGTCGTCGTTGGTCAAGCCCATACCGCCGAGGATAATCTTGTCGACATCGGCGCGGAGGGCCACCATGCTCATCACCTGGTTATAAGGCTGGTCGGGGTCGGCAAAGAACGGGATCTTCTGGCCCGAGACTAGGGTGTTGTTCAAGTCGATGCCAGCGATACCCGTAGGAATCAGCTCGGAAGGCATACGGCGTTTGTAAGGGTTCACCGAAGGGCCGCCAATCTGGCGTTTCTCGCCTTCCACGGCCGGACCGCCGTCGATAGGCTCACCATAGGCGTTGAAGAAACGGCCTGCAAGTTCGTCGCTCACATTCAAGCAAGGCGGCTCGCCAAAGAAGGTCACTTCAGCATTGGTCGGGATGTTTTCCGTGCCGCCAAACACCTGCAGGGTGACAGCGTTGTCCTTGATTTTCACCACCTGCGCCAAACGGCCTGCCACAAATGCCAGTTCATCGTTGGCCACGCCTTCCGCCTCAAGGGTCACAGTGGCCTTGGTGATGGCGGTCAGCTTCGTATAGATGCGTTGAAAGGCTTTCTCACTCATGTTTCAGTTCCTCCTTAAGCTGGTTCAAGTATTTGTTGAATTGTTCCGACTCGTATTCCGAGTAGTTCATCTGGCGGCAGATGTTGATCAGGCCCTTGAAGTAGGTCATGCACTCCTCGAAGTTATCGAACTTGAAGCTGCGGTCGCAAATTCCAAGGATCAAGTCGAGCATGAACTTCTGACGTTCCAAGGGTGAGCAACCATCGATATCGTCGAAAGCGTCCTGTTGAAGTATCACGTAATCAATCAATTCCGACTTCCAGTATTGCTCGTGATAGGTCATCGGCACACCGTCGTCGCCTAAGATATTGATTTGCTCGTAAGCATCCTTACCCTTGCGGATGATGTATTTCGTCTTGGTGACCTTGTCGACCCAACCTTTTTCAATCTTCTCGTCGAGATACTCGATGATTTCAGGGTATTCAAGGTATTTCGAATAGGAGTCCACGGGGTCAACGGCGGGATAACGTTTCTTGTCGGCGCGGTTCTGCGAGAGGCCGTAGAAGCAACGGGCGGCTTTCTTAGTACTCTCGGTGACGGGTTCCTTCAGGTTACCGCCGGCAGGCGACACCGTTCCGATGAAGGTGATGGAGCCAGACTGACCATTGTTGAGTTTCACGTAACCTGCACGTGCGTAGAAGTTGGAGATAATGGCCGAGAGGTCCATGGGGAAGCCGTCCTGACCGGGTAGCTCCTCCAAACGGTTACTCATCTCACGAAGAGCCTGTGCCCAACGCGAAGTAGAGTCGGCTAGCAGCAGCACCTTCATACCCATAGCACGGTAGTACTCACCAAGGGTCATGGCCGTGTAAACAGATGCCTCACGGGCTGCGACTGGCATGTTGGAGGTGTTGCAGATGATGATGGTACGCTCCATCAGGCTACGGCCCGTGTGCTTGTCTTTCAGCTCGGGGAACTCGGTAAAGATCTCCACCACCTCGTTGGCACGCTCACCGCAGGCCGCCATGATAATGATGTCGGCGTCGGCTTGCTCAGCGAGAGCGTGTTGCAACACGGTCTTGCCGCAGCCGAAAGGTCCCGGGATGAAACCTGTGCCGCCTTCGGCGATGGGGTTCAGCGTATCGATGGTACGCACGCCCGTCTCCATTACCTTGAAGGGACGCGGCTTCTCGACATAACCACCTACGGCCACCTTGACGGGCCATTTCTGGGTCATGTTCACCTTCACTTCTTCGCCATCGGCATTCGTCAGCGTGGCGATAGTGTCGGTGATCTTGTATTGTCCGGCGGCGGCCACCGATTTCACAGTGTAGGTCCCTTCAAAACTGAACGGCACCATGATTTTGTGAGGCAGCCAGCCTTCTTTGACTTCGCCCAGCCAGTCGGCGGCAACGACTTGGTCGCCGGCCTTTGCGATAGGCGTGAAGTCCCAAAGTTTCTCTTCATCGAGGGCCTTGGTGTATTCACCGCGTTTGAGGAACACGCCCGTCATGGTGGCGAGGTTGTTCTGCAGGCCGTCGAAGTTGCTCGAAAGCAGACCAGGTCCCAAGGTCACCTCAAGCATGTAGCCTTGGAATTCGACCTTGTCGCCGATTTGGAGGCCGCGCGTGCTCTCAAACACTTGCACGGAAGCTTTGTTCCCGTTCACTTTGATGACCTCTGCCATCAGCTTGACACCTTGCAAGTCGATGAAGCAGATTTCATTCTGTGCCACAGGGCCGTCCACCTCCACGGTGACCAGGTTAGAAATGATTCCTGTAACTTTTCCTGTTGTTTTCATATTTTGTTGTTTCTAATTTCTTTCAAGTTTATTATCTAGATTGCTTCGCTTCGCTCGCAATGACGCAAAGCGTGTTCGTGTCGTCATTGACTCCGTCGAATCTTCGATTTGCGAGGAGGAACGACGAAGCAATCTAGGTCTTCGGCACGCCTTCAAACGTCCCTCTCACTTCTTCCACCAGTTTCTTGAACATCTCCTGTCCCTTGGCGGCGTCAAGCTCGACCCAGCGCTGCACCGTCTTCGCCTTGACCAAGAAGGCGAGGATGGCGTTCATGTTGAAGTAGTCCATGCGAGCGATGTCGGAGGCCTTCTCCCATTTCAGCTCGTCCATCTTCTGCTCGCGCTCCACAAAGTCGGCATCATCAAGGATATCCTGAATCTGTTTGGCTTCCTCGAAGTCGGCTTCGGGCAGTTCCACCAGGTAGTCCTCCCCTTTCTTGCCGAGACGTTTGGCCAAATACGCCACCTTCATGTTGCGCAGGCGGGCATCGAAGTCGAAGTACTCACGGATGAAGCGGTTCTTGCTTTGGGCGGCTTTTTCGTAAAACTCGGCACCGAGTGTCTCCTCATTGAAGCCCTCCTCCATGAGTTCGACCAGTTGCTGGTCTTTCTCAGAGAGCAACTCCATGATGGACTCCTTCACGGCGGCATAGTCAAAGCCCGTGTTCTCGAAGCCCGAAGTCAATTCCGGCAAGCCAGCCACGATATAGACGTAGTTATCCATCAGCCGAAGAGGATTTTCTTGGTAGCCGGACGCAGGTAGTTGGCGATGAGTTGGGTGAACTCATCATCGGTGAACTGCAGCACGTAGCCGCCGTCCTTGGGGGCCACCTTGAAGCCGCCGTTCATCTTCTTGGAATTCTTGGAATAATCTACCTTCACCTCGCCCTTGAACTGTTTGGCGATTTCGTTCTGAACGAAAGGTTCCACCTCGGCCTTCAGCGACTCAGGCAGGATGAGGTTCAAATCAACCGGTGACGCGTTGGCGGGATTAAAAGCCTTCACAACGCTGGTAATCAATTCTTTGACGAAGGCAGCATTACTCATGTTGGCCTTCACGCCTTCGGTGGCGGCGTTGGTCACCACCATCTTTTCAATCTCTTGTTTCGTCACGGCGATGCTCTGCGTGGCGGCCATCTTCACGTCGGCGTTCACCTTGGTTTTCAGTTCCTCGGCCTCTTTATTGGCCTGGGCGACGATGCGCTCGGCTTCGGCTTTGGCATAAGCCACGATGCGGTCGGCTTCGGCCTGTGCCTTCTGCACCAGTTCCTCGCCGTCGTGCTTTCCTTTCGACAAACCTTCGTTGTAGAGTCTGTCGGTCAATTCTTGCAGTTTGTCTTGCATATATCTTTCGTTTTGTTGATTCTTTCTTTGAATTAAGCGGCAAAATTAGGCAATCAAAACAAGAAAAAGAAGTGAAAAGAGAAAAATTTTCTTTTTTTGCAAAATCTGTCGAATGGATAAATTTATTTGATACATTTGCAGTTTGTTTTTGAATCGAAAAGAAAAATCAACAGCAATATCATGTCAGAAAACAAAGGACACATCACTCAGATTATCGGCCCCGTGGTCGACGTCTACTTCGAGAGCGGCGAAGCCAGCCTGCCCAAGATTCATGACGCTTTGGAGGTGACCCGTCCCAACGGCAAGCGCGTGGTGCTTGAGTGCCAGCAGCACATCGGCGAAGATTCGATACGCGCCATTGCCATGGACTCGACCGACGGCCTCATGCGCGGCATGGAGGTCGTGCCGTCAGGAAAGCCCATCTCCATCCCCATCGGCGGACAGATCAAAGGCCGTCTGCTCAACGTGACGGGCGACGCCATCGACGGCATCGGCAGCCTCGACCGTAGCAAGGAATACCCCATCCACCGCGAACCGCCCAAATACGAAGACCTGGCCACTTCGAAAGAGGTGCTCTTCACCGGCATCAAGGTCATCGACCTGCTGGAGCCTTACCTGAAAGGCGGTAAGATCGGCCTCTTTGGAGGCGCCGGCGTGGGCAAGACTGTGCTCATCATGGAGCTCATCAACAACATCGCAAAAGGCTACAACGGCTACTCGGTATTCACCGGCGTTGGCGAGCGTACCCGTGAGGGTAACGACCTGCTCCGTGAGATGATCGAGTCGGGCATCATCAAATACGGCGACGAATTCCTCAAGGCCATGGAAGAAGGCGACTGGGACCTCTCGAAGATCGACAAAGAGAAGCTCGCCACCTCACAGGCCACCTTGGTCTTCGGCCAGATGAACGAGCCGCCCGGAGCACGTGTCTCTGTCGCCCTCTCGGGCTTGACCGTGGCCGAGTCGTTCCGCGACAACCTTGACGACGGCGTGAGCGACATTCTGCTCTTCATCGACAACATCTTCCGTTTCACTCAGGCAGGTTCCGAGGTGTCGGCCTTGCTCGGCCGTATGCCTTCGGCTGTGGGTTACCAGCCCACCCTGGCCACGGAGATGGGTCAGATGCAGGAACGCATCACCTCGACCAAGAACGGGTCCATCACTTCGGTACAGGCTATCTATGTGCCTGCTGACGACTTGACCGACCCCGCACCCGCCACCACCTTCTCACACTTGGATGCCACCACCGTGTTGAGCCGTAAGATCGCCGAGCTGGGCATCTACCCCGCCGTCGACCCGCTCGACTCCACCTCACGCATCCTTGACCCGAACATCATCGGCGAGAAGCACTACAACACCGCCCAACGCGTCATCCAGCTGCTGCAACGCAACAAGGAACTACAAGACATCATCGCCATCCTCGGCATGGAAGAACTCTCGGAGGAGGACAAGATCGTCGTCCACCGCGCCCGTCGTGTGCAGCGTTTCCTGTCGCAGCCCTTCCATGTGGCCGAGCAGTTCACCGGCCTGAAGGGCGTGATGGTTCCCATCGAGGAGACCATCCGTGGCTTCAATATGATCATGGACGGCGAAGTCGACCAATATCCCGAGGCCGCCTTCAACCTGGTGGGCACCATCGACGATGCCATCGACAAGGGCGAAGAGTTGCTGAAGAACGCTAATGCTAATTAATTAAGGTGATGAAAAATAAATGCGGAATTAAGAATGCGGAATGCGGAATAGGGCGAAGCCCAGCGTCGCTTTGCGCTATTCCGCATTCATCATTCCGCATTCCGAATTAAACAATCATGAAAGTCGAAGTAATATCACCGAATGAAACCTTGTATAAAGGTGAAGCCACCAGCGTCACCGTGCCGAGCAAGATGGGACCTTTCACCCTGCTCGAGCATCACGCCGCCATCGTCGCCATCCTTGAGGCCGGCAAAGTCAACCTCACCGACGGCAAGGGCGAGCATCACGAGTTTGTCATCAAAGGCGGCTTCACCGAGAACCACGACAACCAACTCACTATTTGTGTTGAGCTATGAAAAAAGACGTGTTGACAAAATACCTGGCTGTTTTTCTGCTGCTCTGCCTCGTTATCGACGGCGTGTTGCTCTGCTTCTTCGCCGACAAACCGTGGTGGAACAACTGGATGATTACGGGTCCCAATCTCTACATGATTTTGGGCGCCTTTTATTGCCACTTGATGAAGAAAAACGTGGACGAACATCCCAACAAGCTCACCTGGCTGCTGGTCTACAAAGGCATCAAGATCGTGCTCACCGTGGTTGCGATGGTGCTTTATATCGTCTTCGTCAAGGAAGGCAGCAAGGCTTTTGTCATCATCACCGCCTCGGCTTACCTCCTCGCTTTGGTGGCGGAGACTTACGTCTACAACCATTATATCAAACACTTGAACAAAGAAAACAAAGCATGAAAAATGTTTTGAACCATATTGCGCTACTCCTCGTCTTTGCCACGGCTTTGTTGCTGCCTTTGGGCACCTATGCCCAAGACACCATTCCCGTGGTCGAAACCGAAGAGAGCCAAGCCCCAGACGAAACCAAGTCGGAGCGGTTCGATGCCAAGTCGTTCATCTTCGGCCACACGGGCGACAGCTATTGTTTCCACATCACGGAGATCAACGAGCACCCCGTCTGCGTTTGGCTTCCCGTCATCGTGAAGTGCAAGGACGGCGGCAGCTGGCACTGCTTCTCATCGAAGCACGTCTGCGAGCTGAAGGATGGCGAGACCTTCGAGCACAACGGAGCCCGTTTCTATGTCTCCCCCATCAGTGCCGACAAATACCCGGGCAAGTTGGTGGAGGTGAAAGCCGACGGTAGCCTCTCGCGGCCTTTCGACATCTCGTTCACCAAAAACGCCTTCGGCATCTTTATCGTCATCATCTTCATGCTGGCCTTCTTCCTTCCCGCCGCGAAGATGTATAAGAAGGATCCGATGGCCAAGCCCACCAAGTACCAAGGGCTGGTGGAATATCTCACCTACATGGTGTTAGACGGCATCATCAAGCCCAACATCCCTGAGAGCAAAGTAAAGAAGTTTGCACCTTATTTATTGACGGTGTTTTTCTTTATCTTCTTCGCCAACCTGTTCGGCCTCATCCCGTTCTTCCCCTTCAGCGCCAATGTGACGGGCAACTTGAGCATCACCGTGGTGCTGGCCCTGCTGACCTACTTCTTCGTGAACGTCTTCGGCAACAAGCACTACTGGAAGGACATCCTTTGGCCCGACGTGCCCATCTTCCTGAAGGCCTTCCCGCTGATGCCTATCATCGAACTCATCTCCACCATCACCAAGCCCTTCGCCCTGATGGTCCGTCTGTTCGCCAACATCCTGGCAGGACACATCGTCATCATGGTGCTCATGGCCTTGATCTTCATCATCGGCGGCATGTACGGTGCTGGTATGGGCGGCGTGATGAGCATCGTCTCCATCTTCATGACCATCTTCATGACGGCTCTGGAACTGTTGGTAGCCTACATCCAAGCCTACGTCTTCACTATATTGTCATCCTTGTTTATAGGTATGGCACAACACGAACCAGAACACGAATAATAGTTTAGAGTTCAGAGTTCAGAGTTTAGAGTTTAGAGAAATTAAAAATCAAGTAAATAAATAACAATCCATTAACAATCTAAATTTAAAAACCATGTTATTATCAACCATCCTTGAAGCTGTATCGTACGTGCCGGGTTTGGCCGCCATTGCAGCTGCTGTCGCAGTGATCGGTGCCGCTATCGGCATTGGTAGAATCGGCCAGTCGGCCATGGAAGCCATGGCTCGTCAGCCCGAAGCTGCCAGTAAGATCCAATCCGGTATGATCATCGCTGGCGCTCTCGTCGAAGGTGCAACGCTGTTCGCCATCGTCGTCTGCGTGTTGGCCGTTCTTGGCTAATCCTAGGAACCATGACCATTGACCATGACCATGACCACTCCATCCTTTGGTGAAAGCGGTCAGGGTCAGGGTCATCGGTCAGGGTCAAAAGACGCATCAAAAAGAACGTAATTCATTTACAACTATAAAAATCACCAAACATGGATCTATTTCTTCCCGAAAGTGGATTAGTGATATGGATGCTCATCGCCTTCCTCATCGTCTTCGCTATCTTGGCGAAGGTGGGCTGGCCGATGATCATGGGCGCCGTTGAACAACGCAACACCTACATCTCCGACTCGCTCCTCGCTGCCGAAGAAGCCAACAACGCCCTTGCCGGCATCGAACAGAAACGGCAGGAGACCATGGCGACGGCACAGGCCGAGCAAATCAAGATCATGAAAGAGAGCCAGGACCTGAAGACCCAGCTCATCGAAGAGGCCAAGACGCAAGCCCGCATAGAAGCTGAGAAGATTGTGGCCGACGCCCGCCTAAAGATTGAAAAAGAACAGGCCGAGGCCATGGCGCAAATCAAGAACGAAGTCATCGCCCTCAGCGTTGACATCGCCGAGAAACTGCTGCAACGCGAGCTGGGCGACAAACAGGCACAGACCGCTTACATCGAGCAACTGCTCAAAAACAACCCAACCCAGATTCAAGCTTAAGCTATGGACAACGGAAGAATATCGGTGAGATATGCGCGGGCATTGTTCCAGCTGGCCCAAGAGCGGCATTGCGAAGACTCCGTGTATGACGGCCTGACCCGCTTTGCCAACAACTACCTCTTGGCCATTGCCCAGTTCAACGAAGTGCTGTCCGACCCCATGGTGACCAAGGAGGACAAGGTGAAGCTGGTGGAGATGGCCATAGGCGAACCCTTGGACGACACGCTGAAACATTTCATCACCTTCGTGGCCGAGCAGAAGCGCGAAGACAAGATGTTCTTCATCGCCATGAAATACATGGAGATGTACCGCGCCAAGCACGGCATCCTGCGCACCCACGTCACCACAGCTACCGAGCTGCCTGAGGCGACCTACGACCAAATCAAGGCCTTCATCAAGCAGACCTTCGACGCCGACGCCGAGATGGATGTCAGAATCGACCCGAGCCTCATTGGCGGCTTCATTCTCGACATCGAGCACACCCGCATGGACGCCAGCGTGGCAGGGCAGCTGAACGCGCTGAAAAACAGGCTAAAAAGCAGTTAGCCGTCAGCCATTAGCTATTAGCCTAGGTGCTGCCGAGCTAATAGCTAACTGCTAAAAGCTAACAGCCAACCAAAAGAAAGAAAACAACAAATACAACAATATATGGCAAACATCAAACCAAGTGAAATATCAAGCATCCTGCAGATGCAGCTCCAGAACATGAGCAACAAAGTTCAGTTCGAGGAGATTGGCAAGGTGCTGCAAGTAAGCGACGGCGTGGCGCATGTCTACGGTCTTGACAAGGTTCAATCGAATGAGCTTGTGGAGTTCGAGAACGGCACCATGGGCGTGGTGCTCAACCTTGAGGAAGACAACGTCGGCGTGGTGCTGCTCGGTCCCACCGAGGGCATCAAGGAAGGCGAGACGGTGAAGCGCACCCAGCGCATCGCCTCCGTCCTTGCCGGCGAAGGCATGTTGGGCCGCGTCGTGGACGGTCTCGGTCGTCCCATCGACGGCAAAGGCGCCATCCAAGGCAAGACCTATGAGATGCCCCTGGAACGCAAAGCCCCGGGTGTCATCTTCCGCCAGCCCGTCAACCAGCCGCTGCAAACGGGCCTCAAGGCCGTCGATGCCATGATACCCATCGGCCGCGGCCAGCGTGAGCTGATTATCGGCGACCGCCAGACAGGAAAGACCGCCATCGCTATCGACACCATCATCAATCAAAAGGAGAACTTCAAGAACGGCGACCCTGTGTATTGCATTTACGTCGCTGTGGGCCAGAAAGGTAGCACCGTGGCCAACTTGGTGAACACCTTGGAGCAGTACGGTGCCATGGACTACACCATCGTGGTGAGCGCCACCGCCTCCGACCCTGCCGCCATGCAGTTCTACGCCCCCTACGCAGGCTGCGCTATCGCTGAGTATTTCCGCGACACAGGCCGTCACGCCCTCGTCATCTACGACGACCTCTCAAAACAGGCTGTGGCCTACCGCGAAGTCTCCCTGATTTTGCGCCGTCCGCCCGGACGTGAGGCCTACCCCGGCGATATCTTCTACCTCCACAGCCGTTTGTTGGAGCGTGCTGCTAAAGTCATCAAGAACGATGATGTGGCGCACCAGATGAACGACCTGCCTGACAGCATCAAGGACATCGTGAAAGGTGGGGGCTCAATGACCGCCCTTCCCATCATCGAGACGCAGGCAGGCGACGTGTCGGCTTACATCCCCACCAACGTGATTTCCATTACCGACGGTCAAATCTTCTTGGAAACCAACATTTTCAACGCAGGTGTGCGTCCTGCCATCAATGTCGGCATCTCCGTGTCGCGTGTGGGTGGTAATGCCCAGATCAAGTCGATGAAGAAGGTGGCCGGCACCCTGAAACTTGACCAGGCCCAGTTCCGCGAGATGGAGGCCTTCTCGAAGTTCGGCGCCGAACTCGATGCCGCCACATTGTCCATCCTCGACAAGGGCCGCAAGAATGTGGAGCTGCTGAAACAGCCGCAATACTCGCCCATGCCCGTCGAGAAGCAAGTGGCCATCATCTTCTGCGGCACCAACGGCTTACTGAGCAAAGTGCCCGAAAACAAGGTGCTTGAGTTCGAGAAGCAGTTCCTCGACATCATGGAGGTGAAGCACAAAGACGTGATGGAACAGCTGAAAGCCGGCAAGATCGACGACGACATCAAAGCCGTGCTGAAAGAAGAAGCGCTGAATTTGAGTGAACACTTTAATGTTTAATGCAGAATTAGGAATGATGAATGCTGAATAAGGGGCGAAGCCCAGCGTCGCATTGCGACATTCAGCATTCCGCATTCAAAATTCATAATTAAAACAAAGATGGCTTCATTAAAAGAAATACGGGCACGCATCGGTTCCATTGCCTCGACACAGAAAATCACGAGCGCGATGAAGATGGTGTCGGCGGCCAAGCTGAAGAAGACCGAAGGCATCACGACGCGGTTTTTACCTTACAAGAACAAGCTGAGCGAGGCCCTCGCCAACTACCTCGGCTCTCTGGAAGGCGAAGTCAGCATCCCGCTGGCCGAGCACCGTGAGGTGAAGAAGGTCGCACTGATGGCCTTCTCGTCGAGCAGCGGCCTGTGCGGTGTCTACAACTCCAACGTATGCAAGCTCTTCAAGCAAGCGTATGACGACTACGTCGCAAGTCTCGGCACAGAGAATGTCATCGTCTTCTTGGTCGGCAAGAAAATCAACGACTACGCCAAGAAGTTCGGCATCAAGGTAGAGAAGCAGTATGCGCCTCTGGCCGAGAGCATGTCGTATGACCTGGCCATGGAAATCAGCGATGCGATGGTGGAGCTGTTCCTCTGCCATAAGGTGGATCGCGTGGAGCTGGTGTTCAACCACTTCAAGAACGCTGGCGTGCAGGTGCCCACACGTGAGGTGGTCCTTCCTTTGAAGGCGGAGACAGGAGGCGGAGCACAAAGTTTCGACTACATCGTAGAGCCCAGCAAGGAGGAGTTTGTAAACGATCTGATTCCCAAGGTAGTGCGCACCAATTTCTACTCTATCATGCTCGACGCTTTGACGGCAGAGCACGGTGCCCGCATGACGGCCATGCATATCGCCTCCGACAACGCCGAACAGCTGTCGCAGGAGCTGAAGATCCAATACAATAAGGCCCGCCAAAATGTCATCACCAACGAGTTGATAGATATTGTCGGTGGCGCTGAGGCGCTGAATGGATGAATAAAAAAAGAGGGCGTTGCCCTCTTTTTTTATTCCTGATAATACACCCGCTTGACTCTTTGCGAGACACGCGTCATGATTTCATACGGTATCGTCTGACAAGCCTTGGCAATGTCGTTGATGTCGTGCTCGGCATCGAAAATGACGACCGTGTCGCCTTCGACGGCCTCCACCTCGGTCAAATCCAACATGCACATGTCCATGCAGATGTCGCCCACAATCCTCACGGGTTTGTTGTTCACATAGAAAGTGCCGTTGCCATTGCCCAACAGCCGTGAGAGGCCGTCGGCATAGCCGATGGGCACGATGCCAATACGCATGTCCTTCTCGGCGCGGCCGTGGCGGTTGTAGCCGATACTGTCGCCAGCCGGAATATGTTTAATCTGGTTGATGGTCGTCTTGAGCGACACCACAGGCTGCAACAAACCCTTGTCAACCTCGCAAGTCGACACGCCATAAAGGCCAATACCCAAGCGCACCATGTCAAATTGGTACTGCGGAAAACGCGAGATGCCCGCCGTGTTGAGGATATGACGGATGACCTGAGGAAAAGCCTCCTTAATCATCGCGCTACCTTCCTCAAAATGATGAATCTGGCTTAAAGTGAAGGCATCCTCGGCAGGGTTGTCAGCAGTCGCGAGATGCGAGAACACACTCTTTACATTCAGCATCGGATTGGCCTGGATGCGACGGATGAGTTCGGGCAATTCATCAAGGGAGAAGCCCAAGCGGTGCATGCCCGTGTCGAGTTTGATGTGTACATTCAAAGGATGCGCCTCGGGTAGGGCAAGGTTCTCTATCGCCTTTTCGATGAAGCCTAAGTTACGGAAGCTGAACACCTCAGGTTCCAGATGGTATTTGATGATGTTGTCGTAGCTGTTCACCTCGGGACTCATCACCATGATGGGTAAGTTGATGCCTGCACGGCGCAGCTCTACACCCTCGTCGGCGAAAGCTACGGTGAGGTAGTCGACGTTATGGAATTGCAGCACATTCGACACTTCAAGGTTGCCACTGCCGTAGCCGAAGGCCTTTACCATCACCATGAGTTTGGTCTCAGGCTTAATCTTGGAGCGGAAATGGTTGAGGTTGCCGACCAAGTGGTTGAAATTGATTTCCAAAACGGTCTCATGCGCCTTCTCCTGTAATTCCATACCTATCTGTTCAAACTCGAAGGCGCGGGCTCCCTTGAGCAAAATGGTCTGGTTATTAAACTTCGAGAAGGGAAAATGCGCCAAGAAGTCGGTCACATTGGGATAGAAATAGCATTCCATATCGAACCTGTTGGCTTGGCGTGAGATGCCCTCACCTATGCCAATCAGCATGTCAACGCCTTTGGCTTTAAGCAGTTGCGCAATCTCAGCATACAAATCCATCTCGCTTCGGCCGCTTTGCAGGATGTCGGACAGGATCACCACATTGCGCTGGTGCTGATGCTGCTGCTTCATCGTATCCAAAGCGATGGACAGCGAATTGACATCCGAGTTGTAGTAGTCGTTGATGATGGTGCAGTTATTCATGCCTGCCTTGATTTCCAAGCGCATGGCAATGGATGTCAGCGACATGAGTCTGTCCGCGATAAGTTCGGGGTTCATTTTCATCAGCAGCCCGACGGCGATGCAGTGGATGGCGTTCTCAATGGAAGCCGCATCGGTAAAAGGAATCGTGAACGACAGCGACGCGCCCTGGTAGAGACATCGCACTTGACTCTGTTTCTCGGCCACCACGACCTCCTTGACGACGAGGTCGGCTTCCTCGAACTTACGGCTCCAAGTGAATAGCTTTACCTTGGACGACATCCCAGACCGCATAACAACCTGCTGAATTTCAGAATAATCCATACAATACACCAATGACTCGGCTTTGGTAAAGAGGTTCATCTTCTCGCCCACCTTTTGGGCATGATTAATGAAATTCTCTTCATGAGCCTGCCCGATGTTGGTAAACACGCCGATGGTCGGGCGGATGATATCTTGAAGGGTCATCATCTCGTCGGGTTCGGAGATGCCTGCCTCGAAAATGGCCAACTCGTTGCTCTCATTCATCTGCCATACCGAGAGTGGCACGCCCACCTGCGAGTTGTAGCTTTTGGGGCTGCGTACGATGTTGAAGTCGGCACCGAGCATCTGGAACAGCCATTCCTTGACGATGGTCTTACCGTTGCTGCCCGTCACGCCGATGACGGGGATATCGAACTGCTGCCTATGGTAGGCCGCGAGGGCCTGCAAGGCTTTCAAGGTGTCGTCAACTACAATAAATGTGGCGTCGGGGCAGGCAGACTCGGGCTTGCACTTCACCACAAAGGCTCTGACGCCCTTGTCGTAGAGTTCGCCGATATACTTGTGGCCATCGTTACGGTTGCTCTGCAAGGCAAAAAACAAAGTCTGGTCAGGGTCCATCAGGTGGCGGCTGTCGATGAGAAGATCGCAGATTTTCCGTTCATTGGCGTTGCCTTTGAGTTGTCCGTTGACGACCTCAGCGACCTTGGATAAGGAATACAACTGATGCTGCATAAATTGTCAATCAATTTTTGCGCAAAAATACGGATTTTTCAACAAAAGCACTATCTTTGCATCATAGAAAAAGTGCATTATTATGTCTCTTAAACAACACATCCCCAACACTATCACCTGCTGCAATTTGGTCTCAGGTTGTATCTCTATCATGTTCCTATGCATGGGCATGCCCAGCAAAGCGGCCATTATGATCTTTATTGCCTGTCTTTTCGACTTCCTCGACGGCTTTGCCGCTCGTCTGCTCCATGTCCACTCCCCCATCGGCGCCGACTTGGACTCGCTTTCCGATATGGTCTCTTGTGGAGTGGCACCAGGGTTCATCATGGCTTGGCTGATGAGCCATACCCCCGACCTTCCGCCATTCGGGATGTTCGGCATCAACATCATGCCTTGTCTGGCCTTTCTGTTGCCTGTGTTTGCTGCCATCCGATTGGCCAAATTCAATATTGACGACACGCAGAAGACTTCCTTCCGAGGATTGCCTGCTCCTGGCATGGCCATCTTCATTGCTTCGCTGCCTTTGGCTCTCACACAAGTCGGGAACCTCAAAGACAGCGCTTTGAGCTACTGGGCTTGCTTAGGCATCACCCTCTTCTTCTCCTTCTTGATGGTGAGCCGTTTGCGTTTCTTCTCGTTCAAGATGAAGTTGCTAAGTTGGAAAGGCAACGAGGTCAGGTGGATTTTTTTGGCCGTCGCTGTCGTTGCTTTCATTCTCTTCAAATGGCTGGCGCTGCCTTTCGTGATGGTGTTGTATGTTTTGCTGTCGGTGCTCTTCGGGGAAAGGATGGATTGATCGCTATTTCTGTAATTCAGAAATATATCGTTTCACTTGCTCCTGAAGTGGCCCAAGGTCGTTAGAATACGTTTCCCAAACAAATTGTGGGCTGACTGTATAATAGCCGTGCACCAATACATTCCGCATATCTATTATGTCTCGCCAGGGTGTTTCGGGATGCTCTTCTCTGAACTCCTTGGTTAGCAAATTGGCTGCTTCGCCGATAATCATGATATTGTACACCACAGCATGGAAGCACATCACATCTGATTTCATCTCCTCAAAAGTCTTGCCTTCGAGGAAATCATTAATGTGACCGATACACTCGTCAATATGCCACAACCGTTCAATATCCCTAGCTTGCTCTCTCATAGACCAGTTTTTTGTCGCGATTGGCAGATTCCACAGCAAAAGGCTTCAAAGTACCTTCTTCCACGAGGTCAACATCAAGTCCAAGACGCTCTTGCAATTCTCTCCACATACGCGCGTAGGCAAACAGACCTATAGGCGAACTGTGGTCAAACTCAACGAGGATGTCCACATCGCTCTCTGGCGTTTCCTCGCCACGGGCGTATGAGCCAAACAGCCACGCTTTCAAAACCGGTTGTGTCTTGAAATACTCGACAAGAATCTGTGTCAAGGTCTTGGTGCTCATGTTATTTTGTACTTTTATGCTGCAAAGGTATAAATAATTTCTTATCTCCAGTATTGGTTGTTTATAACTCTTTCTTATGAAGTATGAAATTATGCCCAAGATACACCTCGCGAACGTGCTCGTCGGCAGCAAGCTCTTCGGGCTTGCCTGACATCAGCACCTGGCCGTCGAAGAGCAGATAGGCGCGGTCGGTGATGCTCAGCGTCTCGTGCACATTATGGTCAGTGATGAGCACGCCGATGTTTTTCCTTTTCAACTTAAAGATGATGCGTTGGATGTCCTCCACAGCGATGGGGTCGACGCCGGCGAAAGGCTCGTCCAGGAGGATGAAGTTGGGGTCGACGGCCAAGGCACGCGCAATCTCGGTGCGGCGACGCTCGCCACCTGAGAGCTGTATGCCCTTACTTTTGCGCACATGCTGCAAGCCAAACTCATCGAGCAGGCCCTCCAGCTTCTCAGCTTGCTGCTGCTTGGTCAGTCCTTTCTTGAACTGCATCACCGAGGCGATGTTGTCCTCCACCGTCATCTGGCGGAACACCGAGGCCTCCTGCGCCAGGTAGCCGATGCCAATCTGGGCACGCTTGTACATGGGCAGGTTCGAGATATCCTGGTCCTCGAGATAAACCTTGCCGGAATAAGGCTTGATAAGTCCCACCACCATATAAAAGGTAGTCGTCTTGCCAGCACCATTGGGTCCCAACAAGCCGACAATCTCGCCTTGTTCCACTTCCACATTGACCTTTTTGACCACGGTACGCTGCCCGTATTTCTTGACCAAATCTTCCGTTCTCAGCTTCATTTTCAGTATTTTTATTTCAAGATTTCTAATTCCTGATTTCAAGATTGCGCAAAGCGACCTAAAAATTTGAAATTTTGAAATCTTTAAATTTTGAAATTCAAAATATTCCTTCCTTCAATATATCATGCAAATGAATGATTCCCAGATATTTTCCTTCGTGCATCACAGGCAGTTGCGTGATGCTGCTCTCGCGCATCTTGTGAAGTGCGTCGACCACCAGCGCATCCGCGTCGATGGTCTTGGGGTTGGAGGTCATGATTTGCGCGGCCTTCACTTGCTCAATGTTGGGGTATTTCATCAACATGCGGCGCAAGTCGCCGTCTGTGATGATACCCAAAAGCTTTTCGTTCTCCATAACCACGGTAGCCCCCAGGCGTTTGTGGGTCATCTCAATGATGACTTGAGTCAGGTTGTCGTCGGGTCCCACCTCGGGACGTTCGTTGCGGGTATAGAGGTCCTTTACGCGGAGATAGAGTTGCTTGCCAAGCGCACCGCCGGGATGGAACTTGGCGAAATCGTCGGAGGAGAAGCCACGACACCTCATTAATATTAATGCGAGCGCGTCGCCCATGACAAGTTGGGCGGTGGTACTACTCGTCGGTGCCAAACTGCCTGGGATGGCTTCCTCGTCAACGGTCACATCCAACACAAGGTCAGCCTGTTGCGCCAGAAACGACTGCCGATTGCCGACGACAGCCACAATCTTGTTGCCCCGCAGCTTGACCAGCGGCACCAACACCTTGATTTCAGGAGTCTCCCCACTTTTCGACAAAATGACTACGATATCGCCTTCGCGGACCATGCCCAAGTCACCGTGAATGGCATCGGCAGCGTGCATGAACATAGCCGTCGTTCCCGTCGAATTCATCGTGGCCACAATCTTTTGGGCGATGATGGCGCTCTTCCCGATGCCCGAAAACACAAGGTTACACTTGCTCTCAAGGATCAATTCTACCGTTTTTTGGAAATCCTCATTGATGGAAGGTTTTAATCCTACGATTGCATTCGCTTCATTTTCAACAATTTGAGCGGCCAATTCAATAATCGTGTCATTTTTTTTCATTTTTTCTGGCTTTTTTCTTGCTCCGAATGAACTAAAAACTATAACTTTGTCTTTGCGACAAGGGGGGACCTGTGTCCCACGGTGAAAACGCATTTTCTCAAAAGAGATTGCAAAGTAACGCAAAAAAAAGGAAACTACCAAAAGGAGGAACCTATGGCAAAGAAAGAAGACCAGGAGATACACAAGCTACTGAAGAATGTTTTCGGTTTCGACCAATTCAAGGGAAACCAAGAAGAGATCATCAAAAGCATCCTTGGCGGCAACAATACCTTCGTATTGATGCCTACGGGCGGCGGCAAGTCGTTGTGCTACCAGCTTCCGGCATTGATGTCGAAAGGGACGGCCATCGTCGTGTCTCCTCTTATCGCCTTGATGAAAAACCAGGTCGACATGATCCGCAACTTCGGCACCGAGTTGGGCATCGCCCATGTGATGAACTCGTCACTCTCGAAAGCCGAGCTGATGGAGGTGAAGGAAGACCTGAAGAGCGGCAAGACCAAGCTGCTCTATGTGGCGCCCGAGTCGCTCACCAAGGAAGAGACGACCGAGTTTCTCCGTGGATTGAAGATTTCGTTTGTCGCCGTCGACGAGGCCCACTGCATCTCGGAATGGGGCCACGACTTCCGTCCTGAATACCGCCGCCTGCGTCCCATCATCAACGCTATCGGCGATAACCTGCCCATCATCGCCCTGACGGCCACCGCCACCGTCAAGGTGCAGAACGACATCATGAAGAACCTTGAAATTATGGATGCCAAGGTCTTCAAGTCGTCGTTCGACCGCCCCAACCTCTACTACGAGGTGCGACCCAAGACCAAGGACGTCATCAAGGACATCATTAAATACATCAAGCAGAACCCGGGCAAGTCAGGCATCGTGTACTGCCTCAGCCGCAAGAAGGTAGAAGAGCTGGCCGAGACGCTCGTCGTCAATGGCATCCGCGCCCTGCCCTACCACGCCGGCCTCGACAGCCAGACACGCAAGGAGAATCAAGACAAGTTCCTCATGGAGGAAGTCGACGTCATCGTGGCCACCATCGCCTTCGGCATGGGCATCGATAAACCCGACGTGCGCTTCGTCATCCACCATGACATCCCGAAGAGCCTTGAAGGCTACTACCAAGAGACGGGCCGTGCAGGTCGCGACGGCGGCGAAGGCAACTGCATCGCCTTCTACGACTACGAAGACATCCACAAGCTCGAGAAGTTCAACAAAGGCAAGAACGTGGCCGAACAAGAGATTGCTCGTGAACTGCTCAACGAGACCGTTACCTATGCCGAGTCGGCCGTCTGCCGTCACCGGCTGCTGCTGCATTATTTCGGCGAGGAGTACAATAAGGAGAACTGCGGCTCGTGCGATAACTGCCGCTCGCCCAAAGAGAAATTCGACGGTCAGGAAGACCTCAAGCTCGTCCTCGAAGCCGTGGAAGAGACCAAACAACTCTTCAAGACCAAACACATCGCCGAGTTGCTGGCCGGCAAACTCACTGGCGACATCAAAGCCGCCAAGCAAGAGAACAACGAATTCTTCGGCGCGGGCGACGAACACGACGAGAAATACTGGACTGCCGTCATCCGTCAGGCCTTGGTCCACAAACTGCTGTCGAAGGATATCGAGAACTACGGTATCCTGAAGATCACCAAAGAAGGTAAGGCGTTCATCAAGAAGCCCTACACCATCATGCTCGTCAAAGACCACGACTATGAAGGCTCAGAAGAAGACGACCCAGAGGCCATGGCTGCCATGGGTGCAGGCAAGGACGGTGGTGCCGACAAGACCCTCTTCGCCTTGCTGAAGGACCTGCGCAAGACCATCGCCAAGCAGAACGGTCTGCCACCTTTCGTCATCTTCCAAGACCCCTCGCTCGAGGATATGGCCATCCAATACCCCATCACCAAGGAGGAAATGACCCAGATCGCGGGCGTGGGCGCGGGCAAGGCCGAGAAATTCGGTGAGCCTTTCATCAAGCTCATCAAAGAGTATGTGGAGGAGAACGAAATCACCCGCCCCAACGACATGGTAGTGAAATCGGTGGTCAACAACTCCGCACTGAAAATCGGCATCATTCAGAACATCGACAAGAAAATCCCGCTGGAAGACATCGCCTACGGTAAAGGGCTGGAATTCGACGAACTGCTGTCGGAAATCGAGAGCATCGTATCGAGCGGCACCCACCTCGACATCAACTACTACATCGAGGAGAATGTGGACATTTACCACCAGGAGGACATCTTGGAGTATTTCCACGAGGCTGAATCGGACGACGTGCAAACCGCCCTCCAAGAGCTTGGCGAAGACGAATACGATGAATATGAAGTACGTCTCATGCGCATCAAGTTCTTGTCGGATGTCGGCAATTGATTGAAAATGAAACGATTTGTATTATTATCGCTATTCTTTGTCCTTGCCATCGCCTGCGGTCACAAGGACAAAGGCTTTATGCCCGAACGCCTGCTCAGCGAACAGGAGATGATTGACGTGATGACCGACGTGCAAATCATCGAGGCCGACCTCAACTACCAGAAAGCCCAAGAAAGAGAGGTTGAGCCTAACGACACCGTCCAAATCAAGAAAAAAGACTACGTGAAGCTGTCGCGCGATTACTACAGCCAACTCTTCGAGCACTATGGCATCACCGACAGCATCTTCGCGGAAAACATCAAGTATTACACTGAGCGTCCAGCGGTGCTGGAAAAAATCATGGACTCGGTGATGAATCGGCTGGTGAAGGAACAAACGGTGTCACAAAGCGATGACAGCAAATAGGTAGACGAAACCGTTATTTCTTCAATTCATTCGCCACGATATCGTTAAGCCTCTTGGCCGCATCCACTAACATGCTCTCATCCGTCGGGAAAGGCAAAGGACGGCTGTCCAAACGGCTCAAAGTCTCCGCTGAGCATACCTCACGGTCGCCCTTTATGGTGGTATAGCTGTTCCTGAAAGCGGATTTCACCTCGAATGGCACGGTAGCGAAAGCTTGTTCGCTTTCCGCGTTAAAGTATTGTACCGTTCCCATCAGGACCACGACTTTGTTTTGCGTATGGTCTGTCACCTCCACGGTCTTGCCGGCGTTGGTTTCCTGGAAGGTCACTTCGTCATGGCGGTCGGGAGTGGCCTGAACGTCATTCACGACAATTCTCGCTTCGACATCATTCTTCTTGAGACGCGGACGGCCCGAAACTCCCTCCACATTGGCAAGAGTCTCCCCGTTGTCGAAACGCAAGACGGCATCGATGAAGCCACGCGAAAGCGGGATCTCCGTCCTGTTGTCGACAGTGACTAACAGACGGTCGGCCACACGCAGCTGACAGCGTTTCCATAACAGCGGCAGGTTGCTGTTGGCCTTGTTGATATTACTCAGTTGTTCGATGCAGCTTTTCGCCTCAAGGGCATCCTCCTTAGTATTCGTACCGAGCAGTTGGTTAGTCTTGGCCACCAGATAATTCTCCGCCTTGTTGCGCGCGGCCACCATTTCATTTTCATAAGCAACCTTAATGAGATTTTTGCCGTCAAGGATTTCATCAGGGAAACATTTCACGGCATCGTCACGGCCTCTCATGTTACAAAAACGCTGGTAGATTTCTGGCCACACGTCAGGTTGTCCAGTGTTTTTCAGCGTTTGGATGCGCTCATGGTCAGCCTGGTTAGCATTATGGTAAGAAGCAGCCAACATATCGATATGTTCAGCATTTTTGTCACCATCGCAGATTTTTGGCGCAAGTCGCTGAATCACTTGGTCATACTCGTGGGCTTCAAAAAGTTTCTTGGTGGTGTTGCATGCCGTCAGCATCGCGCCGAGCAGCAAGACAGGAATGAGTCGGAGAATTTTCATTGCTTTTTATTTTTAGTTTGACTTCGGGACTTCGAGACGACGAGACTTCGGGGCAAACCCGCAGTCCCGATGTCCCGTAGTCGCGTAGTCTATAAAAAACCACAAATTTCGCACCATTATTGCCCAAACGGCCAAAAAACTTTACCTTTGTGGCGATCAAATCGCACTTCATGGAAAAAATCAAACAACTGCAGCAAGACTTCGCCGACTTTTTGGCGAGCACCGACTTCGACGGACAGCCGAAGGAGTTATATGAACCCATCGTCTACACCATCCTCCAGAGCGGCAAGCGCCTCCGCCCCATGCTCTGCCTCTTGGCCAACGAAATGTTTGGCGGCGACGAAAAAGAAGCTCTATGGCCGGCCTTGGCCTTGGAGACCTTCCACAACTTCACGCTCATCCACGACGACATCATGGACAAGGCACCGCTGCGCCGCGGTAAAGAGACGGTTTACCAGAAATGGAATGCCGATATCGCCATCCTCTCGGGCGACGCCATGCTCGCCAAGGCCTTCCAGTTCGCGCTGAAGCCCCAAAAAGGCGCAGCACTAGCCCAACAGCTCGGCAAGGTGGCCATCGAAATCTGCGAAGGGCAGCAGATGGACCTCAACTTCGAGACCCAAGGCAACGTGACCATCCCTGAGTACCTGGAGATGATCCGCCTGAAGACCGCCGTCCTATTGGCCACGGCCCTTCAAATGGGTGCTACCGTGGCAGGTGCAAAAGAGGCTGACATCCAACTTCTTTACAACTTCGGCATCAACCTAGGCATGAGCTTCCAGCTGCAAGACGACATCCTCGACCTCTACAGCGACGTGGCGGTCTTCGGCAAGCGCCACGGCGGCGACATCGCCGACAACAAGAAGACCTATCTCTACCTGAAAGCTTTGGAACTGGCCTCGGAGCAAGACCGCAACCGCCTCGAACACCTCTTCACCCTGCGCGTCGACCACGACGAAGAGGAAAAAATCGCGGAGGTGCAAGGCATCTATGACCGTCTGCATGTGAAAGAGGCCGTTGAGCAGGTCATGCTCGACTACGACCGCAAGGCCTTTGAGGCATTGGAGGCCGTCGGGCTGCCGGAAGAGAAAAAGAAGCACCTTAAGGTTTACGCAGAACTGCTCTCAGGAAGGAAGAAATAAGCAGCTGTCGCCGTAGCTGAGGAAACGGAAGCCGTGGTCCAAGGCGAAGCGGTAGCAGTCCTTCCAACGCTCGCCGATGAGTGCCGACACCAACAACAGCAACGTGCTCTTGGGCTGGTGGAAGTTGGTAATCAACCCCGTTATAATCCGCATCTTATAACTCGGAGCTATCATTAAGGCGGTGCTGGCTTCGAGACGGGTCAAGCCATACTTTTCAAGGTAAGCCACAATGTTTTGCAAGGCTTCAGTAGCTGACAACGGTTCATGGCTTTCGTAGGGGAACCACTGCTCCACATGCAAGGGTCGCAAGGTCATGCCTTCTTGTTCTTTTAGCATCACGCCTATCCAATAAAGGCTCTCCAAGGTGCGCGTGCTCGTGGTGCCTACTGGGATGATTGGCTTACCAATTTGCTTAATCAGATTCTGTATCAACGACTTGCGCACGATAATGGTTTCCGAGTGCATGGCGTGTTCTCCGATGGTCTCGGTGGCCACGGGGCGGAAGGTGCCGGCCCCGACATGCAGCGTGACCTCATCAAAGGCAAAGCCTTGCTGGTGCAAAGCCTCCATCAGTGGCTTGGTGAAATGCAGCCCCGCCGTGGGTGCCGCCACAGAGCCATCGTAGCGGGCGAAGACGGTCTGGTAACGGTCGCGGTCGTCGGGTTCGGCGTCACGATGCAGGTAAGGCGGCAAGGGGATCTCGCCTGCCGCCTCAAGCACAGCCGCAAACGACAGGCTTTCGGGTGTCCATGAGAACTCAATCTCAGCATATTGGTCGTTCTGCATCAGGCGCTCGGCATAGAGCGTCGCGGCTTCGCCATTCACCGTCAAAGGCATGACGAGTTTACTCTCTTTCCAGCGTTTCGCATTACCAATCAAGCACTTCCACCGCACAGGCGAGCAAGCCGAGAAGGCCATCTGATAGTCCTGTTCCGGCTCAAGGCAAAACACCTCGATGCGTGAGCCCGTGGCCTTGTGGAACTGCAAACGCGCACGGATGACCTTGGTCTCGTTGAAGACCAGCAATGCTCCCTCGGGCAAGAAGTCACCGATATGATTGAATTGGGATTCGCTTATCTCATTGTCTTTCAAAACCAATAGCTTCGAGGCGTCACGCTCAGGCAAGGGATATTTGGCAATGCGTTCCTCGGGCAAGGGATAGTCATAGGCTTCAATGGAAATGTTCTTAACTGTACTCATCGTTGAAAATTTGCGCAAAAATAGTGTTTTTTAGATTCCCCTTTGGGGAATGGAGTCCATTTCTTCTCGTATACTGCGGCGGCTTGTTGCGTTGACTACCGTTAGTCGATCTGCCGCCGCAGAAAACGAACAATGACGACCTCCATTCCCGAAGGGAATCTCTTCGTTATTATTACTACCCACATAGAAAAAAAAACTATTTTTGCAGTCAGAAAGACAAAACAATGAAAGCCCTGCTGCACATAGAACTCAACCGTGCCTTTTTCATGAAGTTCCTGAAATTCGGCGTGGTAGGCTTCTCGGGCGTGTTCGTCAACTTCGGCGTGACTTATTTGTGCAAGGAATGGCTGAAGTGGAACAAATACCTGAGCAACATCCTAGGCTTCATCGTGGCCGCCACCACCAACTACCTCCTCAACCGCTGGTGGACCTTCGAGAGCACCAACTCCGAGGTCGGGATAGAATACGCCAAGTATTTCGGCATCGCCTTGGTGGGCATGGGTATCGACACGTTTACCGTGTGGCTGCTCAACGGCAAATTCAAGTGGAACTTCTACCTCAGCAAGGTCTTCGCTGTGGGTGCCTCCACCCTCTGGAATTTCTTCGGGAACTTGTTATTTACCTTCGCTTAACCCTTCCCCGTCATCTCTTTATAGTCCGGAAGGTAGTCCAAGGGCCGCAACGACGCGCCTTCGGCCTTGTAGCAGTAGGTCACCGTGCCATTGGTCAACAAGAGGTATTGCGGCTGCAACACGGAGTGGTAACGCAGGGCCTGTTCCAGTACGGTCTCGGTAAGCGTCACCGAAGGGGCCTTGCATTCCACGATCATCAGCGGACGGCCTTCGTTGCCGAACACCACGGCATCGGCACGCTTGTCCAAGCCGTTCACCTTGACGGAATACTCCACCGCCAGCAGTCCTGCCGGCACACCGAGATGCTCCACCAAGAGATAGAGCGTCTTCTGCCTGACCTCCTCTTCGGGAGTCAAGGCCACAAAACGGCGGCGCAAGGGGTCGAAGACCTGCGGCCTGCCCTCTTGCGCCTGTGTCTTAAACCATGTCAGTTGGATCTGGCTCACTCTTCGACAAACTGCAGACTATAAGCGATGGACTCGAGTTGGAGCATCATGTTGCGCTTCTTCTGGTTCGGCTCGTAATAGAAACCTTCCACCGTGACCAGCTTCCCGGTCTTGCTGTTGACGAAGGTGTAGGAGACGAAAGGTCCGCCCATGTAGTCGTTCTCGACCTTCCACATGCCGCGCATCTCACGGGTATAGCCAGCAGGGAAGTCGTTGACCGTGGTCACCATAGGCGGCACGAACTCGACCTCAGTGCCCATGTAAGAGCCTTCCGAAGGGCCGGGGATGTACTGCTGCATCATCATATTGCGAATGGCGAGGAGGCTGGGTGCCTCAAACTGCAGCGTATCCAGATACGGGGTTTGATAGATGACGATGTCGGCACTCGAGCGTTCCAGTTCCTTGCGCAGCCAGAGAAATTCAGGCTCGTCCTTGGCGATGTAGAAGCCCTGCGGCACGGTCAGTTTGAAGCCAAACTTCTTGGCGATAGCCGCTTCGATGGCCTCGTCTTTTGTGGCACGAAACACCGACTGGATGCGTTGGTGCTCCACCTTGTTGAACCATTGCTGATAGACCTCTTTCTGCTGGTCGAAAAGTTCGACCCACTCCGTGATGTTGGGCGCGCTGATCTTCACATAGCGTTGCGGAGCGGCCCATTTGTCAACGGAGGTCTCGGCCATGGCCTTTTCCAAGGCGGGGTTAATCTCAACCTCGATGATACACTTGTGGTTCTTGAACAGGTCGGAGAAGCCTGCCGCCTTGATGTGTTTCAAATCGTAGCGCGACTCAGGCTGGGGCAGGCCATACTGGTAGTCGCAGAAGAAATGGCGGAGCGAGTCGCCGATGCGGCCGTTCCACTGGTCGTCGTTTTGCACCACCGCAAGGATTTCGGCGGTGCCGCCTGTCGAGCGGGACTTGCCCGAACGGTTGCGGTTCTCATCGCATGCGGTCACCATGACGACTAGCGCCAAGATGATTGCAATTCCAAATTTTGTTTTCATGGCTATTATTTTTTGATTTTGAGTTTTTGTCCGACTTTAACTGTATTGCTCTTCAGACCGTTCCACTTCTTGATGTCGTTGACGGTACAGCCGTATTTCTTCGCGATGGAATTCAGCGTTTCCCCTTTCTTCACCGTATGGGTCTTCACCTGAGGTGTCGGCGTGGAGGTCTTGTTATTGCTCTTCTGGTTGTTCTTACCCACCTGAGCCATGGGTGCGCCCGAGCGATAGATGGTGAGGCGTTGGCCCGCATGGATGGTCTCACGTTTCAAGTGGTTCCACTTCTTGATGTTAGCCACCGTAACATGGTACTTACGCGCAATGCTGCCCAAGCTCTCACCTTTCTTCACAACATGCACGAAGCTGTCGCTGACCTCTTCCACCTTCTCCTCGATGACCTCACGAGCTTTCTCGGCCTTGCTCACATAGGAGTAGATGCTGTCTTCAAGCTGCACGAAACGCAAAGTGTATTTCATGGGCATACGCAGCGAATACGGATAGTCTTTCGTGCCAGGCACGATGCGTTTGGTGTATTGTGGGTTGAAAAACACGAGGTCTTCCATCGGCACACCGATGCATTCGTTGATTTGATCAAAGTACACACGGTCGCGCACCATCACCGTGTCAGTGCCGTGGAGCAATAATCCCGGGTTTTGGGGATAGAGGTTGTGTTCAGCGGCATAGTTCATCACGTATGTCACGGCGATGAATGCCGGCACATAGCCACGGGTCTCCTTTGGCAGATAAGGCCAAATGGCCCAGTAGTTCTTCACGCCTCTCGCACGAATGATGGCCTTGTTGACCGTGCCCGGACCTGAATTGTAGGCCGCCAACACGAGGAACCAATCCTCATAGCGGGCGTACAGATTCTTCAGGTATTGGCAAGCCGCTTCGGTCTCCTTCTCAGGGTCGAAGCGGTCGTCGACTAAAGTGGAAACTCTCAATCCATATTGCAATCCCGTTCCCTTCATGAACTGCCACAAGCCCTTAGCGCCCGCCTTTGAGCCTGCGGTAGGGTTGAGCGCCGACTCCACCATGGCCAGATATTTCAGTTCCAGAGGAAGGTTATATTTGGCCAGATACTCCTCAAACATGGGGAAATAAACGTATGAGAGGCCCAACATGCGGCTCGACTGCTGACGGCGGCGGTTGGCATATAAATCGATGAACGACTTGACATGACTGTTGAATGTCAAAGGGATGGTCGTCTCAAAAGCCAAGGTCTGAATACGTTGCATATAGATGCTGTCGTCGTAAGTCGGCACCTCGTCCTTGGCAAAGCCGTATTTGTTCCACACAACCGTGTCGATGTCGAGATACACATCCCTGAAAGTGCTGATGTTGCTCACCAAGTCGAGCATCTCCATCACCGTCGACTCATCCACCACCGCCTTGCCCGAGTTCAAGTCGACGATCTCTTGGTCGGTCAACTGGGTCTCAAGGCTATCAGGCGTCGAAACGGAAGGTGAGTAATCCTGGGCAAACAGCCCGGAAAACGGGAGGAGCATGCATACAATAAGAAAACGAGCGTATTTCATGGGTGTTTTTTTTAAGGATTTGGTGAGACTCTGTTTTTTAAACAGAACGCAAAAATAACAAAAATTGTCTATAAAAGCAGAAAAAAAACACTATTTTTGTCACTTTGAAATCAAGGACAACACTATGGAAAACGAAAAAAACACCGAGAAACTAGCTGGATATATCATCAAATTAGGTGCCTTGGCCATCGTTTTGGCCTTATGCTGGTGCTTCAAGAATGTCTTAATTTACATTGTTGCAGCCGTTGTGGTCTCGCTCCTTGGTCGGCCTTTGATGAAGCTGATGCGGAAAGTCAAGATCAAAGGGAAATCCGCTCCCGACTGGCTCTTGGCGGTGCTCGCCATCTTGGTTATCCTTGGCCTGATTGGCTTGCTGATATCACAAATCATTCCTTTGATTTCCAATATCATACGAGATGCTTCCGCTATCAATGAAAGCAGTTATTTCGGGTCGAACCCCATCGACAAACTGAACCAATGGATCATCGGGCTGTTCCCCAGTTTGGACGCCAACTTCAATATCGTGAACATCGTCATGGACAAGATCAAGGAGTTGGTCGACTTTGGCAAGGTGGGCGGCATCGTCGGTTCGGTGGCCTCCATGGTGACGAGTCTTTTCGTGACCCTCTTTGCCGTGGTGTTCATCTCGTTTTTCTTCCTCAAGGAAGCAGGGTTGTTCGGCCGTATCGTCTGCGCCTTTGTGCCTGACAAGCATGAGCTGACCATGAACAAGACCATGAATGAGATCAAGGAACTGCTCTCGCGCTATTTCGTGGGCCTACTCATCGAGATGCTCGGCGTGGCCTTGGTTGACTTTCTCGGCCTATGGCTCATCGCCCGCTTCGATTTCAACTATGCCATCGGTATCGCCTTCATAGCCGGCATACTCAACATTATCCCATACGTCGGTCCCATCATCGGCTATGGCATCGGCATCGTGTTTGGCGTCATCCTGAAACTGGGTACTGGCGCTGGATTGAACGTCAACATCTGGTTTTTCATCCTCGTCATCCTGGCCATCATGCTTGCTGCCCAGCTCATCGACAACTTCATCTACTAGCCCATCATCTATTCGACGAGCATCAAGGCGCATCCTCTGGAGATCTTCATCGTGCTGCTCATGGCGGGCCACATCGGTGGTACCATTGGCATGCTGGCGGCCATCCCGGCCTACACGGTGGTGCGCGTCATCGCCATCCGGTTCTTCTATCGGTTCAAGCCCATACAGCGATTGGCGCCAGACCTGAGTGAGGAAGACAAAATGATTGAGGATATTGATTGACAGACTAGAGCTTCCACTATCGTCATGGCGGACAAGGATCCGCCATCTCCTGAACAAAAAGGATTGTACTATCTTCAGGAGATCGCGGATCAAGTCCGCGATGACGCCTTGTAGCGTGATTATAGTCTTTTCTGGAATGCCAGCCGCTCGTCGCCGTTCAAAAGGTGGATGATCCCGCAGTATTGGTAGCCGTGATTTTCCAAGCCTTTCCGCATGATGACATTGGCCTCATGCGTGTCAATGCGGATGTTGTTGACTTGGCTCTCGCAATAGTCCAACAGGGCATCCAAAATGCCGTGTGAGTCGGGCGTGCTGGCGATGCGATGGATGACATGATAAGGCGCATCGTCGAGCCACTGGCCGTCATAAATCACATTGTAAGTCACCTCTGGGCTGGGCAAAAGGGCGAAAGTCCCGACTATCCTACCCTGCTCATCCAGCATCACATGACTGCCGCCTAATTCAATGTCTTTCTGAAACATATCATCGCGCGGATAGCCGTCAGGCCATTGGAAGGTATTGCCGTAGCTGCGCATGATTTCGCGGGCTTGGTCGCGGAGATTTAGGATGGTCGGCAGGTCGGCCAAAGTCGATTTGCGGATGATGTAACTCATTTTTGCCCGAGTTCAAAGACCGTCAAATCGGCCACGGTCATGTCTACCACCTGAATCAGGTCTTGCGGGTTGAGCTTGAACTGCAAACCTCTCACTCCAGCGCTAACATAAATGTAATCAAAGAGTTCACAAGTCTCGTGGATGAAAGTCGGGAACTGTTTCTTCATGCCCACGGGCGAGCAGCCACCACGGATGTAGCCCGTCAGGGGCAGCAGCTCTTTCATCGGGATGAGGTCGCAACTTTTGTTGCCCGTGGCCTTGGCGGTTTTTTTCAGGTCGAGTTCGTCGTTGCCCGGGATGACACAAACAAAATACCCGATTTTGTCGCCTTTCAGCACCAAGGTCTTGAACACCTGGTCGATGTCCTCGCCCAGTTGGTCGGCGATATGCTGCGCCCCGAGGTCGTTCTCATCGACCTCATAGGGTATCAGCTCATACGCAATCTTCTTCTGGTCAAGGATGCGACAGGCGTTGGTCTTGTTGATTTTTTCTTTGGGCATGGCTTATTTCCTGTTCTCCTCCACCCACTTGCGGGCATTCACGAAGGCTTCCATCCATGGCGAAACTTCGTCGTTCTTGCGGTCTTCAGGATAGAAGGCCCACTGCCAGGGCAGGAAGGCTCTTTCGAGGTGCGGCATCATGGCCAAGTGGCGGCCGTCGTTGGAGCAGATGCCTGCCGTTGACCAGTCACTGCCATTCGGGTTGCCGGGGTATTCATCCTGGCCATAGTTCATGACAATCTTGTACTTATCGCGGAAATACGGGAAATAGAAGCGGCCCTCACCATGGGCAATCCAAACACCTAATCTTCTACCCGACAGTGACTTGAGCATCACGCTTTCGTTTTGGGCAATCTCCACGTTGAGGAAGCCCGACTCGAACTTGTGTGAGTCGTTGTGCATCATCACGGGGTGCTCTTCGTGGTCGGGATAGAGCAGGCCGAGTTCCATCATCAGCTGGCATCCGTTGCACACGCCGAGACTCAAGGTGTCCTCGCGGGCGTAGAAGTCGTCCAAGGCTTTCTTGGCTTTCTTATTATAAAGGAAGGCACCCGCCCAGCCCTTGGCGGAACCCAACACGTCGGAGTTGGAGAAACCACCCACGAAGGCAATCATATTCACGTCTTGCAAAGTCTCGCGACCTGTAGCGAGGTCGGTCATCGTGACATCGCGCACGTCGAAGCCAGCGAGATAAAGGGCATAAGCCATCTCACGGTCGCACTGGCAGCCTTTTTCGCGGATGATAGCCGCGTTGATGCCTGTGGGCTTGCGGCGGTGCAGGTCGATACCAAGGCTGGCGGCCTTGCCCGTGAAGCCACGGCCGAAGCTGTAGTGCAGGTATTGCTTCTTGTAGTTCATGAAACGCTCCATGGCCTTGCGCTCGCCACTCTGACGGCGGTCGAGGAGGTAGGACGACTTGTACCAAGTGTCACGCAGCGCGTCGATGTCGAAGATATAGTTGTGTTCGGCGTGCAGGATGTTGATTTGCCGCTTAGCCTGGGGCTTGCCAATCATCTTGAAGGCGATGCCCAGCTCACGCAGCATACGATTGGCGATGCCGTCGTTGGAGACTTGGATGACCACCGATGGCTTCTCGCAGAACAGCACGGCCATCAGGTCGTCCTTGTCGAAGGCGCTCAGGTCGAGGTTCATGCCATAAGTGGTGTTGGCGAAGTTCATCTCCAACAATGTGGTAATCAAGCCACCCGCTGACACATCATGACCAGCCAAAACCAGGTTGCTCTCGATGAGTTTCTGAATGGCGTTGAAGCACTTCTTGAAGTAGTTGACGCTCTTCACGTCGGGCACGGCCTGACCGATAGCGCCGATGCTCTGGGCGAAGCTGCTGCCGCCGAGTTCGAAGCCGTCTTTCGAGAAGTCGATGTAAAGGAGCTCGGTGTTCTCGTCGGTCTTCATCACGGGACGGATGACCTGACGGATGTTCGACACCTCTCCCGCAGCGGAAATGATGACCGTGCCAGGAGCCACAACCTTCTCGCCGTCAGGATATTTCTGCGTCATAGAGAGGCTGTCCTTGCCCGTGGGGACGTTGATGCCCAAGGCGATGCAGTAGTCACTCAAGGCTTTCACGGCTTCGTAGAGACGGGCGGTCTCGCCTTCCTGTTTGGCAGGCCACATCCAGTTGGCGCTCAGCGAGACGCCTTCGAGGTTACCCTCGATGGGAGCCCAGAGGATGTTGGTCAAGGCCTCGGAGACGGAGAGACGCGAGGCGGCGGCAGGGTCGATGAGGCCCGCGATGGGGGCGTGACCCATGGCCGTGGCGACGCCGCGCTTGCCGTTGTAGTCCAAGGCGCTGATGCCGAGGTTGGCGAGAGGCAGCTGTACCTCTCCTACACACTGTTGTTGCGCCACACGACCTGTCACGGAGCGGTCCACCTTGTTGGTGAGCCAGTCCTTACAGGCCACGGCTTCCATTTGCAGCACGTTGTTGAGGTATTTGTGAATATCGCGCTTGGTGTAGCTTATCTTCTTGTAATGGTGGGGCTTGGTCTTGTCGAGCAGCACCGTCTTGGGTGCGCTGCCAAAGAAGTCGGAGATGGCTAAGTCGATGGGGGCCTTGCCTTTCTTGCGGACGAAACGCAGACGCTCGTCACCCGTCACCTCACCTACTTCATAATAAGGCGCACGCTCGCGCTCGGCTGTTTCCTTGATGATGGCGATGTCTTTCTTGTTGACTAGCAAGCCCATACGCTCCTGCGACTCGTTGCCGATGATTTCCTTGTCGGATAGGGTCGGGTCGCCGACGGGCAGGCTATCGACATACACCACACCACCCGCGTCTTCGATGAGTTCGGAGAGGCAATTGAGATGACCACCAGCACCGTGGTCGTGGATGCTGCGGATAGGATTGGCGTCGCTTTCGGCCATGGAACGGATGACGTTGCTCACGCGTTTCTGCATCTCGGGGTTGGCGCGTTGCACGGCGTTCAGTTCGATGGCGTTGCTGTATTGGCCCGTGTCGACACTCGACACGGCACCGCCGCCCATGCCGATGCGGTAGTTGTCGCCGCCGAGAACGATGATGACATCGCCCTCTTCGGGTTCCAACTTCTTGGCATCCTTGACTTTAGCAAAACCGATGCCACCTGCCAGCATGATAACTTTGTCATAGCCAAGGGTCTCTTTCTCGCTATGTTCAAAAGTCAACAAACTACCGTTGATGAGCGGCTGGCCGAACTTGTTGCCGAAGTCGGAGGCACCGTTGGAGGCCTTGATAAGAATTTCTTCAGGGGTCTGATAGAGCCACTTGCGCGGCTCGATGTCCTTCTCCCACTCACGGCCTTGCTCCGTGCGGGGATAGGAAGTCATGTAGACGGCTGTGCCCGCCAAGGGCAAGCTGCCCTGACCGCCGGCCAGACGGTCGCGAATCTCGCCGCCGCTGCCCGTGGCTGCGCCATTGAAAGGCTCCACCGTGGTCGGGAAGTTGTGCGTCTCGGCTTTCAGCGAAATCACCGTCTCGATGGGCTTGATTTGGAAGGCCGAAGGCTTGTTAGGCTCGGCGGGAGCAAACTGTTCCACCTTGGGACCGAGGATGAAAGCCACATTGTCCTTATAAGCCGACACAAGGCGGTTCGGATTCATCTTCGAGGTCTTCTTGATGAGGGCGAAGAGTGTGTTGGGCATCTTCTTGCCATCGATGATGAAGGTGCCGTTGAAAATCTTGTGACGGCAATGTTCCGAGTTCACTTGCGCAAAGCCATACACCTCACTATCAGTGAGTTTGCGGCCAATCTTAGCGGCTATGCCTTTCAGATAATCCATTTCCTCCGTGCTCAGGGCCAGGCCTTCCTGCTGGTTGTATGCCTCGATGTCGTCAATATATTGCAGCGGCTCGGGCTTGCGGTCTACGGAGAACACCTTCTGGTCGAGGTTCTCATAGCGGTTTTGTAGCATCGGGTCGTAGGGGGCCTTCTTCGACTCCACTTTTTGGAACTCCTCAATGCGGACGATACCTTTAATGCCCATGTTCTGGGTAATCTCAACGGCGTTGGTGCTCCAAGGGGTGATCATCTCGCGGCGCGGACCGATAAAATGACCCTTCACGGTGTCTTTTTCGATTTTTTCGGCGTTGCCAAAAAGCCAAATGAGTTTGGAAACGGTTTCCTGAGAAAGTTCAGACTTTGAATCAACGGCAATAACACGCTGATTATCAGATTGGAAAAAGCTTATCATAAGCGCAAGGTTTTTATGCATAAAAAAGATGCCGCAAAGATAGAATTTTTTTCAATTCCGACTAAGGGTAATAACGAAGTTATTAGTCTTTATAATGTCTAGACAACAAAACAACGCGTTTACTATGCATTCGAATGCCCATTTCATGCTTAGCAAATTGGCTGCCGCCTTGCCCTTTGGCATAGGTGGATTTCCTATTTATGCGACTTCGTGTCCCACGTCCCGCGTCCCGAAGTCCCGCGTCTTTTTTTTGAACTCAAACCAATTAATTCACCTAATTATTAACCAATTCAATTCATTATGAAAAAGAAAGTATTTTCTTTGATGATGACGCTTTTGCTTGCCTTCATGGGCGTGGCGAAGGCGGAAGTAGTTGAACTCGGAGGAGGAAGCACTGCGACCAACTCGTACCTTCCGACTTATGAGTTTTACAACTACTCTCTGACGCAGCAGATTTATACTGCCGATGAGATTGGCACTGCTGGCACAATCAACAGCATTGCCTTCTACGCGACGAGTTCTGCCACCAGAACTCTCGACGTGTACATGGTCAACACGGACAAGACCGCTTTCAGCGGCTCGGCCGACTGGATTACAGTCTCGGCTGCCGACCTGGTCTTCTCTGGCAGTGCGACCTATGGAAGTGGTTGGAACACGCTCACTTTGAGCACCCCGTTCGCCTACGATGGCACGAGCAACCTCGCCATCATTGTGGACGACAACTCGGGCGGCTACGTGAGCAGTGTTAGCAAGTACGTCTACGATGCCAATGGCAACCAAGCCATCCGCATCTACAGCGACGGTACCAACTACGACCCGTCTGCTCCCACGAGCTATTCTGGCACTACGTTGGCTCAGAAGAACTGCCTTCAGATTGACATCACTCCTGCCGCCGCCGGCAGCGGTGAAATCACTGTGCACGACGGTAGCACCACCAACGCCTACGTTCCGGTGTACGGCTACTATTGTGACGCTTACCTGAAGAGCGAAATGGTGTATCCCGCCTCTGAACTGAGCGCCATGAATGGTGGCAACATCACCAGCATGAAGTTCTACAGCTCCTACAGCAGCGTCAGCTGGGGTGCTGCCAACTTCCAGGTCTTCATGACTGAAGTTGCTAACGCTACCATTAGCAGCTTCAACGGTCCTGCCACCGTGGTTTACGAAGGTGCCCTGAGCATCGATGCCAACGGCGAGATGATGGTGAACTTCACTACGCCTTACACCTACAATGGCGGCAACCTGCTCGTCGGTGTGTACAACACCGTCACGGGTAGCTATGTCACCTGCAGCTGGTACGGTGAGAGTGTGGACGGCGCTTCGGTGCAGGGCTACAGTTACAGCGACCTGGGTAGCATTTCGGCTACACAACGCAACTTCCTGCCCAAGACCACCTTTGCTTACAGCACTGGCGGTAGCACTGGCCCGACCCAGGTGATCTTCGCTGTTCAGGACGAACAGACCGTCGACACCGTTAAGGTCGGTCCCCGCCCGAACGGCTACTGGATGGAACCCTTCACCTTCCAGATTCGCAACACTGGCGCTGCCACGACGATCAACCACCTCGACTGGACGCCTGAGGATTACTTCACCCTCGTGGCTCCCGAGCTTCCCGTCAACATCGCCCGCGATGAGGACATCGACGTGTTGCTGAACACCAGCGAGTCGGAAAACACCGAGTGGCAGATGGTTGCCCTCTATGGCAACGAGCGTACCGCCGCCATCTGGACCATCACGGCCGAACCTTACGATCCCCGCACTCCTGACGTTTGGGAGCTGGCTTGCGAAGAAGCCACGACCTTCCCCTTCGTTGAAGTGCCTGCCACAGCTCATAGTGTCACTCTGTATGACAACTACACGCTGCCCTTCCCCGAGATTCAGGAAGGCTACGACGCTGTCTACAAACTCGAGTTCGACAACGACATGATGCTGAACGCCGAGGTTACCTCTGGCGCCAACGGTAAGGTGGCCATCTACACCGAGGACTTCTACGGTGAAGGCGGCCCCATGGCTACCAACAACTACACCGGTCCCAGCATCGGTGGTGGTGGTGGTGCCTCTGGTCCGTTTGAGGCTCAGATCGGTGAAGGTACCAGCACGACTGGCTACTTCCCCTTCTACACCTTGTATAATTACAGCATCGCTGAGAACCTCTTCCTCCCCGCCGAGCTTGAGGCCGCTGGCGTGACCCGCGCCCCGATGACCAGCCTCAGCTGGTATGCCACCAATGCTCCGGGCTATGCCCAGCAAGGCATCACCATCTGGATGGCCAACGTGGAGGATATTGAACTGACGACCACCTCGCACATCACCACCGGCATGACCAAGGTCTACACTGGCAGCATGACTCCCGAGATTGGCTGGAACGAGTTCATCTTCAACGAGGGCAGCTTCGCTTGGGACGGCCACAGCAGCATCCTGATCTACTGCCAGCGCAACAACGGCAGCTGGAACAGCACTGTGAACTGGGAAGCTACGGCTAGCCTGCCGTTCACCTGCATGGCTTACCGCTACCAAGACAGCGGTGCCTACGACCCGACCGTGGCCAACACGATGTACACCGCCACGACCCGCCCGAACATCATCATGAAGGGTGGTAACCGCGAAGGCGGCGACCGCGCTGACCGCGAACTGGTGACCATCGGTGGCGGCAGCACCGGCCAAGTTGCTATCCCCTGCAACTTCATTTGGGCTTATGGTGAGAACCAGATGATCCTGACCGCTGATGAAATCGGCACCGCTGGTAACATCATGAGCGTGGCCTACCTGCGCCATAGCGAAGGCAGCGGCAGCCCCGAGACCCGCAACATCGACATCTATATGAAGCACATCACGGTTGACAGCTACAGCAGCACCGCTGACTGGATTCCGGTTTCGGCCTCCGACCTCGTGTTCTCTGGCAACCATGCCTTCGAGACCGTTGGTAATGACTTCCAAGCCATCGAGCTTCAGACCCCGTTTGCATACAACGGCACCGACAACCTGCTGATCTGCATCAACGACAAGACTGGCAGCACTGGTACGCGTCAGTACTGGACGACCCACACGACTCCTGCTACTCGCAGCATCCGTGCTTGGGGCAGTGGTTCCATGTTCGATCCTACGCAACCTGGCACTCCCGTTGGCGGTAGCTCGCTGACTGGCACTTGGGTTGCTGATATCCAACTTGAAATCACTCAAGGCGGTGGTAGCATCGGCGGCGACTTCACCTGTGGTCCTGTCATCGAAGACATGCCTGTCGAGGCTGGCACCTACTACCTGGTGGCCTCTTCGACCGACGAAGACTTCGAGGTGACCATCAATGCTGTAGATATGCCTTGCCCGGAGGTTGACGGCTTCGCCTTCAACCCGATCCCGGCTGACAACGAGGACGAGGTTGAGCCTGCCAGCGTCACGCTGCAATGGAGCATCCCGGCCTATGCCACCGGTTGGCGTCTGATCTTCGGTAGCACCTACCACCCGGAGCCTGGTCATCCGCAGACTATCATCTATCCTGAGGATGGCAGCTTCAGCACCGAATTGGCCAACAGCTTCACCGTGCGTAACCTCTGGAACAACACCAACTACTTCTGGAGAGTGGAGTTCAACAACGACGGCGCTTGCCCGGACGGCGTGAGCAGCCCCGTGTTTGGCTTCACCACGCACCTCAACGTGCCTCAGAACCTCACCGCTGTTGACGAGACCGTGTTCAACGACGAGACCATCACCCTCAACTGGAGTGCTGTTGTCGACCGTACCTATCGCCAATACTTCATCTATCGCGATGGCGTGAAGGTCGGTGAGACCACGATGAACAACATCAGCAACACCACCTTCACCGACGGTCCTCTGGCCTACAATATGGGTGGCTACAATTATTATGTGACCGCTATCTACGACGAAGGCGAATCCGCTCCTTCGAACACCGTGAACGTGAAGGTCTCCGGCTATGGTGACGTGAACGGCCACGTGTATGAGCAAGACGGTACCACTGGCATTGCCAACGCCACTGTCCACATGGTTGGTCAAGACGAGTTTGGTGTCAACCACACCTACAACTTCACCACCAACAACCAGGGTTACTACACTGGTCACATCTATGCCGGTGAGTACAACGGTTCGGCCAGCTGCGACGGCTACCAGACCATCAACGAGCCTGTCCAGGGCAACCCGATTGACATCACCTACAACCAGACGACTACCCCGATCGACTACATCCTCGACGAGAACTTCGATCCCGTCTGCGCTGTCATCGCTGAATACTATCCCGACAGCCTGGATCCGAACAGCCCGTACGTGAAAGTGTACTGGGGCTGCGGCCTGCCTGGTAGCGAAATCATCGAAGACTTCGAGACTGGCGACTTCAGCATGTTCGATTGGCAGGTGGATCCCACCTATCCTTGGAGCATCACCACCAACAACCCGTATGAAGGCACCTACTGCATGAAGAGCGGCGGCGCTGGCGTGGCCAGTGTGACCAGCAACATGACCGTGACGGTCGAAATTCCTGCAGACGGTTTGATGAGCTTCTTCGGCAAGATCTCCAGCGAGAGCAACTATGACTATGGCCGCTTCTTCATCGACGGTGTCGAGAAGGGCAACTGGTCAGGTGCCGGTAACTGGGCTGAGAGAACCTATGACATCACTGGTGGTACGCACACCTTCCAGTGGAGATACACGAAGGACAGCAGCGTGAACAGCAACGACGACTGCTTCTATGTTGACTACATCAAATTCTACAAGCAACCCGAACCCGCTCTCCCGGGCACGACCTATGACTTCGAAGACGGCACCATGCAAGGCTGGACCTCAGTCGATGCCGACGGTGATGGTTATGGTTGGTACATGGGCAGCGAAATCATGACGGGTCAACCTGGTAACAATGGTTCTACTGACTTCGTGTTGAGCCAGAGCTACTACCTCGGCACTGTCCTCCATCCTGACAACTACCTCGTTTCGCCTATGGTGCAACTCGGTGGTATCGTGAGATTCTATGCCTGCGCCCAGGATGCCAGCTACGCTGCTGAGCACTTCGGCCTGGCTGTCTCCACGACCAACACCAACCCGAGCAGCTTCACCATGGTCCAAGAATGGACGATGACCGCCAAGGGCGTTGGCAGCCCCAAGGACGTGAAACTCGATCCTACGGCTGAAAGCCGCATCATGGGTCATTCCCGCGAAGGCAACAACCGCGCACAAGGCAACTGGTACGAATTCACCGTCGACCTGAGCGCCTACAGCGGCATGGGTTATGTGGCTATCCGTCACTTCAACTGCAGCGACATGTTCTACCTGAACGTCGACGACATCACCATCGGCGAGCCTGGCAAGGGCGTTGCCGACAACACCCGTCGCTTCGACCACTACAGAATTTATCGTACGAACTGCTACCAGGAGTGCCCCTACACCGAAGATAACACCGTGTTGCTGGCCACCAACTGGCCTGGTGACACCATCTACATCGACGTTGAATGGGCCGACCTCCCGGCTGGCGTCTACAAGTGGGGTGTCGGTTGCGTCTATGAGGGCAACCGCGGCGAACTGATCGAAGGCCCCATCAGCTGGGCTGCTCCTGTCGCCATCAACAACCAAGTTGAACTCAGCCCCGAAGAGTATGCCAGAGTAAATGGTTATGCTCCTCGCACCGAGCAGGGCAATGTCGAGCCTATGACTGTTGTTCCCGGCATGACCCGTGGCAACACCGCCTATGCCTGCAACGCCTACGGCGGCACCAACCCGACTGGTTGGATCAGCTATGACATCGACAACCCGGGCGCTGGCACCAGCCTCAACGGCAGCGTCAGCGTGTACGGCGGCGACCTCGCTGCTGACGGCTATGTCTATGCCACCTATAATGATAATAACTGGTATAAGATCGATCCTCTGACTGGTGCTGTTGCAGCCAGCGGCAGCCTTGGCATGTTCTTCGTCGACTGCGCCTACGACTACACCACCGACGTGATGTACGGCAGCTACAGCGGCAGCCTCTACACTTGGGATCTCACCACCAACACCACGACTCTGGTTGGTTCGATGGGTGTCACGAGCATGCAGATGATTGCCTGCGACCTCAACGGCCAGCTCTATGGTATCGAGTACAGCACCGGTAACTTCGACGCTATCGACAAGACCACGGGCGCTGTCACCGTCATCGGTTCGACCGGCTACAGCCCGGCCTACGTCCAGGGCGGCGGCTTCGACCACAACACCGGCAAGCTCTACTGGGCCGGCTACACCAGCACCGGTATCTTCTGCGAGATCAACCCGGCCACTGGCGCTGCCACCCTCCTTGGCAACAATGTGGGTGAGCAACTCAGCTGGTGCGTGCCTTACACCTACACTCCTGGCCCGACTCCTGGTCCTGGCGGTGACAACTGCAACACGCTGGCTCTGCCTCGTGAGAGCGAGACCATCTGGTCGAACTGCCTCGACAAGGACATGTACCTGAACAACGACGCCGTGACTGTCAACGTGCTGCTCAACAGCGCCGACAGCCCGGAGGGTGTCCAGGTGACCTTCACCAACTACAACGAGTATGAGCAACAGACCTACGGCGGCTACGAGCTCGTCCTCGACGAGACCGGCTTCTATGCCTTCGAGAGCTTCCGTAAGGGCGAATACAACATCAAGGTTGAATTCGAAGGTTACGAGCCTATCGAGGACAGCGTGAGCATCTGGGAGGCCACTGACCTCCGTTATGTGATGACCGAGATCATCTACGGTGTCTCTGACCTCTACGTCTCCAGCACTGGTTGGGCCATGTGGGGTGCCAATGGCATGCCTACGCCCGGCGGTGGCGGCGGTGGCGGCGGCCAAGGTGGCAGCGGCGACACCTTCACCTTCGGTTTCGAAAACGGCCTTGAAGGCTGGACGAGCATCGACGCCGACGGCGACGGCGAAGGCTGGTACAACAGCTCTGAGTCGGAAGGCAATCACTGCGTCCTTGAAGGCACGCCTCACGGCGGCAGCCACATGGTGAACAGCGAGAGCTACTGCAACTGCACTGGTGCTCTCCACCCGAATAACTTCCTCGTCTCCCCGCAGCAGTACGCCATCGGCAGCGGCTCGATCTTCAGCGTCTGGGCCAGCGGCCAGGATGCCAACTATGCTGCCGAGCACTTCGCACTGTGCGTGTCGACCACTGGCACCAACGCCAGCGACTTCACCATCGTGAACGAGTGGACGATTTCGGCCAAGGGCGAGCGCTACGACGGTCCTCGCGGCCAGCGTGCCCAAGGCACATGGCGTGAGTACAGCGTTGACCTGAGCAGCTATGCCGGTCAGAATGTGTGGCTGGCCATCCGTCACTTCAATGTGAGCGACCAGTTCATCCTCTGCATCGACGACATCGAGCTGAGCAACGGCGCCAAGAGCGATGAGCGTCACCTCGAGAGCTTCAAGGTGATGTGCACCAGCATCGACGGCGAGCCTATCTACAACGCCAACGTTCCTGCTGATCAACCGTTCTGCCAACTGGCCACCGAGGATCTCGTTCCTGGCGACCACTACATCTGCAAGGTTGCTGCCATGTACAGCACCGGCATGAGTGGCTGGACCGAATGCGAATGGCAGTACATCCCGTGCGAGAACTACGCCGGTACCGTCAATGGAGTGACCATTGAGGGCAACACCATCAGCTGGGATTATCCTGGCGGCGGCCCGGTGCCTCCGGCGCCCGGTCAAGGCGACACCTTCACCGTGAACTTCGACGACAGCCAGATGCCTGCTGGTTGGACCATCATCGATGGTGGTAGCCCGGCTGGCTACGGCTGGCAATTGGGCAGCACGAAGCTGGGTGGCACGGGTAACGGCCACAACGGTTCCGCTGACCTGATCCTCAGCCAGAGCTACGACAACAACTACGGCGTCGTGTATCCCGACAACTGGTTCATCTCGCCTGCTGTCACCCTCGGCAACGGCTCACAGTTCAGCTTCTGGGCCTGCGGCCAGGATGCCGGCTATGCTGCTGAGCACTGCGGCGTGTTCGTCTCGACGACGGGCACCAACCCGAGCGACTTCACCATGGTGAACGAATGGACGCTGAGCGCCAAGAGCAATGGTGAGAAGGCTGCCATCCGTGGCACCCGCGACCAAGGCACGTGGCGTCAGTACACGGTTGACCTCAGCAACTACGCTGGCGCTGGCCGTTATGTCGCCATCCGTCACTTCAACTGCAGCGACATGTTCTACCTCGATGTCGACGACGTCGAGCTGACCAACGGTGCCA